>Ga0114938_1000009_pt1 | contig 208049 bp, 153 predicted proteins | sample AshMeaBigSpring_FD_88675 | JGI IMG/M metagenome (GOLD analysis project Ga0114938, IMG submission 88675) | Groundwater microbial communities from Big Spring, Nevada to study Microbial Dark Matter (Phase II) - Ash Meadows Big Spring | ecosystem: Environmental > Aquatic > Deep subsurface >...
GATATGCCAGATTTTTGGGCTAAAAAGAATATCTTTGCAGAGCATAGCCTTTCTGCCCGGGCAGAAAGGCTATGCTCTGCAAAGAAGCAATACTGCCTGACACACTTTTCTGAATATACCCTTCTCCCTTCCCTCCAATTGCGTTACGTTTGTTGTGTAATTGTTATGTCATTCAGGGTATAACCATACATAACCCATACTAAAGTTATACTACATCTATACATAACACATACCTTTATAAAATATGGGTTATGTATAGATGTAGTGTAGAAGTTGTATATATAAACTATATTTATACCCTGAATGACACAACAAACGGAGGGCAATCAGACCCGAATTGGCACTGCTTACAAATAGCTTTTTCCGGAAAACAAATTCAGAATAATCGGGTGGGGGATATGGTTTTTCGGAATTTACCGTTTACTTTACAGGAGAGTTTGAAAATATTATAATTTGATAATAAGATATGAGACGCCCCGTTCAGCCAGTTATAAACCCGTAGAAAGATGACCTTCTGTCGGTAGGTGTTGTTGGATGGTAGGCTTTCAACATTTAAAGAATATATCCGGAGAAGCTGTTTGACCGCCAAATTCTGTAAATTCTATAATCCTGCAAATCCTGATTCAGACAATAATGACTACGACAAAAACTGCAACCAAACCGCAGATTTACACAAAAAAATAGCGAGGATACGCTACAATTCGCTAAATTTGCATTGCGTAACAACTGCGTCGTTTAAATTCAGAAAAACATTCAATTCTCTTACACTGTTGTATTTACAAATACATTCTGCCAACAAAATTATTAAAATGAGACGACCACAAATAACAAGCAGACTGCTGGAAATTATCCGGAAAATAACCCCCAATGCCAAAGTTATTCTTTATGGTTCGGAGGCGAGGGGTGATGCTGGTCCGGATAGCGATATAGATTTGTTGATTTTAATTGATAAAGACAAGGTATCGTTTGAGGATCAGAAGAGAATTGCGTATCCCTTGTATGATGTTGAGCTGGAGACTGGAATACCAATCAGTCCGTTGATTTTTTCGAAGAAACAATGGGAAAACCGTCCATTTCTGACACCTTTTTATGTGAATATAATTAATGAAGGGATTGAGTTATGAAGATTACGTTGGATGAAGAGAGCCTGAATAGTCTTGTGGCCTATAGATTGCAGCATGCAAAAGATACATTTGCTGAGGTGGAGAGCATTGCCGAAAGTGGTTTTTATAATACGGCTGTAAACAGGCTGTACTATGCCTGTTATTATGCCGTTATTGCACTACTTGCGAAGAATAACATTCCTGCTCAAACTCATGCCGGGGTAAAACAGATGCTTGGACTTCATTTTGTTAGCACCAAAAAATTAGATGCCGAATTTGCCCGTTTTTATGCGCAAATGTTCAACAATCGTATTTCGGGAGATTATGACGATTTTATAACTTTCGACCGTGATATGGTGGAAGACCTCATCCCCCAGGTGGAACTGTTTATTAAAGCTATTGAGAAGTTAGTAATTAGCCCCCTCCCACCGGATATGAACCCGTAGAAAGGCGATGTTCTGTTAGTGGAATTTACCATATCCCAATCGGCTTCAAACCCACGCGTTTGAGGCCGATTGTCGTTTCGGAAGGATCATTCCATTCGCAGCCAAATTCTGTAAATCCTTTAATCCTGAAAATTATGATTCAGACAACAATACCGGTGCGGCTAATGGTGAGCCACAGTTACAAATTGCTTTTTCGGGAAAACAAATTCAGAATAATCGGGTGGGGGATATGGTTTTTCGGAATTTACCGTTTACTTTGCAGGAGAGTTTGAAAATATTATAATTTGATAAGAAGATATGAGACGTCTGATGTCGGGATTTTTTTCGATGGCCTGCACTGTGTTGCTGTTAAGCTTGTTTGCCGGGGCTATCGGTTATGCCACGTTTTTGGAGAATGAACGGGGCACGGAGGTAGCCAGAGCGGCGATCTACAATGCGGTGTGGTTTGAGTTGTTGCTGGCATTGCTGGGGGTAAATCTGGTGGGCGGATTGGTGCGATACCGGGTGATGAACCGGCGGCGATGGAGCGGGGTGCTGTTTCATTTGTCGTTTCTGTGTATCGTGGCGGGTGCGGCGGTGACGCGTTACACCGGCTTCGAGGGGATGATGCATATACGGCAGGGCGAGACGTCGGACGAGATAACGACGGAGCATAGTTCGTTGGCTCTGGTGGCGGAGGCGCAGGGCGGTCAGGCAGAGAAAACTTCGGCTATGGAGCTGAAAGAGGGTGTTGAATATCAGGAAAATATATCGGTGGCCGGGAAAGAGATTTCGGTGTCGCTGGAGGAGATGCTTCCCCGGGCGATGGAGACCATTGTGCTCGACGAGGGCGGTGTGCCGGCCATTTCGCTGCTGGTGATGGGCGGCATGAAGCAGGTGTCGGAGGTGATACTGATGCAGGGCGAGAGTGTGGAGCTGGAGGGGATGCAATTCGGGTTTATGCCCGAAACCGATTCGGTAGATGTGCTGTTTGCGATGCGGGGAGAAGAGCTTTTGCTTCGGTCGGCCATGCCGCTGATGAAGAGCAGTATGATGGATACGGGCGTGAATGCGGCTATTGAGCCGGGGGCAGAGAGCGTTGCAGAGAAGAAGATTATGTACCGAAACGACCGGTTGCTGTTTGTGGTAAAGGCCTTTCTGCCGCGGGCCGCGAAGAATCTGACCCGGGCTGCCGAATCGATGAAAGAGGGTAGCGCCATGGCAGGCGGGCGCAACGCATACGTCTTTCGGGTGACAGATGGGCGGATGGAGCGCCGCATACATCTGTTTGAAAACGAAGGCGGCGCGATGAGCAGCGCGCAGTGTGTGATAGACGGGGTGACGGTGAAGCTGTCGTATGGCAGATTGCCCCACCGTTTGCCGTTTGAGATAACGCTGAAGCAGTTTGAGCTGGAGCGATATCCGGGGTCGAACAGTCCATCGTCTTACGCCAGCGAGATAACGGTGAAAGACAAGGAGAGCGGACAGGAGATGCCTTTCCGTATTTACATGAATAATATATTGAATTACAGGGGATACCGCTTTTTTCAGTCGAGCTACGACGAGGACGAGATGGGCACTGTGCTGTCGGTGAATCACGACTATTGGGGCACGGCCATCACCTACGCCGGATACCTGCTGTTGCTGGTGGGTATGCTGTTTACGCTCTTCAACAAAGAGAGCCGTTTCAGAACCGTAATGCGGTTGAGCAAAGAGGCCCGGTTGAAACATAAGGCGGCAAAAACGGCTTTGCTGATAGCGGTTGCCGGGTTGAGCCTCACGGCCAGAGCCGGCGGGACAACGACCACGCGCGACGAGCACGTTGCGCAGCTAAACAGTCTGTTGATACAGGACGAAGCGCAGGGGCGCATTGAGCCTTTCAATACCTTCGCGGCCGATTTGCTGCGAAAACTGACCAAAAAGAGCAGTTACCAAAACCGGAGTGCGGCCGAAGTGATACTGGGGATGAGTGCCGACCCCGGGCAGTGGAAAAACGAGCCCCTGATAAAGGTGGGCAACAAGCAACTGGCGCAGGAGCTGGGGGCGGTGAATGAGTTTGTGTCGTTCAATCAGCTCTTCGACTTCGACAACGAGGGGCAATACCGCCTCTCGACGCAGGTGGAGGCCGTCTATCAGAAGGAGCAGAACAGCCGCAACAAATACGACAAAGAGGTGGTGAATGTGGATGAACGGGTGAATATCTGCTATCAGATTTTTGAAGGAAAGATGTTCAATCTGTTTCCGGTGAAGGGCGATGCCCGGGCTAAATGGCGGGCTGCTACTGTCGGCCAGCCCGAAAATAAGCCAGCCACTTGCTGTCCGATGGGAGATATGGGAGCCGGCGAAGGCGCAATGCCGGAAGGTATGCCTGCGGATATGCCGGCAGAGATGCGCGAAAAGCTTTCGCACCGCTGCCCACACGCCGGAGGGATGACCTCAACGCCCCCCGATGAGCAGACCACATTGCTGACAAACTACCTGACCGCCTGGCGAAATGCCGGAAAGAGTGGCGACTGGGCAGAGGCCGGCATCGCCTTGTCGCAGATAAAAAAATACCAACAGGAAAACGGTGGCGGGATATTGCCATCGGAACAAAAGATAAAGCTGGAGATACTCTACAACGAGCTCGATCTGTTTGGCAAACTGGCCCTGATTTATGTGGTGCTGGGTGCTGTGTTGCTGATACTGCATGTGGTGAGCCTCTTCGGGCAAAGCCGGGCAGCGGAGAGGTACGCCGAAAAAAGCTTCTGGCTGATGCTGGTGGTGTTTTTGGTTTACACCGCCGGATTGGTGCTGCGCTGGTACATATCGGACCATGCCCCGTGGAGCAACAGCTACGAAACAATGCTGTTTGTGGGTTGGGCATCGGGACTATCGGGCTTGCTATTTGCCGGCAGATCGCCCGTGACGCTGGCCATAACCGCCCTGCTCTCGGCCATAGCCCTGTTTGTGGCCGGCATGAGCTGGATGAATCCCGAAATCACCAACCTGGTACCGGTGCTCAAATCGTACTGGCTGATTGTGCACGTGGCCGTTATTACATCGAGCTACGGATTTTTTGCCATGGCTGCCCTGTTGGGGCTCTTCAACCTGTCGCTGATGATAGCCCGAACGCCCGTAAACCGGACGCGCCTGAGCGACAACATCCGCGGGATTGGCTACATCATAGAGATGGCACTCACCATCGGGCTGATGTTGCTCACCGTAGGGTCGTTTATCGGCGGCGTGTGGGCCAACGAGTCGTGGGGCCGCTACTGGGGCTGGGATCCCAAAGAGACCTGGGCGCTGGTCTCTATACTGGTTTATACCATAATATTGCACCTGCGGCTGATACCCCGCGCCAACAATGCGCTGGTGCTGAATGTGATGTCTGTGCTGGGATTCAGCACGATTGTGATGACCTTCTTTGGCGTGAACTACTACCTGTCGGGCATGCACTCTTATGGGCAGGGCACACCTCCGCCGGTGCCGGTTGCGGTCTATTTGATTGTGGTGGCAATTATTGTAGTGGTTGCGTTGGCTGTCTGGTCGGAATGGCGGGATAAGAAACCGCATAATAAATAAAGATGAGTATATAGATTTGATTTTGTTATTAAGATTAAATCTAAATTTTGTAATAATAACTGAATGAATTACAACATTTTGTTTTATTTGCTAACTTTGGTTGTAATTATTACAATTTTGAGTGGGAAACAAATAGCAAAGGCATTCTATGCACTGGTGTGATTGCAACCCTGAAACCAAAATCTAAACAGAAAGATGAATCTCTCATTCCACAAAATATTTCTTATCATCCTTGGCATCACAGTCGTATCAGTAGCTGTGGCCATTGCCATGTATGGCTTTTCGTTTTACAATATGCCCCTCGAAGAGCGTTATTTTCATGCACAATACCAACTGCTGAAGCCCAGTGGAGTGGTGGGGCACGGGTTTGGCGTAGTGGGTGCTTTGTTTATACTGACAGGGCTCTTTACCTACATGGCTCGGAAGCGTATTCGCGCGTTTGCCCGCATCGGACTATTAAAGCATTGGCTTGAATTTCATATATTTATGTGCTCGCTGGGGCCGGTGCTGATTGTTTATCATACCACGTTTAAATTTGGTGGTTTGGTGGGTGTCTGCTTCTGGAGCATGGCTATAGTTGTGCTGAGTGGAATAATCGGACGATACGTCTATCTGCAAATACCGCGCACACTCGAAGGACGGGATCTCACTCTGCGCGAAGTGCAGGAGTCGATAGAAAACCTCGAAAATCAGCTGGCCGAACAATACAACATCCGGGAAGCCCTGACCCCGGAATCGCTCACGCGGATAAAATCGGAACTCAAAAAGCAGGGAATTTCTAATCAAAAATACAAAGAAGCAACCTCGCTGATGCGGAAAGAGATGTCGCTCACGCGGCGGATTAAACGACTGGAACTGATGCACCGTCTCTTTAAGTACTGGCACGTGGCCCATTTGCCTTTTGCGCTGATTATGTTGATTACGCTGATTGTGCATGTGACGGTTGTAATTCTTTTGGGGTATAAATGGGTATTTTAATCCGGATAATCTATGTTTAGTTACGAAGTATTGATATATGCCGCTCTGGCACTACTGATTGCAGTCGTGCTGGCCATCTATATTCTCAAACAAAAAAGAGAAGAGAAGGTAGTAGAGACCAAAATAGAGATTGCCAAATCGGAGGGAACCTTCGAGCCGGTGTCGCTGCACCCGGTAATCGACCCCAAACGCTGTATCAAGAGCGGCGCCTGCATTACGGCTTGTCCCGAAACAGATGTGCTGGGGATCAAGGGCGGCAAAGCCTACCCCATCAATGCATCGCACTGCATCGGGCATGGAGCCTGTTTCAGAGCCTGTCCGGTAGAGGCAATCACCCTTTGCATCGGTACCGAAAAGCGGGGTGTTGATATTCCCGAAGTGAATCAAAACTTCGAGACCAATGTGCCGGGCATCTATGTGGCGGGCGAACTGGGCGGCATGGGACTTATCCGCAATGCCGTGAAACAGGGAGCCGAAGCGGTGGAAAATCTGGCTAAAACCATTCGCAAAGAGGTGGTGGCGCAGTATGATCTGATTGTGGTGGGAGCCGGTCCGGCCGGAATATCGGCAGCTCTGGCAGCCAAAAAGGCGGGCCTCAGCTGTCTGTTGCTCGAGCAGGATACGCTGGGAGGAGCGGTTTTTACGTTTCCCCGTCGAAAGATTGTGATGACAGCCCCCATGGTACTGCCGCTTTATGGGAAGGTAAATTATTACGAAACGGACAAAATGCAGCTGCTCAGTCTCTGGCAATCGGTATTATCCAAAAACAACATTGAGGTGCGGGAGAATGCCAAAGTTGAGGCTATTTCTCCGGTAGATCAGGCATTCGAAGTGGAAACCCTTCAGGGGGAGAGATATACAGCCCGCAAAGTGTTGCTGGCCATTGGTCGCCGGGGGACACCCCGCAAGTTGGGTGTGCCGGGCGAGATGAGCGAAAAGGTAGCCTATCGCCTGCTCGAGCCCGAAAGCGTATCGGGCAAAAAGATAGTGGTGGTGGGCGGTGGCGATTCGGCCATCGAATCGGCTTTGTTGCTGGCCGACCAAAACCGGGTGACACTCTCTTACAGGGGTGAGGCATTCAGCCGGATTAAACCCAAAAACAGAGAAAAAATAGATGCGGCCATCAAAGCGGGCCGGGTAGGTGTGCAGTTCAACACGCAGTTGACCGGCATCGAACCGGAGGTGGTTTTCTACAGAAAAGGCGAATCGGAAGAGTCTCTTCGCTGGGAAAACGATCTGGTCTATATATTTGCCGGCGGTGAGCTGCCTACCGGTTTTCTGAAAAAAGCCGGCATACAGGTGAGTACAAAATATGGCGAGGCTTTGCTTAAACACTAAAACCGGAAGTCACAGATTGAGAAAATGAGTTTAATTATGAAAAGAATACCCGTCCTGATCCTTTGTCTTGTATTCGCTCTGATAAGCGGAGAACTATCGGCGCAAATCTCCCCCGGAGAGTTGTCGAAAGCACATGCGGCACTGGAGGGCGTGGACAATTGCACCAAATGTCACTCGCTGGACGGGCGAAAGGTGACACGGGCCAAATGCCTCGATTGCCACAAAGAGATTCAGGCCGAGATAACCGCTCACAAAGGATATCACTCCACCTTTAAGGTGGGCGCGAAGGAGTGTTCCACCTGCCACAACGAGCACCACGGGCGGAATTTTCAACTCATCAAATTTGATAAGAAAAAGTTTGACCACAAAACGGTGGGTTTCGAGCTGAAAGGCAAACATGCGCAACAGGATTGCCGCGCCTGCCACAAACCGGCTGCCGCCAAAAACGTGGGATTGCGCAACCGGCCGACCACCTTTATGGGGCTGAGTCAGGCCTGTCTGAGTTGCCATGCCGACTACCACCGGGGAGAGATGACGGACAACTGTACGAAGTGCCACGGATTCAATGCCTTCAAACCGGCAATTGGGTTTAACCACGATAACACCAAATTCCCGCTGGTGGGCAAACACAAAACCGTATCGTGCGACAAGTGCCACAAACCGGAAATGGTGAATGGCAAAAAAGCGCAAAGCTTCAAAGTGGCTCAGTTTGCCAACTGCGTGGCTTGCCACGATGATGTGCACGACAATAAATTCGGCCAAAACTGCAAGCAGTGCCACCGCGAGGAATCGTTCCACCAAATCAAATCCATCGGTACATTCGACCACGACAAAACCGGCTACAAGCTCGAAGGCAAACACAAAGATGTGGCCTGCAAATCGTGCCACAAAACCGACCTGACTGACCCGCTTAAACACGAAAAGTGCAGCGATTGCCACACTGATTATCACAAAGGCGAATTTGCAAAGAATGGCGTCACGCCCGATTGCAGCAGCTGCCATACGCAAAAAGGATTTACCGAAACGGCTTACACCATTGAGCGACACAATCAGACCAAATTCAAACTGGAAGGCGCACACGCGGCCACGCCCTGCTTTGCCTGCCACAAGACCGGGCCGCAATGGAGCTTCAGAAACATGAAACAACGTTGTGTGGATTGCCACAAAAATGTACACAAAGGGTTGATGTCTGAAAAATACATTCCGCAGGAGAATTGTCAGGCCTGCCACACGGTGGAATCGTGGAAGAGCGTGAAGTTCGACCACTCCCAAACCGGCTTTAAACTCAGCGGAGAACATGCCCGGCAAGCCTGTTCGGCGTGTCACTACCGTAAAAATGCGCAGGGCGTAAAAGTGCAGAAATTTGCCGGGATGAACAGCGACTGCTCGGGTTGTCACAAAGATTCGCATGCCGGTCAGTTTGCCGTCAACGGAAAAACAGATTGCTCCAAATGCCACGGTTTCGACAAATGGGTAGCCAGCAAATTCGACCACCAGAAATGTCGCTTCAAGCTCGAAGGCGCTCACCTGAAAGCCAAATGCGAAGCTTGCCACAAGCCCGTGACCAATGCCAAAGGAACTTATATCGAATATAAATTTGACAATATCGCATGTACAAGGTGTCATTTATAGCACTGCTTCTTTGCACGGTCTGGAGTTTGCAGGCGGCTAAATGTCCGCACGGTGCAAACTTCAAACTGGAGTGTGCAAGCTGTCATTCGCCCGAAAGCTGGAAGGTGGATGAGGGCAAAGTGACGTTTGACCACTCCAAAACCCGTTTCCCGCTGGTGGGGCAACACAAAATGGTGAGTTGCAGGAAGTGTCATACCGATCTGGAATTCAGTCGTGCCAAAACCGATTGCAATGCCTGCCACACCGATGTACACCAACAGACCACCGGGCGCGATTGCGAACGATGCCACACGCCCAACTCGTGGCTGGTGACCAATGTGAAACCGATTCACCGCGCTGCCGGTTTTCCGCTGGTAGGTGCCCATGCATCGGCCGATTGCCGGAGCTGTCATAAATCGGCTTCAACGCTTCGGTTCGAAGTGATGAGCAAGGATTGCTACAGCTGCCACCGCGACCAGTATAACACAGCTCCCGGACACCTGAGCAAAGGGTATTCCAAAAACTGTGTGGAGTGCCACAGTGCCTCTGCCAAAAGCTGGGCCGCCACCAATGTTGATCACAGCTTCTTCCCGCTGACGGATGGTCATGCCGGAGTGAAGTGCGAAGAGTGCCACGGAACACCGCACAAAAAAGTTTCGCCCGATTGCTACGGATGTCACAAGAAGAATTACGACGCTACTAAAAATCCGAATCATATTTCGGCTAAATTTGCCACCAATTGTGTGGCTTGCCATACCATAAAATCGTGGAAACCGGCTAACTTCAACCACAATACCGCTACGGCATTCCCGCTGAAAGGCGGACACGTGGGAGTGGATTGTATCAAATGTCATACCACCGGCTACAAGGGCACACCCACTACCTGCGTGAGTTGCCATTTGAAGAACTACAATGCCACGACCAATCCGGCACATGCCACGGCTAAATTTTCGACAGATTGCAAATTGTGTCACACTGTAACGGCATGGAAACCATCGACATTCAACCACGATGCTCAGTATTTCCGCATATACAGCGGAAAACACAGAGGGGAGTGGACAACTTGTACCCAGTGTCATATTACACCATCGAATTTTGCCTCATTCTCCTGTATCAATTGTCACGAACACAGCAATAAGGCCTCGGTAGATGCAGATCACAAGGGAAAGGTTGGTTATACCTACAGTGCAACCAGCTGTTATGGATGTCATGCCCGGATTTAAAGTTTGAATAAAGAAAATATATGCGTATACTTTTTTGTTTGCTTGCGTTTGGTTTGATTGCTCTTTTTTCGCTGGCCGAGTGTCCGCACGGAAAGATTACGCCCGACTGCTACGGCTGTCACAAAAAAGATTATGAGTCGAATAAGAATCCGAATCATATTGCAGCAAAGTTTGAAACAAATTGTGCGGCTTGCCACACCCTGAAATCGTGGAAACCGACCAGTTTCAATCACAAAACCTACACAGGATATGCGCTGAACGGGGCCCATGCCGGGGTAGATTGTTTCAGGTGTCATGTCAGGAGTTACAAAGGAACAGACACTGCCTGTGTAAGCTGTCACCGCGAGAGTTATGAGGCAACAGTCAATCCGAACCACACGGAGGTGGAGTTTCCAACAAATTGCCGGCTTTGTCATTCTGAAAAGAATTGGAAAGCGCTTGAAGTAAAGGAGGATTCTCTGTTGCAGAAAATCAGCAGGGCGAAACAAAAAACAAAAAAATAAACGAAACAGAGTCAGTTTGCAGCTGATTGCCTGAATATGAAAAGAATATTACGAAATATGCGATTACTCTATTGTCTGCTTTTAGTTGCGTTGTCCATGGCTCCGGCTCTGGCGGAATCTCCGCACGGGCCAAAGTTTAAGATGGATTGCGCGCTTTGCCACAACGAAGAGAGCTGGAAAGTGGACCGGGCTAAGGTGAAATTTAACCACAACAAGACCAAATTCCCGCTGATTGGTCAGCACAAAACGGTGGAATGCAATCGCTGCCACACTGATCTGGTATTTAAAAACGCATCGCGAAATTGCTCTTCCTGCCACACCGATGTACACCAAAACACGGTTGATCGCGATTGCGAACGGTGCCATACGCCGCGCTCGTGGCTGGTGACCAATGTAAAACAGGTGCATCGTCAGGTGGGATTTCCGCTGGTGGGAGCCCATGCGGCTGCCGACTGCAACCGCTGCCACAAAGGAGCCAAACAGCTGCGTTTCGATAAGATGAACCGCGACTGCTACAGCTGCCACCAGGCACAATACAATGCCACATCGAAACCCAACCACCGCGAAAAGAGTTTTTCGACCGATTGCTATCGCTGCCACAATATGGTGGGGCATGATTGGTCGGCCAGTGGCAAGGGTTTTGAGCACGGATTCTTCCCATTGGTGGGCGGGCATTCGGGCTTGGAGTGCAGCAAATGCCACAAAGACCCAGAATTCCAGTTTCTGCCCAATCCCGATTGCAAAAGCTGTCATTTCGATGATTACAAAATAGCCAAAACAAAAGTGGTGGCACACACTACCAAATTTACGAAGTTTGCCTGCAACGAATGCCACTCGGTTTATGCGTGGAACCGAAACAAATTCAGGGCACACGACGGCTGGTTCAAGATCAGTTCGGGCGATCACAAAGGCGTTGCCTGCCTGGAGTGCCACACCAACGATACGAACTGGAAGTCGAACTGCAAACGTTGCCACGACTGATGACTACTGACAAAAAATATTCATAGAATAAAAGATACAGAATGAAACCATTACAGATTGCCCTGCTCTTTTTACTACTATCTGTTTCGAACATATTGGCTCAGGATAAAAAAATCCTGACAGAAGGAGAAGTGTCGTATCTCAGCTCTCAGAATATCTACGTAAAATTCGAAACCACAGCCAATATGAAGGTGGGAGATACGTTGTTTGTTGCGGGGGCCACCGGATGGGTGCCGGCAATGGTAATCACTCAGCTCTCATCAATTTCCTGCGTGGGTGTTCCTGTCGGCAAAAAGCCACTGGTTGTAAAAAGCCGCCTGACACATATTGTGAAACCGGCTGCAAAGAGTGCGTTGGAACCGGTTGTGGCCGATGATGTAAACCGCTCTGCCCCGGCTGCTGTCACCGATGAATTTGTAGAGTCCTTCTCAAAGCCGAAAGCAAAGAAGAGCAAACCCGCTTTCGACGGGCGCGTCTCGCTCTCTTCTTATTCTAATATTTCGGATTACGGTTCCAACCAGCGTTACCGCTACAACCTGTCGCTCAATACACAAAACCTCAATGGCTCCCGCTTTTCGGGCGAGAGTTACATCACCTTTACCCACAAATCCAACGAGTGGAAGGAGATTGGGAAGAATGTTTTTCAGGCGCTTAAGATTTACACCCTGGCGGTAAAATACGATATCGACAAATCGTCCGGACTCTGGCTGGGGCGTCGCATCAATGTGAACATGGCCAATGTGGGCGCGGTGGATGGATTGCAGTACGAGAAAAAGGCCGGTAATTTTACCTTTGGTGCCGTTGCCGGTTCACGACCCGACTATTTCGATTACGGCTTCAATCCCAATTTGCTGCAATATGGCGCGTATGTCGGACATTCGGTCTCCAAAGAGAATGGCACCATGCAAAGTTCGGTTGCCTTCTTCAACCAAACCAACAAGGGGCACACCGACCGCCGTTTTGGATACGTGCAGCACAGCAATTCGCTGGCCAAGAATCTCGACTTCTTTGGCTCGGCCGAGTTCGACCTCTATACGTTGAAGAATGTGGCACCCACCGGCACAGCGGCAGATATGCAGCCTGCATCTACCTTCGAACTGACGAGCACTTACCTCTCGCTTCGCTACCGGCCGTGGCGCAAGCTCTCGCTTTCGCTCTCCTACGATGCGCGAAAAAACATCTATTACTACGAAACGTTTCGAAATACAATAGACAGCATTCTCGACAAAGAGATGCGGCAGGGCGCGCGTTTTCAGTTCAACTACCGCCCGCTCAAATACATTTCGTGGGGTGGAAATGCCGGCTACCGCTATCAGAAGTCGGATGCCAGCCCCTCCATGAATGCCAGCTCGTACATCAATTATGCACAGTTACCCATTATTCACACCTCTGCCACCATCGATGCCACCTGGCTCAAGTCGGCCTATCTCAACGGAATGGTGTACGGAATCAGCCTCTCTCAGGATGCGATTCCCGGGGTGTTGTCTACCGATGTAGAGTGCAGGTTGGTCGATTATCAGTACACCAACTCGCCCTCCACACTGCGGCAGTGGATAGGCGAAGTGGGCCTTACGTGGCGAATTGCCAAAAAGCTCTCTCTCTCATCCGATTTCGAGCTTACTTTCGAAAAGGAGAATACCTACGGACGTGTTTATCTCAATCTGACACAGCGGTTTTAGCAATTTCGTAAAAAGAGTTACGGGATTTGTTTATTGTCTGTAAGCATGTTATCTTTGTGGTCGCGAGCGAAAGGCCATCCTTTGGTGCGTGTTTTCGTTTTGTTGTGTCTCTGTTTTCCCTTTTTTAATTTTCAATTCTAATCTCAATAAAAAATGAAGAAACACTTTCTTTCCTTTTTGTTAGCCGCGGCTTCTCTGTCTCTTCCCGCGCAGAAAAACGAGTGGCGCGACGCTCGTGTAAATCAGGTAAACCGCTTGCCCATGCATGCGAACTATTTTGCCTACGAAAGTCGGGAACTGGCCGAAAAAGGGTGTCCCAAAGCATCCGACAACTACATGACTCTCAACGGGAAATGGAAGTTCTACTGGGTAAACAACGCCGATCAGCGTCCGCTTAACTTCTATAAGCCGGATTACGAAGATGCCGGCTGGAAACTGCTCGATGTACCTGCTATCTGGGAAATGAATGGCTATGGCGACCCGATCTATGTAAACATCGGTTTTGCCTGGAAACAGCAGTTCGGAGCTACGCCTCCCGCGCCTCCCATTGTCAATAATCACGTAGGTTCGTACCGCCGGGTTATCGACATTCCACAGGATTGGTCGGGCAAACAGGTGATTGCTCATTTCGGATCAGTTACCTCAAACATGTATTTGTGGGTAAACGGCAAATATGTGGGCTACAGCGAAGACAGCAAGCTCGAAGCCGAATTCGACATTACCAAATACCTCGTGAAGGGTAAGAACCTGATTGCATTTCAGGTATTCCGCTGGAGCGATGGCTCTTATCTCGAAGATCAGGATTTCTTTCGCCTGTCGGGAGTGGGGCGCGATTGCTACCTCTATACCCGCAACGATCAGAAAATCAATGATATTCGCATTACTCCCGATTTGGTAAACAACTACACCGACGGAAAACTCGAAATCAACACAACGCTCTCTTCGGGCGCAAAAGTGGTGTATGAGCTGATGTATAAGAATACTACTGTGGCAACCGCCGAACAAAAAGGAAGCGGAAAAACCGTTATTTCGGTAAAGAATCCTCTCAAATGGAGTGCCGAAACCCCCAATTTGTACACACTTTATACTACACTGAAAGATAAATCGGGCAAAACCATCGAGGTTATCCCGCAAAAAGTGGGCTTCCGCAAAATCGAAATCAAAGATGCTCAACTGCTTGTAAATGGCAAAGCTGTTTTGGTAAAAGGGGTTAACCGCCACGAATTGGATCCCGACAGGGGTTATAATGTAAGCCGCGAGCGCATGATTCAGGATATCCGTATTATGAAGGAGTTGAATGTAAATGCTGTGCGTACCTGTCACTATCCTGACGACAAACTTTGGTACGAACTTTGCGACCAGTATGGTCTCTATGTGGTGGCCGAGGCCAATGTGGAATCGCATGGACTCAACTGGGGCGAAAAATCTCTGGCCAAAGACCCGCAGTTTGCTCTGGCTCACATGGAACGCAACCAACGCAACGTGGAGCGCAACTGGAATCACCCCTCTGTCATCATCTGGTCGCTGGGTAACGAAGCCGGTGCCGGTGTCAACTTCGATGCCTGCTACGACTGGATTAAGAAAACCGACCCAAGTCGCCCCGTTCAGTATGAGCAAGCCGGCAAAGGAAAATCTACCGACATCTATTGCCCCATGTATCTGGGCTACGAAGATAGCGAAAAATATGCCAAAGGAAATCCGGCTAAACCGCTTATTCAGTGCGAATATGCTCACGCCATGGGGAATTCTCAGGGTGGTTTCAAAGAGTACTGGGACATTATCCGCAGCAATCCGAAGTATCAGGGTGGTTTTATCTGGGATTTTGTAGATCAGTCGCTTCGCCACAAAACTGCTGAGGGAATCGAAGTGTATGGCTATGCCGGTGACTTCAACAAGTACGACAGCAACGAGGATAAAAACTTCTGCAACAATGGTATTATCAGCCCCGACCGCAAATACAACCCGCATGCCTATGAGGTAGGCTTCTACTACCAGTCGATCTGGACAACTCCGGTCGATCTTGCCAAAGGTCTGGTTTCTGTTTACAACGAAAACTGCTTCCGCAACACCGATGCCTACTACATGGAGTGGCAACTTCTGGCCAACGGGAAAACAGTACAGTCGGGCGTGGTGCACTCCATCAAAATTGAGCCACAGCAGAAAGCCGAAATCAAGCTCGACTACTCTACTGCCGGACTGGATGCCAATGCTGAGCTGTTGCTCAACGTAGCCTTCCGCCTCAAAAACGAAGAGATGTTGCTGCCCGCCGGATTTACCGTCGCTTCCAACCAGTTGGTGATGCAGCCTTACAAAGCTCCGGCAGTTGAAATTGCCAACACCAAAGCCGATAAAAATACGGACGTAATTGTTCCCGAAGTGCTCAGCAGCAACCAGAAGTCGATCTCTATCCGTGGGGTAGATTTCCTGATAGATTTCAACAAGAAATCGGGTTATATCGAACGTTTCAAAGTGGGCAATACCGAGTTGATGACCAAAGACGGTGTGCTTTCTCCTAACTTCTGGCGTGCACCTACCGACAACGATATGGGAGCCAAACTGCAAATGACCTACAAGGTATGGCGCAATCCGGGTATCACCCTCAAAAGTCTGAATGCTAAAACAGTAAATAATCTGGTTGAGGTAAAAGCAGAATACGAACTGAAAGAGGTTTCTGCCAAATTGTATCTCACTTACCTGATCAACAACGAAGGTGTGGTGAAGGTGAGCCAGAAAATGACAACCGACAAGGATGCCAAGGTACCGAACCTCTTCCGTTTCGGTATGCAAATGCAAATGCCGAAAGTGTTCGACCGAATTGAGTTCTACGGTCGCGGACCTGTCGAAAACTACATCGACCGCAACAACGCAACTTTCCTCGGTATATTCCGTCAGAGTGTTGCCGAGCAGTTCTACCCATACATCCGTCCGCAGGAGACCGGTACCAAAACCGATATCCGCTGGTGGAAACAGCTCAGCGTGGCCAACAAAGGACTCGAGTTTGTAGCCGAAGCACCCTTCTCGGCCTCTGCGCTCAACTACAGCATTGAGTCTCTCGACGATGGCGATGTAAAAGATCAGCGTCACTCACCCGAAGTTCCTCATGCCAACTACACCAATCTGTGCATCGACAAAGTGCAAATGGGTATGGGTTGTGTCAACAGCTGGGGAGCTACTCCGCGCAGCGAGTATCAGGTGAAATACAAGGATTATGAGTTTAATTTCCTGATTAAGCCTATCCGGTAATTCTCATCCATCATATACAGTGTACGCCCCGGCATTCAGTTGTCGGGGCGTATTTGTTTTGTGGTAAAGTCTGTTTTAAAAGGTAGGGCTACTACAAGGGAGAGAATAAGGAGGTTGGCGGTCCTGCCTGTTGTTCAAAAATCACAGACTGTGTTGCGCAATCAACTCTCCTAAAACCTGCGGAAATATTCTTTTGATGACAAACGTTTCCTCCAGAATTTTCACCGTGATGGTCTTGTTGCTTTTCGATGCAAACTTAATAAATCTTACATTTACAATGCATTGCCGGCTAACATACCTAAACTCTTTGGTGGGCAGTTTTGCGGAGAGTCCGCTTATGTTTTCCCGAACCACCAGGGAGCTTCCATCTGCAAACCATGCAAGTGAATAGCGTTTGTACGATTCGAAAAAGACAATTTCATCTGCCTCTACAAACAAATCGCCTTTCTCGGTGAGTAGGCAAAACCGGTTTTGACCACCCGGTTTTGAATCGTCCCCGGTTATTACCGGTTTGTATTTGTTCAGTTTAAATGCTTTATTTAAAGCCTTCTCCAGATCATACGGGTCCACCGGCTTATCGATATAATCCACCGCATCCATGCGGAGCGCTTTTTGTATAAATTCGGGTTTCTTGAAGGCGGAAACAAATATAATTGGCGTGATAGGTTCTTGTTTCTGCAATTCGTTCAATAGATCAAAACCATTCATCCCGGGCATCTCAACATCCAGCAGCAGGGCATCGAATGGCGTACTTCCGATCAGAAACAGGGCCTCATTTCCCGATGAGGCTAAACGCACATCGATGCCGGGTTTTAGCTCTGACAATATTTCGGCCAGATAAAGTCTGGCCCGTTCTTCATCATCTACAATCAGTATTCTTTTTCTTTCCAGTAGTGTTGTACTCATGTTTTTCAGCTATCGTATTTGTAGTTAAATGGTATTCTTAGTTCAATTTGAGTCCCCAGTGCATGATCGTTTTTATCTTTGAGATCGAGTATCATTTGCCGGATGGGGCGTGTGTTTTTTTGGTTGTAAAACATCAGCTGCGATTCAATAAGGCTTAGCCCCTGTCCGTTTCCGCGTGTGCCCAGTTCTGCGGCTTTTTGCCGGCCAACGCCATTGTCGGTAATGCGAATGAGCAATTCACTCTCCTCCATCAGTGCCTCAATGCAAAGCTGTCCATTTGCTTCTTTGGGGATAAGTCCGTGTCGGATGGCATTGTCGCAATAGGTGTGGATGGTCATCGTGGGTATCAGAAAGTCCATCGGGAGCTTATCATCCAGAATAATTTTGTATTCGAAACGATTTTCGAATCTCAGTTTTTCCAACTCAAGGTAGTTCTCTATGTAGCTCAGCTCGTCGCCAATGGCAATGTGGTTTTTGTCGGCATTGGCCAATGTTTGCTTTGTAAACTTCGAGAACACCGATATATAATGCCCCGCCTTCAGCTTATCGGTCATGCTCAGGTAGGCAATTGCGCTCAATACATTACCCGTAAAGTGGGGAATAATTTTGGCCCGAAGTGTTTTTAGCTGCAATTCGTTGGAGAGCTTTTGTTGATTTATCTCTTTGATTTTTCTTCTTTGTCGCTCTTTTGAAATGGCAATAATGATGCTTGTGAGTAATATTATGCCCAAAAGCATGTAGCTGATTCTTGCAAATGTGGTAGCCCAAATGGGTCGATAAACGATGATATTTGAAGATATAGCGCTTTCAGACCATTTTTCGCCATCCAGACTGCATTGTACTTCAAAGCGGTAGGTGCCGTAGTTGAGGTTGGTAAACTCCACCGATTTGTCGTATATTGGTTTCGACCATTTATCCGAAAAACCCTCCAGCCGGTAGCGAAAACGGAGCAGGTTGGGTGCTGATATTGAGTTGGCCACATATTCTATCCGGATAAACTTATGGCTCAATGAGAGTTGCAGCGGCTTTTTATCGGGTAGATGCTCTTTCCATGAGGAGTTGTCTTTCGAATAGAAAATAGATGCTAGCCGGATGGGTGGTGTTATACGCTTTTGCGATTCAACTAATTTTACGGGATTAAACTTCATCACCGACAAGGCTGTGCAGAGCCACATATCGCCTTTGGAATCTTCGCAAAACCCGTTTTGGCCAGACTCCAGTCCGGTAAATCCGGCATCGTACCCAATCTCGATTACCTCCGTCTTTTTATTGGGTTGATACGTGCTAATGTCTGCGATGATCAGACTACGAATACCGCCCGCCAACAGATATTTGTTTCGATAGACCCACATAGAACCTGCTTTGCCAAATATTTTATCCGGTTCCAGCCGATACTCTTTGCCATTGGGATATTCCACATAAATTCCGTTGTTGGTAGCTTTCCACAGACGCTCTTTATTGTCTGTCATCATGCAAACTACACCCACATAAGGCCGTTTCTTTTTATCAACCACCAGGCTGTCGCCGACGATTATAGCCTGACCGTGAAAGGAGCCTATGCGAATTCTGCTCCGGCTGTCTTTGGCTATACAAATAACATGCCCTTTGTCCCAGTTGTACAATTTCCTTTTGTTGCCTTCCCCCGAATAAAGGCAGGGTCTGGAGGTGGCCGGATTCATACCGCCATGCCATAGCGTTTTTCTTGCTTCATCATAATATATCGCCAGCGCAACTGAGGATGGTTCCGAAAAATAAAACTTTCCCCGGTAATATCTGACTACCTCATGTCCGGTGGGGAAGTACAAAGAGCCGTCGCTGGTCTTTATGCTACCCATGTATTGATGATTGGAGCCCTGACGGTTTTGCAGGTATTCCCGCAGATTCTTCTCTTTGTCCATGCGCCACAGGCCCGAACCAAAGCAGCCAAACCATACGTTTTTGTCGTTATCTTCTACGACAGACCATACATTATCCGGCTTGCTTATATTGAGGATGTATTCCTCTATTTGCAGATCAAAATACTTGTATAATCCATTTTCGCTGCATATCCAGATGTTATCTTCTCTATCTTTATAAATGTATGTGACGATGCTGAATGATACCCCCAGGCCGGTGTGGCGTGGCGGGTAGAACCGGCCATTGTTCAGGCTGTCCAGATAGAGTATGCTTCTGTTTTTCAGTGCGATAAAGGACTGGCCTCCAATCTGTTTGGCAATCGTTTTGTCAAAACTGAATTTCCCGTCTGAAAACCGGTATCTGTCTATTTGATTCGATTCGTGTTTGCGGAAATACCAGTCATTGTATTGGGACTCGTATTCAACCGCTTCACATCGATACGGTAGTGCTGCTATTTTTTGTATTCGTCCTTTATTCAGTATGTATATTGCCTTTTGTGTAATAATGTATTGGCCCTTTATTCCGATAAAATTCTCTTCGAATGGACGGTACTCGGTGAATTTTTTATCTTTTAGCGAAAAAATATAGTGTCTGATGGTCGGTTTGTCAAACGGCTTGTTTACTACACTGAAATTGAAAAATACGTGTCTGTCTTTATCGAGCACCAGAGAATTGTCCCGTGTTCCGTTAGCCCCCAGGCTGTCGGGGAAATTAAAGGCTTCAATTCTGTCATTGGGGTGTATTATTGTCAATCTTTTCCCTATTACCACAATTTTATCGTTCCACGTATGGATATCAAATACATTCCCTTCGTAAAATCCATTTTGTGGAGTGTAGTTTTTGAAAGAAATGCCATCAAACCGGCTTACACCACCCTTGGTGCCAAACCACATATATCCGTCTTTGTCCTGATAGGCGCATAGTACCTGCATCTGCGCCAGTCCGTCGCGGGTAGAGTAGTATCGGTAGGCATAGTTGCACGTCGCTTTGTGCTCAGCATATATAATATTCTGATAAATAAAGAGTAAAGCGATGATGAATAGAGCCCCCTTCTGATTCATTTATTCTTTGTTGTATCTGTTTGTCCTTTTTTTTATGGTGTGTAAATATATATATTAATATTCAAATAGCAATATGTGCATTCTGTTTTTTTTACATGTTTCTGTTCTTTGTAAAATTTTTGTCATAAAATAGTTGCAAATGCAAAAACTTGCATTACCTTTGCGGTGTACTAATGAATTAATACACTCAAACAATATAGCCATGATTAAATTAAAAGATTTGGAATTTTCGTACTCCCGCAAGCAAACGCTGTTCGAGGGAATCGATTTATCAATGAAAGCCGGTAATATATACGGATTGCTGGGCAAAAACGGTGTGGGCAAAACCACCATGCTCAACCTGATGTGTGGTTTGATCTTCCCCAAAAGCGGAGAATGCTCTGTGATGGGCTATCAGCCGATGGAGCGAAAGGTGGGTTTTCTGGCGAACCTCTTCCTTGTACCGGACGAAATAAACCTGCCGGCCATGAAGCTGAAAGATTTTATCCGGGTAAACAGACCGTTCTACCCCAATTTTAACGAAGAGCTGTTGCAGCAATGTCTGACCGAATTTGAAGTAAGCGAAAACGAAAATCTGGCCAGAATGTCGCACGGACAGAAAAAGAAGGCCTATATCTCGTTTGCTCTGGCTTGCCAAACAAGGCTGTTGCTGATGGACGAACCCACCAACGGACTGGATATCCCCTCCAAAAGTACCTTCCGCAAACTGATGGCTTCGGTGGCCACTGAAGATCGCTGCATTGTGATTTCTACGCATCAGGTGCGCGACCTCGACAACCTGATCGACGCAGTAGTGGTGATGGACAATAGCCGGGTACTGCTTCAGGGAACGATGGATGAGATAACGGACAAACTGACCTTCAAGGCGCTGGAGAAAGAGGAGCAACCGCTCTACGAAGAGTCGGGCATGAAAGGCCGATGGGGCGTGGTGGAAAATACTACCGGAGAATACAGCAAAGTGGATATGGAGCTGCTATTCAACGCGGTAATCAGCAACAAAGAGGAGATAAAACGGATTTTCGGACAGAATTAATTAGAATATATTGCCATGAAAATATGTCCGAATTGCAAAGAAGAGGTAGAAGATAGCTTCGACCTGTGCTGGAATTGCAACTACAGTTTTATCGAAAATAAAGTGGTAGAAATAGAAGATAATTCGCCGGAAGGGCGCAAGCTCAACTGCCTGCGGTGCAGTGAGCCTATGGTCTTTGTCGGCAACAACAAATTTCACGAAGGCTCACGGGTAGGTGCTTTCGGCGATTTGTTTGAGCTGTTCCAACATCGCGTATCTCTCGATTTATACGCCTGTCCGGCTTGCGGAAAAGTGGAGTTTTTTATTCCTCAAAAGTGAAATATGTATGAAAACTGAATCATTTAGCTGGCAACGGTTTTTGGCCCTGTTTGCCTGGCAAAGTAAAAGAATGTCGTATAACCGATATATTCTGTTTTCGATATTGATTGCTATTGTTGCATTTCTGAATGGAAACAGGCACAATACAGATGTGAACACATATCACGATAAGACAATCTTTTTTATTTTCATTGTCGCGTTCTGTATAACCTTTTTCAGACATTTGACAAGCGGTGGTTCAATTGCGCCATTCTTGCTGCTACCCTCGTCGGTTGCCGAAAAGTACCTGTTTCTGCTCTTGAGTGTGGTGATTCTTCCCATGTCGCTTATTTTCGGTTTGGTAGAGATGAGTGAATTGTTATCGATACAGGCAAATCGGATTTCCGACACACAACATGTATTGTTTTTCGGGAATTATATGTTCCTGTTTCTGTTTGCTTCAGTCGCTTTCTTTGTGCACTGCCTGCCTCAGAAAAGATGGATTTTCGGTATTTCATCGCTATTTTTGCTTTTCTTCATTCCCTTCGGAGTTGATTATTTAAAACGAAAATCAATTCAGGTGCCCATCCTGTCAGACGTATGGTCGGTTGTTTCTCATCCTTTTTTTTCCGGTGGGCTGGCATTGGGAGTGCTGGTGTTGGGCTATTTCTTCTTTCAACAAAATGAGGTGTGTCGATTTAAGAAATATGAGTAAGGATATGAATGAATCATTTAGCTGTCAGCGGTTTTTGGCCCTGTTTGCCTGGTCGGTAAGAAAAAGGAATTACTGGTTTCAAATGGCACTTTGGGTTTATCTTTCTGTCATAACCGGTCATAACCGGTCTAAATCGACTTTAGATTTGGCAGAAACAATGAATATCTATATTGCCACAGGATTGATTGCGATGGTGTTTATTCGTTTCTATGCAATTCGCAAACTTGGAGTTGAGCGGTTTTTGCTTCTGCCGGCAACCGCTAAAGAGAAGTTTCTGTATATCATCGTGTCGGTGTTTGGAATTGCTTTTGGCATCTCTTTTCTGATGTTTGCGGCTGGAGAATTGTCATCGAGGTTGCTGTATTCGGTTTCGACCAAATGGTTTGTTTTCGATTTGAACTTCGCTATGCTTGCTGTTTGTTTAACTTCGATATTGATTTTCCTGCAATTTCTCAAACTCAAGAGATGGAGTAGCTTTGGCAACTTACTTATCCGGATGTCGATGTTTGCTATCTGTTTGCTCTATTTTATTGGTGTTTACCTGATAGATGACTACACACTGATTTCGCAATTTTCATGGCCTTTGTACCTGTTTATATCTTCTGGTTTTATTGTGGCATCTTATTTTCAGCTGCTGAAAAGTGAGGCTACATTTAAGACCCAAAGAACATCTTCAATTTAACTTGTATTTTTATGAAAGAATCATTTGATATAAAACGTCTGTATAACCTATTGGTTCCGGCGAACTGGAAAAAACTTCTACTGATTGGTGTGTTTTTTTATCCGGTAATGGTATGGATATTAATTGCTTTTTATCCCAAACACAATCATGGTTCGGTTTTGGTCGTTCCCTTTATGATTCTGGTAAATAATTGTCACGAGGTAAATTTTGTTTTTTTGACCAGCAGGGACGGATTGTCTCGTTTCCTGTTGCAACCGGCTACAAACCCTGAAAAATTTCTGCGATTGACAATCGGTGCGATTCTTGCACCATACATAATTATGACGCTATTATTTGCAGGAGTATTCTTTATTTCGACTGTTTTCTACAGCAACAGCGCATTGCCCTATATGAAAGAATATGAACTGATGCCTCTGTTTTTATTTATGTGTGTCATTTTGTTCGTACTGCGATTGACATTGCGCTGGCAGAGTAAAGCACTTTACTTTTTTATTAATCTTTTCGTGTTTGGTTTGGTGATAACAGTTGACCTGATTTTGCATCATAAAGCCGGTGAATTTATCCAAAACAACAGAGGTTTGCTCTACATTTTGCTCTCGTTTATCCTGCTCGGCATATCCTATTTTCAGATGTGCAGACTTCAACTCAGCCGGATAAAAGATAAAGATAATTGACTGGTTAAACCGGATTTTACCACCATTTAAATTCAATTTAAATCATCTTCAAAAGCTATGAAAGAATCATTTGATATAAAACGATTTAGCGGAATAATAGCCCGCTATTGGGCAGAGAGAAAGATGCAGCAACTTCTCTATTTGCTGGTTGTGGTTGTTTTTCTGCTTGGTATCAGTTATTGGTATCACTCTGCCGAATATGCTCACAAAATATACGTAGCTGAGCAATTGAAACAGGGCAGAAGCCAATCAGAAATGCCGATTCAATCTTTTATGGATGTTTTCAATAGCTTAGCACTGATGGTCGGAGCTGTTGTTTTCTCGTTGATGCAAATCTCTTTGGCATTCGACGAGATGACGGGAAAACGAAAGGGTAGTTTTTTTATGCAGATACCGGCATCGAAGGCGGAGAAATTTCTCTTTTTGCTGTTTTCGGCACTGGTTGTTCCGTTTCTGTTGTTTTGGTCTGTGGCCTGGCTGGCAGATTTCGTGATGGGCAATTGGGTTTTCGATAGCGAGTCAACGATGCTAAGCGTGGTGAAATCAATGGATGCGCTCACCTACTTTCAATTTGCCGCCGGCTGTCTCTACATTTTTACCGGATACCTGATTTTCAAAAGAAACCACCTGTTGTTTTCGCTCTTTTCGGTAATTGCTGTTTTTTTGATTGGCCTCAATATGCTGAATAATCTATTGTTGGATACGTTGTGTGGCGAAAATCTCAGTGGCGGTTATCTGCGAGGTTCTAATATAAGCGGATATCATCAGTCGCAACATATATGCAATGGGCTTATTGCTGATTTTCCGCAAATCGCCATACCGGTGCTGCTCATATTTGTGGCGGGAATGACCTGCTTTGCTTATCTGAGATTCGAAGAGAAACAAATAAAAGCCTGAAAAAATACAATTATGAAAAAAAGCAACGTAGTACTGATTGTTCTGTTGGCCATTTTTCTGGCTGGATATTTTGGTAATATATTCTATATAAAATCGTGGCACTCAAAGGTGAGCTGGCGCATAGACAGGGTAAACGAACTGGTGCTAAAACGGGATAGTATTTACAATGTTTTCCTCACCGATTCGTCGCAGTTGAAACAGATTGAATTTGGGTACAATGGAAATCCACACTGGACGATAGAAGGGGATACGGCTTCCATAGCAGAGTTTTTTCGCTCATGCCGGATAAATAGAAATACCCTGGTGGTATTCCGAACAATGCATTTTTCGGCAGAAAACCGCGATGGGAAAATCAAAATCAACATCTCGCCGTATAGAATTTATGTGAAAAACAAACTAATAAAAGAACAGCAGCAAAAAACAAATTGGAGTAATAAACGCATAGTATTATGAAAGAATCATTTAACATACATCGCTTTGTGGCCTTATTTGCCCGCTATTGGGCAGAGTACAAAACTGCGCTATTGCTTATTTCTTTGATATCTGTGCCTGCCGTGTTTTACCACGAAATCGTTGGAGGAGTAATACGGTTGGGCAGTGGCTCTTTTTCGGGATTTTTGTCAATTCTAATCATGGTCTATCTTTTCTTTGCTTTTCGGAGCGTGGATAAGCAGGAGCGGTTGGGTTATTTTCTTTTGCTGCCGGCCTCGGCTATCGAGAAATTCCTTTTTCTGATGCTGGCGGGTACGCTGTTGCCGTATCTGTTTTTGGTGGGCGAAATTTATGTGGCGAAAGGGATTGTTTTCCTATTTCAGATAGATGTAGCTGAAGCGGCTAACGATAGCGTCAAGACAAAGAATTTTGATTCGCTACCCGCATTTTTATGGTCAGGTTTTACAATGTCGGTCATTATTGCGATATTCTTTTCTTTCCGAAAATTGGGGCTGATGCGTAGCATGGTTTGGTTTTTTGTGATTTATAGTATTGGACTGAAGTTTTTAGATCAATATATCGTTTCGAAGTGGTTTGGTGAAAGAATCAATTCTAACCCAATGGGCGAAATGAAATCTAACTTCTCATTTTCAAGAGGAAAGGAGTTGATCGACGGTGGTCTGTATGCCGATTTCTGGCCGGTTAGTCTGGTGCTGTTGGGTTGTTTCTGGCTTGCGATGCTCTATATGATGTTGCTGAAATTGAGGGAGATGGAGAAAGGACTTTGATTTAATGCATAATTCATAATTCACAATTCATAATTGCAGGCAATGCGCTTTCTGTATTGTAGCTAATAGAGATTTAAATAAATAAGATAATGGAAGAGAAATTCGATATACAACGATTGTTGGCATTGTGTAGCCACTTTTGGGTGGAGATGAGAGGGCGTTTGATACTGCCGGCACTGATGGCGGGTGTGTTGTTTGCTGCGATCAATTGGCTTCATATTCAACCGGACACATCCCCGATCATGATGTTCGGGCTTCTTTCGGTGGGGAAAACCGGATTTACTGTGATTTTAATCTACCACATCCATTTGGCATTTTCCAGAAAGGGTGGTCAGGTGAGGTCGCGTGCCTTGTATTTGCTGCCGGCTTCGGTTGTGGAAAAGTTTCTCGCCCTGTTGCTCACGGCTTTTGCTTTGCCGCTGCTTTTCTATGTCGGACTGTATGCGGTGGTTAATGGGTTTTTTATGCTTTTGTTTGATGCGACTTACCTGTCGTTTTCGGAATTTTTGTTTGCAAATCCGGTCGGAGAATATTTTGGCAAAATAGCCATAGCGATAACCTTGTATTCTGGTTTGACCTCTTATTTGCTTCTTCAATTTTTGATTTTCGGTCAATTGTACTTCAAAAAGCAACCCATTTTGAAAACAGTTGGAGGCTTATATCTTGCCTTTAATTTATTTGGTTTGTTTGCTTTTCAGATAGGAAAAGGTCCTTTCATTGTTGATTTCTTTAATTCAATAAAACAATATGCGATTGACAAACCGGATGATTTTGTGCAAAGTGCATGGTATCTGTTTATTCTGTTTTTTACATTGATATCCTCGCTGTTTTACGTCAACTATCTCAAATTTAAAAAGAAGGAGATTAAAGCATGAAATTCAACGATACTCAACCCATTTTCGTGCAGATTGCGGAGTGGATTTACGAGCGCATTCTGGCGCGCGACTGGAGCCCCGGCGGGCGTATTCCCTCGGTGCGCGACCTGGCTATCGAGCTGGAGGTGAATCCCAACACGGTGATGCGTACCTACGACCGGTTGCAGTCGGCCGAGGTGATTTTCAACAAACGGGGTGTGGGCTATTTCCTTTCGGAGAGGGCGTTTGAGGAGGTGCTCAAAATCCGTCGCGCCGAGTTTATGGCCTCGGAGCTGCCTGTTCTCATCAAAAATATGCACCTGCTGGGCATTTCCCCCGCCGAAATAGAGACTGAATACAACAAATATCTGCAAAAACTAACCGGAAATGAAAATGAAGAAAAGTAATAAGTGGCTCATCGCCCTACTGGTGATTGTGGCCTGTTTTTACACCGCCAATATGGCGTACCACAAGTATAATTTTGAAAACAATACGGGGCATCTCGATTCACAGACTATTTTAGATTCAAAAAGGGACTTAATTCAGGTGGTACACTACAAAGGTAGTAAACCGGGTGTTGATAAAAAATATTTTTTCACAAAATCAAGAAATTCACACGAACATAGCATGTTTGGCTCAGTTGACCAAAATTATGAAAATAAATTCTACCGTAGCCTCAGATATAAGGGCGATACCCTGATTGTTTTGACCGACTCGGTGCAGATAGTTTATCCGGACAATGATAATGTAGAACTTTCATACTCAATGGCAAACATCAAAGAGGTCTGGTACAACGGAAAACTGGTGAAGACGTTTGAGTAAAGACTGCTTTCCTGGTTCGGTAAAAATAGCAACGCGGATTGACACGGATATAACGGATCAAAGCGGATAACTTATTTTCTTCGAAAATACGATTTGGATAGAGCAATCAACATCCGGAATGATAAAAAACGCCGAACTGCCATACCCATCAGCTTTAAATCCGTATTTTATCCGCCTAATCAGCGAAAATCCGCGTTCCAATTAATCGGTTGTCAAATATCAATTAAAACTCAACCAAATAAATCAATACATTATGAAAACATTTGTGCTAATTGTATTTTCACTACTCGCCACACTCTCTGTCTCTTCTCAGGGAATTCAGTTCGAAACCGGCACCTGGGCCGAAGTGCTCGAAAAAGCCCGACAGACCAACAAACCCGTATTTGTGGATGTCTACACCACCTGGTGTGGCCCGTGCAAGAAGATGAGTAAAGATATTTTTACGCTGCCCGAAGTGGGAGACGTTTTCAACAAAAACTATGTGTGTTATAAGCTTGATGCTGAAAATGGCGAGGGACGCGAAATCGCAAAAAAATACGAAGTCAAATCCTATCCGACCTACCTGTTTGTGAAGGCCGATGGTGAGCTTTTTTACCGGTCTGTGGGTTCTATGCCGGCTCAGAATTTCATTGCAGAATCGGATAAAGCCATGGTTGAGATGAATGACCCCAAGCCAATGTCGATGTGGGAAAAAGAGTATGCTGACAAGAAAAACGATCCCGCCTTTCTGTTGGCCTATATGGAGAAACGCTCGAGGCTGGGTAAGTCGAATACCGAACTGTTTGACGCATATCTGAACCTGCTGCCTGCCGACCAGCGCACGTCAGACAAGGTGGTCGAAATCTATAAGCAAATTAGTCGCGAGTTGCAGATAAACTCATTGGCTTACAATAATTTAACTGAAAACAAGACACTGTTTGCTTCCCGAATTCCGGGGCTTGAGAATTGTTTTCTCGCAGCATTGAGTAATTCATACCGCATTGCCACAAAGGAAAAGAATGAACAGCTGCTCGAGCAGGTGGTGGCCGAATATGATAAATTGGGGGCAACACCGAAGAAAATAACCAAAGAAGAGCTGTATCTGAATTATTACAAGGGAACTGGCAATAAAGAAAAATACATCAGCTCTGCCACAGATTACTGCGATAAGGTTTTGATGGTCGTTTCGCCTGATTCCATTGCCAAATCTGATCAGAAGAAACTGTTGGCTTTTACTGAATTGATTAAGCAAAAACTTGTGCCCGAAATGGATTCTATTCAATTAAAGAAAACCAAACAGTACCTGGCAACTGCCGATCGCAACAAATATAGTCAGGCTTTGAATGATGTCGCCTGGAATTTCTTTGAGCGTGTTTCGGATAAAGATATCCTGAAAAACGCCCTGCGGTGGTCAGCACGTTCACTCGAAATATATCCCGAAAGTCCGATGTTTATGGATACGTATGCTAATCTGCTGTATAGGTTAGGTAAGCGCAAAGAGGCCATAGAGATGGAGAAAAAGGCTCTGGATATGGCTGTGAAAACCAATTCGGATAAGAAGGTGTATGAAGAGGCTTTGAGAAAAATGGAAGCCCGTGAGCAAACATGGAAGTAATCGTTTTTCATCGATGGTATATTGGAGTGTAATTTTGATTTATAAATTAATTTTACACTACAATAAATTATATTTTGTTTTCGTTTATTAAATTGCGCAGCGGGAATGATTTGTTGTAGTTATCCGTATATTATCCGTTAAATCAGCGGGTATCAGCGTTCCAATTAATTATTTATATGATAATGAAAAGAATAGCAACGCGGATGACCACGGATAAAGCGGATTGACAGCGGATAACTTATTTTCTTCGAAAATACGATTGAGGGATAATCAGGTTTTGCTCAGATTGATTTACGAAGTAAACCACCCAACGGCAAAAGATCCGTATATTATCCGTTAAATCAGCGGGTATCAGCGTTCCAATTAATTCGATTTATATATATCGTTAATAAAAAAAACACACAACCATGAAATTGCTACACGAAGAAATAACTGAAATAATAATAAAATCATTCTTTAAAGTCTACAACACGCTCGGATATGGCTTTCTGGAAAAAGTATATGAAAATGCTTTGGCAGTAGAGCTGAGAAAGAATGGATTAGAAGTTAAATGTCAGTATCCTATTTCTGTGCTATATGATAATGTTATAGTGGGAGAATACTTTGCTGATATTATCGTAAATGATGTTGTTGTGATTGAGTTAAAAGCAACGAAGGAATTGTCGAAAGAACATGAATATCAGCTGATAAACTACCTTAAAGCTACAAAAATTGAACTTGGACTTCTGATGAATTTTGGTAAAGAAGCTGAATATTTAAGAAAAATCCATATGAATAAGTATAAAAATCATTACATCTAAGAATCAAGAATAGCAACGCGGATGACCACGGATAAAGCGGATCGACAGCGGATGACTTATTTTCTTCGAAAATACGATTGCGGAATAATCAGATTTTGCTCAGATTGATTTACGAAGTAAACCACCCAACGGCAAAAATCCGTATTTTATCCGTTAAATCAGCGGGTATCAGCGTTCCAATTAATTATTTATATGATAATGAAAAGAATAGCAACGCGGATGACCACGGATAAAGCAGATCGACAGCGGATGACTTATTTTCTTCGAAAATACGATTGCGGAATAATCAGGTTTTGCTCAGATTGATTTACGAAGTAAACCACCCAACGGCAAAAATCCGTATTTTATCCGTTAAATCAGCGGGCATCAGCGTTCCAATTAATTTCTTGCTAAATCTGAAAATGAAAAAAAATAATTATTATAAAACACCCAACAATCCCATGATTAAAAAAATCGCATTTCTGTTTTCTCTACTCATTTTCACAACCCTGCACGCACAAAACAAATCCCCGCAGTTTCAGCTCACCGGTCAGGTTACGGAGCAAAAAAGCAACAAGTCAATCCCCTACGCCACCATCACGCTGCAAACAGACAGCGCTAAACTGGTGAAAAAACTGAGCTCCGATGCTTCCGGAAAATTCACGCTGGCCGTGAAGGAAAACCAAAAATACAGACTGATTGTATCAGCCATTGGCTTCAAAGAGCTCACCCAGGCAGTGGAGCTGACAGGCGAAAAGACAAATCTTGGCACTCTGAAACTCGATGAGGGTGCAGCGCTGAAGGAAGTTTCTGTAGTAGCGCAAAAGCCTCTGGTTAAGGTAGATGTGGATAAAATTACCTACAGTATAGAGTCGGACCCGGAGTCGAAAACCAGCAACGGACTCGAGATTTTACGCAAAGTGCCGCTACTCAATGTGGACGGAGACGAGAACATAACACTCAATGGACAAAGCAATTACAAGGTATTGGTGAACGGCAAATCGAATTCGATGATGTCGAAAAACTTCAAAGAGGTGATCAAAAGCCTACCTGCAAACTCCATCAAAGATATAGAGGTGATCACCAGCCCTTCGTCCAAATACGAAGCGGAAGGTGTGGGCGGAATCATTAATATCATCACGATGAAGAAAACCATGAACGGCTATAACGGCAGTGTCAATACCGGTTTCGACTCGCGGGGTAGTGCCAATGCAAGCCTCTACACCACCGCTAAACTCGGCAAATTTAGCTTGTCCGGTCAGGTAAGTAGTAGTCAGAACAAACAACCCGAATCGGGCGGAGAGGGCTGGAGCATCAACAATATGAGCCCTGTTTACAACAAAAGCACCAGCTTCAGCCGCCGCAAATACAGTGGCAATTCAAACAGTTTTTCGGGCGATCTGGGTTACGAAATAGACTCGCTCAGGCTTATCAGTATGTCGTTTTGGGGGTATTCCGGCATCTCCGACAACAGCGGCTATTCGTGGACAGACACCCGAGACACATCGGGCATAAAACGTACCCGCTATTTCAGAAGCGACAATAATGGAGAATCAAACTACTTCTCGATTGCCGGAAATATCGATTATCAGAAGACCTACAAAAAACCGGACAAGACATTTACTGTCTCTTACAAATTCGATACAAGTCCCTATACCTCTACCAGCACAACCGGAATTGATGCCGAAACGGCCATCAATTATACCCCATATACCCAGCGTTCGGAGAGCAAAAACAGGGATCAGGAGCACACCTTTCAGGTCGATTACTACGATCCGCTCAGCAAAAAACACCAGATTGAGTGCGGAGTGAAGGCAATTTACCGCGGAAGCATCGATAACTCAGACCTGTACCGCAACGACTCTCTGAAAACCGACAAAAGCAATGAGCTGGGCTACGATCAGTACATTCTGGGCGCGTATGGCGGCTATGTGTTTAAGCTGAAGAAGTTTACCGCTAAATCGGGGTTGCGCATTGAGCGCACCTGGAACGAAGGCCGGTCTGAGTCTGTAGAGGTGGTGCACTTCTCCAACCGTCTATTCAATCTCGTGCCCTACATCACCCTCTCTTACCAGATAAAGCCCGGGCAAACCGTGAAAACATCCTACACCCAGCGCCTGCAACGTCCCAGCGTTTGGTACCTCAATCCTTATGTCGATCGCCGCTACCCGATGTATATCCGCTACGGAAATCCCAATCTTGAGTCGGAAATATCTCATTCGTTCGATCTTTCGTACAGCCTCTTTACGTCGAAATTCAGCTTCAACTCTTCGCTGAGTGCGGCTATAAACAACAACTCCATCGAGCATGTATCGTCTATGGACTCGGCCAGTGTTACCACCTCTACATACGAGAATATCGGTGTTAATCAGCGCTTTTCCTACAACGGTTATGCATCGTATCGCATGGGCACAAAGTTTAATGTCTATTCGAACTTCGGTACCAGTTTTGCAAAATACGAATCGTTCAGCAATGGTTTTCGCCAAACGAATGAGGGTTTATCGTACCGGGTTTCTCTCGGATTCAGTGTGCAGCTCTGGAAAAATGCCAACTTAAATGCCAACGGGAATTACTCTTCTCCAAATGTATTTTTGCAGGGTAAATCGTCCGGATATTCCTATACCAGCCTTGGGTTGTCGCAGGCACTTTTCAAACGAAAAATGTCCATCAACCTCAATGTCAGTGAACCGTTTCGCGAAAAAAGAACCTACATCTACGATATAAAAGGCAATGGATACGAAGCACACAACGAGGGATTCAGTTATGCCCGTATGTTGCGCCTGAGCGTAAGTTACAATTTCGGCAAAATGGACATCTCTGTCAAAAAGGCTAAACGGGGTATCTCGAATGATGACCGCAAGGCGGGAGGCGGAAATTAGATGATTTCTTTCCGGGTGCTATTTAGCAAGGATATAAATTAGCCAGTATCTGTTTGCGAAATACAAAATAATCAAAAAAATATTTGTACGTTTGTCTGCAATTTGCAATAACGCAAGTGTGTAAAAATAGTCTGAAACGTGGAAAACGGAACTCTAAAACTCAAAATTCAGAAACAGATTGTTACCGTATCAGTAATTCTTTTACTCGGCAAGTTTTTTGCCTTTTTTCTGACCAACTCGGTTGGTATTCTTACCGATGCCATGGAGAGTATTGTCAATGTTATAGCCGGATTTATTAGTCTGTATAGTCTCTATATTTCTGCTAAGCCCAAAGATTCGGGTCACCCTTTCGGTCACGGAAAGGTAGAGCTGATTTCTGCCTCTATTGAGGGTATTCTTATATTGATTGCTGGCGGAATTATTGTTTTCGAGGGAATCAAGCGTATTTTTGTCCCGGCCGAAATAAGTCAACTCGATCTGGGTATCTGGATTGTAGCCATTTCCGGGCTTATCAACTATCTGCTGGGGTGGTATAGTATTCGCATCGGTAAGAAGCACGATTCTATTGCTTTGGTAGCTGGTGGCAAGCATCTTCAGTCGGATACTTATTCATCTGTTGGGTTGGTTTTGGGTCTGGTTTTGCTCTATTTTACCGGAAAGGGCTGGATTGATAGCGGGTTGGCTATTGTTTTTGGCGCTATCATTATGATTACGGGTTTAGGTATTTTGAGAAAAACAGTAGAGAATCTGATGGACAAAGCTGATGTGGAAATACTGGAGGAGATGAGAACTGCAATTATCCGGAATCGAAAGTCAGACTGGATAGATGTGCACAACATGAAGGCTGTTAAGTATGGAAGTGCCTATCATGTTGATTGCGATCTCACGCTGCCCTGGTATTACAATATTCGTGAGAGTCATGCCGCGTGCGACGAATTGCAACGTATCATGGCTCAGGAAATTGGAGAAAGGGTACAACTCTCTATTCATTCAGATCCCTGTCAGTCCGAACAATGTGTGAACTGTGCGCTGTCTGCTTGTATGCATCGGTCGCAGCCTTTTGAGGTTACAGAAGAATTAACTCTCGACTTTATCACGCAGGAAAAAAGGAAATAAAATTGATTTTCAGGATCAGCTAAAAACATTTACACCCGTATTGTTGTTTAAGAAGATGCAAATTCAAACAATTCTGCAAAAACGGAGAGATGGCAGAGCGGTCGATTGTGGCGGTCTCGAAAACCGTTGTACCGGTGACGGTACCGGGGGTTCGAATCCCCCTCTCTCCGCAATATGTTGTATATGAGCGTATTGGGAAAAATTAAAAGGACTAACAGTGAATCATTCTGTCAGCCTTTTTTTTTCTTTTTAGAGGATCGGGGTTACAATCCTACTCTTTTTCTCAGTTCTTTGAGCAATTCTATATCTTTCCGGCGCATTTGTCCATCCCGATTGGGCGGACAGTTTAGGATGAGAATGTTATCTTGTGCCGTGGCAATTTTATACAATCGCTCGAGTTCATCTACCGATTTGTAAGTTGAGTCGTTGGTGTGATAAAACCACCGGCTGCTCATGCACACCGTTGTCTCCCAGGGCATATAATACAGTTTTCCGTCGTGTGTGAAATGTTTGGGGTCGGGGTTCGACGGCAGATCGGGATCTCCCAAACGAAAATCTGTCGGGAAATAGCGTATCGGAAAGCCCGCCTTCTGGTGGTATGGATGTGCTGTTTTGTCTATGTTATTCGGAAATCCAATACTCCAGTTAATGCCCACCTGACAGTTGGGTTCTGCTTGTTTGATTGTCCGGTAAATCTCTGCCACATTCCAGCGGTAGTTTTGTTTTACCCAGCTACCATCGAACCAAAACTCGATGACCGGTGTGATTTTCTTCGTAATGGCAAACAGCTCTTTGAGTTGTTTTATCATGTATTCGTTGTATGCTGCGTCCTGAGTCGAATCTTTTACGTTGGCGTTCACCTTTCTGTCCCACAGCGAATAGTATAGTCCCAGTCCGATATTGTGTTTCTTGCAGGCTTTGGCCACAGCCTCTACCACATTGGTTTTGTTGCCCGACGATGCCACATCGTATTCGGTATATTTGCTGTCCCACAGGCAGAATCCTTCGTGATGTTTGGTTACCAGTATCACATATTTCATACCAGCATCTTTGGCTGTTTTTACCCACTGCTCTGCGTCTATTTGCGTGGGTTTATAGTCAGAGGCTGGATGAGATCCATCTGTCCACTCCTCATTGAGAAATGTGTTTATGCCAAAATGGATAAACATACCGTACTTGCGGTCGATTTGTGCTTGTTGCGCTTTCGATGGCAGTAGAGAGGGGATAGGCTCGTAGCATTTCTGAGCCATTGCTGTTGAGGCAAACAGAAGTGCTGCCCACAGAAATAATCTGTTTTTCTTCATGATGATGTTTCTATTAGTAAATTGAGATGAGTAGATTGAAATACAAAGGTTGAAAATAATATTGGCTTATGCAAGTTTAGCGATGGATTTGTTTAATGCACAAAAAAAAGAGGGCTCGAAATCAATTTTCTTACCCTCTTTCCGGTTGTAATCTTTTTTGGATTTGTGCACCCTGGTTGTAGCTTTAAACCCTGCCGATGCGGCCAGCTCCATCTCTCGTCCCGCCTTGCGGGCTGCCTTTACGCATGCTATTACATGCTGCTTTTGTTTGTTCTTTTTCATACAAAACTTGTTTTGGATTACGTGTTATTCGTTGCAAAGTTATACAATTTCTTCTCAATGGCAAAATATTAACTCAGGTTATTAAAACATATACTCGCTTCTAATTGTTTTATAATAAAGGTTTTAATTATTGTAAATGCAATTATATTATGGCTTTCGAGAGGAAACAAACCATCCACCTGATACGTAATGAAGATCTGAACTACCACGGTACACTGTTTGCGGGGCGTTGTGCCGAGTGGTTGGTGGAGTCGGGTTTCGTCACTGTATCATCCCGGCTCAACTTGCGAAACGTTGTCTGTCTGAAAATTCATGGTGTGGAATTTTTCAGACCAGTGAGGGTGGGCGAGCAGTTGGTTTTCGAGTCTGCGATTGTCTGGACTGGCAAGAGTACTATCTTGGTTTATACGCGCCTTTTTTCGCCCGAATATCCCGATTGTCTCTATGCAGAGAGTTTTATTACCTATTGCTATGTCAACGACCAAACGAGACCGGTTGCGCACAATATCTCTGTTGTAGCCGAATCGGAGGTGGAAGCTTGTCTGCAAAACAGAGCATTACGGCTTTCCAAATTGCACTAATCCTGTTATATTTGGTTTTTCAGGTTTAATTTTACGGTAATTTGTTTTGCATTGCGTTGCAATACTATTTTGAGCGGAGCTCTTCCCGGTATTTCAAACAGGGCTTTTATCTCATTTAAATTCATCTCAAATGATTTTCGCCCGTTAATTTCTACTATCTGATCTCCCAATTGTATACCGGCCTTTTCTGCTAAAGAGCCTTCCCAAATATACAACACCTCCCAGATGCGGAAATAGGGACTCATCTGCACTACTTCGATGCCGGCTATATTGTAGCTGAATTTTCGTCCGGCTGTGTCATTAGGTTTCAGGTGGAGTAGTCTGCGGCTGAAGTCGAATATCAGTGTATAGCGATTCAGAATCTGACTTCCCAATGTGCCATCTCGCGTTTCATCGGATGTAATTCCGATGATAGTAGCAGAGTCGGGAAATGATACTATGGGCTGCTTCAGTCGGCGTTCGCCCAGTCTTATCTCCGGCAAACGGGCCATATAACCTTTAATTTCACCGCTCAATCCCTGGCCAATAAGGCAACGAATGCGTTTTTCCGGTATTTTTATCGAATTATTCCCAAACGATCTGAGCCATACAGCCAGTTCTGCACCTGTATCGAGCAGCATTTTGTATTCGCGCTCCCGTCCTCCATCGTCGGTGATGGGTACCCGGATAAACATCTTTTGCCCTTCAATTGTCATGGGGATGGATGTAAATGATTTGTGTACCTGATAATTATCTTTGTCGTGAAATACAATTACACGTTTCGTATAATTTATCTCAACAATATAATCGGGAAAGATGTCGGTGCCTATCAGTCCGTTTATTTTAAATCCGGTATGCCTGGAAAGGTCGAAGATATCTTCTTCGAGTACATAAACCGTTTTGTTTCTGAGTGTTAGTTTTCCCATTTTTAGCGTGTTCCCGGGGCTGATTAGTGCTTTTAAGTTTGCTCCGGAGCCCAGACCTTTGAGAGCAGTATTCTCTGTATAATTCAATAACAGACTATCTGATTCGTTTAGTTCGGTGATAATAGTGGTTTGTACCCCCGAATCGAGGATGAAATGCAATGGTGCCGACCCATTGATGCTGACTTTTACCACAGCATAGCTCCCCACCACCTCAAAGGGGACGGTTATTGTCTTTTCTCTTTGTGGCAGTGCCCGGGCAAAAGTAGATAAAATGATGTGTAGAAATAAAATGAGATAATACCGCATTACCGTTACAGTTTTCAGGCAGTGAAGTTAACTGATTTTTTGATACAGATAACCTTCTGCGCTCTTATTTAACGCAACGGGGCAATGGAATCGATTTTCAGAATCTCTATTTGAGTAGAATGCCGGACAGAATGCGGCCGGAACGTATGCCCAAACGACGGGCCGAAAAATAGTTGTGATAATCAGTGTAGGTGCAAATTCCCGATATTTCTGTTCTTTCCGGCAGGCAGCCGGCGTTTTGCAGGTCGAGGAAATTAGCCTCTGATAGGTCGATATGTGGTTTGCTGAATCCGCCTTTTATGCAGTTTTCAAATCCATTGTCGGCAAACTGGCAAGCCACCTCTTCGCCCACCTCGAAACCCGCAATACCGATACAGGGCCCAATACCTGCCAGTATGTCCTTCGGATTTGTGCCAAAATTCGCCTGCATGGCCTCAACGCTCTTTCGGCAAATGTTTGCTATAGCTCCTCGCCATCCGGCATGAATGGCCGCCACAGCCTTTTTTACCGGATCGTAAAGCAGTACCGGAACACAATCTGCGGTTGTGACTCCAATACAGACTCCTTCGAGTTGTGTAATAAGGGCATCTGCTCCGTCCATCAGAGCTATACGGGCCTCTGGTTTTGCAGCCATCAAACAATCATCAACCAGAGCTATTTTATCGCTGTGGGTTTGGTGAGAAAGTATCAGGTTGATGTTTTCGATACCAAGCTCGTCGCAAAGAATTGCTCTGTTGGTATTTACAATCGAAACCTCGTCGCCCGATGTGCTGCTCAGATTGAACGAGCCAAATTTGCCAGTCGAAACTCCTCCGTGTCGCATGGTGGTAAATGCCTCCACCTCTCCGGTCTCTCTCAGCAGGTCGTATCTGAGCAGATCAATCTTCTTTGTCGTCCGATGCATAGAAGTTATATTCTTCATCGTCGTTCTCTTCCCACTCGTCAATCATATCAAATTCATCTTCCATGTCTTCTACATCCATGGTTCGACTCTTTATTTCCAGATTGCGGTGAGTTATCGTCACTTTGTTACTCTCTTTGTTGAGCTCTGTCCAGATCACGTCCTTTAATTCTGTAATTCCGTTCTGCGTCATCGATGAGATAAAAACACACGGTATCTCCGGCAGGTCCTTTCTCATTTCTGCAATCAGCTCCTCATCCAGCATATCCGATTTCGAAATGGCCAAAATGCGTTGCTTGTCGAGCAACTCAGGATTGTACGTTGCCAGCTCATTGAGCAAAACCTTGTATTCTGAGTGTATATCGTCGCTATCCGCAGGCACCAGAAACAACAACAATGAGTTGCGCTCGATATGTCGCAAAAACCGCAGTCCAAGTCCTTTACCCTCGGCAGCTCCCTCAATTATTCCGGGGATATCAGCCATTACAAAAGATCGGTTGTCGCGATAAGCCACAATTCCCAGGTTGGGTTGTAGTGTTGTAAACGGATAATCTGCAATCTTCGGTTTGGCAGATGAAACAACCGACAACAGTGTCGATTTTCCGGCATTCGGAAGACCCACCAATCCGACGTCGGCCAGCAGTTTCAATTCAATTATCACTGTGCGCTCTACACACGGTTCTCCCGGTTGCGAAAATCGGGGCGTTTGGTTGGTTGCTGTTCTGAAATGCCAGTTTCCCAGACCACCCCGGCCACCTTTCAACAATGGAACCAATTGATTGTCATCGGTCACGTCGCAAATAAATTCACCCGTTTCGGCATCGTAAGCCACAGAGCCACAAGGCACTTCTATGATGCGATCATCTCCATCTTTTCCCGTGCATCTGTCGCCGCTACCACCTTCGCCATCGCCGGCAAATATGTGTCGCTGATACTTCAGGTGCATCAGAGTCCATAGATTTCGGTTGCCACGCAGATAGATATGACCTCCGCGACCGCCATCTCCACCATCGGGTCCCCCTTTGGCTACAAATTTCTCGCGGTGCAGGTGTGTTGAGCCCCGGCCACCTTTGCCCGAACGACAATAAATTTTTACGTAATCGACAAAATTTGATTCCATAACTGTTTTGCTGTATGCATAAATTAACCGACACCTTTGCAGTTTAGCGAAGAATCCGCCTGCAAAAAGGGCCGGTTAATGTTTTAGTGATATCTTTTTTTATAAATTATCCACAACAGCTGTTATTCGACCGAATATTTCTTCGATAGAACCCATACCGTGAATGCCGTGGTATTTATTCTCTTTTTTGTAGTAATCGATAAGCGGTGACGTTTGTGTTTCGTAAACCTCTAAACGCTTCTTGATTGTTTCCGGATTATCATCCGAACGCCCTGATATCTCGCCTCGTTTTACCAGACGGTCTATCAGTTCTGCCTGTTCAACCTCCAGAGCTACCACCCCCGAAACTTTCTTACCACGAGCCTGAAGCATCTCTTCCAGTGCCACTGCTTGCGGTATTGTGCGCGGAAATCCATCGAAAATCACTCCTCGTGAATTTATCAACTCATCCATTTTCTCAGCCAAAATGCTGATAATTAATGAATCGGGCACCAACTGACCTCTCGAAATGTATGAATCGGCCGTTTTTCCCAATTCGGTCTGTTTTTGGATTATATCTCTTAATACCTCCCCCGTCGAAATATGCGTTAAGTTATATTTCGCTTTCAACAAATCACTTTGAGTTCCCTTGCCGGAACCCGGTCCACCAAAAATTACAATGTTCAACATTTCAATCTATTTTAACAAATTACATAAATATCATTCAGATTACGACCGTTGCCGTCGAAATCGAGTCCATATCCTACAATGAAATCATTCGGGATTTCAAAAGCTACATAATCCAATTTTACCTCACACTCTACAGCATCGGGCTTAAACAACAATACTGCTGTGCTCACACTCTCCGGTGCCATCTTTTCCAAATCCTCCAGCAGATGACTCAGCGTTCGCCCCGTATCCACTATATCTTCTATCACCACGATAGTTCTTCCCTCTATCGATTCCGTCAGCCCCATTATCTGCTTGTGATTGCCGGTAGATGAGGTTCCTTCATACGATTTCAGTCGGATAAACGAAATCTCACAATCAATCGTCACACGCTTCATCAAATCGGCTGCAAACATAAACGCACCATTTAACACGCAGATAAACAACGGATTCTTTCCCTCAAAATCACGATTAATCCGCTCAGCAAGTTCCGCTGTTTTTGTTAAAATCTCACTCTCCGAAAGATAGGGCTTAAACGTTTTATCCTTTACTCTAACACTCTTCATACAGGGCTTATTTTTATTGAACAGAGATTATCTTTTCGTTCTTTAGCAATACATTTTTTGCATCATCTACTTGCAACTACATCAAACAAAGTGACTTAACCAATCGTCCTGTCTTCTCTGCTTTTGTATTTTGGACGACAAAAGTACACATTTTATCTGTAAATGCCTGCCTCATTGCCTCATAATACACTAATTTTAAGAAAATAACCGCTCTCTACCTCCTCTTTTATTCTCTTTTGGGCGTGCCCCTCGCCCACTCGGGTCGGGCTATCCGTTGCGAGTCCTCGCCCGGAAATACCGGGCTGTGGGCTCTTCACTTCTATCCCTCACGCAAAAAAGATACCACTCATATCGTCGCCTTCTCTGCCTTCCAATATTAGCTTATCTCACTTATTTTCAATAAAAAAAGAGGGTGTCCCCGAATTTCAGGACACCCTCTTTCTTATCAGGTCATACTTTTGTATGGAGTTATTTAATCTTCAATAATCACCCGGAAACCTACGTTGTGCACCTTCTGCCAGGCGAAGAACGATTTGCGGAAATATGCAGTAGATGTTTTCGGTGCATCAATCCACGAACCTCCGCGCACAACCTTTTCTGTTCCATTGCCCGTCAGTTTCGGGTTGTAGGGGTAGGGGAGGAAGTCCGAACGCGTCCATTCCGAAACATTGCCCTGCATATCGTACAGCCCGAATGCATTGGGTTTGTAACCTCCACCCTTTACAGTCAGAAATGAACCGTCATCAACCGCATTGTCTTTCGGATGATAGGTGTAATACTTGTACCACTCCCAGCTTTCAGGCATCGGTTGCGGATTTACTCCGCTCACGGCCAGTTTGTTCACCTGCTTGTCGGCCATGTTTTCAAACGCCGCGAAGTTGTCGCCCACATTTCCATACCAGAAGTCGGCATTACTACCCGCTCTGCATGCCCATTCCCACTGTGCTTCTGTGGGTAGAGTTGCTTTCAGACCGGTTTTGGCTGCAAGCTTTTTGCAATATTCCATTGCATCGTTGTAGCTCACGCGAATGGCAGGTTGCTCGGGGTTGTTGGCCACATAACCGGGGTTGACGTGGTCTTTCCATTGTTGTTGGATAAAGCGGCTGTTGTGAGTAGGAATGATTGCGCGCATCTGCTCATTGCTCACCTCTATCTCGGCCATCCAGAAGGATTTCTCAATTTTTACAGGTGTTGCCGGTGAGAAGTGGGTATCACCCTGTTTGCCCATCACAAATGAGCCTGCCGGAATACGAACGAATGTCATTTTTATTCCATTGCCCAAATCGACTACCTTGCGGGTCTCTGCCTCTTTCGACAACATCTCTTTTGCCTTTTCTGCCGTAAATGGCCATCCCTTGGCTTTGGCTGTTTTTTGTGCTTTGGCTACTGTTTTCACCGGCATTTCTGCTATAGTTTTCGGCTGCTTACTCAGGTATTCGCTGTATGCTTTTAGCTCGCCCTGCCAGTCAACACCTGCACGACCGTATTTCTCGGTCAGCTCAATACGACGCTTAATCTGATCAAACCCTTTGAATATTTCGGCCTGAAATACTCCGTGATATGGCGCATTGAAGTCTATCCAGTTGTAGAGTGCCTTGTACTCTTTATCGGTCAGTTTCACTCCGTGATGACCGCGTTTCAGCATTTGTATAAGCGGGCTTACATTGGCGTGGTATTCGTAAGGATTCAGCACCTCCATTTCTGCTTCAGGGCCCTGGCGGAATACATAAGGGTGCAGATTAAGATAGCTGGTGCTAAAGCCTGAAAACTGATCCATCTTGCCGGAAGTATAATCGATGTTACCCATAGTTCCGTTGTGACACGATACACATGCGCGGTCGAGAACCGGTTGTACCTCGAGGTTGAATGTAAACGCACGGGTACCACCTTCGGGTTTAGTCAGGGCCATTGGCGTTTTCTTAGAGGCTATTGTCGATTTCGGTTTTGGTATCTGGTTTTGATCTTCGTGACAACCAACGCAGGATATAACCTCGCCCGGCATTCCGGTTGTCCAGCTACGCATCCATTGCAAAGCACGACCTTCGGCATCGAGAGGCTGAATCGAAATTGGGGTATTGGCCGGAACTTTGAATGTGACAGATCCATCGGCTTCTACCGGAGCTTCTCCCAACAACCGTTTCATATCCCAGCCACTTTGTATCCCGTGTGCTCTGTGGTTCGATGGCGACATGTTATAGGCATATTCGTAGGCAAAAACGCGAACAGTTTTCACTGTCCCACGCGGTACCCCGGCCAGTCCTTCTCCTTCGTATATGTCCTGAATAAATACAGACGACTCTTTGCTATCCTCTTTTACCTTATCGGGTATATTTGCAGGAACAGGGCGCGCCATCACCGGATTGGCATTGATAAAGCCTTCTCCCTCGGCTTCGGCTATCAGCGTTACGTTGTCGTAAATATCCACCAGATAGAGCCCCCACAATCCTTCGTTGGACAGTTTTGCGGTAACCAGAAAGTATTTATCGCTCAGCGGATTTGGTTTGATAAACTGCGGCCACACACCATCCACCATTTGATCTACAATAATTGGTTTGATAGGCCGATCGCGGTAAGGTATCTCCTGAATCATTCCTTTTTCGTCTTTGCGCGATTTAGCAGGATCAAAAATAATCAGTCGTCCCGAGCGAACAGTGCCGTGATGTCCCGAGATTACCCCCACAAAGCGCGACGTATTGCCCGGCAGAGGTTTGATGTCGAATGTGCTGTTTGGGAAATATGAGCCACTACCGTATAGCGATTTTTGCTCGGTTCCGTCGGGGTTCATATGCATCACGATGCGCGAAAAGTAGTGAGTCAAATCTGTGTATTCCCAGCGGGTGTACATTACCCGGCCGTTATTCATCACTACAGGGCCCCACTCGCTCTCCTGATCAAAAGTGATACGACGGAGCTTTTGAGTGTTGGGGTCAATCAGGCAGAAGTTGGCTACAGGGTCTTTGCCTGTCACGCATGGAACTGCCTGGTAACCGATATTCGAAGCCGCAATTATTTTGCCATTAGGCAGGTAAGTCCCGTCGAAAAATTCGAGATCCGATTCCTCCGATTTTGTCAGTCTTTTCAGGTTTTTGCCGTCTATTCCGATTTCGTAAACCTGCCAGCGTTGTGCTTCATCGGCCATTGTAAACATCAGGCGGTCTGCATTCCAGTGCAGGTTGATATCGGGCACCGAAGAGCCGTTTTCGGGTTTGAATATCGGGGTGATACTCATTTTATTTCTCAGATTGGAAAGCTGTACAATTTCGGCATCAAACCCTAAACGGGATGCCGACAACTGATGTGTCCAGTTGTTGGGCTGTGTTCCCAATTGTGATGGATTGCAGAAGCGGGATTTGTTTCCGATTTTATATCTTCCAACAATTATTTTATCTATATCGAGCAAAGGATTGGAAAATAGTATCTCCTTTTTAAGTGCAATTGCACGTTTGGCAGCGGCAATGGCTACAGGGTCATTCTTATAGATTCCTGCAAAACCATTGTTGACAAGAGTGGTAAGTTGGTTTAGCTTTTCAAGATTGGCCGCTGCATTGTACGATTTGTTTTTAGACATATCCTCTACTGCCAGCTTGATGGCTTTGGTATTTATCCACTCCAGTTCGGGTTTTAGTTTAGCAATGCTAAAGGCCGAAAGATAGAGCTTCAGATATTCCGCCGCCTGCTTTGCCGCCGGTTGAGTCGCTATTTTTGCCGCCTCTTCTTTGAAGTAGGTTTTATCGTCGAGTTTGTCGATGATTTTATTAAGAGCCATCTTTTCGCAGGCGTTTCCCTCTCCGGTTAGCCAAAGCTCTCCGGTAGTGCCCGAAAACGGGAAGAACGAGAAGGTTTCAGCCGGGAATTTTTTTGTCAAATCTGCCAATTGTGCTTGTCCGCTCTCGGTTTGAATGCGAAAAACAACATTGTATTTTGAGCCTGCGTCATCAATTCCTATTTCTGATTCAAAGCGGACATATTTCTTGTCGAGAGGGACAATGATTTGTCCGTTGACAGCAGATAAAACGGTGTTGTTTACCTCTTTTTTGTTTACGGTTACGGATGATCCTTTCGAATTTTGATTGATTTTTGCATAACCTTTTATTTTCAGGTCAGATAATTTTATGCCTTTTCCATCAGCAGTATACAGGGTGGCATTTGCCCAAAAAGCATTATCATTGGTCATGCCCGATGGTTTGGCACAGGCTACCAATACAATTTGGCTGACGTTGGAAACATTGGCAGAAATCTTCTTGATTTCGCCCTTCTTCACCTCTTCTGATTCGACGGGAAAACCCAAAGCTTTTTGCTTCTTCTGATTCTCCGCTTTGTAGGCAACAGCCAAATCAACCCACGTTGTGGGTATCTGATTCTTGTTTACCTGTGCGCCAATGGCCTGTGTTGCAACAATGGCAGCAAGTAAAAGTTTTAGTTTTTTTATCATAGTTATTGGTTTAATAATTTCTCCCCACAAGGAATGTGCTTATTTTCGGTACCATGTTCGGTACCACCTCAAGTGTGTGTGTGATTAATCTGTGTTATTTCGGGAAGTAAAAAGAGAGAGCCAATAACCTCAAACGGGTTTGTAGAGATATAAAAAGACAGGAAATAAGGAAATTGAAAAAAAAGGGCTGATCAAAAAGAATAATCAGCCCTTTTTTATTTGAGTTTAATCTTCAAGAATCACACGGAAACCCACGTTGTGAACGCTTTGCCATGGATAGTAAGACTTACGGAAGTAAGCTGTAGAAGTTTTCGGAGCATCTTCCCACGAACCACCACGAACTACTTTTTCGGTAGCTGAAACCGGTTTTTTCGGGTTCAAAGGATAAGGTACATAGTCTGATCTAGTCCACTCCGACACATTGCCCTGCATGTCATACAATCCGAATGCATTTGGCTTGTAACCAGCACCTTTTACAGTAAGGAACGATCCATCATCTACCGTATTATCTTTCGGATGGAATGTATAATATTTATACCATTCCCAGGTTTCGGGCATTGGTTGAGGATTCACACCGCTTACTGCCAGTTTATTCAACTGCTTGTCAGCCATATTTTCAAACTGAGCAAAACTGGTGTTGAAATTGCCATACCAGAAGTCTGAGTTGCTACCTGCGCGACAAGCCCATTCCCATTGTGTTTCTGTAGGCAGATTGGCTTTCAACCCTGTTTTAGCAGAAAGTTTTTTGCAATACTCCATTGCCTCGTTCCAGGTCATACGGATAGCTGGTTGTTCCGGATTGTTGGCCACATAACCGGGGGTAGTGTGGTCTTTCCATTGTTGTTGGATAAAACGGCTGTTGTGAGTTGGGATCAACGCGCGCATTTGCTCGTTGCTAACCTCAATTTCGCTCATCCAGAAAGACTTTTCAACCTTCATAGGCATAGCGGGCGAGTAGTCAGAGTTTCCGGCTTTGCCCATTACAAACGAACCGGCAGGAACACGCACAAAGGTCATTTTGATACCATTACCCAAATCAACCACTTTTTTGGTTTGTGTCTCTTTGGCCAACATAGTTTTCACGGCATCAGCAGCAAAAGGCCAGCCTTTTACTTTTACCTCTTTCTGAGCTTTGGTTACAACCTGAGCAGGCATATAAGGTTCCGGTTTGGGTTGAGTTTTCAAATAGTCAGCGTATGCTTTTATTTCAGACTGCCAGTCAACACCTGCACGACCATATTTCTCGGTCAGCTCGATCCGACGTTTAATCTGGTCAAAACCTTTAAATTGCTCTGCCTTAAATGAACCGTGGTATGGTGCATTCAGGTCAATCCATGTATAAAGAGTTTTCCACTCTTTGTCTGTCAGTTTCACACCGTGGTGGCCTCTTTTCAGCATTTGAATCAAATGGCTCACATTGGCGTGATATTCGTAAGGATTCAGCACTTCCATTTCGGCCTCAGGCCCCTGACGGAATACATAGGGATGCAGGTTGAGGTAACTCTTGCTGTATTTCGAGAACGGATCAATTTTTCCGGGGGTGTAGTCGATGTTGCCTTTAGTGCCGTTGTGACAAGCCACACAAGCTCTGTCGAGTACGGGTTGTACTTCGAGTTCGTAAGTGAACGAACGAACACCACCCACTGGCTTCTCAATCATCATCGGCGTCTTTTTCGATGCTAACGTCGATTTTGGTTTCGGGATTTGGTTCTGGTCTTCGTGGCAACCCACACAAGAGATAACTTCGCCCGGCATACCGGTAGTCCAGCTGCGCATCCATTGCAAAGCACGACCCTCTTCATCCAGAGGTTGGATAGAAATAGGTGTATTGGCCGGGATTTTGAATCCAACAGAACCATCAGCCTCTACAGGAGCCTCTCCCAACAGACGTTTGATGTCCCATCCACTCTGGATACCCTGTGCATCGTGGTTAGATGGTGAGCGGTTGTATGCATATTCGTAAGCGAAAATACGGACTTTCTTCACTGTTCCGCGTGGTACATTTTTCAGACCTTCTCCTTCGTAAATGTCCTGAATAAAGACAGAAGCCTCTTTGCTATCTTCCTTAATTTTGTCGGGAATCATCGGAGGCACAGGTTTGCTCATCACCGGATTGGCATTGATAAAGCCTTCGCCTTCTACCTCTGCTATCTGAGTCATATTGTCGTAAATATCTACCAGGTAAAGTCCCCAAAGGCCTTCGTTGTCTAACTTGGCTGTTACAAGGAAATATTTCTCGTTCAAAGGCATTGGTTTGATAAACTGAGGCCATACACCATCCACCATTTGGTCTTTGATAATAGGTTCAATTTTACGATCGCGGTAGGGAATCTCCTGCAACATACCTTTTTCGTCTTTGCGCGATTTGGCAGGATCGAAGATAATCAGACGACCAGAACGAACTGTTCCGTGGTGCCCGGTAATGATTCCAACAAAACGGGTAGAATTTCCCGGAAGGGGTTGGCAATCAAATGTAGTGTTGGGGAAATAAGATCCACTACCATACAGCGCTTTTTGCTCTGTACCATCGGGATTCATGTGCATAATTATACGCGAATAGTAGTGCGTAAGGTCGGTGTACTCCCAACGGGTAAACATGATACGACCGTTGTTCATCACTGTCGGATTGTAGTTGCTTTCCTGGTCGAAAGTCAATCGACGCATCTTCTGTGTATTGGGGTCAATCAGACAAAGGTTACCAACCTGGTCGCCACCGTTTACACAAGGTACACCCTGATAACCCACATTTGATGCTGCGATTATCTTGCCACTAGGCAGATAAGTTCCATCGTAATATTCGATATCCGATTCATCGGGTTTAGTCAATTGCTTCAGATTTTTTCCATCTACTCCTATTTCATATACCTGCCAGCGGCCTTTTTCGTCAATTTTCGAAAACATCATACGATCTGCATTCCAGTGCATCGAAATAAAGGGTACCGATGAACTGTTGTCGGCTTTGAAAATAGTATTGTACTTCAGTCCGTTTCTCAGGTTTGAAAGCAATGTAATCTCCGCGTCAAATCCGGTGCGGGGGGCAGAAGATTGGTGAGACCAGTTGTTGCTTTGTGTACCCAAAGAAGATGAATTGCAAAAGCGGGCTTTTGATCCCAGTTTGTAATGACCCACAACGATTTTATCCATATCCAGTAACGGATTGGCAAACAAAATCTCTTTTTTCAGGGCAATTGCTTTCTTTGCATTTTCGATAGCTTTTGCATCTTTGCTATAAATTCCGTCAAAACCGCCTTTCACCAATGCTGTCAATTGGTTGAGTTTTTCCTGATTAGCAGCGACATTGAATCCTTTGTTGTTTTTCATGTCGTTGAAGGCCAGATTGATAGCTTTCATCTTAATCCACGTCAACTCATCTTCAATTTTCATGACATTGAAAACCTCTTTGAACAAAGATAAATAAGCTGCAGTTTGTTTGGCAGCCGGAAGTGCTTCTATCTTCTTTACTTCGTTGCTGTAAAAATCTTTTACTTTGAATTTGCCAATAATACGAGCCAAAGCTTTTTTCTCACCACAGGTGCATCCATTGGTCAACCAAAGTTCGCCAATGTATGAGCTGAAGGGGAAAAATGAGTAGCACTCTTGTGGAAATCGTTTCTCCAAATCTTTGTATTGCACACGTCCGCTCTCCGATTGAATACGAAAAACAGTGGCAGTTTTGTTGTCTCCTTCGTCATCGATTCCGATTTCAGATTCGAAGCGAACATACTTTTTGTCCAGAGGAACATAAACGTAGCTGCCGGGAGATTGCAGAATCGAGCTTTTAGCAGGCACACGGTTTATCACAACCGGGTGTCTGTGCAGATTCTCTGTAAGACTGAAATATCCATCAATCTTCAGATCTTTGATATCTACAGCAACTCCCTCTTTGGTGTAAACCTTTGCATTTGCCCAAATTGCATCATCGTTAATTTTTCCATCTTTACCCGGTTTAATCACCAGAGCAATGTGGTCCAGATTAGTTACATTAGCCGATATCTTTTTCGGCTCTCCTTTTTTTACTTCTTCCGACTCGATTGGATATCCAATCGCCTTTTGCTTACTTTGCAATTCTGCTTTGTAAGACATAGCGGCATCAATCCAGGTGACCGGAGCGGCTTTTTTAGGTGCTTGTGCGCAAAGTGACTGTATCACAATCGCGGCGGTCAGCAGTAGTCCCGTTCGTTTAGTCATAGTTTAATAAGTGTTATTTGTAATTGATTATTTTATTAATGATTTTATTACTTTCTTATTGTTGACAACTTGTATGGTCGAAATCTTCCCGTAGGTTTTTTTATCATTCATTTGCCATACAAGCTGATTCTTTGAGTCAATTTCTACCAATTGTGGCTCTTTTACGCCGGCTTCGCCAGAATGACCGTCCCAGTTACAAACAATCATATTTCCGTTACTTAGTAAACAGATGCGAGCTACAAATAACAGAGAAATTCCCGGAATATCGTTTTGAGCAACTACACATTTATTCTCACCGGTCTTTATGTCGAGAGAGACAATCTGATGTTCGTCTCCAGCGGATACAAGAATCTTATTCTCATTTAGTTCGAGGGCGGAAAAGATATTTTTTGCATTCAAAGGCAGTCTTGATATCTCTTTTCCGTTTGCGTCCAACTCCAAAACCATTTTTCCGCTCATTACGGGCACAATGTAGGTGCCTTTTTTTGTTTTGGTGATAATGCGGAATTGTCCGTGAGGATGTTTTATGCCAGTTGCGAATGTTATCTCTTTGCGCACTTTACCCTTTTTGTTGAGCTCAATTATTTTTGAAGGCGTTCCACAGATCCCCAAAATGTAGCCTCCATCAGGCAACACATCGGCATACTGAAGTTCTGTATTCTCACCCGATTGATAATCCCATACTACTTTATGATCGAGTGTAACCAGTTTTGCACCCTGTTTGTATGAGTAAACAATCCTCCCTTTGGCATCGACTGCTGCACTGTTGCATTCCTGATTCTTCTCCAGCGGGTGCGACCAAAGCTCCTTTTGTGTTGTTTTTTCTATAATGGAAATCCGGTTTGACGAACAGCCACTCATAATAAAGTAGTTTTCAGATGCATTAACCGTATGCATCGAAAACAGGATGAGCCCCAGCAGAAGAGATGTAATTTTTTGCATTGTATTTTTATTGAGATTAATTGCTTATAACCAACGGGTTAAATCTATATTTGTGTGTCCTGAACTGTGCTTTTATTTGCGAATAAAACGTTTGGCAGCCGTTTCCGGTGCCAAACGTTATTCAGTTAAATCGGGATCGATTATTTCGATTTCAAATCGTTGAACATTTCGAACGCAACAGCCGGAGCCAGATTTTCGTGTACCAAAGCATGAACGGCTTGTATCATCGCTACAGGATCTTCAGACTGGAACACATTTCGTCCCATATCCACACCTGCAGCACCGTCGTTAATTGCTTTGTAGCAAAGCTCCAATGCTTCGAGTTCGGGTAATTTCTTTCCACCTGCGATAACAATAGGCACCGGACATGCAGCTACTACATTCTCGAAACCATCGCAGTAATATGTTTTCACTATATTCGCACCATTTTCGGCACAAACGCGTGAGGCCAGTCCGAAATAACGAGAGTCGCGCGCCATATCTTTACCTACAGCTGTAACTCCCATCACAGGAATTCCGTATTTTGAACCCAAATCGGCAGTTCTGTAAAGATTAGCGACAGTTTTAGCTTCCATTTTCGGATCACCGATAGCCATCATAACAGCCATTGCAGATACATTCATGCGGATTGCATCTTCGATGTCAATCACAACATTGTCGTTCAGCTCGGTCAGAATAGTAGTTCCGGCATCTGATCTCAAACAGATGGGTTTGTTTGTGTTTGCAGGAACAGATGATTGCAATATGCCACGAGAGCACATCAAGCAATCTGCATACTCCATCAAAGGTGCGATAGTAATATCGATTCTCTCTACCCCGGAGGTAGGACCCATGATGAATCCGTGATCGAAGGCCAACATGACTGATTTGCCTGTTTTTGGATTAAAGATACGCGATAAACGATCTTTCATTCCCCACGAAAGATTATCTGCTCCCTTGATGTGGAATGTCTGATTTTTTACTGCCTGTCCGATTCCAAATTTATTACCTTCTCTAAGATCATCTAAATCTGCCATTTCTGTAAAGCTTTTAGTGTGTTAATTAATAGTTGTAGTTTATTATTACAATGCGTTTGCAAAAGACTCAAACATGCAAGACCATGATGATGCCCCTGAATCAGCATGACCGATTGAACGCTCGCCGTAGTTACGGGCACGACCGAAGTTTGCTTTCATAGCTACAGTCTCTTTTGCACCGGCCAATGCAGCATCAGCTCCCTCTTTGATAATTTCTTTAATGTCAGTAGATTCGCATGCTTCAATAGCCTCGATTGCAGGAATCAACGCATCCATCATTGTTTTGTCGCCGCGCAAAGCTTTAGTTTGTTTTTTTACACCAGCCAATGCACCCGAGAACATAGCTTTTACTTCAGCTGCATTTAACTCAGTGCCTTTAGCCACGTCGCTCATACCCAGGAAGAAACCGCCTAACAAAGTGCTGGTTGATCCGCTCGTTTTCAACATTACATTGAAACCTACTTCATCCAACATTGCCTTAAACTCAGTTCCGTTGTCTGTTGCTTCTGTTACTGCCTTGAATGCCTGAACAATAGCAGTTCCGTGGTCACCATCTCCAATTACTGCATCCAATGCAGAAAACTCATCTTCTCTGGCAGAGATATTTGTCAATGCCAAAGCAATCATTTTTTTGAAATCCTCAATAGTCAATTTTTCCATAATCTAAGTTTGAAACCCCTTGCCGTTTTTACGCGACAAGGGGTAGGTTTTAATTTTGTTCCGAATTATTTACCGATAGTAGTCCAGTAAGGTGAGTTGGCCATTTTGTTTTTCAACAAATCAACGTGATCAGCATCCAGTTTACCCAAAATCATTTGGAAACCAGACAATTCCTGTACAGTCAGCAATTCAGCAATTTTACCTTCAACCACTGTTACACCTGCAGCTGCGAGTATCTGACATGCTTTGCGGAAAACAATGTTCAACTCCATCAATGTGGTAGCGCCTACACCATTCATAATCAGAATAGCTTTGTCGCCTGCTTTGGGCTGAACTTTTTTCATCAACTGAGTAATCATTTTCTCAGCAGTATCATCGGCAGAAATCAACATTTGACGACCACCACCGCCTTCGCCGTGTTGTCCCATTCCAATTTCCATTTCGCCCGGAGCCAATTGAGAAATCAATGCGCCGTTTTGTGGGTGAGTACAAGATCCCATCGCAACAGCCAAAGTAGCCATTTGTTGGTTGAAACGCTCTCCGATTTCGTAGATTTCTTCCAATGATTTGCCTTCTTCAGCAGCAGCTCCTACTATTTTGTAGAGAGGAATACAACCTGCCAAACCACGGCAATCTTCAGCCGGAGTATCAAGACCCGCGCTGATATCTTCGTGTGTAAGCAGTTGTTTAACTTTGATACCTGCACGCTCTGCCAACTGACAAGCCATGTTTGCGCTCATTACGTCGCCCGAGTGGTTCAATACTACCAACAGGATACCTGCTTCGCGTTTGAATTTCTGAAGAGCCTGAAACAAACGCTGAGCACCCGGAGCAGCGAAGATATCACCAACTACAGAGCAATCCAGCATACCTTCACCTACAAATCCGCTCAATGCAGGCTCGTGTCCGGCTCCACCCAAAGTAACGATCGCTACTTTGTCTTCGCTTTTTGCATTTACACGCACAACGATGTTTTCGCCATCGAGTTTTACGATGTCGCTATACGCCATTACATAACCCTCTAATAATTCTGCTGTGATGTTGTCTGGTTCATTGATGAACTTCGTCATAATTTTTTCGCTCATGATAATAATAAGTTTTTTTGTAATGTGAATATTATAGTTGTTTTTTTACCAAAATAATCAGATGCTCATTTGTCCGGGATTGTTATTTATCCCAAGACAAATGAGTGCTGAATGTAATTTTAGTTTTTGTCGAAACACATCAGTTCGATGGGTATTCCTTCCTCTACGATGAACGCGATGGTAAGCCCCGGGCCACCAATCATAGGCTCTACAATCACCTCTTTGCCTACCAATGCCTCTTCGAGGTTAGGTACTTCGTATGCGATGTGAGCTACTTTCTGAATGATTTCGGGCATGCATGAGCCTTCTTCAAAACGTAAAAATTCAATCTTATTTTCGCTTTTGCTAAAGTCTGTCAAATGCAATTTCAGTCCATCTACATAGATTTCATCTTTTTGAACAGTTGTTGTCGGAACACCGAAATGATTAATTGTTCTCATGGTTGATAATTTTTTTTAATGGTTATAAATTGATTTCTTTTAAGCCTTTTTCAGGCAGAATTAGTTTAAAATTTTACGCCCGGGTTGGTGAAACGAAGTCCATCATTATCGTGGTAGCATCCAAACTCAGTAACAATAACACCTGCATTTCCCGCCATCAGGAAATGTTTGCTTTCGATTTTTGCCAATGTGCGGATATCGCCTACTTCCATTTTTTCGCAATGAGAAACTGTAGTGAATCCTTTTTGGCTGGCCGGTATAACCGGGTTGTTGGCTGTTGTTTCGCCAATGCCGAAGTTGAAGCAGGATCCGTTGCGAACCAACCAGCTCTCAAATTTAGCTTTGTATTTTGTTGGTACGTGTGCATGCTCTACAATCATTTGATTGGGCAACAGGTAAATTTCGTGTCCGAAATAGTTGTGCTCTGCATCGTTAATCCAGAAAATACCACCCATACCCACGTTTTCGAAGTCTCCCAAACCAAAGTCGGAAACCCACATGTTTTTGGCCATAAGTTCTGTAAATTCAACTCCATAAAAAGCAAACATATCTTTGTATGCTTTCATCGCCACTTCCTGATTAAACTTGCCATTGGTGTAAAAATCAGCATTGGTGTACTTCTTCTTGTAAGTTGCTGTTGCTGTCATTTTTGTTTTTGCATTTGTTTTTTTTGCCGGTGTAGCAGCTATCGCGGCTATCCCGAACATAACGGTTAATACTGCAGTTAAAATTAATTTCGTCTTCATAATTGAATAAGTTTAAAATATTGTTTTTCTTAGAATTTTACACCGGGATTGCTGAAACGTAGTCCTGCATTGTCGTGGAATGTGCCGAATTCGGTCACAATCATACCGTGAGGGCCGGCATACAAGAAGTGTTTTGTTTCGATTTTAGACAGATAAACCATATCGCCCGCTTTTTTTACATCAAAATGTTTCAGTGTGATGAAGTTCTTTTGGCTTTCCGGTAATTTAGGCGCATTGGGTGTTGGTTCCCCAATGCAGAAGTTGTAACCACCGCCGTAGCGTACGAGGCCTGCTTCGTGTTTGGCCGGATAGTCAGAAGCCACATGGCAATGCTCTGCAATCATTTGGTTGGGCAACAGGTAGATTTCGTGTCCGAATACATTGTGCTCTGCATCGTTTACGTAGAATATTCCACCCATACCAATGTTTTCAAAATCACCCAATCCAAAGTCGGTTACCCACATGTTTTCGGCCATAAATTTGGTGAAGGGCACACCGTAGAAAGCAAACATGTCTTTCATGGCTTTCATGGCCACTTCTTTGTTGAATTGACCGTTGGTGTAGTAGTCTTTGTTGGTGTATTTTTTTTGATAAAGTGCTTTTTTCTCAGTTTTAGCACTCTCTTTTGCGCCTTTGGCCATTGTGTTGCTTACAGTTCCGAAGCAAAGAGCCAGGGTCAATAGCATGGTGATTGTTGCTTTTGTTTTCATAATGGATATTTCTGTTTAATAATTGGTTGCAATTCCTTCAATCTCTATCAGCAGATTATCTCTGCAAATATCGCCCAGCAGATAGACAGAGGGCACCTCCGGCGACATACTGTCAACCACCTTCTTTGCCTCATCGTAATACTGTGGCTCTTTCAGGTAAATACGCAAACTCTTCATCTCTACGGCCTTTACGCAGGGTACTCCTGCTTCTTGCAGGTTTTCTACCGAGGTCAGGTAGTCGATGTTTTCGAGTGTGGTTACCGTTTGTGTTTTTATTCCTACTCCCTCGAGACTCGCTTCGCCACGAATGGCTGCTGTGCCCGAAATATAGACAAGCGACTCCTTATTGGCGTACACAACCTTTCCTCTTTCGAATTTTGGGGTGGTGCGTGTTTTGAAAATAGCATCTTCCTGGCCTATTAGCACTTGTTGTGAGTAGGCATGAGCCGCCACCTGCAACTTGTTGTCAAGTGCAAATATACTAACATTTTCCTTTTTAGGCGTCACAGCAAATAAATCGACCACAACTCCGCCGTTTTCGGTACCAATGCCGGTTGCTGCCGGATAACCCGCTGGCCAGTTAGTTTGGTTGTAGAAGTGTGATCTGGCATCGTTAAACTCCTGATAATGTTGTTTATCGTCCTTAACCAATGTGATGTTGGCTATGTAGTTCCATTGTCTTACTATCGAGTTTATAGGCATATTCTCCAACTCCATGATCTTTTTAATCTTATCAAAGATCTGCATAGATTGGTCGAAAATCGACAATCTGAAGTCAGATGCAATTATTCCACCTAACGAAAGTTTTTTTGCGTTAGAATCTTCCACCGTTATGTAGTCTGTATGTTCAAACTTTCGGTGATGAATGACTCTCTCGCTGCTTATCTCTGTGCTGTGTGCTTCAAGTACCAATGCATTGTTGCACAGCGGGCGTTGAGACACATAGCTTATTACGGGTGTATGCTTGCCAAACTTTTCCTTCACTTTTGTTTTCAGGATAGTCAGCTCGTTGCAGTATTCGTAATCGCTCTGTGGAATTCCGAAAAAGACAAACCGTAAGGGGGTTCTTTTCCCGAAATCCAGCTGGTCAATTATGCGTTGAGTGGTCTCCTCAAACGTAGCACCAGCTGTTGTGCTAAAATATTCAATGGCTAAATTCAGGTTTTTCATTGTCTCCTTTTCTCCAAAGATTAAAGTGAATTTACATATTCTACCAATTCATCAATCTCTTTGGCCGATATTTTTTTCTCAATTCCATGTTTCTCTTTTGCAAATACATCGCGCATGGTAGCTGCTCTTCCATCAAACAGATAGGGTGCTGTGCGCCAAACTTCCAGCAAAGTAGGTGTATCCCATCCTTTTTCAAATTCAATTTTCTCACCTATCCGGTACATCTTTAAATCTGTATAGTAAGGTCCTGAATGGCATTTCTGGCACTCCATCTTTTCGTAAACCTGACGACCAGCCATCGCTTTGGCCGATAGTTGTCCATTCACCAGATAAGGGCTTGGCACAGGCTTCAGACTCGTTAGATATTTGTCCACACAAACGGCTTTTTCTTCCGGAATGTCGGCAAACTGAATCAGATTAAATCCTTTTCTCACAGCAACTTCTGCTCTGGCGCGGATTCCGGATATCATACTCGGTGGTGTTGCGTGGGAGTAGAGCATGCTTTTGCAGTTTTTGGCATTGCCCATTCCATCGTTCATCAAGTCCCAGTTCATAGCATCGGTGCGTGCTTCACCCGGATGGCATCCGCTACACGATTGCCAGTTCTGGAAGCAGTAAGATGCATCGTTAAAATATTTTTCGCCTTTCTGTTCGTCCGTTTCAACCCTGTTTTTTACCAATCCTACTGCATCTATTGTCTTGCTGTTCAGGTCGAGCGTGTTAATAGTGTCCGAAAAATAGGTGGGTATAATCACTTTGTCGCCTACAAGCTCCACTTCACGTGGCCCGTTGCCCTGCAATTTGATGCGGTCGCGTATGCCATAAAGAAACCGCAAGTCGTATGAAAGTGTACTTTTGTCGGGGTAGTTTTTGTATTTTTCAATGAACGCGGCATGGTCGATAATGCTAACCTCGTGTGTGCCAAACTGAGTGACAACGATATTCTTCTCGTTGCTTACAATGCCCCAAACTCCTCCGGCACCACGCTCCGGCTCATCCAGCAGAACGGCCCCTTCGCACGTCAGATTTGCTACATTAACTACGCTCATCGCGCTTGTATTCATCCAGCCTTGTTGCAGCTGGCTGGTTGGCACCTGAAAGCGTCCCAGATTGTGCACCACCAGCAAATATTCGTCGTTGTTTATCAGGCAAAGGCTTTGTACAGCGTTGCTGCCGTTTGCCAGTTGAATATCTTTTACTTTCCTGAAATCGGATAAGGAGACCACCGAAACGCAGGCTGCTACCGTGTCTACGTTGGCTTGTTGTGCCGGCAGGTAGTTGGCCACAAACATATACTGGCCGTTTTTGCTCAGAGCCAGAGCGCGGGGCTCGCGAAGTACTTTTACTTCGCCCGTTACTTTTTGTGTCTGACAGTCGATTTTCGAAACCGTATTCTGAAACTGATTGCAAACGTACAGAAATTTTTTGTCGGCACTGAGCGTTGGCGATGTGGCTCCCGAAGCGGTAACAATAACGTTCTCAACGGCCATGCTCTTTAAATTAATAATGTGAACTTTGCCTGTTGTTTCAAAGGTTGTTACATAAAGCTTGTCTTCGTTTACCGCCAGTCCGGTAGGTGTTTCATCGAATGTCCATGTTTGCTCAATTTTACTTAGCTCGTTGTTGTATAAAACCACGCTTTTTGTTCCTTTCTGAGACATAAACAGTCCGTATTGGCTTTGTGCTGCTATGTCTGTGATAAATAGCGGTTTCCCTTCGTAGAATTCCCCTCTTTTTTGCGTGAAGTTTAAAAAAAGCAGTGTGCTAAGCAAAAATGTTGTGGCAATTATAGCGCTTATTCGTTTCATCTTTTTTGGTTTGATTTTGTTTTTCTGATAGATTTTCTGGTTTAATTTGCGTTTTCGGTCACTTTTATCTGGTTTATATATCCCAGATTTTCTGAAATTTCTGCCGTGGCCTCCTTCAGAATTTGCGCCACACCGGCTATTTTTTCATCCGGAAGCCTGTCTTTAGGTCCCGATATCCAAATCGCGCCGCATGGATAAGCATCGTAATTAAAAATAGGTGTACCCACGCATACCACTCCGCTCATCTCCTCCTCTCTGTCCACGGCATACCCCTGTATGCGTACCCGTTCCAGTTCTGCCAGATATTCGGTTGCGTTTTTCAGTGTGCGCGAATTGTATATTTCGTAATTCATTTTCGATAAATAGTTTTCGCGTACATTCTCCGGCATAAAAGCCATCATTGCTTTGCCGGGTGCCGAGCAGTGAAGCTCTATCGATTTTCCCGGCGATAATACAAAGCAAAACGGATACGAACCAATGGCCTGCTCTACAAACAGAGCCTTTTCTGTGCCCATCACGCCAAAACAGACCGTTTCGCGTAGTCTGTCGCGCAGCGAGCGCAGTTTGGGTAATACCCGCTCCAGCAGATTGTGCTCCTGTATAGACCGAAATCCCACTGTCAGCATCTTGCGGGTTAGCTGGTAGTATCTGCCCTGCTCATTGTAGCTCAGATAGCCCAAACGAACCAGCGTATTGAGGATGCGATAGGCTGTGGTTTGTGAAATGTCGAGTGTGCTCTTTATCTCCTGTAGGCTGAGCCCGGAACTGTTTTCAGATAACAATTCGAGCACCGCAATGCCTTTTTCAAGGTTGGGGACTTTGTACGACTCTTCAATTTCTTCTTTCGCAATTTCCATATTTGAAACATGTTTCCACATTCGGAATGCAAAGATATTGAACAAATACAATTATAAATAAAGTCGAAAGTTAATATATCGAAATTAATTGTTGGTTAATGAACATTTAACACCTGTGCTGATGTGTCCTGATTTGCAATTATGTTGTACAACATATTATTCATTCGTTTGCTTTGTCTCTGTTTTTTGCCGTGTCTCTGTTTAATATCGGTTTTTACATCGTTTTTCGTGCTTTTATGACTCTCAATTCAAATATATATTCTAATTTTGCAGCCGAATTAAATAAAATACTTCTGGTATTGAATTAAACAATGAGAACAATGAAAAAATTATCAATCAAAGTTTTGCTTGTATCCGTTGCCCTGATTGCAGTTTCCTGTAAATCAACGCAAATTATCGAGCAGCCGAAAGAGTCGTATCTTCCATCAAACCTGGCGCCCGCCTTGTCCGAACTTCCGTTGCAAATCGAATTAGATGTGAAGAAACTCGAAGCAGCCATCAACAAAAAAATGAACGGACTCATCTTCGAAGGTTCTAATCTGGCCGACAAAGACCTGACCGTAAAAGTTTGGAAGGCCCAGAATTTTACATTTTCTATCAACAACAACGTGATAGAATACCGTGTGCCTCTGAAGATTTCGAGCCGTTTTGCCTGGAAAATCCAGAAAATGGGTATAACCGTTTCCGACCAGTACGATGCCAATGGGGCCATAGCGCTCACCTACAAAACTACAATCAATCTGGATAAAAACTGGAAGCTTGTATCCAAAACCTCTTCTTCCGGATTTCAATGGATAGAAACTCCTAAAATCAGCGTTATTGGTGTCAATGTGCCTGTAACTCCCATTGCCAATCTGGCTTTGTCGCAGTGCGAAAAACTGATTTCACAACAGATAGATAAATCTCTGGCCGAAGCGGTAGATCTCAAAAAATATGTTTCTCAGGCCTGGACTCAAATGCAAAAGCCAATGCTCGTTAGTCCCGAAAATCAGGTTTGGTTACGCGTTACACCCAAAGACATCCTCGTTTCGCCTTTCTCTACACAGGCCAATAAACTGAAAATGTCGCTGGCTCTCTACACTCAAATCGAATCTTTTGTAGGAGCACAACCCAAAGAAAACGCCAGGGTGGCGCTGCCGGAGTTCAAATACATCGCCCGCCCGGCTCAGCTTTTCAACCTCAATATCGCTGCCGATGTAACTTTTGCAAAAATCGCCGAGATGGCCAAAAAAGAGTTGGTCAATAAAACCTTCGGCGAAGGCAAAAAGAAGATTACCATCACCGATCTCTCTATTTTTGGAAGCGAGGGCAAGACTATCTTTGTGGCCGACGTTATCGGGGCCTTGAAGGGTAAAATCTTCTTCACAGGTAAGCTTACCTACAACGCCGAAAAAACAGCCATTGAAATTCTCGAGCCCGAGTTTGATGTACGTACAAAAAATGTTCTCGCAAAATCGGCTGCCTGGTTGGCTCACGGTATTATCCTCAAACAGATTACGCCATACCTTACATACGTTGTAAAAGATGATCTCGAAAAGGTGAAAACGGATACAAACAAACTGCTTGCCAATTACTCGGTTACCGGTGGCGTTACGCTCAACGGACAGCTCAACAGCATCAGCGTTTCTTCTCTGGCCCTCGTGCCCGGTGCTGTGCGCATGAATGCTGTGGTAAAAGGAAATGTGGCATTGAAAGTTGCCGAATTACAATTCTAATTCGTCTTTTGCCCGGTTTTTTTGACTCCAATCTCCATTTTTTTTAGAAAATATGGAATCAATATACATTATTTGTGTATATTTGCCGCCGTTAAGAGAGGTGTTATTTATTCAGGATATGAAGAGTAACACCTTTTTTTCGCCCGGTTTTGTGGGTTCATCTCCATGTAAAAACTCAAATACACTATTTATAACCTTTAAATTTATCATTTTATGAAGTTCTCAAAATTCATCTTTATCGCCATTATGGTAGCTGCTCTCGCAGCATTGATTCAGATTGCCGATCAGTTGGTTTGCTCTCATGTTTTACCCGAAGGAAACAAAGGATTCGGCTGGTTAGCATTTCAGGCATGGGCGCTCTACTTCCTCGCCGGATGCAACATTCAGGGCGGTATCAAAACTCTTATCGCTTATGCTGTAGGTATTGGCGCTTCTATCGTTATCATGCTGGGTGCCGGTTGGTTTGGCTCACTCGGTTTCTTCGCAGTACCGGTCTCTTTGCTCGTTTTCGTTATCCCGGTTATTTGCCTCGAAAGAGTTCCCTGGTTAGATTTTATTCCCGGTCTTTTCGTAGGTGCAGGTGCATTCTTCGCATTCATGACTTACGTTCCCGGTGCTACTTTTGGTGGCGCATTCGTTACCGAAATGATCTATTGCGTGATGGGTCTTTTCTGGGGTTGGATGACCGTTACTTTCCGTGGCGCATACGAAAAAGCCGTGACAAAATAATTCAACAAATCCAATGACAACTCAAAAGGGGAGAGGGCCTGTTTCTGGCTTTCTTCCCTTTTTTTTCTTTCTCTGTTTTGGGCGTGCCCCAAGGGTCGGGCTATCCGCTTTTACTCCTCGCCGGTTCACCATTTGGCTCATTTGCAAATATTTGTGGCCGGCTGTGGGGTAACCGCTTCTATCCCTCACGCTTCGCAAACACCACCCGCAGCAGGCGCTACAACCTATCCTGTTATCGCTGTTCTTCCGTCGGTTTCCCTCCGGTCGGGCGTGTAAACAGCAACGGGCAGACGTAAATGCCTGCCCGCTCCTGTTTATCAAAATTTACCCGGAGGTTTTCCCCTAAGTCTATTGGACCCAAATAGATTAATGAGAACTTACCACACTCTCGTTTCCGGTCTCAAACAAAGGCCCTGATGGCTTCGAGCCAACAAACGAATAGTAAGTAATATACATGTAGCTAATCAGCGGTATAATCATTGCGTAGGCCATACTGTGCGTCTCATCGGCTACCCAGCCCATCAGTGGCGTCCAAATGGCTCCCCCGATGATAGCCATAATAATCATTGAACCTCCAATCTTGGTATTTGGCCCAAGTCCCTTTACGCCCAATGCGAAAATTGTAGGGAACATCAGCGACATGAAAAAGCTCGACATCACCAATGTCCAGGACCCGATTATGCCGGGCATCGCAATAGAAATGGCAACCAAAACAATATTTAGCAGACTATAAATTCCCATCAGCTTATCCGGACTAACCTTGCGCATAATAAGTGTCGATGCAAATCGCCCTATTCCAAACGCGAAAAGTGCATAAACCAGGTAATATCCGGCCTCTTTTTCGGGCTTCATCATGAAGTCTTTTACATATTGTATCAGAAAACTCCAGGTTCCAACCTGTGCGCCAACATAGAAAAACTGTGCCACAATGCCTTTCAGAAAGTGCGGATACTTAAATACAATCGAAAAATGACCGTGTTGATCTCCACCGGTTGCACTCTTTTGTCGAACTGCACCTGTCTCTGTCTCTGCCGGAAATTTAACTTTCCAGATTAAAAAGGCCAAAACCAGAATGACCACTCCAATAGCCATATAGGGCGGAATTACCCTCATTATCTCTCCCTGAAGATAGGCGTGATATTCTCCGGATGATTTCAGAGCCTCTACCTGTGCCGCTGAGTGTTCCACTCCCGAGAATATAAATATATTGCCTATCATAGCTCCAGCCATGGCGCCCAGCGGATTGAATGCCTGCGAGAAATTGAGGCGTTGTGCTGCTGTGGCCGGATCTCCCAAAACTGCAATAAATGAATTGGCCCCTGTTTCCAGAAACGCCAGTCCACTGGCTATCACAAACAGAGCAAACAAAAACAGCCCAAATCTGCCGATAATCGCAGCTGGCCAAAACGTAAATGCGCCCAATGCAAAAAACAACAAGCCGATAATCAGGCCGGTTTTGTAGTTGTATTTGTCCATCACAAGTGCCGCCGGCAATGCCATCAGGAAGTAACCCAGATAAAAAGCAGACTGCACCAGTCCGGCTTCGAAACGGCTCAGTTCAAAAGACTTCATAAACTGAGGTATCAGAATATCATTGAGATTGTTGGGCATAGCCCACATAAAGAATAACGAAGTGACCAGGATAAACGGAATCAGATTTTCTTTGCTGACAATTTGATGTTTTTGCATATTGAGATTTTTATTTATTAGAATAAGGATAATTACAAACTAAACACGCGCTCCATAAGCGTCCATTTCTCCGAAGACGAGGCTCCTGGTTTGGTCAGTTGAAATCGCGCCATAAACTCCTCCCATTCGGCCTGACGAGGAAGTTGTGCCAACCGGGCAAAAGCGGTATCCCAATCAAAATCGAGTGGCGTTTCTACAATCATAAAGAGCCGGTTGCCTTGCAGATAGAGCTCCATATCAAGTATGCCTACTTCAAGTATTCCCTGTGCAATTTCAGGCCAACGGTGCTCTCTGGTGTGCCAGTGCTTGTATTCTGCTATTAGTTCTTCGTTGTTTTTCAGCTCCAGAGTCTGGCAGTAACGCTTCACGGGCTGGTTGTATGTTTTCACAGGGTACCCCTCTTTGTGTGTCATTGGTTCGATTTTAGGTTTTAAAGATACATTTTCTAAACATTCTAATTGCTATTTTAGTTATTCTACCATAGATAGAATAGTGTCTATTTTAGATAAATTACAGAATGAATAGAATTTTTCAGCATTCCCGCCCAGAAACATCGCTTTTTCTGCTTCTGAAAAGAGGTTGCTCTTTTGCACAAAATCATACGACATCCGGTAGGTAATTACGGCCATGGTGCGCGGATAGTCGGAGCCCCACATCAGTTTATCCATTCCCACCAGTCCGGCCGCCTCTTTGATGGCCCATGTCGCGCCTTTGTAGGGGTAAAACTCGCGGTGAAAAAGCCAGGTGATACCTCCGGACTCAATCCGGACATTCTTGTGCCGGGCCAGCAGTATCTGTGTTTGCCAATCGGGACGGGTCACCATACCAAAGTGACCAATGGCTATTTTAAGCCTGGGACACTCTGCTATCACCTCTTCCATTTCTACCACCTGCTCTGCTCCATCTGCCAAATCTATCGAGAGAATCAGTCCGTTCTTTTCCATAAACCGGAAAGTCTCAATCATCTCAGGATCGGTTAGTCTCACCCGCTTATCTCTCATAATCAGGCGTTGTGCGGGTACTTTAATGGCTCTGAAGCCTTGTCGGTGCATCTCTTTCACCTCTTCAAAATAGCCGGGTTGCCGAAACTCGGCCATTCCACACACCAGCAGGCGGTCGGGATATCGGCGGGCAACCTCCATCAGGTATTCGTTCTGATTGCCGTCGATATACTCCTGTGTAATAACTGCGCCCGACACCTGCGCATAGTCCATGTTGGAAATCAGCATCTCTGCCGTATTGGCACCATCCACCATATATGGAGGCATCATCTGCCGGGTTTCGCCCAGAAAGAGGCTGCGACCACCTGTCAGGCTGCGCACCTCTTTCCCCTCAACAACCGCCTCTTGCTTCAACCACAAGTGGGCGTGTGCATCTATTATCTTGTATTCCATTCCGGTTGTTTTTCAATTAAAAGCGTACCAAAACTTTAGCCAGTGTACCATCGTTATTGACCAGCGCGTCGAATGCCTCTTTAACATCGGCAAAGTCGTATATTTTCGACACCATTTTGTTGATGTCCATACGGCTGCCTTCTGTCAGCTTCACCAGATTGATAAGTGGTGCAAAATCGTGCAACGAGTTGCGGGAACCATATACATCTAGCTCTTTTTTAACAATATACGATTGGTTGAAGGTAATTTCGCGTTTGCCATTACCTACCAGTATTACTTTCGACCCAAACGCCGCCATATCCATAGCCGCCTGAAAGGTTTCGGGGATACCCACCGCATCCACACATACATTCATCCGGTCGCCGTTGGTGAGCTCCAGAACCTTGTCGTTCAGATTTTCGGTTTTTGAGTTGATAACTCCATTCACGCCCAACTCCAGTGCTGCATCCAGACGGCTTTGCAGCATGTCTGTTACATATACATTGGCCCCGAATAGTTTGGCTGATATCGCGGCAAACAATCCGATAGGCCCTGCGCCAAATACAAGCACATTGTCGTTTGAGCCAACTCCTCCGCGTTTGATGGCGTGATATCCGATGGAAAAGGGCTCTATCAGCGCAAGCGTTTCTGCCGGCAATCCCTGTCCGTCGATAATGCGTTCTATGGGCATGGTCACATACTCTGCAAAAGAGCCATCGCGCTGCACTCCCATGGTCTGATTGCTTTCGCAGCAATTAACCAGTCCGCGCCGGCACGAGTAGCAGGTTCCGCAGTTGAAGTAAGGATTGGCCGTCACAATCATTCCTTTTTTCAACCCCCGGTTATTTTCGCCTATCTCCGCAATTTCTGCCGAAAACTCATGTCCCGGTATGCGTGGATAGTCGGCAAATGGCTGATTGCCGGTATAGGTTTGCACATCCGACCCGCAAATACCGCAAAACCGGATTCGAAGCAATGCCTCACCGGCCCCGGGTTGTGGTATGGCCGATTCTACTATTTCGAAACGGCCGGGCTCAACTATCTTAACTACTTTCATCTGTTATTAATTTTTTACTGTTTTTTGAATGTTATACTAAAAGCTACAACCTGACAAGCTGGCAGGTTTTTGGGTTTGGAAATGACCAATGCCTCCTCTTTTTGCTCCCACATCAGTTTTTCGCTGCTGCCCAGCATTTTTACAGAGGCTACGGTTTTGTCCGATATTTTCGATAAACGCCCCAGGCTTTTTATTTTCACCTCTTCGGTAGGGCGACCCAGGCAGAAAGCATACAACACACCCTCTTTGGTGGTGAAGCGGATATCCTGAGCATTGTATTTAATGTTTCCTTCGTTGAAGTTTCCGGTTTTTACCACCGCCTTGTTGGCCGGCTTTTCGCCATATACTTTCCACGGACGTGTGCCGTAAATCGCCTTGCCGTTCACCTTAATCCAGCTGCCAATGCCATCCAGAATCTTCAGGATATCGGGTTCGAGGTCTCCTTCGGGTGTTTGCACCACATTGATAAGCAGATTTCCGTTTTTACTCACAATATCCACCAGCATTTGAATAATTTCGTCGGACGATTTGTATTGTTGTCCGGTGCGATAAAACCAGTCGCCTATTGAGGTGTCTGTCTGCCACGGGTATTCACTGATTGTGTCTTTCACCCCGCGTTCGATATCATCGGCAAACCTGCCTTCGGAGGGCTCTTTGCAATTGTACACCGCATTTAGTTTACCGCCATTCTTCTTCATGTCCTGATTGTAGAAATGCGCAACCAGTGATCTGCCCACATTTTCGAAAGGCAATTTACTGTCGGAATAGAGCAAATCGGGCTGATACATATCCACCACCTCTTTGATACGGTCGTACCACTCTCTCTGCCATTCGGGATTGTTGGTCAGCCAGCCATTGTCGCCGGGTGCCGCTTTTTTGTGATAGAGATCCTGATAACGGGGATCGTTGCCGTCGTAGGGAACGCCCGCTTTTTCGCCGTTGGGGTCTGAGCCGTGGCTGGTCTGAAACCAGGTATAACTGGCTCCCAGGTGCTCAGAGATACCAAAACGAAGGCCCTCTTTCCGGGCTGCCTTTTGCCATATCCCCACAACATCTCTCTTTGGACCCATATTTACCGAGTTCCATTTGTGTAGTTTGGAGTTCCACAGGAAGAAATTGTCATGATGAGTACCCATACTGACAAAATATTTTGCGCCGGCCTTTTTGTAGAGCTTCATCAACTGTTCCGGATTCCACTTTTCAGCCTTCCACAGGGGAATAATATCCTTATACCCAAATACAGAGGGGTGACCATACGTTTTTACATGGAAATCATACACCTTGTGCGACCACCAGGGCAAATTCTCCTTTACATAGATGTTTTTGGCATACCAGTCGCCCTGACGGGGAACTGCCTGAGGGCCCCAATGCGACCAGATACCAAACTTGGCATCCCGAAACCATTCGGGGTATTGGTATTGCTTCAGCGATTCGTCCGTCGGCTTAAACTTCCCCTCTGCCATTGGCAGATTATCGGTTTGGGCACAAACCGGCATAAACGAGAGAGAAGCAAAAAGCGCCGCAAAGAGATTCTGTTTGTTTATCAGCTTTTTCATTGCCTACGAGTTACTCCAGGTTTCGCGGAAACAGGGTTTTAATATCTCTTTAACTTCTGCCAAAAGCTCTTCATCAAGCGGCTTTTCGCACCAGGCGATGTTGTTCAGAATGTTATCGGGGTTGGCTGTACTCACCAATGTGGTGGTAACACGCGGATTCGACACCGAATATTTCATGGCCAGTTGTTCTATCGATTTCCCTTTCGATTTGGCATGTTGCGCAGCTTTGGCACACACGGCCTGTAGTTCGGCTGACGCCGGATGCCACGCCGGAGCTCCCCGCTCCGAAAGCATACCCATAGACAGCGGAGAGGCATTGATAACCCCTACATTATTTGCTTCAAAAAAGTCGAGATAATCCACCAACGCATCATCATTCAGGCAATAGTGACAGAAAGAGAGAATGGTCTCTACAGTTCCCTGTGGCGTATTTTCTATCACATATTTCAATAAATCGAGCGGCAACCCGGTAATTCCCACATGACTGACTACGCCTTTGCTTTTCAGCTCATGCAGTGCCGGAAGGGTCTCGTTGATCACCTGATTGATATCGCTAAACTCCACGTCGTGTACATTAATTAAATCTATATGGTCGATTTTCATTCGCTCCAGACTTTCGTAAACGCTCTCTGTGGCTTTTTTTGCCGAATAATCCCACGTGTTTACGCCATTCTCGCCATAACGTCCAACTTTGGTCGAAAGCAGATATTTGTCGCGGGGTATCTCCTGCAGCGCTTTTCCCAATACGGTTTCAGCTTTATAATGTCCGTAGTAAGGTGATACATCTATAAAATTAAGTCCGTTTTCCACGGCCACAACTGCGGCTCTGATGGCTTCACTCTCTTTGATTGCATGAAAAACTCCTCCCAATGAGGATGCTCCGAAGCTCAATGCGGAGACTTTCATACCTGTTTTTCCAATTTCGCGGTATTCCATGTTTGTGATGTTTTTTGTGGTTTTTCTTTCAGATTGTAAAAGTAGATATGGTTAGTGGTTTTTGATTCACAGACTCAAACATATTTTCATGCAAAGGTTTGCAAAGGGTTAATTCTTATTTGTCCGTCTTTTGATCTGTTTAGTTATCCCTTTTCTTCGTTCTGCCTTTTTTATCGTGTCATTTTTCCCTTTTGTTGATGCGGTGTGGTCGGGGTAGGGGCTGGGTAAATTAACTGATAATCCGTAAATATTATATAGATATAATAGTAATAAGATATTGATTTTATATTCATTTGATACATTTATATAGGTCTGTAATATCTTTGTAACAGAACTGTACGAATATAATAGAAGTTTAGTCAATAGATATGATTATCCCGGTTTTTACCCGGCCTCTTCCCGGTCTTTACCCATAATCTGTTTTAATTATCTGTTCGCAGGAAAGACAATTACCGCCCTTATAGGGCACAAAAAAAGCGCAGCACCTTTCGGCCTGCGCTTTTTGTTATGTCGGAATGAATCAACCCTGATGGCTTTCTACCCATTTGCGGGCATTCACAAATGCCTCCATCCACGGGGTTACCTCGTCGCCGGCTTTGCGGTCTGTTGGATAGAAACCACACTGCCATGGGAATATGGCGCGTTCGGGGTGAGGCATCATCGCCAAATGGCGGCCATCTGCCGAGCAGACACCGGCTACTGCCTCGGGTGAGCCGTTGGGGTTGGCCGGATAAGCATCGTAGTTGTATTTGGCAATTACGTTGTATTTGTCGGTAGAGTAGGGGAACGAGAATTTTCCTTCTCCGTGTGCTACCCAGATTCCGATTTTGCTTCCTGAAAGCGATCCCAGCATGACTGAGTTGTTTTGCGGAATTTCGAGAGATACAAAGTTCGACTCAAATTTGTGTGAGTCGTTGTGTACCATCTTGTGTTTCAATTCGTGCTCCGGATAAATCAGCTCCAGCTCAGCCATTACCTGACAGCCGTTGCAAATACCCAGACTCAACGTGTCGGGGCGTGCCATATAGGCATCGATAGCGGCTTTGGCTTTTTCGTTGAAGAGAATACCGCCTGCCCAGCCTTTTGCCGAGCCCAAAACGTCTGAGTTGGAGAATCCGCCACAGAAGACAATCAAATTGACATCTTCCAGTGTTTCGCGACCACTCGACAAGTCGGTCAGGTGTACATCTTTTACATCGAATCCGGCCAGATAGAGTGAGTAGGCCATTTCACGCTCTCCATTTGTTCCCTTATCGCGCAGGATAGCTGCACGAACTCCGCTGCGGCCGCTGCGGTTGGCTGTCAGTCCCAGAGACGAGAGCTTGCCATCGAATGCCTTGTTGAATTTCCATTCAATGGGTTGTTGTTTGTAGTTTTCGAAGCGGGCTTTGGCACACGCTTCTCCACTTTGTTTGCGGTCGAGCAGGTATGATGATGAGTACCACAAATCGCGCAGATAATCGATGCCCAATTGATAGTGGATGCCCTCTTTGCTGATCAGGATATGACGCTCTTCGCACGGTTTGGCGATACGCAGGAAGCCTACACCGGCATCTTCCAGAATCTTTTCTACCTGTTGACGCTCTTTGACCTGAATGATTATACCCGGGTTTTCGGCAAACAATATTTTAACAATATCCTCTTCTGCTATTTTATCCAGAATGACTTCCAGACCGCCCTCTGTATTGGCAAAACACATTTCGAGCATCGTGGTGATCATACCACCGGCAGAAATATCATGTCCGGCCAGAATCAAACCTTTTTCTATCAGTTGCTGCACTGCCATAAACGCGTCGGCAAAATATTCTGCGTCTTTCACGGTTGGCACATCCATGCCAATCTTGTTTTGCGCTTGCGCGAACGCAGAACCTCCCAGCTTCAGGCTGTCGAATGAGAAGTCAATATAATAGAGTGCGCTTCCTTTTGCGTCAACGATAACGGGAGATACCACTTTTTTGATATCTGAAACCTCGCCACCTGCCGAAATGATAACGGTACCCGGAGAGATAACTTTTTCGTCGCCGTATTTTTGAGTCATGGAAAGGCTGTCTTTTCCGGTCGGGATGTTGATGCCCAATGCCGATGCAAACTCGCTGCAGGCTTCTACCGCTTTGTACAGACGGGCATCTTCTCCTGCGTTACGGCAGGGCCACATCCAGTTGGCGCTCAATGAAATACTTTCCAAACCGTCTTTCATAGGAGCCCAAACCAGGTTGGTCAGCGATTCGGCTACTGCCAGCACCGAACCCGCCGCAGGGTCGGCCATCGCCGCCTGTGTTGCATGTCCGATTGAGGTGGCAATACCGGCCTCTCCCTTGTAGTCTAAAGCTACAACACCGCAGTCGCTCAGTGGCAATTGAAGCTCTCCCTGGCACTGCTGACGGGCAATTTTGCCGGTTACAGAGCGGTCTACCTTGTTGGTCAACCAATCTTTGCAGGCTACGGCTTCCAGTTGCAATACCGTTTCAATATAGGTGTGGATATCGGATGTCTGATAAACCGGTGCTTCGTAGCTTTCTTCCACAGTGGTGTCAGACATTATTGTGCGCGGTGGTTTTCCGAAGAACATATCCAGTTGCAGGTCAATCGGACGAACGCCATCAGCCTGCTCAAATACAAATTTCATGTCGCCGGTAGTTTCTCCCACCACATACATAGGTGCACGTTCGCGCTCAGCAATTTTGGCTACCCAGTCGATGTCTTTCTCCTGAATGAGCAGTCCCATACGCTCCTGGCTCTCGTTGCCTACAATTTCTTTGGCCGAAAGCGTTGGATCGCCCACCGGCAGTTTGTGCGTATAGATAATTCCACCGGTAGTTTCTACCAACTCCGAAAGCGAGTTGAGGTGTCCGCCTGCACCGTGGTCGTGTATCGATACAATCGGGTTAACGTCTGCTTCGGCAAGGGCACGAATAACATTCGCTGCTCTTTTCTGCATCTCGGGGTTTGCCCGTTGCACAGCATTCAGCTCTACCGCGTTGTCGTAATGCCCGGTGTCCACAGAAGATACGGCTCCACCACCCATACCGATGCGGTAGTTGTCGCCTCCCATTACTACTACTTTGTCTCCAACCTGTGGTTCGCCCTTCAGAGCGTCTTTGAGTTTGCCATAACCAACACCGCCTGCCAGCATTATAACCTTGTCGAATCCGAATTTTTTGTTGTTTTCGGCATGTTCGAATGTAAGCAATGAGCCGCAGATAAGTGGTTGTCCAAACTTATTTCCAAAGTCGGATGCACCATTCGATGCTTTTATTAATATTTGTTCCGGGGTTTGATATAGCCAGGGACGTTCGGGCATTGCGCCTTCCCACTCGCGCACTCCGTCGGTACGTGGGTATGAGGTCATGTATACGGCAGTTCCTGCAATCGGTAAACTTGCCTTACCGCCACCCAGACGGTCGCGTATTTCACCCCCGGTACCTGTGGCAGCACCATTGAACGGCTCTACGGTGGTCGGGAAGTTGTGTGTTTCGGCTTTCAGCGAAATCACAGTCTTTATCTCTTTAACCTCAAAAAAGTCGGGCTTGTCGGCCGATGCCGGAGCAAACTGCTCTACCACCGGTCCTTCGTTGAAGGCAACATTATCTTTGTAAGCCGAAACAAGTTTGTTGGGGTTGTTTTCGGAGGTTTTTTTAATCAGTTTAAACAGAGAGCTCTCTTTCTCTTCTCCATCAATAATAAATGTGCCGTTGAAAATCTTGTGACGGCAATGCTCCGAGTTTACCTGCGAAAATCCGAATACCTCGCTATCTGTCAGTTTGCGTCCGATTTTTTGGCTTACTTCGTTGAGGTAGCTGATTTCGTCGTCGCTCAGGGCAAGTCCCTCCTGTTGGTTGTATGAGGCGATGTCTTCGATGTAAATAATCGGATCCGGCTGCTTGCTTATGGTGAAAATATCCTGATTCAGACCGTTGTATTTTCTTTGCAACATGGGGTCGAATGTCGCGCTTTCGTCGGCAACGGGAAAATATTCTTCAATACGAATGATTCCCGGGACACCCATGTTTTGCGTAATTTCAACGGCGTTGGTACTCCACGGCGTGATCATCTCTTTGCGGGGGCCGATAAACCAGCCTGTCAGAGCGGGGGTGTCGAGTACTGTTGCGTTACTGAATAACCAGACAAGTTTTTGAATCTCTTCCTGTGATAGCGATTGCTCCACGTTCACGGCGAGTACCGTTTTCGAAGGGTTTTGAAAAAATAGAATCATATTCTTTTATTTCGGATTTGGGTTTTAATCAGGTTTGCAATGGTGGAGCAAAGTTTCCGGTGAGGGGTGCTCTCTTTATTTTGAATGAAAATTACAGCATCTTCAGCTGGCACAACAACCGGAAAATCGAATAATTCCCCTCCGTGCCTTTAATTTTTGCGTGCAAAAGTAACGATTTTTTTTCATCCAATCACCTTGTGTTATATTATATTGTGAATATGCTGTTTTTTATCCCTGTTTGAGTTGTGTATTCACAATAAAATTACCGGTTTTTCGTTTAGCTAGTATATGATGAATTTGAAGTGTCGAAAGAGGTGTGGGCAGTCCGGGCATTTTATTTCTTATCCAGACGGTGCATTTCTCTTTGAATTATTGAGCTTTATGCCGGTTAACTCAAATATTATTTCTATTTTTGCGTCATAATCTCAATTATCGGAATCGGAATTTTTGATTTTGTTCTCTTTATATGCCCGTTTTATTACAGAGATAGAATTGTATAAAGGATTAATGCCTGATTTATTTTGAGATTTTTTGACCGGTATGAAGTGAATTTTTCGAAAAAATGGGTTTAAACCAACTGTTTTTTCGAGAAATAATCTTACTTTTGAACCCTCAAACTGAAAATGAGGCATTGGAGTATGTATGATGTAATGAAAAACAATAAACAAATAAGTAATAATTTTTTAATTAACATTTAAATTGAATATGGAAAAAAAAGCTAAAAAATCGGATTTCTCGGGCGTTTTCTCGTGGGTTGCTATTCCTGTAGCATTTGGAGTAGCTCTTAGTGTGTATCTTTTTATCATGGGTGATGGCTCTCACTTTCAGGGTGGTAGCAACGAAAACCAACCTCTTGCAGGTGACTTCTTTGGTGTAATCTACAAAGGAGGATTTATCGTACCAGTTCTTATGACTTTGTTGCTTTCTGTTATCACTTTCACATTTGAGCGTTTCTTTGCTATCTCAAGAGCAAGCGGAAAAGGCAATACTGCTAACTTCCTCGCTAGCCTGAAAGATTTGATCGCTAAAGAAAAACTGGAAGAAGCTTCTGCTCTTTGCGACAAACAAAAAGGTTCTGTTGCCAATGTAGCAAAATCGGCTGTTGCTAAATATGGCGAGTTGAAAAAAGAGGCTGATTTGACAAAGGAACAAAAAGTAGTTGCTCTTCAAAAAGAAATCGAAGAGGTTACTGCACTCGAACTGCCTGCTCTTGAGCAAAATCTGGTAGTTATCGCTACTATCTCTACTATCGCTACTCTTATCGGTCTTTTGGGTACTGTAATCGGTATGATTCGTGCGTTTGCCGCGATGTCTGCTGCTGGTGCTCCCGACTCTGGTGCTTTGGCAAATGGTATCTCTGAAGCTCTTATCAATACTGCATTTGGTATCGGTACTGCTGCTATCGCAATTATCATGTACAACTACTTCACTACCCGTATCGACAAAATTACTTACAGCATCGACGAAGTAGGTTTTACAATTTCTCAAAGCTACGCAGCTAATAACAAATAATTAAAGGCTTGAAATTATGCCAAAAGTAAAGATAAAGCGTAAAAACAGACCCTTAGATATGACCGCGATGACAGACGTGGCATTTCTATTGTTGACCTTTTTCATGCTTACTTCGAACTTTACCAAGAAAGAACCCGTAAAAGTAGATGTCCCATCTTCGATTTCAGAAATCAAAATTCCTGAAACAAATGTGATGCTAGTGCTGGTAGATAACTCTGGTAAGGTGTTTTTCAGCGTCGATGGACAAGAAAGTCGTAAAAATGTACTCAAAAAAATGGGCGAAACATACAGCATCACTTTTACAGAAAAAGAGTTAGCTGAGTTTGGTAACATGGGTACGTTTGGTGTTCCGATGAACATGATGAAGGCTTTCCTGAATATGACGCCCGAAGACAGAGATAGAAGTGAGAATGCATTGGGTATTCCGTGTGATTCTATTGACAATCAGTTTAAAAATTGGGTAAGTGCTGCCCGTGCCGAAAAAGGGCCGGATTGTATTATCGCGATTCGCGGTGACAAGGGTACTCCGTATCCCAAAATTAAAAAAGTGATGTCGAGTCTTCAAGAAATAACTGAAAACCGTTATAATCTGATTACCGGTCTTCAAAAAGAAACTGACTATTAAATAATTTAGGATATTATGGCAGAAGTAGCACAAGATCATGGCGACGACGGGAAAAAAGGGAAACCCAAAAAGATGTCCACACACATCGACTTTACGCCGATGGTGGACCTTGGATTCCTTTTGATTACCTTCTTTATGTTAGCAACGACTCTGATTAAGCCTCAGACTATGGAGATTGCATTGCCGTCCAAAGATAAAGTCAGTGAAGAGAATCAGACTAAAATCAAGGCATCAAGAGCAATCACAATTATCCTGGGTAAAAAAGATAAGGTGTTTTATTACGAAGGCATGCAGGAAAACGGCATCGACCCCAAAATAAATTCAACCGATTATTCACCCAAGGGTCTGAGAAAATATCTGATAAGTCGTAATAATGAAGCGGTTTTGAAAATGAGAGCACTCAGAGCTGAGAACAGCCTGAAAAAACTCCCTACCGCTGTATTTGACAAACGAAGATCTGAAATTTTATCATCAAAATCGTGTCCGATTGTGGTGATTAAACCAACAGATGGAGCATCTTACCGCAATCTGGTAGATGTACTCGACGAGATGGCAATATGTAGTATCGGTAGTTATGCGATTGTTGATATTACGCCTTACGATTTGGGATTAATTAAGAATTTGAACAACTAATTTTAGTAAAAAAATTATGTCTGGAAAAATTAATATTTATTCGGATCTGTGGTGTGATATTGTTTTTCAATTCAAAAACAAACAGTACGGTGCATACGACCTTCGCAAATCATCTTCGAAGAGACATGCCAGGGCTATGGTTGTAGCCATTACTTTGTTTGTAATTGGGATTCTTTCACCCATTTTGATCAAGAAACTCGCAAGCATGCGGGAACGTGAAGTGGATACGACTGTTCGTACGTTGTCAAATATTAAAATTGACAAACCAAAGGAACAGGATATCCCTAAACCATTGGCGCCTCCTCCTCCTCCGGTGCGCAATACAATTAAGTATGTGCCTCCGGTTATTGCTCCTGATGATCAGGTAGCAGAAGAGGATGAACCGGTATTGGTAGAGAATATCGTTAAAAGTACTACTGCTATCGGTATTACCGATGTGAAGAATGGTACTGATGATATTGCAGCACCAATGCCTACGGAAGATGCTCAGATTGTAGAGGTTGTAGAACCTTTTACCATGGTAGAGCAGATGCCTGAGTTTGCAGGTGGTGAGAAGGAAATGAATGAGTTTATTGCCAAAAACCTGCGCTATCCGACTTTGGCTTCGGAGAGTGGTATTTCGGGTATGGTAATTGTTCGTTTTGTTGTAAATAAAGAAGGACGTGTAAGTGGAGCAACTGTATTAAGAGGTATCGGATACGGTTGTGACGAGGAAGCTGTTCGCGTAGTAAATAAAATGCCACCCTGGAAACCAGGTAAGCAAGGTGGACAGAATGTGCCCGTTTACTTCACACTTCCTATTCGTTTCGTATTACAACAATAATTTTCTCCATGGGAGTTTATAAAAATGTTTCTAAATGGCTTAAGTTATTTATGCCATTCATCTATTTGCTTATCGGGGGAGTGTTGCTCATCTCCCCCGTTGAGCTTTTTGATTTAAATAGCACAGCGAAGTTGATTCTTGCAGTGATGATTATCGGATATGGATTGCTCAGAGCTTATCAAACTTTTTTTAAAAAAGAGAATCATGAAGAGTAATTTTGTGTTTGCTTTTTTATTGATGATTGTTTTATTGATCTCCTCTTGTGGTGATTCTAAAAAATCGAACAGAAATACGGCAACTACCGGAATGGTAATAATTGCATGTTGCGAGACGCTTCGTCCGGTTTTAGAATCAGAGGTGGAGGTGTTTTCTGCTACCTACGATCAGGCAGATATTATTATGAAGTATGTGCCGGAAAGTGAGGCTTTTGACCTTTTGTTTAAAGATAGTGTTTCTGCTATTTTTGCTACAAAAAAACTGACAGCTAAAGAGATTGCAATGTTTAATAAAAAGAGTCTTTTCCCCGAACAGGCGAAACTGGCTGTTGATGCTATTGCTCTTATTATTAATCATTCCAATATTGATAGCTTTTTAACTGTCAATCAGGTTCGGGGTATACTTCGTGGTCAGATTACAAATTGGAAACAAATTAATCCAAAGTCTAAAGGTGGCGATATTCAGGTCGTTTTTGATAATCAAAAATCGAGTATTGTTTCTTATTTTGTCGATTCAATTTGCGGCGGGCAGGTAGACTCAAAAGTCATGTCTGCTATGACTCACAATACAGATGTTATAGACTATGTGTCTAAAAATAAAAATACATTGGGTTTTATTGGTGTTAGCTGGATCAGTAACCGGATGGATTCGTTGCATCTCTCTTTTAATCGTAAGGTAAGAACTGTGGCTGTTAGTGAATCGGAAGTGGCTGATGCAGATAATAGTTTTAAACCTTTTCAGGCCTACCTTGTAGATGGCTTGTATCCGTTTGCCAGGGATGTTTATTATATTGGTGTAGAGCCTTATCATGGTTTGGCTACCGGTTTCTCTAATTTTATGGCCTCTGATAACGGGCAGCGTATAATCCTCAAATCGGGTATATTGCCTGCTATAGCCCCCACCAGACTTGTGCATGTACGGTCTGACTTCTAGATTGATTGCCTGTGAATAATTGTAAAATATAGATATAAAAATAGAATTATGAAAGCTAAATCAGTTTTAATTAGTTTGTTACTCGCTTTGTCCGGTGCCCTTTTTGCGCAAAGTGGCGAATCGATGAAGAAAGGTCTTTTGTTGATGGATAATGACCAGTTTAGTTCTGCTATTTCTTACTTCAAGAGTTTACCTAAATCTCCGGAGGGTGAGTTTCAGGCAGAGTATTATATGGGTAAAGCTTATTATCAGTTGCAAAGAAATGATAGTGCTGAGTTCCATTTTGCAGCGTGTGCCCGTTTAAATCCAAAGAGTCCTTTTGGATTCATTGCTTTAGGTGGTATCGAATTGCAAAAGGGAAATAGTGCTGGTGCCGAGGCTAACTTTACAAAGGCACGTAAAATGGCCAAAAAGAATCTTGGCTTTTATGCAGAGATAATGGATTTGTGTGTTAAGGGTAAGGTGAAAGATTTTGCTTTGCAGGCTTCTGTTCTTAATTTTGGTACAGATATTAATTCTAAGTCGCCCGAGTTGTTGATGGCTTCGGGTGATGCTTTGTATCTCAAACAGGATTTTGGTAAGGCTTTGAGTGCATTTGAGTGGGTTTCTCAGTTTCAGCCTGATAATGCAAATGCTTTCCGCAAAATTGGACTTATTCAGACCTCCGGTCGTGACTATAAAAATGCATTGAATGCATTCGCAAAAGCAAAAGAACTTGATGCAAACCAAATATTGCTATATAAGAATCTGAGCGACCTTCAGTTTCTTCTCGGAAAGTATCCGGAGGCATTAGAGTCTTATCAGACTTATATGTCGAGGGCAGCTGTTACTACTGATGACAAAGAGCGTTTTGCGTTGTTGTTGTTCTTTAATAAAAAGTACACTGAGTCTGCTTCTGAGCTGGATGATGTAATCAAGGATAATCCCAATTCGCCGGTTTTATTCCGTGTAAGAGGTTATATTGCTTATGAAATGGGTGAATATGAAAAAGGTGTTCAGTTAATGACTAAGTTCTTTGAAATTCAAAATCCCGAAAAAATATTAACTTCGGATTTCGCTTATATGGGTAAATTGCAGGCTAAAGTGAAGAACGATTCTTTAGCTATCGAAAATCTGGTAAAAGCTGTCCGTATGGATAGTACCAAGAATGAGATTATTGAGGAGCTTTCCCGTTTATATTCGTTCAATCACAAGCATCAGGAGGCTATCAGCTGTATTTTGTTGATGCGTGATAACGGAATGGATCAGGTGAATACACTATTCTCTATTGGTAAAGAGTATTTCTTTATGGGATCATATTACAAAGCTGCTTCCGATTCTTTGAAAAAGGTAAATCCGAATGCAGTTGCTGACCCACGTACCAAGATGGCATTCCTGAAGGCTGATTCTTGTTTTTCTGAATTAATAAAACTGAAACCCAATTATGTAGGTGGTTTCTTGTGGAAAGGACGTTCTTTGGCTTATATGGAGCAAAATCCTACGGATGGTTTGGCCAAAACATCATATGAACAGGCTGCAACAATTTTGGAGTCTATGGATTTGGCTAAAAATAAAAAGAGTCTGATCGAGTGTTATCGTTATTTGGGTTCTTTCTACTATTTCTCTTATGAAAATAGTCCTAAATCGGATAATGCGAAAGCCAACAAAGATGCTGCTATTCAGAATATGGAAAAGATATTGAAGCTGGATCCTTCAGATTCTAATGCAAAAGAGAGTCTTTCGCAGTTGAAGAAATAGCATTTGAATTTATAGGCTTATATTTGTTTATATACAATATACAGGCTGTCTTATTATTATGAGATAGCCTGTTTTGTGTTTTATTCTGATTTCATTTTTGTTTCCATTCTTTCGGTGGGCAAAAATAAAGTCGTATATTTGTGTTTGTTTATAACCTCGAATCATATCAGTGGATCAAACTATTTCAATTGTACTTAAAGGGCTGTTAATCGGGATTTTGGTGTCAGCGCCAATGGGTCCGGTTGGAGTCTTGTGCATTCAACGGACTCTCAACAAAGGTAGATGGCATGGGCTGGCTACTGGTGTTGGAGCAATGGTGTCTGATGTATTGTATGCCATGATGGTAGGATTGGGGATGAGTTATGTGATTGTTTTTATCACACAATATCAGAGTGCTATCCAGATATTGGGGAGTGTACTGCTGCTTCTCTTTGGACTGGTTTTGTTTCGCTCAAATCCCATTCGATCGTTTCGTCAGCAAAAAAGGAATAAGTCGACATTTACACAGGATTTTGTTACTGCATTTTTGTTGACGCTGTCTAATCCTTTGATTATATTTCTTTTTGTAGGTTTGTTTGCCCGCCTGAATCTTTACAATGATGGATTTTCGTTGTGGCATCATTTAATTGTTTTTGTTTCTGTAGCCTTTGGAGCATTGATTTGGTGGCTATTAGTCACTTCTGTCTTTGGAAAGCTAAGAAACAGGTTTAATCTTCGGAAGTTGTGGGTTGTTAACCGAATCATCGCTTCTGTTGTAATTGCAATCGCTACCCTGGGTATTGTATATACCGCTCTGGATGAAATGGGGAATAATCCGGTGAAAGGAATGGAAAAAAAGGGTATTGAAATATTGGATACTCTTTCCGGATCCATTAATCGCCCTGCTCAGTAACTCTTTTTTGTCTGTAGTGTTTTGTGGAATATTCGAAATAATTGAAATATGAAAAGTCTGAAAGTACCATTTTTACCACAGTTAACCGGAGCAGGTGCGGATGAAATTATCCGTATTCTTGAGACTGAATCTCATAAATCGAGTATAGATGAGGCAAATTGGCCTGAGTTTTCTTATAAGCCGATTACAATTTTTAGTCTGGCCAGAGATGAAGAGCGTTTTTATCTCTATTATTTCGTGCGTGGAAATTGCTTAAGGGCAGTTCATTACAACGATTTGAAACCTGTCTGGACTGACAGTTGCGTCGAGTTTTTTGTTCAAAAGCCGGGTGACGATTTCTATACTAATTTTGAATTTAATTGTATTGGTACGTGTTATGCTGCAAAATGCAAGAACAGGTCAGAATTTGAGCTGTTTTCAGATTCTCAATTATCTCAGATAAAGCGATATGCGAGTCTGGGGCAGAAGCCTTTTCAGGAGATGCAGGGACTTTTTACCTGGGAGTTATTAGTAGAATTACCCTTTTCTCTTATTGGTTTGGATGGTCGGAATTTGCCCAAAATGCTGCGTGGAAACTTCTATAAATGTGCAGATCAGACGGAGTTGCCTCACTATTTGAGTTGGAATGCTATCGAGTCTGAACGACCTGATTTTCACAGACCTGAGTTTTTTGGTGAGTTGATTTTGGATTAATTAATGTAAGATGAATATATGGATAATCGCATTTGTACACTTTTTCAGATTAATTATCCAATCATTCAGGGTGGAATGGTTTGGTGTAGTGGTTGGAGGTTAGCTTCGGCTGTCAGTAATTCCGGCGGGCTGGGATTGATTGGTGCTGGTTCGATGTATCCGGATGTTTTACTGGATCATATTAGAAAATGCAAAAATGCCACATCAAAACCATTCGGGGTGAATGTGCCTTTGATGTATCCTGATGTGGAAAAGATTATGAACATTATTGTGGAAGAGGGCGTAAAGATTGTTTTTACTTCTGCCGGGAATCCAGCTCTGTGGACCTCTTTTCTTCATCAACATGGTATAAAGGTTGTACATGTGGTTTCAAATCTTAAGTTCGCTCTGAAAGCGGAGCAGGCCGGAGTTGATGCAATTGTGGCGGAGGGTTTTGAAGCCGGAGGACATAATGGGCGGGAAGAGACTACGACCATGTGTTTAATACCGTATTTGCGCGACCGCATTTCGTTGCCCTTGATTGCTGCGGGGGGAATAGTCGCAGGACGTAGTATCTTAGCTGCAATGGCTTTGGGTGCGGAAGGCGTGCAGGTAGGAACAGCTTTTGCTTTAACGAAGGAGAGTTCCGCGAGCGAGGCGTTTAAGCTAAGGTGTCTCAATCTTCCTGAGGGAGACACAATGCTATCCCTCAAAAAATTGTCGCCAACCCGATTGGTTAAGAATGATTTTTATAATCGTGTAACAGCTCTGGAGGATGCTGGTGGTAATGTTACGGATTTGCGCGAATTGTTGGGTAAAGGACGGGCTAAAAAGGGCATTTTCGAGGGGAATCTGGAGGATGGAGAGCTTGAGATAGGACAGGGAGCCAGTCAGATAACGGACATGAAGAGTGTGTCGGAGGTGATGGCCGGTTTCGTAAATGAATATAATCGTGGGTTGCAAAATTTATGCGCCTTGTAATTAGAAATTATAATAACAAAAATAGATCAAATGGAAATTATTGGAAAAATTATTCAATTGTTGCCCCTACAAACAGGACAGGGAAAGAATGGCGTATGGAGAAAACAGGATTACGTTCTTGAATTTGGAGCTCAGTACCCTAAAAAAATCTGTTTCAATATTTGGGGAGATAAGATAGATACATTTCAGCTCAAAGAAGGAGAGGAAGTGCGTGTGGAATTTGATGTGGAAAGCCGTGAGTTTAATGGTCGCTGGTACACCGATATCCGGGCCTGGAATATTACCCGCATAGGTGGAGCGGTTGGTGCTGCTGTTGCTGCAGTTGTTTCTCAGCCGGATGCTTCAGCATTTCTGGAACAGTCTCCGGATTCGGATATGCCGTTCTGATAGTTGGAATGATATTTATTTTAAAAGAAAGAGGTTGCCCGAAAGCAGCCTCTTTCTTTTTAGATGTATTTTGCGTATTCTGAGGGTGACACTCCGTATTCATCTTTGAATAGTTTGTTGAACAACTTTATATTGTCAAATCCCAGCTCAGACATTACGGAAGAGATAGACCTGTCACTCCTGCCCAGCATCTGAGCCGCTTTTTTAAGTCGGACAGAGAGAATAAATTCATTGGCGTTTTTCCCGGTGAGAGATAGTAGTTTTTTATTTAAAAATGTACTGCTCATTCGTGTTGCCTGTGCCAGATCAGACTCCGAGAAGTGTGGATTTTTTATTTCGGTATCAATTATCGATTCCATTTCCTCCAGGAATTGTTCGTCAATGTCATTCATATATTCATTTTGGATGACCAATTTCCCTTCGGCATTCAGTACCGCTTTTTGTTTTTCGTTTCTTGCAATCAGATTGCGAATGCGTGCTACTAATACTTCGAAATTAAATGGCTTGGTCAGGTAATCATCTGCCCCGATATTATATCCTTCAATCTTCTGTTGAACCAGTGTTTGGGCTGTGAGTAGAATGAATGATGTGTGGGAGATTCTTACATCTTTTCGAATCTGACGACAGAGTTCCATGCCGTCCATCACCGGCATTACAACATCACTGACTATTACATCCGGCATTTTCTCTATTGCCAGCTTGAGTCCAATTTGTCCGTTGGGTGCATCGTATACATCAAAATAGTTGCGTAGATTATCCACCAGATAAAAACGAAGATCTTCGTTATCTTCTACTATCAGAATGCGTTTTTGATGTTGTTCCACCGATTGAGTCTCGTCCAATACCTGATTTGATGGCATTGTTTCGGTCATTCGCTTTGGTATTATTTCTACTGATTTAGCCTCTGTTTGTCTGACTGGCAGGTGAATCGTGAAGCAAGTTCCTTTTCCCGGTGCAGACTCGACCGTGATTAATCCATCGTGAAGCAAAACAAACTCTTTGGAAATGGATAATCCTATACCACTTCCCTGATTGAGAATGTTGCTGGGACCATCTATCTGGAAAAACGGTGTGAAAATACTCTCTATCTTTTCGGGGGGCATGCCTATTCCCGTATCAGTAACACTGATTTTAAGTGGTCGCTCGTTATCTTCGGGAAGAATGCTGCGAGTGATATTTACAGTAATGTTACCGGGAGCCTCTGTAAATTTATAAGCATTTGAAAGAAGATTGAAAAGTATGCGCTCAATCTTAATCGGGTCAAAGCTCATTGTTACCTCATCCAAATCGGTTTTGAATTCGAAGTGTATACCTTTGTTTTCAGAGATATCGACAAATGAATGAGACACATCACGGACAAACTCTACGATGTCGGCATTCACTGCATTGAGATGAATCTCATCCATCTCCAGTTTTCTGAAGTCCAGCAGCTGATTGACCATAAAGAGTAGCCTTTTTACGTTGCGACGAACCATCTCGAGATTTCTTCGGCTCATTGGGTCTGTCGCTTTTTTTAGCATTTGCTCTACCGGCGATATAATTAGAGACACCGGTGTGCGTAGTTCGTGGCTCAGATTGGTGAAGAATTTGATTTTAAGGGCGCTTAATTCTTCTATCCTTTTGGCTTCTGCAGCCTTTTGTGCAGCCTTGAGTTTGAGCGTGGCTCTGTCTACCAGTATTTTGTATATAACAATAGCAAGAACCATTGTTACCAGGATATACAACAAATAGGCGTTTGTTGTTTTCCAAAATGGTGGAAGAATAATGATTTCGAGGGCAATCGTATTGTCCTGATTCCCTTTTTCAGGAAGTACAGCCCTTACGCGCAGGGTATATTTCCCACTATTCAGATTTGTGAATATTGCTTTTCTGTTGTTGGGCGCAACTGTAATCCAGTCGTTACTAAAGCCTTCGAGCTGATATTGAAATCTGTATTTTTCCGGATTGAAGAAATTAATTGCCGCAAAATCGAAAATAATTGAATTCTCGGTATGTTGAAGTGTAATTGACTTCGTTTCATACAGAGGTTTTTCAAGTATTACGCGTCCGTTAAATTCCTTTTGATATGCCAGAGGGTGGTTGTTTACCGTAACGTCTGTGAAAATCAGATCAATTTTATTGTTTGTCTGGAATTTGTTTTTTGTATCAATGATATTAATACCCTTTGCCCCACCAAACATGATCTCTCCTGCCGGAGTACAGAATCCTGATTTTTCGATTAACTCACCGTCTTGTACACCATCACTTTTTGAGAAGTTTTCTATTTGAGATACAGTTATAATGTCTTTCCCGGAATCGTATTTGACATTGATTTTTGAAATACCCTTACTGGAACTGACCCAAATATTACCAGCCAAATCCTCTACTACTGTTAATGTGCAATTGTCCGGGAGTCCATCGTTTTCGTCCAAAACAGTTATACTGTCATTTTTAGGATTAATGCAGGCTAGCCCATTCATTGTAGTTGCCCAAATAAAACCTCTTCTATCCTGTATAAGATGATTTATGAAGTTGCGGTCGGTTACATTTTTATTTTTCTCATTCAGATTTATCTGTTTTATTCGTTGTCCTTTCATATTGAAAACGTCAATACCCTTGATTGTTCCGCACCACATTTGCCCCTCTTTGCTGTAAAAGAGTGTACGACTACAATCTTCATATCCTTTAGACATAATGCGTAGCGAGGTAAACTTTTCGCTTTCCGGATCAAGCGTAGAAGCTCCGTTGTTGAGTGTCGCAAACCAGATAATACCCCGGCTATCTTCTTTGATGCTCCAGATATTATTGTCTGTCATCCCCTTGTGTGTCTCTTTTTTATAGTGCGTAACTTTGTTGCCTTCGATACGGAATATTCCATTCATAAAAGTACCAATCCAGACACGATCTTTTGAGTCGACAAAAAGACAAACAACTACATTTTCTACATTATTATTATTCTGATCTTTGGCATAGTTGATACGTGTAATATCAGAAAAATCGGGCTTCATACGGTACAATCCCATCCCGTTTGTTCCAATCCAGTAATAGCCTTTGCTATCATCATCTATTCCGGTAATATCGTTTTTTTCGGGAAATAGCTTTACTGTTTTAAATTTTTGCAAAGATGGATGATAATAGTTTAAGCCCTGTTTGAAAGTCCCGACCCAAATAATGTTATCCCGGTCTTTGTATATGGTTGTAATACTGTTTTGTGAGATCGCAAATTTGTTGTTGGGGTCATCAGTCAGATAGGTAAATCTATCCGATTTTGGATTGTAAATATTAATTCCACCGTGATCGGTTCCAATCCATATCTTTCCGCTTTGATCTTCTGTTACTGAGGTTACGACATCGTTGCTTAAGTTTCTGTCACTTTCTCCTTTTTTGAAATAACGAATTTCTTTTGTCTCGTAATTGAAACGAATTAGTTCATTGGTGTTTTCGCGGGTGGCAATCCAAAAATTCTTTTTGCTGTCCAGGTACATCAACTTGAAGTCATAGACAATTTTTCGATACAGATGGTTGAGTCGCTTAACCGTTCTCCCTGATTTAAGGTCAATTTTTTCCAGTTGGAAGTGGTTATTTAATATCCATAGAAAATCATTGCCCTCGAATGCAGTCGACAGGCAGTTCCAAGCGGGGTTGTGGCTGGATGCTTTTTGGTAGTAAATGTTTTTGCCGGTATGATTATTTTGGATAACGTACCCAAATCTCCGGTTGAAATAAATGGTGTAGTCTTCATTGCCCTGAATTCTATTGATAGCATCGAGAATGTGAAAGGGGAAATGACGTTGTTTGAGTATTGAACGGTAATCCTTACTGAAGGTTTCGGTAGCCGGATCATAGATATTCAGGCCCGCACCGGTGTTAACCCACATTAATTGGCTGTAGTCCTGAAAAATAAAGTGCACATGATTATTGGATATTGTAGTTGTGTCTTTGTAGTTTTGCTTGAATATTTTGATATTATATCCATCCAGTCTGTTGAGCCCGATTGGTGTCCCAATCCACATGTAACCCTTTCTGTCTTTGTATATGCAGGTTATACCATTGGTGGATAAACCGGATTCGGAGTTTATAAAATTAAAAGGGTATTCAATCTTTTCCAGACAAAAACTATCCGCTTGATGAAGTATTAAAGCAATCAGCAGAATTATTGCAGTTTGGAATTTTTTCATAAATCTGATTTTAAAAATTGGGATCATTACAAGTGTAATTCTGTATCTGTTTTGCTATAAATGAATATCTTGTGACAAAGTGCATCAGGATATTCCTTAATTCACTTATAGCAGTTGAAACACTTGTATTCATGATAGCGAATTCAAAAATAATAATTATTATTGAAAAATGATTATAAAACCCAATTTATTTTCGGAATAAGAATTAAAAATAGCGTTATTTGAATATAAATGTGAAATCTTCGATAAATAATATCTTGATGAAATGATTATATCAATCAATTAATGAATCTGTGAAAACTAAAAATTACCGTATCTGCACGTGCGGTTTGCAGATACGGTAATTATATCGATTTCTTGAATTGAAGTAAGAAAACTTTGATGATCAACCCGAAAGAAGATCAATGAGAATAATCATACCTGAAATAATCGACATCAACAAACCCGTTCTCCCGGAGATTGTTGAAATTGAAAATTCCCACATAATCGCCTCTGTAATTTGAGCCTACCATCTGATACTTTTCGCCAAAGGGGAGGTAGTCCACTCCATTCAGACTGTAGAAATACTGGTTGATGGATTCGTCTGTCCAGGTAGATTTGAAATAGATAACCGGTAGATTTTCGGCTATTCGTTTTGTGAGTACCGGCTTTTTGTTTTCGAAATAGCGGATCACAATGCCTGAATCGGTTCTCATAATGCCAATGGCGCTGTATTTTACACCGGCAGAATGGGTGAGGCCACAATTTTGCCCCGGGGCTATGCCAGACAAATCCAGTTTGGTAACGACCGTGTTGTTCTCGGTCCTGTAGGAGCGTTGCAGCAATGTATTTCCGGCTTTCGACAAATCCTCGTCTTTGCTCAATACACCAAACGCTTTTAATCGCATAAACCCTTTTCGTTCTGTTAATGACCAGAACCCGGTGCGTGGTTGGTAGTTCCACATCCATTGAACATTGAGTTTTTTACCCGAAAACTCATCACTGGTTTGAGGCTTCCGGGGTGAAGATTTTAGGTGCATTTTCATTCCGGAATGTTCCATACGGCCTACACCATCTCCATCTTCGTCGTTCGTGGGCACAGGCCAGCCGTTTTTCCAGACAACGGGAATAAGATTAACAGGACGACCATCCATTTGTGTATTTCCCTGTTGGGTAAAGAAATACCAGTTTTTGCCATCGGGAGTATCAATCAGATTCCCCTGATTGGGCTCACGATATCCTTCAACAAAGTTGACGCCATGTTCGTAAATTCCGGGGCTATCAAATGTGCCCGGTGTGCCATCTTCGCGTACACCGTAAATGTATTTCGACCGCATGATGGCTGCTTTACGTGTTCTGTCTGCCACTTCGTTGTGGTAGAAATAGTAGTACCCATCTTTTTTGAATATTTTGTTGGCCTCGGGGCTGAATTTCTTTCCGTAACGGTCGTTTCCTTCGTGAACAACAATGCCTTTGTCGGTCATTTTTGTGCCGTCTGCGCTTAATTTAAAAAGGGTACATTTGTAGTTATTGGCAAAATTGGCACCAATGAAGTAGCCCTGTCCGTCGTTATCCCACAATACGCCACAATCATCCCAGCCCTTGCCAAAGCTACTGCCATCTGCCTTCAATACTTCGGTAACAGAGCTCCACGGGCCACGGGGATGCCTGGCCGAAACCACGAAATACCCATCTTCGGGTGTTCCCCAGTGAATATAAAAAAGTTTTGTTTTGGGATTGAATGTAATACAAGGAGCCCAGATACAACGACCGTACCCATCCATCACATCCCAATTGTATTTGGGCCGCATTTGAGTGATATCGCTCACGGCTGAACCAATAATACTCCAGTTCACAAGGTCCTTCGAGTGTAGAATGGTGAGACCCGGCGATAGTTGAAACGTTGACGTGATGAAGTAGTAATCTTTACCAACACGAATAATGTCGGGATCGCTGAAATCGCCCGGCAACAAAGGGTTGTTGTAGGTTCCATTACCCTGATCCCCCCATTTTCCACGGTTGAAATCGCCCGCAATAAGAGGGAATGCAACTAAAAGAGAAAAGACAAGTGATAGTAGTTTTGTTTTCATAGTAAGCTAAATATAATAGCGACGCAAAGCAACGTCTGCTCAGTTGCCTTGCGTCGGGATGTTTTTTCAATGTGCTTCTTTGTACTTCGAATCTCCTTCGTTAAATTTCTGCATATTGGGTAAATTCGGATCTCCGACACCCTTTTCCATCAGAGCCTTCAAATCGGGAAAATAGTTTTTGTACACTTCGCGTGGGGTCGCATTGTGCTTTTTGCATACAGAAGCTGCCATACCCAGCACTTCGCCCATCATGCCCGCTGTACGCATCAGACGAACAGTTCCCAGAGCAACATGCGTTACGCTGATGTTGCGGCCTGCCATAAAGAGATTGGGGACATCCTTCGAGTAGAGACAACGCAAAGGTATTGGATAGGGATAAATCGATGAATGCTTTGCGATAGATTTGAACTCCATACCCGGGAATTTTTTTGTATTCTCCGGATCCGGATAATGCAGGTCTATAGTCCAGCTTGTGGAAGCTGTTCCATCTGGATATACATTGGGCTTGGTTAAGTCGTTTTCATTGAGAATATAATCGCCGATAATTCTTCTTGACTCACGTTTACCACCGATGAATGCTACCCAATCGAGCTGGCGTTTGGCATATCGGTTGTTTTGTTTGTAGTGGTTTTTCAGGTATGCCCAGTTTGAGTAAACCGCCAGCATTCCAAAGTCGCGCACATATTCAAAATCGTTGATTTGATCCTTGTCCATACCGGTTTCCCAATCCCAGTCTCCTAATGTAAGGGGCACAACTGTAGAATCGGTAAAGGTTAGTCCCCATTTGATGTCGGGGAAGGTGGTTACGCTGTCTGCGGTTTTGGAATTCCACTGAATAGAGGTACCCATCGTCATTTTGCTACCTTTTTCAGGTGCACGGCTCTCGTTGTATTCGCTTTTGCTTTCGATGCCGGTCATAAACTTAGCTCCGGCGAGATAAGCCACTGTACCATCACCGGTACAATCGGCAAACAAAGGAGCTGCAAAAGCAACTTCCTTGCCTGTTTCGATATTTTGGGCAATAACCGTTGCGATTTTTGCGCCTTTTTTGGTCAGTCGGGTTACGTGGTGGTTCATGAAGAGAGATATATTTTTCTCTTTTAGCACCGCATTCATTTTTTTCTCATCTTCGTAATTGGCGGCAGGTTTTGCATTTCCCCATTTGGTATGTCCAATTTCATTGACCAGATTACCGATATTTTTGTAAATAGGTACCCGAATATGACCACCCAAATGAACACGAACCTCTGCACTGTTGTTTCCGCCCAACACAGGTCTGTTCTGAATAAGTGCCACTTTCAGGCCGAGTCTCGCCGCAGAAATAGCCGAACACATTCCTGCCCAACCGCCACCTACGACAACGAAATCATATTTACCTTTTACCGCAGGATTTTCAGGATAGCCAAGCGCTTTTTTGCGGAAAGATTTGAGTGCCTGATTGTCGTTTATCGGTTTATAATTCAGGTCTGTTGTCAGCAAAATGGCATCTACCCGACCGTTGAATCCGGTAAGATCGTGCAAAGAAATATTCGCTGCAGGAGATTTGAGAGAAACAACTCCGCCATCGTGCCAGGCCCAATCCTTGCCTTCTGTCCCAAAAACTTTCTCCAGTTTTTTGTTATTTACAGACACTTCGAATTTTCCGGCAGCATCTTTATCGCTCCAGGGAGCCGTCCAGTTACGGGTACGAACAAAAATTCTGTACTCCCCGGTAGCCGGGACTTTTACCGTTGTAGAGGCGTCGGCCACCGGTATTCCCATACCATGAGCCATTAATATTGAAGTACCTAATACATCGATAAACTGCTGATCGACGACCCAGCCTCCTTTGTTTTTGAAATTTTCGGCTTCTACAAACACCAGGTTCTTTTGAGCGAAGCTATTCGCCGAAAAGAAGAGTACTGAAAGCCAGAGAAAAAAAACTCTTTTCATAAGTAGTTGAGATTTGTGTTTATTTATTAATTGAGATAGATTTGCGTTACTCGGCTGCACTGACGGTGATTACTCCGGCTATACCGACCTTGTCGCCTTTGTTGCCTTCGCACAACACGCTGATTTTGCGGTCGCCCTCTTTGGCCGGCAGCACGAAGGTGATATCTTCTTTGCCCGGGGTTGTTTTGGTTGCCACCAGAGTTTTGTCCAGCCAGATTTCTGCCTTGCCGGTTACGCCTTTGATGAGCACCTTGCCGCCGTTTTTGCTTTGGTTGGTAAATGGTTTGAATTCGACGCGGAAGATAACAAATCCGGCATCGGTCAATGTCGTCAGGTTACCGGCCTTCACACCTGTCCAGGTATTCATGTCGAAATCGGCAATTTCCTGTGTGGCTACCGGTTTGGTGGTGAACAGCGAAGAGACTCTCCAGCGGTTGATGTTGAGCGACGGTGTAGCTACAGGAACGGTAGCGATCTGCACTGTATCGAAAACGGGCAGGGTGATTGTCGCCGGTTTCAGGCCGTTTGATTTGGCGGTCAGCGTCAGATTGCCCGCTGTGTGATTGCTTTGCAGAATCACCTGCGCCAGTCCGTTGAAAAGTTTGCGTTTGTTGCCTTTTTCGGCTTCGTGCGAGTTGGGGTTACCGTTGCCCAGACCGATAATCTCACCTGAACCGGCAATCTCAAACTCTACCGGAATGTTTGCCGTGGGCACGGGGCGACCTTTTGCATCGAGCGCCTGCACCGTTACGGGCATGGCATCGTGTCCGTCGTTGACCAGCGATTTGCGGTCGGCAATCAGTTGCAGACGAACCGGTTCGCCGGTAGTTTCCACTGCAAAGCGAGCCACCTCTTTGCCACCGTTGTATCCGATAGCCGACAGTTTACCCGGTTGATAGGGAACTGTCCACTCCACCATTTCGTATTTATCCACCTTTTTCTCTTCGACCAGTTTGCCGTTGAGGAAAAGTTTCACGCTCTCCACATTGGTAATACCCATGACCTTGATGGGTTTGCCGATCTGATCCTTGGGCCAGTTCCAGTGAGGAGCCAGACGCAACACCGGATAGTCTACCCACTGAGCCTTACGGATGTAAAATGCCTCTTTCGGGAAGCCACACTGATCTACCAGTCCGAAACTTGCACCGGCAGCAGGCCAGCTATAGGGTTGCGGTTCGCCGCGGTAGTCGAATCCGGTCCAGATATAACAACCGGCCAGGAAAGGACGCTCGTTCACCAGCTTCCAACCGGTGCGGTTGTTGGTGCCCCAGGGGGCTTTTTGTGTATCATAAGAGTCGTGCAGGCATTTCTTTTTGTCGGTTACGAATTCGCCACGCACCATGTATGCCGAAGCATCTTCAGAGCTGGTGATCGGTGTGTTGGGGAAATCCTGATGTACCTTATCATAATTCCATACCTGATAATTCATACCGATTACATCCACGGCATGGCCTACGTTTTTAGACGAGCCCAGACCACCACTTGCCGCAGCCGTAACGGGGCGGGTGGTGTCGAGTGCTTTCACCACGGCGCTCATGCGGCGAACCAGTTCATACCCGTTTTCGGTTCCCTGCATTGGCTCTTCGTTGAAGACAGACCAGAGAATGACAGAGGGGTGATTGCGGTCGCGAATGATCAGCCACTCCAGCTGGCGTGTATATTCGGGCGTAACATTGAAGTTGCGGTTTTCGTCCATCACAAGAATACCCATGCGGTCGCAGGCATCCAGAAATTCCACTGAAGGCGGATTGTGCGAGCAGCGGTATCCGTTTACCCCCATCTCTTTGAGGCGACGCAGGCGGAACTCCCACAGCTTGTCGGGGACAGCTACTCCTACACCGGCGTGATCCTGGTGGTTGCAAACGCCTTTTATTTTGACATGCTTGTCATTCAGGTAAAAGCCTGAGTCGACTGTAAATTTGATAGTGCGGAAACCGCAGGTAGTAAGCAACGTATCTATCACACTCCCTTTTTCGCGAACGACCGTTTTCACTTGATACATAGCCGGATTTTCCAGCGTCCAGAGTTCGGGATTACTCACCGGGATATTCATTTTGGCTACACTTTTACTCAGAAAAGCAATCGGAGTCGTTGTTTTGCCCTGAGCCACCTGTTTCCCTTTTTTATCTAAGAGAGAGACCTCTACTTCAACATCTGTATTTTGTTTGCCCGAATTGTACAGAGTCGCCTCTACCGGGATGTTCCATTGTCCGTTTCCGGTTTTCACAGGTTGAGCAAAAACGCCATCGGTAGCAATGTGAGTCGGGTTGCGTTTTACCAGCCAGGTGTGGCGGTAAATTCCGGACCCTTCGTACCACCAGCCCTCTTGCTGAACGGCATCTACACGGATAGAGATGGTGTTCAGCTCATCGCCGTAGTAGGCAAACGGTGTAACGTCGATATAGATGCTGTTGTAGCCGCAGAAGTTGCGGTTGACCACTGTGCCATTAAACCAAATGGTGCAGTGGGTGGCGATTCCGTCGAATTGCAGTTCGATGTGTTTGCCCTTGTCGGAAGGAGAAAGTTTGAAACTGCGGCGATACCATCCGAAGCCTCTTTTGCGATAGCCTTGCGAGAGATTCTCGGTAGAGTCAAACGGCATTTCTACCGACCAATCGTGAGGCAGATTGACCACGCGCCAATTTGTATCATCGTATTCAGGTGCAGCGGCACCCCAGGCTTTTCCGGCTTTGGCATTGCCATACGACATACTGTGACCGGTGATTACGGGAAAGGCGATATCACCTAAGTTGAAACGCCAGCCTTTGTCGAGCGATAGACGTTGGCGAACTGAATTCTCTTGTTTGGGTTGGGCTTTGGGTGCGACTTCCGGCTTCTTTTTAGCCGATAACGCAACGCAGAAAACCACCAGCAGAAGGGTGAAAATAATACGTGAGTTTTTCATTTTGTTTATTGAGTAGATTAATTTATTTCAGAGGAATAGCGACATTGAACGTGTGAGACCGTTTTTTGTCGACACCCATTGCTCCATAGAGGAACTTTGGTTTGCCGTTTTCGAAATATACCCACGGACGTTCGATGGCAATGCCGCTTTGCGTTCCGTCGGCCCAGGCAAAGGAGCTGCCGATGACGAGCGGATGTTTGGCAGGCTCCCAGTCGATACCGTTTTTCGAAACCATCAACGCCAATGCCCCGGTATCGCCGGTAAATTTGCCCACCACGTCGCGCACGATGGTGTAGTAATAGCCTTTTTCAAACCAGATAAAGGGATCTTCCGCTTCCATGTGGGCGCTTTGGCTGTCTTTCGATTCGAAGATTGTATTGGGGTATTTCACAAACGGCCCCAGCGGCGATTTGGCTTTGGCAACCCCGAAGCGTACCCGGCCTCCCCGAAGCGTACCATTTTTACACACCTGCTTGTACACCATCAACGCCTCGCCCTTGTCGTTGTAGGTAATGGCAGGATTGCTGACCAGCATGGCATCGAAGGCTGTTGTGTCTTTTTCGTTATTGGACAGTACCGGTTTATCAAAGCGTTTCCATTCGCCCTCGATATCCGAAGCTACCGCCACACCGATGCGCTGACCGTTGCGACGCGTCCACCAATTGGTGTAGCTGCGCACATCCGTTCCTGTCGTTCCCATGTGGTAGAGATAATATTTGCCTTTGTATCTGGTGATGTAGGGGTTGTGTGTCACTTTTCCATCCCAGTATTGAGCGCCGCGAACGGGCAAAACAGTCTTGACGTGTTTGTAAGGACCTTCGGGTCTGTCGGCTTTGGCTAAAGCAATTTCCGAATTGTACACCCACGATTGGTGGCCGTCTTTGTTTGGCCAACGGGAGTAGAACATGTAAAACTTCCCGTTTTTATCCTTGATGACAGAGCCGCACCAGATGGCGTATTCATCGTCGATAAAGCGATTTTCCAGCGGGACGGGCTGCAGCATAGCACCGAAATTGTAGTCGATGGGCTTACTAACAGATGCAGCCTCTTTTTGTTCTTTAGCAGAAAAAGCTGTTTTAAAGACCACTTCGGCTGTTTTTTCGCCAATCTCGTTCAGTCCCTGCTGGGTATAGTGCACATTGTCTTTGAGCCATCCCCGTTGCGGGAAGGTTTGAGCATCTTTGTAGGTAATATAGACGTTTTTCAACTTTGCCGCGACGGCCATCTGCACCCGGCGTACCGCATCGGTTCCTTCGGTGGTTTTGTCGGTCTGATTGCCGGTAAGGACGATGTAGAAGGGCAATTTCGGCCCAAACTCTTTGCGGAAACGGAGAATCACACTTTCCAGCGCGGCCTGATACTCTTCATGCGTTTGATTTTTGGTGAGAATGGCGTTGGCATCCCGTTCGCCCTGAATCCAGATGATTCCCGAGAGGGGAAGTTTCGTTTTAGCCATAGCCATGTTGGCTTTTTTTACGGCTTCGCCAAATAATTTTCCGGTTTCGGCCCAGCAGCCAAAGTTGCCTAAATCGGCTTTCGCTCCACACGAACTGCCTCCGCGGGCGGCTCCGAGCATGTAGATGGTTTGTCCTGAAAGTTCGTTGAGTTTTTTGGCAAAAGCCGGGGCTATGCTGCCGGTTCCGGCGGGTTGAGTCGATTCCCACTTCTCGCCAAACGGGTCAGCGAGGGGGCGGAGTGAATCGCCGTTGGCTACATATTCGTAAGCTGTATTGGGTTCGCAAACGGGGCTTTCTGAATATTTTCCCTGGCCTACGGCGTTGCTTTGGCCTGCCAGTAGAAATAGTTTGCCTTTTGATGAAGCTGAAACTACCGCAAAAACGGCCAATAGAATCAGAATGGAAGTTGTTTTTTTCATAGGTCGATATTAGATTACTAATCGATTTGATTACAAATTTAACTGTTTGGCTTATTATAGTATATAATATATATCTGTCAAAAAAAGTTCAAAAGTTGTTCACGACTATGAACAAGATAAATTGCTGATGCAAAGTTAGATAAAATGTTTGGTTTGCATTCGTTTTATTTCCGGGTTATCGATAAATTTGAAATATTCCGATGGAAGCAGGTTTGGTATATCCAAGGAATAGTAGTCATAAGTAGCGACCAGACTAAAGAAATGCTGATTTGTGATAAAAAAAGTTTAAATGAAGTGGTGCTTAATTAATTAATTGCTAATTTTGTACTCAATAACAGATATTCTTTATGAAACGAATAGGAGAACGAGTGAAGAAGAAGAGGGAAATGCTTAATCTTCATCTCAATACTTTGGCGGAAAAAGTGGGGATAAGCCCCAGTGCACTATCGCAGATTGAGAAAGCAAAGTCTTTTCCATCTATACTAACATTAAAATCGATAGCCGAGAACCTCCATACTACGGTAGGAGAACTTATCGGCGAGAATGAATCTTTGGCCAACAATCCGATAGTCAACAGAGAGGATGTGAAATTTATTGATAAAAATGATTCTGGCGCCAGTATCTACCTGTTATCGCATCACGATGTAAATAAACAAATGGATACCTGTCTGGTTCGCTTTGCTCAGAATTCAGATACAGCAGGTCTGTTTACTCATTCTGTTGGTCAGATTTTTTGTCGGGTTTTATCCGGCGAAATTCGTTTTGAGCTGGATGGAAAAAGTTATAAAATGCAGGTGGGAGACAATATCTATTTCAATGCAAAGATGGAGCATCGCGCAGTAAATACAAATAAAGGTGAGAGCGAATTGCTCTGGATACAATCTCCTCCCGGATTTTAAATGGATAGAAATTGTAAACTTCTTGTAAATATTGCAGAAATCTGTTTATCATTTATTACTTTTGCAACGCAAAGAAGCGGGATTATCACAAATTGAATTATCAAACAAAACAATCATAAACTAAACGTTACATTATGGACTCACAAGCATTGTCTTTAAACAACACAATTGAACAACTGAATTCGAATGTGTATGAAATGCTTTCGGAACGCGGAAAAAACATCTTTTTCCCAAAACTTGGTATTTTGTCGCAATCGGCACAGGCCAGGGGTAAAAACATCAACGCAACGATAGGTGAAGCTGTGGAGGACGACGGTACTTCTATGCACCTTCCTGAGTTTGACGCATTGCTGAATATGCCTACCGCAAACATCTTCCCTTATGCACCCAGCTTTGGTAAACCCGAGTTTCGTAGCTTGTGGAAAGAGTCTATCTATCGTAAAAACCCATCGCTGAAAGATACCGTAATCAGTAATCCTATTGCTACCAATGGATTGACTCATGGTATCAGTATGTCGGGTTATATGTTTGCCAATGAGGGAGATACCATCTTGTTGTCAAACCACTACTGGGAAAACTACAACCTGATTTTCGAAAACAACTATGGCGCTAAAGTGTCGACTTTCGAATTGTTTGCTAACGGTGGTTTCAACGTAGAAGATTTTGGTAAAAAGCTGAACGAAATAGAGGGAGACAAAATCATTACATTGCTCAATTTCCCTAACAATCCGGCTGGATACACACCGCTGACCTCCGAAATTGCAGCCATTGTAGCTGAAATCAAAAAGGTAGCCGACAAGGGCAAAAAAGTAGTGGTGTTGATCGATGATGCCTATTTTGGACTGGTTTACGAAGAGGGAGTTTTCACAGAGTCCATCTTTGTTGAATTGGCTAATTTATCGGAAAATGTTTTGGCAGTGAAACTGGATGGACCCACCAAAGAGGATTATGTTTGGGGATTCCGTGTCGGATTTATCAGCTACGCAATAAAAGGTGGTACTGCCGAATTGTACGATGCTCTTGAAAATAAAACAGCAGGAGCTGTTCGTGGTAATATTTCAAATATCAGCCAGTTGTCTCAATCTTTGCTTTACAAAGTTTACTCGGCGCCTACATACGAAGCATCGAAAAAAGAGAAATTTGACATATTGAAAAGTCGTTACACCTGTCTGCGTGCAGAACTCGAAAATCCGGTATACGCCGAATACTTTACACCACTGCCCTTCAACTCGGGTTACTTCATGTGCGTGGAACCGAAAAAAGGTCTTGTTGCAGAAGAGATTCGCAAACATCTGCTCGAAAAATACAGCACAGGAGTTATTGTTTTAGGCAATGTTATTCGTTTGGCCTTCTCGGCTGTGCCTCAGGCTAAATTGCCCGAGCTTGTAGAGAATATCTACAAAGCTTGTGTGGATTTGGACAAGAAATAATTAGTTTATCGACTGAAAAACAGCGAAGTCGCAATTGAGTCGGGGGATTATTTCTCCGGCAGGTTGCGACTTCTTTTTTTTGTTTTACCTAAATTTTTGCCGCCATGAAAAACATATTCGCTCTCATTCTGCTCATTTGCGCCTTTTCATTATCAGCCCAAACCTCTCCCCGCAAAGTCGAACTACTCGACGAGAACTGGAAGTTTATCCAACAGGAGATTCCCGATGCTGCCGCCCCGTCGTGCAATGATTCCGGTTGGGAAGCTGTCAAAGTTCCCCACGACTGGGCTATTCGACAGCCCTTCGACCTGAATATTGATAAGCAGGTGGTGATGGTGACGCAGGATGGGGAGAAGAAGCCACAGCTGCGAACCGGCCGCACCGGTGCTTTGCCTACGTTTGGTGTGGGTTGGTACCGCCGGCAGCTAAACATCCCGGCCGCCGACAGGGGCAAGCGCGTCTTTGTCGAGTTCGATGGCGCCATGAGCCAGGCAAAGATATACCTTAACGGCGAATACATTGGCGAATGGCCCTACGGCTACTCTTCGTTTTCGTTTGAGCTGACAGACAAAATCAGATTCGGCGAAACCAATGTGCTGGCTGTACGCCTCGAAAACAAAACAGAGTCGTCGCGCTGGTATTCGGGTGCCGGTATCTACCGCAATGTCAGGCTGGTGACGCTTTCCGATATTCATGTTCAACATTGGGGAACCTATATTACCACACCCGTGGTAACCGCCAAAAAGAGTGAAATCTGCATCAAAACCACCCTGAAAAACAGCGGTGCATCGGCGCAGAAAATCACGCTGGTGACCGAAATTTTCAATGCCAAAGGAGAGAAGGTGGTCGCCAACTCTGCAACACAATCGTTTGCCGGCAGCCAGACTGTCAGTCAGATACTCACCGTGGCCAAACCGCAACTCTGGAGCGTAGAGTCGCCCACGCTCTACAAAGCCGTGAGCAAAGTCTATTCAGGAAAAACGTTGAAAGACGTTTACGAAACCAATTTCGGCATACGCACCCTTCTTTTCGACAAAGAAAATGGCTTTTTCCTGAATGGCAAACGGGTACAAATAAAAGGTGTTTGCAACCACCACGATCTGGGCGCGATAGGTGCTGCGGTCAATGTACGCGCCACACAGCGTCAGCTCGAAATGCTCAAAGAGATGGGCTGCAACGCCATACGCACCTCGCACAATCCCCCTTCGCCCGAGTTGCTCGACCTATGCGACCGCATGGGCTTTCTGGTGATGGTGGAGTCTTTCGACGAATGGAAATGGGGCAAAAACAAAAACGGATACAACACCCTGTTCGATCAATGGGCTGAGAAGGATATGGTAGCCATGTTGCACCGCGACCGCAACCACCCGTCGGTCTTCCTCTGGAGCATCGGCAACGAAATCAACGAGCAGGGCTCCAAAGATGGCTTCGGGGCTAAGCTGGCCGGGTTCCTCACCGGAATCTGCCACCGCGAAGACCCCACACGCCTCGTAACCGCCGGCTTCAATTCGCCGCAAGGCGCTATCAAAAACGGTCTGGGCGACTCCATCGACATCGTCGGTATCAACTACATCAACGCGCAGTGGAGGCCTTCCGACTACATCAAATTCCGCAAGCAATTCCCCAAATACAGGCTTATCGGCACCGAAACACAATCCACCGTCAGCTCCACGGGCGTCTATAAGTTGCCCTTCAAACGCAAAACAGACCCCCGCTACCCCGATTACCAGATGTCGGCCTACGACAACGAAGGCCCGAGCTGGAGCAGCACGCCCGACGAGGAGTTTGCCATGCTCGAAGCCTGCCCCGCACTCCCCGGCGAGTTTGTCTGGACCGGCTTCGACTACCTTGGCGAGCCGCACCCATACAATGCCGGAACGCCTGCCCGCGGCTCTTATTTCGGTATTATCGACTTTGCCGGAATCAAGAAAGACCGCTTCTACCTCTTTCAGAGCCACTGGAGCAGCAAGCCCGTGTTGCACCTTTTGCCGCACTGGAACTGGCACTTGGGCGACACCGTTCCCGTGATGTGCTACACCAATTACCCCAAAGCCGAACTCTTTGTCAATGGGAAAAGCCAGGGCGTGAAATCATTCGACAAAAGCGGAACCTTCACCCGTTACCGGTTGATCTGGCCCGAAGTTCTCTATCAGCCCGGCGAAATAAAGGTGGTGGCCTACGATGCCAACGGCAAAGCCGCCGATACGAAAGTAATCAGAACAGCCGCCGAACCTTACCAGATAACCCTCTCGGCAGACCGGCAGGTCATTCGTGCAGACGGGAAGGATTTGTGCTACATCACCGCCGAAATCCGCGACAAAGAGGGCAATCTGTGCCCCACGGCATCGAGCATGGTGTTTGTGGAGGTGGAAGGCGCCGGCACGCTCAAAGCCCTCTGCAACGGCGATGCAACGGATCAAACCTCCTTTGCCTCCAACTACTACCGCGCCTTCAGCGGCAAGCTGATGATTGTGGCAGAGCCCACAAAGTCCGCCGGCGAAATCGTGGTAAAGGCCATGGGCTCCTACCTCAAAGATGCGCGAATTACGATAAAGGCAGAATAGAAAACATTATATTGGCCGGCTGTGGGGTATCCGCTGCTATCCTGAGGACAGAATCTAAATCTAAATGCCTGCACTTAGATTTAGATTATATTTTTTTGCCATTTTGAGTATATGTTGCTTTGCTCTCTCTTTCTGATCAAGCTCGTACATTTCAATTCCTTTTTCAACAAATGCAGTACCTTTAGTCATAACGCGATAAAAGTAACAGGCTATTTTTCTGGCGACAGCTTTTATAGCAACAGCACTACCTCTTTTTGCTCTGATTCTTCTGGCAAATGCCCCCATTGCAATTTTCTTGCTTGTGACTATTCCTTGTGCAATTGTTCTAATTATTAAGCTTGCTTTATTTGATCTTTTTGCTGAAATGCGTTTGTTTATTTTCCCTGATTGATTGCTCATAGGAGCCAATTTAAGCCAACTGACAAACTTCTTTTCGTTAGGCCAGTGGCTCATATCTGTGCCAACCTCACTGATTAACTGCAAAAGACTGTAATCTGTTATTCCGGGAATTCCAACAGGGTCTTTACCGTCTGTCAGTTTAAGTATCATTTGAGGTAAATTGTCAATATCAGGTTTGTTGTACCGTATCGGTTTTCTTTTTTGCATATTCTCTACCGGAGGTAAATTCTGAGTTCTCTCGTTAAGTAACTTTTGCATCTCATAATCACATTCTTTGATTTGACCAGCGTAGTACATCCACGTATTATAAGCTTGTTTTAAGGCAAACATATGCTCTTCTTTGTAGTTTCCTTCCAAAGCTTTTTTGACCTGATCTTCTTTTTTGCTGAGAATCGTCTCATGGCAGAGGCTAACAATTTTATCTATATTCCGCTCACCGGCAAGTATAGCTTCAATCATTCGTTTTCCACTGACCCCCATCACGTCATTTATCACCTCTGTTAGTCTGATATTCATCAGTGTTAATGCCTTTTGTATGAGGTTTGTTTGAGACGCCTGCGCTCTGATATTATCCCGTCTGAGCCGAACATAACTTCTCAGTTTTCTGATTGCTTCATCCGGAATAAAACTTCTGCGCAAAAGCCCATAAGTGTGCAATTGTCTCAACCATTGACAATCTTTGATGTCGGATTTTCTGCCAGGCATATTTTTGGCTTCCCGTCCATTAACCAAATAGACTTCGAATCCGGCAGAATCCAATACATCATAGAGTGTAATCCAATAAACGCCAGTAGATTCCATCGCAACGGAGGTAACACCTTCGGCTTTGAGGTAATCCCGTACAGCATAACAACCCTCTGTGTAAGTGTTGAAAATCTCGTAATGAGATTCTTTTGCACTGACAAAAAACTGGCGGCTTCCGATATCAATGCCGGCAGCATGTGGATGAACAACTTGAAATTCCGGTGCCATAGTTGTCTGATTTATGAATTAAACAATAACGCATGTGGCTGGTTGTTTTTAAGAGTCACTCAACGTGATAGCATCCTGAACGGCAATGAATAAGAAATAAAACATTCCTTACATGACCAATTAACAATAAATCCAACAACCAAAACAAGCTTCCCTCACAGATAGTAATTCTAATTAGTAGCGCTGTTACTGAACACATGCTTTATTCCAAAGGTACAAATTTCTACTTGTCCTTATATTAACAATCCAAATATTTGGTTAGACTTCCCTCTCGCTGAGAATACCTCATATACTCCAAAAAAACGAGTACAATTTCTATACCCTTGGCTATGTCCTGAAGAGAAAGAGTTGTACATTTGCAAAAAAGAAGGCCTTAGGCCATTCGTGTTTCGAAAAAATAACAAAGAAAATCAGGATATGCCCAAAGGAATGGATCAAATAGACTCTGTAATGCTCGATAGATTTCGGGCAAAAGCAGCGCAGGTGATCAGGTTTTCCCTGAACTCAAATAAAAATTACGAACAATTCTCCCTTTTTATTTTCGAAAATACCCGCACGCAAATAAGTCAAAGTACGCTTCGCCGGTTATTTCAATACAACTCCAGCCATGTTCCCACCAAATCGACACTCGATTTGGTGAGTCGGAGTCTGGGTTTTGTCAATTGGGATGACTTTGTAGAAAAAGAGATAACCCTTTCGCAATACGATCTTTTGCAGCTCATTTCGGCCATTCAACTGGGTGGTATTCCCGACCGTGCTCAGGTAGCCGATCAAATTGTTAAGTTCAGAAACTGCTCCGATTTATTCAATCTGCTGGATGTCGTAGCGCAGGCACTTATTGCCGGACGCGATGTTGAGTTTCTGGGCAGATTGTTCGACCTCCCCGATGTTTTTAGCTCCGGACAAGATGCTCTGAAGATCTATTTCTTTGTTCATAATCTGGTGTTCAGACTCAATCAGGCCGGCCTGATGTCTCAATTGATACCCTATTATGGCGCAAGCGACAAGGCTCAGGTCTTTTTGGTTGAGTGGTATGTCGATGAAGATAACCTGAATGGTTATTACTACAACCTGCTTCAGGAGTATCATAAACACAAAACGGGTGTAGAAGCAGATCTGTTTTACAACTGCCTGATGTACCAACATGCCCTGATAAATGCCCGGCCAACTCAACCGTGGGTAGATTTAATTCGCGATTTTGTCGAAACAGAGGCTGTGCATCCAATCCCCAAGGCCAGAAGACTTGCTGTTTTAATGCTCGAAACTGCGCCCGATTCGCCCATTATTCCTGTGCTTAAAGAGGAGGTGTCTCTATTCTTCAGCGGAATGAACGAAGACGATAAGATCGTTACCGGGTTGATTATGGCCCGGTTGCTTTATCTCAAATCGCGAACAGATTATATTACTTTTGTACTGTCGCATATCCCCGACATTGTTGGCCTTGAAAAAAACATCTGGACCCGCATAAACATCAATCAATTGAGAGTGTACAGAGCCTGTTCCTGCCTTTTCCTGAATGACCGGGATAAAGCACGTGTTGAGCTGGAACAGTTTGACCTTTATCTTATAAACAACTTTGTTCGAAATATTATCCTGTCTGATTATCGCTCTGTGCTGAATCAGTTGGAGCAATCTTAAAACCTGTTTTTTATGTATTGGCTTTTTCTCTCTGTCGCTTTATACGCTGTCAACAATATTCTTTGGAAGTTATTTGTTAAAGATGAGCAGCCGCTTCGCATTATAAATCGCAGAGCTCTTTTTACGGTTCTTATTTCATTATCTGCACTTTGGTTTACTCATACAGATATTATGGCGTTTGTATCCAATCCACGGGCAATCTTTGTTTTGCTGGCATCTTTGTTCGGGACTGCGGGGCTCGTAATGATGGTTACATTTCTCAAGGAGGGTAGTCTGGTGCGGATGGGTTTTTATTCGCTTTTGGGGAGTTTTATTGCTGCCGGATACACATACTTGTTTCGGGAAGCACCGGTTTCTCCCAAAACAGGAGTGGGTGCGCTCCTGATTATTTCGGGTTATTTGCTCTTTTTGTTTCACGAGAAGCGACAAATAAAAGCCCAACCTGCCCTGCTCAGTCAGCATCTGCTTTTGGTGGGTATGACGCTCTGTTTCTCTATTTCGTTGCTTATTCAGTGGGAAAGCTTAAAGATATTTCCGCCTCTGGCCATTATCAGTACGCAGGAAATCACGGTGTTACTAGCCTCATTTATGGCTTTGATTGTAACAAAGCCAACCCATATTCAACCCGTAAACCATATCCGTACGGGTGCTAAAACGGCTATTATGGCCATGGTTATTTTTGCCGGAATTTTTTCGGGAACGCTTGGCCTGAAGTCGGCAGATCCCTTTTTGGCCTCTCTTACCGGAATATCAGTTCCTGTTCTCACTGTTATCGCCGCCGGCATTGTGTTTCGCGACAAACTGAATCTCTTTCATCTGTTTTCTCTTCTTCTTATGATTGCCGGAGGCGTGGCTTTGTTATAGAGGTTGTGCCGGATATGTTTTGTTTCTTACCCAATATGACTCAGATATTCTATTTGAGCCTATATGATACAGTTTTTCTGATGTCCATTTCAATTATTCGTTCTATTTTTGTACATCTTAACATTGAAGCAGATGAATGGATAAAAATTCATCGGAAATTAACGGTAAATATTGAGGGGTTCAATAGTCTGTTTGCCGGCATAGGCAACAGAGCACAAGGCAATCAAACAACATTCGGATGTCATGTGAATAACACCGGAGCAGGAGATGTTGATTTTAGGGGTAAGGGCAACAATCTCCTGTTCGTTTGATTGGAAAGAAGGCACAAGGTGGAAAAGTGATATTTATCAATACACTTCCTCTTGTGCCTTCTCTTATTTTCTAATCAATCCGGATTCCTGATACAACGGCTTGCTCAGTCTTTTCGAATAAGGTATTGTAGTCGTAGTCGCTCACTTTGAGTGGCGGATGCACGGTGAATGTGATGCGATTGCCCATTCCCAGCGGGAAATTGCCATAACGGAATACTTTCCACGAATTGTTGATAGTAATGGGTACAACATAGGCGCTTGGAGCGTATTTGCACAATATTTTCAGCCCGTTGGGGGCAAAAGCTTTTGGTTTTCCGTTTTTGGTACGTGTCCCTTCGGGGAAGATAAGGACAGACCGGCGGTTGGTTTCGATGTATTCGCCCATTTTTTTCAGTACCGGCAATGCCTGTTTCGGGTCTTTGCGGTCGATTACTACCGAGCCACCGTATTTCAGGTTGAAGGATACGCTGGGAATACCTTTGCTCAACTCAATTTTGCTTACATATTTGGGGTGGAACATCCGAAGCAGCCACGCTACGCCGATGATATCGTACACGCCCTGATGGTTGGATGCAAATATCAGGGGTTGACCTTCGGGAATGAGTTCCCGGTTTTGTATTTCGAACCCTGAGAAGATTGGGTACAAGGTATGAATAAGGAAGAAGTTGAGCAAGTCGACGCTTTTTTTGTGAGCTTCATACCCGCCTGCTTTCAGGCAAATCCATTGGATGGGGTGGAATAAACAGAGGAAGAACAAGAATAAAAAATAGGTGATTAAGGAGAACGGATAGGCTAATATCTTTTTCATAACGGGGAATTTTTCTGCAAAAATAGGGTATATCTTCGAAAAGATAAAATTTGAGCCTCCGATTGCATCAAAAAACAGGGATTTGGGCGCACAAAAAAAATGTGCGCCCTGATTTGTATGATTAAAAACGGTATCTGAACCAGTCGATATCTACATATCCGCTCTCGCCGAGGTCGTTGTAGTTGTAGATGCCGATGTTGTCGCCACGGAAGCCACCCCAGCGCAGGGTGTATTTGTCTCCAAATGGTTTGAATGTAAGTCCGTCTGTGCTGTAGAAGTAGCTGTTTATACCCTCGCTGTTTACGACAGAACGAAGCCAGATGGCAGAGGATGTGATGATTTCGCCTTCGGTGATTTTGCCGTTGTCGTTGTATTTTATCACTTTCCCTTTTTCTGTCATTTTTACTCCGAGAGTACAGTAGTTTGAGCCACCGTTGAAGTGGCTGATTCCGGCCTCCTGCCCAATGGCCATGGCCCGGATTTCCATTTTCAGGTCGGCCTGCGTTGTGTCGCTTTTTACGTATCGTTGGCAAATCGTGTTTCCTGCCTTGAAGAATGTACTCTCTTTCAGAGGCTTGAAGGCATGCAGGCGCAGATAACCACGTCTTTCAGTCAACGACCATTTCCCGCTGCGTGGCTGGTAGTTCCACATCCACTGCGGGTCGAGTTTTTTGTTGCTGAATTCGTCGCTGCCCTGGGGGAATGATTTTTTCTGGCCTTGTACCGGTTTTTCGGCTTCCCACACGGGCTCTGCCACTTTGTCGTTGTCGTAATCGACTCCCGCCATGGGCCATCCATCTACCCAGGTTACAGGTAGCAGGCTGATAGGGCGACCATTCTGATAGCCCTCTCCCTGATGCGTGAGGAAATACCATTTTTTGCCGTCGGGCGAGTCGATGATAGTGCCCTGATCAAATCGACCACCGGTGCTATCGGGGTGAACCATCAGATAACATTGATTGCCCTGGGGTGAGATTTCGTATAAGCCGGGGTCGCCGGGCTTTCCCGGAGTACCGTCAGGTTTTGTTCCGTAAATGTTTTTGGAACGGGCAATTGTAGCCCGTCTGTCGAAGTTAGGCAGATAGCACTGATTGTGGTAAAAATAGTAGTAGCCATCTCTTTTGAATATTTTGTTTCCTTCTCCCCAGGTCGAATTGGGCAAAATGTTTGTGCCACGGTCGGTTTGGTCTTTTGTCTTGATTTTCATTTTGTTGATATCGCCATCGAGCAACTGTGTGCCATCCCACGACATTTGAAAAAGAATAGGAAACCAGTTTTCGCCGGGGTTGCTGGCCACCATGTATGCTTTGCCATCTTCGTCCCAAAACGGGCAATTATCGTCCCAGTTTAATCCAAACAGCTCGACCCCGTTTTTGTCCTTCATCAGTTTTACATCCCATGGTCCGGTAATCTTTTCGGAGGTTGCCACATAGATTCCACCTTTGTTATAGGTCGTAAAATAGACCCAGAATTTTTTTTCGTGGTAGCGAAGCGATGCCGCATATACGCCTTTGTCGTAATGGTCCATCACTCGCCAGTCGAATCTGTCGTCTTTGAGCTGCCCGGGCAAATCGTGAATAACGCTTCCGATTGTTTTCCAGTTGACCAGATCGCGCGAATGCAGGATAACGATACCTCCCGAAAACTGAAATGTAGATGATATCAGGTAGTAATCCTTCCCGACACGCAGCACCTCTGGGTCGCTGTAGTCCGACGGTAAAATTTGGTTTCGGTAACGTCCGTTGCCCAGATCTCCCCAGCGCTTACCATCGTGCTGCGCACTGATTGTGAATACCTGGCAAAGCATCACCCAAAGGGAGAGCGCCATCAGAACTTTTCTTCTCATTTCTTTTCTTTTTTTCATTGTGTTTGTAGTGTTTATGTTAGTGTGTAATAAACAAAAAAGAGCTACAAGATGGTCGACAGGATTTGATCTCCTGCCAACCATTGTACAATAATTCAGATGTAGAAAAGATTTGATAAGTAAGTTATTCTTTTTTTTGCAACAAGACGCAGGTTACAGTTTTACCTCACTCACGCTCACCAGCTTCACCGGACCTACCAGACCTGCGGGTTGCAGCGGGCTGTTTTCGCGGTAGTAGTACCAGATGGTAAATGCCTTACGGCCCTGCGACGGACGGGGCTCATTTTTGAGGAACCAGTCGGGGTAGCCGAGCATGGCGCGTCCGCTCTTTTCGCCGCGGTCGCGACCCCACGTAAAGTCGGCCGGCTCTTTCTCGTCGCCAATCAGGCGGTTGGCCCAGTTGTTGGTGACGGCAATTTCGAGGGTGTTTTCGCCCGCTTTGAGCGCGTCGGTAATGTCGGTTTTAAACGGAGGATACCACAGCACTCCTTTGTCGGAGCCGTTTACCTTCACCTGAACCAGGTCGTTGAGCTCACCCAGATCGAGCAGGATGCGTTTGCCTTTGGCCAGCTCTTTGGCAGAGAGTTTGATGGTCTGTTTGTATGTAGCTGTTCCGGCGAAATAGTTCACCTCTTTGTTGTCGTGTTTGCTGAAGTCTACCAGCTGCGGGAAGGTGAGCTGAAACGGTGTGCCCAGTTTGGGAACAAACGAAACCTGCCATGCGCCGGTCAGTGTGCGGGTGGCCGAAGGTGTGAGCTTCACCGGCAGCTGTTTGCCCGAAGCATACACCGCTGTCGCGCTGAGGGTATCGGCCGAGCGCAGCGATGCCACACCGTTTCCGTCGGTGGTGACGCACCAGTTGGCCGCGGCGTTGGAGGCTTTTACCTCTGTCAGGTGGTCGGTGGCATCGGCCGCTTTGCGGAATACCACGAAGATGGTCTGTTTCGCACGCAATTTGAGATCGACGGTGGTGCGTCCCTCTTTATCGTTCCAGACAGCCGCTTTGCGCATCGAGCCATCTTCGGCTTGCCACAGCTCCGGCTGTTTGCCCGAGATGCGGAACGAAACAGAGATGCTTTTAGCCGTTTTACCCATATTGGCGACAAAATAGATGTCGGTGTCGTTTCCTCTGCGGTGAACCACCTTAATTAGTTCGGCGGTATCTGCTTTCACTACGGTATAGTCGGGTGTGAGGTTGAATTTCTTCTTTGCACTTTCGATATTGGTGAATGCAAAGCCTTTGCCGTAGCTGTTTTGAGTGCCGCTGCCCCACACCTCGTTGCCGATGGCTTTCACCTGTTCGTCGCAGGCGGGGAAGTTTTGCATACTTGGCGACTGGGTCGGTTTTTGACCTACGATGGTCGCGCCGGCTGCCACCAGCTCTTTTATTTTTTGTGCCACTTCGGGCAACATGATTGTGCCGGGGAATACCATAAAGGGATAGCTTCTGCCCGATGGAAGCACGATTCTGCCCTCTTTTACCTCAATCTTAGCTGCGAGGAAGTCGGGGATAGAGATGAGGTCAGAAAATCCGGACAGTGTGCCCACGCAGAGGTAATCTGCCACCTCTTCGCCATATTGCAGCATAGCCTGAGAGCGGCCGAGGAAAACGTAAAAAGCCTTGCCCGATTCGGCCCAGGTCTGGTGGCGGCTGAAGTGAGTACCCCACCAACCCATACCCATACCGGGCTGGTATTTGTCGTCGAAGGGCTGATGCACCCAGTGGTGCAGAATCAGACGATTCACGCCCGAGGCAAATGAGCCGATGGCTGAGTTTTGCAACAAGGCCGGGTCTTCGGTGTATCTGCTCACGGATGGACTGCCGGTGAAGGCTTCGGCACCCACTATCGTTTTGCCGGCGGCACGGGCTGAGGCCTGAATCTGTATGCCGATTGCGCCATTGCTTGTCGACCAGAATTCTCCCATGGGCAGGTCGGCCAGAGCGGAGCCCTGCGCTGTGTTGAACGGTCCCCCGTAAGGTTCCCATTGCAGGGCAAGCTTGTTCTCATTCAGCATTTTCTTGCCAATCAGGAACCCTTTTTCGTAGTAGAGCTGGCTCACCACATCGCGGTAATCCCATTCGAAGCGTTTGGTTTGCTCTTCGCTACCCATGATTTTCCGTTTGGTATTTTTGCTATCTCTCGTAATTTGTTGTCCCAGCGTAAGCATCCACGGGGTAGGGTCGTATCCTTTTCGTTTGGTGAACTCTTCGCGGAAATTCTCTGTCCAGGTCTGATTGCCCGCTTCATAGCTGTCTATCAGCATGTGCTTAAACGAAGAACCGAGGTATTCGCCGAGGTATTTTTTTACCGGATCAAGAACGGTGTTCCAGTGGAAAACGGTGATTCCGGCATCCATCTTGTCGGCTTCTAGGGTTTTACCAATCAGCTCGTCGGGCACGGGGTGCGGCGGGCGACCGGTAGAGGCCTGACCAATGCGGTAGATGGTCCATTTTTCGCCTTTGGGTATGCGCCATTGCAGCCCTTTGGCCGCGTCGTATAGGGCAGTCAGATTGACCACATCGGCAGTCGACAGATCTTTTTTATCGGCAGGAATGGCCAGTACGACCACATCTTTGTACCACGATATTTTTCGGCCGGTAGCTCCCCAGCCTTCGTCGGCCACCAGTTTGGGGGCGTTTAGCTGGATAGGTGCTTTCGATTTTGTTCCGGTAATTGTAGTGTCGCTATATACAACCTGCTTCATGCTCTTCTCTTCGTCAATCCACGGGCCACCGGTGGTCGAATAGCCCACCGTGTTGTGCAATCCGATCTCCAGACCGAGGCGTTTCGCTTCGGCAGCAGCATGCTTCATCGCCTCCCAGTAGGCCGGGCTGCGGTAGGTTTGTTCGGGCCAAGGATTGTTGAGGGTAGGGGCGTGGCTCTCCTGCACGGCAGAGGTGAGGTTGAAGATGGTCGCGCCACCCAGTCCGGCCGCTTTCATCGCTTCGAGATCCTTAGTAATACCAGCTTTCGAGAAGTTGGCTCCCATCCAGTGCCACCAAACGTAAGGCTTGGCCGTGGTCGGCGGGTTTTGGAAACGGGCGGCCAGATCATCCGTACTGCCGGGTTGTGCGAAAAGCGCGTTAACCGCGAAAAAGAGGGAGGCAACTCCCAGGCTGATTTTTTTCATAATTATTTAGATAGAGTGTGTAGATATTCTTTATCCTGAAAAAATGGACACGAAGATATCTATTATTCACCCCTGATGGCTGTGTTTTTTGATGGTATAACTTTCTGTTTTGGCTTTTTGTTCTCAATTTGTTTAATTTGATTCTTTTTGGCACCGAATCAGCACTTTTCTTTCGTCGGCCAGCGTTGTTGCAAAGATGTAGATATCTCCACCATCGCTTAGTTTCAGCCGTTTGCGCAGGTCGGCCACCGACAACGGGAAATTCCGGATGCTCACATTGGCCTTTAAAATACCGTTTAAACCCTGTTTAAGCTCTGTTTTATTGAGCGAAAACAGAGATTCACAAACGAATACTCTCCCCGGAAAACCGTCAGGCCGTTCTGCCGAAGTGTACAAATGGCTGTTGGGGTGCAGTTTTTTCAGCCCAAACGATGCCGCAATTATCTTGTAGGCACCTCCCTTGAGGAGCGATGCATTGGGCTCGCACAGGTATTTCTCCACCTCCTGGGTGTATGCGCATCCGCTTTGTTGCTCCTCTTTTTTTGTAAAAGAGAATTTTTGTATTCCCGTCTTTGTCAGGTTGATACAAGTCACACGTACATCCGTGGTTTTCTCATTTTTCAGTATAAAAAGAAGCTCCTTGCACTCGTTCCCAACCGATACAATATGCACTTCTGCCGTGTCGGGTAATGCCTCCAGCGCGAGAGATATATCCAGCATGGGCGATAGTTTTATCATCACCCGGTCTGCCTTTTGCAGAAGCAGAGGCGATAGTTGCGCCACATTGGGTTCGCAGTCGGCCACCGCCACGGTTTTGCCTCCGTGCCCGTCACGTCTGGCGGGGTCTATATAGATACAATCTACCTTATCCATCGCTTCGAGATGCTCCCGGGCATCGGCGTTGTGTGTCTCAATTTGGTTGAGACCCAGTACCTGAAAATTGTGCGCTGCCAGCTGGCACAACTCAGGATTGCGCTCAACATATCCGGCCCGATTGAATTTCCCGGAAACAAAGGCGCAGTCGATACCAAAACCACCGGTGAGATCGACAAACGTTTCGCCTTCTACCAACGTAGCTTTGTAGCGGGCGGTGGCCTCCGATGAGCATTGTTCCATCGACAGATGCGGCGGGTAGAGAATCTCTTCGCAGTCAGCCCACGACGGCACTTTTTCGGCCGCCACTTTGCGCCCCGAAATCTGGCGTATTACAAATGGCATATCGACATCCGTATATTTACGGGCCTGAAGTGCCAGTTTCGACGGGTCGTCGTTGGCGTGCAGGCGCAGAAATTGCAGTGTTTCGGGGTTTGTCATGGCGCTCATTCTTGTTTGGGAGGCAAAGGTCGAAAATTTTATTCTCTTTGCCAAAGGTACGGCGAACAAATATTGGCAGCCAAGAGCATATACTCGTCCGTCTGCGAGCGGTTTTCCTCGAATGAACTCCCTGTATTGCCCCGATTCGCTAAACGAGACTCTCTTTTTTTCGCTCGTTTGCTTAATACCGACTTTGAATCCGGCTGATTACGGACAATATTGCCCGACGAAATGCAAATCCAATCGGGGAATTCACCATTTTTACAGGCAATGTGTCTTCTCACAAGGGGAATTCTCCATTGTAGCCCAACAATTCGAATTATCAAAAGGGGAATTCTCCATTCTAATCCGACAATGCGAATAATCACAAGTAGAGTTCTCCATTCTCACCCGATAATGCGTATCATTACAAGTAGAGTTCTCCATTCACCTCTGAGAATATCAATTATCAGACAAAAAGAATCCTTTTCGATGCCTGAAACGAGGAATCATCCGATGAAAGATCTGCGAAAAACAGAGTCGATGAGAAATAAACAAGAAAAAACAGAGCACTGATGCGCTACAATTCATTCAATTTGGACTATGAAATGGTCCGGTTTCCTGTTCATGGCCGGTTTTGTATATATAAATAAGGTTCTCCTCACCGGTTTGCGCCAAAAAGTAAGTAGAGTTAATTATTTCCTTTACTAATCGTCGGTTGTTGGAATGTTTTATTATCTTTGCAGATATAATACATTCATTATCAGACCTTATTTTAACTTTATTTCTATGAGTCGATTGTTTCTTTCCCTCTTTTTCCTTTTTGTAAATGGTTTTCTGTCACTTTTTTTTGTGACCGCACAAACAATCACCCGGCCTATCGGGGAGTGTAAACTGGTCTTTCAGGATGATTTCGATAGTACAGCGCTCAATACCAATGTTTGGAAATACAGAACGGATACCCGTTTTTTAAGCACACAGGTTCCGGCCAATGTTTCTGTGAAAAATGGCTATCTCTATCTGAATGTAAAAAAAGAGAAATACGGCACATCGGAATTTACCGGTGCCGGCATTATCACCAAAAAAGGGTATAAGTGGGGATATTACGAAAGTCGTTTCAAAATTCCGGCAGGTGCAGGTTGGCATACCTCCTTTTGGATGATGAATGCCAATGCCGGTGTGAAGACCTATCAGGAAATTGATGTTTGCGAAAATGACGCGAACAAAAAGACCACCTACTCAACCAATTACCACAATTATTCACCTACTCACACCAACACGGGTGGTAAAGGTGTAACCACAACAAAATATTCGGCCTACAATCTGGTTGATTCTTTTCACGTTTGGGCCTGCGATTTTTCTCCCCAGAAGTTAGACCTCTATTTTGAGGGAAAACTGGTTCGCTCTATCAGTATGACACCTTATACCCACGGAGATGCAAATATCTGGCTGACCTCTATTGCCGCTCCCACTTTGGGCGGTATTACCACTGTTGATACAACCAAATTGCCATCTGCTGCCGTTTACGACTATGTCCGGTTTTACGAGTTGCAAAACCCGATTCTTCCCGATACAACCAAAAAAGATACTGTGGTAGTAGTGCCCGATAGTACCAATTTGCAGATTATAGTGGATAATTCGGATGCAGCGCATTGTACATTCAATAAAGCGTGGTTGTTGAGTAGTGGGGTCACCGGATTCTACGGCAAAGACTATGCTTATATCTCCAGTACTTCGGCCAGTGACTATGCCAAGTGGACACCCGATATTCCGGAGGACGGAAATTATCGCATTTATATGAGATGGACTGAGCATGTAAACAGAACCACCGCCGGGCCGGTTGAGATTTCTCACATGGAAGGGGTGTCCAAAGTTGTTGTTAATCAGACTACAAATGGTGGAAAATGGAACTTTCTGGGAGCATATCAGTTAGTTAAGGGCAATGCCAACTATGTGAAAATTACCGGTGCAGGTAGCGGAAATGTAGTAGCAGACGCTGTGTTGTTTGAGCGTGTCGATAGTGTAGCGGCCTCGGTCGAAAAGATTGAGGATAAGCCTGTTGGGCTTTCGGTTTGGCCCAATCCGACCAGCGATGTGACCTATCTCACGTTTAAGTTGCAGAATCAATCCGGCGTTTCGTTGAAGATCTACAACTCGCTGGGGATATTGGTTAAGGAAATTGAGTCAGGCAGAGTATTATTGCCCGATTCTTATACCTACGAGGTCAATGCTTCTGGCCTCAAGCAAGGCGTTTATTTTGTTCGGCTGGATGTCAACAGGAAGTTTCAGTCTGTATCAAAGCTGATTGTGAAATAGTTGCGCTTATTTTTAAGATAGAATGTGGCTGTAGTTGTATGTAAGGGATTACGGATAATTTTGCCTCAGGTTGTGTCAGCTTCGGGTAGATGTAGACTTCAGTGATTGATAAAACTCTAGCCCTGCTTGTTGAGCTGAAAAGGATGTGCAATAACGGGATTTGTTTTTGTTCCGGATTGACTGATAGCCAGAAGATGTCAAATAAAGCTATATTAATCTCCCCGGATAAAAATCTAACGAATTGATTTAGTTTAGTTTAAATAAAAATCGTATCTTTGCAGGCTGAATAAAAATGTGTTTGTTCCGTAGCGCATTTACTTCGACAAAACAAACTGAATATCAAGTAATAAGCATTTAAATGGGAAATATAGTAGCAATCGTCGGCCGCCCCAATGTGGGTAAATCGACGCTTTTCAATCGGCTGGTCGGTAGCCGTCAGGCGATTGTAAATGAAATGGCCGGTACTACCCGCGATCGCCAGTATGGCAAAGCGGAGTGGTGTGGCAAAGAATTCTCTGTGATCGATACAGGTGGTTGGGTGGTCAACTCCGACGATGTATTTGAGGAAGAAATTAACAAGCAGGTAAAAATTGCGATAGAAGAAGCAGATATCATTCTGTTTTTGGTGGATGTGGCCACAGGCGTGACGGATCTGGATGAGTTTGTAGCCAATATATTGCGCCGTACAGACAAGCCGGTATTGCTTGTTACAAACAAGGTCGACACGCACGAAATGCAATATGGCTCATCCGAGTTCTATTCTCTCGGACTGGGAGACCCCGTTATTGTATCGGCTATGAATGGATTGGGTACGGGTGATTTTCTCGACCTGCTGACTTCGAAATTCACCAAGAATGTAGAAGAAGAGATAGACGAGGTGTTGCCCCGGTTTGCTGTTGTGGGCCGCCCCAACGCCGGAAAATCATCTATCGTCAACTCTTTTATCGGCGAAGAACGATATATTGTGACCGACATTGCCGGTACTACGCGCGACTCTATCTACACCCGCTTCAATAAGTTCGGGTTCGATTTCTATCTGGTAGATACAGCCGGTATCCGCAAAAAAGGAAAAGTAGTGGAAGATATCGAATACTATTCGGTTATCCGTTCTATCCGCTCTATCGAAAACTCGGATGTTTGCATTCTGATGATCGATGCTACCCGGGGCGTGGAGAGTCAGGATATGAATATTTTTTCGCTCATACAGAAAAACCGCAAGGGGCTTGTTGTCTGCATCAACAAGTGGGATTTGGTGGAAGATAAATCGCAAAAGGCCATCAAAGAGTTTGAGAATGCCATTCGCGAACGCTTTGCTCCGTTTACCGACTTCCCGATTATCCTGACTTCGGCAGTGACCAAACAGCGTATTTTCAAAGTAATAGAAACAGCGATGGAGGTGTATCAAAACCGCAAACGCCGTGTTCGCACCAGCGAGCTCAACGAAACCATGCTTCCATTGATCGAAAACTTCCCGCCACCGGCACACAAAGGTAAGTATGTGAAGATAAAGTATGTCACGCAGTTGCCCGAGACATTTGTCCCTACCTTTATTTTCTTTGCTAATCTTCCGCAATGGGTAAAAGATCCGTATAAGCGATTTCTCGAAAACAAGATTCGTTCGATCTGGAACTTTCACGGCACACCTATCAATATTTTCCTTCGCGATAAGTAAAAATTGCCTGATCTGTTCGGGCCTTTTCACTTCTTAATAAAATAAGAGGCTGCCTCATTTCACCAGTGAGACAGCCTCTTTTGTTTTTTGTAAATTTACAGATCCTCTTGCAATCAGGCAGATTTAGTCACTTTCTCCAGGAACTTCATCAACCCGAATATGATAGATGCCGAAATAAGGCAGCAGACGATAAAGACCAGCCACAGCTGCCACAATTCCAGTTTTTCCCACAACGAACTACCTACAAAAAGCAGTTTGTTGCCGATGGCTGTTGCGCCCAGCCAGCCTCCCTGCATCAGGGCTTTGTATTTGGGTGGTGCCACTTTCGATACAAACGATATACCCATCGGGCTGAGGCAAAGCTCGGCGATGGTGAGCGAAAAGTAGGTGCCGATAAGCAGATAGGGCGAGGCGTACTCTGTGCCCATGGCTACCAAATCTTTGGGCGCGGTGAGGTGGAAAGAGCCCAGCATCAGTATGCCGAAAGAGAACGCTGCTACCAGCATGCCATATCCGATTTTGCGGGGTGTGGAGGGCTCTTTGCCTTTTGCGGCGAGCCAAGCGAAAAAGCCAACCACAACGGGAGTCATGGCTACAATAAATATAGGGTTGAATTGCTGAAACTTAGCCGGTGTGATGGGGTTGGCATCGGTGAAGTCGCGGTAGAAGAACCAGGTAACCACAGTGCCGGCCGCAACCAATGCCCAGCCAAGCGGATTGCGCTTGTTGTTGCTCTTGCGCAGGGCCATCACAAGGCCGCCGATAGCAATAATAACTCCGATAAACGAGCCGATATTGAAGAAAATATTGGTAAACGCGTCGACCGTAGGCGTGGTGTAGTCTTTCGCAAACTGATTCATCGTCAGTCCGTTTTGGTGGAACGACATCCAGAAGAAGATAACTACAAGGAAAACCAGCAACAGTGCGGTGATGCGTTCGCGGGTTTCTGATTTCGAAAGCTCCTGCACCTGTACGCCCTGAGCCGCAGCCGTTTTGGTGTTGTAGTCGCCCGCTTTGAGGTGTTTTTTGTATAGCATAAAGACCACCATAGAGATAATCATGGCGCCGGCTGCAATACCAAAGGCGTAGTTGTAACCGGTGGAGACGGCCGAAATATAGGCTTCGGAAAAGGCTGCCAGGTCTGTAACCGGTTGTTTATTGACCGTGACCGAATTGGCCAGTTCCTGAAACTTAGCCATGTCGAGTTTCGGGTCGCCGTTTTTGAAGGCGTTGCACATGGCTGTGATAGTACCGTTGTACACAAAACCTGAGTTGCTGAGCAGCTTGTTGAGCATCATTTCGGCAGCCGATGGCGCAAAAAACGCCCCCACATTGATAAACATATAGAAGATGCTGAATGCCGAATCGCGGTATTTGCTGTATTGCGGGCTTTCGTAGAGGTTGCCCACCAGCGCCTGAAGATTGCCTTTGAAAAGTCCGTTACCCATTGCAATTACAAACAGGGCCACGTAAGTCACAGTCAGGCTCATGCCCGGCACTGCCAGAATCAGATAGCCGAGCATCATGGTGATAATTCCCGCGAAGATGGTTTTGCCCAGGCCGGTGTAGTTGTCGGCCAGAATACCACCCAGCAGCGCCATGGCGTAAATGCCGAAATAGAACCAGCTATAGACGTCGCCCGACTCGGCAACCGTCATGCCATAGCGGGCTTGCAGAAAGAAGACCAGAATGGCCATCATGGTGTAGAAACCGAAACGCTCACCCAGATTGGTCATGGCGGCGATAATTAATCCTTTGGGATGATTTTTAAACATACAATTCTCTTTTTTTGATTTATAATGGATGATATTTTCTTAATTTTGCACATCGACCTGTAGTCGAACCCCAAAAATAGGAATAAACGTGGTTTAAATGACCATAATATCTGTTTTTTTGCAAATATTAATAGAAATCGCCTTATGAAATTCTTCGCAACGGAAGTAATCCGACAGATAGACCGACTGACCATTGAGAATGAACCGATAACCGCTGTCGATTTGATGGAGCGTGCGGCGTTAGTCCTGTTTCGCGAAATCATAGAAAGAGTAGAGAAGCGACAACCTGTTTTTGTGTTTGCCGGACAAGGCAACAATGGGGGGGATGCGCTTGCGGTGGCTCGTTTGTTGTTGCGCGAAGGGTATAAGGTTACCTCCTATTTATTTAATCCGGCCAGCGCCGAAAAAAAACTGACCGAGGAGTGTGAGGTTAACCGCAAACGATTGCTCAACGAGTTTCCCGGTACGCTGCACGAGATTACGAGCGAATTTGTGAAGCCGGTGCTCACACCCGATTGCGTGGTGCTCGATGGCTTATTTGGCTCTGGCCTGAGTCGCACACTCAGTGGCGGGTTTGCGGCGGTGGTCCAGTTTATCAATCGCAGTGAGGGATACGTAATCTCTATTGATATACCATCGGGGATGATGGGAGAGGAGACTGGTGCGCCCGATGAGGCTGTGGTGGTGAAGGCAGATCTGACGCTGACACTTCAGTTTCCGAAACTGGCCTTTTTTATGCGCGAAAATGCCGGATACCTCGGCGAATGGAAGGTGCTGGATATCTCGCTGTTGCCGGCAGCCATTGAGCATACACACAGCAATTTGTATTATACCGAAGAGGATGAGATAAAGCAGATGGTGAAATGCAGGACGAAATTTGCACACAAGGGCGATTTTGGCCATGCGTTGCTGGTGGCCGGTAGCGAGGGTATGGTGGGTGCTGCCGTTTTGGCTGCCCGTGCTGCTTTGCGTTCAGGCGTTGGATTGCTTACTGTACACGGGCCAGCTTCCGCATTTGTAGTGATGCAGAGTTCTGTGCCTGAGGCAATGTTTCGCTCCGATAAAACGATAGAATACATCAGTGAAGTCTCCGATACAGAACGTTACCGGGCCATTGGGGTAGGGCCGGGCATTGGTCTCCGCCTCGAAACCGCCGCCATGTTGCGGCGGTTGGTGGTGCGTTGCAAGTGCCCGATGGTGCTCGATGCCGATGCCCTCAATATTATGGCCGGGCAGATGGACCTGTTCAACGATCTGCCTGCAGGTAGTATTATCACTCCGCATCCCGGAGAGTTCGACCGTCTGTTTGGCGAATCTCTCTACTCATACGAACGTATAGCTAAAGCTCAACAGGCTGCCAAACAACACAATGTCATTATTGTGCTGAAAGGTGCGCATACACTGGTGGCTACTCCCGATTGCAATCTGTTCTTCAACTGCACGGGCAATCCCGGCATGGCCACAGCAGGCTCGGGTGATGTGCTTACCGGCATCATCACTTCGTTGCTGGCACAAGGTTACAACTCCGTAGATGCGGCCCGTTTGGGTGTGTTTCTGCATGGCAGAGCGGGCGATCTGGCACTTCGCGCTCAATCGCTTCAGTCTCTCATCGCAGGTGATATTGTTGCCGCATTGGGCGATGCCTACAAGAGCCTGTAGGCTCTTTTGTTGCTCTCATTTTCTCTACATATCTGTGATTCGCCTCTCTTATTTATCTACATAAATGTAGGAATTTGGTTTCTTTTGTTTTCTTGCGGGCTGATAATCAGGCTTATTGTCGTTGTGGCACACTTTTTGCAACAATGTAGATAAGAGACGCTTTATATTTTGTCGAACCTGTAACAGAGAAGAAAGATGAAAATTATTATTCCCGTGGTCGATAACGGAGACCACAAATTCAAAATTGCCGAAGGATTCAACTCCTCTGAGTTCGTCTGTCTGTATGATACAGAGCGTGATGCCTGTAAATGGATGCCTGCGAGCGAAATCATGACATTTACCGATGATATGTCGGCCGAGTTGCATCGCCGCAACATTCGTTGTGTGATTACCCGACGCATGAAATTCATGGCTCTCGGGCTGTTTAACGAAAATGGGTTACAGGTCTATAAATCGGAAGGCGACGACCTGGGCCGGAATCTGATGCTGTTCAGTAGCAACAAATTGCCGTTGTTTACCGTCATGGATTCGCTCGAAGAGGCAGGTTGCGGTACATCTTGCAGTACCTGTAGCTCCACGGCATGCGGCAATTAGTTATTCACATAAAAAAACGAAGAGATATGTCTGTAAATAATGCCGTTCAGTTTATTCGCCACATCACGGCCGACCGGGATTTCCGGCGCGCCTGTTGCGTGTGCGATACCAAGCAGGAGTTGTATGATTTTCTGTCCAAAACCAACGAGGAATTCTGGCCCGAAGAGTTTGATGTGGCTTTCGATATGGTGCATGTGAAGTGCGAAACCATCGAGCAGGCCGATGAGATTATGCAGGCACGGGTGCTGTATAGCTTTTTCCGCTGAGCCCGTTTCTTCCATTATGAATTGTGCATTTTGAATTATGCATTACTAATCCGATTTTCTTCGAAATATTTCTGTAATTTTGCCGTACAAACAGGAAGTATCCGATGGCTGCTTCGTAAACAGAATTTCGATGAAAAAATCAATCATATTGTGCGGACTTGCCTGTTCGCTATCTGCTTTTTCGCAAGCCACCTGGCAAAAATTATCAGCCTCTCAGTCTACAGACCACGGGTTGAGTTATTCATTACCCAAAACCAAACTGGTGGTAGATGTGGAATATACCAAAACTACCCTCAAAGCCGGACCCTATTTTCGCTACGCGCAGAATCTGCTGGGTATCGGCAATTCTATTCTCGAAGATTCAGAAACCTATTTGTTGGATAAGATAACCGTTACACCGACTTCGGTGGTGGACAAAACTTCGGCCTGCATGGTGCAGTTCAAATCGGCTTTGCCCTACATCATTCTCTCTCCCGAGGGGGTGTTGAGTGCGGTGAATACCCAACCCGACACAACCTTCCTTACTCAGGTACCGCCGTTGCCCCGCAATTCAGTAGTAGAGAAAGCTCTGGAGAATCCGCAACTGGCTCAGTCAGAAGAGACTCTGGCCTCGGGGTCTATCGGTAAAATGGCCGAACAGGCAGCCAAACAGATATTCCGCATTCGCGAAAGCCGCACCGAACTACTCACCGGCGAGGCCGACAACGCGCCCAAAGATGGTGCCGGGCTGAAGTTGCTGATGGAGCAGATGGATTTGCAGGAGAGACGTCTGACGGCTCTGTTTGCAGGCACAATTCAGAAAGAGAAAATGTACAAAAGAATATCATTTGTACCCGGCAACGACGATTTAAACCGCTTTGTCCTGTTCCGCTTTTCAAAATATTTCGGATTTGTCAATGCCGACGACCTGAGCGGCGAACCCGTCTATATCGACCTGAAGGCGACGGACCGCAAAACCTTTGCTCCCGAACCCAAAAAGAAGAGCAAAGAGAAACCCGGACTGGCCTACAACATCTCCGGCCGTGGCCAGCTGACAGTCTCTTTTCGCAGTCAGAATCTCTATCAGGAGGAGTTGCCCTTCACGCAGTTTGGCATTCAGGCCAACTTCCCGGCTGAGCTTTTCAGTAACAAAAAAGCCCCGGCCAAGGTGGTGCTCAACCCCCAAACCGGTGCCATTGTGCGGATGATGCCGTGATAATCTTGAAACCTTATCTCTCTTAAACTCATTTACCCATGAAAAAAACACTATTGGCAGCACTTGCCCTCACCTGTTGCGTGGCCTCGCAGGCTCAGAAACAGTTCTTTACCCCCGAAAAAATGGTAGAAACCGGCGTTTACTACTACCCCGAAGCCTGGAAGCCGGAGCAGTGGGACCGCGATTTGCGCAAAATGGCCGATATGGGCTTCGAGTTTACCCATTTTGCCGAATTTGCCTGGGCACAACTCGAACCCGAAGAGGGTAAATTCGATTTCGCCTGGCTCGATAAGGCGGTAGAGCTGGCGGCCAAAAACAATCTGAAGGTGATTCTATGTACACCATCGGCCACGCCACCTGTGTGGCTTACCCGCAAATATCCCGAAATTCTGGTGGAGATGGCCAGCGGACTCAAAGGTCAGCACGGCACCCGCGAACACTACTCGTGGTCGAGTGCCAAATACCGCGAGCTCACCACCAGAGTGGTGGAGGCAATGGCTAAGCATTATGCCAACGACAAACGGGTATGGGGCTGGCAGATTGACAACGAACCTTCGCACTACGGCACCTACGACTACAGTCCGGCCGCGCAGGCAAACTTCCGCACGTGGCTGCAAAAGAAATACCAGTCTATCGACAAGCTCAACAAAGCCTGGGGCACCTCTTTCTGGTCGGGTGTGTACAGCGATTTCTCGCAGATTGAGATTCCCAATATCAACCGCCTTTTCTCGGGTGTGGCCAGCTACACCTCTATGGTCGATTTCAAACGGTTTAGTGCCGATGAGTGCGCCTCTTTTGTATCCATGCAATACAACACCCTGCGGACCAACGTCTCTGCTTCGCAGTTTGTGACCACCAACTTTATGCACGCCCACACCGATGTGGACCCGTGGCGCAACAAAGACCTCGATTTTATCAGCTACACCATCTATCCCGTGGCCGGGCAAACCAAAGGCCTGGGCGAACAGGGTTTCCGTCTGGGTGACCCGTGGCGCATATCGTATGCCAACGACTTCTTCCGTCCGCTCAAAGGGGTGACCGGCGTAATGGAGCTGCAACCCGGACAGGTAAACTGGGGCGGATACAACCCGCAACCCTATCCCGGCGCTGTGCGTGCGTGGCTCTGGAACGCATTTGCCGGTGGACTCGATTTTATCTGCTCCTACCGTTTTCGTCAGCCCCTTGCAGGCGGCGAGCAGTACCACTACGGCATGGTGGGCACCGATGGTGTTACCGAGCTCAACGGTGGTTTGCAGTACCGGCAGTTTATGAGCGAAGTGCGGCAGTTGCGCAAGCTCTACAAATCCAATGTGTCTATGCCCGCCGAACTGGCCGCCCGCAAAACCGCTGTTGTCTATAATGTGGATAATGTGTGGAGCACTGATTTGCAGAAGCAAACCTACCAATGGACCGAAACCGGTCACATCTACAAATGCTACAACGCCCTCAAAACGCTCACCATCCCCGTCGATATCGTGGGCGAAGAGCGCGACCTCTCTGCCTATCCGTTTGTTATGATTCCCGCCTACGAAATGGTGGATAAAGCGTTGGTAGATAAATGGACAAAATACGCCCAAAACGGCGGTCACCTCATCCTCACTTGTCGCACAGGGCTCAAAGACCGCAACGGACATTTCCCCGAAGCACCGTGGGCCGCGGCAGTTACCGGCCTGATTGGCGCGAAGGTGAGCATGAACGATATGCTTGCACCCGATATGAAAGCTCAGGTTTCGTTTGGCGGCAACAGCTATATCTGGAACAACTGGGGCGACATCCTTCTGCCCGATGCCGGCACCGAAACCTGGGTAACCTACGCCGATCAGTTCTACGCCGGTCAGGCCGCAGTCACACACCGTCGCCTCGGTAAGGGTACAGTCACCTACATCGGCACAGACACCGACGATGGCAAACTCGAAAAAGAGGTTTTGAAAAAACTCTATACCACCACCGGCACCTCCGTGCAGGAGCAGCCCGAAGGCGTGATGGTCAGTTGGCGCGATGGCTTTTGGATTGCCGTCAATTATTCGTCGGATACGGTCGCTGTGCAACTACCCGCCAAAGCAAAGATTATCTTTGGTAGTGCCAGTCTGGTTCCTGCCGGTGTTTTGGTTTGGCAATAATTCAATCCAACCCTCACCTCATAGGAACCTCTATCAGCAGCAATTTTGTATTTTCAGCAGTTGAAATATCTACAGAGTCGGCTTCGGAAACCCCGAGGCCGTCTCTGCGTTTCAGCTTTTCGCCCGCCACTTCGGCCTCACCCTCAATCACGAAGATATAGACCCCGTTGCCACCCGCTTTTATTCTGTAATTCCCCTGCCACGGTCGCCCGAAATCGCCCAGATGAAACCACGCGTTCTGATAAATACACACGCCCGCGTCTCCCGCAAAAGGCGATAAAATCTGACACAGCTCATCCGGCCTCGTCATATCCCGTATCGCCACCTGCTGATACCTCGGTGTCACCTCTTTCTGATCCGGAAAAATCCAAATCTGCAACAACTCCACCTCTTCGTTGTCGTCCGCATTAAATTCGCTGTGAAAAATCCCCGTCCCCGCACTCATCACCTGAATCTCTCCGTTGCGTATCACCGAATGATTTCCCATGCTATCCTTATGCTCCAGCGCCCCGCGAAGCGGAATTGTAATAATCTCCATATTGTCGTGCGGATGCTTGCCAAAACCCTTTCCACCCGCAATGCGGTCGTCGTTGAGCACCCGCAGCATCCCGAAATTCATCCGGTTCGGATTGTAATAATTGGCAAAACTAAATGTATGTTGCGTCTCCAGCCATCCGTGGTTGGCATACCCACGCGTTTCGGCTCTGTGCAGTGAAGTTTTCATCACGCTATCTCCTTGTTTTGTTTGTAGATGTTTAAATTAAAACAACCCACCACACAAAAAGTTTTTTCTGTATCAGGGCAGCCCCTCGCCCACTCGGGCCGGGCTATCCGCTCATAGTCCTCGCCGGTTTATCTTTGGGTGCGTAATTTTTTTTTCGCTCTGGAGAACTCCTCCTATTCTTTCATATATCTTTTTAAAATTACGATAAGCTTGCTCGGCAGAAAATAGGCTGTGGAGTTTTTGCAAATACCCAGATTGCTTAAGCAATAAATTGAAGTTTGTCCCTCAGTGACTAATTCGAGCTGCACTCTTACATCTGGCATATAGTTTGTTGAATCAATTTTTAAATGTGAAAGTATTGAGGCTATTTTAGCAAAATCTTTGCTGTTTTCACTCAATATAAATGTTTTAATTCTATCATTAAATAAAAGATTGAATTCATTACAGCTAACGCTGCCCGACGTTGCGGTATTCAAATTAACGTATCTGATTTTTAAGAACGTTTTGCTCTTTTGTGATTTGCAATCACAAAAGAGCAAAACGAATAATACAAATATATATAATCTCATGTTCTTTTTATTCTTATATTTTAGATTTTCTGGTAAGCATGTATCTTATAGAATATCAATCAGATAAAACTATATTCTTTGTTGTCGGAAACAACGTTCACCACCGGCCGAATATCATCTCTCTATGTCTCAATATCAGGTGATATAAGAGCAAGTTTATGTTTCATTTATACCCCAATATCCTGTCTTTTCACTCCCGATACGTTTTATCACTCCAGTCTTTTTGAGCTCCCGGATATGTCTCTTGATTTTTGAAATAGAATAGCCGGTTTTGTTGGCTATTTCAATGTATATCGCTTTCGGATTTTGTTGTGTGCAATTCAATATTGTTTGTTTTACAGGGTCATTTACAGGGTCATTCCCCTTTTTTACAGGGTCATTTGGGCTGTTTACAAGGTCACTGTAGCGAATATGCATCTCTCTGTTTCAGTGACCAATAATCACAAAGATAATATTTCTTTCCCGGTAAGCAAAATCGGCTTCAACCAGATGATTTAAACCGATTTTATCTTTTCGCTGCGCGATGCGAGAGTGGCCGTTAACACAAACAACGTCGAAGATTAGGCTCAAAGACTGAGCTGTGTTTTTTGCCTGCTACAACCTGTAGAGGCTTAATCCAGAATATTTCTGTCTTTCATAGATGTGCATCGGTTTTCAATCTCAAGTCCCTTTGACTTAAGAAATAAAAGAATTTCTTTTCGCTTCTTATAGCTTCTACATGCAAATGAATTGGATTCAGAAAACCTTTTTCTACTATCTGTCAGGAAGGCTATTACGGGAGGTTGATACCGGGCATATGTATACAACACTACCTCAACCTCTTTGTAATTGACAATTTTATTTCGTTTGAAAATCCTTGTAGGATATGTAACTACAAGGCTGTCATGTTCTATTGTGTATATTGTAATACTATATACAGACAATATATATGCGATAAACAAGATAAATATAATCAGAAAAAATGAGTCAATGTTTATGTATGCAAATGGCAAAAGTATAAACAGTAGAGATGTAAAAAATCTGTAATTTGTAATTTTGAAACTGTGAAACATCTGATTATTAATCTGTTTATTTTATTTCAGTTTTAATTTTTTGGGATTCTGTCTTGTGTCAAAAATGGCTACAATAAATATCCGGTTCTCATTATGTGTATAATATATCGTTGTCTGTTTTGTAATTACTAATCTGTGTAAGCCTGATTGCAGGTCTGATTTTTCAGCACACAATGGATACTTCTTAATTTGATTAACCGCATTATCCAGCTTCGAGATAAAATTTTGCTTCACTTTAGCAGACCATTCTCTTTCAAGGAAAGTCAAAAGTTCGTCCAGTTTATCAGCCGCAGTTTTTGAAAAAATCACCTTTCTCACTTTCTGTGCTTTTTCATTACAGTTTCATAATCCACCGTATCTTCGCTGACAATATCAGCCAAACCTTTCTCAATTTCTAGTTTCTGATCGTAGGGTACGGTTTCCCAAAAATCCTTTTTCCCGGCTGCGACAAAGACATTTCTTACTGATTTCAGAATTTCCGGATTATCAGTTTCGAGAATCATTTTTGCCAGCGTTATTTTTTGTGCTTGTACGTTCATAACTGAGATAATATTTCTTTTTTACTATTGATAAATTCAACATAAGGCCGTAAAACTCTTTCAATTTGGAGGAATCTATGTTTTCAACCTGACGAAAGATCTGCAGTCTTAATTCTTCTGTACTCATAATGTGAATTGTTTAAATATCATTGGTGTTTACCACATTATCAGGCGACAATACAAAGATAAATAAATATATTGCGCAGCGGAATGAATCGATTAATTATTTGCTAAAAATCTATGTGTTTTGCAGCTCTACAAATATTTCGGTGCGCTGCACCATTGGGGTATAACTCGTTGCTTTATTGCTTAGAATGTTAATACGTCAATTTTATCTAAGTTCAGGATTATGCATTGACCGAAAACAAAAAAGAGGATGCCTCCCGGTTACAGGAGCATCCTCTTTTTCTATTATAACCAAATGATTATCAAAACAGACTTCGAAGAAGATTTTTCGAATATCTGATTTTATGAATCAGGCGTTTAAATGATATATTACCGGCGTAGATAAGATGATACATCACCGGAATCATCACCAGCGTGAGGAACGTGGCAAAGGTAAGTCCGTAGATGATTGTCCACGAGAGCGGGCCGAAGAAGGCTACGCTGTCGCCACCGAAATGGATGTGTGGCTCGAAGTTGCGGAAGAGTCCGGCAAAGTCGATGTTGAAGCCCACGGCCAGAGGTATAAGCCCCAGAATGGTGGCTGCTGCTGTAAGCAATACCGGCGTGATACGGGCCTTACCGGCCTGAATCATGGCCTCGCGCGGATGCAAACCATCTTCGATAAGCACATCTGTAAATTCCACGAGCAGAATTCCATTCCGCACCACGATACCCGCGAGTGCAACCATACCCATACCCGTCATGATAATTGATAGCGGATTTCCACTAATCACAAATCCGAGCAATACACCGATGATACTGAATAAAACCTCAGAAACGATGATGAGCGGTTTGCCGATAGAATTGAACTGCGTGATCAGGATAAAGAGGATCAGGCAAAGAGCCAGCCCCATAGCCATACTGAGGAAGCTGGCAGACTCCTTCTGGTCTTCCTGTTCGCCGGTGAGCTTGATATCTACGTTTGCCGATTTCGCAAATGCGGGCAGGCTTCGGTTTACGTTTGCCACTACCTCATTGGGTGTATATCCGGTGAGCACATTGGCATTAACCGTAATCACACGTTTGAGGTTGAGGCGCGAGATACCACCCACCGAGTTTTGGTATTTCACCGAGGCCACCGAGGCGAGCGGAATGCTGCGCAGGATACCGGTATTCATGTCGCGGTAGGTCACACGGGTGTTGATAAGCCGGTCCACACTCTCGCGCTGATCTTTCTGAAAGCGCAGTTGAATCGGATATTGCTCTTCACCCTCGCGAAACTTGGAGCTCTCTTTGCCATATACGGCAGCACGCAGGTCTGAACCCACCTGTGCGGTAGAGACGCCCTCGGTGTTGGCCCGTATTCTGTCCAGATCGATCAATACTTCGGGTTTTGTGCTCTCGAAGTCTGTTTTGAACTTGTCGGCTCCGGGTATTTTGAGCGAATCGAGGTAGGTGATAAGCCGACTGCTGGTGCTGATCAGCTCGTCGAGGTCGTCGCTGCTCACTTCGATATTTACCGGTTTGCCGGTAGGAGGTCCGTTGGCCTCTTTTTCCACATTAATCTCTGTGCCCGGAATGCCCTTCACCGCTTCGCGGATGCGCTCCATGTATTGGTTGGTGTTTTCTCCTTTGCGTTGAGCATACTCCACAAAGTTGACTGTCACTTTGGCCTTGTGCGAGTTTTTCATGCCCATATCAAACATATCGGCCGATGCGCCCAGGGCAACGTTCGACACAACCGATTCTACTATCGGGTTGTTTTGTCCCAATACCTTCATGATGCGTCCTTCTACCACCAGAGCAATGCTGTCGGTGGTTTTAACGTCGGTACCCACCGGCAGTTTGATAAAGGCATTGATGGAGTTGGGTTGGTTGTCGGGAAAGAAAACCACCTTGGGCGGAAATATTATAACAATTACAATCGTTACGAAAAACATCACGACGAGGCTCCATATCATGATACGTGGCCGGCGTTTTTGCAGCAAATAGCGCAAAAGATTTTCGTATTTGTTGAGCATAGCGGGTATAAAATGGTGCTGGAAACGGAGCAATATCTTGTACCCGAACATATTGTGCAGGATAAAGCTGACAATGAAGAAGAGTGTCAGATTGCCCATAATCGGCCATCCGGCAGCATGGAAGATCAAAGCCGGAATCAGCATGAACCCGGCAATCGCCCACATCCGTTTGCGGGGCATACCGTGGTGATCTTCGTCGCGCTTCATAAACTCTACCGCAAATACCGGGTTGATGATGTAGGCGATAATCAGCGACGCAAAAAGCGTGATGATGATGGTAACCGGAATATAGAACATAAACTCACCCGTCACACCCGGCCAGAATGCCAGCGGGAAGAACGGAGCCAATGTGGTAAGCGTACCGGCCAGAATGGGGATAAAGACCTCGCCGGCAGCCATTTTGGCCGCTTCTACAATATTCATTTTTCCCTTCATAAAGATTCGGTGCGTATTTTCGACCACCACAATGGCATCATCTACCACAATTCCCAATGCGAATATGAAGGCGAAGGTAACCAGCATGTTGAGTGTGAAGTCGATACCCGGCAACACAATATAGGCCAGCGCCATCGAGAGCGGCACAGAGAGCCCTACGAAGAAGGCATTAGTCACACCCATAAAGAACATCAGCACGATAAGCACCAATACTACACCGATGATAATGGTGTTGTTCAGCTCATTGATAGAGGTGCGGGTGTATTTGCTCTGATCGCCCGAAACAACGATTTTGATATCTTTGGGAAACTTCTCATTTTGCAGTTTTTCGAGCACTGCTTTAATTTTGTCCGATGCATCCAGCAGGTTCTTGCCGCTCTTTTTCACCACATTCAGGGTCAGTACATTCTTTCCGTTGAGGTGAGCGTAGCTATCCTGCTCTTTGAATCCGCGTTTTACCTCGGCCACATCTTTCAGATAAACCAGTCCGCCACCCGATGCTTTGATGACCAGATTTTGCAGCGTTGCCACATCTTTGAACTCACCTACCACGCGAATACTGCGGCTCATGCCCTGCAGGTTTACAGAACCTCCCGAAATAGTCATGTTTTCCATCGCGATGGCACGGTCTATATCTCCGAAGGTGAGGTTGAACGACTGCATTTTAAACATGTCGATGTTAACCTGAATCTCTTTTTCGAGCGCACCCACGATATCCACACGGGTAATTTCGCTCAGCTCCTCAATGCGGTCCTGCGCTTCGTCGGCGTATGTTTTGAGCTGATCCAGCGGATAATCTCCCGAGAGGTTGATGTACATAATCGGCATTTGCGAGAAATCGATCTCCATCACATTGGGGTCGTTGGGCAGGTCAGATGGCAGATCGCCTTTGGTTTTGTCCACTGCATCTTTTACCTTTTGTTTGGCCTCGTCCTTATCCACATCCGTCTGAAACTCAACGATGATAGAGCTCACATCCTGAATAGAACTACTCTTGATACTTTTCACACCGCTGAGCGATTTCATGTTCTTTTCGAGCGGGCGTGTTACCAGATTTTCGATATCCTGAGGCGAAGTGCCCGGGTAGATGGTGTTTACAATGATTGTCGGGATGACAATCTCCGGAAATTGCTCTTTCGGAATGCTGTTGTAGCTCACAGCTCCGAATATTACCAGTATCAAAGCCAGCACATAGATGCTGGTCTTGTTGTCGATAGACCAACTGGTGGGTTTAAATTCTTTGCGTTTTATATCCATTATTTTCAGTGTATCGGTGTTAAAATTGGATGGATGCTCCCTCGCTCAATCCGAGCTGACCCGCTGTGATGGCTCTGTCTCCGGCCGAAAGCCCTTCTGTTATTTCGGCATATCCCGCATATATTTTGCCCTGTACAACGTATTTTTTGCGGGCCACCTGCTTGTTGTTCTCGTTGGTAGCCACGTAAACGTAGTCGCCTTTCGAGTCTGTTTGAATCAGATTAACGGGTACTTTTATGGCATTCTCTTTTTTGTAGTCGATTACCTTCACCACGGCAATCATGTTCGCTTTCAGATTCTTGATGTTGTTGGGGATACGCACTTCAATCTCAAACGAGCGGTTGACCGGGTTGATGTATTTGCTGGCAGTGGATACCGTTGCTCTGATCTCCTGCTTCAGGTCGGGGAACCAGATGCGTACCGAATCGCCTCCCGAAATGCTGGTGTTGTAAGCCTCGGCTATGTTGGCCACCACTTTCAGCGACGAGAAGTTGATTACCGTTGCCACCGGCATTTGAGGCGATGCCGCTTGTCCGATTTTTATAGGCAAATCTTCTACGTTACCGGTGATAGGCGATTTTACGACCATATACTCCAGTTGTTCGCGCAGAGCTGCTACGCCGTTTTCGAGCGATTCTTTCTGGGTTTTGGCCTGCATGTATTGTACTTCCGAACCAATTTTCTGATCCCACAGGCGTTTCTGTCTGTCGTACAGCTCTTTGGCCAGATTGTATTGCGACACCATTTGCGCCAGCTGTTTGCGGAAAGCCGCATCGTCGAAGCGGGCTATGGCCTGACCTTTTTTCACGGCACTACCTACCTGCACATACACCTCTGTGATTATCCCCTGCGATTTGGGGAAAACCTTCACATTTTGCTCGCCATCCAGCGAACCCTGTACTTCGATAGCGTGCTCGAATCGGGTTGTGGTTATCGGTGTTACTGCCACCTGTGTACCTTCTGTTTTATTCTCGCCTTTCTCTGTTGCGTTTATCTCTTTTTCGAGAGCTGCAATCTTGTCTGTCAGCTCCTGTTGTTCGCGTTTCAGCTTTATCAGGTCAGCCTTTTTGTCTTTCTGGCAACTGGCCAGCGTGCCGGCCACCATCAGGGCCAGAGCAATGGTTTTCATATTTGTTTTCATATTGTGTTTTTAAGTTATAAGTTTTACGTTATACGTTTTACGTTTTACGTTGTACGTTTTATGTTATACGTTTTGGTTTTTGGTTTAAATACGGTTAGCGTCCCATCAGTTTTGCAAGTTCTACCCTTGCATTCAGCAGATTGAAAACAGAGTTGTAATAGTTGCTCACAGCTCCCAGATACTGGCTTTGTACCTGCGTCATATCCAGACTGCCCGACACACCCTCTTTCAGTTTAATTCTCGTTTTCTCGAATATCCTGCGGCTGATTTCGCTGTTCTCTTTCTGTGTCAGAAATGTGTTGTAGGCCGTTTGGTAGGCCAGTCGCTGATTTGTGTATTGCAGTGCCAGTCCGTCCTCCACCTGCGATTGAGAATTTTTTGCCTTCTCCAGCGATAAGCGGGCCTGTTTCACCTTCATCATGCGCGATCCGCTTGTAAATATCGGCAGAGTAAGTGTCGCGCCTACAATATCTTTGGGTTGAAAATCAAACGCTACCTCTTTCGCCTTCTCCTGATGCTGGTAGAAGCCGGCAATCGTAGGCAGATAGCCCGATATCTCCCGCTTGAGCGACAGCTTTTGTGCCGCCACCTGATTGGTCACCATCTGGTAGTCGATGTTTTGTTTTACATTGAAGTTCTCGGCATCAAAGGGCGATATCCGACCAATAATGCTCTGTAAACTTTCCGTCAGCGCCAACTCTTCGGTAAGCTCCATTCCCAGTTGATATTTGATCTGATTGTGGATATTCTTCAGTTGTCCCTGCAGCGAAATCTCCAGATTCTCCAGCGATTTCAGGTTCACCCTGAGCTGGTCCACCTCTGTATCTTCCATAAATCCGGCCTTTTGTATAGCGCTCATCTCTTTCAGAGTCTGCTCCATCAGAGCCTTGTTTTGTTGCACAATGCTCAGATTTTCAGCCACTACCAGCGCCATGTAGTAGGTGCTTTCCACCATTGCGCCCACCTCCAGGTTGCTTTTGGTGAGTGCCTGCTCCGTTATCAACTTATACACCTTGGTGGCTTGCAGTCCCACCAGATACTCTCCGCTGAAGATCAGTTGCGAAACCTGTAGGTTAAAGGTTGCATTATCCTGCTGCATAATCGGAAACTTCTGCCCCTCGTAGTAGTACATATTCATACCCCCCGGCGTGTTGGTGTTTGTCTCCATAAATCCGGCCGGCCACTGCGATTTGTCGCTGAACAACGGATCTTTTGTAAAACCCGACGTTCCGAACCCAAACTCCGGAACCTTAAAAATGTGCTGATAGTTTCCCGTCAGTTGCACCTGTGGCAACCCGATTGCCGTTGTCTCTATCACCTTCTTTTTGGCTATATTCACATCCAGACGCGCATTCTTTATCGTCCGGTTGTTCTCTGCCGCCAGCTGCTTTGCCTGCTCCAGCGAGAGTTCTCTCCCCATCGAGGCCGGGCTGTGCAGCAGCGATAGAGCTATGAGCGCACCCATCCAAAACTTTTTGTTTCTGTTCCTGTTCATATCACTTTCTCTTGTTTTTATTGTTTCAGTATCAGTAGTTCTTCCATCCTCGAAATTCCCTTTGGTGTACCAATTCCGCGAATGTGATAAATAAACATCTCCGTAAAGAAATCCTGCGACAGCAGCTCCTCCGTTGTCAAAATGCAGGTGTCCATTGTGCTCTCCACCCGCAGCAGATTCATTTTAGCTATAATCTCCGTATTCAGCTCCATCCGGTAGTGGCCCGATTGCTTCCCCTTCTCCATATTCGATTTCCAGATCGAGTATATGCTGTCGCGCTTCACCTTTATCACCTTGCTATACAGCGCAGGATAATACTTCTTCAGGTCATATTCGGCTGCGTAACTATGCGTACGCGCCATTTTATCCATAAATTTATGAATCACCAGCATCTCATCTATCGCATCCGCGCAATCGGCAATCAGTGCTTCAATTGTCTTTTCGGCTCCTGCCAGCTCCTGTAGCACGCTGGCTTCCACCAACTCTGCCTTGTCCGAATAGTGCTGGTAGAGCGTCTTTTTCGAAATGCCCAATTCCCGCGCCACATCGTCCATCGTCACACTCTTTATTCCGTAGCGGAAATAGAGCTCCTTGGCCTTTCGGGCAATATCCATTTGTTCGGTTGTCATACTCATTTGTTCTGTTATTTTTGCAAACTTAGGAAACTATTTTCACTAATAAAGTTTCTCTTGTGTGAATAGTGTTGTTTGTTTTGTTAGTTTAACACCCATACATCCCTTCCGGTTTAGCCATTAACAACAATTAGATATTGCCTGCAAAATTCTTCCATTTTCCTCAATATCAGAAATAAATAACGACAAACAACAAAAAACAGCGACGAATGGCGAGAGACGAGACTGCAATTAAACGACGCATTGTATCTCAAAGCTGTAGTGCGCCATTTTATTTATAGTCTGCTGAACCAATGTCAATTCGATGCCGTAAGTGTAATAATTTATATTTATTCCTGATATAAGCCTGATACAAAACAGATATAATCCGCATCTTATATAGTGGATTATATGTGGAGTATATGTGGATTATATGTGGGTTAAATGGTAATCTGCCTGCTGTTTGGTGGCTTTCGGATAGAGTGGAGCTCATTGCCCGCAATCTCTTTTTTTCCTCTTTTGCGCAAGTTTGCAACCCTTGTCATTTTTTATACAGTTTTTGACTGTATATTTGCAAAGCAAAAGAAATGCAACATGAGAAAAGAAAGTACAAATACAGAAATCCGGAACACTCTGTTTTTGTTACAATTGTCCCGGTCATTGGGATTGATGTGTTTACAGGGGTGCATTTAGGTTGATGCCGGAGTATGCTTCGCATCGCAAACCAAAACACACATCAGAGGTTGTTGACAGATTGTAAGATTGCCGGGTTAGTCCGGCAATTCTTTTGCGCCTGTGACCTTTTGGGAAACTGAAATAAAAGAGACAAAATCATGAAGAAAGTAGCATTGATTATTATCTACAACCATCAATACAATAAAAATATTGATATTCTGGAGCGAATTTATAAAGATAAATTTAGCCATATTTATCATTTAGTCCCGTTTTACAACGGAGAAAAAGAGAATGTAATTCCGGTTTATGAGAGTTCTTATTATTTTCAGGGCTACATAGCTCAGGGAGTTAAAGGCTTTTTTAAAGAAGAATACTCACATTATTTTTTTGTTGCCGACGATTTAATCCTGAATCCGGTAATAAATGAGAATAATTATGCCGAACATCTCAATCTAAATGCAGGTACCAGCTTTATCCCCGGGTTTATCCCGTTGCACGATACTGACTATTTTTGGGTCAGGGCATGTGAGGGCGTTTTCTGGAGTATTAACTTTCCGGGTGTTGAGGCCAGGAATCAACTGCCCGGATATGACGAGGCATTGCAGAAATTTCAACAATGTAATTTGACGGTAAAACCGCTTCGCTTCGAGCAAATCAGGGAAACGCCCACAACATTCAGAAATTGGATTCGCCCTTTCGTTGGTCGGCAGTTTTTAGACCACGCACGTTTTTCGCTCCATTATATCAAAAGTAAATTGACTAAGAAAACGTATTCTCTTTCTTACCCCATTGTGGGAAGTTATTCGGATATATGCGTTGTTAGCTCGGAAACCATTAAGCAGTTTTGTCATTATTGCGGAGTGTTTTCGGCCACAAAGTTGTTTGTAGAGCTTGCTTTACCCACATCTTTGGTGTTATCTGCAAATGAAATAATTGAAGAAAAGGATTTGAAACTTAAGGGAAAGGCTCTTTGGGCGGAAGATCAAACTCATGTGGTGGAAGAATTCGGTGGTTCATTGAAAAAATTGCTGACAGAATTTCCGGATAATTGCCTTTATATACACCCCATTAAACTGTCGAAATGGGATACGGAATTATGACCTCTATCGCGCCGGATCTGAAGCTGTAGAAAGGTGATGTTTCGCCTGTGGAATTAGTAATTGCTTTATGGTTAACATTGTTACCCCCAAAAAAAAGATTATTGCTTTATTTGATTGATGTTTAATCAAATATAAAGTTGTTTAACCTCATGATTTAATAGCAATATAGAAGCGAGTTGGCAAATTCCGCTAATGGGACAATTGTGCAGTCTCGGATATTATTCTTGCTCCGGTATCAAAAAAGTAAACGTATCAGATGTCGCTTTCGAATAGAACTTGTATCTTTGTCTATTCGTTTTCTACAAATCACAGAAGTATGACAGTTACAGCTCAAATTGATATTAGCACAGCCACAGGACGGAAAATTGTTAAGCAGTTGGAAGCTCACACGCGTGTGGTTAAAATTGAATACAATAATGAATTGCCAAAAGGTGCAATTTCACTTGATAATGCCATTGATCTTGTTTGGAATCAACTTGAGACAAAAATGGGGTATGATATTCGCTCAATTGTTTGTCCTTCGATACGGTAAGCAAGCCCGGCATGTAATTTACAAGAATCACACAATTATATATACGATTCAGGGCGATTATGTTGTAATAGAGCGAATTGTAACCAGTGCTTTGATTGCCGAGTAATCTTAGAGCGTCTCTCTTCACTTTTGTTTATACATGATATTGTGTATAAATTCGGCTTAGTTTTTCATCGGTACTGTTTGACAATTTAAGAATATTATGGAGAATTCATTCGATTTGATAAAAAGAAAAGAGACTGCAATTCAGCTATTTGGTTCCGGAATGAACTGCTCACAATCGGTATTGCTGGCATTTCCCGATTATTTGGATGGCCACGGCAAAATGGCTGTGAGCATAGCCTGTGGATTTGGCGCCGGAATGGGCCGATTGCAAAGTACATGTGGTGCCGTTACCGGTGCTTATATGGTGTTGGGTCTCTATTGTGGTGAAAAATATGGTGATAACGGTGAGCGAAAAGAGCAATCGTACCGGATGATACGCAGCTTTAACCAGCAATTTGTAGATAAATACGGGACAACCGAATGCCGGATGTTGCTCAATTGCGACCTCACCACAGAGGAGGGGCAAGCCCGTTTTCGCAACGAAAATTTGGGGAAGAGAGTCTGCGAAAATTGCATAACAGATTCAGTTCAATTCTTAAGCGAACAAATTGATAACTCAGCTCTCTAAGGAATACTCCCTTAGTGCGGCATATCCGATAGAACAGGGGCTTTAGAGCCTGCATGAAACGAATATTTGTGTCAAATTTAAAGTGTAATCCTGCTAATTTGTTGATTATTATTGTTTTTATTATCTTTGCAACGGTGGTAAAATTTACGACTGTAAAAATAGTGCATTATGAGGTTCTATAACCGGGAAAACGAAATTGCAGATTTGCAACGCATAAAAGAGATGGCTTATCGGGAACATTCGCGACTGGTTGTGCTTACCGGTCGTAGGCGTATCGGGAAAACATCGCTCATACTTAACGCGCTACGGGATGAGTGCCTGATCTATCTTTTTGTAAGTCGAAAGAGTGAGGCCGACTTGTGCCATGGCTTTTGCGCTGAAATAGAAAAACAATTGTCTCTGTTTGTGCCGAAAATGGAGCGGTTTATTGATGTTTTTCGTTTTCTGCTCGAACAGGGAAAGACCCGGTGTTTCTCATTGGTAATAGATGAATTTCAGGAGTTTATAACCATAAATGAGTCTGTTTACAGTGATATACAGAACCATTGGGACCAACACCGGACAACAACCCGTATCAATTTTATTGTGAGTGGATCTGTCTATTCTCTGATGACCCGGATTTTTCAGGACAGGAAGGAGCCGCTTTTTGGTCGTGCAGACGCGATGATAAAGCTTTCGCCGTTTACAACTACGGTGTTGAAAGAGATCATGCGCGATTATAAAGCGGATTATACCTCTGATGAATTGCTTGCGCTTTATACCTATACGGGTGGGATACCTAAATATGTGGAGCTGTTGGTGGACAACCGTGCGTTGACTATCCCTGAAATGATAAAGTATATTTGTCAAAGCGATTCTCCATTTATCGAAGAAGGGCGTAATCTGCTTATTCAGGAGTTTGGTCGGAAGTATGGAAACTATTTTTCTATTCTGAATGCAATATCGTCGGGGCTGAACACGCAGGCTCAGATAGAGGCATTTATGGGCGAAAAAAGCATAGGCGGTCAGCTCAGCAAGCTGGAGAGTGTGTATGAAGTAATAAGAAAACAACGACCGATATTTGCCAAAGAGGGGTCGCAAACGGTAAGATATGAAGTGTCAGATAATTTTCTGCGGTTTTGGTTTCGATACATAGAGCGTAATCGTACGCTTATTGAGTTGGGTAACTATCAGGGATTATCGGCTTTGATAGCAGATGATTATCCTACCTATTCGGGCAAAACGCTTGAGTTATTTTTCAAGCAAAAGCTTCAGGAGGGTTTCGGATATAGAGCAATCGGTTCGTGGTGGGAGTCGAAACAGGATCAGAACGAAGTAGATATTGTAGCCATATCGCTGGATGATAAAAAAGCATTGGTTGCGGAGGTAAAAAGGCAGAAGAAAAACTTCAAACCTCAGCTGTTTGCCCGAAAGGTCGATTATCTGAAAAATAAAATTCTGAGTAAGTACGAAGTAGAAGCTGTTTGTCTGGATATATCCGATATGTAATATTGCCTGTTCATTTTTGCAGGAGACATAGAATTCTATATACAATTCAGGGCGATAATGTTGAATTCATGTATCTTTGCCGTCGGAAATAAAGAAAAAGTGTTTGAAGAATGAAAGCAAAGCAGATCTTCTTTCTTGTTTATCAGTGGCTCGTAGCAGTGCCGGTTTTGTTTGTACTTACTATTTTGGTGGCACTTTCCACGATTGCCCTTTCGCCATATCTGCCCAATAGCCGGGTGTCGTATCTGCCGGCACGTTTCTGGGCGCGGGCTATTTGCCGGTTGTTGTTTATCCGGGTCAGAATCAGTGGGCTCGAAAAGCTCAACCCCGACCAATCGTACATCTTTGTGCTCAATCACCAGAGCGTTTTCGATATATTTGTTGTTTACGGTTGGTTTCCTCACATTTTTAAATGGATGATGAAGGCCGAGTTGCGCAAAATTCCCTTTGTGGGCAAGGCGTGCGAGTCGGCAGGACATATCTTTATCGACCGCTCCAGCCCTTTGGCCGCCCGTCGTTCGTTGCAGATTGCAGAGTCGCAACTCAAAAACGGGGTCTCTCTGGTTATATTCCCCGAAGGTACACGCACGCGAAGCGGGCAAATGAATCCCTTCAAGCGGGGCGCATTTCGTATCGCAACCGATTTGTCGCTGCCGATTGTCCCTGTTACCCTGCGGGGGAGTTTCGACCGTCTGCATGGCAATACCCTCCACGTCAATCCCGGCACTATCGAGGCTATTGTGCATGCGCCGGTAGATGTCTCTCCTTTTCTGCCCGACGATACGGCATCGCTTATTCAGGTGACCTGGCAAACTATCCACGACGGGTTGTAATGCAACAAAAAAGGCCGGCCCAATAGTTATTGAGCCAGCCTTTTTTATTGTTGTTCCTGCTGCGGATTATTTTTTGTATCCGTTCATAATCACCTCAGTATTGTTGTTTTGTTTGAGCAGTTCTGCCGCAAACGCTCTTATCTTTTCTGGAGTCAGGCTGTTGATGATGGCTTCGTATTGGGTATATTTATCGAATTTATCGATGTAAAGTGCATTTAGCACGCCCATCCAGTAGCCGTTTTCAATCAGATTCTCCTTCTGTTTTTTGAGCATAAACTCTTTCACCTTGTTGAAGTTTACATCCGATGGACCCTTATCGGCCATATTCTTCAGTTCACTGTGGATAATAGCAATCAGTTTGTCCTTTTTCGCCGGGTCGGTATCAAATCCGATAAGCAGTCTGAACGTGTTTTTCGGGTAGTCGTTTATAAAACCAGACACACTCACGCCGTAGGTTCCTCCCTCATCTTCACGTACCTTTTCGGTGTAAACAATATCCAGAATCTGATCCAGCATGCTCATCTTCAGGTTGTTTTCGAGCGTGTAAGGACATTTGCCCGAATAGATGGTGTAAACGGTCGATTTCGGCGTTTGCATTTCGCGCTTGAAGTCGTTTTTGCGTTGTCCGGGCAGAATGTTCAGTTTGATGTCTTTGTAAGTCTCTTTTTTGCCGGTAGCCGGTAGCGAAGCAATGTATTTTTCGGTCAGAGGTTTGAGCGAATCAGCATCAACGTTGCCCACAAAGAAGAAGGTGAAATCTGTGGCGTTGGCAAACCGTTGTTTGTAGATTTGCTGAATACGGGTGTAGTCTATCTGGTCGAGCATATTGGCCTTCATGCGTTTGGCACGCGGATGCTTGCCATACAATCCGGCATAAAGCGAGTCGCTGAAAGCCACCATCGGATTGGCTTCGTTGTTTTCGAGCATTGCCTTGCTGCGTTTCAGGTAGCTGGCAAAGGCGTCGTTGTCGGGGCGGGGTGCGGTAAACGCGAGATAGACCAGTTGCATCAGAGTGTTGAGATCTTTGGGAGAGCAACCGCCGTTGAGCGATTCGTTTGTGGTTCCAATTGATGCCGATACACTGGCCTTTTTACCGGCCAGCACTTTAGGCAGATCTACCTTGCTGAATGTGCCCAGTCCGTTGATGCCTATAACATCATTGATATTCAGGATATTTACAATCTCTTTGTCGCTCAGCAGCGAAGTGCCACCCAAACTGATTGCTTTCAATACTATTTGATCATCCTTGAAGTTGGTCTTTTTATAAATCACCCGGGCTCCGTTGGAGAGAGTCCACTCTGTGGCATCGAACTTCTTGTTTTGCTGTATTTTTGCTATTTTGCCCGGTTTGGGAGCCACAGGCACAAGGGGTTCGTTCGAAATCTTATCCACATAAGCAGTCAGCGGAGAAGATTTCACCTCGTCAAACAGAGCCAGCAACGCATCGCTGGTCGGGTATTCGAGCTTCTCTTTTTTCGGGCCGGATACGGTCACGATAATGTTTTTTTCGCTGATCAGTTCCTGCATCATCTTGTTAATTGCTTCGAGTGGAAGCTGCGGCAGAATCTTATTCAGGAAATTGTATTCGTATTCGATACCGGGTATTACCTCGCCGGTTGTAAAATGGCTGACATATTCGCGCACATAATCACTGTGTTTTTGTTTGTCTTTCTCGTTGTACGCGCTTTCGTAGGTACGTTGCAGATTAGCTTTGGCGCGCTCATACTCGGTAGCGGTGAATCCGAATTTATCCACACGATAGAGCTCTTCGAGCAGCGTTTTCATCCCTTTTTCTATCTCGCCCTCTTTGCAAATGGCAGATGCCGACAGAGCCTCTTTGGTTTGCGATACCATAAATGTCTCATCATCAACCGAAGCAGCCACAAAAGGAGGATTGGCTTTTTGAGTAAGTTCCGACAGGCGTGTGTTAATCATCATTTGCGCCATATTCTTCATGATTCCGTTTATCAGCGCCATAGCAGTCGGTTTCTCCTGTTCGCTCAGTCCGTCGTGTTTGAAGAATATGGCCACCATAGAGCGGGTTGCTTCGGGGTCGGTAGCTATCGATACAATGGGTTTATCGTTGTCGGGCACATTGTAATAGATGCGTTTGGCCGGATTTACCGGGGCGGGTATATCGGCAAAAGTCTTTTTGATTTTAGCCTCAATCTGGTCAACATCGATATCGCCAACCACGATAATAGCTTGTAGATCGGGGCGATACCATTTCTTATAATAGTCGCGCAGAGCCTGGTATTTGAAGTTATCCACCACATCCATCGACCCGATAGGCATGCGGTTGGCATATTGAGAGCCGGGGTAGATTTCGGGCACTATTTTGTCCCAGATGCGCGAATTGGCACTGCTGCGGGTGCGCCACTCTTCGTGAATGACACCACGCTCTTTGTCTATCTCCTTATCTTCGAGAGAGATAAAGCCCGACCAGTCGTGCAGCACCAGCAGGCACGAGTCGATAATGGTTTCGCGCGTAACCGGCACATTCGAGAGGTTGTAAACTGTTTCGTCGAACGAGGTATAGGCATTCAGGTTTTCGCCGAATTTTACACCAATCGTTTCGAGATAATTTATCAGGGCTTTCCCCGGGAAGTTTTTGGTGCCGTTGAAGGCCATGTGCTCGAGAAAGTGAGCCAAACCACGCTGTTGCTCCTCTTCGAGAATAGACCCTACGCGTTGAGCGATGAAGAACTCGGCGCGTTGTTTGGGTTGGGCGTTTTTGCGGATGTAGTAGGTCAGTCCGTTTTCGAGTTTGCCGTAGCGCACTTTGGCGTCTATGGGCAGGGGGGGCATTTGCTGTGCAAATAACTGCGAGGCTGTGAGCAGTAGCATGAGCAGGCTAAAAACTGATTTAAGAATTGTTTTTCTCATAATGTTTGGTTTGATGTATAAGGGTGCAAAAGTAATTAATTTTTGATAATACGAGCAAAAATCAGATATTCTATTTATGAGCAGATACACATATTTCGAAACATCCATTTGCTCTGTATGACGATTTTCTATTCGTTTTATAACATGTAGGGGCTGTTTTTGGTTTGATTTTCTGTAATTTATTCAAAAACTGAGTACATTTGCAGCCAATTCACACCTATAATTATTATACATGAAAATATATCTCGCGCCTTTGCAGGGACTCACCGACTGGATTTTCAGAGAGTCGTTTTACAAACACATCGGGGAATTTGACAAATGCTTCTCACCCTTTATCCGGGTGCAGAACGGAGAGTTTGTGCGTCATAGCCAGTGCCGGGATATTTTGCCCGAACACAACCTGTTGCAAAAACCGGTTCCTCAGTTTCTGGGCAACGATGCCGATTCGTTTGCACTTTTCGAAGAGTTGTGTGTGAAGCATGGCTACGAAGAGGCAAATATCAATCTGGGTTGTCCGTTTCCTAAAGTGGCCAACCGGAGCCTGGGAGCAGGGCTTTTGTCGGAGCCACAGACGATTGAAAAACTATTGCACGATATTTTCGACCGTACCCGACTTCGGATATCGGTAAAGTGCCGGTTGGGCTACGAAGAGGCTACCGATTTTGAATCGCTGATTCCGGTGTTCAACCGTTTTCCGCTGACGGAGCTAATTCTGCATGCCCGCACAGGGAAGCAACAATATAAGGGTGAGGCGGATGCGGAGGCATTTGCCCGGTATGCACCCCGGCTCAATATGCCGGTTTGCTACAACGGCGACATTTGCAGCGTGGCCGATGTGGAGAGGTTGCTTTCGCTGGCTCCTTTTGTAGAGCGGATAATGGTGGGGCGTGGCATTTTGCAAAATCCTTTTCTGCTCAGCAGGCTAAGAGGGGCGGAGCTGCCGGACGACGAAAAGAGCAACCGGCTGAAAGCCTTTCATCGCACAATTACCGAGCTTTGCTCCGAAAAATATTCTGGCGATTTATCGATACTCAAACGGGTGACCGAAATGTGGGAGCACCAGGCTGTCGGCGTGGAAGATGGGCGGAAAATATACAAGAAGGTGAAAAAATGCCGCTCAGTGGAGGGATATAAGGTCGTTATTTCTGAATCAATGATTGTTGTTTAGCTTTTATATTCTGTTTTTTATTAATTTTGCCTCACTAACTATAATCTAATTCTGATTTACATGAAACGCACAGAAAATTGCCTCGCCAAGCTCGAACGAATGAACAAGGCTTTGCGACACGAAACACCCGACAGGGTACCCATCAGCGACTTCTTCTGGGGAAGCTTTGTACGCCGCTGGCGCAAAGACCTGAATCTGCCCGACGATGCAAGTCCTTATTACTACTACGATCTCGACTGGATTGTGACCACTCCGAATATGGACCCGTTTATCCGCTCTTTCGAAACCATTTACGAAGATGAGTTTCAGGTGAAAGTAAAAACCGGATTTGGGGCCACCATGTGCAAACGGTTTGATATACAAATGCCGGAATTTGCGGCCTTTGATGTGGATAGCATCGAAAAACTCGAAGAGTTGCAGTTCGACGACCCATACGACCGTCGCCGTTACTTCGAAGCCGGCGACAACCAAATTGCGGGTGTGGGCGACGGGTTTGAGCGAAACTCGCCTGCCTGGGTCGAAACCGTGAAGGCTTTGCACCCCGATTTTCCGGTTTATGGCAGTATAATCGAATGCTCCGAGTGTCTGACCCGTTTGATCGGGCAGGAAAATACCCTGTTTTGGATGGGAATGTATCCCGAGCGTTTGGGCGAATGCATCAACAAAATCGGACAGTTTTACCTCGATTGCACCAAAGCGCAGATAGCTGCCGCTGATGGCCTGCTCGATGGTTTTGTGATTTGGGGAGATGTGGCTTACACACAAACTATGCTGTTCGACCCCGAGTATTGGCGACAATACTTTAAACCGTGGGTAAAGGCGATGATTGAGGAGTGTCACAAACACAATCTGCCGGTGATTTACCACGGATGCGGAAATGTAAAACTGATTTTCGAAGATTTTATCGAAATAGGACTCGATGCCTACAATCCGCTGGAGGTAAAAGCCGGCATGGATGCCGTGGAGCTCAAAAAGGAGTTTGGCAACAAAATCGGTTTCTGCGGAAACAACGATATTCAGATATGGGAAACCGGCGATCGCGACCTGATAAAAGCCGCTGTGCTTCGCAAACTGAACGCGGCCAAAAACGGAGGTTTTATCTTCCAGTCGGATCACTCCGTGTCGAGCGATGTGGCCGGACAGACTTACGATTACATAGTAGACCTGGTGAAAGAGTACGGTAAATATCCGTTGCAATTGGGTGAATACGATATTCCGGAGTTGAACTAATACTTCGTATTTTTTATTTTTATGGACGTGGCATAGTTGTAGAAAGACGATGCCACGTCCATTTTTTTTGTATTTTTGTAAAAACCAAAAAATATAAAGATATGCACTTAAACCCGTTAATTGTAGATTTGGCGCTGATTATGCTTTATGCGGGAGCCATAACTCTGCTATTCAAGGCCCTGAAGCAGCCGGTTGTGCTGGGGTATATTGTTGCCGGGGTTTTGGCGTCATCGCACTTTTCCTTTACGCCCTCGGTTCAGGATGTGAAAAGTATCCACATCTGGGCCGAAATCGGAATTATCTTTTTGCTTTTTGCGCTGGGCCTGGAATTCAGTTTCAAGAAACTGCTCAAGGTGGGTGGCGCGTCTGTTATAGCGGCCTCTTTTATCATGATTGGCATGATGCTCACCGGTTTTTTTACCGGCAAGATGCTGGGGTGGTCGCAGATGGATGCTGTTTTTCTCGGTGCCATGCTCTCCATGTCATCTACCACCATAATTATTAAAGCTTTCGACGATTTAGGAATAAAGAATCAACGCTTTACGGGTACCGTTTTTGGCGTTTTGGTTATCGAAGATCTTTTTGCCATTTTGATGATGGTTATCCTCTCCTCGCTGTCGCTCTCTCACAATTTCGATAGCCTGTATGTTTCAGAAACAGTTTTTAAGCTGGTTTTCTTTCTCATAATCTGGTTTTTATCCGGCTTGTTTCTGATACCTGTTTTTCTCAAAAGTATGAAGAGGCACCTCAATGCCGAAACCTTGCTGGTGGTGGCTATTGCCCTCTGCCTCGGTATGGTGGTGGTGGCCAATTATGCCGGATTTTCGTCGGCGCTCGGGGCATTTATCATGGGTTCGCTCCTGGCCGAAACGATAGAGGCAGAGAGTATCGAAAAGATAATCAAACCGGTTAAGGACCTCTTCGGTGCAGTCTTTTTTGTTTCGGTAGGTATGCTGGTCGATTTCTCAGTTTTATCCGATTATTTGATTCCGGTGGTCGTTATTACACTGGTTGTGGTGTTGGGTCAGATATTTTTTGCCACCACAGGTGTGTTGGTTTCCGGTCAGCCACTGCGTGTTGCCATGCAGTCGGGTTTTAGTCTCGCGCAGATCGGGGAGTTTGCTTTTATCATTGCCGGATTGGGCGCTTCGTTGGGTGTTACCGGCCATTTTCTCTATCCGATAGCCGTGGCGGTTGCCGTTATTACAACTTTTCTGACACCCTTTATCATTCGTATGGCCGAACCGGCATTTCAGCTGGCAGAGCGAAAAATGCCACTGCGCTGGCGGGAGTTTCTCGACCGTTTTAGTGCCGGCTCTTCTACCGTCAACCGCAAAAGCGACTGGCACATTCTCTCCAAAGCTCTGACCCTCCACATGTTGCTTCATGCGATTGTGATGAGTGGTATTATCTGGAGCTCTTTTAAGTTTTATGTCCCTTTTCTCAATTCATTGTTCGAAAAGTCGATAGTGAATCCCATCGCGGCCATCTCTACTCTGTTGGTTATGTCGCCGTTTTTGTGGTCGATGGCCTTCAAGCGGGTTCGGAAAGATCTCTTTCGGTCGATGTGGATTGATACCCGATACAACCACGGTCCGCTCATTGCTTTGGGTATACTCAGGGCCGCCATAACCGGGGTGTTTGTGATGGTGGTGCTGGTGCATTTCTTCTCTTTCCGGTTGGGTACATTGCTGGGGTTGACCTTTGCCGGAATGACTATATTGCTTTTTTCCAGACAAATACGTCGAACAGTATTGAGCCTCGAGAAAACTCTGAAACGCAATCTGAGTGCCCGGGAAGATGCCCGAAAACCACAGATTAACAATCTGATACACGATGTGCACATGGCCGAATTTGAGGTTTCTCCCGATAGCGAACTGATTGGCCGATATCTCTACAAGGCCGATTTTCGCAACAACTACGGGGTGAGCATCGTCAGTATTCACCGGGGGAGCCGGCGTATTAATATTCCCGGAGCGCGTGACCAGCTGATGCCTTTCGACCGTATATCTGTGGTGGGCAACGATGAGGAGCTTAAGGCATTTGGACTGCTTGTGGAGCAAAAAGATATTGTGGAGCTTTGCACGCAGCAATCCTGCGGTGTTTCTATGCAAAACCTCACAATAGACGAAAACTCGCTCTTTGTGGGGAAATCAATCAAAGAATCAAATTTTAATTTGTTTAATTGTTTAATTATTAGTGTGGAAAGACGGGGCGAAGGAGTCTTGCTGCCCTCCGCCAGTCTGGTTTTTCAGCCCGGAGATTTGGTCACTCTGGTAGGGCAACAGGATAAAATGCAAAGTATTATTCAGGGATTCTGCCCTTTGAATCTGTCGAAATAAACACCTCTCGTTGCTTTTCGGAGACCCTGATATGATAAAATATTACAAACTTTATAGATAAAGGCGTTTTGTTTCGATTTTTTATTAATTTTGTATTCACAACTTTTTTTAGAATATTCGAATAGCGAAGAGATCCGATTTCTTTAATGCTTTTAATAGAACAGAACAGTGAGAAATTTAAATATATATTCACGCATTCTTTTGTTGGCATTTATGTCGATAATGCTTTTTGCAATGCTCTTTGGAGCATTACATTTGGTGAAACTGGAGCAACAAAAGAGGGTGATTGAGACTTCAAAGAAACAATTTGAAAAAGAGATTGGAGCTGTAATGAAGTTAAGTAGCGCATCTTTAAAACAGGTTGTTTTCGATTATACCTTCTGGAATGATTTTGTGCGTCAGATTGAGCGAAAACCTGCATACGATATGTATTGGTTTGAGAACAATATCAGCACAATTCTCTCTTCTTTTCATTATGATTATGTGGCAGTTTATGATGTAGATGGCAATTTGATTATCGAAAATCGTTCCACGAATGCCAAAACCGCCAAATTCGTTTCACCGGAACTATTAAAAGCTATTTCTCAAAAAAGATTCCTCGATTTTTTCATCAGGACATCCGATGGCATGATGGAGGTGAGTGCAGCTACGGTTCATGAGGATAGCGACCCTCACCACAACAAGACAAATCCCAGGGGAATCATGGTTCTGGGTAGGGTATGGAATAAAAATTTGCTCTCAAATGTAGCACAACTGACCGGATCAAAGGTTGTTCTGGAAGAGCCATCCCAAATGGCAAAACAGCAGAATCGGAATATTATTTCTACAGAATCTTTGCTCTATGGCTGGAATAAGGTGCCGGTTGGAAAAATTGTCTTTAGTCGTCCGGATAGTTTGATGGAGTTATACGATGAAATAGCCCGGATAATTCTGATTGTAATCGCTTCATTTGCCCTTATTTCTTTACTGGTCTATAGCATCTTTATACGCAAATGGGTTAGTCAGCCTTTCCGGCTTCTGAGCAAAGTGATTCAAAGCGAAGATAGTATTGCCCTGGATGCCTTGCGCGATGCCCCGGGTGAGTTTCGTAAGCTGGGGAATATGATGAAAAACTACATCGAGCAAAAAGAGGAGCTGAAAAAAGCCAAAGAGCATGCCGAAAACTCGGATAACCTGAAATCGGAATTTCTGCGCAACATGTCTCACGAGGTGCGTACACCGATGAATGCGATTATGGGTTTTTCGCAACTGCTTACAGAAGATGAGTATTCGGCTGAAGAGAAAAAGGAATTTGCCAAAACCGTCTATACCAGTAGTAAATATCTCCTGCGCATCGTTTCTGATATTCTGGATATGTCGCACCTCGATGCCAATCAGGTATATATCAGGCCGATGGTGGTAAATATAAACCACATGCTTTCGCAAATACATCTGCGTTTGCAAAGTAAAGCGTCGAAGAAAAACCTGACTCTCGAAATACGAAACGAACTCACTTCAGAGCAAAATCTGGTTGAAACAGACTCTGTAATTGTAACCAAAATATTGACAAATCTTGTTCGCAATGCCATTAAGTTTACGAGTGCAGGATATGTGATGGTTGGCTGTCGGGTTATCGACAACAAAATCTATTTCTACGTGCGGGATACAGGTATTGGTATCGAGCAGGGCAATATCAAGCGAATATTTGAGCGTTTTGCGCAAGCCGACAAGAAAATTGCCTTCGAGTATGGCGGACTGGGGCTTGGCCTTTCTATCGCTGCCGAATATGCCCGTTTGATGGGGGCAAATATTTCTGTACAAAGTGTACCGGGCGAGGGTTCGCTGTTTGGATTCTCTATCCCCTTTGTGCCAATTGATGAAGCGATCCACTGATTTTATAATTCTTTTTTAGCTTTCTTAATCTCTTTTGTCCTCATTTGTTTAGGTGTGGACAAACTCTTTGCCTATTTTTGCTGTTTAATTACAAAATTGAATTAGTTACAAATAGCTGTGTCCGCTTGATACGGATATAAGCCAATGCGTCCGACGATAACTGCTCTGTTGGCAGGATATCTGAGGCGCTGATAATTTACACCCTATCGCATGAAATTTACGCCCGAAGAGTACCGGATTCCCGACCAACCCATGCATCCGTTTCTGGATGCTGACGAGATTTGGGAGTTTCTGAATCAACCTAAACCTTCCCCCGAACGTGTCCGTCAGATTATAGCTAAATCGCTTGCCAAAAATCGTCTTACATTATCCGAAACGGCCGATCTGCTCAATGCGGATGAGCCGGAGTTGATAGAAGAGATAAAGCAGGGAGCCCGCGAACTGAAACAGCGAATATATGGTAACCGGATTGTGTTGTTTGCGCCGCTCTATGTGGGTAGCAAGTGTGCCAACAACTGTACTTATTGCGGTTTTCGCGCCTCCAACAAATCGGCAGAGCGCAAAACGCTGGCCGACGCCGAGATTATACAGGAGATTGAAGCTCTGGAAGATAACGGACAGAAAAGGCTGATTCTGGTCTATGGCGAACACCGGGAGTATAGCCCGGAATTTATTGCCAATTCGGTGAGGGTGGCCTACGGAGTAAAAAAGGGAAATGGCGAGATACGCCGTGTCAATATAAATGCCGCGCCTCTCGATATTGAAGGATTTCGGATAGTAAAAGAGGCGGCCATCGGGACTTATCAGATTTTTCAGGAGACTTACCACCCCGAAGCCTACAAGGAGTATCACATCAGTGGAAAAAAGGCCGACTACAACTATCGGCTTACCGGGCTCGACCGGGCTATGGAGGCAGGCATCGACGATGTGGGTATCGGAGCTCTGTTTGGCCTTTACGACTGGCGTTTCGAGGTCATGGGCTTAGTTCGGCATACCAACCACCTCGAAGCTTGCTATCAGGTGGGGCCGCACACCATCTCTTTCCCGCGTATTAAGGAGGCTTCGGAATTGAAGCTGGGAGATAAATATTTCGTTTCGGATGAAGATTTTGCCCGTTTAATTGCCATTCTCCGGCTGGCAGTGCCTTACACCGGCATGATTCTAACAGCCCGGGAGCCGGTGCATCTCCGGAATGAGTTGCTTCAGTTTGGAGTATCTCAGATTGACGGGGGAACCAAACTCGAAATCGGAAGTTATCAAAAACAAACCGACCAAAAACAGGACATCAACAAAGAGCAATTCCGCATCAACGACAACCGCTCTCTGGGCGAAATCGTGGATGAGCTCCTGGCTCAGGATATGTTGCCATCGTTCTGTACCTCCTGTTATCGCATGGGGCGCACCGGACAACACTTTATGGAGTTCTCGGTGCCCGGTTTTATCAAAAAGTTTTGCACCCCCAATGCTATCCTCACTCTGGCCGAATACTTGCACGACTATGCGCGTCCCGATATTCAGGAAAAGGGTTGGAAGGTGATTCGGAAAAACATAGAAACCCTTGATCCTCAAATGCAGCAACGCCTCACAGAGCGCCTCGAACGCGTGGCAAAAGGCGAACGGGATTTGTACTTTTAGTTTGGTATATTGTGTTTAATACTGAAAATAAATAGACCTTTTTCTCCCGGGGAGTAGTGGAGTATTATTGATTATGAAAGGAAAAGATCTGAAACCACACATTGGCCTCTTTGGCCGTCGTAATCTGGGCAAAAGCTCGCTTATTAATCTGCTGGCCGGACAGGATGTGGCTATTGTTTCTGAACAGGCAGGAACCACAACTGACCCTGTGAAAAAGTCGGTGGAGATTTTCGGAATTGGCCCGGCCATCCTTATTGATACCGCCGGAATAGACGATGAGGGTGATTTGGGTGCAAAACGGGTAGAACGAACCCGTCAGGTGCTGCCTACTCTCGACGCGGCTCTGCTTGTAATTGCTCAGAATCAGTTTGATGAGCCGGAGAAGGAGCTGATTAAAGAACTCGATAATTTCGATGTGCCCTATCTTATTCTGCATCAAAAAAGTGATGTCGAGACTTTGCAGACAGAAACGCTGAAGCAGATCAGACAGACAACTGAAGCACCGGTTATAGAAACCAATGCTTTCGACCTCACTATGCGCGACCGTATTATTGACGCTCTCAAACCGGTTATCCCGCAAACTGCATACGTCAAACCGCAACTGCTCGAAGGTCTTATCAAACCCAAAGATGTTGTGTTGCTGGTTACGCCCATTGATTTGGCTGCTCCCGAGGGTCGAATGATTCTGCCTCAGGTAATGGCTTTGCGCAATGTGTTGGATAACAACGCTATCTGCGTAACCGTAAAGGAGACCGAACTGGCTGACTTTTTGAAGCTCGGCATCAAACCGGCCCTTGTGGTCACAGACAGTCAGGCTTTCGACTTTGTGTCAAAACTGGTCCCCGAAGATGTGCCTCTTACCGGATTCAGCATTGTTTTTGCCCGTCTGAAGGGGGATTTTGATCTCTACCTCAAAGGAACAACTCACATATCGCAATTGCAGGAGGGCGACCGGGTGCTTATTCTCGAATCGTGTACCCATCAGGTTACCTGCGACGATATCGGTCGGGTGAAGCTGCCCCGCTGGTTAGAGCAGTTTACCGGCAAAAAAATCAATTTCGATTTTGTTTCGGGCACAGCGCCTCTGCCGAAAGATCTTTCGCAATATGCCCTCGTGCTGCAATGCGGTGGTTGCATGGTTACCCGCAAACAGATTATCAACCGCCTTAAACTGGCTTCGCAGGCAGGTGTAGCGGTTACCAACTATGGTATGGCCATCGCTTATCTGCACGGAATCTTCGACCGGGCTACCGCGCCTTTCAGGTCTTTGTAAAATATTTTCATCGCTTAGTTTCGGAGAAGTAAAAACCTCCTCTCGTTTAGCTCACAATGATTGTTGTGTGTGTACGGGAGGAGGTTTTCTGTTTTGAGGATTGGCTTTTTGGTTCTGATTCGCTTTGAAGAACCGTGAAAAATATATCGTTTTTCCATCTGCAAACGATATTTTATCGGGCAAAAAGATTGTTATTTATTCCCCGATCACGGCTCAATCAGGGATAATCAGCCAGAATACATATACAATAAATGTACAGAACCATCGCGGTATAAGGATGCAGGAGCCTACAACCACTTCCGTTTTCGGAAAAAGACAAGAATGAACACGCAGGCCGAAATCATCAGGAAGAGCGAGAATGCATACCCGTAAGTCCAATCCAGCTCCGGCATGTGCTTGAAGTTCATGCCGTATATACTGGCAATGAGTGTGGGCGGCATAAAGATAACCGATACCACAGTGAAAATTTTGATGATTTTATTCTGCTCGATGTTGACCAAACCGAGGAAAGTATCCTGAAGATAGTCGAGACGCTCGAAGCCAAATTTGGTGTGTTCGATAAGAGAATTTATATCCTTGATAACGATGGATAGCTTGGGCTTTAGTTCGTTGGGGAATATTTCGCTTTTGAGCATATTGGAAACCACGCGCTGTTTGTCGATGATATTTTCGCGGATAGACATGGTTTTGTCGAGCATTCCTTTGATTTCCATCAGAATATCTTCGTCGACATCGCTGATGGCTTTACTCAGACGCGAGATTTCGCCGGTGAGCTCTTCGATAAGGTCGGCATCGCGCTCTACCCGTGTTTCGAGCAGGGCTACAAATACATGATATCCGGTGGGATAGCTGGTGGGATTGGCAAAAATACGTTTTACAGTTTCGTTGAACGAGCGTAATTCGCAGCTACGAACAGAAACCAGAATGTTGTTTTTCAGAATGAAAGAGACCGGTTCGTTTTCGAAATTCTCCAGCAGGAAGTTTGAGTTGGCAACCAATGTATCCGATGTTTCGATGTAGCGCGAACTAATCTCAATTTCTTCGATTTCTTCCTCTTCCTGTATGTAGATTTTGAGAAAATCTTCGAGTTCTTCTTCAATATCTTCCGTTACGTCGTTCAGGTCTATCCATAAAAAACTGGACATTGGCATTTTTTTCAAGATTCCGATATTTCGGCTGATTTTTATTCTGCCTTCATCCTGAAAAAATAGTTTTATTTCTGCCATAATATCACTCCTTATTTTTTGATAAACATTTTGGATTCTGTTTGCCACTGCAAATATAGCCCAAATCAGCGTTATTTTGTTTTTGTTTCAATAAATGTTTGCCTAAAAAACAGATTTAGGCGAATTTCGTTCATTTGGCTGCTCCGATTTCGTTTATCAGATGTATAGTCTGACAGGCAACGAGGGCAGCTGTCTCCGTTCTCAGTCTGCTTTTGCCCAAAGAAACAGATACAAACCCGGCATCAATTGCCGCCTTTACCTCTTCATTGCTGAAATCGCCTTCGGGGCCAATAAGGACGAGTGCGTTTTGCCGGCTCGTGTAGCTGAGAGAGAGAGGGGTTCGTGGTATTTCGTCGTAGCAATGAGCTATATATTTTTCTCCGGGAAAAGGCAGACGGATAAAATCGGCAAAAGAGGTCATTCCTGTCAACAAGGGCAGCGTCGATTTGAGAGACTGCTTCATGGCCGAAACCAGGATCTTGTGGATACGCTCTTCTTTGAGCTCTTTGCGCTCTGAAAAACGACATTTGAGGAAAGTGAGACCGTCTATTCCCATTTCGGTGGCCTTTTCGGCAAACCATTCAATCCGGTCGAGATTTTTTGTAGGTGCAATTGCGATATGCAGGCCATAATCTCTGATCTGATGATCTTTCACCGGGCTTAAGATAGAGAAAGCGCAACGCTTGGGGTGCGATGTTGTAATCTGAGCCAGATAAGAGTGCCCTTTGCCGTCTGTCAGTCTTACCTGTTCGCCGGCAGCCAGACGAAGTACTTTGGCGCAGTGCAAAGACTCTTCTTCCGGCATCTCATGAACGCGGTCTATATCGGGTGTATAAAAAATATGCATGCAATACCTGTTTTTGTTATATTTCGCTTCCTCTTCGTTTAAGCTCATCGCGTAGTTTGGAGGCGTATTCGTAGTTTTCGTCGTCGATTGCCTCTTCGAGCCTTTTCCTCAGCTCGTCGAGCGATAAAGCAGCCAGGCCTTCTGCATCTACAATTTCTTCATCTTCGGTTGGTTCGCGTTGTTCCTCCGTTTTGTCGACAAAAACGCCGGCCTCTTGTAATATTTTTTCGGTTGTATAAACCGGGCATCCCACCCGCAGAGCGATAGCAATTGCATCGGATGTGCGTGAATCTATGCGAATTTGTCTTTCTCCATTGTCGAAAAGCAGTTCGGCGTAAAATACACCGGCTACCATTTTGTAAATGAAAACCTCGAGTAGTCGAATGCCGAAAGCCTGGGCGAAAGCCTGAAACAAATCGTGCGTAAGTGGTCTGCGTGGGGTTATTCTTTCGAGTTGGATAACTATAGACTGTGCTTCGGGGGTGCCTACTATGATGGGTATTCTTCTGAATCCGTCAATCTCGCCCAAAATAAGAGCGTAAGCTCCTGTTTCAACCTGGCTGATTGTAATTCCATAAACTTTAAGCTGAACTCTCTTCTCCATATTCATCATTTAATTGTATTGACGGAAACAAATATAGAAATTTTTTGCGGACTATTTTCGTGTTTGGGTAAAAAAAAGAAAAGGTTGTCATCCCGACAACCTCAACCCTAATTAACCTTAAATCTAATACCATGAAAAACACAGTACAAAGGTAAGCTGTTTTCTGTTATAAAACATAATTATAAAACGATTATTATCTCTTTTTGCGATTCGTTTAACATTTGGCGTTAAAACCGGAATTTTAAGTCCTTTTGTTTGTATTTATTTAGAAACAGAATGGGGTGAGGTGGATGGGTTTAAATAAAAAAAGCAGCAAAGGAATGCTGCCAACTGATTAATTCTCAATGAGAAAGAAAATGGTTTTGTAACACAAACGTCATAAAATAAGAAAAGGTTGTCATCCCGACAACCTCAACCCTTTTATTAACCTTAAATCTAATACCATGAAAAACACAGTACAAAGGTAAGCGTTTTTCTGCTATACAGCATAATAATACAACATAAAAATGCGCTGCGTTAAATTTATTTCACAGTAAGAGATTCTATGCCTTATTCCATTCACATTTGTTTTGACACGCTGTCGCAAACGGATAAAATCAGAGCCCTGATTTCTTGGCTTCATTCCATATTTCATCCATTTCGGCCAATGACATTTGCTTCAAATCGAGGCCACGGGCGATGGTTTGTTGTTCAAGATAGTTGAACCGACGCAAAAACTTGCGGTTGGTGCGCTCCAGAGCATTCTCGGGATTGATTTTGTAGAGCCTCGCGGCGTTGATCAGGCTAAAAAAGAGATCGCCAAACTCATCCTCCATTTTGTCGGTATCCATGGCCGTTATTTCTTCCTTCAATTCGGTGAACTCTTCGAGCACCTTGTCCCACACCTGGTCGCGATCTTCCCAATCGAAGCCCACATTTCGGGCTTTATCCTGCATTCGGTAGGCTTTGATCAGCGCGGGGAGAGCGGCCGGCACACCTTCGAGCACCGTTTTGTTGCCTCCTTTTTCCTGCAACTTAAGCAATTCCCATTTTTGTTCTACCTGTTTGGCGTTGTCGGCCTGCGCATCGCCAAAGACGTGCGGATGGCGGAAAATAAGCTTGTCGCAAAGGCTGTCGCACACATCTTTGATATCGAAAGCAGATTTTTCGGAGCCAATTTTGGCATAAAAGATAATGTGCAGCAGCACATCGCCCAGCTCTTTTTTTATCAGTTCGTCGTTGCTGCTCAAAATAGCATCGCACAATTCGTACACCTCTTCTATTGTATTTGTGCGAAGGGATTCGTTGGTCTGTTTTTTGTCCCACGGACACTTTTCGCGCAATTCATCGAGTATATCGAGGAGCCGGCCAAAAGATTGCAATTGTTCTTCTCTACGGGTCATTCTCTTGTATTATTTGTATTTTAAATAGACGTATTATTTGCGAAAGCCGGCCAAACCAGCCTCCAGAAACTGCACAAAGCGCGATGCGTTTTCGTCGAACGTATAGGCAGGCCCCAGAATTTCGCCATCGGGGGTGAGCAATACATAGTATGGCTGAGCATTGGCGCCAAACTTATAGCGCTGTAGATAACTCCATTTGTCGCCCAGTGTACGCAACTTACGCTCTTTGTTGTTTTCCGTCACCACTATAGGCACGGGCAAAGGCTTTTTGTTATCCACATAGAGAGAGATAAGCACATAGTCCTGTTCGAGCAGCTTCTTCACGCGGGCATCGGTCCATACGGCCGCCTCCATTTTGCGGCAATTGACGCACCCAAAGCCGGTGAAATCGACTACCACCGGTTTGTTATTTTGTCGGGCGTAGGCCATGCCGGCCTCGTAATCGTCGAATTTGGCATGCACCTCATCCTTATACAGATTGAAGTCCTGCGTGATGAGCGGAGGCGAAAACGCGCTGATTGCCTTGAGTGGCGCACCCCAAAGCCCCGGCACCATATAAAGCGCGAAGGAGAAGGATATCATAGCCATAAAAAGCCGGGGAACAGAGACGAATTTCAAATCGCTGTCGTGTGGTAATTTCAGTTTACCCAGCAGATAGAGGCCCAGCAAAAAGAAGAGCACAATCCAGATGGAGAGAAAGACTTCGCGGTCGAGAATCCGCCAGCCGTAAGCCAGATCGGCCACCGAGAAGAATTTGAAAGCCAGCGCCAGCTCCAGAAAGCCGAGTACCACCTTCACCGAATTGAGCCAGCTGCCCGATTTGGGCATCTGCTTGAGCCACGTGGGGAAAAGTGCGAAAAGAGCAAACGGAATGGCCAGCGCCAGGGCAAAACCAAACATGCCGACAGCCGGGCCAAACAAATCGCCCATGGATGCAGCTTGTACCAACAGGGTGCCAATGATCGGGCCGGTGCACGAAAACGAAACGAGCGACAGGGTAAATGCCATGAAGAAGATACTGATTATCCCCGAGGTGGCATCGGCCTTTTGGTCGAGTTTGGTAGTCCACGAAGAGGGCAAAACCAGCTCGAACGCGCCAAAAAACGAGACCGCAAACAACACCAGCAAGGCAAAGAATATCAGATTGAAAACCGCATTGGTAGATAATTCATTGAGAGCACTGGCTCCGAAAAAGGCTGTAATAAGCAGCCCCAGGGCCAGATATATTACAATAATTGCCAAACCGTAGGTAATGGCCTGCGATACAGCTTTACGCCTCTCCTGCGATCGCTTCAGGAAAAAGCTGACTGTCATGGGAATCATCGGCCACACGCAGGGAGTCATCAGCGCCAGCAAGCCGCCCAAAAATCCGTAGAGAAAAATGAGCCATCCCGAAGTGGACGAAGAGACACTGTTTTCGCCAAAGCTATGCAACTCGCTGATAACGGGTTTCCACAGGTTGTTGACCAGGGTAGATGAAGTATCGTTTGCCACCGGTGCCACCGCGGCGGCATCCTGCACAGAGCTATCTGTAGCAAACGCGGCAACAACCGGCTTTGTCGCCGCGGCAGCCTCTGTGCCTTTTTCGCCAAACGAGAAGGGATATTCGGCCGGCGGCAGACAGGATTTGTCGTTGCACCCCATGTATTTGATGTAGCCCGAAACCGAAAAGCCTTTGGCATCGGTCACTTTGAGCTTTTGCACAAAGGTGGCTTTGCGGGCATACCAACTCAGTTTCATCGCAAACTGTTCGTCATACTCGGTAATAAGTTTGTCTTTTGAAACCGGTTTCCCCACCAATTTGGCACCCTTTATATTTTCGAAAACAAAAGAGGTTGCCACAGGTCCGCCATCGGGAATGTTAGTCCCGTAAATGTGCCAACCCTCCTCCATCTCAACGGTGAAAACAATCTGTTTTTCGCCTCCCGGGGATGTTTCCAGTTTCGAACTCCAGGTAAAGGGCTCTTCGATTTGCGAAAATGCGGCTACAGAGATAAGCCAAAGTGGTAGTAATAGCGCAAAGATTCGGTTCATAGATTTCAAATTAATTAAAAAAAACAATTATTGTACTATATCCTTATCGGATACAAAGATAGGATTTTACACCTATTATCAACGGTTGTTTATTTGTTTTGTTTCGCATTAAAACAATTTTTACCGAATAAATAGTGATGTCAATATAATTTAATTCTTGCGTTAAATAAATGCATCTCAAAGTTTTATTTGTAAAAATCAGGAAAAGTAAACTGTTGTTTTGTTCAAAACGGAAATATCTCTTAAATTCTTATTATATTTGTATTCTGAAATGTTGTGCGCTGGAAGTATCGCGTGCATTTTGCCTGAGAATATAATATTATTAATCAAATAGATAACAACAGATGAATTGGTTTGAGTGTAAGATCAAATACGACAAAAACATGGAAAATGGCATGATAAAAAAGGTTACCGAGCCTTACTTAGTCGATGCCATGTCTTTTACAGAAGCAGAAGCAAGAATAATCAAAGAGATAACACCCTTTATGACCGGCGAATTCACGGTAGCCAACATATCGCGGGCCAACATCAGCGAGATGTTTACCGATGAGACCGGAGATAAGTGGTACAAATGCAAAGTTATGTTTATCACAGTGGACGAAAGAAGTGGCGCGGAGAAGAAAAGTGCCTCCGTTATGTTGGTGCAGGCAATTGATTTTCAGACAGCTTTGGCAAATCTTATCAATGGAATGAAAGGGACAATGGCCGATTATACCATTGCAAACATTACCGAAACGGCGATAATGGATATTTTCCCTTACGATTCTGATGCAAAAAAGGAGTAGATTGTACATTGAGTCAGATTATTGAGATGAGTATTTCGGAAAGAATAAAAGAAATCAGGGCGGGTTTGCCTCCTCAGGTGCGGTTAGTAGCTGTGTCGAAGTTTCATCCGAAAGAGGCGATACTGGAGGCATACAATGCCGGCCAACGGATTTTCGGCGAAAGCCGGGTGCAGGAGCTGAATGATAAACAGCCGGCTTTGCCCGCTGATATTGAGTGGCATTTTATCGGACATTTGCAGAGCAATAAGATAAAATACATAGTCCCGTTTGTTTCGCTTATACACGGTGTGGATAGCGAAAAACTGTTGACTGAGATTGACAATGTTTGCAAAAAACAGAACCGAAAAGTGAGGTGTTTGCTGCAGATTCATATTGCTCAGGAAGAGAGTAAATTTGGATTTTCGGCCGAAGAGTGCAGAGAATTTCTTGATTCCGGCCGATGGAAATGCATGGCGGGAGTTGAAATATGCGGACTGATGGGAATGGCTACATTCACGGACGATTTGACTCAGATTCGCCGGGAATTCAGTGGATTGAAAATTTTATTCGACGAGATAAAACAGACCTGTTTTGCCGGCAGCGAAAGTTTTTGCGAACTCTCTATGGGGATGTCAGACGATTCTGCAATTGCAATAGATGAGGGTAGTACATTGGTACGTATTGGAAGTCGTATTTTTGGATCCCGACAATAAACAGATTTAAAAAGAAAGAGTATATGAACCGACTAAAAACTACATATGCCGGATTGAAGCTGAAAAATCCGATCATAATCAGCAGCTCCGGGCTAACGAACTCGCCGGAAAGAATATTGAACCTCGAAAAGGCGGGTGCTGGTGCGGTGGTTTTGAAGTCGTTGTTCGAAGAGCAAATAGACCTGATGCTGAATCAATACAGCGGCTATAACGAATATCCCGAGGCGATGGACTATGTACGCGCCTATTCCGAAAATCATTCGATATCGGAGTATAGCCGACTGATTCGTGAAAGTAAGTCGATTTGCTCCATACCGGTCATTGCCAGTATTCATTGCTACAGTGCGGGTGGATGGACTGATTATGCCGGAAGTATTGAGAAAGCCGGGGCAGATGCTATTGAGTTGAATATTTCGTTGATGAACACGGGGAAAAATACGATAGATGTGGCCGATTTGCACGTGCAGATTGTAAAAAGCGTGAGGAGTAAAATAAATATTCCCATAATCGTAAAACTGGGAGCTAATTATTCCAACCTGATACCCCTGATTGAGCGCCTGAAGGGTGCCGGTGCTACTGCGGTTGTTTTGTTTAATCGTTTTTATCAGCCGGATATAAATATTAATAAACAGACATTTTCGGCGGGTAATGTATTCAGTAAGCCTGAAGATATTCATGATACGTTGAGGTGGACTTCTGTGGTAACGGGTGTTTTGCCGGAGGTTGAGGTTTCGGCTTCGACGGGAATACACGACTGGGAAGGGGCTATTAAAGTTTTGCTATCGGGTGCAACGACAGTGCAGCTTTGTAGTGCCGTTTATGAGCAGGGAGACGTTATTATCTCGCAGATTACGACATGCATAGAGGAGTGGATGATACAAAAAGGATATCACCATATTGAAGAATTCAGGGGTAAACTGAATTACAAAAACATATCTAGTCCGTCTATGTATGAGCGTATGCAGTTTATGAAATATTTCGGTGAAAAAGAGTAATATATGGTATTAAAAATCAACATTATGAGGAATTTAAGACTTTTAGCTGCTTTGTGGGTTTTTGTGGTTGTGGCTGGCTCCGTTCTTGAAGCCCAGACGGTTATAACCCGACCCATTGGTTTGTGCACACTCGTTTTTGAGGACAATTTTGACAGTACTGCTTTGAATACCAATGATTGGGATATACAGACCGGAAAGCAGGGTTTGAGTAAACAGCTTGCAAATAATGCAGTGGTGGCAAATGGTTATCTCTATCTGCAGGCCAAAAAAGAGAAAACTGACTCTGCCGAATATACGGGAGCGGGAGTTGTAACCCGGAAAGGGTATCGTTACGGATATTACGAAAGCCGGTTTCGGGTGCCAAAAGGGGCTGGTTGGAAAACCTCTTTTTGGGTGAAAAACTATGTTCCGATTGGCGGACTGCCCTATTCAGAAACATTTCAGGAAATGAATATCTGCGAAAATTACTCGTCTGATTTGCTTTCTTACAGCACAAACCTTCAGAATTATTACCCTACGCATGTGTTGACAGGCGCCATGAATCACATTACGCCTAATCTCTCCAGCGCTTTTCATGTGTGGGGTTGTGAGTTTACACCCAGTTATGTGAATTATTATTTTGATGGAAAGTTAGTCAGAGCATTGGATGTAACTTATCAAAAACAGGGAGATGCAAGTATCTGGCTTTCTACAAATGCGGCTCCTTCTCCTTATCTTCCGGGCGATGCAGTGGATGATACGCAGTTGCCGTCTTCTGCAATTATTGACTATGTCCGTTTTTATGAATTGCAAAATCCTGTTTTTCCGGATACAACCGGTACCGATACATCCCGGATTTATCCCAATCCGACAAAATCAAAGATTATTATCGACAATACAGATGCGCAGTGTACATTTGATTCGAAATGGACATCGAGTATTGTAGTTCCCGGATTTTACGGAACAGACTATTTGTATTGTCCGTCTTCTCTGCCGAAATACTGGGCAAAATGGACACCGGATGTGCCTGCTGATGGTTTCTATCGGATTTTTATGCGCTGGACAGAACACGTTAACAGAAGTAACGCTGCTCCCATTGAAATTTCTCATGCAAACGGGATTAGTAGCATTACCGTAAATCAGCAGAAAAATGGTGGTAAGTGGAATTATATCGGGTCTGTACAGTTGTCGAAGGGTAGTTCAAACTATGTAAAACTATCCGGGTCTACAAAGGGTACTGTGATTGCCGACGCTGTGATGTTTGAAGATCAGGGGGTTGCCACGGGTTGCGCGCAGGTGAGCCAGGCAAAAACCGAGTGCTTGTCGGTGAGATACTCCGAAACCGGTGCTCTGGCAAATATATCTCTTACGGAGGATGCAAATGTTTCACTTACTGTATATAACACATTGGGTCGGGTGGATGAAATTGTGTTGAATCAAAAGAATATGCCGGCAGGTAATCATCTGATTCATTTATCCGGTGGTTCTCCCGGTATTCGAATTGCCATATTATCTGTCAATGGCCGGGTTTCAGGAATTAAAAAGTTTGTTCAAAAATAAGAATTTATCGTAACAGATGGCAGACAGAGGCGAACAGTAATCTTTCGCCTCTGTTATTGTTTATACCGAATGCAATTAAAACTTATCTCATGAAAAACATTTTATCACTCATTCTTTTTTCTCTGTTTCCGTTTGCTGTTTTTTCGCAGACCATTATTACCCGCCCGGGTATAGGGGATTGTAAGCTGGTTTTCGAAGATAACTTTGATAGCACGGCGCTGAGCACAACAAAGTGGAATTACCGGACCGACAGCAAACACTGGAGTACACAGTTGCCGGCTAATGTTACGGTTGACAGTGGATATCTTTATCTCAATGTAAAGAAACAGAAGGTCGGAACAATGAATTATACCGGGGCCGGAGTAATATCGAAAAGAGTTTTTAAATACGGATATTATGAAAGCCGCTTCAAAATTCCCAGGGGTAAGGGTTGGCATACCTCTTTCTGGATGATGCATCATACGGGATCAGGCGGTACCGGAACTACGGGTGCTTATCAGGAGATTGATGTTTGTGAAAATGACTCGAAAAATCAATATGGCTATTCGACTAATTTACACAACTGGAATGGTACTCATACTTATTCGGGTGCAAAGGGTGTAACAACGCCAAATTTATCCGCGGAGTTTCATACCTGGGGATGCGAATTTACACCTACGGTTGTTAACTATTTTTTTGAAGGGAAACTGATCAGAACGGTTGATGCCTCTAAGCAAAAACACGGTGATGCCAGTATTTGGCTCACAACAATAGCTTCATATTTAGGCGGAACAGATTTTGTTGATACCACTTTATTGCCTTCGGCGGCTATTTATGATTATGTTCGGTTTTATGAACTCTTGAATCCGGTTTATCCGGATACAATTGTGGATAGTACGCGGGTTTATCCAAACAATGCAAACAGTCAGATTATTGTAGATAATACAGATTCTTTGGCCTGTACATTCGATTCGAAGTGGTTGGAAAGCGTTTATGTGCCAGGTTATTATGGTAAGAATTATGCCTACTCTCCCAAAAGTGGTGTGGCCGGTTATTGGGCAAAATGGACGCCGGAGATTCCTGCAGAAGGGAATTACCGGATCTTTATGAAATGGACAGAAGGAACAAACAGGGCATCTGCTGCACCGGTAGAGATATTTCATGCTGAAGGTACGCAGAATATTACAGTTGATCAAACTAAAAATAATGGGGAATGGATGTATCTTGGCCAGTTTCTTATGCTAAAAGGGAAAACGAATTATGTAAAGATTTCGTCAGGTAACGGATATACGGTGGCGGATGCTGTTCTGTTTGAACGTCAGCCTGATGCGTCAACCGGTTTATCGAATTATGCATGGGGTGATAAATTGCTGCGCATTTCGTCTGGTGAAAATGGTAAAACCATTAATACCACAATCTCTTTAGATGCTCAGTCGACAGTCAGTCTGAGATTATATAATCCTGTTGGATTATTGATAAGGGAGCTGCTCAGTAATCATTTCCTGAGCGAAGGTGGTCATATATTCTCATTTCCCTCTGGTGATATTGGTAAAGGTCTCCGTTTGGCAGTGCTGACAGTCAATGGAAAACAGGTTGTCTGCAAAAAAATATTTATTAAATAGCGTGTTTTGTTTCTTTCGCAAAGCTTTGCATTGAATAAAGCCGGCGGGCCTGTTTGAGCAACAGCTTTTCTGCTTATTTTTGCAATTAATAATCAACAATCTTCTGGTATGAAAAAAATCAAATTAAGCCTTATTTTATTTGTCATAGCGTTTTTCACTTTTTCCGGTTATGCTGAGCAGAAATCAGAAAGCAATGATCCGGATTTTACAAAAATGATTCAGCCAATACCTTTAACCTCGAATTTTAAGCAGGCGGGATATTATGTTTGGTGTGGAACCATGGTAAAGGGTTCTGATAATAAGTATCATCTCTATTATTCCAGATGGAAAAAGGAGTATGGGTTTATGGCATGGGTCACCCATTCGGAAGTGGCGCACGCTGTGGCAGACAATCCAATGGGGCCTTATGTATTTCACGATCTTGCATTGGCGCCCCGTGGCGTGAAATATTGGGACGGACATTGTACGCACAACCCCACAGTGCATCGCTTTGGCAATAAATATTACCTCTATTACATGGGTAACAGAGGTGATGGGCGAAATATAAAAAATGGCCTTAACTGGACTAATCGCAACAATCAACGGATTGGTGTAGCAGTGGCCAAAAGTCCGAATGGGCCGTGGGTTCGTTTCGATAAACCTTTGATTGATGTTTCTCCGGACTCAACTGCTCACGATGCTTTGGCGACAAACAATCCCAGTGTTTTGCAAAAGGCAGATGGCACATATCTGATGGTTTATAAAGCGGTTGCCCGCAGAAAACCACTTCCGTTTGGAGGCCCGGTTGTGCACATGGTAGCTACCGCAAAAAAGCCTACAGGCCCGTGGATAAAGCAACCCAATCCGGTATTTACTGCAACTGCAACATCATTTGCTGCTGAAGATCCGTTTATCTGGCGCGAGGGTAAACGTTACTACGCCATCGTAAAAGATATGGAGGGACATTTTACAGGAGCCGGTCGTTCATTGGCTTTGTTTACTTCCGGTGATGGCATAAACTGGTCTGCATCCAAAAATATACTTGTTTCCACTCTGAATCTGAAGATGGCTGATGGTTCTATCAAAAAATTTGAACACGTAGAGCGTCCGCAGCTTTATATTGAAAATGGAAAACCACGTATTTTATTTGTTGCAGTTGATGGCGATCGGGAGTTTCCGGGAGAAACATACAACATACAGATACCTCTGAAACAGGAATAGTAAATTGAGAATAAAACAAAAATGCCCGACGGAGAAATTCATCGGGCATTTTTGTTTTAGGGTATTTATTATTGCTTCAATGCATGGTCTGCGGGCAGATCGACTCCTTTCCACATCTTTACGCTGGTCCAGTCGGCAGAAGGGGCAGTCCAGAAAGGATCGTTGGCCGGAAGGCCAAGTGCCACAAGTCCCGAGGTGCAAAGATAGACGCTGCCGGTAGTGATATACCCTTCCGCCAAATCGGGCTGTGAGCCATAAAGGCCGATGCGGAGCCAGCCCTGCTTGTCGAAAAGTCCGGGCGCCGTCATCAGCCGGTGAATAACGGCCGACATGGCAGAGCGTACCTGCGCGGGAGTGACTTCTGCCGGCAACTGTTTGCAGAGAGCTACCTGCGACAGGTGCTGAAACGCACCGAAGCGATAGACCAGCGAGCGGCCAATAGGGGGGAAGGTGCCTTCGGGAGAGATCAGACGCTCTTGCACGGCGGCAAAACGCTGTGCCCGTTTGAGCACCGTTTCGTATTTGATAATGGTATCCTGCGCACTCTCTTTGAGAATGTTGGAGATGGTGAGCATCATGGGTTGAATGACGAAGCTGTTGTAGTAATCCCAGTGAAACTCAGGGCCATCGCCATAAGCTCCGTCTCCCTTGTACCATTCGGCATGTTTTTTGAGTGCATATTCGATGGTTTTGCCGTTGTACTGAGCTCCCGCTTTTAGCAGGAATGTCTCTACCATAGCGCTGAAAAGCAGCCAGTTGCTCTCATACGGTTTGATGACCCGGGTCGATTGCAGAGCTTTGATAACATTGGCTTTTGTAGTGGCATCCAGTGGCAACCACAGTTGGTTGTACCCGTGCAGAAGACCATTTGCCATAAATGCGGCATCTACCAGGGGCTGCGTGCTCTTTTTGTTGAAGTTGAGGTAATCGGGTGAATCGGGATTGACTGCATTGACAATGGCCTTGCGGGTTAGGGCGATGTATTTACCGCGTAGTTTGCCTTCGGGAGTTGCATCTTCGCCCAGTTCGAGCCACGGCGCGATACCGACGAGGGTGCGGCCAAATGCTTCGAGATGCGCTACATTGCCACGATTGGGGTCTTTGCACTCTATGGGCATATTGGCCCGCAGTTTTTCGTTAGCCAGATTGGTAATTACCGGGTCAGATATTTTCGTCAGAACCGATACCCAGTAGGCGCGGTTGTCGAATTTCTTCTCTGCGTTTGCAGCAAAGGAAAAAAGAAAAAGGAAGAGAGAGAGTTGAATGAATTGTGATTTCATGTTTGCTAATAATATTGAGTTAGAATTTCTGAATCAAATACATTTCTGATAACCGGTCTGCCATAGCACAGGTAAATTCTGATTTTGTTTTATTCAGATTTAAACAGATCAATGACATCTTTTGGTAAAAACACATTGCTGTTGGTGCCCGTTGGTGGATATTTGAGAAAAAGGAGAGGGACGATGATTTTATTTTTTGCAAAAGGTAGTTTTTCTGCTTTCGCTTTCAGATCGAATAACAATCTGTCGCTGTTTTCGCCCGCCGTCCATTTACATTCGCCCACGAGCAAATATTTATTATCCAGAGATTGCGCCACAATATCTATCTCAATTTTTTCGGTACGCGAAACATTTCCCCACCACCTGCGGGCTATGCCGTACGTAATGCCATCAATCTCATTGCCCGAAACAGCCTCCCGACAAAGCTTTTCCCAATACTGCGAAACATAGGCAGCAAAATCATTTTCGAACGTATTGAGTATTGGTTTTAATCGTCCAAGCTCAATAAAAGAGCGATTGGGGACAATAAACCGAAAATAGAAATTCATAAACGGGTCGCTGATTTTATACAGACTTTTCTTTGAGTTTTTCTCATCTTCGCCAAAAGGAATCTCTCTTTCGAGGTATCCTAACGCCAATAACTTACCCAATGGACGCGAAAGATTGGTTGAAACTTCGCCACAACGTCCGGCAATTTCGGACAATTTATGTGCTCCCAATCCAATATACGACATGATGGTCGATGTTCTTACTATGTCATTGATATCGTCTTTGAAAAGCTTCAAAGGCTCCTCATACAGCGTTCCGTTTACCGATAAAAGATGATTCTGAATGGCATCCACAATCGATTTATCACCCTCCCGCAACTCCCAATAGCGTGGTACACCACCCCAAACTGCATATTCTTCTACCGTTTCCACATCTGAAAAGTGAAGTGCTTCTTGCATGAATGGCAACTTAATCGGCGTGATTTTAAGTATTACATTGGCACGTCCGTATAGTGGCGAAGTGCTATCTAAAACAAGTCCGTACATTAACTGTTGAGATGAGCCACACACAATGAGGTTGTATTTCAATTGCTTTGAATCAATCTTTCTTTGAAGAATGGAAGGCAGTTCGGGGCAAGCCGAAACCAGATAAGGGAACTCATCGATGCAAAGTGTAAACTTATTTTCAATCCGGTTGTTTAGTGTGTCCAACAGCGAATCCCAATCTGGATAAATCACCTTGTCGAAACCCTCAATGACACTGCTAATCATAGTCGCAATCACCTCGCGTTGATGTTTTGCCTCAGTTTGATCGGCCATGTAATAGGTGTCGTTTACAGTAAGCACACGTTTTAATAGTGTTGATTTACCCAAACGCCTACGACCATAGACCACCACAAACGAGGGTGTATCCGCAGCAAGAGCCTTATTCAGGCGTGTACTTTCTTCTATTCTGTCTACAAATTCTATCAGCCTCTCTTGTTAATGCAATAATTATGCAATGCAAAGATAATGTTTGTTTTGCATAATTATTGCAGCAAACATTAAAATTTCGCCACAAATCCACCACCGGGAGCCATTTTTACTGTAATGGTTTCGCCCTTTGAAACCTCTTTTTCTATGCGGTTTATTTCGGCGAAACCCTGCATGGTGTCAAAAATCAGTGTTGCTTTTGTCTTTTCTTTCAGGAAGCTGAGGTTGATTTTAACTTCACGCTCGTTGGCCCCGTTGATTACGCCAATCCACCAGGTTTTGCCACTCCGGCGGGCGTATGCTACCACTTCGCCCATTTCGGAGCAGGGCAAAACGCGGGTTTCGTCCCACACGGTAGGCACTTGCTGAAAGAGATCGAACATCGGGCTTTCGAGGTAGAATTTGTATTGGTCGGCAAAATGGGTGATGGGCGATAAGTAGACGATAGACTGCGCAAACTGATGCGCCCAGGTGTATTTGGCCGAAGCGAGCTCTTTGGGATCTAGCATTGTGGTGGTAACATCGGCAGCACCGGCCAGCAGACGGGTAAACGACATGCTCACGTCGTGATCCAGCGGCTGAATTCGTTTGTAGCGCGTCATGTGCCATTCGTTGCCCCGAACTGCTTCGCGGGTAATATCGTTGGGGTAGGTGCGGGTCAATCCGGTTGGTTTTACGCTGCCGTGAAAGTTGAGCAACAATTTCAACTCCGCACAATCCTGCATACTGCCCATGTACCATTGCATGATTTCGGAAGTAGCTTTGGGGATAAAGTCGATTTTAATACCGTCGGCACCCAGTGCTTTAATTTTTTCGAGGTAGATGCGGCGTTCTTTGGCCCGGCGCATCTCTTTGGAATCTACCCAGACTATGGATTTGACACCCACACTTTTGCCGTAAGCAATCACTTCGGCCAGCAGTTGCCACTGGTCTTTGCCCTCCTGACGCCAGTTGCGCCAGCCGTCGTCGATCAGGTAATATTCCCATTTCAGTCTGGCTGCGGCATCGAACCAGTTTTTCTGATCCGCGTATTTGGGTGCGCCCACGCTCCACCATTGCCACAAGCAGCGGCCGGGTTTTACCCACGAGAAGTCGGTGCCTTTTGCCGGCGCGGGACAAAGATTCATCAACAAATCGGAATTCACCAAATCATTCATATTGGTGGTGATAATGGCTGTGCGCCAGGGCGAAACTTTCATGCCCCGGTAGGTTCCGTTCAGCACTTTGGGGCCGTTGCCTTCGAGGGGTTTGATCTCCCAACCTTTCGGTGCAAAGGGGAAAATGGCATGCAGTCCGTTCTCCTTACGTTCGACAGTCATATCCGAAAAGGTTTCGCAATCGGCTTCGGAAACCGATACCCAACAACCGTTTGTTTCGATGGTTACCGGAGGCATGATGGTTTTGTTCAGAGGAAGCTTGTCCCACGTGGTTACATGACTCAGCCCTTCGTAGCAACTGCTGTATTCCGCCCAGGCCACTTTGCCTTTTGTATCGGCGAAATTCCAGGAGGTAGCCTCGGCGTCGATGCGTTTGGCATCTTTGGGCAGCCCGTAGCGAATGCCAAAACCATCGTTGTAGGCACGCACAAACAGTTTGAAGCTTTTGCCGGCAGTCTGTAGAGGAATTGCCACTTCGTTGCCGTTGTTTGTTACGTTTGGATGATTGCCCAGGGTCGTGTATTTTTCATTGATCTGAGTAAACAACGGTTTGCCATTCTGGGAAGTTCCATTGCCGAGGTCGATGCTATCCACGGTCAGACCGAGTGCAGATGCAGAGATGATTTCGATGCTGTTTTTGGAAACGGAATAGGAGAGTTGTCCGCTTTTTGCAGAGAAGATTTTGACCTTCAGTGTCTTATCCGGACTTGAAACCGATACCCTGGAAACAGCTTTACCCGCCTTCAACTGAGCCGGGTAAAAAACGGATAAAAGAAGCATCATCGCGGCAAGTAGCCCGGGATAATACGATTGTCTGGATTTATAGTCAATCATGATTTGCTTTATTTATATAGATTAGTAGACAGATGTTATAATTAGTATGTTACCTTTAACGAGTGGGATCCCGCTTTTACGCCTTCGATAAGAATAAATCCGTTCTCTCTCTTTCCGCTTGCTTTTTTGCCATTTACGGTCAGCGAATAAGACGATGACGTGACAGGCAGATAAACCGATGCCGATGTATTTGTCGGAATGGCAATGTTGAGTTCGAATGATTTTCCTTTCACCTGATTGAAGCCGACCTCAATATCGCCGCGAATGGTCGGTACTTTGGTTTGAGCCGCAGTTAAATCGCCCGGGCGTGGTCGGATGATGATTTTGCCAAAACCGGGTTCGGCAGGCTCGATACCCAATACCTTGCGCGGAAGAATATGAGCCGGCGCAGCGCTCCAGGCGTGGCTCCAGCCGTTGTTCATTTTGTATTTGTTGTCCCAGGCCTCGGTGGTCATGGTGGCACCCACACGAATCATATTGAGCCAACTGCGGTCGGTGGTGTCGCGCAACAGGCTGAGCGCATAGTCTGTTTCTCCGTTTTCGAAAAGAGCTTCGAGCAGATAGTGACTGCTATACACCCCGCAGGCCATGCGTCGGGTTTTGATAAAGTCAATCACCGTTTTCTTGTGTTCGTCGGGCACCAGATCGAAACAGAGCGGATACATATTGGCGTGCAACGATGAGTGGGCAGAGCCGATACCGTCTACATAAATCCCGGTTTTAGCATCGAAGAAATTTTGGTTGAAGGCTTTTTTCACCGCTTCTGCTTTTTGGGTAAAGAAATCCGCATCTTCGTTTTTGCCAATGGCGGTCGACATTTTTGCCATATACGCTAAAGTCTGGTAGTAGAACGCATTGACCACGGTGTTGTAATCCGAAAATTCGTAGTTGTCCGTTTCGCCCCCTTTGAGCTGACTCATGTAACCACCCTGCGGCCAGTCTACAATGTCTTTGAGCTGGTAGCCATCGAAATGAATCGATTTGAAAAAATCCTTGTTCGGTTTTCCGGTGCGGGTGCTGATGAGCCCTTTTTCGGTCTCGAGCGCCATCATGGTTTTGGCTTTCAGGTCGTTGTAATATTTTGAAATCACATCGCTATTGCCGGTGTAGTTGTAGTCGGCCCACGCCATGAGTACTGTGTGCGAAATCCATTCGGTAGGCCAGGTAGCGTGATAGATTAGATTTTCGAGGCTGTAGCGGGCAATGGCAAACTCGCGATCTACCGCGTAGTGGCACATCTGCTGAATGTAGCAATCGGCCTCGTACATCATGCGTTCCCGCTCGCTGTTGGCATAATCGCCGTTGAATGTGTTGGCCACAGTCGAATATTTGCATAAATCGTAGATGGCATTCAAATCGCGGTCGTTGCTTCGAAAAGCAGAGGCTTTTTCGTTGTCCATGATGTAGAGCGCCTTGTGAGTGATGTCGTTCACCACCAGATTTTCATTTCCGCCCAAAATTTCGCAAAAACGAAACGGAATCACCTCCGGCATTTGCTCCGGCATCACCTGACTGTGCGGGAACTTGGGGACAAAGCGGGGGATTTGCAATGTGTAATTGGCTGTGCCGGGCTTTATCGTGAGGGGATAGGTGCGGAAAATAACGCCGCCGCCCGGTTTTTGGTCGATGGAGTCACCCACCCCTTTTTCGCCGATATTTACGTTGAGCGTCAACTCTTTTTGAGAAGCGTCTTTGGGAGTCCAGGTCAGATTCATTTCGACGGTAGAGAAGGCAGAGCGGCCAAAGTCGAAAAACTGCACACCGTTTTTGCGAATCACCTTTCTCACCGGTTTCACCGGATGGTAGATAATCGGGTGGCGATTTTCGAAAGCCCACCGTTTGTTGCCGTTTTCGTCGTCGATCTGCAACCATTTGCTTTCGCCCGGCCATTTCTTTTCGGCAGAGAAATTGCCGGTTTTGAACTGCTGGATTGCGCTCCAGTCCGATTCTCCACTCTTTTTATTGAATGTCTTTACCTGCCAGAAGTAGTTCGAATTCGAGGCCAGCGATTTGCCCGAATAGCAGATATTGATGGATTCGCGGGATTTGACTTTTCCGCTGTTCCACATATCGGGCGCCTCTTTTTTGAGTAAATCCACCGACGAAGCCACCCGAATTTGGTAAGCAATTTGAGAATCACCCGGCCTGTTTGAGTTGACAATCCAGCTCAGACGCGGATTGGGTTCGGTAATGACCGCCAGTTCGGGGTGCGACAACAACTGGCAAAGCAACCCCGATGGAGCCGGCGATTGTGCCGATATAAAACCGAAAAATAAAAAGAGAGAGAGCCATGTAAAAAGAGTAGATTTCATAGATAAGTAATTGTTGTAAAAAAGATAATAAGGGTGTGGATTGATTGTTATTTTGAATTCAGATTCCATGCGTTTTTCCATTCTATCAGCACAGAGTCGTTGCGGAAAGTAATGGGTAACCAGATGTAACGGGAATCGGGCAGATTGGTTTTGTTCCATCTGTCGGCCATAAAAATAAATGCATCTTTTTTGCCATAAAGAGGAGTTACATAGCAACTTTGTCCCTCGAAGGTTCTGTGGCTGTTTGGCCCAATACAGGGGTTGTACATCTCTTTCCAGTTGCCCATGACTGAGTCGGCAGAGGCAATCATAGCCGCATTGGGTACCCAACCGGTGCATCCTGAAGTGATGAGGTAAAATTTGTTGTTCCGTTTAAACATAGACGGGGCTTCACGGAATTTTTTGATAAAAATGCGTTTAGAAATGCCGGTGGGCTTCAGGTAGTCGTCGGTGAGCAGACTTATGTGTGTGGTTGCATTGTTTTCAGACGAAAAAATGTGATAAGCCTTTCCGTCAGTATCCTGAAAAAGCGTCATATCGCGGCTCATCTGGTTGTTGGGGCGCATACTGCCCAGGTAGGTGTAGGGTCCGGCGGGAGAGTTGCTGACGGCTACTCCGGCACGGGCATAACCATATTCCGGAGAATCGACATGCAGCCACAGCACAAATTTCTTTGTTTTGGCATTATAGATAACCTTGGGGCGTTCCAGAACCTTAGAGAAGTGCAGGTCGTGCGTCGAATCTGTTTTGTTTGGAGCTAAGGCAATCCCTTCGAATTTCCAGTTCAATAAATCTTTGGAAGAATAGCAGGAAACCCCGCCGGCATTGGTGCGGTAGCACTCCCAGTTTTGCCCCGGCACCAGCCAGGTTTTGCCTGTTTTGTACTCACCAAACCAGTAATAGATGCCTTTGTGAAAAAGCATTCCGCCACCGTGGGCATGAATTACGTTACCGTCGGTGTCCCTCCATATTTCACCGGGTTGGATTGTCTTATTTTTGTCGGTTTTAATAGGTGAGCTGCTTTGTGCCGTAGTCGATTTGTATTCAACCGGCAATACCACCGAAAAAGAGTTCTCCTTTCCCCGCTGCTTTGCCGCCAGAAACAGCGCCACCACTTTGCCTTTTTCGAGATAAACCTTGGGCATCTCGAATCGGTCGAAGTCGAACGATTCTCCGTTTGAAAATGTGATATTGAATTTGTGTACCAATGAATTGTCGGATAATTTCCAATCCAGTCCGTTCAGAGATTCGAAAAGCAGGAGCGCAATACCGTGCTCCGTTATTTTGTCGCCGTGATCTTTGGCTATGCAGTAAAATTTTCCATCCTGAAACCATTCCACATGGTCGTCGATGGGGAAATCGGTTTTGGGAGAAGTGATAAACGGCTTGTCGTAATCTTTGAACGGTCCGAGCGGGCTTTTTGACAATGCGATAAAGTGTTTGACTACCGTTTTAGTGGTTTTTGCGTTGCCCATCACCGACTTGTATGCCAGAGAGAACTGTCCATCGGGGCGAATAAAGACCGTAGGAACCCCCATTGTTTTTCTGCCCGGAACAGTGTCCAGCAAAGGTTTGTCGAATCGTTTCCACGGGCCGTAGGGACTCGCAGCAACGGCCACGCCCACCCGTTGGTTGTTGCGGTTCACCCACCACTCCGCATCCTTCATTTTGGGCATGATGCTATCTCCGGTTGTTGCCCAGTATCCGCTCCCGGTATTGGCGGTGTAGTAGAGGTAATATTTTCCTTTGTATTTGATAACGTGTGGATTATGCGTCATCTCTCCATCCCAGTATTTCGTACCACGCGCCGGCAGCGATACATCCGAAAATATATAGGGCCCGAACAAATTATCGGCTACGGCATGAGCCACCTCCGAATGCGTACACCACGCCTCATGACCACGCGATTTGGGCCAACGCGAAAAAAACATGTGGTATTTGCCATCTTCTCCTTTCACAACGCCATTGCACCAGATGTTGTAATCTTTCATCGAGAAAATTCGTTTTTCGGGATGTTCGGGAATCAGTTTTGTGAAATCGAGCGAAGTGCTGTTTGTTTTTTGCGCTAATAAAGAGAGCGAAACAGAGGCAAATAGGGTAAATAGCAAGAGAGAGAGTTGCTTTTTCATATGTTTAAATGTAATAATTAGTAGCCTGAAACCCGCCGAAACGCCATTTTTCTGAAACGCCTGTTTACAGCCAGCTTCTATTGAATAGATTGAAGTTGTGTTTGTTTGCAAATATAGGAAAATCAATCTATCTTTCCGCCCCAATAATGATTTTTTGATGTAGAGGGTAGCGGACGAATGGTCAAATCCGGTTTCGTATATTGAGGAACAATCACTACTGTTTCTCCTTTTTTAATCGGGATCAGGTACTCGTTCTCTCCCTGCTTTTGAATTTTATATTGAGTTTTTCCGGATACAATGGGATTTGCAATGTCTGTTTTCAGAATACAGGGCTCGCCGGCAAGGCTGGTGATGCTGATGAATTGAGTTTTGCCTTTTTTGCGACTGGCGCTCACCCGAAATGCGCCTTCGGCCCGCATGTTGTGGAAACAAACATCGGTCCAGGCATCGGGTAGAGACGGAAATACGCGAATCTTGTTTCCCCAACTCTGTATCAACATGTCGAGGGCAGAACGAACAGACGATGCCGGCGACTCGAAGGTGGGCGGGCCGCTTTCGCTGTAAAAGCCATTGGGTGTGATGGTTGGCGCATTGTTGGGCATAAATTCGAGGGAACGGTTGAGCCAGTGCAGCGCCTCGTTGCCATTGCCCAGTGCAGCCCAAACCGATGATGCTCCGGTGAATTTAAACATACAGTTGTCTCCATCGATATTGGTGAAATTTTCTACGGTTTTTTTCCACACGGGAATCATCTCCGGTCGGTTGTCGATGTTGGTTTCGTAAAATGGAAAGATTGCAAACAGGTGACTGTAGTGTCGGTGAGCCCGGGTAAACGACAGGTTTCGGCCAATACGAACACCACGTTCATCTACCGGATAATCGACCATATTGGTCAGTGCATCCTTCCAGCGGGGCAAATCTGCATCATCAATTTTTAATCTTTTAGCACAGTCAATCAGGGTTTTAAATCCCCAGCGGGCAAGCGCGATGTTCATGCTGGCATCTTTGTCGTTGCCATATTCGTCGCTGAATGTGAGGGGCAGGTGGTATTTCCCATCGCCGCCTTTGTAGAGAATGCGCAGGTAAACGGCAAACGCTTTTTTCATCAGGGGATAGAGATTTTCGCGCAAGCGTTTATCATCCATCGTAAAGCGATAATGGGTGTAATATTGCTGCACCAGCCACGGTAACACGATGATATTCATGGGTTTTTGCGAAGCCGTGTCGGCGGTGAGAAATACCTCTCCCGAGAGATCTTCGTAGCCGGCGGGATTGAGGATAGCGGCACATTCGTTGCGGAAAGGCTCCGGTACATTGAGCGAAAGCTTGTTGGCATGGCGGTCGAGCAAATTGTACAGGGGCTCTTCCATATCGGTGTGATTGGTCACGCCGGTAAAATAATAGGTGAGTTGCACATTCAGATTGAGCCAAAAGGCCTGCCACACCGAAGGCAGGTACCACGGTCCCAGCAGGTCGATGGGTGGTTGCCCCGGATGTCCGGCACTTCCCACGCGATATTGCTGAATCCAGTAAAAGCTTTCGAGACGAGGATCGGGAAAGGTGGCGAAACTTGCAGGATAGTAGCTGTGCCAACGTTGGCGATGCGCTTTTTGCATGGCTGCTTCACTTTTCTTTCGGGCAGCTTTGAGGGTGGCAATGGCATCGGCAGCCGAACCTGTTGCTGGTACTTTTTTTTCGGCCCAGCGATTGGCCACGGTCACAAAAACAGAACGGGTACTGTCGCTTTCCTGCACTTCATCCCAGGCAGTGGCGTAGTCGTCGCCGGCCAGAAGTGGCTGTGTCACAACTTCTATCCCACCGGTTTTCTCAATTTTAAAAGGAGGATTTGGTACATAATCGGGTTTGGGACGAAAACGTTGACGGCTGCTGTTACCCTGTTCCGGTCGGAGCGAAAAAGCCGCTTGCTTTTCGCCCGAAGTGGTTTTTATTTTCACTATAATTACTTTTTCGCCTGAGGGAACGTAGCACAACAGCGATATTCGTCCGGCAGTAGTCTCGATTTCTCCCGTAATTTCGGCATCCCAAAGGTGGGTTCTGAAATTGGCTTTTACAATGTTGCCGGCAGAGGTTAGCAGCAATTGCCCGATAGGCAGTCGGCAACGCTCATAAATATTGGTTGCTCCGGCGCGATGGTCATACACATCGGTTCTGCCAATTTCGAAACGGATGGTATTGGGTTTGGCCACGTCTTTGTAGAAAATAGTTCCAAGCAAACCATTCCCCGCATAAGCACCTTCGTAATAATTTTGAGGAACGTGATTCCAAACTAAATCCTGTCCGGCCAAATAAACGGGCCAGTTAATATCAGACTTTACCAGAGGTTTATTCGTTGAAAAACAGGAGATTGATTCTCCAACTAACAGAGAGATAAGTAGCAGAAATCGTATGTGTTTTTTCATTTGAAACGCGCTTTCAGATAATTCAGTGCAAAGATACAATAATTCTTATATCGACGAATGGTCTGTTGTATAATGAGAATTTAAGATTAATTGAGGCAGAAGCTTCAAATTCAATAATCAATAGTTTACTGCCATAATCAACGGGATATTCATCTGTGTTTGAGGTCGAAAGATTTAGAATTAAGAAGCATTGTTGTAATATATTATATTTAATTTAGTAAAGAGGGTGTGTATTCGTTTTGGTTATAATAAAAAATGAATGTACCTTTGTTCCGCAAAAAAAAACAGCTCATTGCAAAGTTTGTTGTGGGTGATTAATTCAGACTCTTTCAGAGGAGCTTTGTATATTCATATTGCGAATTTTTTTTTGCGACAAACCATACCAACATTTGTATTTGTTGATTTAAATAGTGAGAGACAGATTATAACTAATAATTATTCATTCAAACAAAAAAAAAATGGCAAATTTGGATTTAACCAAGTACGGTATTTCGGGTGACATCGAGATTGTACACAACCCAACTTACGAAGAGTTGTTTCAGGCTGAAATTGATCCTGCAAACGAAGGTTTTGAAAAAGGAGTTTTGACAACCTCCGGAGCTGTTTCTGTTGATACAGGTAAATTCACCGGACGTTCTCCTAAGGATAAGTTTTTTGTAAAGGATGCAGTAACCGATGAGCACTTGTGGTGGGATGGCGTAATTAACCGCCCTACAACACCTGAAGTATTTGCACATTGTAAAGATCTTGTAACAAAACAGCTTTCGACTGCGAAGAAACTGTATGTAGTTGATACTTTTTGCGGAACAAACGAAGATACCCGTTTGAAAGTACGTTTCATTATGGAGGTAGCCTGGCAGGCGCACTTTGTAACGAATATGTTTATCCGTCCTTCTCACTTCGAATTGGCAAACTTTGGTGAGCCCGATTTCGTTTGTTTGAATGGTTCGAAAACAACTAATCCAAACTGGAAAGAACAAGGATTGAATTCAGAAGTGTTCACTTTGTTTAACCTGACAGAGAGAATGCAGGTAATTGGTGGTACCTGGTATGGTGGCGAAATGAAAAAAGGTATTTTCGCACTTCAAAACTACTACCTGCCATTGCGTGGAATCGCTTCTATGCACTGCTCTGCTAACGTAGGTAAAGATGGTGATGTAGCTATTTTCTTCGGTCTTTCAGGAACAGGAAAAACTACCTTGTCTGCTGACCCAAAACGTTACCTGATTGGTGATGACGAGCACGGTTGGGATAATGATGGCGTTTTCAACTACGAAGGTGGTTGCTACGCAAAAGTTATCGATCTTGAAAAAGACAAAGAACCTGATATCTGGAGAGCTATCCGTCGCGATGCTTTGTTGGAAAATGTAACAGTAGGTCCTGACGGAACACCCGATTACACTGCTGCTGCTTCTAAAACAGAAAACACGCGTGTTTCTTACCCAATTTACCATATCAACAAAATCGTTGCTCCTTCACGTGCAGGACACGCTTCAAAAATTATTTACCTGTCGGCTGATGCATTTGGTGTATTGCCTCCGGTATCTATTTTGGACGAGAAATCAGCACAATACCACTTCCTGTCTGGCTTTACTTCAAAATTGGCCGGAACTGAGCGTGGTATCACTGAGCCGGTTCCTTCTTTCTCTCCTGCTTTTGGTGAGGCATTCCTTACCTTGCACCCAACAATGTATGCAAAAACTTTGATTGGAAAAGCAAAAGAGCACAATGCTAAAGTTTACCTGGTAAACACAGGTTGGAACGGAACAGGAAAACGTATTTCGTTGAAAAACACCCGTGCAATCATCGATGCAATCATTGATGGTTCTATCGAAAGTGCACCAACTGTACATATTCCTATCCTGAATCTGGTTGCTCCTACAGCGTTGAACAATGTTGATGGTGGTATCCTTGATCCACGCGATACTTATGCTGATGTAACTGAGTGGGAAACTAAAGCAAAATCGCTTGCTGCGAAATACATCAAAAACTTCGAGCAATATTGCGACAATGACGATGCTAAAGCATTGATTCCTTCTGGTCCACAATTGTAATCCAAAGACTCCGTATTGGAGTTTTTATAATACTAAAAGAGCTGTTCGTGTTTTCGAACAGCTCTTTTTTGTATGTGATTAAATTGAGTTTGGTATAACTTTATGATAGCCGATTAGTTATTGTAGTTGATTAACTACTATTTTTACCTGACTTCCGATAAGAGATATAATGTATTTATTATTGATTAGCTCGATGTAAATGTCTGACGGGTTGTTCAGCAAAAGAAGCTCTTTCCCATCAATTTTCAATGACCTGAATTTCGAAGCGGCAAGCTTTTGTAGTCTGCCGGTAGCCGTAAATCGAACGACACCAAATCCCTGACAGGTGAGATTGATGTTGATTTTCCCATTTTTTAGAGCAAATGTGGTTTCGGATTGCGAATCGAACGCCTTCCAATCAGAAAAAGTGAATGAGCCATCTTCGTTTTTGCAATAGTTTTCGGTTTTGTCGGGAATGATGCCCAATTGGTTTAATTTATTGATATCAAATTCTTTGACGGTTGATTTATGGGCTATTTGGGCAAATCGGGTCGCGATATTATTTCCGGCAAAATCGTGTGTGGCAACACCTTCGAGCATAAGTTTTCCGCCCTGGGCTGTGTATTTTTCGAGAAAACGCAGCGCTTCTTCGTGTGCATATTGCGGATAGAGATAGACGATTGCATCGTAGGTGTGACCATTCATTACCGGTTTTCCATGGGCACCAATGGTGAGTTTTCCGGAGCGAATAACATCCGACGAAACGAAAGCATTGAGGTATCCGGCATCGGTAATGGCTTGCGATTTTTGTTCGATGTTGAGGTCGCCGGCAATATCGTAGCGGTTGCGCGAGGTGTAGTTGGGGTACCAGTTTGAAAGCGCTTCGATGCCAAAAATCACCAGCAATCGCGTTCGGGGCAGAGCCGGATTGAAACGATTCATCAGTCTTGCGCAATCTTCAACGCGGTTTATGCGTGGAGATAATGCGCAGTCGCCCAAATCTTTTCCCCATCCCTGCACATCGTTGTAGCCGTGATAAAGTGTGCGCACGCCGTATTTTAAGTCGGTGAATGCTTTGTGAATGATCACGTTTCCATCTTTGTGGTAATACATGTTGTACAAAATATTTGAAGGATAGGCCATGGCAACACCCAGTTGAGTGGATAGTCCCGAATGCTCGTCCGTAAAACCATATTTGCGGGGCAAAGTCCACCAGTTGTTGCCGGTAGTCCAGATTTCATCTTCGGCCAGGTAGTTGTGGTGGGTGTTGTGAAATCCGATAAAAATATCAGAACCATAGATTTTTTTTGCTTCGCGACAAACGGCCTCTTCCACCCGGAGGGGTGCGGTACGCATCAACTCCATGTAGTCGTTGATAGCCCGGATGCGGATGTTGGGTTGATTTTGAGGAGCATAGCGCATATCGAAAAGCGTTTGAATGAGGTCGCGTCCCGTTTGTTTTCGATAGAACTCGCCCATCGACAAGGAGTAAAGCCGTTCTCTGAAAAGGCCTTTAAGAATCCAGGGTGGGTCGATGCGAACGTTTCCGTATTCGTCGAGCGCAAATCCTGCAAACGGAATATCGGCATATTTGTGAAAAGCCTGATTGAAGCGGTCGATGGCTGCCTGGCTGTAATTGTCGGCGAAATTGTAGTAGTGTTGACTGAAAATGAGCGCTGTATAATCTTTTAATTCAGGGTTGGTGGCGATTTCTACGTTTACGGTAGAGGCGTCAATTGTCGTTGTTGTGCATTTGTTGGTGATGTCGAGCAATGTGCCGGGAGTATAAAATCCTTCGCCGCTTTTTTGAAACGCGTAAACCTTGAACAACTCCGATTTGATAAGTTTGGCCTGATTCGCGCCTTCGGCTTTGGGTTGACGAATTTTGCCGGCCACAGCGGTAAAGCTGCCATTGCCATTGGCATCGAGCGTGATTTCGCCTTCGTTGATGGAGCGGGTGGTGCTTTCGATATCCACCGGTTTTGTGGAGTTCCAGAGTTGCAGACCGACTTGCAGATGCTGTTTGTTGGCACGTTCCACCAGTTTCTTGAGGTATGGATGTGCGAAGTCGAAGTCGTAGAAGCTGACATCGTTGCGGGCAGTGAGAAATACGAGTGAAAAACGGGATTTTTGGGCGATACTATCTATGATAGTCAGGTATTTGCCGCTTTCGAGCACCTGTTTATCTACAAAGAAATAGCAGACCTGTGGGTGGTTTTTGTTTATTGAAATGGGGGTGTAATGCACCTCTGCCTTGCCGGATTTTGCAAAAAGGCTGATGCAGGAACTGAGTAAAAAAAGGGTGAAATAAAGAAGTCTTCTCATGTATAAATATGTACTTAAATGGTTTATCATCCGTATAATTGCATCTGTTTGGTCGTAATTAGTTGATAATCTTTACGATAATAGTACGACGAAACAGATGCAAATTTAGCACATATATTTAGTTTAAAGAAATTGTTGCCGGATATTATTATTCCGATGCGGTTTCCTTTAGAAGTTACCTGACTTTCAGATTTGCACGATCCAACATATTTATGACATCGACTTTACGTTGCTCAGGAATTACAATTAAAGATTCAATTTTGCCCTTTTTCAATACACATTCTATTGTCGTATTTTGAGGTGCATGAAGTTTAAAGCTGACATCCTGATCTTTTGGCCAGGCGGGGAAGAGATGAATCTTGTTGCCGACGGTTTGAATCAGCATCTCCTGCAGGCCAATCATGCCGCTGCCGCCCCAGTTATGGTCGGGCACCCAGTCGTGACCGGGTCCCCAAAAAGAGGGGAAACGGCGCTGCGAGTCTTTCAGCTTTTTCACGTTATAGTCCCAAGCTTCTGCAGTCATGCCCATGCGGGCGTAAAAGATGCCGTCCTGATGCCAGCTTTGCACCATGTTTTTGGGAAAAGTGCCGTGCTTCCATGTGTTTTTGAAAATGGGAATCTCCCGGCTATCCATGTCAAAACTGTTGAAAGGAAAAAGCGGGTAGAACTGCGGACACTCTACATTCTGATAGACCAGATACGATTCGGCGGGCTTGATAATGGTATCGCCTTTGACTACATCGTAGTAAAATCCGGGCATCCGGTTGAGGTATTCACGATAATATTTCCGATCGGTTTCGGAGATCTGTTTGGTATCAAGCGCGATCAGGCTGGTCAGGCAGGCGCGAATGCCGGCCATCAGATCCGCCGGATTTTTGGCTCCGCGGTACGATTCGCACGAGGTAGAGGGGTAGAAAACCAGCTTGCCCTTTTCGTCGAGCGTATTGCCGTTTCGCATCTTTTGCCGGATCTGGTAATGCTGGTCGAAAAACAGCAGGGAGGCTTTGATAAAAGGCATATATTCCGAAATGTCGGCCCCTGTGAAACGGTGGTATTCGAGTATCATATAGGCATGCTCCACCTGCGATTCCCAGTGGTACGACACGGCCATATTGCTCATGATTCCCTTCTCCACCGGTTTGCCATAGCCCATAATGCCATTGACGGTGCTGTCTCCAAAAGCCAGTTCGGGGCCGCGCTGGCGGTGCGATTTGCCCGTCCAGCCGTAGCCACTGCCGTGTGCCAGTCCCAATGCATTCATATACTCGGTAAAGACCGCACCTTCGTGTCCAAAGTTCTCCCTCACCCGTGCCGTAGCGCCCTGTAGCCCTTTTTGATAGAGATTGAATTGCGGTTTAATGGCATCGAAATCGCCCGCCTTGAGCATCGGCCAGTAGAGCAGCCGCTGGTTTTGAGCGGTGAACACGTCGCCACCCCAGGCACGCCAGTCGGGGTCGTAGGTGCGGTGACTCTCCACCAGTTCGGGGTCGAAGGTAAAATTGCCCCCGTTGAACTTCGACGGATAATCACCAAAGGCATTGCATCCCAACTGGTAGCGGATTAATTGGTAATTGCGCCCCATTTGCCACGCCGTCGATTGCGGATTGACGCTGTCGGGCTGCACCACAATCCAGCTCCGTTGCCAGAAATCATTCCACCATTTGATTGATTTTGCAAACTCCTTCTTTGGGGCTTTTTCGGCTTTGGCATGAAGGCTCAGCAACTGCTTTTTCCATTCGGCCGTATTGGCGGTTTGTCCGATTTTTGTAGAAATGGTCAGGCTTAATTTCCTGGCCGGTTTACTGCTTCTAATCCACCAGGCTCGATAGGGGGTAGAGAGGTATTTGCCTCCGGAAATGCCATCGGTCTGCCATCCCTTTCCACCCATATAGCCTCCAAATGTACGATTCGAGAGGTTGTCAAAAATCTCGTTTTTGTGCTTTTGCATTCCCTGCTGGTCAATTAATATTTCCGGCAGGGCTGCATTAGCCGGATTTTTGTGGTAAAAAAGCACGCCGTTTTTATCGGATTCAATATCGTCTTTCAGCTTGATCACTTTTCCCGGATAGCCTTCGAGCGTGAAGGTGCCGAAACGTTCGCCGTAGTAGCCGTCTTTCAGCTCACGGTCGGCGATTCGCCAGTTTTCGTAGGCGATGCGAGCCGAAAGCGGTTTTTCTGATTCAATGTCCAGCTGAATGACCGGCTGAAAAACATCCACGTGGAATTTCAGTGTCACGCCTGCCACCGACGAGCTATTCCCTCCGGCTTTTATTTCGCAATAGCCATCTTTCAATATCAATTCCTGACGAAAACTGCTGCCATTTTCAAAGGGATTGGGCGAAAGTTTTACCCGAACCCTGCCCAGCTTCACGTATTCGCCCACCTCGTTGAAGCAGCCGCTGCGTTGCATGTAAAAGAGCAATTCGCCATTTTCCACCCACACATTACAGCCTATATCGCCACCACCCACTGGCATCGATTCGGATGAATTTTTGCTTTGGGTGTTCCAGGTCACATTATACTGTTTGGAAAATTCTCCTTTACCGTAAGTTGCATCAACTATCAATAGCATCAACAATACGTTTACAAATATTCGTTTCTTCATTTGTATGTTTGTTATTGTTAAACCTGTTTTTTATATGTTTTGCCCACTTTCGTCAGGCGTTTTACGACGCTGTATCGCAAAGATATTGAATCTGTGTAATGTAGTAAGTATAAATATGATACAGCCCAATTACTTTTCCGGCTTTCATAAATGTTATGTTTAAAACAAAAAAGGGATGGAAACATCCACCCCTTATTTGACTTACAAACTGCTCTTTAAAAGTTTGATTTTTTGAGTTATACCTGTTTCTTTCTCTTTAATTTCGAGAATATACGCACCCGTTAGCAGTTTCATTCCAATTTCTGCATTGCCGGTTACCGTACCCGACTCTACTACAACTCCCGATTGAGAAATCACCCTGTAGAGTAATGCATTTTCGGAAACTATTTTGGTGTGATTTTTAAACGGATTCGGATAAACCGAAACTGTTTTACTCTTTGTATTTCCGATCGACATAGGCAATGTAACTTTAATGTTGCCAATCCCGAATATTCCGGTTCCATCCAACGCCCAGGCCAATACCTGAACATTGCCGGCTTTCTTTGCTGTTAATAATCCTGTGGAATCAATCGTAGCAAGCGCCGGATTATCTACCTCCCAGAAGACTTTCTGATTGGTCGTATTTGCGGGATTAAACTGAGCGTTCATTTGCAATTTGTCGCCATCAATAGCAACTGTATTTATTCCATTCGCACCACTAACAGTAATAGACTTTGCATAAGAGGAGTTATCCATCTCGCCATACATCATGCCCAGGTATGTAGAAAAGAAAACCCTTCCGTAAGTGTTCATATCACCGACCATCACACTTGAATTACCTCCAAATTTTTCTCCATCAGTAGTAACCCGCACCCAGGTGGTACCCATATCATCGGAGCGGTAAATACGATTGACGGTTTCACTGCCAATTTTCCCGAAAGCAAAAATGGTACAATTGGATCTGCCCGGCGCCGGTTTACCCCAACATGTAGAAATACAATACGTTAGCCCGGTCAGTTGTGTGGCCGTAGCTCCCTTGTTCGCCATCAGGAACAACTTATTGCTGGTACTCACGGCAAGATATTCTCCTTCTACCAATGGATTTATGGATAAATTATAATTGAAATTGGCCGGATTGGTGTTCGTCGTCATCTGAAAGGCGCTGCCATCCCAGGTAAAGGTGTAGCGTGTAGCCCACAGCGTTGAATAAAACACATTCGGATTCACCTTATCTGCATAGATGCGTGTACTCCGGCCTGCAGGAAAAGCATTCCAGGTTACTCCTTTGTCGGCAGTATAAAAGGCATTGTAGTAAGTGGTTCCGCTAACCTGCCAGTTTGTGGCCCAGGCGATAATTTTGCCATCGGCACTAACAGCCGACCATCCCAAAGCCAAACCCTTATCCGTAGCACCTAACGGATTAGGGAGTGCAGGCGTTAAGGATAAAGAGGCAATCGGCACACCTGTCCATTTAATACCACCATCGGTTGAATACATTACATTGCTGCTAATACCACCAGCGGCAACTTTACTACCAGAGCGAATCATCATTTTTTCAGTGGTCAAAGGAGCATAATCTACCGAAGTGGTCACCGTTTGAGCAGGCACAAACCGATAGCCATACTTTGTAGGGTCGGAATAGACCGCACCCGATATATCGCCCAGCGCCAGCATAAATTTACCATTTGGAATTGAAGTTGCATCCATTACAGCTGTTTCTTCCAATCCTTTTACATTGGCATACCAAACGGACGGCGAAGCGGTAAAGTTATCGGTGGAATAAATGCCGTTTCCGGAGGTTACAAAAACACGGTTTTTATTGAATTTATCAATTTCGATACCCCACGCCCAGTGCAACTGCACATTTTGAATAAACCATTTAGGATCATAAACAGCAGTGCCGGAATCAATCATGCGCGGCCCCCAGGTAACCTTGCCATTCTGATCAATGGTTCCCCTGAAAATATCATCACCATAGGTCGTGCTGCCCCATTTCAAATAAGCAAAAACGCTATTGGTACTGGCAGCAATAACGGTTGGATTATCCGCATTATCAATAGAAACACCATGAATCTTATAAATTGAATTGGGAGAAACATCTTCCCATACATTCGTATTTACGTCATAGCGCCACATGCATGCCCTTGGAGCATTGCCGTAAGTGATATAGATTTTACCTTTTGCATAAGCCATGCGTGAGGGAGTGTATTTCGCATCGGGAAAAACGCTTCCACTTCCTGCTTGTCCGGAAATTGGTGTCCAGGTAACACCTTTATCTTTAGATAGATATATATTAGCTGAATCAAGAGGTGCCACCATATCACCACGCGAAACAGCAGCCAGAATAACGGGTGTTTCTTCGCCGGGCGTTCCGGAATCTTTTAAAATATCGATAAAACAGATGCCATTTTTATCCGTAGTGGTTACAACAGGAAAGGACGAAACCCGCGACCATGTAGAGCCATAATTGGTACTTTTCCACAAGCCCGTAGTCCGCGAACCATAATAAAGGATATTGCCCTTATTGGGGTCAACCCTCAACCGTTCGCCTGACCCCTTATTGCCGCCACTGTTGCCCAGAGCTTTAAAATAGGAGGTAACATTGATGTATTCCCAGGTTTCGCCATAATCGACAGAACGCATCAGGGTGGTAGCTCCACCATCTAAATAGACTTCGCCGGTGACACAATAAAACCGGTTAGGAGAAGAGGGATCAATCGCCATACTTTCCACACAATAATTTCCACCGTTGGGCGAGGCATACTGAAGGCTTTTCCAGCTTTTGGTAGCTTCCACCCAACGATAAAGGCCTCCGACATCGGTGCGTGCAATGATAAGATTTTTCTGAGTCGGGCAGGATAAAAATCCGGATACACATCCTCCTCCTCCAAATGGCATCGGCCGGAAAGAGTATTTTTGATATGTTTGCGCCGATAGTGCAAACGAACAGATCCAGAAGATAAATAGATTAAATTTGATAGATTTCATATTGTACAACTTTTAGATTAGATTAGTCCTGATTATTTCTTTTTGTACATTTTGCCCACTTCGGCCAGGCGTTTCACCACGTTTTCGTCCATCAGACCATCGCGGTTGGGAGCGCAGTTGAGCAGGAAGTTGCAGTTGCGTTTGTCCAGCACCTTCAGATGTTTGTTTACAATATTATCGACAGACATCGGCTCTTCTTTTGGAAATTTGAGTTTCCAGAACCATTCGCTCTGAATGGTCGGTCCCTGCTGAGCCGCGAATTTATTGCCTTCCGGAGCCCACTCGTTGCAAGGCTCTTCGAAATGGAAGAAGTCCACATTTTTGTATACCTCATCCAGCGGCAATTTGCGACGCATCTGATAATGGTCGGTAATCAGGATTTGTGGCTGAAGCGATTTGATGTACCTGTACAGCGTATCGTGGTCGGCCTGCGTCCATTTGGTTCCGCAATTGCCCCAACCGTCGAAGGTGATGGAGCGAAACTTTCCGTAGTTGGTCAGCAGCTCTTTGAGTTGTGCTTTAATAAGTGCAATATCTTCGGGGGTAACGTCTCCCTCGATGCCCAGTGTTCTGTCCCATATCGAGAAATAGATGTGCGGCTCGATGCCCTGTTTGCGGAAGGCTTTGCAATATTCGCGCACGATATCGCGCCCTTTCAGCGGCGAAGAGGCAACATCGTAGGTGGTTACCTTGCTGTCCCACAAGCAAAACCCGTCGTGGTGCTTGGTGGTGAGCACGGCGTATTTCATACCGGCACTTTTGGCTGCTTTGGCCCATTGGTTGCAATCGAGTTTGGCGGGATTGAATGAAGCCGGATCTTTGCCGGGCTCTACCCACTCTTTTTCGTGGTAGGTTCCCATGTTGAAATGGATAAACATACCGAATTTCAGTTTGGTAAAATCGGCGCGCAGCTTTTCGAGACTTTGAGCACTGGCCGGGAAGGCGAGGCAAATCAGCAGTAAAAAGGCTAAATTAATGGACGTTTTTTTCATTTTTGTGTAATCTGTTTTGTTAATTGGTATTTCTTTCCTTTTCGGGTTTCAAACCTTAATACATACGAATCTCCATCTTTCTGCGAAGTTAATACATTTCCGCTCAATTTCAAGGGGTTGAAAGAACGAATAATGCATTCGCCGCCCAGTTTGGATGTGATGACCACTTTTTCCGGCACGTTGTTTTTCCACTCCATATCGACCTCAAAACCGCCACGGGCACATAGTCCGCGCACATTTCCATTCGGATAAGCAGGCGACAGGGCTGGCAGGATTTCAATTTCGCCCAAATGGCTCTGCATTAGCATTTCGGCAATGGCGGCGGTTATACCCAGATTGCCGTCTATCTGAAAAGCTTTGAAGAAAAGGCAGGTGAAGTTTGGACTCAACGCATTTTTAAAATGGGTATTGATAACCTCCTGCACCATTGGTCCGTTATGCAATCGCGCCCAATAGTTGGCCGACGAGGCGCCTATCCACGAACCGGCACCGTACCTTGTCCAGGGCTTTTGGTATTCCAGAATCTTTTGAAAGGCCAGTGCCAGTTCCGGCGTTTTGCGTGGCGAAATTTCATTTCCCGGTGCCAATGCCCAGCCTTGCGGGGTTTGCGGTTCGTGTTTTTCGTTAGGCTCCCATGGGTCAATCCACTCCTGCAATCTTCCTGTTTTGGGGTTTATCTGATTGGGCGCCAGTTTGCTGCGGGCAATGCTTAAGCTGTCGCAGAAAGTTTTGTCGCGGTCGAGTATTCGGGCAGCATTCATGCAGTTGGTAAACAGATTGCGAATGATTTGCATATCCTGCGTGGCACCTTTGCAAGCCCAACCCTTGATGCTGTCGTTCAATTTGTAATAATTTTCAAAAGAGGTGGTTGGATTATCCACCAGCCAACCCGTTTTGGGATCGGTTTGCAGCACATCGAGAAAGTAGAGAGCGGCATCGTGCATCAGCGGATAGACCTCTGCCAAATACTTCTTGTCGAGCGTAAACAGATAATGATCCCAAAGATGATGACAAAGCCATCCGTTGCTCACCTGATATATCGACCACCGGCCTGTAACTGCTGTGGGGTGAGTGGTTCGCCATACATCGGCGTTGTGATGTGTCATCCAGCCACGGGCACCGTAGAGGTCGCGGGCGGTTTTGGCACCATCGATGCTCAGTTCGCGGGTCATTTTTATCAGGGGTAAATGGCATTCCGAAAGGTTGGTGATTTCGGCAGGCCAGTAGTTGATTTGTACGTTGCAGTTTAGCGTATAGTTTGAGCTCCACGATGGAAATATATCTTTGTTCCAAATGCCCTGAAGATTGGATGGGTGAGGGGAGTCGCCGCGAGAGGCCGAGATAAGCAGGTATCGGCCAAACTGAAAGTAGAGTGCCGTCAGCGCAGGGTCTTTGCCCGGCGCAAATTTTTTAATCCGTTGGTCGATGGGTTTATTTGCTAAGCTGTCATGACCCAAATCGATACTCACGCGGTTGAAGAGTTTCGAAAAATCGGATGTGTGGGATTTCATCAACTTCCTGTAACTCTGTTTCGACGCCTTGTTTATATCGCTTGCGCAAATGCCGGAGTAGTCTTTGCCTTCGGTGTAGGGGTCTTTGTCGAACCCGTTGTAGCTGGTTTGGGCAGCCAGAATCAGTGTTACCTCTCCTGCATTTTTTACCTGAATGGAATCGTTGTTGGAAATTACCTCGCCACCCTTGTTCTGCACACGCACGGTCGATTGAAACAGCATTCCCTTACCGTCGATGTATCCTTTGGTTTTACCAAACATGGTAAGGTGTACCATTGTTTTTCCTTTCAGGATGATCTCGTTGCCTTTGGCTTCGGTTTTCGACTGTAACTGACTGGTGAGTTTTATGCTGAAATTGAGCACCGGCTTGCTGGCTTTGAGGTGAACCACCATCACCTGATGCGGATGCGACACAAACACCTCGCGCTCGTAGGTTGTTGAACCAATGGAATAGGAGGTGCGAGTTACTCCTTTTTCGAAATCGAGGCTGCGTTTGTAATTTTCCACTGTGCCTTTATTCTCGTAACGCAGCGTCAGGTCGCCCAGCGGTTGGTAACTTTCCATCCAGGGGCCGAGCATGGTGGTGTCGATCATCTTTCCGGCTTCGATGGTTTTACCGTCGTTGATAAGCCCGCGGATTTGCCCCAGATATTTGAATCCTTTTTTATTTACGTACACTTCGGGGCGAACCGTCCACAGGCTCGACTCGTTGAGGTTGATGGTCTCTTTGTACGTGCCACCCCATACCATTCCGCCGATGCGTCCGTTGCCTATTGGATAGGCTTCGAACCACGATTGGGCAGGCTGAAGTGAGTAGTAGCCGGTGGTCTGATTTTCTTTTTTTTGACCAAAAACAGAAATGCAGGAAAAGAGACTAATAGATAAAAGATAGAATTTGAAATGGGTCATCTATTTTTAATATTTTAAGTTGATAACGTGTATTTATTAGATTAGATCATATCTATTCGGTATATGTAGTGTTTATCATAAATTGGATTGGGCTTTAGCCCATTCTTAATGATGAATGGTGAATATGGGCTTTAGCCAAACAATTAAATAATATCGATTTGGCTAAAGCCAATATCTCTTCAAATTCTATTTTCCTCCAGCTAAAGCAGGAGGCAATTCAAATCAAAGATTTCACAGCCCAGAACTCGCATAAAATTAACAGGTTATAAGGCTTTTACAATCCGAATAACAAATCCACCACCTTTTACCATTTTAATTGTTAGCTTAGATTTTTGGGTTACCGGAATAGATTCCATCAAAAAGTCGGTTCCCACACGGTCGGCGTTGGGGCCATCTTTTACTATTTGTGCCGTGTAGTTTCCGTTGCCTAAAAACGAAAAGTCAAGGGCAATGTTCTGTTCCTTGTCGCCGGTCATCCCTGCCACATACCAGTCGTTTCCGGTTTGGCGGGCTTCCACCAGATATTCACCGAATTTGCCTTCCAGCACTTTGGTTTCGTCCCACACAGTAGGAATTTTCGATATGAAGCGGGTAATTTCGGGTTCGCGGTCGTACACCGACGGGGCGTCGCAAAGCATTTTAAGCGGTTCGTTGTAGATAACGAACATAGCCACTTCGTTGCCGCGTGTTCCGTGTACAGCAGGGAGCGTAAAGTGCAGGTTGTGACCAGATTGCATATTGCGCATACCACCGGGTGTAAAGTCCATCGGGCCCTGCAAGCCGCGGGTAAATGGCAACATTGCTTTGTGAGCGGAGGTCACTTTGTCGTCGAAAAGTTTGTTCCATTCGTTTCCGGCCACCGCTTCGTAGTTGATAATGTTGGGGTAGGTGCGTTGCAATCCCGTAGGCTTGGCTGCCCCGTGAAAATCGACCAACATCTTACGTTGTGCGGCAGCTTTGGCAATCTCTTCGTATATGCGGATTCCGGTTTGATCTTCGCGTCCAAAGAAGTCACATTTTATGCCGGCAATGCCCAACGAGGCAAACAGGTCGAGCGCCTTGTCGAGCTGGCGGTGCATGGTATGGCCGGGACACCAAACAATCACCTTTACATTTTTGGCGTTGGCATATTCCACAATTTTACGAATATCGACATCGGGATTGAAAGCGGTCAGATCGTGCTTGTCGGTCCACAACCAGTCGATAAGCAGGTATTCCAATCCGTATTTGGCAGCAAAGTCGATGTGTAAAAGGTAGGTTTGCGTGTTTATGCCACCCTTAAAATTCTGACCTTCAATCACATAGTCGTGCCACCATTCCCAGGCTACTTTTCCTGGTTTGATCCATGCGGTCTCTTTCAACTCGCAGGGTTTGGAGAGTTGGTACACGAGGTCGCAATCGGCAAAGGTGCGGTCGTCGTCGCTGATGACCATCAATCGCCACGGGAACTCGCGTGCGCCGGAGGTTACGGCCAGATAGTCGGCTTCCTTTTCGGGCACTTGGGAATAGTTGCTAAATCCACCGATTTTTGTTGAGAGGGCATATTTTTCGAATGTTCCGGTCAGAAAATTCTCGTAATCGTTGCCACGGTCGAGGAACAGACTCGGATAATCGTACAATCCGGCTTCGGTAATGGCCACCTTCACGTTGGGCGTTGACTGAACAAATACGGGCAGGTAGATCTTCTTCTTTTCCGATTTTATGTTGTCGAGCGGCGACAGTTTGTAGCAAGTTTCGTAGCTGCGGGAGTCGAGCATCCATGCCGAAACCCCGAAATTGAAACGATACGATACTTCTTCCGATTTTACGGTTACCTGCTTGTCGCTCAGTGCGGTCACGAAACGATAGGCAGCACCGTTGTTGTAGGCGCGAAACTGTACCGCAAACCCACCTTCGAAGTTGAGTGTTACCTGATTGTAGTTGTCGCGTATCTCTTTGCGACTGCCGTAAACGGTTTCAATTTTTTTGTCAACCGACGAAGCTTCGGATTTGATAAGCTTTGGCATTGCACCCAAAACCGCATTATTTACGGTAAGGCTCAATGGGGAAAGATCCATCACCCGTTCGCCCTTAAACGAAACCATGTAATAGATTTTTTCGCGAAGCACCACTTCTATAGCGATGTTCTTATCGGGCGAAACTACAGAAATGTTTTTCTGTGCAAATGCCGGCAAGGTTGCTGCAATAAAGAGCAAAGCCAGATACAATTTGTTTAGTCTGTTCATGAGTATTGATGTATTATTTCTTTGTTGCTACAATAAGTCTGGCCGTGCGCGGTGCCATATTTTTTACCGTGTACGAGCCCTCAAATTCGCCTATTTTTTCGTCTGTCCAATAGTCGGTGAGTGTCGATTTTCCTTTGAGTTTCACCGATAAATTAATCGTGTCGATTTCGCTCCAGTTAAAGAAATAGTAGTATTGCGTGTTGCCCAAATCGGTAATACCGGTTTCCATGTTTCCGTCGGAAAAGCGCACGCCACGTCCCGTGGGTTTCAGCAGTTTTTTTACGATTTTAAGTTCGTAATCGCCCAGTTTCGAGGCTTTGTCGCCGCTGAGCATCAATCCTCCCACAGCATGAATGGCGGTTGCGTGAAACAAAAACTCGTTGGGCGCAAGGGGCGTTTTACCTGCGAAAACATTGTCGTTGGAGAGTACAATACAGTCCGGGTCCGATTGCCAAAGCGTGCCGTTTTGCCAGGCGCGGCTCAGGTTTTCGAAAGCCGTTTTTCGAAAGGCAGACCATTTGCGGCTGATGTCGTCGCTGGTACGCATGGCCGTTACCAATCCGAGCGACGGCCATATAGGAGCGTTGCAACCCAGTACTACCGTATTTTTGTCGCAGCCTTTCAGTATGGCCTCCATGCCGCGCCGGTAGGCTTCGATGCGGGTGGCTTTTTTATCGAAATGAATGCCGTTGTGAATGGCGCCCCAGTAGTTGGCATCGAGCTTGAAGTAGTTTACACCCCATTTTTGGCGCATGGTGCGAATCACGTTTTCGAGGTGTTTTTGCACTTCGGGATGTGTGCCGTCGAGCACATACCACGGACCCGAACGCCAACCTCCAAAACCCACTTTAGCCGAGTTGAGCGGATTGCCTTCGGAGTCTTTTACAAACCAGTCGGGGTGTTCGCGGAAAACACGCGATTTCTTTTCGGCAATAAACGGTGCTACCCAGATTGCGGGTTCAAACCCTTTGGAGCGGATGGCCGAAAGTGTTTTTTGCAGATCGCCGTATGCCGGGTTCTCGTCGAGCCAATCGCCCATAAACGGTTGATAGCCATCGTCGAGCTGGATGTATTTCAGTTCGGGCAGCGATTTCGATAAAAGATTCAGGTTTTCTTCGATGATGCTATGTGTCACCGCAGGGCCGTAGCAATACCACGAGCACCAACCAGTAGGTATGGGGCTGGTTTTGCGTTGCGGGTGGTTCTTTGCAATCTCGCCTGCAAAGAGGTCGAACAGCGCCCCGCGATTATTTCCGCTGAGCAACATAAAATCTTCGAGCTGCCACGTCTCGCCCGGTTTTAGTTCGAGACCTTCGGCATCGATGGAGATTTGTATGCTCAAACTGTCGTAACTGATGCGACCAATAAACTTTCGGCACGACGAAAAGCCGAGTACAAGCTGACTCTCCGGCGCAACACTCACCGACAACATACCATACGCCGTGGGCATTCCGTGAGGTCGTGGTATGCGGTAGTGTTTCTCGTCGTTGTAGCTGCTGATGTTTATTGGTTTGGCCAGCGTACCTCCGTGTTGGTGAAGCATCTGAAACCCTTCGCCGTAAATAGGAGCGTTAGGCTTTAAACCATGTTTTGGTAAATCAAAAAGTACGATGTTAGATACTCGCAACGGGGCACTGCCCGTGTTTTTGATTTTCGATTTACAAATGTTTCCTTTCCATTGGCGTTGCACCTGTATGTTTTTCGACGACTGCAATTTGCCCTGAGCATCCTCTACCCATGTAGCTGATTTTTTAAGTAGCCCAACGAATGCTGAGGTCTGAGCGGGACAAATTGTCCCGGTACAGATCAGAAAAAGCAAGAGAATTAATTGTTTGGACAGAATTTTCATGTTTGATATGTCTTTACGAATTATTTCACTGCATTGTATTTGAAATTTCTGAAAATAACCTTTCCTGTGCCAATCGAACAAAGTCCGATGCGCAGGCTCATAAATCCGCCCAAAGCATTGTGGTGGTATCCCGAAACTTCAAGCGAATTTTCAATTTTTTGCCACTTCTTCCCATCCAGACTGTAATACATATTGACCAGATGGTTGCGGTTCTGAAGTTTCAGATAAACATGACTGACGCCCGACTTCTTTTCGGTCGGGTTTGTCCAGTCGCGTATAATGGAAAAGATGTTGTCTTTATCTGCGGCAATGCCTGAGAAAGTCCGGTCATTGTAGAACAAAACCAGAGCCCCTTTGGCGCTTCCTTCCATCTCCATTTCTACCTGAACGTCATAAGAATGATCCTGCGGAATGCACAACAACGGCGAGCATTCGCCCACGTGATTGCCCTTTGTGTTTATGGATAAACTATTGTTTCGAACAGAAAAGCGGGTGGTGTCGTATTGCCGGTAGAACTGCCAGTGCGCACGTAGTTTGTTTCCGCTGAAATTGTCCGACAAATCGTATCTTGTCTGCGTTTTAGCTCCTGCGGGCAAGGCGATGGGTTGATCAATTTTCAGTCCGGCAGGCGATTTAAACCAACCGTCGGAAGTCCATTCGATAGATTGCAGCAGGGTTTGGCGTCCCATGCCGTAGAAGCCGTTTTCGTAGGAATGATAAATCATCCACCACTTTCCGGCCGCATCGTCTATCAGGGTAGCATGACCCTTCGACAACCATCTTTCGTTTTTGCTAAATGTGCGAACGATGGGATTGTAGGGTGAATTCTCCCAGGGACCCAGGGGCGATTTGGAACGGGCCGAAATGACCAGATGGCTTGTAGCCGGCCCGGAGGTTCCGCCTTCGGCCACAGTCAGGTAATAGTATTCGCCGTGTTTCATCACTTTGGGCCCTTCGAGGCAAAAGCATTCGATTACCCAATCGCGGGGAATGGGCCAGCCCGAATAGGCCATCACCGGTTTGCCGGACACCGAAAGTCCGTCGTCGGCAAGAGGGACATACGAGCCATCGCTGAAATAGAGATAGCGTTTGCCCTCTTTATCTGTAAAATGCCCCGGGTCGATATTCCCGATTTTCAGGTCGATGGGGTCGCTCCACGGGCCACCGATTGAATTAGCCCAAACGACATAGTTCTTGCCGTTAGCCGGAAAGTAGATGTAGTATTTTCCGTTGCATTTGGCTAAATCCGGTGCCCACACCGACCCCAGGTTTTTGGTCAGGGCGTGGGTAACGGGTTCCCAGTTTACCAAATCGGTCGAATGCCAAATCAGCAAACCGGGGTAATATTCGAATGAGGAATGAACCATGTAATAATCCTTCCCGTCACGAAGAATGCTCGGGTCGGGATGGTCACCCGGGAAAATAGGATTGGTGAAGGTTGTGCTCTTTTTCGTTTCTTTGGTTTGAGCGTGAATTGCGATGAATAAACAGCAATGAAGCAGCACCAATATAATAAGGCTTTTTTTCATAACTTTATTTCTTACTTATGTCTAATAAGAATACGTCATTTTCCCGAATATTGAGCTCTTTAACCAATTTGCCATCGGCTTTTACCTGAACTGCAATGGTGGCGATGGGCGCGCCGTTATTCTCATTTTTGATTTTATTGAATTGTTCCCGATTGAGATTCATCGGTTTTTTCATATCCAAAAAACTCGTATAGGCATCATTTACCCGATAGCCTGTCTGATAAATTTTCAGCGTATAACTTCCGGCCGGCATTCCCGAAACCGAAACTTTTACTTTGCCTTTTGCCTTAGCGGGCAAATCCTGAATGTAGTACTTCTGATTGTGGGTCGAATCACCGGGGTGGGTATTGGTGAAATCCCACAAAAGCACCTGTACGCCCTTGTTGCTTTTGCAGGCCCACGATGCTGAGTCGGCATTTGCAAGTTCGGTTTTACCCAGCTTGTTCAAAAACTGATAGGCATAAAAAGCAGGCTTGTTGATTCCCTGAATAGTTAGCAATCCGAAACCTCCGTGGAATGCACCAAAACGTACACCTGCCTCTTCAAATATATCGGTAAATACCCAGTACGACATCGAATTGGCGGTGTTGCCTACCTCTTTCAGCTTTTGCAAAATATAGGCGGCCTGGTGGTAGCTGTCGTGTACCGGGTCGGCCGGGGTGTACGACGAGCTCCACTCCGTATAGTGCAATTCGAGGTTGGGCTTAAAGGAGTTGGAAATCTGTTTGCGCGAATTGATGACATCGCCGCTGACCACGTTTTTGTCTTTGCAAAGTACGGTGCCCCCTTTGCCAAACTCATCAAGGAATCCCTGTTTTACGCCGTAGGTATGGGTGCTGATAAAGTCGATGGGCACGTTGTTTTGTTTGCAATACTCAATCATTTCGGGCACCCACGCTGCTCCGGCGGTGGCCGGTCCACCCACGCGATAGGCGGGGTTTACGCTTTTTATAGCTTTGGCTGAATGGTTGTATAGTTTGAAATATTCGGCTTGTGTGCCGTGCCAAAATCCGTCTAAATTGGGTTCGTTCCACACTTCGAAATACCAGGTTTTTACCTCTTCTTCGCCGTAGCGTTCGGTGAAGTGTTGCGTCAGGGCGCGAATCAGATCTTCCCATTTCTGGTAGTCACGGGGAGGCGTGCCGTTGCCTTTCCACCAGAATACGGTGGTATTGCCGCTCGCCAGTCCCCACGGCATGAATCCCAATTCGACAAACGGTTTGATGCCAATCTCGTGTAGTGCATCGAACAGAGCATCCACATATTGGAAATTGTATTCCGGTTTTCCTTTTTCTTCCCGGTAAACACCCATATCGTCGCACAGCAGACCGTGCATCCGGATGTATTTGAATCCGCACTCTTTGGTCACATACCTGAGTTGTTGCTGCCAGTCTGCGCGAAGTCCTTCGTTGGCACGTCCGGCACCCACACATTCGTTGAAGAAGGTGTTCAGTTTTCCTTTTTCCTTGTTGTAATTAATTGAGATAACCCGCTGGTTTTGAGCTGATATTGTGATTGTGTAAAAAGCCAGAAATAATGCGGTTATTTTGCTGATTTTCATAGAGATAGTGTTTTCAAAAGTTAGTGACTATTAATCATATTGTGAAAAAACAATAATACGACAGAAACAGAAAGAGGATTTACGCAAAGTTAGCAGATTTATTTAAATCCGCATGCTTTACGCAAATCCGCATTCTGATTTTTATCTAAGCAGATACGAAATTAAACTGTTCTGATTTTTTAATAGAAAGTTTAATTTTTTACAAGCTTAAATTGGTTTTTCAAACCACTCTGTTTATCGGTCAGGCGAAGCAAATAGATACCACTACCCAAATTCAGACCAACCTCGCCGTTGCCCGATACAACTCCCGATTCGAGCAACGTACCACTGAGCGAGTAAATCCTGTATTCCAGCTCTTTTTCGGTGTAAACGTTGGTTGTGTTTTTGAACGGATTGGGGTAAACCCTGGCCAGAGTAAGTTCGGGTGTAATATCATTTATACCACTTATTTCGTCAACGACTTTTACAGTCATCATGCCGAAAATAGCTGTTCCATCCAGAGCAGTGGCTGTCACTTTTACATCGCCGGCTTTTATTCCGGTCACCATTCCGGTCGAGTCGATGGTGGCAAACTGGGTATTGTCTATCTCCCAGGCCAGTTTTTTGTTGGTGGTGTTCGATGGAGTGAACAGGGCTGACATCTGCAATTTCCCACCTTTAGAATAGACCACATTCTTACCTCCACCGCCAAATACAGTTACCCGTCTGGCATACACAGAGCTATCTATATCGGCATAAATCAGTCCGATACCTACATTGCTGATGAAGACCCGTCCGTATTTGTTCATATCGCCAACCAACAGATTTTTGTTCAGCCCGCCTCCAAAACGTGAATTGTCGTTCGTTACCTTTACCCAGGTTTTCATGTAGTCGTCTGAACGATAGACACGGGCGGTAGGGTCGGTGCCCATGGTGCCGTAGCAGAAGATAACCGCGTTGTCTCTTCCGGGCGCGTTTTTACCCCAGGCTACAGAACCCACGTAAGTAAAGTCGGGCGATTTGGTTACTTTGGCTCCCTTTTCGCTGAACAGATACAATGATTTTCCGGAAAATGCCAGAAATTCGCCTTCCACCAAAGGATTTACGCGAATCATCCTGCTAATCGACTCAGGGGGTGTATTGCTCACATAGTCGAAGCTTGTTCCATTCCAGGTATATGTATAAATAGCGGGTCCGGTACTTACATAAAATACGTTCGGGTTCACTTTATCCGAGGAGATAACGGTTTCGCCCGGAATCACCGCTGCCGGAAACTCAACCCACGTTTTTCCGTAGTCTGCGGTATAGAAATTTCCGTAGTGCGTTTTTTTTGTTATATTTTTCGTTTCCCACGAAACATGCCAGGCTATTATTTTCGCATCGGCGCTTATGGCGATTCTTCCGTACCCGGCACCCTTTACCAGAGTGTCCGATTTTGTGAGTCCGTAGGGTATAGCATCCGCCGGAACTCCTGTCCAGGTGGCTCCGTTGTCTTTGGAGTACATAATCGGACTGGTGATTCCTCCTGCTGTTCTCGAACTTCCGGTACGAATTAGAACATTACTCAATGTGGCGTAATCGACCCCGCTGGTGACCGACTGTGCAGGACTAAATTTCAGACCATATTTGGTTGGGTCTGTATATGTTCCACCCGACACATCGCCCAAAGCGAGCAGAAATGGTCCACCCGGTTTGGATGTAGCTTCCATGGTGATGGTCTCTTCCAGATTTCGTACGTTGTGATACCAGAGCGAAGGGGTTTTGGTGAAGTTATCAGATGAAAAAATTCCATTACCTGACACCACGAATATCCGGTCTTTGTTGAAGGGGTCAATTTCCACATCAAACGTCCAGTGCATACCCGATGCCTGCGAAAACCAATTTGTATCGTAGTTCACCGTTTGTCCTTCGAGCAATCGTTTGGCTCCCCATGTTACCTTAGCGTTCGCATCAATAAAGCCTCTGTAAATATCATCTCCCCAGGTTACTACACCGGGTTTCCAGCCCTGCCAGAGTCCACCGTGACCGGTAGTGGCGGCAATTACAGTTGGCTTTGTTGTATTATCTACCGAGATGCCATTCAGACTCATGTTAGTCACGGGCGAAATATTGTCCCAGAATTCGCCGGCTACATCGTATCTCCAGATTCCTCCTTTGCCATTTCCTTTGTACACAAAATAGATTTTACCACCGGCGTAAATATTTTGATTGGGGATAATGTCGGTAGGAGGTACTGTGGTGCCGTTTCCTTTCAATGTAGAGATGGGCAACCAGGTTTTTCCACCGTCCTTGGTCATGAAAATATTCACGGAGTCAATCGGAGCTTTGTTGTCGCCACGGCGTGCTACACCCAGGTAGAAGCAGGGAGTTTCACTCCCTTTTTTACCAGACTCCGGTATAAAGTTGACGAATGTTATACCAAAATTGTCAGAAGTATTGGTGTTGGGCAATGTGGTGATTTTTGTCCAGGTCTCACCATAATCGGTACTCTTAAACAACCCGTGCATAGGCGATCCACAATAGAGCACATTGTCTTTGTTGGGGTCCACAATCAATCGTTCTCCGGTCGATTTTCCGGCTACGTTACCACTGGCTTTAAACTGATTGGTTACATCAATATAAGTCCATGTTTCACCGTAGTCTACCGATTTCATAATGCACGAGTAGTAAAAATAGCCCTCACCCGCAAAGCAATAGACGCGGTTGGGGTATTGCGGGTCAACGGCGATACTCATTACGCACATAGCACCCAGTTTGGGGCATGCAAAGTGCAGACTCTTCCAGCTTTTGGTAGCTTCTACCCAGCGAAAAGCGCCTCCCACATCGGTACGGGCATAGATCAGGTTTTTTTGAGTGGGGCAGGTGATTATGCCCGATACGCAACCCCCGCCTCCAAATGGCACTGTGCGGAAAGAGTAGGGTTGAGAGGTTTGTGCTTGCGCAAAAAGAGAAAATAAGAACAGTAAAACTGTGTAAAGGGAGTTGTGTTTCATAATGAGTGAAAAATTGATAGATAGATTGTCTTTTTTAGTGTAAATCCCGATTTTCAACTCTTCTCTATTTATTGAGAATATCTGTCGAAAGTCGGGTGGTTATCAGTATGACTTTTTCCATAAGATAACCTCCTTCATTAATGGGGGTAGTCCGAATTCAATAAGACTGGTTTGATTGCGTTTATAAAGAGAGGCTTAAGGAGCTGATCAGATAGATTAAACAGATTTGAAATAAATACAAAACGCACGACTATTTATATTGTATTTGTGCAAATATACGGATTGTCAGATTTTCAAAAAACGATAACAGAATAATTTATTATATCGCAGAAAATAGATTCCCGGGGGCAGTGACGATACATCCACTGTGTTTACTGCTGTTGTGCGGATAATACTTCTTCCCATTAAATTATAAATTTCAACAGAAGATATCTCTGTGTTTCCTGAAATGTGAAGCATATCTTTTACCGGGTTGGGGTATATATTTACTTCCGAACCGGACACCGGTGCTGCAATACCAGATGTGGTATAGCTTCTGCCGAATAGTTCCATTTCGTACAACCTGACAATCCCCCCCGATGCCGCTGTTACATAGAGTCTTATCTGACTGACGGTGTCGGCGGCAAAGCAGGCAGAATATTGAGGGTCTGTATTGCCGGTTACATTCAGCACATCAACCCAGGCACTGTTTTTCATCTTTTGCAACTTAAAGTCGGTCAGTGGCGAATTATAACCCTGATATCCGGTGTAGAGCTTTAGTCGGTTTACTATGTATTCACCGCCCAAATCTACCGATATCCACTGCGGATTGGCAGATGTAAATGCGGCCGAAACCCACCGGTTGGCGTCTGTTGCTGCCGATAATCCATCCACAGCCAAACTGCCCGAATAGGATGCACTATTTACAGAACTCGTTGTTGTTTTTTTTTTTAATAGCAGACTTTCTGCCGTTAAGTTAGAGAATACAGTGGCTTCGTTGCTCGAAAAAACTGTGTCTTTTGTTCCATTGTAATAGGTCAAAAGATAGGTGTAATTCACATCAGGCAACGCCGACTTATCCCAAAATGTAGTCGTGGATACATCTTTTATATCCGTTACAAGGGTATAGTTGCTACAATCATCTTTTCGTTCAATCTTGTATCCACCTGTGCTTAAGATGCTTCTATCCCATGTCAGGTTTACTCCATCGCTCGCTGCCGATGCTGTTAATCTTTTTCTGAAACTGCTTTTATAGATAAAGGTAGTTCCTTTTGTTTTCTGTATGTCAAATCCGTAGCGAACATAGGCTGCCTCGCCCGACAACGAACGAATCACCGCCGAATCCAGTGCTCCGTTTGTCCAGTATATATCCACTTCGAATCCACCCCGGGCGCGAATCCCTTTTACCGACCCCGTAGCCCACGATTGGGGTAGAGCTGGCAATATCTGAATCAGATTGTGCGCTGCAGAATCGGGATTAGCTGTAATTTTTCCTTTTGTGTCGGTATATAGATGCGATTGCATCAGCATCTCTGTCACACCAGCGGTGTACCCGAAATTTCCATCAATCTGGAAAGGAGGGTAGGTGTCGAACAGATTTGACAAAATGTTTTTGTTCAGCATCTGATTTACAAAGAAGTAGGAGCGTTCTGATTCGAGCAAACGGGCGTAGATATTGATTTTCCAGGCACTACTCCAACCTCCGCCACTGTTGCCCCGTGCATTCATGGAAACCAAAGCTGCTTTGGCATAAGCGGGTGTGCTGAGCGGACTGATTTGTCTGCCGGGGTGTACGGCAAACAGATGCGAATTGTGGCGGTGCTTGTCATCCTGTCTGTCCACATCTTCCATCCACTCTTGCAGTTGTCCCCATTTGCCTATTTGCGGACCCAGCATCTTGTCGCGCATGGCTTTTATTTTTGTGGCATAAGCTTCATCTACATTCAGTACGCGGGCTGCTGTTACATAGTTCGAAAACAGATCATACACAATCTGTTGGTCATAAGAAACACCGGGGTAGGGGGTGCGGTCTCCCTCAGCCAGATTTGGCCCGTGCTCCGGCGACCATCCGTCGGGTGTAATCAGTTTGCCATCGGCACGGGCAATCAGGTGGTTTTCCCAATAAGAAACCACATCTTTCATCATCGGATAGGCCCGGTTTTTCAGGAAATCCTTATCGCGGTTGAACGCATAATAATCCCAGAAATTCTGGCTCAGCCAGGCACTGCCCGGTCTGTGAATACCCCATAGAGAGTTTCCTCCGAAAATATTATTTGTGCTATACGCAATCCAACCGTAAGGTGTGATGAGCTTGGGATCTGTTGATATTTTTTGTACTTTGGCCAGATTCTCTACCCAGTCGAAATAGGGCTGCTGGCAGTCGGCCAGTGCGGTTTGGTCTGCCGGCCAGTAGTTCATCTCCAGGTTGATATTGGTGGTGTATTGCGAGTACCAGGCCGGTGCTTTACTGTCATTCCAGAGCCCTTGCAGATTGGCCGGAAGACCGCCCTTGCGCGATGAGCTGATGAGTAAATATCTGCCATATTGAAAAAGAAGTGATTCTAAAACCGGATCGCCCACGTTGGCGGCTTTGCTTTTGTATTGAGAGAGTCGTGTGTTGGTGGCAATGTCGGCTTTGTCGCCACTTATTTCGAGTTGTACACGGTTGTAGAGTGGCTGAAAATCTGCGATATGTCTATCCAATAGTTGCTGATAGGTTTGAGCGCTTGCATCATCCAGTATCTTTGTTAAACGGTCGTGAGGATGTGTGGTTTTGAAGCTTTTGCTCAAATCGAGAACAAAATCGGTGCCTGCTGTAAGTAATACAGTTACATGATCTGCACCTGTAACCTGTATGCCTGAAGTATCGGCAAGTAAAGAGCCGCCTTCATTCAGTACCACCATCTGCGATTCGTATTTCATGCCATTTTCGACCAATGCACCGCTGGCTGTCAGTCGGTTGCTGCCCTGTACAGTTTTTAGTGCTCCGTGTGTATCGGTCAGTTTTACTTTTCCGGTTATTTGTCCGGCTTTGTTGGCTGTCAGTCGCAGCACGATTACTTTATCGGGATAACTGACAAAACAGGTTCGTTCGTAGTGAACCCCGTTTGCGTCAAAAACTGTGGAATGCACCGCTTCATTTAAGCGCAATTCGCGTTGGTAGCCTGTTGTAGTGACCGCAGGCATTGTAAAATAGAGATCACCAAAAGATTGATAATTCCCCATTTTTACCTGGTCGCCGGTCTGGAGCGATTGCTCGTTGAACTGAATTCGTTCATTCGCAACCGCTCCAAAAACCATTGCACCAAGGCTGCCGTTTCCTATTGGTAGAGCTTCGAGCCACTGTGTGGCCGGTTGTGCATACCAAAGTCTGTTATTTACGGCATTACCTCTTACGCAGATTGAGAGAGATAAAATAATAGAGGATAATAGATATAAGCCAGGAAGCTTCATAATTATGTAATTAGATTAGAACAGGTTATTCCCGAAAATCCATTGAATTTTTACTGACAGAATGGCTTTGGAATATCCTTTAAATCAGCGTAAATCATATAGATTCTCACAGTACAAAATTAGATATTTATTACCGTGTTGTAATTCGAAAATACGTGTTTGTATTTCAAAAATCAGTTATTGGGGCTTTTTTTGCCGGTTTCGGGGAAACAGGGCGGCAATGAAATATAAGAATGGGGCTGCGTCTGTTATTCTTTTTTGTGCTCTCTCCTTTCTTTATTTTAGAGGGTTTTTATTTACCTTTGTTCTCTCAAACGTCAAATTGTAAATATTTTTATCTATGGCTGGTTTTGGTAAATGGATTGGAGGCGGGTTAGGTTGGGCATTCGGTGGTCCGTTGGGTGCTATTTTAGGTATAGCTATCGGTTCTCTTTTTGATAGTGCTGCAACCGGGAGTGCCGGACAAATACAGCAATCGTCTCATACTACCGAGGGCGATTTCAAAGTGAGCTTGTTGGTGCTGATTGCTTGTATAATGAAAGCCGACGGACGTGTGGTGAAAGCCGAACTTGCTGTTGTGAAGCGTTTTTTAGTTACCAACTTTGGCGAAGAGGGGGCGGCAGAGGCTTTGCAGATTCTCAAAAAATTATTGGAACAGGATATCAACGAATCTGAAGTGGCTGCACAAATCGGACACCGGATGAATTATTCGACCAAACTCGAATTGTTGCATTTCCTTTTTGCAGTTGCCTATGCCGACGGTGAATTGCACTCAAATGAGTTAGCGACCATTCAGCGAATAGCATCGCTATTCGGTATCGAACGCCCCGATTTTGATGCTCTAAGGGCTCCTTATACAAAACAATCAGATCCGCAATGGGCTTACAAAGCTCTCGAAATTGAACCCTCGGCGTCGAATGATGACATCAAAAAAGCCTATCGGCGAATGGCGATGAAGTATCACCCCGATAAGGTAAATGATTTGGGCGAAGAGGTCAAAAAATCGGCCACTGAGAAATTCAGAGCTGTAAACGAGGCTTATGAAACACTTAAAAAAGAGAGAGGTATTGTATAATAATATGGTGGCAGACAACTTTATTACCGGTTTTCCGGACTTAAACAAATCTTCGTTTAGCAGAGATGAGTTAATTCAGCTTATTCAGGCAGAGGGTGAGCACAGAATTGCTTTGCTTCGCAAAGCTGCGGAGGTGAAGGAGCGAGAGGTGGGCAATGTGGTCTATTTGCGTGGTCTCATTGAGTTTTCAAACCGTTGTGCCAAGAATTGTTGCTATTGTGGCATTCGCAGCGACAACCGATCTGTAAAGCGCTACTCGGTTTCCGACGAAGAGATTCTGGAGGCAGCACGGTATGCACATGCGCAAAATTTTGGCTCTGTCGTTTTGCAATCCGGCGAAATTGAGAGTGCGGCTTATACCGAAAGAGTGGAGCGTTTGCTGAAAGAAATAAAGGCTGCCACAAACGGAGAGCTGGGGGTCACCCTTTCGTGTGGTGAGCAGAGCGAAGATACTTATCGCCGCTGGTTTGCTGCCGGTGGGCACCGTTATCTGTTGCGGATAGAAAGTTCAAATCCCCAACTCTATTCTAAAATTCACCCGGATGATAGTCTGCACAGTTTCGACCGCAGAATAGACTGCCTGCATACGCTCAAACGAATCGGGTATCAGGTGGGTACCGGTGTTATGGTAGGGCTCCCGTTTCAGACATTCGACGATCTGGCCGGTGATCTCCTGTTTATGAAACAGTTCGATATTGATATGTGTGGCATGGGGCCATATATCGAACATCCGGATACTCCTTTGTATGAGTTTCGCGATTCGCTTTTGCCTCTGCAGAAAAGATTTGAGTTGACTCAGAATCTGGTCGCTATTTTGCGTATTATTATGCCCGACATCAATATTGCGGCTACCACAGCTCTGCAGGCTATTGATAAGCTGGGACGCGAGAAGGTGATTAAATCCGGAGCTAATATTTTGATGCCCAATATCACTCCCGGCGTCTATCGCAACGACTACAAACTATACGACAACAAACCCTGTACCGACGAAAATGCAGATGATTGTACCCGTTGTATCGAGGTGCGTGTCAAGTTGGCCGATAACGAGGTGGGGTACGGAAAATGGGGCGACTCAAAACGATTTGGAAAAAGGTAATTATCACCGGCTTTGCAATAATAAGAAATCCGGACAAAACGCTTACATGCTGTTTGTCCGGATTTCTTATTTGTTTGAATATTCTGTTTTCCTGCCTGTTGAATAGGCTATTTCTGAATAAACTTGCAGCTTTTCACTTTTCCGCCGGCATTCACCCGTACAAAATAGACTGATGATTTTTGCAAACCGGCTTTGTCGATCGGAAATGCATGAATGCCTTCACTGTATTTTCCGTTTGCCGGGGTGCCCAGTTTTTGTCCGGATATGTCAAAAATCTCTGCCTTCACATCCGATGGTGTGCTCAAATGGAAGCGAACAAGTGGCGTTTCTCCGTTTTGAAGTATGCTGATGGCCAACTCATCCGATTCGGGACGGTTCACTCCTGTCGATTCGTTCAGTACAAAGGCTACGGCATCGGCTATCACGTAGCCGGTTGTTCCTCCATTGCTCACCGTTAAGGTGGTGTTTACACCCTTCGGTAGCTCATACGTGCCAATCTCTATCCACACTCCATCGTTTTTGGTCTGATTCACATAGATAGTCGTGTCGAGTGTCTCGCAATTCAACCGAAAGGGCACGCTGGCACTGCGATTGTTGCTGGATGTATGGCGCACATACACCTTATACTTCCCGGTTGCCGGCAGCACAGGGGTGTACTTCACCCATTTCAATCCCTTTTCGGCATTGTTGTCGTGCAGATAATCGGCACCGTAGCAGCTTTTTGCATAACTGCTTGGCACCCAGAATCCTTCAACCTGTACTCCGGCGGTATCGCTGTTGTCTATCACCACGGCATTGGTGGGTAGTTTAAACACACGAGGCACACCTACCGAATCCTGCAACTCCTGCATGTAGTTGAGGTAGATGCCTTTGGGGGTAGTGTTGTATTTTTTGCAAAGGGCGGCTGCGTATCCGGTAGCCACACCCATTTGCCCGCAGGTGTTCATTACGCGCGGACTGCCCAGTGCCACATGCGACAGACTGATATTGCGCCCCGCCATCATCAGATTCTCTATGTCGGCCGATATCAGTGACCGATACGGAATGTACCACTTCGGAATAGCAGTAAACTGAGCCTCTGTTTGCCAATCGTAAACCGTATCTTTTATAAAATGCAAATCAATAGAGCGTGTTTCAAATCCGATAGCATCGGCAAACGGTTTGGCTGTGCGTATATCGCTTTCGGTGATAATGTAATCGCCAACAATCCTTCGCGACTCCCGTTTGCCCATAATGTAGGCCATCCACGAGATATAGCGTTTCGCGTTGGCAGCATTCTGTTTCGCCGTGTAGAATGAGCCGTAGCTTGCCCGAAAAAGGTGGTCGCGTATGTGTTCAGCATCCAGAAAAGGATCCAGCCCTACTCCGTACTCCCACCACCAGTCTGCACCGGTAGACGAAAATTTTTTCGATACCGGCATTGCCCACGGTACTGCCGGGAAGGTTGAGGCAACCGTATCCACCGCACTGTTCCACCAAACGGTACTTCCCATCATCAGGTTGTCGGCTACAGCCGGCGCCAGGCTTTCGATGAAGGTTGTTGTAGCTTCCCGCCCGATCATGTAGCGGGCACCCGCCCAAAAACCTATCCAGCCATCACCCGTGCAGTCGATAAACTGGTCGGCCACAAAGCGTTTCTCTTCGCCGCTCTCTATGTGTTTGGCATCTACCGAGGCTATGCGTTTGCCCGACATGTTCACGCCGAAAGCCCGCATGTTGTAGTATTGAGTAATGTTCGTCTCTCGGTCCACAACTTTCTGCCGGCGGTCTGTCAGGGCAAAAACGGCATTGGTGCCACTCGTAAAACTGGCATTTATTTCGCTTACTATTTTATATCCCACATCGCCCAGCGTGTGCACCCGTATCTCGTTACTGCAATTGCCACCCAGCACGGGGCGGTCCTGTATCAGCGCTACCTTTGCACCACCGCGGGCGGCGGCTATAGCTGCTGCTGTTCCGGCTATTCCACCTCCTATCACCACTACATCGTATTTGGGCATTACTTCGGGCTGTTTGCCGTTTCGGGTCAGCTGACTTCGCCATGCCGACAGCGCGGGTTCATCGTTGGGCGGCACATCTGCCCCGTCTGTTGTCAGGTATATTGCGTCGCAGCGCCCCTCAAAGCCGGTCAAATCCTGTAGCCGCAGCGTCACCGAGTCTCCCTGCTGGTCAAACCGGCCACCATACTGCCAGCCCCAGCCACTCCGGGTGCCAAATAGCGTATCAATCTTTACATCATTCACCATCAGGTTAAATACCCCCGGCGGATTCCAGTTGCCGGGCACCCAGTTTTTGGTTCGCACCCACACGTGGTGTTGTCCGCGGGTAGATATAGCTACACGGGTTTGGGCATTTGCTACAGCCTTGCCGCTGCCGTGTGCCAGCAGGTAGGGAGAGCCCATCAGATGTACAAATTGCTGATCTACCACCCAGCCGCCTTTTTGTCGAAAAGATTCGGCCTCTACCAGCACTCCGCCGGCTTTGCCCGTTGTGTTCCACCAGCATACGGCCAGCAAAAGTGCAAATAAATGTGTTTTCATGTCAGGGGTTAATTAGAGGGGTTTGTTTTTGTTTAATATTCATTTCGTATCGTGGCATACACGCCATACGACTCGCCGGTTACCTTGTAAAACGGCTTCAGTTTATATATCCGTCCGCCATTTCTGAGCGAAAACGAAAGTCCGTCGGCATCTTTGCTCAATCCGGCCAGTATCTCCTGTTTCGAACCTTTTAATATCAGCTCATCCCATGCCTCAAAGGCCAGTAGCACAGGTCCGTAACTCAGTGCAATCACATTCTTGTTATCCGCCATCGCCTCTATCCGGCACTCAAATGCAAATTGAAGCTCCACTTTGTCGCCACTTTTCCACACCCGGTCTATCGTGATATACGAAAGCGGTTTCACCACCGTTTTCACCGCCACGCCATTCACCAGCACGCGGGTTTTACTATTGGCCCACGAGGGCATCAGCACGTTCATCGCAAATCGGGTAGGCGACTGTGCACGCACGCTCAGTGTCGTTTTGGGTTCTTCGGGGAAACGGCAGCTTTGCTCCACATTCACCCCTTTCTCCTTCCAGTTTACCTCCGACGGCACATACAAATTCACCCACAACTCTGCATCTTTGTGAAAGTAGATATTCGCATTCAGTTGCGTAAATGCCTCTATTCCTGTGCCATTGCAACAGCGGAAATCATTCTCTTTCAAAAACTTCTTCGTGCGGGGCGAACTCAGCGGCAGGTGGTAGGTTACCGCCCCGTTTTCCTTGTTTTGCAGGGCCAGCACCGAATTGTAAAACGTATTCATATAAGCATCCGCATACGTCGGCTCAGCTGTCCACCGAAACAAGGTAGCCGACAGCTTCTGTGTATTGTGCGACACGCACGACTCTGCAATTTCGTCCGTCAGTGTAGCGCTCAGCCCGTCTGCCTTACCCCAATGTTCCGCCTTCATGGCCGTAGGTGTGGTCCCTATCGGGCGCGGCCCGCTGCTCGACCCATTCACATAGCAATGGTGGTGTAGCAGCATATCCCAAAAGTTCACCACTGCATCCCGATATACCTTTTCGTGCGTATTCTCATACCGTCTGGCAAAACCATTCACCAGCACCAAATGCGTATTCGAGTGCAGCCCCGACAGTATATCTTTTCCCTCTGCCAGCGGTTGGCTCAACCATTTACGGTCAAACACCTCCGCCAGTTTCAGGTGTTTTTCGTTTTTCGACACCGCATACAGATTGTGCAGCACCTCATTCATTGCGCCCGCCTCGTTACCCGGGTTCGCCTGTGGCGTATACAGCATCTTTTCTATCTGCTCAGCACTCAATCCATTCACCCGTTCTTCCACAAAATCGGCCATATTCAGTACCACATCGTATGCTTGCTTATTGCCCGTCAGCGTATAGGCGTCCAGCAAACCCTGCATAATCTTATGGTACGTATAATACGGCGCCCACACCCAACCGCCTTTTTCCAGCGTCTCAATATCCATCACCGGGAAAGCGCTCAGGTACTTTCCACCCAGTTTTTGCTGACACTCAGCCAGCGCATTTACCATATATTCTATTCGCTTTTTCAGCAGCGTATCTCCTGTCTGTGATACCTCCCACGCGCACGCCGACAAATAATGCCCCGTGAAATGTCCGCGCAATCCGATACCCGGATTCTCCCAGCCCTCCAGCGCTTTTGCCTCCGATTTTATACCCGCATTCACCCTGAAATTATGCAACAGCCTGTCCGCATCCAGTCGGTGCAGATAATCCCTGTTCAGCTCCTCCCGCTTCATTATCCACGAATCCTTTAGCTTCACATCGCTCAATGCAAACGCGCTCAGGTTCTTATCCACCACCGTGCGCTCCGGTTTTTTACTGCTCCCGGCCATTACGGCTGTCGTAGCTACTGCCATACAAAAACTCATCCATCCCTTCCCGTTTGTGTGTTTCATCGTTTGTGTTCTCTGTTTAAATGGTTTAGTTTACAATCATTTGCGATTCAAAATTACTACATTTTCACCGGTTTTCCAACTCAACACCCCATCCCATACCCCAAAACCTCTGCATTTCTTTTTTTTTCTTTTGGGCGAGCCCCTTTATGGGGGCCGGGCTATCCGCTCATAGTCCTCGCCGGTTCATCCTTTGGTTCATTCTCTGGCATTTGCAGCCGGCTGCGGGCTATCCGCTACTATCC
>Ga0114938_1000010_pt1 | contig 203680 bp, 138 predicted proteins | sample AshMeaBigSpring_FD_88675 | JGI IMG/M metagenome (GOLD analysis project Ga0114938, IMG submission 88675) | Groundwater microbial communities from Big Spring, Nevada to study Microbial Dark Matter (Phase II) - Ash Meadows Big Spring | ecosystem: Environmental > Aquatic > Deep subsurface >...
CACTACAACTCAATAACGCCACCGCCGCCGAGGCTATTATGATTGGCGACAGTTATGCAGCCGACATTGTAGGGGCACAAAACGCTGGTATCGATCAGGTGTATTACCCACTTCATTACCCCGAAAACGGCGAAAAACCTGTGTCCACTTATATGATACAGTCGCTTAAAGAAGTGATGGATATTGTATAATCTACAGTCTTTATTCTTTTATCTTTATTCTAATAAAAAATGAGTAAAAAGAAAAACAATTTTTTTGTCGTTTGGGATGGTCATGAGCCAGGTATTTACACATCGTGGGAGGAGTGTAAAAAACAAACGCATGGTTTTGGCGAGGCTAAATACAAGTCGTTTGCAACGATGGAGGAAGCGCGCGAAGCCTTTTTGTCGCCCTACTGGGACTATGTGGGTAAAAACGCCAAAGCTAAAGTGCCTTCTGTTGAGCAGGTTGCAAGTGCTGGCTTGCCCGACAAAGAGAGTGTGGCGGTAGATGCAGCTTGTAGTGGAAATCCTGGGCCTATGGAGTATCGTGGTGTGTATACCAAAACAGGTGTTGAGATATTTAAACAAGGTCCTTTTGCCGAAGGCTCTAATAATATTGGCGAGTTTTTGGCCATTGTTCATGCATTGGCATTATTGAAACAAAAAGGGAGCGATTTGCCTATCTACACCGATAGCATGACTGCCCTTGCGTGGCTTAAAGCAAAAAAAGCGCGCACACGAATTGAAAAAACGGCTGTCAACGCTGGCCTTTTCGAGATGTTGACTCGTGCCGAAAAATGGTTAGCCGAAAATACCTACAGCAACAAAGTACTGAAATGGAACACTGAAGTCTGGGGCGAAATACCTGCCGATTTTGGTCGTAAATAACCCTATTGAAACAACCGCCACCAGGCTTTTACTTCCTTTACACGACCTGCTTGTTCGTAGGTTTGGCATTTAAGCTCCAGCACATTAAAGGCGTCTTCTATCTCGTGCGGAACGAATTTCATGCCTTCGAGCGCTAAAAAATCAAGTAATTCGGCCTGCGTTTTATACTTATAACAGGCTTTTCGGAAGTCGGTATCGCTATCTACACGCGATATAAAATTGATGGATGCTTGTATGCTCATGTTGATTAAGAAATGAAAGAATGAAAAAATTGAAGAATGAAATAGTAAATGACTAAATAGTAAATGTATCTTTCTTCTTCTCGTCATCGCAAGTATCTGTTTCGCAGGTTGTGCATTCGCCCCCACAAACTACAGCTAGTTCCATGGCTGCTTCGTGACTGTAACAAATGAGCTCCTTTTTTTCAAATAATTCAATATTTATTTCTAGCTCTTTGCCTTGTGCTTTGTACACTTTAAAGCCTTTGTTTACAAGTATTTTTAATGCCATGGGATGCATTTGTTCGGCAATGATAGCCTCTACGGTTTGCGCTTCAAGGGCAGGTAATAAATCGCCCATGTTGGCAGCTAAATCCGTTGTTCGTAGCCAGCTTCCTTTTTTTTGCTCAGTGTCGTACACGCAAATACTTCCGTTGGCATGCAAGCCACCTGCCAACACATTTTTATTGGCATAAATATCTATTGTTGGCAGTGCTATCTTCATATTAATCAATTTTTTTAGTCCAAAAAAGCATTTCGGGGTCGCATGCTTCAAAACCCATACGCGCATAAAGTGCTTTGGCAATATTGTTATCGATACGCACTTCAAGCGTTAGTTTGCAGTAGCCACGCTCAGTCGACAGTGCTACCAAGTGATCAAGTAATGCTTTGCTTATACCTTTTCCGCGTACGGCACTGTGAACCACCAAATCGTGTATGTAGAGATAGGGTTTTATTTTGAATGTAGAAAAGTTGACAAAACATGTAGCCAGGCCTACTGCTTTGTTGTTTTCGATAGCAAAATGTACTTCTGCCGTTGGGTGATTGGCAAGTCCATCAACCAATCGGAGTTGCTGTAGTTTGTTATGCGCAGCAGCACCACCCATCGGGTCGGTCATGTAGTGGTTTGTTAACTCCACAAGTGCTTTTAAATGATCTGGATTTTCAAAATCACATTTCTCAAAACAAATCTCACTTTTTATTGCTTTCATAATCAGTTTTTTTTAAATGTGCATATTGCTATAAGCCTTTTTAAGAATACTGAATTTACGCACCTGGTTTGTATCTACGCGGGTCAATATCGTATTTTTTGGTACGAATACCCATCATGCGCTCCGTTATTCCAAGTTGTTCTGCTGCTTTGGCACAGTTTCCTTTGGTTGCTGTAAGCGCATCAATAATAATTTGTTTTTCTATTTTGGCAATAATTATATCCAGCGTACCGCTTTGCATGGTTTTGGTTCCTTCGGCCGTTTGGAGCGATGCAGGTAGATTATTGGATCTCAAAACATTGTCCATGCTAAGGATACAAGCACGCTCAATGCAGTTTTCGAGTTCACGAATATTGCCAGGCCAGTGATACACCATTAAGGTATCAATAGCCGATGAAGTAATGCGTTTAATGTTTTTACCGTGACGCTTATTGAACTTTTCAATAAAAAAGTCGGTCAATATTGGTATATCATTGATACGTTCGCGTAAGGCTGGAATGTAGATTGGAAATACATTGATACGATAATATAAATCCTCGCGAAACTTATCGCTGGTAATCAACTCCTCCAAATTGCGGTTGGTAGCACACACTATACGCACATCCACTTTTATTGGCTTGGTACTGCCTATACGTTCAATTTCACGCTCTTGTAGTACCCGTAGCAACTTTACCTGTGTTGATGGTGGGATATCGCCAAACTCATCCAAGAAAATGGTACCACCATTAGCAGCCTCAAAACGGCCAATGCGTGTATTGCTAGCGCCCGTAAACGAGCCTTTTTCGTGTCCAAATAGTTCGCTTTCAATTAAGCTTTCGGGCAATGCAGCGCAGTTAACTTTGATAAATGGTTTGGTTTTACGGTTGCTGTTAAAGTGAATAGCGTCGGCTATAAGTTCCTTACCTACACCACTCTCGCCACGAATAAGCACAGTAGCATCGGTAGCTGCCACGCTCTCGATAAGGCGAAAAACCTCGTTCATTTTGCTCGAGTTACCTTTTATTTTTTCGGGTAAAATTCGGTTGTGTAATTCGCCGCGAAGACTTTGATTTTCGGCGCGAAGTAACTCCATCTCTTCGGCATACTCCTGTCGTCGGCGCATGGTGCGGCCAATCATGGAGCCTACTATTTTGAGTAAGCGCATATCATAGTCGTATGAAAATACGCCTTTATATACTTTGTGCATGCTCACAGTGCCTATTGTGCTGTCTTTGTAGCGGATAGGTACGCACATAAACGATACATCGCTACCATCAATTTGCGTAGGCGCTTTGGTGAGGTTTAAAAACTCCTTTGAGTCGGCTATCTTTTTAATCAAAACCGATTCGCCTGAGTCAACCACTCGCCCGATAATACCTTTACCGGGCTGATAAACGGTTTTTTTTCGCTCTGAATCAGCTATACCAAACGAACCTTCGATAACTATCGAAGCCGATTCGCGATTAATGAGCGTAGCAATAATTCGCTCACCACCCATGTGATGCGCCATGATGCGCAAAACTTCATCCAAATCAATCTCGCGGTTGCTGAGTAAATAGCTAAGCTCCAGCAGAACTTCAAGTTCCTTGGTGCCATAGCAATTGGGTGAATTGAATTTACAATCTGCATTCATCGCCGCGTCTAGTTGTGTGTCTTAATGACACTATAAATACCCTTAAAAACTAATACCGACAGCAAAAGTACAATAATTATTTACATTGTGAAAGCGAATATTATATTTTAACATGATAAAGATAGGTGTAATATACAAAACGAGTCTTTAATTTATCTAAACCTGCAACTTTATCACCATTTTTTTCGTTAACTTTGCAGTCCCAAACTAGTTTATACTTACACGTTTAAAAAATAAAATACATAATTATGACTGAATTATTCAGCAATTTGCCTTATAAAGTAGCCGACATGTCGTTGGCCGATTTTGGCCGTAAAGAAATTGAAATAGCCGAAAAGGAAATGCCCGGATTAATGGCGCTACGTGCAAAATACGGACAATCAAAACCACTTGCAGGTGCACGTATCATGGGTTCGTTGCACATGACTATTCAAACTGCCGTACTTATTGAAACGCTGGTAGAATTGGGTGCCGATGTACGCTGGTGTAGCTGTAATATCTACTCCACTCAAGATCACGCTGCTGCGGCAATCGCTGCCTCTGGCGTTCCTGTATTTGCTTGGAAAGGTGAAACACTCGAAGAATATTGGTGGTGTACGCTTCAAGCTCTTACTTTCGACGGACACCAAGGACCAACTGTAATTGTTGACGATGGTGGTGACGCAACGATGATGATTCACGTAGGTGTAGCGGCCGAAAAGGATGCAACTATTCTTAATAAAGTAGTTGATACTGACGACGAGCGTTTGCTTAACGCTATTCTGAAAGATGTATTGAAAGAAGATAATGGTATATGGTCGCGTATGACTCCTGGTATTCGTGGAGTTTCCGAAGAAACAACAACTGGCGTTCACCGCTTGTATCAGATGCTTGAAGAAGGTTCATTGCTTTTCCCAGCATTCAATGTTAACGACTCAGTAACCAAATCAAAATTCGATAACCTATACGGCTGTCGCGAATCGTTGGCCGACGGAATTAAACGTGCCACCGACGTAATGCTAGCTGGAAAAGTAGTTGTAGTATGTGGTTATGGCGATGTTGGTAAAGGTTGCGCACGCTCGATGCTGGCTTATGGTGCACGAGTTATTGTTACCGAAATTGATCCAATTTGTGCCCTACAAGCATCGATGGAAGGTTTCCGCGTAACAACCATCGAAGATGCATTGGCCGAAGGAAACATCTACGTAACCACCACAGGTAACAAAGATATTATCCGCATTGAGCATATCGAAAAAATGAAAGACAGTGCCATTATCTGTAATATTGGCCACTTCGACAACGAAATACAAGTTGAGAAACTAAAACGTTTCCCAGGTATTGAGTGCATCAACATCAAACCACAAGTTGACAAATACGTATTCCCTGATGGTCACAGTGTATTGCTATTGGCCGATGGTCGCCTAGTAAACCTTGGTTGCGCTACTGGTCACCCATCATTCGTAATGAGTAACTCATTTACCAACCAAACATTGGCACAAATTGAACTTTACACCAAAGACTATCCAGTAGACGTTTACCGCCTGCCAAAAGCCTTGGACGAAGAAGTAGCACGCCTGCACCTCGAACAACTTGGCGTAAAACTAACCGTGCTTACACCTGAACAAGCCGACTATATTGGTGTTGACCAAAACGGCCCATTCAAACCAGAACATTACCGTTATTAATCGGCCTTCAAATTACTAAAGGCGGTATTAGGTATCCAATTTTAAGCAGAGACGTCACACAAGGCGTCTCTGTAATTTTATAATCAAACAAAGAACATTTTTATGAACGAATTTCCAAATTGTCCTATCTGCGATATGGATAACACCTATTTTGATGGAACCATGACGCAATGTCCTGACTGTGGACACGAATGGGATGCCACCGCTACCCCCCAAACTACCGACACCATAGCCCGCGATAGCAACGGAACCGAACTTGCCGACGGCGATGCAGTAACTGTGATCAAAGATCTCAAAGTACGTGGCTCATCGATGGTTATTAAGCGTGGTACTAAAGTTAAAAGTATACGACTTACAGAGGATCCAGCCGAAGTCGATTGCAAAATTGATGGTTCTAGCATTGTACTTAAAACCTGTTTTCTAAAAAAATAATACAAAATCAGGCGTGCCACTAACGGGTGGTTTTATGAATCGTTTAATTTAAAATCTAATTTTACAAGCTTTTGTTTATGAGTCAAATGAATTGGGAAGATGAAATTAAATATCCTGTAAAAGCGCCTGATTTAACGTATGCTTATATTTTGAAGTCAGATAAAATGGTTGTTGCATGCACGCACGACGAATTGATTTATGCCATTCAGAATTTCGAAGATGTTGAATTTGTAACAACACCAGAGCATAATCAGTTTATATTACCAGGCACCGACTTCCTTACAAGTCAAGCTGTTGTTGCTGCCCAAAAAAGGGAGTTAAAGGGTAATAGCACTATGTATATTTTTCTTTGTGTCTTATTGTCGATACCCTTATTGGAGTTTTTTTCGCCAACACATTCTAACTCTAGCTATTTTCGAAGCTCAAAGTTTAGTTTTCTCTTGTTAGGTCTAGTGCCTCTACTCGATATATTGTACGAATACTATTGCTTGACAAAAGTCAATCAATCCAATTTTATTCATCAAGCTCAACAAATTAAGTTTAAATACTGGTTAGGACTTAAAAATCATTATTCCATTTATTTTCTTTCATCAGTTTTTATTGTAATAACAGTAATTCAGTTTATTATAGGCTTAAAGCACTCAGTGGATGTTGCAGGATTAGTAAAGTTCAATACTCAGCATGGAGAGTATTGGCGCATGCTTACGTGTGTTTTTTTACATGGTAGTATTTTACATTTAGTTTTTAATGCTATTGCTTTTTTATCATTGGGAATTATCCTGATTCGAGTAGCCGATTATTATTCACTGGCACTCGTATTCTTAGTTTCAGGATTCATGGGGAGTGCTTTTAGTGTTGCTTTTGGTTCTGCTTTACCATCGGTAGGTGCATCTGGTGCCATTATGGGACTTATTGGCTATTTGCTTGTATTAGGTTTAAAAAATCGAAAAAACATACCTCGTGAGTTTGTTAAGGCATTGGTATCGTCATTGATAATGATTGCACTTCTTGGCGTGTTAGCATTCGACTTAATCGACAATGCCGCACATGCTGGAGGCTTTGTCGGGGGCATGCTGATGGGAATTCTCCTTATTCAAAATCAACATGCATCTATCCCAATCAAAACAAATCGCGTGATTAAGTTATTTGGAATTTTTTCAGCTGTAGTGCTATTAGGAGTTGTAATCACTGTCGTGGTTTTATTGCTATCTTAGCTTTATTAAAACTGTACCATTCTTGCTAGTCCCGCTCTTCGTACAACTAATCTACGACCAGTGGGAATTAAAGCTCCATCTTTAAATAATCAATTTCAAATTGCAAGGTAGCGGCATGTTATCCACACGACGAAGCAAATTGAAAATCAACGAAGTTAATGTCGAATCGCTCTGCTCTCTAGCCTCTGTTTCGTAGAACGTGCTACGGTCGGAGGGAGCTATCGATTTATAAACACAAGTTTGTAATAACCTTGTGCGCGCTCGCTAATAGTGATTGGCATTAGAAGTCCAGCAACGGCATTTTTGAGCAAGTGAGGTGAGAAGAACCGAAAGAGCAATTTCGCTCGCCATTTCCGTTTAAAGAAACGAATAGCCAACTTTTCGAACTTCATTAAATTGGGCAGTATGGATTGCGAAATATCCTCACATTGTACTGTTTCGAAACCTACATTCGTGGTCATTAGCAATAGTTGGTCTATTTCCATCGAATCGTTTACGGCCATGGTTATTTCCACCAATCGTGCAGCTTTAATCAATCGGTTATCGAGTTTACTAAATCCTTCCTGACGGTATCCATCGAACAATAGGAAATGTCCACCAGGCTTAAGTACCCGTTTTGCTTCGCGAAATACACGTTCAATATCCGAAGCATGACACACGGTTTCGACAGCAAATACCACATCATACTGCCTGTCGTCGTAAGGCAATTCATGGTAATCGCCCAACTGAAAATTAGCATTTGGAAAACGACTTCCTCCGCTTTTGGCTAGATTCAAAAAATGAGGGGTTAAATCAATAGCATCAAACTGAACGTCTGGATATTCGTTTGCCAACCATATGGTATTAAATCCTTTGCCACAACCAAGTTCAAGCACACGAGTACCAGCCCCTTTATCAACTAACAGTTTCCCCACAGCATTGGCTTGCTCGTAATAGCCTGCAGGATTAAATTGTCCATCGGCATTTAGGGCCATGTGTACTGATCCTTGCTTGGAGTGAAAAAACTTATAAGCGAGATTACTTTCTGTATAGTAATCGCGAATAAACGAACGGTTGATGTGCTGCTGAAGGATATCTTTGGTTGGAAATATGTTTTCAATTTGGGCTAAATACCCATCTAATAATGCGATAGATTTTAACTGAGTCATGCAGGTGTGGTACTGATTTATGTATTAATCTGAGAATAGTTGCAATTGAGATCGATAGCTTGAATAAACTCACTACAGGTAGTAATTGAATCAATCTATCGCACAACTACATTACAAAGATAATAGCTTTTATGATAATTTCACTAAAACGCATCGTGAATTCGCCTGTTTAGCGTGAAACAACCGAGAATTTGAGGAAATAACCGAAACAGATCAAACAGGAAATTTACTGTAATTGCTTTTGTTTCGACATTCGCAAAGAGCATGTGCCCTGTGTTTTAGCCTCGTTCTTCGTAGTGTACAACTAATCGTCGAGCGCTGATTTTTTTGGTCCCATCCTTCGATAAGTGGGAATTTAAGCTCCTATTTTTATATTAGTGCACAAAATAACTTTTTATTTCAATATGACGAGGTCTGTTGGATATGCATGTGCTCGACCTGAATATATCTTTAAAATAGAAACAAGTTAGTAGATAAGCATTGATTTAACTATTAAGTTATATTTTTAAAAACTGTGATATAACTGTGATATGACTGTGATATTACTGTGATTTCTACGAATCAAAGATGTACCAACACGATAGAAATGTAGGAGGATTACACGGTGTTGATGTAGTTGAGGATGTTTTAAGTTTTTGACTTCCAACTCCGAAGGGAAATTCTGACATGTTTTCTATAAAAATGGTGTTGATGGGGTGGTTTTTTAGATGAATTAGAATTGCAAGGTAGTTGAATGTGCTTATTCTTACATGCAATCATGGTTGATTCTTCCTAATTCGGTTGATTTTTTACACATACACTTCAGTCCTTTTTGAATAAAAAACAGCCCTTTTCATGAAACATGTTTTATAACATATTTTAAATATCACAAAATGATGCATTTATAATTGGCTGATATATAGCTTGATATGGTGTATGTGTGTTGGTTTGTAGGGGTGCTGTAGGGTCTTGGAAATTGACCCTTTGAACTGTAGTGTTGTTGTGGGGGATGAAAATTTGAATGTTGGTATTGCACAGTTCTATATTTGCATCGCAATCAAACGAAATGCAATCGTTGCCGAATGAGCGATGCTGTTGTTTAGTTTGTGTTGTAAAAGCGTAAATCAAGAAATGTACAAAAAATAATAACAATTAATTATAAACAGATGAAATTAAAACTTATAAGCTTTTTAACGCTGGCAGTATTGCTAGGTGCGTGTAAGTCGAATAGCAATGGAAATACAGATGCGGTATATACACAAAAGGCCGACTCGGTATTGAAGCTAATGACATTGGACGAAAAAATTGGTCAGCTCGTATTATTATCGAGCGACTGGGACGTAACAGGGCCTACTATTAAGGCTAACTATAAAGAGGATATTAAGAATGGCCTTTGTGGTAATATTTTCAATGCACATACTGCAGAGTATGTACGCGAATTACAACGTGTGGCGGTTGAAGAATCGCGTTTGGGTATTCCATTGTTGTTTGGCTACGATGTGATTCACGGCCACAAAACGATTTTCCCAATTTCGTTGGGCGAGTCGGCATCGTGGGATTTGGCGGCTATCGAAAATAGCGCACGTATCTCGGCGGTAGAGGCCGCAGCTTCAGGTATCAACTGGACATTTGCGCCGATGGTTGATATTTCGGTAGAACCTCGTTGGGGTCGTGTATCCGAAGGAGCTGGTGAAGATCCTTATTTAGGTTCGTTGGTTGGTGTGGCTCGCGTAAAGGGTTATCAAGGCAAGGACAATGACCTATCGGATCCATTAACCGTGATGGCGTGTGTAAAACACTTTGCTGCCTATGGTGCACCTCAAGCTGGTCGCGATTACAATACAGTAGATATGTCGGAGCGTGTATTTTTTGATACTTACTTGCCTCCTTATCAGGCAGCGATCGACGCTGGTGCAATGAGTGTGATGACTTCGTTCAACGAGTTGGATGGGGTACCTGCTTCGGGTAGCGAATACCTGTTGACTGATATCTTACGCAAAAAACTTGGCTTCAAAGGCATGGTGGTAACCGATTATACGTCGATCAACGAAATGGTTCACCACGGTGTGGCTGCAAACGATGCCGAAGCTGGATTGCTAGCAATTAAAGCAGGTGTGGATATGGATATGCAGGGAGAAGTATATTTCAAATATTTGAAAAAACAAGTAGAAGATGGTTTAGTTGATGAGAAAACAATCGACAACTCAGTACGTAATGTATTGAAAGTGAAATTTATGCTTGGTTTGTTCGACGATCCGTACAGATATTGTAACACCGAACGAGAAAAAGAATTGGTGTATGCGCCTGCTCACCTTGAAGCTTCGTTGGATATGGCTAAAAAATCGATGGTATTGCTAAAAAACGAAAAAGAAGTATTGCCATTGAAAAAAGGAGAGAAAATTGCTGTGATTGGCGAATTGGCGGCTTCAACCCGCGATATGTTAGGTTCGTGGAAAGCGGCTGGCGATTGGGATTTTATGAAATCGACCCTTGACGAATTGAAAGCATACAATGGTGAACAAAACGTGATTTATGCCGAAGGTGTAAAGAAAATGGGTAACGACAAAAGTGGTTTTGCGGCTGCACTTGCTGCTGCACGTAGAGCTGATAAAGTGGTGATGGTAATTGGCGAAGACTGGGATTGGTCGGGTGAAGCTGCTAGCCGTACTGATATTTCGATGCCGGGTGTACAAACCGACTTGTTGGAGCTACTTAAATCGACAGGTAAACCAGTGGTTGTAGTGTTGATGAACGGTCGTCCGTTGGTGTTGGAGCGCGAAAACAAATTGGCAGATGCAATGCTTGAAACTTGGTACCCAGGTACTATGGGTGGAAAAGCAATCACACAAGTGCTTTTTGGCGAATACAATCCATCGGGTAAATTAACCATGACTTTCCCATTAAACTTAGGTCAGGTGCCAATTTATTACAATGCAAAAAACACGGGTCGTCCTATTTATTTGCCTAACGATAAGTACAAATCAAAATACATTGATAGCCCGAACGATCCATTGTTCCCATTTGGTTATGGATTGAGCTATACAAGCTTCCAATACTCAGACATTAGCTTAACAAGCAACGAACTTACCCAGGGTGGCGAATTGCAAGCAAGTGTAAAAGTACAGAATACAGGTAAATATGCTGGTGAAGAAGTGGTGCAAATGTACGTACGCGACTTAGTAGGAAGCGTTACTCGTCCGGTAAAAGAGTTGAAAGGTTTTGAGAAAATTAGCTTGCAACCTGGCGAAAGCAAGGTGGTGAACTTTACCATTACCCCTGATATGTTGGCGTTCCACCGCATTGATATGAGTTTTGGTACTGAGCCAGGCGATTTCGAAGTGTTTATTGGAACAAGCTCTGCCGATACGAAAAAAGCAGGATTTACATTAAAATAAGGTAGAAAAAAAGAATAGTTGTAGTTAACGAAAGTAGAGAGTAGGGGCAGTGTGCTTAAGGTATAGATGCTGCCCTTTGCTCTTTATGTTTCAGACAGTGCGTAAAATAAATCACTTTTAAAACAACAAACAATCGCTGTATCCTTCTGATTCCACCGCCATTTATTCCGATTTATCGAAAGGGGGTTAGGGGGCAGTACCAGAATTATAACTAAAATGAAGAAACTTAGTATCATCATCAGTATATTCCTAGCAATCGCCTTGCACGTGCAGGCAGCTAGCTTTGTGCCACAGCCTATCAATGCCGCAGCCTATCCGGCACACGTAGAGCTTACATGGCCTAACCGAACGGGATTTGTGTACGACATTTACCGATCGACCGACGGAGGAAAGAAATATGTGAAAGTGGGCGAAAGTACAACCGACTTTTACCACGATTTTTTTGGTAAGCCAGTTGCCAAAGAGCAGCAGTTTAGCTATCGCGTATTGCCACAAGGCATCGCATTAAAAGATAAAAATGCCTCAAAATACGAAACAAATGTTAGGGTGAAACCTGCAACCGATGAGGCTTTACTCGATATGGTTCAGCGCTATACAACCCGTTATTTCTACGATTTTGCAGAGCCAACCACCGGTATGGCCCGCGAACGTAGCAACGATGTGAATGGCGATATTGTAACTACCGGAGGTACTGGATTCGGTATGATGGCGCTTATAGCAGGTGCTGAGCGTAATTACATTACACGCAACGATGCGTTTTCGACCATTAGTAAAACGGTGGCTTTTCTTGAAAAAGCAGAGCGTTTTCATGGTGCTTGGGCTCACTGGTACGATTCGCGTACAGGAAAACCTTTTAGCTTTTCGAAATACGACGATGGTGGCGACTTGGTAGAAACTGCTTTTTTGGTACAAGGTTTGCTTACTGCACGTGAGTACTTTAAATCTGGAAACACCGACGAGCGTTTGCTTTCGAATCGCATAACGCAACTTTGGGAAACGGTAGAATGGAATTGGTACACGAACGGAACTGACTCGCTATACTGGCACTGGTCGAAAAACCACGATTGGAAAATGAACCACCGTATCAAAGGTTTCGACGAAACAATGATTGTTTACGTGCTTGCGGCCTCATCACCGACGTATCCTATCAGCAAAAAAGTGTATGATAGTTGTTACAAAAACTCATCGTACTTTGTGAATGGCAAATCGTATTTTGGCATTAAGCTCGATTTGGGTATGGACATGGGTGGTCCGTTGTTCTTCAGTCATTATTCGTTTTTAGCTCTTAATCCACATGGGTTAACCGACGAATACACCAACTATTACGAGCGAAACAAAGCGCATACCTTAATTCACCGCGCTTATGCTATTGAGAACCCGAAAAAACACAGTGGTTTTGGTGCAAACTTATGGGGCTTTACCTCGTCGGACGATCCGATGGTAGGATATACCTCGCACCATCCTGGTACAGTGGACGAGAATGGAACCGTATCGCCTACGGCAGCTCTTTCATCTATCGTTTACACGCCAAGCGAGTCGATGGACGTGATGCGTAACTTGTATTATAACTTAGGAAGTAAAGTATTTGGTAAATACGGATTTTACGACGCTTACAACCCAAGCATGCCAGCTGGTCAGCAAGTAGTAAAAAGCTATTTGGCTATCGACCAAGGACCTATTGCTGTGATGATTGAAAATCATCGTTCGGCACTTATTTGGAATTTATTTATGCAAAATGCAGAAATACATACAGGATTGCGTGCCTTGGGCATTGAGTCCAAAAAATAAATCGTTATTTAAAAAATAATTTTATGAGAGATCTTCGAATAACAATTTTGATTTTATTCTCGCTGATGTCTTTTGCGCTGTTAGCACAAAACATTACCATCAAGGGAGTATTGACAGATCAGGGTAATGGAGAGCCGTTAATTGGAGCAACTATTCTTGAAAAAGGAAGTACCAATGGTACCATTACAAATTTCGATGGCGAGTACAGCATAGATGTACCGGCAGGTTCAACCTTGGTTTTTTCATATGTTGGTTATGTATCTACCGAGTTGGTAGTGACCAAAACCAACCTGAAACAAAACCTGAAGCTAGCCGAAGAAACAGCTGCGCTCGAGGAAGTGGTAGTAGTAGGTTACGGTACTAAAAAAGCAGGATCGGTTACCGGTTCGGTGGTACAGGTACAGTCGGCCGAAATCTTGAAAACACCTGCTCAGTCGGCCGTTCAATCCATTCAGGGTAAGGCTGTGGGTGTAAACGTAATAGCCAACGATGAGCCAGGCAAATCGCCTACGGTGATGATTCGTGGGGTAAACACGGTATTGGGAGGTCGTACGCCATTGTATGTCATTGATGGGGTGGAGGCTACAAGCTTAAACGGTATCAGTGCAAACGATATCGCTACAATGGACGTATTGAAAGATGCTTCTTCATTGGCCATTTATGGTAACAAAGCGGCTAGCGGCGTTATTCTTATTACCACTAAAAAAGGTAAAAAAGGAAAGGTAAAAGTAAACTACGATGGTAGTATGAGCTATAAATCGATGATGAAAACCATCGATATGGCCGATTCGTACCATTTCTCGTATTATCAAAACTTTGCATCAGGCCGTAACAAGTATAGCTTAACACAGCCTTACAACACCAACTGGTTAGATGAAATTACACGTACAGGTTTAACTTCGAGCCACGCCCTCTCGTTATCGGGTGGCGAAGAGAATGTGAATTACTACTTCGGTTTTTCAAACTTTACCGATAAAGGAATTCTACTTGGTAACGATTATAGTCGTACCAATGTGATGAGTAAGAATGAGTATTTTATGTTTGATAAAAAACTAAAGATATTCCAAACGATCAATATCTCGGCATCGAATAGTACGCCTCAGCCTTTGAGTGCATTTACTGCGGCCTACAAACAATCGCCTATTGTACCTGTAAAGTACGATAACGGTAAATGGGGTATGCCATTCCTAAACACTAGTACTGGTGTTATCGATATGACGGGTGAAAAATTCAACAACGTGCCCAATCCGGTTGCTCTGTTGGGTTATGACGATACGAAGAATCGCGATTTGACTATCTTTGGTAACTTAGGTGCTGAACTAAAAGTAGCTAAAAACTTCAAAGTGAATTCGAATTTAGGTGCTACCTTCTATTACGGTCAAGGCTATACTTACACCAACAACGAAGAAAACTGGAACAGTCAGAATCCTGCTGGTGCGCCATTTGATGGCAAGTACTACAGTACACTGCAACAACGTCGAAGCAATTTCTTTGTGTGGAACTGGGATAACTTTGCGACCTACAACCAAACATTTGGCAAACACGATGTAACAGGGGTGTTGGGTATGACTACTTCTACTTCGCGTACCAACGATTATATGTCGGCCACGCGTTACAACGTGCCTTATCAGTCGAACTATTGGTCGCTCGATCTTTCGAAAGACGATGACAAGCATTCGCCAAGTACTATTATCTCACAAAATAGCCAAACACCGTTGGTGAACCTCGGTTTCTTTGGTCGTGCCGATTATTCCTATAACAGTCGCTATATGTTAACCGCTTCGGTTCGTCGCGATGGTATAAGCGATTTCCAGGGTGCTAACAAATGGGGAACCTTCCCTGCAGTTTCAGGAGGATGGGTGATGAGTAACGAGTCATTCTTTGAGCCATTAACATCCACCATCGATTATTTAAAAGTACGTTTGGGTTATGGTCAGATTGGTAATGGTAATGCCACTCCATCGGTTAATCAGGTATTGTTCCAGAACGGTGCAAGCTATCCGTTTGGCGTAGGCGAAACCATCTATCCGGGTTCGTATGTGCCTTATGCAGTTGATCCTAATTTAACGTGGGAAACAACCGAAGAAATAAGTGGAGGTATCGACTTCTATTTATTCCGCCAACGACTGACAGGTAATGTCGATTTATACAATCGTAAAACAAAAGATGTGATTCTTCCTGTAAAACTGCCTACTGTTCTTTCGCCCGATCCGGTATTTATGAATGCAGGTGTGGTGCAAAACTCAGGTGTTGAAACATCATTAACTTGGAGAGATAAAATTGGAAAAGATTTCAACTATAAAATTGGAGCCAATTTTGCCTACAACAAAAACGAAATTACCGAAATCTACAGTTCGTATTTTGATAAACTAACGGGTGGTGATTTGGGTAACGGACAATACACCAAAGAAATTCACAAAGGCGATCCAATCGGTTCATTCTATGTGTACGATGTAACCGGATATACGGTAGACGGTGCCTTTACTTATTCGGATGAGCGTGTGAATGCCGGTTCGTATATACCTAAATTCACTTACGGTTTCACCCTTGGTTTCGATTACAAAGGATTTGAGTTCTCAGCCGATTTTTACGGTGTAGCAGGTAACAAGCTATTTAATGGTAAAAAAGCACAACGTTTTGGTGGAGAAAACATCGAAAGCAGCGAGTTAGTTGATTTCTGGATTCCTTCGAACCCAAACAACAATGCTACGAATCCTCGTCCGTTTGCCGATACGCCACGTGCATCCACGTACTACATCGAAGATGGTTCGTTTTTGCGCTTAAACAATGTAACAGTGGCGTATACGCTGCCTAAGTTAGTGAAACAAATTGATCGTATACGTGTATTTGCGTCGGCTATCAACCCGATGATTATTACAGGTTATTCAGGTTTCTCGCCTGAACTTTCGGGAGGCGACAATGGTAATCCACTTTCGAGTGCAGGTATCGAGTTAGATGCATATCCAACTAACCGTTCGTTTACATTTGGTTTAAATATCGGGTTTTAATGAAGATATAAAAGGGATTATTACAGACAAGGAATTTGTAAATCGTATTTATTCTAATGTCTTTATTCTAAAATTATAAACGTATGAAATTATTTAAAATATCAACAATAGCAATCGCAGCCAGTCTTTTTCTGGCTAGCTGCGATTTGAATGTGCTTCCCGAAGATAAAATTTCGGAAGAGGATTTCTTATCGAACCCTAAATACGCAGTAGAGATTGTGAATGCGGCATACAACCAAATGCTTGACTTTGAAATGTACTCCTTTGCGTGGATAGGTATGACAAGCATTAGTTCGGACGATGCTGATAAAGGTTCATCGGATGGTGATGCTGGTACCGATAAAGATAAGTTTGACAACTTACTTTTCGATCCTACACTTCGTTCGTTGAATGATGTGTGGAAAAAACGTTATGCTGGTATCTACCGTTGCAACGAGGGTATTTATTACCTGAGTGATGTAAACTTAGAGCAGTCGCTCAAAGATAGATATATGGGCGAACTAAAATTCTTACGTGCCATGTTCTATTTCGACCTAGTACGTAGTTTTGGTGGCGTGCCGGTAGTAGTTGAGAAAATCGACTTCAAGGACGAAAACAAAGTGAACGAGTTGGTGTATACCCGTAAATCGAAAGCCGACACGTATGCACAAATTGAAAAAGATTTAAAAGAAGCGATTCAGGTGCTTCCCTTGCAATACGGTTCAACCGAAACAGGGCGTGCTACCAAAGGTGCAGCCATGGGTTTGCTAGCTAAGGTGCAACTGTATCAAGAAAAATGGAACGAGTCATACAATACAGCCGGTCAGGTAATTGCTACTGGTTTGTACGACCTATTGCCTGACTATAGCCATGTATGGCGCGAAATTGGTGAAAATGGCAAAGAATCCTTATTCGAAATTCAAGCTACACTTGGTAAAGGTGTGAATGGTTATACCGATGTACAAGGTGGACGTGGTACGCCCGACTATGGTTGGGGTTTCAATACGCCTACTGTAAACTTGGTCAATGCGTACGAAGCAAATGATGTGCGTAAAGCTGCTACCATCATGTTTACGGGCCAGAAACTGTGGGATGGTTTCCAAACTCCAACAACCGGATGGTCGAACCCACGCTATAATTACAAAGCATATCACAGTCGTACAGCCGAGTCGTGGAACGATAACAAGGGCGAAACAGCTAAAAATGTTCGCTTGCTAAAATACAGCGATTTGTTGTTGATCCGTGCCGAAGCAGCATTACATATTGGACAAACAGCAGAGGCTTTAACTCAGGTAAATGCGATACGCGAGCGTGCAGGTCTTGAGCCTTTGGCATCGGTAAACTTGGATCAGCTCTACCGTGAGCGTCGTTTGGAAATGGCTATGGAGCACGACCGCTGGTTCGACCTAGTTCGTACAGGTAAAGCTCAGTCTGCAATGACTGCCGATGGTAAACTCTTTGTTATTGGAAAACACGAAGTGTATCCGATACCTGAAGAGCAAATTACGCTTAGCAAGGGCTTGCTCAAACAAAATCCAAATTATTAATCACAATCAATTTTATTATAGTATTAATTCTTAAAAAACACACAAAATGAGAAAATTTAAATTTCTAGGATTGCTGGCACTAAGCATGACAGCCGCAGTTTTCACTGCATGTAAAGATGATGACAATTCAACAGCATTACCTCCAATTGGTGGTTATAGTTCGGCCGACGAAGTAGCGAAAGCTGACCTTGTAGCTTATTGGTCGCTTAATGGAGATGGTAAAGAGGCTGTTTCGGGTGCTAACCCATCGAAATCGGCTAACGTAACGTGGGTAGATGGTGTAAAAGGCAAAGCTGCAAAGTTTGATGTAGGTTATTTGGCTTATGATGCGATGAGCAACTTAGGCGAAAACTTGGAGACGGGTTTCACTATTAGCTGTTGGGTAAATGTAAGCAATAATAGCACTCACCCTTCTACTTTCTTCTCGTTGACTCGTCCAAACGAGTGGGCTGGTAACATCAACTTCGTTGCCGAAACAGGATGGATGCCTGCAACCAGCGATAGTATTACGATCAAAGGTTTATTGGTATCTGAAGGAGAACTAGGATGGCAAGATATCCGCAACACGGTAAAAGCTTCGGCCGAAGACTTAGCAGCCGGACAAGTAGCTTACGCGAACAAAATTGGTGGTAAATGGGCACACGTTGTTTACACTTGGGACAATACAACTAAATTGGCGAAAGTATATGCTAATGGTGTGAAAATATCGAACCCAGCATGGGAAAACAGAGATGCTACTGCTTCGAAAAACTTTATGATGACTGCACCAACTCGTCCTATTCTAGGTGCACTCGAAACTTATGTAACTGGCACTTCTTCGGATGCTTGGAATACTGGTTTGGAAGGTATGATTGACGAGGTACGTGTTTGGAAACGTCCATTGATCCTTTCGGACATAGGTGCGTTGTACGATCTTGAGAAATCAGGACGTTAATCCAGAGCTTTTTTATTAACTGAGCGATTATCGCTTCTTCTTTCCTTTTGCTGTTTCACCTTAGGGGGGTGATCAGTAAGAGGAAAGATTTTTAATCACTATATTTATGCAAAAACGTCATTCTATCTATAGCCTTCTTATTGCTGTTTTGGTTTTTGTTTCGTGTCAGTCTAATGACCCTGTGATCACTCCTAAGCAATTGACTATCGATTCGGTAACTGTCAATAACCAGCAACTCCGACAAGGGGTTCGTCTACATCCTGTAGCTGTTGATTCGGCTATTATCCGTATCTTTTTCTCTTCTTCCATTGATGCATCCAAACTAGATGCAAGTCTGCTCTTTGTTAATTCAATGAGCAATAGTACTTTCCAAGCTCAAGCATCGAGCAACCCGCGCGAATTGGTACTTAAAGCCACCCGCAAACTGAATTATTTATCAACTTACCGACTTTATATTCAGGCAGGAGCCAATTTAGGCCAGTCCATTGCCGATAATTACGAATACAGCTTCGTCACGCAGCTCGACTCAACCGACAAGTTTGAGCGCATACACGACGATAGTCTGCTTACACGCATTCAACAACAAACATTCCGCTATTTTTGGGATCACGCACATCCGGTATCGGGCTTGGCTCGCGAACGTTTTGGTTCAGGCGAAACCGTCACCTCTGGTGGTTCAGGCTTTGGTGCCATGAGCATCGTGGCTGCCATCGAACGTGGGTTTATCACACGCGATCAAGGTTTTGCTCATCTTCAAAAGATGGTGCAGTTTTTAGCTACACAAGCGCAACGCTTTCATGGCGCTTTCCCTCACTGGATAAATGGTACTACGGGGCAAGCAATTGCATTTAGTACCAAAGACAATGGGGCCGACTTGGTAGAGACTGGCTTATTAATGCAGGGATTGCTTAGCGTGCAACAATACTTTAAAAATGGAAACACGGCCGAGAAGGCTCTGTGTAATAATATTCAGCAGCTTTACGAGGCAGTGGAGTGGAACTTCTTTCAGCAAAACGGTCAGCAAGCGCTTTATTGGCACTGGTCGCCTAACTACCATTGGGACATGAATATGCGCATTAGTGGATGGAACGAAAGTCTGATTGTATATGTGCTGGCAGCTTCATCGCCCACTTACCCTATCAGCAAAGAGGTATACACCCAAGGGTGGGCGCGCAATGGTGCGATGCGCAACGGACGCTCGTTTTACAACATCACCTTGCCACTGGGCGAGGACAAAGGCGGGCCTTTATTCTTTGCACATTATTCGTTCCTGGGTCTCGATCCTCGCAACTTATCCGACAGTTATGCTTCGTACATGGAACAAAACACGGCGCATGCGCGTATCAATTTGGCGCATTGCATCGACAATCCGCTTCGTCATTATGGCTATAGTGCCGATAGTTGGGGCTTAACAGCCAGTGATATCCCTTCGGGCTATACGGCTTCATCGCCCACCAACGACGGAGGTACCATTGCGCCAACCGCAGCCATAGCCTCCTTGCCATACACGCCAACGGAAAGCATGCAAGCCATTCGCTTTTTCTACTATACGCTTGGCGACAAGCTGTGGGGCGACTACGGGTTTAAAGATGCGTATAACCTGAACCAATCGTGGTTTGCCAACTCTTACCTGGCCATCGATCAGGGTCCCATCATTGTGATGATTGAAAATCACCGATCGGCACTGCTTTGGAATTTGTTTATGCAACATACCGATATTCAGGCCGGACTAAGCAAGTTGGGATTCAGCTATTAATGTCAAATAAATTTTCAATAAAAACTTCTACCAAATAATAGTATATTTTGTCAAGAAGTAGGTAGTAAATTTTATGTTTCAACTTTCGGTAGAAGAGATTGCTGAACTTTCAAGGACGCAATTTGCGACCTTGAACAAAACCAGAGGCTATAATATTAAATATGCTCCTTTTGCTTTTACTGAACTTGGAGTTGCAATGCTCAGTAGTGTATTAAATTCAAAATCAGCTATCGAAATTAATCGGGGAATTATGCGTGCCTTCGTAACTATCCGACAGACGATTACAACAAAACCAACAAACTCTATAGCAGAACTCCAAACCGAACTAAAAGAACTCAAAGCCTATATCGAAGATGTTTTTACGGATTACAACGACATTAACGAAGATACTCGAATGCAAATAGAGCTTATAAATCAATCTCTTGCAGATTTGCATACTCACAAAAACCGAATAGACAAACCCCGTAACAGAATTGGATTTATTACAGAATAGTTTATCTATTTACATTCCCCTCGCTCGCTGTAACACTTCGCGTCGGTCGCTGAGCGTATGTCTCCAGACTACGCTCGACTAAAAGGAAAGCTCACCGCACATCGGTATGTACCACCTGCTTTCCATATTTAAGCAATTCGTCCTGTTCAACAATTTGATTACTTGTACTCATAGTTTGAAAAATGAATAATTGAATTACAAAAATAACTTTTATTTCAATATGCAAAGCGGGAGCTTTGCCTTTAGCCCGACATAGCGAGAGACGCTATGCCGAGCCTTTTGCATTTTATAAACTACGGCGAGCAAGGGTAACGCCATATTTGATACATTAAACATAATCAACGTCTATTTCTTTTGATTATTTTATTCACAAGTATAATAGTCCAGAAAACGAATATGCCCAACATTAAAAGTAACCATTTCGTATTATAATCTAAGGGAAACCACTTCAAAAACGAATAAATAGGCGTAAATATAAATACTAGTATAACTAAAAGCATAAAAGTGGCGAAGATTATTAAATAAAAAATTCCTTTTCCTTTTATTCTGTACATAACTTAATTTTAAAAATTAGCATATTAATTAAAACAACTCAGTGTTCTACACTAACTATTCTAGGTTGTTCAAAAGTAATTGTTGCGTGAACAGTATTTCCATTTTTATTTTTAAACCATCTATTATACCCAAATCTAAAAAAAACCAGTCCTTTCGGATAGATGAGCTGCCGGTCGTTGTTGGGAACCAACGGTCAGCGTAGCTCGCTCGGCTATGCCGCTTGGTTTACCAAGAATTGCAATCCCAACTTATAATATTATCAGGAACCAAGGGTCAGCGTAAGCTAATTTCAATCCGAAACATATCCAGTGCAAATATAAATATTTATTTTTGAATTATTTAGCGGATTGAAATTACTCCTTTCAGTCGTGACCGCTGGTTCCCACCTGATGCCCAGCCTACCTTTTGAACTTTTAATGAAGGAACATCCGGGAGGACGGAGGAATCTTATTATAAAATCTCCATGCGTTTAGCTCGTTCTGTAATTAATTTTATAAATTCAGTTTTCATTAATTCCGGCAAAAAACTTTGGTTAATAAGTTCAATCCATTGAGGAGTAATAGTCTCAAATTTAGAAAATATACGTTCGATACTTTTTTTGTCGAGATTATTTTTCGAAAAAGCAATTTCGAAATCAGTACGTTTCAATTTTCGTTTTTTTCCATTTAATGTCAATGCTAATTCTTCATTATCAGCCTGATTGACCAATGCAGTAGCTACCATATCGTAAGCCGGCATCAACGAATATCCATTGATTGAATTTTTTATTAGCGAGAAGTTTTTTAAATGCATATCTGCATTACCGGTTAAAAACGAAAATAGAATTTGCTCATAAAATACAATTTCATCCAAAACAGGGTTTGCAGCATATTTCAAAATCGTTTTAGCGATATTTTCGTAGGACGAATGATATTTATGTTCCGTCAATCGCTCTGTAAGCTGACACATATCTTCCATAGGGATTTTCACAGTCCCTTTCCGGTCGATACGTTTGGTGATGTATGCCAACGAACCGGATTTCAGTCGGATAAGGCTATGTGGAACTGTTCGTATTTTTGCAATTTCAGCCAAATGCATGGTTACATCCTCTACCTCGGGCAAATGAGCGTAGTTTACGGTTTGTGGCTTCAGTATATAATTTCCCCACAAACCAACAATGGTAAAACGGGTGGCTTCCCGTGGTTTTGCGTCTGCAATTTTCAAAGATAATTTTGCCTGTACACCAGTTACAGAAATTTGGCTCCGTATAATTTCCGTTGCTAAAGCCTGCATTTCGTCGTCGGAATACGGAAGTACTGGTGCTACTTTAGTGCCAAATATCTTTTTACTACAAGCGGCATGGAAATCTATTTCATTATTTTTCAATGATTTATAACAATACAAACACTGTTTCATACCTCGCCTCCTTCTTTAAGTATGCGTACTATGCTAACTGCCCCCAAACAATCATTACAACAAGTAAGCAATAATTCCATGCGGTCGTTTAAATTTATTTTCCAATTTTTTTGTGCTATATCCAATAGCCAACCTTCAGGTATGAGTCCATCAAAAAATGGAAACATAACAGTACTTTTGTAGGGCTCTTTGCGAACGGGCAATGTTAAACTCACAGATTCTGCATTGGGTAATGAGTAATACGCTGTATCGTAACAAAATTCAAAGCCGTTATCAGTCTGAGAAATTATTCCTACTCGCTTATTATACAGTTTAACTTCAGCTTGCTTCATAACTCAATAATTTTTCGCGGTTCATTACCGTAGGTGCCATTTCATGCCCAAACAGTCGTAGTACCTGATTTACTTTATCCATACGCAAAGTAGTTTTGCCTTGCTCCATTTCGCGAACAAATCGCAGACCAACACCCGCTTTATCGGCCAGATCCTGTTGCGTTAAATTAGTTTGTTTGCGTTTTTCTTTTATAAATTCCGAAAGTTCCATATTGAATTACAGTTTAAAAAATTACACCCGATAAGGTATAAAATTAGCATTTAAGCCAAATCTATACCCTATCGGGTGTAAATATACACAATATTTTTAAAAACGTACCCTATCGGGTGTAAAACGATGATATATTTATTTCTTAAACTCCACTAAATGCACTAAAACCACCATCGACGACACGTAGATAATGCTGCCCAATACGCCACCACCACCGGTAACCACAGCTACTTTGTTCTCAATATTAAACATGCTGTTTTTATTTTATCAATTTACTAAAATTAAAGACGAATATCCGTTTTTTGCCCACATACACAACTTTTTTAGCCGGTATCGTTTTCATGTCGAAAGATGCGGGCTTTTCTTTTGTTACGTAAACAATATTAATGTACTTTTCTCAAGCATTCCGTTAAACGAACCTATGCGAACTATTTTATTCATTTCTAACTACGAAGTTACAAAAAAACAAAACAGTAGTTAAGTATAAATTCATACTAACTACTGTCTGAAATGATAACAAAACCAATGTTTACAGTAAAACATAGCATTTAAGAGTAGATCAAAACTGAGTAATCAAACTATCATTATAAAACACCGCCTCTACATTCCGAAGTGTAAGTTTCACTTCTGTTATTGCTGAGTTTGGATGACGAACAGGAACGATATTTGTTTGAATATAAAGGGTGTCTTCAACAAAAGTCATCGATTTAAACAATTTATCACGTTGTTCGATATCTTCTATGGCATAACTCGTATATGATCGTTCCGATTTATCTTGTTTGACGATTGAAATTTTATTTGTGGCCTGCTTTTGGGGGTCGATAATACAAACCACTTTTACTTTATTTCGTTGCGAATCAAACACATACTGCGGAGGAAACGAATGGATATTTTTAACGAAACTTATTTTGTGATAAATCAAATTTGAGATATAAAATAATAATACAACACCGAATAACCCCAAAGCTAATTGATTTGATTTTTTCATGAATTTATAATTTTTATACCTACCCCTTAACCCCCTTCCGATAAATCGGAATAAATGGCGAGGGAATAAGACTGGTTCTGCTATTGTTTATAGTTTATTTTATTTGTCCTAAGCCCGATAGCTTTGGGATATTTTTAAAAGGTAGTTTCATTATTACTTTTTATCATTTGCAAGGATAATATATTGATTAAATGCTTTTTCAATATCAGCAGGCGTTAAGCCCAATAGATGCATGTTTTTGATTATTACGGGCAATTCGGCTGTCATAAATTCGGCACGACGAATATTGAGAACCAGCTCAAAAGCTTGCTCCGACAGGAAATAGCCAACTCCGCGCTTGTTGTAAATCACTTCGGCCGATTGCAGGCGGTCATAAGTCCGCATTACTGTATTCGGATTAACCTCCAGTTCGATGGCCAAGTCACGCACCGACGGAATACGCTCGCCAGGTGTCCAGTTTCGTGCCAAAACGCGTTCGAAAACCCATTCCGAAATTTGTACAAATATGGGCTGTGTATCGTTAAACTTCATACTCTTATTTCCTTTCGTTTAAACAGCTTGTAATTGACATAAAAAAGCCCGGATATTAATGTGAAAAAGATAACAAACAGCGTCCAAGAAAGTTGCGTGTAATACTCAGGACTATCAGTAGCATAGCGTTTTGCCGTATCAATAAAATCGATCCAAAACTTAGCATTGAACAACTGAAAAACCACGAAAGTGAAAATACTATATGCCAAATAGAAAATACCTAACACTTTGAGGACGGCGTAATCTTTGAAAGTTATCAATCCCCAAACCAACAAATGAAATATGAGGTAATAAAAAAGTAGCGTGAAGAGTTTGAGTAGTAAACTTATTTTATTCATATCGCCTCTGTCTCCAAACACTTCTACTTCGAGAAAAACGAAACCGAAAACCGAGTTTATAGTGCCTTGCAACGCCGCCAGAAGCATGAGTATCAACATGTAAAACGCCAAAGGCAATACAAAACCAACCAACAGTAAATAAACAAATTTTTCGGCTGCCGAAGCTGGTAACAAATGAAACAATTTACATTTCACGCTACCCGACCCTTTGGCAAATGCCAATCGAAGATGAAAAACCATAAAAACCATAAATAATAATTTGGAAAGCACAAAAATAGCAGTTAATCCAAATCCTTCTTTTACAGCGTCATCGGCTGGTGGAAAAGTCAATAAAACAAAAAACAATACCATAATTACAACGGGCAAAATCAAACTACCCTTTTTTTCCACCCAAAAGCGCAAAAGCAATGCCTGTAAACGCTGTATGCAAAAATTTTCTTTCATTATTTTTTGATTATTATCGATTATGAATTTCTACAATGCTTAATTACAAAACAAATAAACTGTTCTTAGAATTCTTTCACTTTGATATTCTATCGACCAACTTACTTTCATGCTGAATTAGTTTATTTCTTCTTACTATGTAATAAAACGGGGAAATAGTAGGAAGAATAAACATAGACATTACCCAAAAAGTCTTGTTGTAGACTTTATTCTTTATAATATCGCTTAGAACTATTATAAAAGTCGAAATGCAAAGAATTAAATAAATAGTCAACAATACTACAGAAGACTCCCAATGTTGAAAATTGGCAAATCCGCTGACAATTGAGAATATAAAATTTCCAATTGCTAATCCCGAAACAGTTTTTACACTAACTTTAAAATCTTGTTTTTCCATTTGATTTACTTATTAAATAATTAACACTAACACATCCCATTTTAAAATTGAACTACAACCCTTTTTCCAATTCCTTAAATTTCAAAAACGCCAAATAAAACAATCCAACCAAAAAGCAGCCAAATATCACTAAACTATATGGCAAAAAATCGGTATACAATCCGCCATCAATCAACAATTTATCATTTGTAGTAAAAAACATTTTCCCAAAAGGGTCTGCTTCAAACAAATCGCCAATATACTTCATTACAACCAAATCGTTAACCAGACTAAGCAGCAACACTCCTCCAAGTAACACAAATATACTTCTCATTATTGTACTGCTTTTTTGCAAAAGACGAATAGTAATAATTACGAAGAACACAAAACTTGTAGAAAAAAAAGCCTTGAGCGAATTAAAATCAGCTACTTTAGCTACTTCCTCAGTTCGTCGAAGTCCGTCGATCTGAACTAATTGTAGTATTCCTTTTATAAAATAAAGCTCCGAAAGAAACATCAAGTACGGAATAAAAATACCTGCAAGGAGTAAAAACAAGAACTTTTCGAAACCCGAAGCAGGTAATAACAGAAAGTAACCAAGTCGTTCCTTTTTATCCACGCTCCGAAAAGCAACAACAAGAAACAAAATCATAAAAACCGATAAAGCTCCTGTAATAAATCCACCAGCTAATTGAATACGGCCATTCCCTGTTTCGTAAAAATATACAATAGGTGCCGAAAGTGCAATTAAAAGCATCAGCACAGTTTTTTGCTCAGCCCAATAACGCAAAAACAATGCATTGAAACGTTTTATATTAAATGATTCGTTCATAATTTTATCAATACTTTTTAAATCTACTCACCCCGTTTCGTTTAAAAAAAACATAAGCCACATAAAGCATTACAACAGTAATTACAACCATAAAAGGTGGTTCATTCATTATCAGCAAAATATCAGAAATAATGGGCGCAAAAGCAAATTTTCCACTTAGAAGACTAATAACCATAGGAATAAGAAATAAAATGAAAAGCAATGACACGCCTATCGTCCACTTCTTTTGAGGCAGGCAATGTACAAAAAATGTGATTGCTGCGACTAAAAGTGCTGCCAGATACATTTGCAAATTCATATACGAATAAGTTGCAGGAACGTCGTGAAGCAATCGAGCCAACGAATCACCACCTTCAATCAATGCCACCAAAAGCAAGATGGGAATAATCACTACAGAGGTCATTAGAAATAGAAATTTCTCAAGCTTTGAAGATGGTAAAAGCAGAAAATTGGAGAAAGAATCGCCCAATGTCATTTGCCTATAGAAATTGGTGCAAATTACAATTATGAAAATAAACACAATGAGTTTGTCCGAAAACGAATTCATTTTTTCATAATGTATCACAGTTTGCAGATATGATGAAAAAATAAGCACTATTGAAATAAAAATATATCGTAAAGGCTTCAATCTCCCCTTTTGCCATTGAAATAAATTGAAAAACCGCTGAAAGCTAAATGATTCGTTCATAACCGTTTCTATTTTTTTGAAAAAATCCGTTCAATATCCTTTTTATTACTAATTACTGCATTGAATAACAGTTCCATATCCACTTTGCTAAACTCGCCAGAGGTATTTTCCACCACGCCCCAGCGACCTTTCAGGCTAGATTCTTCGTAAAGTGCTTTTTCATCATCTTCCAACGCACGGAAAGTTAGCTTTTCGGTAATTTCGTCCAGCGTACCTTGCAGCAAAACGCGACTATTGTCCATCACCACTACAGCGTCAATCAGGTTGTCGAGGTCGCGCACCTGATGTGTAGAAATTACAATGCAACGCTCCTCGGTAGCCACCGATGCCATCAGTTTTCGGAACGTGCTTTTGGAAGGAATGTCCAGGCCGTTTGTAGGCTCGTCCATCAGTAAAAGTTTTGTTTGACATGCCAAGGCAAACGAGATATAGATTTTTTTCTTTTGTCCGTGCGAAAGTTTAGCTAAGTTTTCGTTACCTTCCACCTCAAAATCGCGTAAACATTGTTGCAAAAGCTCGTCGCTAAAGTTGGGGTAAAATACTTTGTTCACTCGCACATAATCGTTCAACTTCATGGCAGGCAATACAATTTCGTCGGGTACATAAAAGAGCTGCGACAAAAAGCCAACTTTGCGCTCCTGCGGACTGTAACCCATCACGGTACATTCACCCGATTTTGGAAACAATAAACCACTTATAAGGTTGAGCATAGTGGTTTTACCAACGCCGTTTTTGCCCAACAAACCGTAAATATTACCTGCCTGCATCGACAGGTTGATACCTTGAAACAAGGTCTGCTTACGTGAGTAAGCAAAATCCAGATTTTGTAATTCAATCATATAATAATAGTTTTAGTGTATCGGTACATTAATACACCGCAAATGTACAGCAATTTTTCATTATAGCAAATAATAGTCAAATTATTTTTCAAAAAAATGAATAAAATTCACAGAACCCGTATTGCTGGCATCCATTGCTACAATTGTTGGGAACCAACGGTCAACGTAAGCTCGCTTGGCTTCCGATTTATCGGAACAAGTTATGTCGCTTGGTTTACCAAGAATTGCAATCCCACCTGAGGCCCATCTTTCGTTTAATTGTCATCTATTGTAATGTCGCCTCTACGAGGCTTTGAACAATGTTCTGGATTGTTTTTCTACCATACTGTCGCCTTTACAAGGCTTTCGGATGATATACCGTATTAATTTCTTTCTAGGCTGTTGCATATACGTGCTTGTCATTAGCTCCGTAGGAGCGACAGTATGGTAGCCGAATGGTCGACAATAGTCGCTCAGCTCCGTAGGAGCGATATTAAATATTCTATTTCAATGATTCAAAGCGGGAGCCTTGCTTTTAGCCCGACGAAGCGAATTGAAAATCAGAGCAGATAAAAAATTACTTTACCGAGCCAATGGCCGATTTCGTATGTTGAATTGGCGGTGTCTATTAGCCTCTTTGTCCAAAAATGATTCGGTCTATTTGAGAGTTATATGTGCCAAGAAACAGATGTTTCGTATCTTTGCAAAAATTATTAAATAGCAGATTTGATATGCTATTCATTTTTTTTTAATGCAATTATCTCTCATTCAATAACGATACATAGATGAAAAGACTCTTTTTTTTAGTGATAACCTGCTTTACTTTCTTTGCATTAGACGTGATGGCAACAGCCGAAGTATCTTTGGAGGCAACTTTGAATACAGATAAACAAGCGAAAACTGACAGTCTGGAAACGAAAATCAACATCCACAAGGTGCCTAAACAGTACAGTTTTGAGTTTGGCTATCGCAACGTATTTTCGGTAATCGATCATGCACCTGTAGGCGCTTATACCAACTCAGCCCGACATGGCTATGGGTTTTTGTTTGACTATGCTTGGCAGTTGAGTGGATTAAATAAAAAACGACCAGCTGTATTTATTTCTGTTCCTTTGGGCTATACGGTGGTCATGGCTGATGATGCCGCATCGAAAAACATCTCTTTTCTGAGTTATGGTTGGACGGTAAGACACGAGTTAGCGAGGAATAAAAAAGTGACACCATTTGTAGGGTATGGCCTTTTGTTGAATACCTTAAAAATACAGGATACGCCCGGAGGTGTAATGGGACATCAAACACAGTTTGATTTGGGTATGAATATCAAATCGAAATGGAAGCTTAGGTATTTTGCCAAAATCGAGTACAGCTATGCTTCGTTCCCCAAGCTAGGCGTCAAAGAGCGTATGCACTTTCAGTTTGCCGACTTAAGGGTGGGAGTGAGGTTTTGAGAAAACTGTGCGTTTGATGTAAGTATGTGCCTAACAAATTCGATGTGAAATGAGGTATTTGCATTCTCGATACATCGGTATGAGTGAAATAGTCGCCTCATTTTATTTTCTGCAAACGTTTGATGTGGGTTTGGTTTTATTAGCGTGAAAAAGTTTCGCTTTGGATTGTAATATCTAGTTATCTTTGGTGCTGATTTTGCACCTTGGGTTTACTGCTAATACGTTTTTAGGTATAAAACTGTTTTGTAATGGTTGACCGTATGGGGTGTTTTTTGGACGAATATCTATATGCTAATCAATATAATACGAAACAATGAAAACGATTATTAGTACCTTCTTGTTATTCTTCAGCTTGGTGATTACAGCCCAAACGCTGGTCTCACCCAATGGAAACCTGAAAATGCACTTTACACTGGTTGACGGTGTGCCTACTTACCAATTAAATTTTAAAAACAAGCCTGTCATTGCCCAAAGTCGCCTTGGACTAGATGCCGAAGGAATTGACCTGAAAACAAATTTTCAGCTAACAGATACGGCACGTACTCGCTTTGACGAGAACTGGAAACCGGTGTGGGGTAATTACCAAACAATACGCAGCAACTACAACGAGTTGAGTGTGTTGTTAACTCAAAAAGACCCCTTGAAGCGCAAGCTGCTAGTTCGTTTCAGACTTTTCGACGATGGACTTGGTTTTCGCTACGAATTTCCAGAGCAACCCAATCTATCCTATTTTATCATCGCTGATGAACTTACGGAGTTTAACTTAACCGGAAATCACAAGGCTTTTTGTATGCCAGGCGATTACGATACCAACGAATTTCCATATACTACCGCTTTGCTTTCGGAGATAAGTGTGGCGATGGAACGCTCGATGAAGGTGAAAAACGTCGAAACAAAAGCACCTGGTTTGAATGTGCAAACGCCCTTGATGCTTAAAACGCAGGATGGCTTGTATATCAATATTCACGAGGCTGCGTTGGTGAATTATGCAGCGCTATTGCTTAATGTGAACGATCAGAACTTTTCGCTTAGTGCGCACCTTACGCCCGATAAATTGGGTAAAAAAGGGTATTTGATGGCTCCCTGTCAATCGCCATGGCGTACGGTGATTGTAAGTGATGATGCACGCGATATACTAGCTTCGACCACCATTCTGAATCTAAATGAGCCTACCAAAATTGAAGACACATCATGGATTAAACCAATGAAATTTATTGGAGTGTGGTGGGAGATGTTTATCGGAATAGATAAAACATGGGCTTACAGCGATTACTACAGTGCCAAGCCAGGCATTACCGATTATAGCAAACTAACACCCAACAAACGCCACCCAGCCAATACGGCTAATGTGAAAAAATACATTGACTTTGCTGCCGAGCATGGCATTGAAGCTGTGCTTGTTGAGGGCTGGAATGAAGGATGGGAAGATTGGGGCTCGTATCGTAAGGACAAACAGTTTGAGTTTTGTAAACCCTATCCCGATTTTGATATGGCTGCGGTGCGCGATTATGCTGCGGCCAAAGGGGTTCAGATTATAATGCATCACGAAACCGCATCGAATGCAGCCGATTACGAACGCAATATGGATAGAGCATTTGATTACATGAATGCCAATGGCTATAAATCGGTAAAAACTGGCTATGTAGGTTATATTATTCCGCGTAGCGAGTATCACTCGTCGCAATGGATGAACGACCATTACATTCACGTAGCTCAACGTGCTGCTGAGAAGAAAATCATGATCGACAGTCACGAGGCGGTTCGCCCAACTGGCCTTTGTCGTACCTACCCTAACTGGATAGCGCAAGAGTCGGCACGTGGAACCGAGTTCGAAACAATGGGTGGTAATGATCCAGACCATACCACCATCTTGCCTTTTACCCGATTAATGGGAGGCCCTATGGATTACACTCCGGGTATCTTTCAGGGCGATATGAGTTATTACAAAGGTTCTAAAAACGATCAGAAAGTACACACAACATTGGTGAAACAATTGGCATTATACGTTACGATGCCCAGTCCGCTACAGATGGCAGCCGACTTGCCCGAAAACTACAACCGCTTTAAAGATGCATTTCAGTTTATAAAAGACGTAGCGGTAGATTGGGACAATAGTTGGTATCTGGAGGCTGAGCCAGGCGATTATATCTCGGTAGCACGCAAAGCAAAGGGCAAAGACGAATGGTATGTAGGAGCAATAACCGACGAAAATCCACGAGTTGCACAATTGTCGTTTTCGTTTTTACCAGCCGGAAAAAGCTTTACGGCCACCATTTACGAAGATGGAAAAAATGCTCATTGGGACACTAACCCTCAAAGCTATGCCATACGCACGCTGAAAGTAACCAACAAAACAGTGCTGAAACAAAAGCTAGCAGCAAGTGGTGGAGTGGCCATACGGATTGTTGAAAACTAATATGTTATAATAGGTGAATATGATTTGAGGTAAGTTTGCTCTAGGTGTGTAATTTTTTAGGCTTTTTGATTCGTATTAGCTAAATTCTTCTTACTTTTGCAGGCTTTTAAGCGATGGATTCCTTTTTTGAGAATATATTTACAAACCTCTCTGTTTTTTCTATGCATTTGATAAATGCGCAGTCGATCAGGGGATAGGAGCTAATTACAATCGAATGAAACCTATTTTTAATAAAACGGGCGATTATCAATTTACGATAGTTGTACCCATGTATAACGAGGAAGAAAGCATTGGGCATTTAACAAGCACGTTAGCAGCATATTTGCCGAAAGCAAAGTACAAAAGTTGTGTTTTATTTGTAAACGATGGTTCAAAAGATGGTACACTTGCTTTGCTCGAAAAAGCTTGTGCCGCGAATGACGATTTTTTTTACATTAGTTTTGCTAAAAATAGTGGCTTGAGCGCTGCCATAAAGGCGGGTATTGATACCTGCTACTCCGATTTTGTGGGCTATATTGATGCCGATTTACAAACGCTGCCCGAAGATTTCAATTTGCTTCTTGAGCATATTGGGGATTATGAAATGGTTATTGGTATACGTGCCAAACGCGATGACTCCATGTCAAAAAAAATACAGTCGAAAATAGCCAATGGCTTCCGACGCATGATGACTGGCGATGGGATAACCGATACAGGCTGCCCACTCAAGGTTGTGCATACCGAATATGCTAAACGCATGCCTTTTTTTACAGGCATGCACCGTTTTATGCCGGCATTAATCCAGCTGCAGCATGCACGTGTATACGAACTTCCGGTACGCCACTTGCCTCGTATGGCTGGGGTGTCGAAATTTAATTTGTGGAATCGATTAATAGCGCCAATGGTCGACTGTTTTGCCTACCGTTGGATGAAAAAACGCTATTTTAATTATTCCATAAGCCAATCGAAGTTATGATGATGTATGTGATCGGGTTTATCTCGCAGAGCTTGTTTTCGGCCCGTACCATTTCGCAGTGGATACTATCGGAGCGAGCTAAAAAGGTAACTTCGCCAGCCATTTTTTGGATTTTAAGTCTTTCAGCCTCCTATCTTATGTTTATTTATGGGTGGATGCGTCACGACTTTTCCATCTTATTGGGGCAGCTTATAGCTTATTATATCTATGTTTGGAACTTATACGAGCAAGGAATTTGGCAACGAATATACAAGGCGCTACGTGTGGTGATATTACTTACGCCATTTGTTGCTTTTGCATTTGTGTTCAATGATTATGCTGGTTTTGTGGATACTTTTTTGCGTAACGAAAAGGTGCCATTGGCTTTGCTACTTGCTGGTTCGGCTGGTCAAGTTATTTTTACCCTGCGTTTTGTGTATCAGTTTGTGTATTCCTATCGGCACAAAGAATCGGTGTTGCCTATCGGTTTTTGGGTGTTGAGTATAGTTGGTTCGTCAATCATTGTTATCTACGCTATTATTCGTAAAGATCCAGTTCTTATTTTGGGTCAGTCGTTTGGTTTTGTGGCCTATATTCGCAACCTGATGATTGCTTTTAAAACGGTGCGTCAATAAGTATAAAACTCTCAGTAATTATAAAACTAGTTGATATGAGTTATCGAAATTATCTGCTTCTTTTCATTCTACTTCTACCTTCTTTTTTATTTAGAGATTATACGCCCGATAACGAGTTGCGGTATTTAAGCATAGCCGATGAGGCTCTGCGTAACAATTCTCTTTTTGCATTCTACAATCACGGATTGGCCTATGCCGATAAGCCGCCCTTGTATTTGTGGCTTGTGATGTTGGGAAAATGGATTTTTGGTACGCACAGCATGCTCTATTTGTCATTGCTGTCGGTAATACCTGCGGCCATTACACTGAAGGTAATGGACAAATGGGTGGAGCCCGTACTCAATAAATCAAACCGTATAAGTCTGCAATTAATGCTTGGCAGTGCCGCCTATTTTATTGGATCGGCGTTGGTGCTTCGTATGGATATGCTTATGACTATGTTTATCGTATTGGCGCTCTACACCTTTTATAAAATGTACAGTGGCAAAGGCAGCAAACATAGCTCCACCCTTTTTCCATTGTATGTGTTTTTGGCGCTTTTTTCCAAAGGGCCAGTGGGTTTATTGCTACCTTTACTTGCAGTACTTGTGTTTTTAATTTTCGAAGGCAAGATAAAAACCTTTTCGAAGTATTGGGGTCTTAAAGCATGGTCGATACTGCTTTTAGCTTGCGCGCTGTGGTTTTCGTTGGTGTATTGGGAAGGTGGCAAGGAATATCTGAATAACCTTCTTTTTAAACAAACTGTCAATCGTGCCATCGACGCTTTTCATCATAAACGGCCGTTTTATTATTACTTTGTTAGTATTTGGTATATTTTAGCCCCTTGGTCAATATTTATCATTACAATAATAATAGCCGCAATAAGCAAACGAAATATCATTACAGCTTTGGAGCGTTTGTTTCTAACCATAGCGGCCGTTACAATGCTTATGTTGTCGATGTTTAGCTCTAAGGTAGATGTATATATGTTACCCGCTTTGCCATTTTTTGCAGCTTTAGCTTTGCTGATCATGCAGAAAAACAATTACCCATTTGCGCGCTGGTTGTTGGCAGTACCTATAGCTATTATTACGCTTGCTTCGATTGCGGGCTTGGTGCTTATTGGTAACCCTAAATTCGATATCCCATCTCATCCACTCATTTATGCTGCTATCAGTGTTTTGCTTGTGGCGGGTATTGGGTCACTTTTTCAATTATTCAAAAAACAAAGCATCAATCAAACCATCAATACCTTTGCATTGGGCTTATTGCTTACTGTCTTTTTGGCCTCATTTGCGTTGCCAAGTTTAAACGATAAAATTGGCTATGCCGCCATTTGTAAAGCAGGCGAGCAACTCAGCGAGAAATCAACCGACAAACATTACTATCGCTACAATGTGCGTAGGGGCGAAAACATGGACGTATACTTAAACCAATCGCCCACGGAGCTTACCGATGCCGACATTGAGCAAAATAAAATAGGCAAAGGAGTCTTGTTTTATCGCACCAAAGATTTACAAAAAAATGTGTTTCTCAAAAAAGCGGTTGAAGGTAAACCAAGCATTACCAAAGGTGCTTATACGGCCGTTTTATTCTAATTATTTATGCTGATGAAAAAAATTCTTGTCACTGGTGCTGCCGGATTTATAGGTTATTCGCTCGTAAAGCAATTGATAGCTATGGGAGACTATAGTATAGTAGGGCTCGATAATATAAACGATTATTACGATGTTAATCTGAAGTATGGGCGCTTGCAGCAGCTGGGCATTGACCGCCTAGCAGTAACCGATGGTCAACTAAGGATGAGTACCGTTTCATCTAATTTTAGATTTATAAAACTCGATTTGCAAGCTCGTAACGAACTCAATGAGCTTATGGAAGCGGAGCAATTTGATATCGTGTGTAACTTAGCGGCACAAGCTGGTGTTCGCTATTCCATCGATCATCCGTTTGCCTATGTCGAGTCAAACTTAGTTGGTTATATGAACTTGCTCGAAGCTGCCCGCCAATGCCACGTGAAGCATTTTGTTTATGCGAGCTCAAGTAGTGTGTATGGTTTGAGTAACAGCGTACCTTACAGTGAGAGTCAGCAAGTTGATAATCCCATCAGCTTATATGCCGCCACCAAAAAATCGAACGAGCTGATGGCACATTCGTACAGTAAGTTGTACAAATTGCCAACCACAGGCATCCGATTTTTTACCGTTTACGGACCCTGGGGACGACCCGATATGGCTCCTTTCCTATTTATGGATGCATTGGTGAAAGACAAAACCATCAAAGTTTTTAACCATGGCAATCTTGAACGCGACTTTACGTATATCGACGATATTATTCACGGGCTAGTAAGTGTGATAAGCACGCAGCCAAGTGCCCACGAAATCCCCTACGAACTGTATAATTTAGGCAACTCCTCGCCAGTAAAGCTGATGGATTTTATTGGCACCATGGAGCAGGTAACAGGGCGCATAGCAAGTAAAGAATACTGCGATATGCAGCCAGGCGATGTGTATCAGACCTATGCCGATATGACCAAATTTGAATCCCGCTATGGCTACAAACCTGCGGTAAATATACAGCAGGGCTTAAGCGAAATGTACAAGTGGTATCAATCCTTTTATGCTGTGTAAATCGAGCTAAAAAAACCGCCCATCAAACTAAAAGCTTTGATGGGCGGTTTTTTATTCGCTACATGTTGACTAAAAATAACTCCTACATTTAGTTAGCAGGTTTAATTTTAACTAGATGCATATCGAATCGAAGCGTAGAGTATGATGGAATAATGCCATTTCCTGAAGGGCCATAAGCCAAATAGTGGGGCAATATAATTGTTCTTACCTCGCCTGGAGTCATTTCTATCAAGTTAAAAATCCATCCACTTATAAATCCACCTGCAATATATTCTATTGGCTTAGCTGTCGGATTGTCTATCGGGTTTGTTCCACTATAGGTATAATCAAAAACAACGCCATCTATGGTCATTCCTCTGTAATTTACGACTACCGTATCGTTTATGCCTGGATTTTGGGCTAATTCTCCCTCATGAATTATTTTAGCATAAAAGTTTCCGCCACCATATTCCAATGGAATTGATTTTAGCTCAAAGCCAGCACTGTCCTTCATGTTTGTAAAATACGCGTCGTTTTTGAGTTTCCATGCCTCAATTTCCTTGGAGTTGTCGTCGAAACATGAACTTGCTAAGGCTATAAAAGCTACGAATGTAATTGTTTTGAAAAAATTCATCTGTTTATAATTTAATATTTGAAGTGTGATTTGTTTTAGTGCGCAATTGTAAATCTTATTTCGTATTTATTGATACCTTGTTTTGTGTGTAAAGATAACGCAATTTTTACAATATAGAAATGGCAATAAATCCAAACATAAGCATCTAAAATGTAAAAATATAGGTGTTATTTACCTTTTGTTCTAAAAATACATTAACTGTTTATGCTCGTTCAATAAAAGTTATTACCTTTACTTTCGAAGCCTTTTGGTTTTTAGTCTTTAATCAACAATACTTTACATTCATGAAAAAAACAACATCTTTGCGTAAGCTGTCGATGCTTATGCTTTTTTTTAGTAGTTTCAATCTACACTTATTTTCGCAGGACAAGCTAGCACTTATTTTGCAAGAAGAGGTTAACCGCGAGTTTTCAATTCTTAAGCAGCAGGAAATACCTGCATACTACATTGCTTACCGTGTCGACGAAGTAAAAAACTTTTATGTCAGTGCTCAGTTTGGAACATTGATAAACTCATCTCAAAACGATTCGCGCACGCTTACCATTACACTTCGAGTAGGAAACCCACAACTCGATAATTTTCACAAACTACGCGATAAAGCGGACTACTCTGCATTCAGTCGCATTCAATTACCATCCGAAAATACACCCGAAGCCATCAAAAGCCTAATTTGGAAAGCAACAAACGATGCCTATCAAGAGGCCGTATCCAAGTTGTCGCGCGTACGCACTAATGTGGCTGTAAAGGTCGACGAGGAAGATAAAGCTGCCGATTTTACATTGTCGGCACCCGTTGTGTTCGACGAAGCACCTCTTAAAGGCGACTATTTAAAATTTGATCAAGCCGACTGGGAAAAACGAATCAAAAAATACTCGACCGTGTTTTTAAAAGACGAAGCTATCTTTTTTGGATCTGCAACGGTTAGTTACGAAATTCTACGCAAGTATTTTGTCAGTAGTCAAGGCGACAATGTGGTTCAAAACACAAGTGGCGTGAGCCTGTTTGTGCAAGGTATAACCAAAGCCTCCGATGGCATGGAGCTACCTCTATATAACTCGTACTTTGCCTACAGGCCCGATAAATTGCCGGCCGATGCCGAAATAATGAAACAAAGCGAACAGATGGTGGCTAATTTAACCGCCCTAAAAAACGCACCTGTTGCCGATCCATTCTCAGGGCCAGCATTACTATCGGGTGAAGCGTCGGGCGTGTTTTTTCACGAAATTTTTGGGCACCGTATCGAAGGTCAACGCATGAAAAGCGAGGACGACGCACAAACCTTCAAGAAAAAGGTAAACGAAGTTATATTACCAACAACACTGAGCATTTATTGCGATCCGCTTCAAAAATCCTACAACAATACCGACCTTAATGGTTATTACAAGTTCGACGATGAAGGGTCGAAAGCCGAAAAAGTGACTGTTGTTGAGCAAGGAGTACTCAAAAACTTCTTAATGTCGCGGTCGCCAATTAGTGGATTTGCGAGCTCAAATGGACATGGACGATCACAAGCAGGTATGCAAGCCGTGTCGCGGCAGTCGAACTTAGTGATCGAAACCTCGGCGCCCAAAACAGCCAAAGAGCTTCGCGACGAACTCATTCAGCTAGCCAAGAGCCAAAACTCAGCGTACGGTTACTTGTTTCAGCAGGTTACAGGTGGTTTTACCATGACAGGCCGTTTTATTCCAAGCTCCTTTAATGTTACCCCAACCTTGGTTTATAGAGTGTATGTCGATGGTCGACCCGATGAGTTGGTGCGTGGCGTCGATCTTATTGGAACTCCCCTCTCTATGTTTGCACAAATTGATATGGCCGGAGGCGAGAAAGGCGTTTTTAATGGTATGTGTGGAGCCGAGTCAGGTAGTGTGCCTGTTTCGTGTTGTAGTCCAACTTTTTTAATCAAAAAAATTGAAACACAAAAAAAGGCCAAATCTCAAGATCGTCCTTATATTCTAGAAAGACCAACTTCAGCAAAATAACCATTAATTATAAACAGATGAAACGTCCCTGACTAAATTTTAAATTTGGACACACAAAGGGATGTTTATTAGTTCAACATAAACTTAATGTACCCGAGTAATTCCCCCTCTTCCTCCCTCTCCTCAAGGAGAGGGTTGGGGTGAGGTTGGGGCTAGGGGGCAGAAAAATAAATTACAAACAGATGAAATCATATAAAATAGCAATACTCATACTCAGCTTTTCAGCTAATTTGTTAGGCCTGAGTGCGCAAGATACAAAAGCAAAAGCAGCTAACTCCGACGATGTGGTGTTTAAAGCCATTACCGACGAGATGAACCGCAGTTTAACCGGTTTAAAACTAAACACCAACCAACCTCCATTTTTTATTGCGAACTATTTTTGCGATGGACAGGTTTATTTTGGAAACGCAACACTTGGAGCTGTCATTCAGTCCAAAGAAAGTCCGATTCGCAATGGCTCATTTCGCTTATTGGTAGGTGATTATAAGGTGACCGACGAAAACTATCAAGAAGCCGCACGCGGCTATTCGGGTGGGCAACGAGTAGGAGTACCTTTCGAAAATGACTACTTGGCCATTCGTCGGTATTTTTGGTCAACGCTCGACAAATCCTACAAGTCATCCATCGAAAAGTATGCTCAGAAGTTAACCACCATGAAACAGCAAAACATGGACGAAAAAGCGCTGTTCGACGATTATACAAAAGTGCCACCTCTCGTTTTGAAGCAAAACACAAGTCTTGTCAAAACGGACCAGCCGCTCATGGAGAAATACCTCAAAGAGCTCTCGGCCATTTTCAAGCAATATCCAGGCATCCAAACATCAAACGTACATCTCTTAGCTGTAAATTCGAATATTTACATGGTAAATTCCGAAGGTTCGCTAGTAAAAACAGCCGTTACGGTGGCCGCTTTGGCAGTTAACGCCAGTGCACAAGCTGCCGATGGCGAGATTCTCAACGATCACCTCATCCGTTATGCAAGCAACAGCACGCAGCTGCCCAGCCTTCAAAGTCTGCAAGCCGAAGTGAGCGCATTGGCACGCGATTTAAACAACCGTTGCCAAGCCCCCATTGTCAAAGAAGCTTATCAAGGCACCGTTGTGTTCGAGGGCGATGCCTTAGCCGAGCTTTTCAATATCAAGTTTTTTGGCCGTAATGGGCTGCTTAGCAATCGCGAACCCATTTACGCCATAGCCACCACCAAAGCCATGAGCAACAAAATTGACAATAAAATGGGTAAACGCCTGTGCAACGAAAACCTCAGTTTCACCACCCAGTCGCACTTGAATACATTCAATAATACTCCATTAATTGGCGCTTTCGATATCGATGCCGAAGGCGTAAAGCCAGCCAACAACCTGCAGCTTGTCGAAAACGGCATTCTCAAAACCCTACTAAGCGACAGAGTGCCTACGGCCAGCGTACCTCAATCAAACGGACACTCACGTTTCAACCTATTTGGAGGCTATGTTAAATCGCCAGGCGTCGTAAATATAAATTACGCCAACGGCAGCAGTTACGAGACCTTACTTCAAAACGTGGCCGCCGAAACAGCTAAAAACGGCCTACAGTACTACTACATCATACGCAAGCTCGAAACATCCAACTTTGCCAAATACTTTTCGCAAGGAAGTGCCGAATTGCCTAAGCCAGTAGCCATATTCGAAGTATCGGTTGCCACAGGAGCCCAGAAAATGGTGCGTTGTGCCAATATCAGCGATTTTCCCATGCTGTCGTTTAAATACATCTTGGGCGGAACCACCGAGCAGTTGCCCTACAATTTTTTGTCGAATCAGCAGCTGCCAGTATCTTTTATCGTGCCTAAAGCCATCGCATTTAACGATATAAGCATCGAGAAAGACAATTCGCCCAAAGCAAAACTACCACTTGTGCCAAGTCCACTTGCCGCCAAGTAAAATACAATTACATGTGAATGCTGTATTTATAACTACTGTTAAATTGGAGCGTTTTTACAGCATCAAACATAAATTTCGAATGCTAAAGTCTTAAATCATGTTATAAAACAGCTTTTTTGCGCATTTTGTGACTAAAACACTTGCATTATCCATAATTCAGCCTTATCTTTGCATCGTGATTTTTTCATAGTATTAGATTTAAGGTTAACAAAAAGATTGGTAGATAGTCGTGAGACTAAGCTGCCTTTCGTCTTTTATAGACCTACCATTCCCCAGTCAATTCTTTTATTTTGGGCGTGTCCCTCGGGTCGGGCTTGGAGGTTTATCCCGATTAGTATCGGGGTCTTGTACTGCCGAAATACGGCAGCACGCCACTTCTTACCGCTCGCGCATTTCTTATCATCCTTTTTTTTGTACATAAGTTCAACTCAATAAACAACAAAGGCTGTCTGTAAATGAATGCAGGCAGCCTTTGGGTGTTTGTTTGAATGGCATTGAGCCATCCTACCAGTTCTATTATTCTACAATAAACTTCGAAATAAAGTTTTTACCATCTTGGCTTAACAAGGCAAAGTTCACCCCTTTGTGCAATGAGTTAGCTTGAACACTTGCTTTGCCATTTGCAAAAGTACAATTTGTTTTAGCAACCACTTTACCCGACAAATTGATAAATTGAATTTGAGCAGCACCATCAAGTTCCTTGCAAATAAGCTTCGCATTCGAGCCTTCTATGTTTACAATAAAGCTTTCGTTGGTATACAACGGCGAGTAATCAACACCTGTTGTTCCTGCAGCGTCCATCAATTGAGCCCAAACCGATTTTACAAGTACCGCAGCATCTGTATTTTCAATGTAGTATTCACGTTTGGTATCGTAGCATCCAGCCATGCGAGCCAATACATCGGCATTCGAACCTTTTGCATAAAAAGGAATAAGCTGAGCAGTGTGTTGACCTGAATAGAAGGCCATACCAGGCATGTTTCCAGTACCATTATCCACAATCGGGAATTTACCTAAATCGCGGTAGCTTGGTCCACTTAAGTAACCTGTTTCGTGGTCACCAGTTACAATAAGCAAGGTTTCGTTCCAATTGCTATTTGCTTCTACCCAATTGATTGCAGCTTCTACCGAGCGGTTAAAGTCCATCTGCTCCTCTAAAAGACGACCTTTTTGATTCGCGTGACAAGCCCAGTCGATAGCACCACCCTCGATCATTACAAAGAAACCATTGCTGTTTTTGCTTAACACATTCAACGAAGCTTTCGTCATATCCACCAAAGTAGGTACAGAGCTATTGATGTTTGAGTTATTCACAACCTGACCATCGCCACCACGGGCTTGTTGGATGGTAGTTGCTGCGCGCGCTACGAAACACAATTTCGAAGGTACGTTTGTACCTGTGGCTATCTCAGCCAATCGGGTTTTGTCATCCGAGAACGACCAACCATTCAATGTATTTGCTTTCAGCGAATTCCAAGTTGTTTCGCCACCTACATATTTAAACTCTTTGCCAGTTGTTTTCGCAAGGCCATTATCATCATACTCTGGGTGTCCAGCACCAACAACCACTTCTAAATTGCTCGATAGCATTTCGTTGGCAATTTCGGCATAGTTGTTACGGCTCAAGTTGTGTGCACCTCCAAAGGCTGCAGGTGTAGCATGTGAAAATTGTACCGACGATACCACACCAGCAGCTTTGCCTTTTTGTTTGGCTATTTCGGCTAAAGTTTTAACTGATAGTTGTTGGTTGCTTTTATTAATAGAGCCATCGTATACCTTCACCCCAGAGCCCATAGCAGTTGCTGCAGGTGCTGAGTCGGTAGGTTTAACATCTATGTAACTACTGTCGTTCCAAGCTTTGTATGAATTATACGATGTAAAATACTGAGCAATATCGGTACTTCCTTTCGTACCCATGCCATGATATGAAGTCATGTATGTGGAAGTTGGAAAGCTTTGGTAACCTTGAGTTTTTCCTTCGTAATAGTTGGTAGCCTTAATTTGGTTTAATCCCCAGCCATCGCTCACCATGTAAATCACGTTTTTAATTTGCTTGTTGGCAGGTACATCTTTAATTAAAGTGTAGCATGTTTTAGCCACCTCGGTATTATCCACATAATAGCCACGAATAGGATCTTCCCTGTCGGCATGTAAGCTGAACATTTCGGCTCCTGCACCTTTGGCATACAAAGGAATAAGCATGTTCGTGTGGTTTCCCGAATTGTATTTCATGCCAGGAACCACATTTTTGCCATTATTCACTACTGGGTTAGTTGTAGGTTTGTTGTCATTATCGTTAGGTCCGAGTAGGTAACCACACTCGTGATCCGAAGTAACAATAACCAAGTTGTTGTCCCAGCCACCATTTTTTTCGACCCAAGCAAGTACCGAATCAACCGTATTGTTAAAGTCAATTTGCTCTTCAATCATACGTCCTTTTTGGTTGGCGTGGTTTGCCCAGTCGATAGCACCACCTTCTATCATAGCCACAAATCCATTGTTATTTTGCTTTAACACATTTATTGCAGCCAAACTCAATTCACTTAAGTCATTAACACCCTTGTTGCGAACATCTGCAAAAGGTGTTTGAGCATCTACGATAGAACGTGATTGTTGTAAAGTAGAAGCCACACGTGGCACCACACATAATTTTGAAGGTACGTTAATGCCTTTTGCAATTTGAGCTACACGGCTCGAGTCGTCGGTAAACGACCAGTTGTTCAATGTGCCGGCAACCAAACTCTGCCAAGTAGCAGCATCGCCTACATATTTATACTCTTTGGTGCCTGTTTTGGCTGTTGCATTATCGGTATAGTCGGGGTGCCCAGCTCCAATAATTACATCCATATTGCTATTCAACATTTCGATAGCAATAGCCGAGTAATTGTTTCGGTTAACGTTGTGAGCCACAAAACCAGCAGGTGTTGCGTGAGCAAACTGTACTGTTGATACCACACCAGCAGCCTTACCTTGCAACTTGGCAAAAGTCATAATATGCTCCAAGTTTTGTTGTTTCATATCCACACCAATAGCGCCATCGTAGCTTTTTTTTCCTGTCGAAAGGGCGGTTGCTGCCGGTGCCGAATCGGTATATTTACCGGCTGTTCGCACCCATTCAAAGTTAATCCATGCCGAGTCGGCACGATATTCTTGTTTTTCCATCCCATTGTACGTACTACAGGCATACTTCACTGGGAAATACTGATACGACACACTATCCTTGCCATGAACATAGTAGTTGGTGGCCGTTACAGTGTTATAACTCATACCATCGCCAATCAAAATAATAATATTTTTGGGCGATTTAATTGCTGCCGAAGCAACGCTAAACAACAGCAGTGTTGCTGCTAAAACTGAAAGAAGTCTAATCTTTAACATTTTTATCTTTTTTATAATTGTGTTAGGCAAAGTTAATGGGGCGAAGTTTACAGAAGATGTGAAATTTATTAAACAAGGATGAATAAAATACTTCATGCAGATTACAGCACAAAGTAAAAGAAGCTAAATTTAACCATATTGTAACCTTAATAATGTGAATAGTAGCATTTTTTACTAAACATGCAAGCAAAACTTGTTTTTATGCAGAATAAAAGTACTTTTGCTACCCCTTGATAAATGAAGTATAATTTGATATTTTTTATTTATTTGATAAAAAATAGCTCAAACAGATTTGATAGTAAACAAAACTCAATGTTTATTCAAACATCACTGTTATTATTTTTCTGACTATAAAAATACTTTCTATGCTGAAGATAGCTAATCATGATAAGAGTATACTCATTAGTTTCCCCAAGTAAATCAATAAAAAAAATGGCACACCAAAGTTGTATTCACAAACATTATGTATCATTTAAAGTATCAACTTCAAACAAACTATTTCAGGTATATAAAGCGACATATTTTGGAAAAAACTGACGTATTATCATACAAACCAGTAAAATACTGAGCACCTGGACCGTATGCAAACACAGGAAGAAACACCGGTGTATGGTCGTCGCTTGTAAACAATCCAGTTATTCTTCCTTCAGCAGTATTTCCATCAATTATTGTTAAACCACCGGTTTCATGGTCACCTGAAACAACAACCAATGTTTGCCCATTCCTGTCGGCAAATTCTAAGGCTTCTTTTACAGCCAAATCAAAACCAAGCATCTCAGTAATGCAGTTAGGGACAGAGTTTGCGTGACCAGCATAATCAATCTTGGCACCTTCTACCATCAAAAAGAACCCTTTTTCATTGTCAAGTTGCTGAATCGCTTTTCGTGTAGTTGTTGCCAGCAATGTCAGATTATGGGTGGTTGTAGCTTCTGCAAGCGCTTCGTCGATAATTATCGATGGATAATTAGGACGGATTGAATCGGCTATTGATTGGTATAGATTATAGTTATTCATAAGTTTTTTGTTTAAATCAAGGCCATCCTTTCTCTTTGTAATCACCGACTCGCCACAACCAGCCAAAAACCATAATTTTCGTTGTAATAAAAAGGCAGTTATACTATCTGATTCATCACGTTCAGATACATGGGCATAAAAAGCCGCTGGTGTAGCATCGGCTATGTTTCCATTTGTTACTATTCCACAACGCTTATCATTAAGATACATAAGTTCTGTAAGCGATACATTAGCTTCACCAGTACTGGTTGTTGCTATATGGCGATTGTTAGTTTGCACTCCAGTAGCCAGCGCACTGCCTGCCCCAGCTGAGTCGGTTATAAAACTACCTTTGGGTTGTGTACGTTGTAAACCAATAAAGTTCATTTTCGACATGGTCAGTCCGCCATTTACGAGATCAGCAGCCGAAAGTTGCGCTACTCCCATCCCATCGCCAATAAGCAGAATAATATTCAATGGAATTTCATTTGCCCCATCGTTTTTACCTGTAGGTTGATACACTGCTATTGGTCGGGCAGGAACATCTGTATTTGAAAAACCTTTGAAACTTCCGGTAGTTTTGTCAAGTCTATCAGTTTTTATGCTATCATACAATGCATTTGCTACGTTGCTAAAGTGGAAGTTATTTTTTGCTTCGTTTTTAAAAAATGCGGCACAAAGTTCCGGCTTATCTGTATTGATAATATCCACCCCCATGTTACGGAAAATTTGCCAGCTGTTTACATTATCGGGCGAAGCCCAAAAGCGTATTTTGCAGTTTTGCTTATGTACCTTTTCAATAACAGACATCAATCTTTGCTTTTCGGCGGGTTTGATGCTTCCCTTGCCATTCCACACCGAATAACTTCGAAACGAATCGCTGATAAATGCAATTCTACTGAGTTGTTGAGGAGTGTAGTTCAAATTGGGCCGGCCATCGAAATACAGAATGGATGGATACATCTCAAACTCATCGGGCGATGGACAACTACCGGTAAGCACGATGGTAGGTGCATAAGCATTTTTGGCTTTGTCAAATACATCGGGGTACGCTTGCAGTAGTTTGAGCAACGATTGAATTAATTGCGGGTGCTTTTCCTTTATATCGATAAGCAGGTAAAAGGACTTTGAGCTAGCTTGCCATGCTTTGCCCCCATGTGCCCTGTACTGCTTTACGATGGGTAAGATATACAGGTTTTCGAGCGTATTCAGTGCTAGGATATCTGCTTTATCATGCGCTACGAGCAATTGCTGCATTTGCTCATCGTAATATACATCGGCCTCGTAACTATCCAATTGCTGAGCATAAGCCTGATAAAACGGCACCATTTGGTGATAATCGTTATGTGAATGAATTAGCACCTTATATTGAGCTGCTGAACTAAAAACGATAAGTAGATTGAAAAGTAAATAAATATAGAGCTTTGAAGGGAACATACTAATCTGATTTTTATAATTAATAAAATAAATAACTGATTGTGAATGATAGAAGGAGAATATTCTCACGAACATTCTCCTTCAATCACGCAATTTTTAAGTCACAAGAAAAACTAATATCCTTCGTTTTGTTTTAAGAAATCCTTCATTTGGGAAGTTCCATCTATTGCAATTTGTGGTATTGGGAAAAGTCTTTTCTTCACCTCTGTGTCCGATTTTTCAGTCCAGGTACCTTCGTATTTACCAAAACGTATCATATCGGTACGACGTTGATGCTCCCAGTAAAACTCAAATCCACGTTCGCGAAACAGAATATCCAAAGTCATTGAAGTAAGAGCCTTAGGTGTAACAGCAGGGCGCGCAGTACGCGAAGTACGCACAACATTCACATCCGACAAAGCTCCAGAAACATCACCTTTGCGAAGCTTGGCTTCGGCACGCATCATATACAGGTCGGCCAAACGTACAATTACCAGATCAGCTTCCCCTTTGTTACGACCATCGGTCGACGATTTACTCCATTGATATTTTAGTACACGATAGCCTGTATTGTAATTACTTCCAGCAGGTGTAAAGTCGATTTCACGACTGTAGTTTACCACAGCATTAGCTGTAGCCTGACGCCAGTCACGAATTTTACCAATTTTATAACGACCATCTGTAGTTTTAATAAAGGCAGTTTGATTGCCGGTATTTTGCAATCCATATTGCATGCCACGGTAAATTCCACGGTTAGGTTCATACTGCGCAGCAGTTACAGCAGAGTCCGATGGGATAATCAAACGTTCCCAGAAAAAACGGCAATCGGCAGCAGCCGGATCCACCGAACCATTTGCAGCAACCCACGAATCGTAAAAATCAGGCGTTATACCAGGCCCATCAGTACCATTTCCTTTTTGTACCAATGCATTGCCATAGAAATTACCTGACATTGAAAAATACGACATACGGTTATGACCATTTAAGTCGGGACGTTGATCAATAGCAAAAACCAATTCCTTGTTAGTATGGTTGTCGTTATCAAAAATGCTAAAATACTCTTTAGATAATTCATATTGCCCTGACCCAATCACCATGTCGGCATATTTGATTACATTGTCCATATCAGTCGATGTAAATTTGAAAGAAGTGGCATACGGTTCGCGATACACAGCAGCATTCAAATATAAGCGTGCCAACAGTGCATTGGCAGCATTTTTAGTTATACGGCCAGAGCCTACATCGTTACGCAATCCCCCATTGATTGCAGCCTCAAATTCCGAAGCAATGTATTCAACCGCAGTATTTCCACGAAGAATTTCCTCCAGCTTAGTAGGATCCTCTTTTTTAAATGAAATGCCCCATAAGTCGAGTGAAACCATATTGTAATATGCTCTTAAAGCTCTAGCTTCGGCAACAAATGTTTTAGAACTCTCTGTTGGCTTTTCGAGGTTTGATAAAACATTAATAGCAGTTACCGTTCTACTAATTAGCTTGGTCAATGTTTCCCATACTTGTCTCACATTACTATGAGCAGAATTATAACTATGTTGATGCAAAGCAATGTAGATTCCATTATCACCCCAATCCTTACCGCCACGATAAGGTAAAATAGCTTCATCGGTCGTTATTTCTTGCAATGCAAAATACTTTGTGTGCAAAAACAAATCAGGCAAAAGAGCATAAGCAGGCGATATGGTACTCTCAACCAATGTTGAGTCGGAGCCCATGATAAGCGCTTCGTCGAGAACTTTCTCTTCTAAATTAGAACAGCCTACTGAAAAAAATGCAAGTAGAGCTATGGGTAATAAATATTTTGTTTTCATATTTTTTTCAAATGACAATAATTAATTAAAAGTTACATTCAAGCCTACTGAGAATGTTCTAGCACGTGGATAACTGTTTAAATCAATACCAAAAGACTGGAATCCTCCGGATGAACGGTTTTGATTTACTTCAGGATCATATCCACTATATTCTGTGATTACAAACAGATTTTGTCCACTTACCGACAATCGCAAGTCTTTCACCCAATCAGAGATTTTTAAAGACTTAGTATCAAAACTATAACCTAGGGAAAGATTATTTAAACGTAAAAACGAGCCATCTTCTAAATAACGAGTAGATACAGCACCAGCGTTGGCTGTACTTTCATTGGCATATTCAACAGCTTTTGAAGTAGTGTTAGATGAATTCGCTAATTGAGCCTTGTAGAATTTATTCATAGCGGTATTGTTGTAAATCTTATTACCAGATACACCATTGAAGTTGGCTACTAAATCAAAACCTTTATAACCCATATTTAAATAAAAACTATACGTTAAATCGGGTAGTGCACTACCTACCACCTTTAATTTTTCATCATCTGCATATTGTGATAAGCCATCAGCTCCAATACCAATAAATTCGCGCATATAGAACGACCCAACCGAATAACCATTGATAAGTCCATTGATTGTAGCACCAGTAAGACCCGAGCCCTCAGCCGATCCAGTTGTGATAACAGTATAAGGTGAGTTTTTAACTTTATTCTTCACAGTAGCCAATGTTCCACCAATGTTAAAACGCATGTTTTTATTAATGTTAGCACGATAATCCAGTGCAAGTTCCAAACCACGATTGGTGATGGTCATATCCTTCACATTATCCCATGTAGTATTTGCAGCAACAATTGGTGTAGTAGGTATTTCTAACAAAATATTATTGGATACTTTATTGTAATACTCAATAGTACCACTTAACTTAGATTTGAAAAATGCAAAATCCAAACCGATATTGCTTTGGGTAGAAACTTCCCATTGCAAATTCTTATTTGGCAAGCGAACATAAGTTGTACCCGCAAAATAATTGGACGAATTATCAAGTGGATAACTAAGTGATCCTGATACGGTTGTCAAATAACTCATTTGAGTTCTCTTAGTTGGTATTTCTTGATTTCCTGTCAATCCCCAACCTGCGCGCAATTTTAAATTACTAATTATTGCATTATCTTTCAGAAATTGCTCTTCAGAAAGCAACCAACCAGCAGCAAAAGATGGAAAGTAACCATAACGATTATCTTCACCAAATTTCGACGAACCATCGGCACGTAAAGTAGCAGTAAGCAAATATCGATCTAAATAATTGTAATTAATTCTACCGAAGAAAGACTGAAGTTTTACGATATCAGCAGATCCACTAGGTTTATTATCTGTAAGGGTTAATAATTGTCCATAACTTGGATTGTAACGAGGCTCAAGTCCATTATCCGAAAACTTTGAAATACTCCAACTACGGAATCGCTCATACGTTTCCTGATAAGATTGACCTGCTAAAAGAGTTAAACTATGATTGTTTGTTTTTAAATTGTAGGTCAAATAATTTTCAATCATTGTATTATACCCATCCATATATTGTTGTGTCAAGCTACCTTCGTAAAAAGGACTTTTGCTTGGCATTGTTTGCAAATCGGCTTCTCTTGAATTGTTTTCGTAGCCAAAGTTGAGTTTGTATGTCAACCCTTTTAGTAATTCTATAGAGGGAGAAATATTGGCAATCAACTTACGACTTTGCGAAAAGTTGGTATACAAATCGGCATATATCAATGGATTTGTTTGATCGGCATAATTTACAGGAGTACCGTCATCGTTCTTAGCTTTGTATGTCGGATTAAAAGACAACATACTAGATACCAAATAACTTGAATTCGTGTTTTCGCCTTTCTCTACAGATGAATTTAAGCCATAATCAATACTTAGTTTTCCATCTAGCAGTTTCTGTGTTGCTTTAACATTTGCTGTATAACGCTCAATACCAGTATTAATTAATATCCCCTCTTGATTCAAATAACCTACAGAAGCTCTATAGTTAAACGAAGAACTTCCACCCATCATGGTAAGTGAATGGTCCTGAGAAATGGCAGTATGTGTAAGCACATCTTGCCAATCGGTATTTCCACCACGATCCACTAAGTTACCACCAATTGCTTTAACTTGTTTGCGGAACTCATCGGCGCTAAACACCGGCATTTTATTCGCCATTTGCGACACACCGAACTTAGCCGAAACCGAAGCTTGCATGTTTCCAGATTTTCCACTTTTAGTAGTAATAAGTATAACACCATTAGCTCCCCTTGTTCCATATATAGCCGCCGCCGATGCATCTTTCAACACGTCAATTGATTCAATATCTTCAGGATTAAGAAAATTATAAGGGTTCGTATCGTCCGACCCAGTACCTCCCAAACCTAATGGAAAACCATCAACAACGTACAATGGACCTGTTCCTTCACGTAAGCTTCCCTGCCCACGAACAATAACACGTTGACCGCTCCCAGGTGCTCCACTCGAAGATGTAATGTTCACACCTGCAACCTTACCCTGTATTAACTGTTCTGGTGAATTAGACAATCCACTATTAAAGTTTTCACTTTTAACCGAACCCACCGAGCCGGTAATATCTTTCTTACGTTGAACACCATATCCAACAGCCACTACTTCGGTGAGCATGGTTGATTCTTCTTTCAAAACCACATCAATACTACTTACCGAACTAATGGTGATAGTTTGCGGCGTCATACCAATAAACGAAAACAAGAGCGTTTGGCCCACTTTTACATTTTCAATTTGGTAGATACCATTTACATTGGTTACTGTACCATACGAGGTACCTTTTACCAATACCGACGCACCTACCACAGGCTCGCCCTGTGCATCGGTTACGCGACCTTTGATGCTAACTGTACCCTGTTGCGTTTCGAGCGACATGGATACGGGAACAACACTTTTTGCATACGAAAACGGGGCATACGATAGCTGTACAAATGCCAGCACGAACAGCTTTTTGTACCCATTTTTGAGTAGAAGTTGATAATTCATTTGGTTTGTTTTTTTTGAATAAACGGCCTCTTTTAATTCTTACCGACAAATTCAATAATTACTAATTGATAATATAATGATAACTAACACCGTAAACAATCCAAAAAAAATAAGTCATCTAACGTTGCGAAGGGATAAATGTGAATATTTATTGAGCACTTACAAATAACGGATTTGAATAAAACCACAAATCGGCAAATGCCTTAGCGGCCGTATTTTGCCCTTCAGGATCGATGCATGGATTTCCATATGCATCAGTTTCACCAGTTGTAGCTACAGCATGGTTGGTACCCCGTAAACGGAAATACATGCCCTTACGGACATTTTTAATCTCAAAGTTCATTTCCACCCATCCATCTTTTGATTTTTTCCATTTTTTGCTGATAAGTCCGGCAGCATCCTCATTACCGCCTTTGTTGTCGAAGCGTGCAATAACAGCTGTGGTATTTACGGTATCGGTATTGTATGTCTCTGTATCAGGGGTGATCAGGTGACGTAGTTCACCCTGAATCAAGTCGATATGATCTAATTCGGGCGTACGATAATTGCTGTAAGTATTGTGATTGTTGCCTTGAGGGTCGCGTGCATGAATGGTAATAAGGATGGTTTTGCCATTAGCCACATTGAGTGTGCTACCCATTTGCGCTGTTTGATGACTTTCAGTCTCTTTAACGTTGAAAATCAGCGAATCAATTAAATCGCCAGTAACCACCCAGTTGTTTCCCGAACGTAAACCATCTAAAATATGTTGAGCTGATCTTCCTTGTGTATAGGTATAATTTTTTTGATACTCCCCAGGATAAAACTCACCCTTTTCGCTATGATAATCGGAATTTGAAAACAACCAAAAACGACGACCTTCCGTTAACAATGCATCCCATAAGCCTCCAACTTGAGCTGAAAAAACACCAGATCCGCCGTAGGTTCCTCCACCTACTGATTGCGAATCATAGCCACCTCTTTTTGCTTCGCGGTGGTGTCCGGGCACACTTTCAAAACCAAAACAAATATCGGGAGCCGTGTTATTGAAATCACGAATGGAGGCAATTGAATATCCACGTTCATTTTGAGGTTTGCGTTCAGGGTGAGCTAATACCAAGTAACTTGAAAGAGGATAACGATTTTTTAGCCATTGCAAGGACTCAATAGCCTTAGCATGTCCCTTTAAACTGCTTTTTGTCCAGCCCTGGGCTGCTCCTCCTTCAGTATCGGTATCGTTTTGATCAAAGCAGAATTCAAATTCGGCCAACGGATTACAATCGGGTATGGTATTGAACTGATTATTAATAATACCCATACTGCCATGTTCGTGCCCAGGTATATTCATTTCATAGCTCTGAATAATCGTTTTATTGAGGTAAAGCGTTCGAGCTTTTAGTATTTCTTTAAACGAATAATCGCGTAACACTTGCCATCTCCACATTACTCTATGTCCATAGCTTTCTTTTTGTGATCCAAGTATTGCCAAAGGTAACTTTTCGTCCCAGAATTGTAGTTTTTTGTTAGGAATATCTAAGCCCGATTGTGCTGCATCTCGAACCGATATCCCACCATGTTCGCTATTTGCCCACCAATCAAGTCCAAATTTATGGTTTTGTTGCATCATATAAGCTATGCTAAAGCTTCCATCTGTATACGTAGTGTGCTGGTGAAAATCACCTATTAAATAAGTTTGCGACATTACCTTTGTAATCAAACCAACTGTCAGAGCAGTTAGCAACATGTATCCTCTCATTATTTTTTTATATTTTAATCAGATCACAAATGTAGAAGGACAATATTACATGTATGTTATATAATTATAAAATAAACAAATCACATTCATTACATTAATGTACAATTTGAGTAGAATTGAATAACGAAATGATGAAATCATTTTCTACTTCCATACAGTATTATTCGCAATTTAGTCCAGTTGTGCATAATTATTAAAATGCTCAAGTACGAAACCAATGCACTATTCTAATCAATTGTCCTTTTGCGTTAGCCACTTTTATTTAATCTAAACATTTCGATTTTTTCCTACCTTTTAGGTTAAAAATATATCATTTCCTACCTAAATGTATGATTTTAAATTACGGTAATCTAGCATTTTAATGCTTCCAACTCAATCACCAATATTATTTAAAATTCTATCTGGTTGATATACCAACAATTAAACCAAAACAAGCTATCAAATATGTTGTAAAACATATAATGGCACGATAAATGAATAGCATTACTGCGAACGAAGCAACAAAAAGGAGGAAATATGGCACATATACTAGAAGAACGTCAAAATCAGGTTTCGACCGCAGGGGCAAACGAACGTACCATCGATTGCAACAAAGCCAGCCTGGCAGGAAGTGTAAGCCAACGTGCATGTGTATTTTGCGGGTCGCGAGTGGTTCTTTACCCAATTTCAGATGCCTTACACCTTATACATGGACCTATTGGTTGTGCAGCCTATACTTGGGATATACGTGGTTCGCTATCGTCAGGGCCTGAATTACATCGATTAAGTTTCAGCACCGACTTGCAAGAGCGTGATGTGATTTTTGGAGGCGAAACGAAACTTTACAATGCTGCTCTTGAGTTGATTAAAGCACATAAACCCAATGCTGCTTTTATTTATTCAACCTGTATAGTCGGTGTCATTGGCGATGATGTAGAGCGTGCTTGCCGCATGCTTGAGGCTGAAACTGGCATTCCGGTTATTGCGGTGGAGGCACCTGGTTTTCAGGGTTCGAAAAAAGACGGTTACAAAGTGGCTTGCGAGTCGATTTTCAAGTTGGTAGGGCGAGTAAATAAGCCGATTCCTGCCAAAAGCATCAACATTCTGGGCGACTTTAACTTGGCTGGTGAGCTGTGGATTTTATTAGAGTATTACAAAAAAATGGGCGTACATGTGAACGCCACCATTACGGGCGATGGGCGTGTGGAGGCCATTAGCAATGCACATAATGCGGCACTCAATGTGGTGCAATGCTCGGGTTCGATGAATTATTTGGCTAAATTGATGAAAGATAAATACAATATTCCGTCGATGCGGGTATCGTATTTTGGAATTGAAGATATGAGCGATGCACTTTACGATGTAGCACGTTTTTTTAAAGACGACGACATGATGGAGAAAGCGCGCATTTTGGTAAAAGAAGAAATATCGCGCATGATGCCAGCACTGGCTTGGTACAAAGAGCGACTAACAGGCAAAAAGGCCGCCATCTATGTAGGTGGTGCATTCAAAGCCATTTCGTTGGTTAAAGCATTACGACTGATAGGGGTACAATCAGTCATCGTGGGTTCGCAGACCGGTACACCCGAAGATTATGAGCTAATAAAAAAGCTTTGCGACGAAGGGACTATCATTGTGGATGATTCGAATCCGATAGAGCTTTCGCATTTCGTGAAAGAAAAGCAAGCAGATATTTTTATTGGCGGCGTGAAGGAACGACCGATAGCGCATAAGATCGGGCTCGGGTTCTGCGACCACAATCACGAACGCAAAGAGCCGCTTGCAGGTTACGAAGGCATGATCAACTTTGCCAAAGAGATTTATGCTACGGCCATGAGCCCGGTTTGGAAATTTACAAAATAATGAAGCAGACAATGGAACCTATTATTACAACTCAAGATAAAACAAAAACAGCTTTGGCTGTAGGGGCAGCTTCGTTTGTCTCCACCCGCAATTCCTGCAAGCTTTGTGCACCGCTTGGAGCTTCGCTGGTATTCAAAGGCATTGAGGGCTGTGTACCTTTGATTCATGGCAGTCAGGGTTGTGCTACCTATATTCGACGCTACATGATTAGTCATTACAAAGAGCCTGTGGATATAGCCTCGAGCAACTTTAGCGAGGAAGCAACGATCTATGGCGGTAGTCGTAATTTTATTACAGGTATCAATAATATTATTAAACAATACAAACCCAAGGTAATAGGTATAGCCTCTACCTGTTTGTCCGAAACCATAGGCGAAGACATCCCAGGCCATATCTACAACTACAAAGAAGCGAACGAGTCGACTGGAGGTAAATTACCTACTTTTATTCATGCCTCTACGCCGAGCTATTGTGGTAGTCATGCCGAAGGATTTCACAACACCGTGCTGGCAAGCATTAAAACGCTGGCTGAGTTTGATAAAACAGGGTCGAAAATTACGATACTTCCTGGAATGGTTTCGCCTGCCGATATACGCTATTTGAAAGAACTTTTGTCTGATTTTGGTATCGCCTTCACGCTCTTTCCCGACTATAGCGAAACGCTCGACAATGTATATACCGCCGAATATCAGTTGATACCAAGCGGCGGAACTACCGTTCACGAGATACAACGCATGGGCAATGCACGTGCTACCATCGAGTTTGGTACCAGTTTTAACAAAGGCTTTTCGCGCTTAAAAGATAAAAACGCCATGCAGACAGCGGGCGAATGGCTCGAATCGAGTTTCTACATCACAAACCACCAAATGCCTTTGCCTATAGGCATTGAGGCAAGCGATAAGCTGGTGGAGGTTCTCGAGTCGCTTAGCGGCCAAAAACTGCCCGAAAAACACGTGAAAGAACGAGGCCGATTGGTAGATGCGTATGTGGATGCTCACAAATATGTGTTTGGAAAAAAAGCCTTGCTGTATGGCGAAGAGGATTTTGTGATGGCCATGGCCGACTGGTGCCGTGAGATAGGTGTTGAGCCTTTTTACATCAAAGGAGCCGATTTTGAAACCTTGCGCGAAAAGGCTGAGGAATTTAAACCCGACTTCCTGCTAGGTAATAGCAAGGGCTACTACATTGCCCGTGAGCGCAACATTCCGTTGGTTCGTGTGGGTTTTCCCATTCACGACCGCTTTGGAGCCAATCGCATGCATCACATTGGCTATCGTGGCACACAGGAACTATTCGATCGTGTAGTGAATGCATTAATTGAATATAAACAAGAAAATTCGCCTATTGGGTATAAGTATTTGTAATTGACAATTTGATTATTTACTATTTACCATTTAAAAGAATGGAGCTAACAAATAGTAAATGGTAAATGAATAAATAGTAAATAAGAAATTATGGAAACAAAATCAACATTGGATAATAAAGCTGCTCAACCTTCAGCGGCTATATCTGCTCATCCTTGCTTCGACAAAGAAGCCAAACACAGCAATGCCCGCGTGCATTTACCTGTAGCTCCTAAATGTAATATCCAGTGTGGGTACTGCAACCGTAAGTTCGATTGTGTGAACGAAAGTCGCCCAGGCGTCACTTCGTCGGTACTGAAACCATTCCAAGCAGTGGAGTACCTCAAGGAATTGGACAAACGCCTCGATAACTTGGTGGTGATAGGTATTGCAGGTCCGGGCGATCCATTTGCCAATCCACAAGAAACTCTCGACACCATGCGACGTGCCAAGGCTGAATTCCCCGAAAAGATCTTCTGTCTTTCGACCAATGGCCTTGATTTGGAGCCCTATATCGACGAGATTGCTGAATTGGGTGTTACACACGTTACCATTACCATCAATGCGGTTGAACCAAGCATCACTGCAAAAGTATACAAATGGGTACGTTACAATAAAAAAGTCTATCGTGGACTCGAAGGCGCCACCATCCTAATGGAGCGTCAGTTGGCTTGTATTCCGAAACTAAAGGCAGCAGGCATTACGGTGAAAATCAATTCCATCGTCATCCCAGGCGTCAACGAAGATCATATACCCGAAGTGGCTAAAAAATGTGCTGAATTAGGCGCCGATGTTATCAACTGTATTCCGTTGATTCCTACTGCAGATACTGCCTTTGCCGACCTCATTGAACCTGATGCCAAAATGGTTTTCAAAGTACGCACATTGGCTTCGGAGCATTTACCCATTATGAGCCACTGTGCACGATGCAGAGCCGATGCAGCTGGTCTGTTGGGTAAAGATTTAAGCGATACACATATTTTACTGAAAGAATATTCGACCCGCGAAGAAATAGATACCGACCGCCCCTATGTGGCTGTGGCAAGTAATGAAGGCTTACTAGTGAATCAACACTTGGGTGAAGCCAGTTCGCTACACATTTACCGCCAAACACCCAATGGGTTTAAGTTTGTGGAGATGCGCGAAACTCCGCCTACAGGTGGTGGCGACCGTCGCTGGTTGGATATGGCCCGCTTGCTGGTCGATTGTAGAGCGATACTTGTAAGTGGCGCTGGCGAAAACCCCAAAACGATGCTCAACTCCTGCAAAGTACATGTAGTGGAAATGACCGGATTGATTGATGAAGGGCTCGAAGGCGTTTACAACAACAAAGTGATACGCTCCATAGCCAAGCCAGACGCCTTTAAATGCGGTAGCGGATGCAAGGGAAATGCGCAAGGATGTGGATGAACTCATTTACAATTAGACCATTTACTAGTTACAATTTAAAATTGTGAAGCATTGAAATAGAAAGTAAATAATTTGACGATGTGATTCTAACAAATAGTAAATGGTAAATGATTATATAGTAAATAATTAAATAATTTTTAAGATGAAAAAACCTCAGTACATGATTTTGGTATGTAACTCGTACCGCGTAGCAGGCGATGCTCAAGGAGCATGCAACAAAAAAGGAGCAACATCGATGCTTCAGTACATAGCCGAAGAAGCATCCGACCGTGGATTGGATGTAGTAGTAACCACCACTGCTTGCCTCAATGTTTGCTCGCAGGGGCCTGTAATGGTGATTCAGCCGAGTAACTATTGGTATGGTGGCGTAACCGGCGAAGACGTAATCGACGAAATTCTCGATGCACTCGAGGAAGGCGAACTCTGCGAGAAGTACTCGATAGCAGACTAATGGTATTTACCATTTTTTCATCCCGATACATCGGGACAAGTTTTACTAGTTACAATTGAAGCGTAGTTAGTAAATAAATGGCGAATAACTGGACGATGTTAAATAGTAAATGGTAAATAATCAAATTGTAAATATTATGGCTCCATATTTTATCGATACCACTTTACGCGATGGTGAGCAAGCACCAGGTGTTGTTTTTAGCTTGGCCGAGAAAATAAGAATTGCTGAATTGCTCGACGATATCGGAGTGCCTGAAATTGAGATTGGCACACCCGCTATGGGTGCTAAGGAACTGAATGATATTCGCACGCTTTGCAGTATAGGTTTTGGTTTTAAAACCTTATCGTGGTGTAGAGCCAATGAGCACGATATTGTTTTGGCATCCGAAACAGGTACAAACGGGGTACATCTGTCCTTTCCTGTGTCGCCACTACTGATGCAGGTGATGGATAAGTCGCCAGAGTGGGTGATGACCCATCTGAACAAGATGATTCAGTTTGCATCATCATACTTTGAGTACGTTACCATTGGCGCACAAGATGCATCGCGGGCAGAACCTGCTTTTTTAAATGAGTTTGTGTCGGCTGCTAGTTCGTTTGGAGCATCGCGTGTGCGGTTGGCCGATACGGTGGGTTTACTTAATCCATTAACAACCACGCAGATTATTAGTAGTATACGAACTGTTGAGCCAAACATCCCACTCGAAATTCATGCTCATAATGACCTGGGAATGGCTACAGCCAATACCTTGGCAGCGTATATGGCGGGCGCCAACTGCCTAAGCACAACCATTAATGGTTTGGGCGAACGTGCTGGAAATGCTGCGATGGAAGAGGTGGCTATGGCGCTTCAGTTGAGTGCCAATGTGGATTGTGGTTTGCGTATCGATAAATTTCAGGATGCAAGCAGCTACGTGTCGTCGGTATCAAAACGAATGTTGAGCGACAGTAAGCCTATTACTGGTAAGTTAGTTTTTACTCACGAAAGTGGTATACATACCAGTAGCCTTCAGAAAAACCGTAATAGCTACCAGTTAATTAGCGCAGCCATGTTGGGTCGCACCGAAGAGGAATTTGTAATTGGCAAACACAGTGGCAAAGCAACACTTGAGTTTTTTATGCAGCAGGCTGGACTTATTTTCGACGATGAGTTTACATCACGACTGCTTGTGCTTGTTAAAAGTAGTTCCGAACGAGTAAAGCGAACACTTTCTAAAAAAGAATTTTTCGAACTTTATTCACAGGAGTATACGCGTACAATTGATAACGAATTATCCATATTTAAATATTAAAATCATATGATGACTTCTACCATCACTCCAGATAGCGAAATGTTCGAAATTGCAAAGTCGAGCTTGAATTATGCAAATGGCTATTACACTGCTTTTAGCAGAAGTGTGAACAATGAAAAATCGCGTTTTGATACCGATTTATTATATCAAATGGCAATATTGAGCGCCGAAAAATATTTTGTAGCACTACTAGCACGTTACGATTGGAATGCAACTCACCATATGCCAATTGCTATGTTTAAAGAAGCTCAGCAATTTGAACCAGAACTCACCGATAGCATGAAACAAACCTGTATACTGGTAGGTAAGTTTGAAGCCATTTGCGACATAGAGGGTTTTGGATATCGTCAGCCAAGTTCCGAAGACCTGAAAGCGATGGATAAAGGTATTAACGAGATAAGAGCATTAGTAGAAAAACGCATTGAAGAGGTGTATATGCCTTCGTTCGAATAACAATTTAAAAAATACAATGGAGAAAACGTTTATAATTATCAAACCATGTGCTATTCGTCGTGATCTTATTGGCGAAATAATTCATCGTTTCGAAATGAAGGGGATGCAACTATGTGCCATCAAAATGGTTCAACTCGACAATCAGATACTCGACGAGCACTATGCTCACCTTATAGATCGACCCTATTTTCAGCGCATAAAAAACTCGATGATGAAAACACCCGTCGTTATAAGTGTGTGGAAGGGAGTGGATGTAGTTGAAATTGCGCATCACATGGCCGGCACCACCAATGGCCGCTTAGCTGCTCCAGGCACTATTCGAGGCGATTACAGCGTGAGCATACAGGAAAATATTGTACACACCTCCGATAGTGTTGAAAATGCCGAAATTGAAATCGCACGTTTCTTTGAACCCTACGAAATTTTCGACTTCAATCAACTCAGTCCAAGCGTGCTTTATGCCGAAAACGAATGTTAAAGTCACTAATCGCTAATCGTTTATCACTAAATATTATGCCCACCACCATTCAACTCTACAGTCTCGAAAAAGCGCGTTTTATTATCAAAGACGCAACAAAACTCGATATTTCTTATGCCTACGAAGATCTCGTTTTTGCAGAACATGGCCTTTTTCTGTTGCAATTTTGCAACCCTGAAGGTACGCAATTCAATTGTTGGTTTAATCATGAAATAAATGAGTCCGAAGAAATTAAAATGTTCGATTCACTTGTTAAAACAGCTTCGTTAAATACAGCTACTATAACCTATAAAGGTCATTTTAGTATGGATCAGCATGCTGAGAAGGAGCAAATTAACATCCAGTTTTTCGATACAAAGTAACCGAAATTAAGCAACGGATTAAGCCTTTCGCACTTTTGCCTTGAAATAATAGTGCCTTGAATTTGCTTGAAGCTTTGTGTTATGCACAGGCATCTTTAATACGTTCAATAAAAAATTAAGTATAGTGTGTTTTCCCCCAGAATGAAGCAGATTTATTTTGCTTTGTTCTGGGGTGTTTTTATAAAGCCACTTATTCATTTTAAAACATAAAAAAAATAGAATAAATGCACTCTTAATCATTTGCAAAAAAATAGCTATCTTTGTGACTTCAAAAAAATAACATATTTAAGCATCATGAATATTTCGTATAACTGGCTGAAAAACTACATCAATACTGATATTGAACCTGTTGAATTGGGTAAAGCGTTAACTTCTATAGGGCTCGAAGTGGGTGGAGTAGAAGAAGTGCAAACAATAAAAGGTGGCTTGGAGGGGTTGGTGATTGGCGAGGTTTTGACCTGTGTTGATCATGAAAACTCGGATCACTTGCATGTAACTACTGTGAATGTGGGTGCTGAAGAGCCGCTTCAGATTGTGTGTGGGGCTGCTAATGTGGCTGCCGGACAAAAAGTGGTGGTAGCTACGGTGGGTACTGTGCTGTACTCGGGCGATGATAGTTTTACCATTAAACGTTCGAAAATTCGTGGTGTGGAGTCGTTGGGGATGATTTGTGCGGAAGATGAAATTGGTATTGGTACCAGCCACGATGGTATTATGGTGTTGCCTGCCGATACAGTGCCAGGTACGCTTGCTAAAGATTATTTTGGTATCAAAAGCGATTATTTGATAGAAGTAGATATTACTCCTAATCGTGTAGATGCAGCATCGCATTATGGTGTGGCGCGCGATTTGGCAGCTTATTTTGCCTTGAAAAACCCTGAAATAAAACTGACTAAACCGTCGGTAGATGCTTTTAAAGTAGATAATACAAACTTAAGCATTCCGGTGGTAGTTGAAAACACGGAGGCTTGTCCTCGATATTCGGCTGTCACTATCTCGGGTGTGCAGGTGGGTGAATCGCCTGAGTGGTTGAAAAATGCCTTGTTGACTATCGGTTTGCGCCCTATTAATAATGTGGTGGATGTCACCAACTTTGTGTTGCACGAATTGGGGCAGCCTTTGCATGCTTTTGATGCTGACAAGATGGATAGCAAGCAGGTGCGTGTAAAATGTTTGGCCGAAGGTACTCCTTTTGTGACGCTTGATGGTGTGGAACGTAAACTGAATGCTGCCGACTTGATGATTTGTAATGGTGATACTCCTATGTGTATTGGGGGGGTGTTTGGTGGTCAACAGTCAGGCGTTACTGAGTCAACACAAAACGTTTTTCTCGAAAGTGCTTATTTCAATCCTGTATCTATTCGTAAAACAGCTCGCCGTCATGGTTTAAATACCGATGCTTCGTTTCGTTACGAGCGTGGTTGCGATCCTACAAATACCATTTATGTGTTGAAACGTTGTGCGTTGCTTATTCAAGAAGTGGCAGGTGGAACTATCTCGAGCGACGTAGTAGATATTTATCCTACCGAAGTGAAACCATTTGAAGTGGAAATTAGTATTCAAAAAATTCATTCGTTAATTGGTAAGGAAATTGGTCAGGAGGCTATCGAAACAATTTTAAATGCACTTGAAATGAAAATTGCATCGCGCACAGCCGAAGGGTATGTGTTGCAGGTACCTGCTTACAGAGTGGATGTGCAACGCGATGTGGATGTGGTGGAAGATATACTTCGTATCTACGGCTATAATAATGTAGAGATAGGCGAGAATTTGGTGTCGACTTTGAGCTATAGCTCTAAGCCCGACAGTCATAAACTCCAAAATATGATTGCTGAGCAGCTTACAGCGCAAGGCTTCAACGAGATTTTAAATAACTCGTTGACAAAAGGTGCCTATTATACTGATTTAACGACTTTCCCTGCTGCCAATAATGTGAAGATGCTGAATGCATTGAGTTCTGATTTGAATGTAATGCGTCAAACCTTATTGTTTGGTGGACTTGAAAATATAGCTTATAATATCAATCGCCGAAATGCCGATTTGAAATTCTACGAATTTGGAAATTGTTATTTCTATAATGCAGAAAATAAAAAAGAAGGCGAAACCTTGGCTGCATATTCCGAAGAGTTTCATTTAGGAATATGGCTTACGGGTAATAAACAAACACAATCGTGGACTGCTGCCGATCAAAAATCGAGTGTGTACGAATTGAAAGCATATGTCGAAAATATCTTTGCTCGTTTGGGTGTTAATACCCGCAAATTAGTGGTTGGTGAATATGCCGACGATTTATTGAGCGAAGCATTGGTGGTGATGAGTCCTCGTGGTTTTAAATTGGCCGTATATGGTGTAGTGCATCCTAAAATTGCCAAGAAAATGGATATCGATCAGGAAGTTTACTATGCCGATATCGATTGGAATGCATTGCTTAAAGAAATTGCAAAACAAAAAGTAAGTTACGCCGAAATATCGAAATATCCTGAAGTGAAACGCGATTTAGCCTTGTTGATTGATAAATCGGTTAATTTTGCCGAAATCGAGAAAATTGCTTTCGAAACAGAACGTAAGTTGTTGAAAAAAGTAGCTTTGTTCGACGTGTACGAAGGAAAGAATTTAGAGGCTGGTAAAAAATCGTACGCCGTAAGTTTTGTGTTGCAAGATGAAACAAAAACACTTACCGATAGTCAGATTGATGGAATCATGAAAAAAATGCTTTCAAATTTCGAAACTAAATTAGATGCAAAATTGCGCTAGGCGTATGTTTTTTTGATTTGCTCATTCTTTTTCTATTCATACGATATTTAAATACCCTGTATTTTGAAAAACGAAACAAAAATATTACATACCCCTGCTGCCAAGCCTGATGCTTACGGCGCGTTAAGCATGCCTGTTTACCATTCGGCTGCTTATGAGTTTGAGTCGGCTGAGCAAATGGAGTTGGCTTTTACAGGTCAATCGGCCGATCATGTTTATTCACGCATCACAAATCCTACGGTTCAGCACTTCGAAAATAAGGTGCAAGCTATCACTGGGGCATTAAGTGTTACGGCTTTAAATTCGGGTATGGCAGCTATTGCCAATGCCATCATTACGCTTTCAAAAGCTGGAAGTAATATTGTTACGTCGCGCCATTTGTTTGGCAATACCTATTCGCTTTTTGTTTCTACCCTGTCGGCTTTTGGTATCGAAACGCGCTTTTGCGATTTAACGGTTCCGGGTGCAGTCGAAGCGCAAATCAATCACGATACTTGCGCTGTGTTTTTGGAAATTATCACCAATCCTCAGCTCGAAGTGGCCGATTTGCAAGCTTTGTCGGCTGTATGTAAAGCTAAAAATGTTCCTTTGGTAGCCGATACAACCATCATCCCTTTTTGTGCATTCAATGCCAAATCGCATGGTGTAGATATCGAAATTGTTTCGAGTACAAAATATATTTCGGGTGGAGCTACTTCGCTGGGTGGTATTATTATCGATTATGGAACCTACAATTGGATGAATTCACCCAAACTATTGCCAATAGCGAAAGAAGTTGGTAATAACTTGGCTTTTACATCGAAGTTACGTAAAGAAATTCATCGCAATATGGGGGCATATATGACGCCTCATGTGGCGTATATGCAGTCTTTGGGTTTAGAAACCTTGGCCTTGCGCTACGAAAAAGCTTCGCGTAATTGTTATGAGTTGGCTTTGGCGGTTAACGACTTGCCTCAAGTACAATGTGTGAACTACCCTACGCTGGGCGAGAATAAATTTGCCGAAGTCAGTAAACGTCAATTTGGCGAATATCCGGGTGCTATGTTTACTTTCGATTTAGAATCGCGTGAAGCTTGTTTTGCGTTTCTAAATAACTTGAATTTGATAAGGCGAGCAACCAATCTTTTTGACAATAAATCGTTGGCAATTCATCCTGCAAGTACCATTTTTGGAAATTTCACGCCCGATGCTCGTAAGCTCATGCATGTGTATGAAACCACTATCCGCATGTCGGTAGGGTTGGAGAATGTAAACGATCTATTAGAAGATATTAAGCAAGCTCTCGAAAATTAACAGGTCAAAATCAACTTACAGATGAATAGTTTTTTACAAAAAATAATTGTTTTTCTTTTTAATAGAAGATTAAAAAAATATTTTCGTGACTTTCAGCGTGATAAGCGATTTGTGAACTATAAAAGTGCACGCACTGTTATTTTGCTTTTCGAAAGTGATTATAACGAAAAAAATCCCGAAATTAAACTATTAATCCAGAATTTTGTGTCTGATGGAAAGAAGGTTATGGCTTGGGGCTTTGTAAATAAAAAGGAAGTTTCAACGGCCATTTTACCCGATTTTAGAATTTTACATTCCAAAGATGCTGATTTTACTCAATTCCCTGAGCACACTTACTTACGTGAACTCGAAGAATTGTCGTTTGATTTGCTGATTGATTTAACAGTAAACGAAGTGAAACCTTTACAGTACATCGCTTTGTATGCAAATGCAGCGTGTAAAGTTGGAACACACAACTATCCTGGTATGTACGATATGGTGATTGATGTGACGCATATTAAACAAAAAAATCAAGCCGAAGAGCTTGAAACAACAAGTGTTGATGTATATAATCAGATAATTTTTTATTTAAAGAATATACAAACTAACGATTAAAACAGTATTTTTGTATCGGATTAGCACAAAATATCAATGATAAATAGCAAACTAACAGGGATGGGTGTAGCTTTGATTACACCATTCAAAACTGATGAGTCAATAGACTTTGAGTCTTTGTCACGTTTAATTGAATTTCAAATTAAAAATGGTACTGATTATTTGGTAGTTTTGGGTACTACTGCCGAAACTCCAACCCTTACCGAATCCGAAAAAGATAAAGTAACACGATTTGTAGTTGATTGTGTAAGCGGTCGTTTACCTATTGTTTTGGGTGTAGGTGGTAATAGCACAAAAGAGGTTGTTGAAAAAATTAACAAGTCAGATTTTGCAGGTATTGATGCCATTCTAACTGTTACTCCTTATTATAACAAACCCTCGCAAGAAGGTTTATATCAGCATTTTGCTGCTGTAGCAAGGGCGTCGAAATTGCCAATTGTACTTTACAATGTGCCTGGGCGAACAGGTGTAAATATGTTGCCTGCTACCACCTTGCGTTTAGCAAATGAGTTTTCAAATATATGTGGAATCAAAGAAGCATCGGGCATTTTTACACAAATTGACGATATCATTAAAAATAAGCCTGCAGACTTTATGGTTATTTCGGGCGACGATGGCATTACATTCCCATTAATTACCTTGGGTGCAGTAGGTGTTATTTCGGTTATAGGAAATGCTTTTCCGCGCGAATTTAGTCGAATGGTGCGTTTAGCGCTTGAAGGTGATTACAGCAGTGCACGTCAAATACATCATCGTTTTACCGAGCTTATTGAGTTGTTGTTTGTCGAAGGTAATCCAGCTGGTGTAAAAAGTATGTTGGCGCTTATGGGCTTTATCGACAATCAATTACGCTTGCCTCTTGTTCCAAATACGATCAATACTTACGAGAAAATAAAGATTGTACTCAATCAATTGAATTGATACTTTCGATGTGTTTTGTTATTTTTCAACTAATAAGTATTAATAATGAGGGCTTTCATTAATTAAAAATACGTTAAATCGTCCTTATTTTCAACGGTGCTCGATTGAAAGTTGTTGTTTTAAATTGTTGATATAGCGAATGTTATATGTTTTATTCAAAATTATTGAAAAAAATATTGCCCAAATCGATTAAATTACGAAAAATGTTGTAATTTTGCATTGATTTTGAATTACAAAACATGTTTAATAATTAAAGTTAAAAAAGAGATGAAAAAAGTATTTTTATTTTTTGCTGTAGCAATAGCTATCGCTTCTTGTGCTCCTAAAGCTGCTGAAGAAGCTCCTGTAACTGATTCTGTAGCTATCGATACTGTTGCTGTAGTTGATACAGTTGCTGTAGTTGACACAACTGCTACTGACTCTGTAGCTAAATAATTAGGCTATAGCATAAATGCAGTCTGTGAAAAAGGCTCGTAATTTTTATTACGAGCCTTTTTTATTACTGTAAATGCTCAGTTCTCATCCTTTTTTTGTAATTTTGTGCATTAAACTGAAAAAACAAATATTATGTTACGAATAGCTGTACAGGCCAAAGGTCGTTTGCACGACGAGACAATGCTTTTGCTGACAGAGTCTGGTATTAAATTAGAATCAGGTAAACGACTATTGTTGTTGCCAGCACGTAATTTTCCGATAGAAGTTCTTTTTTTACGCGATGACGATATTCCGCAATCAGTAGCCGACGGTGTAGCCGATATAGGTGTGGTTGGTGAAAATGAATACGCGGAAAAGAAGAAAAATGCTGTAATCACGATGCGTTTAGGTTTCAGCAAATGTCGCTTGTCACTAGCTATTCCAAAAGAAATTGAATATAATGGTATTGAATGGTTTAATGGCAAGGTGATTGCTACATCATATCCTGAAATTTTAAAAGACTTTTTGGCCGAAAAAAATGTTTCAGCTGATATTCACGTTATAACAGGTTCTGTAGAAATTGCACCAAATATTGGTTTAGCGGATGCAATATTTGATATTGTGAGTTCAGGCAGTACACTTGTTACCAATCACCTTAAAGAGGTTGAGGTGTTGATGAAGTCGGAGGCACTCTTAATTCAGCATACGACTTTGAGTGCAGAGAAACAAGCTATTCTCGATGAGCTTTTATTTCGTATTGAATCGGTTCAAATGGCCGAAGATAAAAAATATGTGTTGATGAATGTTCCAAATGCAAATTTGGACGAAATAATTGAGGTTCTTCCTGGAATGAAAAGTCCTACCATTATGCCCTTAGCTAAAGAAGGATGGAGCTCATTACATGTTGTAATTGGCGAAAAGCAGTTTTGGGATGTAATTGGTAAACTCAAAGGTCTTGGTGCTGAAGGTATTTTGGTTATACCAATCGAAAAAATGATTCCTTAATTTCGGTTGACTCAATTATTAATTGAAACGGATGATAAGCTTTTGTATTGATAAGGGAAATACGCTCACCAAGATTGGTGTTTTTGTTGACAATGAACTTGTTTTTGAAGTCAATGATACTTGTTTTGATAGATTATCGCTACAGCAACTTATTGATCAATATAAACCTACTGCATGCATCTTGAGTAATGTGGGCTCCTACGATTTGGATTTAATTCAGTTTTTGCAGGATAAATTTGAAATTTTTGTAGAATTTGATAGCTCTACACCTATTCCCATTGTTAATGCATATAAAACGCCTCAGTCGCTCGGAAAGGATAGGTTGGCAGCGGCTGTAGGGGCGACTTTTATGAAGCCAAACGCAAATATTTTGGTCGTTGATGCGGGAACTGCAATTACCTACGATTTTGTCGATGCTTCAGGAGTTTTTCATGGTGGAAATATTGCACCCGGCTTGTTGATGCGATTGCAAGCGTTAAACGAATTTACAAATAACTTGCCTTTGGTAGAGCTAGTTGATTCTGATGAGTTACTTGGTGTTGATACCAACTCTGCCATTCTATTAGGAGCACTTAAAGGTATTGAATTTGAAATAAATGGTTATTTTAGGGCTTTAAGTTTTAAATATGCTGAACTTTCAATATTTTTAACAGGAGGAAACTCAAATTACTTTGTATCAAAACTAAAAAGTCCCATCTTTGCACAAAAAAACTTGGTATTAACCGGTCTGAACCGAATTCTTCAATTCAATGTTAAAAAATAAACTGCTACTTTTCGTTTCTTTGCTTATTTTCACTTCTTCGGTTGTGTTTGCGCAAAATAACACTAATTCGCCTTACACGATGTTTGGATATGGTGATATTAGTGATAATTATGCTGGAGAACAGCGAGCGATGGGGGGAGTAGCTATTGGATCTCGCTCCAAAACATCCATTAATACCGTTAATCCAGCCTCGTATAGTTCGGTTGATAGTATGACCTTTATGTTCGATTTAGGAACTTCTGTACTTGGTTCTCGCTTTTCAATTGACGGAAAAAGCAGTACCAAATTAAATGCCAACCTCGAATATGTAACGATGCAGTTTCCGCTATGGAAAAACACGGGTTTTAGTATGGGGGTGCTACCTTATTCGTTTACTGGTTACGATTACTCAACATCTCAACTTGTAGATAATTACCCTTCCGTAACAGCTACCAAAACATTTTATGGAATAGGTGGAGTAAGTCAGGCCTATGCTGGATTTGGTATTAAAGTGTTTAAGGGCTTGTCTCTAGGTGTAAATGCTTATTATATGTTTGGTAACAACATCAATAGCCGTTTGATGACATTTGATAATACATCGCTAGGTTTAATTCCATCTTTTCAGAATGATACCATTAAAGTGAATAGTTTTCGTTTTAGATACGGGATGCAATATAATTTTCAGATTAATCCCAAGCATAATTTAACTCTTGGTGCGTTTTACGAACCTAAAACAACCCTGAAAGCTCGATACACTGAATCAACAGGTAGTGTTACAAATACTTCAACTGAATATTTACCTGAGCACGAGAAATTTGAATTACCACAGAATTTAGGGTTGGGTTTCAATTATAAAATTGATAATAGAATTACATTTGCATTGGATTACAGTTTGCAAAATTGGGCTGATGTTAAGTTCTTGGGGGTTACTGATTCGCTAACCAATAGAAGCAGATTGGCATTAGGTGCTGAAATAATTCCAAATCCTAGAAGTAGAAAATATTTTAATAGAGTTACTTACAGAGCAGGTGCTAACATGTCAGATCCATACTATAAAATTGATGGTATGGAGCAACCCAAAAACTTTGGCATAACTTTTGGTTTTGGGTTACCACTAGCTAGTAGTAAGTCGGTTGTTAATGCCACTTTTGAGTATGGCAAAATTGGTTCAAGTTCAGTATTGAAGGAGGATTATTTTAAATTTACTTTAAATGCGGTGATTAATGAAAATTGGTTTTTTAAACGAAAATTATAATCAAAAAAAACAAGCAATTATATTTTATGAAAACTAAGAATTTACTCGTTGTTCTTTTTAGTGTGCTTTTAGTCACGAATTGTTTCGCACAAAAAGAATCGAAAAAAAGCAAAAAGGATAAAGGTGAGACTGCTCCAACGGAAGTAGCTGCACCTGCCGCACCTGCAGAGTCTGCAACGCCAGTTGTTACCGAAGAATGTAACACTAATTTAAGTTTATTTGCAGAGTCAGCTAAGAACAAACAATTCGCTGATGCTTTGGCGCCTTTTAACCAAGTGTACAAAGATTGTCCTTCTGCACACAAAGCTATTTATAGTACTGGGCGTTTTATCGTACATTGGGAAATACAACAAGCCAAAGATGATGCTTCTTACAAGCTAGCATTTGATAAATTGATGGGATTGCACGATAATCGTATTAAATATTTTGGTGATGATGCTAAATATCCTACACCATATATTTGGGGTATCAAAGCAAAAGATTACGTACAGTTTGTAAAGAATGACCAATTGAAAAAACCAGCATACGAATTATTCGAAAAATCGTTGGATGGTATGGGCGACAATGTTGACGTAGATAACGTACGTTTGTTTGTTATTCTTTCAAATGGTATTTTTGTTGCCGAACCAACGCATGCCGAAAAGTACATAAATGATTTTACGAAAGCTGTTGCTTTGCTTGAAAAAGTAATTGCTCAGCCCGAAAATAAATTCAATGCTGATGCAGTTCAAGTGAAAGCTGCTTTGGAGCAACAATTTGCTCAAAGTGGTGCTGCCGATTGCAATACGCTTGATAAAATGTATAAAGAACGTGTGGCTCAAAACCTAACAAACAAAGATGTTTTAACCAATATCGTAAGTTTGTTTAAACGTGTTCGTTGCATTGACTCAGAGGTTTTCTTTAGTGCAGCTGTTGCTTTGCACAAAATTGAACCATCATCTGAATCGGCTGCTGCCATCGCTTCTATGTCGTATAAAAAAGGTGAATTTGATAAAGCAATTTCTTTTAATGACGAAGCTACTCGTTTGAGCACTTCTGCTGAAGAAAAAGCTGATTTCCAATTTACAAATGCACAAATTGTATACAAAGAACTTCGTAACTTTTCACGAGCTCGTGAATATGCACGTAAATCGTTAGATCATAAACCGAATAACGGAAAAGCTTATTTACTTATTGGAAGTATGTATGCTTCAACGAAAGGAATTTTTAGCGAAGCAGTGTTGAATAAAACAGTATTCTGGGCTGCTGTTGATAAATTTCAAAAAGCAAAACAAGTGGATCCTTCAGTAGCTGCTGATGCGAACGAATTGATTCGTACTTATTCTGCTTATTTCCCATCAAAAGATGATACTTTCTTTCAACCTCAATTAAGTCAAGGAAAATCGTTTTTTGTTGGTGGTTGGATTGGCGAAACTACAACGTGTAGATAAACGCTGACTTTTGATAAATAAATGAACAAAAACATCTCAAAGATTTTTTTCAAAATAACAATCACTTTTGGAGTGATTGTTATTTTGTTTATGCACACTAGTTGCGAACCTAAAGCGGAAGTTGAAAAGGTGGCTGCAATCACTGATCGTGCAGCAATGCCTCGTTTGCATACAACAAATATTACAACAGTTATTTCCGATTCGGGTATTACGCGTTATCGCATTATAACTCCTGTCTGGGATTATTATGACCGATCAGAACAACCATACTGGGATTTCCCAATGGGTGTGCGTTTCGAGCAATTTGATGAGAATTTGAAGGTTTTTGCGAACTTGCAGAGTAAACACGCACGGTTTAATCAGTATCAAAAACTGTGGATACTTACGGGTGATGTACGTATGACCAATGTAAAGGGTGAACTTTTTGAATCGGAAAGGCTTTTCTGGGATCAAAATCTTGAAAAAATTTATTCGGATACCATCGTGAAAATAACCCAATCCACAAGTATCATACATGCGGTAGGTTTTGAGTCCAATCAGCAAATGACTAAATACCTTTTTAAGTCGACAACGGGTATTTTTCCGCTTGAAGATTAATTTTTTGATAGTTTTCTTGCGTAAATAAAAATAATTTATCATCTTTGCATTCGAAAATAATTCAATTCGCAAATGAACACAATTCAGACAATTACTAAATTTTGGTGGTGGCACTTACAGATTAGCTAATCCGTGAGATGTTACTCCTATGTATATTGTCGAAAATTTTCAACTGATATTACAAAAAGGCTTGTCGGACTCACGATAAGCCTTTTTTATTTACTATTTACTCATTTACTATTTTACTATTTCAAGATGGATTACTCAATAGATAACAACGGCTATTATGGCGAATTTGGCGGGGCATATATTCCTGAGATTCTTCACGGTACTGTGGAAAGATTAAAAGAGGCATTTTATGCGATTAAGAATGATGCTTCGTTTAAAGCAGAGTATTACGATTTGTTGAAAAATTACGTAGGTCGTCCTTCGCCTCTATACTTTGCAACTCGCTTATCCGAAAAGTATGGAACAAAAATATACCTCAAACGTGAAGATTTAAATCATACTGGTGCTCACAAAATTAATAATGCCTTGGGGCAGATTTTGCTTGCCAAACGGATGGGGAAAACTCGTATTATTGCCGAAACGGGTGCTGGTCAACATGGTGTGGCAACGGCAACAGCTTGTGCTCTCATGGGATTGGAGTGTATTGTATTTATGGGAAAAACGGATGTAGAACGCCAATTCCTGAATGTACAGAAAATGCGTATGCTGGGGGCTACTGTTGAGCCTGTTACGAGTGGTAACTGGACATTGAAGGATGCAACTAATGAGGCTATCCGTTATTGGTGCTCTAACCCTGACTCGTTTTACATTATTGGTTCTACAGTTGGGCCTCATCCATATCCTGATATGGTTGCCTTTTTTCAATCGGTGATAAGCGAGGAGATTAAATGGCAGTTGCAAGAACAGATTGGTCGTGATTATCCCGATTATTTAATGGCTTGTGTAGGTGGTGGAAGCAATGCAATGGGTACGTATTATCATTTCTTGAATGATGAGCGTGTTCGGATAATTTCGGCCGAAGCAGGTGGATTGGGAGTTGAAACGGGTGAGACGGCAGCGACAATTAGCGTAGGTACGGTTGGTATTATTCACGGATTTAAAACCTTGCTGATGCAGGACGAAGATGGACAGATTACGGAGCCTTATTCCATTTCAGCTGGTTTGGATTACCCAGGTATTGGGCCTGCACATGCGCATTTTGCGAAGGTTGGTCGTACGAAAGTACATGCCGTAAACGATGATGAGGCCTTGCAAGCAGCATTTGAACTTACGAAGTTGGAAGGAATTATTCCTGCAATCGAATCGGCACATGCGTTGGCATTGCTTCTGAAAGAAAAAGATTCATTTAAACCGGATGATGTAGTGGTTCTTACGGTGTCGGGTCGTGGTGATAAAGATATGGATACGTATGTAAAATATTTTACAAAATAATTATGAAATTATTCGTTCAATCAAAAAAAATGCTGGCCGATTTGCAGACGCCAGTTGGGATTTATTTAAAGTTCAGAGATATATATCCACATTCGGCCTTGCTCGAAAGTTCGGATTATCATGGAAATGAAAATAGTTATTCATACATTGCTTTTTCGCCAATTGGTAGTATCTCTGTCAATAACTTTCTGATTACGGAGCAATATCCTGATGGGAAGCTGGTGGAAACGCAAGTGGAGGATAAAATGACGGTTGCTAATCGATTTGATGCTTTTTTAAAATCATATGATTTTGAGGGTGAGGAACTCAAGCCTGGGCTAATTAATGGTTTGTTGGGCTATAGTTCGTACGAGTCGGTTCAGTACTTTGAAGATGTAAAGCTTCATGCACGCCAAACGGTTCCAGGAAGTATGCCTGGATTGCATTATATCTTTTTTAAATACATTATTGCGGTCAATCATTTTAATAATGAGCTAACCATAGTTGAAAATTTATTGCCTGGTGAGACTTCAAGTATTGCACAAATCGAAAGTATCTTGTTGAACAACAATATTGCGACCTATGCTTTCGAAGCGGTAGGCGAAGAAAAGTGCGATGTTACAAACGATGAGTTTAAACAAATGGTTGCGCGAGGAAAAGAGGAGTGCTTTAAAGGAAATGTGTTCCAAATTGTGCTTTCACGCCGCTTTTACCAAGAATTTAAGGGAGATGATTTTATGCTTTATCGCACATTGCGTTCAGTTAATCCTTCGCCCTATTTGTTCTACTTTAACTTTGGCGACTTCCGAATCTTTGGTTCGTCGCCTGAGGCTCACTTGGTGGTTGATGCTAAAAAGCAAAAGGCGTTTATCAAGCCTATAGCAGGTACTTTCCGTCGTACAGGGAATGATGAAAAAGATGCTGAGTTGGCCGAAAAGCTAAGTGTTGATAAAAAGGAAAATGCCGAACATGTGATGTTGGTCGACCTGGCTCGCAACGATTTAAGTCGTAATACCGATCACGTTGAAGTAGAAGTGTTTCGCGAAGTTCAATATTATTCGCACGTACTACACTTGGTGTCGAGCGTGAGTGGACAGATGAAACCTGATACGAAAATCATCAAGCTTTTTGCCGATACATTTCCGGCTGGAACTCTTTCGGGAGCACCTAAAATTAAAGCCATGCAGCTAATCGACAGCATTGAGCCCCACGATCGTGGCCCTTATGGTGGCTGCTTAGGCTATATTGGTTTCGATGGAAGCATGAATCAAGCCATTACCATTCGTTCGTTTGTTAGCAAAAATAATACGCTTTATTATCAAGCAGGAGCAGGGGTGGTTGCTAAGTCGGACGAGGAAAGTGAATTGCAGGAAGTCAATAATAAATTAGCTGCGCTGAAAAGAGCAGTTGAAGTAGCATCAGCTAAATAAATAAGGATATGAAAATATTAGTTTTTGACAATTACGACTCATTTACCTACAATTTGGTTCATGCAGTTAAAAAGTTAGGATATACCGATGTTGAAGTGCATCGTAACGATCAGATAGCATTGGAAGAGATAGCACGTTTTGATAAAATAATACTGTCGCCGGGGCCAGGTGTTCCCTCCGAGTCGGGTATTTTGTTGGATGTAATACGTACGTATGCACCATTGAAACCTATTTTGGGAGTTTGTTTGGGAGAACAAGCTATAGCCGAGGCTTTTGGTGGTACCTTGATTAACCTTTCGGAAGTGCATCATGGTGTTTGTTCTAGCATTGATGTGATAGAAGAAGATGTGTTATTTGCAGGGATGGACAAGCAACTAGAGGTAGGGCGTTATCACTCATGGGCTGCTGAGAAAAGTACATTGCCCGAGTGTTTGAAAATAACGGCTGTGGACGAAGAAGGGATGATTATGGCGTTGGCGCATAAAACTTATGATGTGCGTGGTGTTCAATTTCACCCCGAATCGGTTCTTACACCTCAAGGCGAACAAATGTTGAAGAATTGGTTGGAAAAATAGTTACAAGTAATAAGTACTGAGAGGCATGATCTGATTTCTTACCTCTTACTACTAACCTCTTACTGCTTAAGAATATGAAACAAATACTAAATCAACTTTTCAATCATCAGTCGCTGAGCCAAGCGGAGGCGTCTGATGTGATGCGTAACATAGCCGCAGGTCTATACAACGATGCGCAGATAGCGGCATTTATTTCGGTGTACCTTATGCGTAGTATCGAGCTCGATGAGGTGATTGGCTTCCGCAATGCGCTGCTGGAGCTTGCACTTCCGATGGATTTGTCGGAGTTTGACGCGCTCGACATTGTAGGTACGGGTGGCGATGGTAAAAATACCTTTAATATCTCAACATGTAGCTGTTTTGCAGTGGCTGGTGCGGGATACAAGGTAGCTAAACACGGAAACTACGGTGCTACTTCGGTGAGTGGTGCTTCGAATGTGTTGGAGCATTTCGGGGCTAAATTTACAACCAATCTGGATGTGATAAAACGATCGCTCGACGATGCTGGTTTTGCTTATTTGCATGCTCCTTTGTTCAATCCTGCTATGAAGAACGTAGCGCCCGTACGCAAAAGCTTAGGTGTACGTACTTTTTTCAATATTCTGGGGCCACTCATTAGTCCAGCACGACCCAATTATCAATGTTTGGGAGTGTATAATTTGAAGATGATGCGCCTGTATAGCTATATTTACCAGAACTTAGGGGTGCAGTATTCGGTGGTGCACAGCTTGGATGGTTACGACGAACTTTCGCTCACTGATACGTGTAAGATATCAAATAACGCGGGTGAGTTTGTTTATACTCCTGAGCAACTGGGTTTCGATAGGTTGCAGCAGTCCGATTTGTCGGGTGGTGAAACGATAGAAGATGCTGCAGCAATTTTTATGAACGTGCTCGATAATAAAGCGTCAATAGCTCAGCGCAATGCGGTGATTGTTAATTCGGCCGTGGCTATTCAAACACGTAACCCTATTAAACCGTTTGAACAATGTAAAGCCGAAGCGGCCGAATCGCTCGAAAGTGGTAGTGCTAAGCGTGCTTTTGAGAAGTTTGTGGAAATTTACAAATAAAAAGGTGTTTTTTTTATCGACCGAATAGTTGATTAAATGTTTTCAATTTTATTATTTTCATTGAATATGAAAATTTACTTTTGTAATTGCTGATTGTCAAACTTATAAATTATAATTTAATATGTTACGATCTACATTAATTAATAAAACAATGCATAATCTGGATAAACTTCCGATTGAAAAAGTAGAGGAGGTTTCAGATTATATTGAATTTGTTGTAAAAAAACACGAAGAAAGTGTTTTGCAAAAAGGGATTGAGGCATTAGCTTCGAGTTCGAAAGCATATAAATTTTTAGATGATGAAGAAGATTTATACACGGTTTCTGATTTAAAAGAAAAGTATAATGGAAAAGGGTGATGTTGTACTTATTCCATTCCCATTTACAGATTTAAAGGGGAATAAAAATAGACCAGCACTTGTATTAATCGATGGTTCGTTGGACATAACAGTTTCATTTATTTCTACTCAAATGAAATGGATTGAAGAGTGTGATGTTGAGTTAATGCCAACGATTGAAAACGGGCTTAAAAAAGAGTCACTCGTTCGATTGTCTAAATTAGCAACAATTGATAAAGATCTTGCCTTAGGTAGATTAGGAACAATAAGTAAATCGGATTTGGAACGAGTAAACCAAAATTTACTTAAATTATTTCAGCTTGATTAGAAAATATGACTATACTAGATCAGATAATTGCCGATAAACGCGTAGAAGTGGCATTGCGCAAACAGCAACGTAGCATTGCTGACTTGGAAAAAGAATCTGCATTTGCGCGTACCTGTTTATCGTTGAAACAAAACTTGCTCACGTCTCACTCTGGCATTATTTCGGAGTTTAAACGCAAATCGCCATCGCTGGGTTGGATACACCAACATGCCGATGTGGTGAGTGTGACCGCGGGCTATAGCGAGGCGGGTGCATCGGGCATTTCAATACTTACCGATGAACCTTATTTTGGGGGTACACCTGCCGACTTGATAGCGGCACGACGTCAAGTGACTTGCCCCATTTTGCGAAAAGATTTTGTGATTGATGCGTATCAGCTTTTCGAGGCAAAGGCGATGGGAGCCGATGTGGTGTTGTTGATAGCGGCTGCCTTGTCGGTGAAGGAAACATTGGATTTGGCTCGCACCGCCCACGACTTAGGCCTGGAGGTGTTGCTCGAGGTGCACAATGCCGAGGAGATTGATCATGCCAACGATTATGTGGATATGCTAGGCGTAAACAATCGAAATTTGAAAACCTTTGAACAAAGCATTCAAACATCGTTTGAGTTGGCTGCGCTGATACCCGATCAGTTTGTGAAGGTGAGCGAAAGTGGTATTTCGAAAATCGAAACTGTTCGTGAACTCCGCAAGGTGGGTTATCGTGGCTTTTTGATGGGCGAAAACTTTATGAAAGAAGAGAATCCGGCAGAGGCATTGCGTGGTTTTATTGATACACTAACCCCCTAAAGAGGATTAATTCAAAAAGAGGTAGTCGCAATATTTGCGATTACCACATATTTTAGTAATTTAATGAATTATTGTCATATCTATCAGTATAAAGTATTTTAGAATCAATTTATGATAGTGAAGGTTTAAAATTTGACGTAAAACAGAGTGAAGATGATAATTAAAATCTGCGGCATGAAACAGCCGTCGAATATCGCTGAGGTGGCTGCTCTGCAGCCCGACCTGATGGGATTTATATTCTATCCGAAGTCGCCACGTTATGCTGAACCTCTTGATATTGATAGATTAAGCGCATTGCCCAAAAGCATCCGAAAAATTGGGGTGTTTGTAAACGAGACACTCGAAAATATTCTCACCACCGTTTACAAATACCAGTTGGATGGTGTACAACTGCATGGAACCGAAAATGTAACCGATTGCAAAGCCCTGCGCGATGCGGGTTTGCTGGTGATCAAAGCATTTTCAATTGCCGATGCTACCAACTTTAAGGTGACCCCGACCTACGAGGGTGCTTGCGACTATTTCTTGTTCGACACTAAAACAGAGGCCTACGGTGGCTCAGGGCGTAAGTTCGACTGGTCGGTGTTGGAGGCGTATCGCGGTAAAACGCCTTTTTTGCTAAGTGGCGGTATTGCGGCCGACGACGCTGAAGCTGTTCAGGCTATCGAGCATCCACAGTTTGCTGGCATCGACCTAAATAGTAAGTTCGAAACAAGTTCGGGCTTGAAAAATGTGGAACTGTTGAACGACTTTTTGAAAGAAATAAGAACCCCTAATCCCTGAAGGAGCTGCTCCCTAACCCCCTTCTGATAAATCGGAATAAATGGCGGGGGAATAATAATACGAACTATAATGATAAAAATATATGAACAATGATATGAATAATCAAAACGATACTAACTCAGTTCCCCTTCAGGGGGTAGGGGTCGTTAATCGAATCAATCAATTATTCGATGCTAAAAAGGAGAATATCCTTTCGGTGTATTTTACGGCTGGTTTTCCGAAATTGGACGATACCTTGCCTACGCTGCAGTGCCTTCAGGCAAATGGGGTGGACTTGGTGGAGGTGGGTGTACCTTTTTCCGATCCGATGGCCGATGGGGTGGTGATTCAGAATAGCAGTCATCAGGCATTGCTCAACGGCATGAGCATACGCAAACTGTTTGAGCAGTTAACCGATGTGCGCTCATCCATACACATTCCGTTGGTAATGATGGGTTATCTCAATCCCATTCTACAATTCGGTTTCGAAGCATTTTGTAAAGAATGTCATCGGGTAGGGGTGGACGGAATGATAATTCCCGATTTGCCCATGGCCGATTATTTAAACGAATACAAAAGCATAGCCGAAAAGTATCAATTGGAGTTTATATTTCTCATCACGCCCGAAACCTCCGAAGAGCGCATTCGCCTTATCGATAGCCACACCAATGGTTTTATTTACATGGTGTCGTCGGCAGCGGTTACGGGTACGCAAAACTCCTTCGATACGAAAGTAGATTATTTCAACCGCATCAACTCCATGAATCTGAAAAATCCACGCCTCATCGGGTTTGGTATTTCCAATAAATCGACCCGCGACATGGTGAATCGCTACGCATCGGGAGCCATTATTGGGTCGGCTTTTATCAAAGCTATGGACGAGACACAGGATGTTGAAAAAGGAGTACAGCTTTTGCTCGAGAAATTAGGCAAATAGTTGAGGTTTTGTGAATCAACTTTATATCCGCACAACCTTATCTACAACAGCTTCGAAGTCCGTTAAATGGGTAGCCATTAGTATTGTGATTTCGGGCTGTTGTTGTTTTATGGCTTTGAAAATGGAAATAGCATTTTCGGTGCTGATGCCCGCTGTAGGTTCATCCACAACAAGTAGCTGTGGCTTTTTAAGTAATGCTTGCGCCAGTAACAGTTTTTTGCGTTGTCCTCCGCTGAGTGTTTCACCATTCTCGCCAATCCAGCTGTCCAACCCTTCGGGCAGATTAGCATACCACGAATGGAGATCCACCGTTTGTAGCGCTTGAAGAATGTCGCTGTCGGCTTGACCTTCGAAGTTCTCGCGCAAAGTACCTGTAAGCAAATAGGCTTTTTGTGTAACGTAAATACATTCAGGAACAGGAAGGTTTGTTAGTTGTTGTTCGCCATTCCAGGTTAATGTACCTGCAAGGCGATATTCGGGGTAGAAAAGACTGTTGAGCAAGGTTGTTTTTCCTTTGCCAGTTTCGCCGTAAAGTGCTATCCAATCGCCTTTTTTAATCTCGAGTGTAAGTGCTTCGGTAGTAATATCTGTTTCTGGTATGTTTGCTCTAAAGTTGTTCAACACTAGTTTTTGTAATGACGAATTAACCTTGACAGGCTCTAAAGGCTGTTCTCCATCAGTAATTAGTTTATCTAAATCAGTTATCTGATGTTTTACTGAGCTCTTTTCTGATTTGCCCGAGAATAACATTTCGGCTAATTCGGCTTGTGCCATAATTCCAAAGAATATACCTACCGCTAGCGATGCACTAATGCCCTGCTGACTCGAATGCCAAAGTAAAAACAGAGCGATGAGCGTAAATCCTAAACCGATAAAAAGTTGAAGTGTGAATGAATTGCTTTGTAGCTTTGTTTCCAATTTTTCAATTGCAAGCATTCGTTTATCGTGTTGCTCTACGGCTTTTGCTTCTAAATTGTATTTTGATATTTCAATTCGCCCTCTGAAACTTTGTATAAGCGATTGATTGTGTTCTTCACGAAGTTGTTTAAGTGCTTCGTAACGTATACGGTTGCGGTAAAATAGATACTGTGGAACGGCAAAGAGCATAATGGCCGAGGAGATGAGAAACTCTAGGGCAATGGTTTGCGAGAAGATGGCTAAAAACAAGGCATAAATACCAAGCGAAATAAGTAATGTTGTAAATGGTAATAGCCAAAGCAGTATATGATTTAAAATCAAATCAATGCCGTGCGTGCTATTTTCGAGTATGGTTGAGTTGTTGTTGACTTGCTTTTTGAAATAAGGCAATCGTGCCACCGATTGAAATATTGCTAGCTGCAAACGGCGTTGACCATCGAGGGTTGTTTTGTGGTTTTCGAGGCGCTCGAAATAGCGCGTTGCCGTACGTACCAAGGTAAACAACCGAATGATGGACGATGGTATTAAGTAAGCAAATAGGATGTTGCTGGTAGCAAAAGCCACGCTACAAGCTGCCAGAAACCAACCCGAGAGTGCCGGCATGGCAATAAAGCTAATGGTCCAGAACAAGAGCATCATAGTGCCGCGAATCCAGTTAGCAGCAAAAGGTTGAAAGATATGTTTTTTTAAAAATTGATTCATATTTCTTTTTATACGGCTAAGGCTAGCACATTTACTTCATTTGTTCTCCCCAATTTAAATTCAGAATGGTGCTCGCCACGGCATCAAATTTATCCTCATGTGAGGCCACAATCACCAGCTTATGCTGCGCCTGTTGTAGTATTTGTTCTACAATAATATCTACTGTTGCCGGATCAAGATTGGCGGTAGGTTCATCGAGTATTGCTACCGGTTTGGGGTATAGCATCATGCGTGCAAGCGTCACCAGCTGTTTTTCGCCGCCTGACAATTGTTTGCCATTGTGGCTTAATTCAGTTTGCCATCCATCGGATTTTTTGGCTAGTATACGGTTCAAAAACGCTGGGTAGTGGGTTGTATCTTTTTCGTTGTTTAGAAATACATTATAACGCAGTGAGCCATCGAACACAAAAGGAAATTGATTCATATACGATGAATTGACGCTCAGCCACTGCCGCGACCACTGATTGTTGTTGCCATTTACCGCAAGTTCGCCATCGTTGAGTTGCAGGTTTCCAGAAAGTATTTTGAGCAAGGTTGATTTTCCCGAACCTGAGATTCCTTTTACTAAAACAAGACCCTTGTTTGGTAGCGACAAGTGGATGTTGTGAAGCACTTTCACTACCGTATTGGGGTAGGCAAAATTCAGGTTTTTTATTTCAATGGTTTGTAGCGATTCGCTGGCATCGGTCACTTGATCTTCGTCCGTTTCTTCAAGCAGTGGCATAAGCAGTTTAGCCGAAGCCACGGCCTTGTTGCGGTCGTGGTAGGCACTTACAAACTTGCGTAAATAAAAGAAGTAATATGGAGCGAGCATCAATAAAAACAAGGCCAACTGAAAACTATAACCTTTGCCGTAGTTTGGACCTGGCATTATGCCTAGTAAACTCATCCCCGTATAAATGGCAATGGCTGCTATGGCAATGGTAACGAAAAGTTCCAACACTGCCGACGACAAAATAGCTACGCGCATTACGTTGGTAGTGGCCGTGTTGAGCGCTTGACTCTTATCAGCCAAAAATTGATATTGAGGTTTGAAATTATCGAGGTTTACAATTTCGGCAATGGTGTGCAGTCGGTTGTAAAATACGGCTGAATACTTTAAAAATAAGTTGATGTGTTTTTTGTGCAACGCTTCGGCACCAATACCAATAATGGCCATTTGCATGGGGATGACTAAGAAGCTTACTAATAAAATGTATCCTACCCATTTTTCGAGCCAGAAACTAACTATAAGCAATACGAAGCTAACCACAACCGATGCGATGGCGTATGGAACAAAGAATGAAAAGAAAGGCTTCATGTCGTCGCTGGCACGTGTTACAAGCAAGGTGCTGGCTATGGAATCGGTTTGATTGTTGTTGAGTAATCGAGGATAAAGCTGTTTTTTCAGATTGGAAACAATGCGATTGCCCGCGCTATAGTTGAGCAATGCTGCTCCATGTGCAAAAACATATCGACCCACTAGAAACAATGCAGCGTATGTCAGATTTTCGGGGGCTAATTGGCCCTTCTCAAGCCACAACCCAGCAAAGTTGGATAAATACCAACTAAAGCCTACAAAACATGCTGCACTTACTACAATAAGCACCGAAGCGTTGAAATAGATGTATTTCACATCTTTGATCCACTTACCCAACCATTTCGACGGACTATCTTGTTTAGAACTCATTCAATCGTGTTTACTTTTTTAATTCGTCACTGTAACCCCTACAGGACGTAAATTGTTTAGAGATGCGTCAGAAAAAAGGGATTTAAAAAGCTCTACAAAACGATTAGCTATGGGACGTGTTGAAATTGAGTGGGGTATCGAAAATTCAATCAAGAGCTTTTTTCTGTTTGTATTTACATAATATCCACAGTTTTCGCAATCGTTTGTTTCGTTTTTTTATTCATTTAAGACTTATGTCTCATTTAGTTTGTCCAAAAATAGCTTATTTAGATTTCTCAAAAAAATAAATCTAATGAATTCACTCCCCTTCGTGTATAGAGCATCTCTTTTATTAGTAATTACATTAGTTGCTTCTTTTTTTTCGATATCTGCTGCCTCCTTTGTGGGTGGACGCACCGACTTTCGCGACGAAACCATCTATTTTGCTATGACCACCCGTTTTTATAACGGCGATGTGAGCAACGACACTTACTGTTGGGATCGGAAGGATGCCGGCGATCCGGCCTGGAGAGGTGATTTTAAAGGATTGATTGAAAAGCTGGATTACATCAAAGCCCTGGGTTTTACGGCTATTTGGATAACTCCGGTAGTTGAAAACGCGAGTGGATACGATTATCACGGCTACCATAGTTTGAACCACAAAAAGGTTGACCCGCGTTACGAGTCGAAGGACGTGACGCTTAAAACACTGGTGGATGCTGTGCATGCTAAGGGCATGAAGCTCGTATTGGACATTGTCTTGAATCATACGGGTAACTTTGGCGACGAAACGCTTTGTCCGATGTTTCAAAAATCAGGCGACTTATCCAGTATCGACTGTATGAAACTACACCCGCAAAGTAAACTTCCGGCAAACTACCATACGCTTTCGGGCACTGCTCAATATGCTGCTCGCCTGGCTCAAATGAAAAATACCGACGGCCAAAATCACGATGCTAACAATTTGTATCATCACTTCGGAAATTTTAATTGGGACGATTGGACTTCACAGGTGGCGCAAATTGCGGGCGACTGTGTGGATTTAAATACCGAAAACCCCCTAGTGTACAATTATTTGGTGGAGGCATATACGCAGTTTATCAACTTGGGCATTGATGGCTTTCGCATTGATACCGGCAAGCACATCAATCGGCTTGTTTTCAACAAAGTATTTAACGATGCATTTCATAATGCGGCTAAAAAAGCGGGAACGAATCATTTTTTCATGTTCTCGGAAATTGCCACCCGTGTGCGCGAAATTTGGAATCGAGGCATTCCGTCTATTTCAACTCCGTTTTATACCTGGAAAGATGCTAAAAGCTACGACTGGAATACCGACCCCTCCGCCTATCAGAATAAAGTAATTGCGGGTGTCTATCCTACTGCGGGCACCAACGATGTGGCTTGTATGCAAAACTACAACGACAATGCTAGTACAGCGAATCAGCCTAGTTCGACGAATGCATTTTTAAATGGCAACGACTATCACGCACCCGATTATTCGATGCACTCGGGTTTAAATGTGATTGATTTCCCCATGCATTGGAATTTTCGCACGGCTGCCGAGGCTTTTGCTGTTGCCAAAGGGGGCGATTGGGCATACAACGATGCGACATGGAATGTAACCTATATCGATTCGCACGACTATGCGCCGGACGGTGCGCCAGAAAATCAGCGGTTTGCACAGCCCCAGAGTGTATGGGCCGAAAACCTCAGTTTGCTTTTTACTTTTAGGGGCATTCCTTGCATTTACTATGGCAGTGAAATTGAATTCAAAAAAGGCGAAGTGATTGACCTCGGCCCAAACATTGAACTCAACAAAACGGGGCGAGCCTATTTTGGTGGGTACATCACAGGCACGATAAACACCACCGATTTTGCACAATACGGCAATGCCACAGGCAATTTGGCCGTTACGCTCAATCATCCCTTGGCGCTACACATCCAACGCCTCAACCTGCTGCGCATGGCCATTCCCGCCCTACGCAAAGGCCAATACTCCACCAGCGGGTGTACAGGCAATTTCGCCTTTAAGCGCCGATACACCGACACCACAACCGATAGTTATGCGTTGGTGAGTATTTCGGGGGGTGCTACCTTTAGTAACATTCTTAATGGTGTTTACACCGATGCTGTAACTGGTGATGTGAAAACAGTTACAAACAATACGCTCAGTGTAAGTAGCACCGGCAAAGGCAATTTGCGCATTTATGTGCTTAGCACAACCAAAACTCCAGCTCCGGGCAAAGTAGGAATAGATGGTATGTATATCTATGGCACATCGCCTGTAACTATAGCACAAGGCACGTACGATGGTAAGCAAGAAGCACTCGAGGCTCTCAAACCCGTGGTCAGCTTCAGTCCGCCAAGTCGCACTTTTATCAATGGCAACAGCGAATTAATTACACTTAGCGTTAGTCCTACCGATGCCTCAACGCAAATCTATTACACAACCGATGGCACAGCACCCACAGTGCAATCCACACGATACACTTCGGCCATCAGCATCAGCGGTGTGAACGAAACAAAGACCATCCAAGCCATTGCGGTCGATCCATTGGGGCAAACATCTTCAATTGCTGTAGGTTCCTATGTTTTTGCAGCTCAACCTACCGCACTCGTTGTACATGTAAAAGTTACGGGCTACAACCAAGCGCCCTACATTTATAGTTGGACCGAAAACCCAACCACGCAATACAGCGGTCAGTGGCCTGGAACGAAGCTCACAGGAACGCCTGATGCCAATGGCTACTATAGTTATCAGTTTCCGGCAGGTGTTTTCTCGTCGAATCTGATATTTAACAAAGGGCAAGGACAGGCACAAACTGCCGATATCAGGGGCGTTAACACTGAGCGTTATTTTGTGTGGGATGGTGTAAACATGACTACGCCCAGCATTGTATCGTCGGTTCAAACTCCCGCGGCATCCACTGCTATCCGCATTTACCCCATGCCAGCCACCGACCATTTTACGATAAGTTTACCAACCGAAGCAAACCGGGCAAACCAGCTTCTGATACTGCGCAACCTACATGGCTCCGAACTGTATCGGAAAGAATTTTCGACAAACTCCTGCACTGTAACTGGCCTGCATTTGCAAGCAGGTGTGTACCTGGTTCAGGTGTACAATTATGCGACGTCAGCACAGTATAGTGCGAAGATCATGATACGCTAATCCCATCATCGTAATGATCTTAATCTCGGATGGCTTGATAGGTACCTATCAAGGTCTTTAATACATACCTATCAAGTGTTTTGATAGGTACCTATCAAACCGACTATGCTTAGTTACTCAACTTGCAAGAGATGCCCGTAAGCAAGTGTCCGCGCTTGGTTAAGTGGGGTAGTGTTACCGCTGTATTGTGTTACAATCGTTAGTTTGTAGCTGCCGGGGTTTAAATCGGGCACCAGAATCTTCACGATGGTATTGCCGTTTTCGAAGATATCGTTGGGTTGTACTTTGGTTTCGATACTGCTGTCGGTATTTGTGAAATAAATCCCTGTTGCGGGGTCGTCGCCCGTTATTTTAATCCTGCCACCGCTAATAGTCAGCAGGGCACGAGCTTGTATATCGTACGTTCTTTGTTTGGTCCGTCCATCTTCTACATTCCAAATTCCATAATTAAATGGATTACCATGCGAAATTTCAGCGGTGAGGTTTTTGGCTTTTTCTATCGTCTTTTTGGTGGAGCTAAACACAATTTCCACTCCATGTTTATTGGGATCAAAATTATCGTGCAAGGAGTTAAACGAGCCTTTGATATTAGCTTGTACTGTAAAATAGCCACAATCCACTTTTTTTCCATCCATCACATGTTCCATAATTTCTTCGAGAAGGATTTTGGCATGATATTCCATTGTATCAGCATTTACAGCCGAACCCGACTTGCTGGCTAATGATGTGCAAATATCAGCAATGGAGCAAGTTGCATGTTTTAACGTGCGTGCCAAATACTTGCCTTTGGCATTTTTCATGGGATTGGGATACAAAAAAGCTTGGATGGTGCGATAAATTGGATGCATACTTTGATTTTAAGGGTTTTGATTGATAACTAGCTGCAAAAATATAAAAAACTGCTTAACTGTCAGCATCTGAATAGACATTATTACAATGACTTATGTAACATATCAAGAGAAATCTACCTAATAATTGTACTATTGCGTTATCATATTTAAATAAGATGCTTTCTTAATTAAATTCAATACATTTAGCACTGTAGAAGTCTAAAATTCGGCTTATATTTGTAAGTCCATTAAAAACATCTTGCAATTGATTTTTTATGATTAAAAAACGCATGAATCTTATTTACAATATACGTCATCAATTTTTAAAGAACTGTCTTTTTATTGCAATATTACTGTCAGGTGCTGGCACCACCTTAGCTAGTGATGCCAGTTACTTTTTTGATCAGATATCGCTCAAAGAAGGATTGACCCAGTCGACCGTAAAAACAGTATACAGAGATCATATCGGGTTGCTTTGGATAGGGACCAAGGATGGTTTAAACCGATACGATGGGAGTAATGTGCGCAGCTATTTGCACGATACAAAAGATGAAAATTCGCTACCAAATACCAATATCCATTTTATTATTGAAGATAAAAATAAGACACTTTGGATAGGTACTGCTGGTGCTTTGTGTAGATACGATCGGGAGAAAGATCAATTTGTAAAAGAGCTATTTGAAGGCAAGGAGCTTTCGTTTCAGAATGCCTTGGCTGTTAGTCACTGGCTATATTTTGCTACTCCCAATGCGCTGTATAGGTACGATAGTAAATCAAACGAGTGGAGCTATAAACCTTACAGCGGTGCTCAAAAGAGCATTTTGCTGGGTTGCAGCCTCGAGCGTTGGGGCAAGGATCAAATACTGATTGCATCACGTTGGAGTGGGCTTTTTATCTGTAATCCCACAACGGGCAAACTATCTAAAAGTAATTTCTTTGATGGAAAGTTGATTCTGGATACGTATACCGATTCGAAAAATCGTTTGTGGATTTCGCAAAACGGAGCGGGTGTTTTTTGCTACAATGCCAACGGCCAGAAACTTCACGAAATAACGGCTCGCACTACGAAGTTTCCGTGCGACAAAGTGATGGGAATTACGGAATATAAAAATGAGATTTGGATGGCAACCGATGGTGACGGGATTGTTACATTTAAACCTGCAACCAATGAATTTGAGTTGCTGTCGCACAATCAAAACATCCCTTTTTCGCTCCCAGTCAATTCGTTTCTTACCATTTATACCGATAATTTCGCCAACCTGTGGCTTGGCACTATCCGAGGTGGTTTAATTGGAGTGCGAAATGTTTCAATCCGTTCGTATGTGAATGCGGCATTAAATAGTAGTTATGGATTGAGCGAAAAAACAGTTTTGAGCTTTTACGAAGATGTCAATGGACTTATTTGGATTGGTACCGATGGCGAAGGTATTAATTCATATGATCCGAAAACGCAACGATTTTCGCATTATAGAGCCACTTTTGGCAAAAAAGTATCGAGTATAACTTATTACTCGCAACAAGAGCTATTGTTGAGTTTTTACAAAGAGGGGCTAGCACTTTTCAATAAAAATAGCGGTCAATTACGCCCTTTTAAATTTAATTATTCAACAAATAACACGGCTAATTGGAGTGGGTTATTAGGTATCAATGTTCAAAATGCTGGAAATAATAATTTATATTTATCCGAAGAGAAATTATATAAATACTCGATTAACACAAATCAACTAAGCCTAATAACGTTCCCATCGTTTCAAGAAGGCGCGATTCGCATTAATCCTACAACGCCCGAAAGTCAGGAGTTGATTTTTTACAGTGCCAAAGTGATACGAAGCATAAATACTCAAACGGATGAAATTAAAGTTCTGGCTAAAATAACCGATGTCGATAAAGGTTACATCAATGGACTGGATGTAGATAAGGATGGAAAAGTGTGGGTTGGGACCTCTACCGGCTTATTTGTGCTCGAAAAAAATGGAGGTTTGAAACAACTTTGTGCGAATCAATTAAAAGCTGTATCGACAGTAGTCTCCGATTTTAAAGGATATTTATGGGTTGGTGTGGGTTTGGATTTATATCGTTACCAGAAAAAAACAGGAGAGCTGATTAAATACGGTAAGGCCGAAGGGGTAAGTGCTAACGAATACCTGCCCAAGTCGAAACTTCGTTCGGCATCGGGCGATATTTATATGGGTGGCGTTGAAGGTTTTATACGTGTGAATCATACCATCTCAGAGATGAAAGATTTCCGTCCAAAATTTGAGCTGCTCAATATTCAGGTCAATGGCGCTGTGTTGCCAACTACCAGAAAAGAGAATTCGGCAAACGTTGCCACCATAACCATACCTTATGATCACAATTCATTACTTGTAAATTACTTTATCAACACCCCTGATTTGGGTGAGAGTAAACACTGTAGATACACGCTGAAAGGACAAAATAAGGTATATGTGGATGCTCCACGTCAATCGATCAACTTGCAAACCTTAGCTCCAGGAGAATATACACTCCAGTTGTCGTACGAACTAAAAAACAACATTTGGAGCGCTAACTTTGATCTTGTACACATACATGTAAGTCCACCTTGGTGGAATACTTGGTGGTTTTACAGTTTGCTGTTTTTGCTCGTAATAGGTGCATTAATTGTTTTTAAGGATATTACTGAGCGAAATGCCAAACGGTCGATGGAGATGGAAATGCAGTTGAAAGAGAAAGATTTATACGAGCAGAAACTGAAATTCTTAATCAATATTTCGCACGAGCTTCGTACGCCATTAACCTTGGTTTATTCACCATTGCGCAGGTTGCTGAAGGATGGAAATGCAAAAACTGACGATTTACGAAATACATTATTAATGATGTTCAAGCATGTGAATAATATTCGAAACATCATTAATATGGTTCTCGATGTACGTAAAATGGATGTTACACACGACTCTGTTCATTTAAAAGCATTTGATGTGCATGCATGGCTCAAAGAAATTGCCGACGATTTTAGCCTTGAACTAGATGCACGTAACATATCGTTGGTGTATGATTTCGACGAAAAAGTGACAGAATTGTATTTTGATGGCGAAAAATGCGAGAAAGTATTGTCTAATTTATTGATGAATGCTTTAAAGTTTTCACACCCCGATACGACCATCACGATTAAAACAGAGGCTATTGACGATGTGGTACGTTTTTCAATCGCCGACCAGGGCATTGGGGTTAAACCTGATGAAGCTACACAGCTGTTCACTCGTTTTTATCAGGGCGATCACAACAAAGGGGGCAGTGGCATTGGATTATCGTTTAGTAAAACATTGGTTGAGATGCATGGAGGCCAAATTGGATACAAACCGGGCGAAAACAAGCAGGGTTCGGTGTTTTGGTTTACTATCCCGCTTAATGCTCATAAAGTGCATGTTGAATATATGGAGCCTGCAGTTCCTGCGGTCGACGAAATTGAATTATCGGCCGAAGTAGATCCGGCTTTGGTTGATGATTTGCAACAGATAACCTTATTACTGGTTGAAGATGAAAAAGAATTGTTGAACTACCTCAAAGAATCGTTATCAGCTTATTTCAAAAAAATAATAACTGCTACCGATGGTGAAAAAGGGTATACTCAAATCATAAATTACAGTCCTGATATTATCATAAGCGATGTGATGATGCCTAAAATGAATGGTTTTGAGCTGTGTAAAAAAGTAAAAACCAATCTGGAGATTAGTCATACACCGGTTATATTGTTGACAGCTTTAGGCAACGACGAAAATGTGCTTACAGGCTACAAGCATGGTGCTGATATGTATTTGGCTAAACCATTTGATGTGGAACAACTGGTAGCCATCATTACGAATTTGTACAAATCGCGCAACGATATAAAGAATAGATACAAGGAACTGAATAGTCAGCTACTGCCCGAACAAATAACCTTTAGCAATGCCGATGAGCAGTTTTTGGCTAAACTGATAGAGAAAATTGAATTGAAACTGGAGGACAGCGAAATAGATATCAATTGGTTGGCTCAGGAAATGGCTATGGGTAGAACCAGTTTCTACAACAAAGTAAAAGCCATTACGGGTATGAGTGCCAATGTGTTTATTATTGATTTTAAAATAAAAAAGGCCATCAATCTGCTTGCTCACAGCAGCTTACCTGTGCTCGAGATAGCCTTGATGCTCGGTTTCTCGAATCAACGGTATTTCAGCACCGTGTTTAAACAACATACCGGCAAAACTCCCACACAATATCGTAATGAGCTAAATAACTAGCCCTTCAATAAAAAAAAGCTCCTGCCTCTAATATAGAAGCAGGAGCTTTTCGCTTTTTTACACCTTATATAAAATCAGAGAAAATTAATCGCAATCGTAACTGTAGTCTGCCAATCCCGTTGTTTTCGAAGGCCAACCTGGGTTTTGATAAATTGTAGATTGACCATTGACTGTAGTCATAAGTATTTCGCTAACAGGTATGGGCTCTAAGTAATGTGGCTTAGGAAACGTATATCCGTTATAAACAATAGATGATGACACTTTCTGAAATGGACGTAAGTATGTGCTAAGTGATGGCGATGATACGGTTTCGCCAATACGAAGCTCTTCCGAAGTATAAATACGGTAAATGTCGGCCCATAAGTTTAATCCCTCAACCTGGTAATTTTGCATATGATCCAAAGCTCTCCAACGTTTCAAATCCATGAGGCGCATACCTTCGGCTACAAACTCTGAACGACGTTCACGACGAATGTTGTAGAGTGTGGCATCCACATACGCTCCACGCGACATAGTTGCTAAGTCGTTTTCGAGTGTTAAGTCGGTAGCTGCAATGGTTGCTTGGTAATTTTCGCTTACACCAGCTCGTTGGCGCAATGCTCTCCAATACAAGTCACATTTACTATCAAGGTTCCCGTAGCGCTCATAATATGCTTCCATGTAAATTAGGTAGGCTTCGGCAGCTCTAAATACAGGGGTAGCTGAAGTTCCACTACTTGCATCTTTGTCCTGACCTACTTCGTCGCTAATCCATTTCTTTAGTTCGTAACCCGTAGTAGCACCTTGGTTTCCTGAATAGAAAATCAATGGTTTATAGTTTACAAGGGTATCTTTTTCAATAATTAAGCGTCCACCCACTTTCACCGACGAGCGTAGTCGGTTATCACGGTTTTCGAGTAGATTATACATCACTTCATCGCCTTTGTAGTTGATATCAGCATATACCGGAAGTCCCGAAGTAGTTAAGAAACTCTCGACCATGGAGCGAGTAAGCCCAGTACCAGCACCAGTACGTTTTAGAAAATGTGTTGCTGAGTGACCGTTTGTACCTTGTTTGTAAAAACGAGCTAAAATCACTTCAGGCGAAGCCATTACTGTACCTTTAATATCGTTAAACAATGCAGGGTAGTTTTCGTACAATGTACGAGCCGAAGCAACGCTGTCGGCTGCAGCGATAGCACGATCGAAAAAGTAATTGTACTCCGATTCGATACTACCACCAGCAAAAGCAAAATTAGGATGATAAGCAGCTCCCAACCATTTGCTATTACCTGGTACCAAAGCAGTACCTTGATGGTATTTTTCCCAAGTTGCTTCAAAAAGAGCAACACGTGCTTTGAGCAACATGGCAGCATCTTTACTTAGGCGACCTGTTTCGGGTGCTTTGCTGAGCATTAATTGAGTTGCTTGGTCGAGCATACCGAGGATGTAACGAGCTACTTCGTTACGAGGTGCACGTTTGCTGGCTTCAACTAGCTCTTGGTAGTTGTCTCCATATACTTTGTCCATTATAGGCACATCGCCGATGGTTGAAAGTAATCGAAAATACTCATAGGCTTTAAAAAAGTAGCCCTCGCCTAAATAATGATTGATTAAATCCTTAGAGCCAGTTACTTTGCCAGCTGGAATATCTACCTTCATTCGATTGATAAAATAATTGAGATTACGGATGTGATTAAACGACCATTCCGAATCTATGACCGCAGGCGTGTATTTAGATCCTTTGTAAAAGAGAGTATTAGCCGATGTTCCTGCCTGATTATCGCTGTTGTTGTCGTCGGCATAAACACCCCCCCACTTAGCCGAGTTCATGCCAGGGAAAAGACTGTAGAAGGTGTTTGTGTAGATGCGCATATCGTCCGTGCTTTTCAAAAAAGCTTGGTCGTCACCAAAGTCAATCGGGTTTCGTTGTAAAAATCCATCGCACGAAGCAAGCATAGTGCTTAGCGTTATTAGTAATACTAAATATCTATTTTTCATTTTATTATAATTTATATACCTGCCCCATAACCCCTCAAGGGGGAAAATAAGGGCCAGTAAAATTTTTCAATCATTCAATTGCGATTCCAAATTTTTGTTTTGCACATGGGTGTTTTACTATTTAATCTAAATTAAAGTGTAATTTCGATCCCGGCTGAGAAAACAGCATACATAGGATACGTTTTACCCGCACCATATTCGTTAATACCCGCGCCAATAGCTTCGGGATCGTAAATACGTAAACCAGTTAACGTAAGCAAGTTTTCGCCCGATAAATACAATCTGGCTTTCTGAATGTGTTTTGCTGCTGCCATTTTACTTGGAAGCTCAAAGCCTATTTGTACGTTTTTAAGGCGTAAGTACGCTGCATTTTGTACAAAGCGATCGGAAACTTTTATGTTGTTAAAATCGGTACGTAAGCGTCCATAATATGCATTTTGATTTGCGCCTAACTGATTGTCGGCAAAGCGATAATAGTCAAGGTGGTCTGTGAATAACGAACGTTGCCATTCGCCAGCAAAGCCAAAGAAGGTTGAACTATTATTGAAAAATACATCGCGTTTACCAATACCTTGAATAAACATAGAAAAGTCGATAAATTTCCATTTTGCTCCTAAGTTTATACCAAACGCATAACGTGGTGTACCATTACCAATCACCGAAAGGTCACCGGTATCATAAATAGTATTTGCGCCAGCATTTACACTTCCATCGCTATTGAGATCTTTGTACATCAAATCACCACCACCCCAGTTTCCTCCTAAGTCTGATTGTGACGTATGGCTTAACCAGTCGTTCATTTCTTGGTCAGTTTTTGCAATGCCGGCTACTTGATAGCCCCATATTTCGCCCATTTTCTTGTTGGCGAAAAAACCGTTCAAAGAACCATCGGGCGAGTCGTATTTAGTTACCACACTTTGGTAATCGCTCAAGGTAGCTGTAGCCGAGTAGCTAAAGTCTTTACCAATTCTATCGCGCCAGCTTATTTCAATCTCCCAGCCTCTTGTCCGCATTTCGGCATTATTGGTTTTAGGAGTTTCGGCACCAAAGATACCCGGAAGTGGTTTGGCTGGCCCTACCATGTCGCGAGTAGTACGTTGGTATAAGTCGAAAGATGAGCTTAATCTGTTCGAGAAAAACCCTAGATCGATACCGATACCTGCATTTTCAATTTTTTCCCAAGTTAGATCCATTGCATAAGGCTCTGGTCCTGGTAGTATCGTTGTTTGGTTTCCACCAATAACAGTATTACCCATTGAAGGGCTCATGTATTGAAAATATGGGTAGAAACTGTTGGTGTTTTGATTCCCTAATGTACCAAAAGATGCACGAAGTTTCACCATTTCAAATCCTTTGTCGTACATGTTGGCCCAAAACTTTTCTTGTCCGATATTCCATCCAGCCGAAACTGATGGAAATGCAGCCCAACGTTGATGAGATGGGAAACGTGAAGCTCCATCGGTACGAAGATTTACTTCCAACATATACCTATCGGCATAGTTGTAGTTTACTCTACTAAATATACCCAAGGTTGCCCATTCGCCTTTTTTCTCGGACATACGAGGATTAACTCCTTCTCCTCCTGGTAGGAATGGTGTATCATCCAGATAAATACCATCAGAAGCGACACGTACTTTTTCGGTGAAATAATATTCGCTTTGCATACCTAATAAGAACTTAAAGGTATTTTTACCTCTTTTCATTTCATAATCGGTACGTAAATTTGTATTTAAATAATTTATGCCACCCAAAGCGCGTTCGTAATAGCTTACGCCAGCTGCAGGTTGACGTGTGATTGTTCCATCGTCGTTTACAATATTTTTATCGGCTACACCTTCAAGTACTTGAAAATAAGCTTCAGTGCCATCGGGCAATACGTAGCTTAGTTTATTGAACTGACGACTTTCACTTGGTTTTTCAATTCTACTCCCTAAATCAAAATAGATTTTCCATTTTTTGATAGGCTCATAGTTCAGTTGAGCTTGATTGTAGAATATTTGATTTTTTGCAATCTGACGACCACCATTGAGCAACGAAGGGATAAGTGATTCCTTGTTATAGTCGCCATTAGGCATGTATACAGGCATTAAAGGTGAGCGACGACCCAAATTGTGGTAAAACAAGGAGTTTAAGGCAGTCGGTTTGTCATTTGTGGTGTTAACCATGCGTGAGCTCCAACTTAAATTTACATTGTCGGTTAGCTTTGTATTCAGTTTCCCGTTTATGGTTAATCGGCTATACTTTTCATCGGCATAGGTAAATAAACCATTTTGCCCTAAATAATTGGTAGATAAAAAGTAATTTGTTTTCTTAGTTCCTCCACGTACACTTAAGTTGTGTTCCTGCGAGCTGGTGGTCGATTTAAGGTGTTCGGAATACCAATCGGTGTTTCCAAAACTACGTTGATTCCATTGCCAGTCGTTTACACCTCCTTCGGCTTGTTCAATACCATAAGGCAATTCACCGCGTTGGTATTTTAAGATTTTTTGCAGTTGTTGTGTACTAAAAGCTGGATTACCACCTGAGTTCAGGTAAGCGTCGTTCACCATTAGTGCGTAGGTATATGAGTCCACTGAGTTTGGCACTGCGATAGGAGTCGACAGGCGAACATTTCCAGTATAAGTGAAAGTGGTTTTTTGTTCAGCCCCCGTTTTTGTAGTGACTAAAATGACCCCAAAGGGTGCACGTGAACCGTAGATAGATGCTGCCGCCGCATCTTTAAGTACCGAAATGTTTTCAATATCGTTGGGGTTTATAGTTGATAAATCACCTTCGATACCATCAATTAAAACGAGAGGAGATGAATTTGAACCTTCGCCAATAGTACCCACACCGCGAATGTTGATATTCATCGATTGGCCTAAACCTCCACCATTGTCGTTTGATATATTTAAACCTGCAATTACACCTTGTAAACCTTGAACCGCATTGGAAATAGGTCTTGACTCTAGCGATTTATTGTCGATGGTTTTCACTGCCCCTGTGGCGTTTATTTTACGTTGGGTGCCAAAACCTACTACCACTACTTCGTCCAATACTTTGTTGTCGGAGTCGAGGGTTACAAAGATGCCCGTGTTTTTTGTTTCTACACTAATTTCTTGCTTCTTCATACCAATGTACGAAATAACAAGAATTGCTTTTTTATTGCTTACCTGAATGCTAAAATTACCATCAAAATCTGTTGTGGTGCCATTTGATGTGCCTTTTTCAACAATGGAAGCTCCAATAACGGTTTCCTTGGTTGTGTCGAATACTTTGCCCGTCACTTTTAAGCCTTGTGCGTAAAGCCCCAAAGTGCTTAAAGTGAAAACGAGAAGTATGATTAGATTTTTTTTCATTACTTATAAATTGTGAGTTAGTTTTCGTTTTTAGCTTTTTGATCGAACGTAAGTTTATACATCACCAAGCTATCGCGACTGTATATCGTTTGATTAGCAAGTATGGGGCGACGTTTTGTTGGCAGGCCGGTTAATACTTTTACTTTGATTATTGAGCTGCCTCCACCATTTACATTCTGCGTTTGAAACCAGGCTATTGAACTCGAGAAAGTGGGTGCTGGTGCTTGCCAACGCGCATTTGATTCCAGTTTGATTTGTACTTCGTTTTTAGGCGAATTAAGTAAAATAGTATCTAGCTCAATGTATTTCGATGTTTTGTTACGTGGAGTGTATATCGTATCACGCGTAACTTGTGGTTTGTTTTGATCGTTCAGAATGGGTTTTCCAGTAGCGTCTTTAAGCGTGTCAAGTTTAATACGCATATTCATAAATACGGTATCAAAACTTCGTAAAACAGTAAGGGGGTAAATTGTACCTAAGGTGTCTTTCACCTGTATTACGTTTAGCTCCGATTTGACGTCAGGGTCGCTAAAATTGTGCGACTTATCGTCGCAGCTACTGACTATTGTTGCAAACAATAGCGTTGCCACTAGAATTTTAATTGTTTTCATAAGTATAATATTGAATATGTGAATTATTATTTTACAAAACTACTAGCAAGTATTTCAGAATGGTTCGTATGTACCCGCACCATATACATCCCTTTCGGAAAAGTACTTGTACTTATTTCTAACCGATTACTTTTTGAACTTGCAGTGTGAATCAACTGGCCTGAAACAGTGTAAATACGTATGGAATCTATCGACTCGTTGTTGTTGAGTTGCACTAGAATCGTACTATTTGTATTGTTTGTATACAGTGTTAGTTTCTTTTTTGAGGCATTGGGATTGGTGTTCCCGTTTGGCGTGTTTATTTCAACACGCGTTACTATCGAATCGACATTGCTTGCTAAAGCAAAATTTGATGCTTTAGGGATGCTGTATGGATGCGAGGTGGCAACATCATTTCCCATGTCCCAGTACATGATACCTGCAAGGTCATAGTCGTGTACAAACTCACTTCGCTGTCGTGTTTGATTTACGCCGGTAATGAAACGGTATTTTCCGTTCGAGTCTTTTACTACGTCCATGTCAGGAGTGTAGTTTCCATCCAACAAGCCATTAATTACCCCAATAGGTGCAGCGGTAAGTGCTATGTTTCCTTCTGCATCTTCGTATGCTTTGGAGGTTGTACTCGCATACGACATCACAATTTTCTCCTTCGGATATCCGTAGCTTATAAAGCGGTTATAGGCGTCGACATATACCGGCCACGTAAAAACATTGGCACTTGGTCCGTAGATTTGAAAGTTGAAATAATCAACATATTGCATAATATTGAGCGGCAATCTGTACGATACATAATGTGGCGACACACTAAAAATCTTTTCAGCAGGTAATAGTCTGCCTATTTCTTCAATAAGTAATCCATAATTACTAAAACAAGTGCCATCGTAGCACCATTCAAAATCAAGATCGATGCCATCAAAATGTTGAGCAGCTTCAACAATACCTTGGGCCAATTTTTGTCGCTTAGCAGCATCGGCAAAGGTAGCGGGCCAGTTGTCGTGCCCTTTTACACTCATACGTATCGTGTAGCCTCTATAGCCAGCAAATTCGTTACGCATGATGGATGTAAAATGCGTGTACGAATACGAGTCGTAACCAGGGTTGGCCGCGTTGTCGTAATTCCAAAATGAATTCATTTTTTGTAAAACAGAAGCAGCTTCAACTACTTTGCCCATGCCAGGCATCGGCAAGCTTGTCATGTAACTTTTTAGTTGAGTCTCAGTTAAGTCGGTATGCCAAATAACTGTTTCGTCTAATTTCCCTTTTAAATTTAGGCCAACAAGAGCCGATATTTGCTCATTTTGCTGCGGAACAAGTGTGCTCGGAGTAGTTGAGGGTACATCGGCAGCCAGCGGAAAATAGCCTTTTCCATTAAACGAGAACATAAAGGTTTTGGTAACTCCAAGATCGAGCGAAAAAGCGACTACGCCTAAATTCCACCACGACCCAACGGGTTTAGCAATTTGCGATTGCGGAATATTTCGTTTAAACTCTTGTCCATTTAATCGCACAATCAGTTGATAAGTCGCTTCGTTCCCAAGTCGTATCGAGAAGCCTTGGTTAGTCGTTGTCTCTTTTTTGAAAATATAAGCTCCTTCGGTCCACTCGTCGAGGTAAATCCAGGTATGTAGTGAGTATTTGCCTGTAGGGATTAACGATTTTGTACCTACTTCCATTTGAGATCCAGCACCAGTAAATGCCATTACTCCATTTCGTCCCTCGTACGAGCTAAGATGAGTAGCATGTTGAAATGTGGCTTGATTGTCAGGAAATGGCATGGTGATAGTACCCGTGTTATCCGATTCTACTCCTAAAATGATAATATCGTTCGAAAGTAGGTACTTATCGTGATCGATCAAACGGTCGGCAAAGCGTGAAAAGTCAGTATAAGCGCTATGAAGTCTGTATTTAAAAGCATTGTTGTCGGTCACTTTTTCGCGTATGGCGCCTGTTTGCGAAAACAAACCATGGTGTTTATATGTATAATCTACAACATTCGGACAAAGATTTTGGTCAAATTTGTAGTAAAGGGCAAGCTTGTCCCATTGCGGGTGGAACTTGTTTAAGGTATTGCGCCACAATGCGTAGTCGGTGTCAAGGGATGTAGACCAAATACGAAATTCATCGATTCGCCCTGTAAAGTTGCGACCGATTACTAGTTTGCTTGTTGACGGTTGTGTATTCGAAATGATAGTATTGGATACTATTAAGGTGTTGTTTACATATACACTGATTTGGTTCGTTTGTCGTATCAATGTAATTTGCGCCCATTTGCCCGTTGCTATGCTGACCGAGTTTATTGTTAGCGTTTCTTCGCCAGCTTTAAATATCAATTGACCGCTGTTTGTTCCTAGTGCGAGTTCTACTAATTGATTACCAGAACCTTTGGTGAATAATGCAGCATTAGGAGTCCACAGATCAGGGTTTACCCACAATTGTATGCTGTAGTCGTAGTTAATATCAGTTATGTAGCCAGCATCAACGCTACCCGAAGCATCTAATTTTAAACAATAATTATCCACTTGTGCCGATAGATTCATTGCTAAAATAACTAGAAATAAACTTAGTATCCTTTTCATAAATTGCATTTTTTTCAAGCTTACTAGTTCTAAAACTGTATCAGTGTCGATAGCGTCAGTTTTAGAAAAATTAAACTGAATTAGAATCAAGCAAGAGATAGTTAGTTGATTCTAATTCAGTATATTATTCTTAATATATATTTACTTTTGCCGTTTTTTCCTCAGCTTTAATAATGTAAAGTCCATTATTTAGGCTAAATGTAGCATTGTCAGTAGTTGTTGTAAATGATTTCTGGATTTGTCCTGTCATTGTATATACATCTACTTTGCTACCACTTTTGATATTTAAAAGTTTTACAGTATTTGCTTTTACATTAAACTGTAGTTTGTTTGCATCTGCAGTTGGTTTTACTACCGAAGTTACAGTAGGCGTTAATCGAATAAGTTGACGTACGGCAGGCGTGCCAGTTGGATTTGTTGTAAACTTTATTTCTTTGATAAATAAAGTCATATTGCCAGCTGTCGATAACATTTCCATTTTTAAGCGTGTTGGGTTTCCCGATACTTCAGGAACTTGCACGTCAAATTCGTAGACCATCCATTTGGTAGGGTCATAATAGGCTTCACCATCATCGTTGGGTATTGGGTCGCCATCAGCATCAGTAGCCTGAAAAAAATCACTTGGGAAAGTTGTAGGTACTGTTGTTGGTGCAGCTGTGTTTTGCCACGTAGAAGTATATAATTTATTAAAAGCAGAGCCGGTTAAGCTAATCACATTCTCGTAAATAGAGAAAACCGTACGAACACGAATCGTTTGTGCTATTGGTGTGGTGTTTTTATCTAAATAGAAATTCAAATTAAACCAAGCTCCATCATAACCTGTTCCCATTTTAGTTCCAACAGGGTAAGTTGAAGTTTTGCCACGCATCACTAAAACTTTGCCTACTTGTCCACCTAAATCCACAATGTTTAATCCCTGACGAATAGCTACTACCTGTGGTGCATCCAACGAAGTGAAAACTGCTGGTCCACCAGCTAATGCAACATAACCGTTGTTGAAGTCAGCGACAGGAGCAGTCCATCCTGCAACAGGATTCGCGCCAGCTACTGCAGCATTTACTTGGTAAGGGCCTACTGGTTGATTCGAAAAAATGTACCTGAATGGTGTGATGTCGGTTTGCGCATAAACGCTAACGTGGCAGAGTACAACCGCTAAAAGAAGTAAAATTTTTGCTTTCATAATATTTTATATTATTTGATTTGTTTGCTGGCAAAATTAAAGTATTGCCATGTACGCGATGTTCAATCATGTTCAAATAATTTCCTGTTTTGTTCAAATCACTAAGTTGGTATGTGACGCTAACGATATGACTTTTAAACGATAGAGTGTGTCTGGAGGGCGTTTGAGACGCCTGTTTTAGGAGTTTGGATGTTTTGAACAAATCTAGAACAATAGCGTACAAAACTAAACATTCAATTTATCAAAGGAATGTTACTTTGCATACGTTAAAAATTCAGCGCGTTTCTAGATCTATTTGTAGAACTAACTAATCAGAGTAGTTATATTGCTGTGTTGTTTTGGCTCTTCTTTTTAATTGAATTACTGTTAGTGTCATTTTATGATAGATAAGAGTAGTTGTTTATTTTACGAGGCGCAAAAGTAGTCAATTTGAATGTTTAAAATGATATTATATGAACTTGTTAAACGTTAATGTATTGATGTTTGCATTTTTTCAATAGAGTCATGCTTAGTTCTAATTGACAAATAGAATGATATTCAAAACCATAGTGTATTGTTTATCTGTCGAATTTGTTATTGTATCAAAATAATCTATTTATTTCTAATAATTGAATTAAAAAACTTTATAATCTATTGTATATGCGTTGTTATTACCTTTTTTTCCTTTTACTACTTATTGTCTTTCGGAGCAATGCTCAAATCGACAATCAATGTGTGCATTTCAATGCATCTACTTCTCTAGAATTTGAATCTCCTGTGAGTTTGTCTGCCGCAAAGTCAACCACCTATCAGCTTTGGTTAAGTGTAGCTGAATGGAATGAAGGAAGTACCTTATTATCCAATAAAGCCAAGGATATACTAAACTTCGAATTGCAATTAGGGGCTGAAAGTAAACGTGAACTATGTTTGCAGGTGGGCGAAAAAACCTACACTTATAGCAATTTGCCACTTCAGAAAATGGAATGGGCACAGCTAACGATCATCGTGTCGCAGCTTGATGCAACTAGTTGTCAGCTTTTTGTAAACGGACAGCTTTATCAGGCGAGCACCAGCCTTGTTACTCAAAATGCTAAATCGAACAAAATGCACGGTCTTGTACTTGGTGCTAACTTTAACGGACGCATGGATGAAGTGAGAGTGTGGAATATAGCTTTGAATATCAGTGATTTTTCACTGAAAAATACAATTAATATTTATCATCCGAATTATCAAAACTTAGTGGCTTATATCAAAGCCGATCAACTGCACAACACACAGCTTGTCGATGATGTGAATGGTCGAAAAAGCAAAACCAGAAACGTCAAAATTATAAAAGTTGCTGATAATTCGCTATTTAACTACAAGCTAGTATCGGGCTATACTACTTTTGGAAGTTTATTTACGCGTGAAGTGCCAAAAGAGGCTTATCTTCTCACCAACGACTTAATTATACTCGCAGGCAATACGACCACCGATGGACAGGTTGGCTTTGGACCTTCCGACGAAAGCGCGTTGAAAAATACGGCAACTTACATGAAACAGTATAAAGGTAGAAGTGGCATTTTATCGTTTAATGGCAGCAAAACCGAGTTTACATTTCCTAACACGGGGTTAGATAGTGCTGACGAATTATGCTTCGAAGGTTGGTTTTATGCTCACAAACAGAAGGATGCAGCTTACTTGATACGCAAAGCGGTAAATAATAAGGATTTATTTGCAGTAACATTAAATGCTGAGCAAACAATAGCCATTACGATTGATGGCGAAACAGTGCAATCGGCCTTGCGCTTACAAGAAAATGTGTGGCAGTACCTGTCGGTTTCGGCAAAATGGAATGCCCTAAGCCAGCAAACGGATGTGTGGATCAACGTTATCGACCCAAAAAACAACCCAATTTCAGCTAAACAGGCTGTTAATAAAGCGCTAACTGCCATTCACAATGCTGATGCGACCTGTACGCTGGGGCAAAATTTGAAAGGTAAAATGGACGATGTGGCAGTTTGGAACACCGTTCGTACCGAACAATTTCAGGCTGATGCTTTAGAAATTAAAAATGCAACACTTGGTAAAACGGCACCATTTGAGAATTTAGCTCGCTGCAAGGCTTACTGGCAATTTGACTTGCCCTCAAACCCTGGACATGATAGCTTTTCGTGGGTTCATCTTGTTCAAACCATACGCTCTGCTTTTGATGGATATCAAGGCTTTAAAATTAGAGCGAGCTTTAGTGGTGGTTCGGAGAAAAACTGGGAGGAAATGATCACAACGGACCAAAGCCGCAAACGATTTGCAAAAGGTGTAGCCAAATTGCTCGAAGGTCCCTTGCTGGATGGTGTCGACCTCGACTTTGAATGGTGTTACGATGCTCCATGCTGGGATTTATACGCTAAAACCATTCACGAAGTTAGAGAAGTGTTGCCTGCAGGTAAAACATTTACCATCACTCCGCATGTAGTAGCCTATAAGTTACCCCAAATGGCGATAAAAGACATTGACTTTGCTCTTTTTCAAAACTATGGTCCTTCGCCCGATCGATTTACGTTAAAGGATTACACTGCTTCGCTCGAGACTTTCCGTAAACAAGGCTATCCTGATCATAAAATCGTACTTTCAACATCTACAACAACTTCGAAAGGTATTTCGGATACCGGCAGTGAGAAACGTCCTGCTGCTTACAAAAACCTGATTGCCGCAAAGGCTCTAACTCAAAATGACCAAGTGAGTGGACTGTTGGATGGATATCGGTATTGGATAAATAGTGTGGATCAAACGCGTAAACGTGCGAAATTGGTGGTGGATCAAAATCTTGCAGGTATCATGTTTTGGGATATGGGTTGTGATGTTCCTCCTACAAATGAATGGAGCATTATTCGGGCTATCAGTGCCGAAATATCCCCAAACTTAGGGTTGAAAAAAATCGATTAATATTGAATCTATAAAAAAAGATATGACATTACAACTGATTAATAATCTTCGGACCGCTTCGTTAAGTAGTGCTGTGATGTGTTCGTTAATTGCCTCAGCGCAAACTAACAAACCATTAAACATCATCTATATCATGTCCGATGATCACACACAACAGATGATAAGTGCTTACGATACCCGTTTTGGAAACACTCCAAACATCGATCGTTTAGCAAAGGAAGGAGTATTGTTTGAGAATAGCTTTGTTGCCAATTCTATTTCAGGACCTAGTCGTGCTTGTTTATTGACTGGTAAACATAGTCACAAAAACGGATTTGCTACCAATCACGACCATTTTGATGGTGCTCAGCAAACCTTTCCTAAGTTATTGCAAAAGGCGGGTTATCAAACTGCTATGATCGGTAAATGGCACCTCGAAAGTGAACCTACAGGCTTCGATTTTTGGGAAATACTTCCTGGGCAAGGACATTACTACAATCCTGATTTCATTACTCCTGCGGGGGTGAAACGCAACAAGGGCTATGTGACTGATTTGATAACCGAAAAAAGTATTCAGTGGCTCGATAACAGGGATAAAACCAGACCTTTCTGCATGCTAGTGCATCAAAAAGCACCACATCGCAATTGGATTTCGAAAATCGAAGACCTGCATGCTTATGAAGACAAAAATTTTGCGCTGCCTGAGAATTTCAACGATGATTATAGCAACCGACAAGCGGCAGCTTCAGCCGAAATGAGCATCGATAAGCACATGGAATACCTGTACGACTTGAAAGTGATAGATCCATCGGGTAAACCGGGCAAACTTGATTCCATATATAATTACAAAGACAACAACTCCATTTTTGATCGAATGGATGCCGAAGTAAAACAAAAGTTTACGCAATTTTACGATTCGATAGCTCTCGATTTAAAACATCAAAATCTATCGGATAAGCAATTGCTGAACTGGAAGTATCAACGGTATATGAAAGATTATCTAAAAACAACCAAAACGCTTGATGATAATATCGGACAATTAATCAGTTATTTGGAGCAAAATGATTTACTCGAGAATACGCTGATCATTTATACTTCGGATCAGGGTTTCTACATGGGTGAGCATGGTTGGTTCGATAAACGTTTTATGTACGAGGAGTCGCTCAGAACACCACTTATAATGCGTTTACCCCAACCGATGACTGCTTTACGTGGTTCATCTGTGAGCCAGATGGTTCAAAATATAGATCATGCTCCTACCTTTCTGCAATTAGCTGGTGTGCAAAAACCGTCGGATATTCAAGGCGAATCTTATCTACCATTGTTGCAGGGTGCTAAAACAGCTACTAAACGCAATGCTATTTATTATCATTTTCAGGAGTATCCTGCCGAGCATGCCGTAAAACGTCATTATGGCATTCGTACCGAAAGATACAAGCTTATTCATTTTTACAACGACATTGATGTCTGGGAATTTTATGACTTGAAAAAAGATCCTAACGAAATGAATAATTTAATTGAGAATAAGAAGTATGCAAAAAAAATTAAAGCTATTAAAAAGCAATTGAATGCGTTGCAAGTGAAGTACGACGATCCAGTACGATCCAAAAATTTCTAATTAGTTCGATGGTGAATTGCCTGTAAAGTAAATATAATAATTAATTGTAATATAAAAGAGGGGATGATGTTTAAAAAGATAATTTTACTGCTAATCGTAAATTGCAGTAGTATTTTGTTCGGCAGTGTGTTGGCTGTAAATGTAATACCTTTACCCAATGCCTATGACTTACACAAAGGCTATTTTGAATTTAATGCCAAAACGAAGTGGATAGTTGAAAATCTGGAACAACTCAGGGTGGCCAAACAATTGATCGATTGTTTTCAGAGTTCGGCTTCCTTCAAATATTCCATTCAACAGAATGGTTCTGTAAAATCCAAAAATACCGTGCTGTTTAAAAGCAATAAGAGTTTGCCCCATGAAGGCTATAAGCTTACTGTTACGAATCAACAAGTGCTCATTGAGGCCTCTGGTACCAACGGCTTTTTTTATGCCATTCAATCAATAAAGCAATTATTGCCAGCTACAATCAGTGATTCAAGAACCTCTCATGTCGGAAAATGGACTATCCCTGCGGTTACTATCAACGATTCTCCGCGCTTTGGCTATCGCGGGTTTATGCTCGATGTTTCACGTTACTTTATGCCCAAAGCTGATGTTCTGAAATTAATTGATCTTTTATCTTTCCATAAAATCAATTATTTCCATTGGCATTTAGTAGATGACAATGGATGGCGTATTGAAATAAAAAAGTACCCAAAACTGACAAACATTAGTGCGTGGCGAGTAGATCGAAACAGCTATTTTTCGATGCGAACTAATCCAGAAGAAGGTGAATCAACACCTGTAGGGGGTTATTATACACAAGAGGATATTAAGGAAATTGTAAAGTATGCACAAGATAGATGCATTGAAATTATTCCTGAAATTGAAATGCCAGCTCACACTATTTCTTCGTTGGCTGCATATCCTGAATTGGCATGTCCTGTTGTTGACCACTTTATCGGTGTGTTGCCTGGTATCGGAGGGCAGCATGCTTCGGATATTTATTGCGCTGGAAACGACAGTGTGTTTGTCTTTTTGCAAGATGTCCTGAGCGAAGTGATTGAACTTTTTCCTTCAAAGTACATCCATATAGGTGGCGACGAGGCAGATAAAACAAATTGGGAAAAATGCCCAAAATGTCAAGCCCGCATGAAAGAACACAACATCCCAAATGAAGAGGAGCTTCAGAGCTATTTTATCAAAAGAATTAATAGCTTTTTGAAGAATAACAATAAGAAACTGATGGGATGGGATGAGCTTGTTGATAGCGAAATACCTGAAGATGCAACCATTTTTGGATGGCGTGGAATGGGGTTGGCAGCCGAAAAAGCTGGTGAAAAAGGGTTTAACTACATTAAAAGTCCTGCCCAGAAGTATTATTTCATTCGCTATCAAGGGCCGCAGTGGTTTGAACCGTTTACGTATTTTGGAAACACAACTCTCAAAGATGTGTACGAATATGAGCCAATGAATATGCAACTGCCAATCAGTGTGACAAATAAAATGTTGGGAGTCGAAGCTTGTTTATGGACTGAGTTTGTAAATAATACAAAGGAGGCTGAGTATCTTATTTTTCCGCGCTTGGCTGCCTTTGCCGAATCGGCTTGGACGAAGCCCGAAAACAAGAGTTGGAATTCGTTTGTTCCTAGAGTAGATAAAATAGCTGAAAACTACAGATATCTGGATGTGAATTATGCGCATTCGATGTATAATGTGGCGCATATTGTAAAATCAAAGGAGGGGAAGTTAAACGTTCAGTTCAACAGTATTCGTCCTGATGCAAGTATTCATTACACAATTGATGGTTCTGAACCTACCGTAAATGATTTACGCTATACCGACAGTTTTTATGTAAAACCACCTCTTGCTATTAAAGCGAGTGTGTTTATAAATAAAGTACGTAAAGGTGAAATCCTTCCTTTAAATATCATGAGTCACAAAGCCGTAGGGGCGAATGTGACTGCCAAAGATCCTATAGCTTATGTGCTCACGAACGGCATTAGAGGATCTGAGAAAAAGTCGGATGGCGAGTGGATCAGTTATTACAATTCGGATGCTGAATTTGTAATCGAACTTGATAGTGCTGTAAATGCTTCTGGCATTGAAATTGGGATGTTGAATAATTCGGGTATGAGCATTCACTTGCCAAGTAGTATTGTGGTGCAGGTTTCTGTCGATAATCAAGTGTTTAAGCCTGTTGTTGATGTCAATTTCACCGATGAAGAAAGATTTCAAAATGGTCTTTTTCGTACAACCAAGAAGTATGAGTTTAATAGTTCCGCATTTAAATATATTAAAATTACTGCTCGTAAACCAGGTAATAGTCCGGCAAACCATGTGCGTGGAGCACAGGCGACTCACATGGCATTCGACGAAATAATACTTAAATAACTAACAGATGAAGAGATTAATTCTAAAACTATTTATCGTTTTCTCATTTGGATTCATATCCAGTATTTCAAGCGCTTCGAATGCAAAGGTTGAAACATTATCGCTGAACAAGGGTTGGCGTTTTTACAAAGGCGATATACCTTTCCCTGTAATTACGGGGCAGGGGATGACCTACGAAAGTGCTAAGGCAGGTAAGAGCTGGGGCGCTGCTTCGCCGGGCTTCGACGATACCGATTGGCGTATAGTAACTTTGCCACACGATTGGGCTGTCGAAAGTCCATTCGATTCATTGGCAAATATGGCACAGGGATATCGCGAAAGAGGTATCGGTTGGTATCGCAGATCGTTTAAATTAGATGAATCGGACAATGGTAAGTATATTGAACTGCAATTTGATGGCATTGCTACTCATGCAACTATTTGGGTGAATGGAACCGTTTTGCATCGTAATTTTTGTGGTTATACGTCAATGTATATCGATATTACTCCTTATGCTTATTATGGAAATACCATAAATAATATTGCTATTCGTGTAGATGCTGATGTACAAGAAGGATGGTGGTACGAAGGTGCAGGATTGTACCGCAATACGTGGCTCGTAAAACGTAATCCAGTTCATATAATTACGGATGGCGTTTATGCAAATCCGGTGAAAGTATCTGAGGGCTGGGAAATCCCCGTTGAAGTAACCTTAAACAACACCAAGAAACACGCTGAAAATGTAACAGTTGATGTAAGCTTATTTGACCCTAAAGGTCAACTAGTAACTTCGGCGAGTACAGTGGCAACCGTTCCTGTATTAAAAAATGCGGTAGCAAATATGTTGCTTAAAGTGGTTAATCCTACGCGCTGGGATATTAACAACCCTGTTTTATATACTGTCAAAACAACGCTTAGCCAAAACAAGGTGGTTTTACAAGAGGAAATTACAAAATGTGGGTTTAGAACCATTCGATTTGATAACGAAACTGGGTTTTATCTCAATGATAAGCCCTTGAAGATTAAAGGAGTGTGTGATCACCAAGATCATGCAGGTGTGGGCACTGCAATTCCTGATGGTGTTTGGCAATTCCGTTTTAGTCGATTGAAGGAGATGGGTGTAAATGCTTATCGTGTGGCGCACAATCCATCGTCGAAAGAACTTCTAAACATTGCTGATAGTATAGGCATCATGGTATTTGCCGAAAATCGCAATTTCAATGCGTCGCCAGAGTATATTCGACAGCTTGAGTGGCTAATTCGTCGCGACCGCAATCGTCCGTCTATTATTTTGTGGTCAGTATTTAATGAGGAACCGATGCAAGCCACGCCGCGTGGCTACGAAATGGCGCGCCGAATGGTAAGTGTTGTTAAGTCACTAGATACAACCCGTCCTGTTACTGCTGCTATGAATGGTGGATTTTTCTCTACTTTGAATGTGGGACATGCAGTCGATTTGGTGGGTACCAATTATCAGATTCGCGACTACGACCGATTCCACAAAGAAAACCCGTCAATACCTTTTATGAGTTCTGAGGATGGTTCGGCTTTTATGACTAGAGGGGTGTATAAAACGGACTTAACCAAGAATGAAATGTCGTCGTACGATACCGAAAGTGCACGTTGGGGAGCTACGCATCGTAATTCGTGGAAACTTATTGATACTCGACCATTTATGGCGGGTGGTTTTTACTGGACAGGTTTCGATTACCGAGGTGAACCTACTCCATTGAAATGGCCTACAGCAAATTCGTTTTTTGGTATCTCCGATTTATGTGGTTTCCCAAAGGCAGCTTATTACATTCGCCAAGCGCAATGGCTCGAAAATAAAAATGTGTTGGAAATGATTCCTCACTGGAACTGGCCTGCCGATACCATTGGTAAACCTATTCAGGTAATGGTAATGAGCAATGGTGATAGCTTGGTTCTAAAATTAAACGGCAAAGTTATTGGTGGTCAAAAGGCTGATAAATATGAAATGAATAGCTGGAATGTACCTTACAAACCAGGCAAACTGGAAGCTCTTTCGTATAAAAACAACAAATTGGTGGCTCGCAAAGAAGTGAGTACAACTACGAATCCTGTTGAAGTGAAATTGACGCCTTTCAAAGCAAAACTAGTAGGCAATGGTACGGATGCAACTCCAATAACGGTGGAACTTGTTGATGCTAAAGGGCGACATGTGCCAACAGCTCAAAACAGGGTGAAGTTCGAAATTGCTGGCCCTGGTCGCATTATTGGTGTGGGCAATGGAAATCCGAACTCGCACGAACTGGATAAAGCAAACGAACGTAGCTTGTTTAATGGCTTGGCACAGGTTATTGTACAAACTGATGAATTGCAAGGAAATATTGAGCTTACGGCTACAGTCAATGGGATGAAGCCAGCTAAGATTTCTATTCCGGTAGTGGCAGGTGACATAATGCCGTTTGTAGCTGTCGAAAGACCAACCATTATGCTTGACCGCTGGCGAGTTTCGGCCCGTTCTACAACAAAACCCGATCCGAATGCGAAGCTGGCCGAGAACGATAACAACACCTGGGAACCCTTTGGCGGTGGCAATTTAAAAGCTTTTAATGAACAATCGTATTACGTTCTTCGTACAACATTTATCCCTTATCAATCATTTAAAACGAATGGTGGTGTTATTTCGTTTAAGAATGTATCTGGCGCTGCCGAGTTTTGGTTAAATGGGAAGTTGTTAGCAAAAAAGGAATCATACGAAATGAGTGATTTTGACCTTAAATTCCCAGCGGTAGGTAATGCTTGCGAATTACGTGTACTTTTAATTGGAAATAAACATATTGAGCCAGGTATGTCAAATACAGTTTTAGTCAACTAATTCTTTATCTTATTCTAATAACTCGAATATGAAAATTGTAGCAATTTTATCTTTATGTATGCTTGCTGCTAACTTACAGAGTCAAAACTTTGTTAAGTTACCCGCCAACGCCAACGAAACCTCAGTTTTGAATGCTGCTTTACAAGTGAAGCCAAGCGAACGACAACTGAAATGGCAAGAGTTGGAGTACTACGGTTTTATTCATTTTGGTATCAATACCTTTACGGGGCAAGAGTGGAGCGATGGAACAAATTCACCAGCACTTTTTAATCCTTCCGAACTCAACGCTGAGCAATGGGTGAAAACTTTTAAGGAAGCAGGAATGAAAGGCCTAATACTGACAGCAAAGCACCATGATGGCTTTTGTCTTTGGCCTACCAAAACAACCGATTACTCTGTTGCAAAAGCTCCTTGGCGCAATGGGAAAGGTGACTTAGTACGCGAAGTAGCCGACGCATGCAAACTTTATGGTATTAAACTAGGCATTTACTTATCGCCATGGGATCGCAATCATACTACTTATGGCAATTCCCCAGCCTATAATCAAGTTTTTAGAGATCAACTAACTGAATTATTAACTAATTATGGTGAATTGTTCGAAGTTTGGTTCGACGGAGCTAATGGCGAAGGGGCTAATGGTAAAGTGCAGCAGTACGATTTCGAGTCGTATTATCAACTCATCCGAAAGTTGCAACCCAATGCCGTAATTGCCATTATGGGCCCTGACGTACGTTGGTGTGGTAATGAAGCTGGAAAAGGGCGTGATCCTGAATGGAGTGTGCTCCCGATTACTATTGCTTCACAAAAACAAATTGCCGAGAATTCGCAGCAAGCCGAAACAACTGGTATGTTCGTTCCTAAAAATGCCAAAGGAACCGACCTTGGTAGTCGTGACAAACTGATGGGAGCTCCTGCATTAATTTGGTATCCTTCCGAAGTCGATACTTCCATCCGTCCGGGCTGGTTTTATCATGCCGAGCAAGATGATAAAGTGAAAACTCCAGAAAAACTAGAGCAAATTTATTATAGTTCCATTGGTATGAATGCCTGTTTGCTGCTCAATATCCCTCCGGATAAACGTGGTTTAATACACCACAACGATAGCGTGAATTTGATGCTTTTTAATCAACGTATCAATAACACTTTTCGTACGAATCTATTGAAGAAGGCGTCTATTTCATCAAAACAAAATAAGTCTAAAGCAGCTCTAACTAATTTAATTGATGGCTCAGGTCGTACGTATTGGTCTACAAAAAACGATTTTACAACGGCAACTATCGAGATTAAGTTAGACGAGGCACAGGCTTTTGATCGACTCGTTCTTCAAGAAAATATACAAGAAGGACAACGTGTAGAAAGCTTTAAACTGTTGGTTTATCAGAATGGAAAATGGATATGCATTGCTGAAGGCAAAACCATTGGCTATAAACGTATTTTGTGTTTCGAGAAAACAATGGCACGAAATGTGCGACTCGAAATTATGTCTTCTAGGTCAAATCCGCAGTTGTCAGAATTGGGATTATATAATTCAGCTAACTAAATTGTATATTTCTTCGTTATGATATCTAAGCTAGATCTTGATTTAGTAGAGACGATTGTCATTAATTAAAATAATAAATTTTATATATAACTCAATTATATGCGATTAATCATTCAACCCGACGTGACGGGTATTGCCAATTGGTCGGCACAATACATAGCCGATAGCATTAATCAATTTGCGCCAAGTGTCGAACGTCCTTTTGTACTTGGTCTTCCTACAGGATCAACTCCAGTGGGTACCTACAAAAAACTGATTGAGCTTTACCAAGCTGGTCAAGTGTCTTTCGAACATGTTATTACCTTTAACATGGATGAGTATGTTGGTATTCCCAAAGAACACCCTCAAAGCTACTACAGCTTTATGTGGGATAATTTCTTTAGCCATATCAATATCAAACCCGAAAATACCAATATCCTCAATGGCAATGCTCCCGACTTAGAAGCTGAGTGCGATGCCTACGAAGCTAAAATCAAAGCAGTAGGTGGTATTCACTTGTTTTTAGGAGGCATTGGAGCCGATGGTCACTTAGCTTTCAACGAGCCGGGTTCTTCTTTGGTATCGCGTACACGCATCAAAACATTAACACACGATACCATCATTGCTAATTCACGCTTTTTCGATAACGATTTAACCAAAGTGCCTAAGCTTGCACTAACTGTAGGTGTTGGCACTGTTATGGATGCCCAACAAGTGCTTATTGTAGTCAATGGGCACAACAAAGCACGTGCCTTGCAGCAAGCAGTGGAAGGATCAGTTAACCAAATGTGGACCATCACCGCTCTACAGTTACACCCTAAAGGCATTATTGTGTGCGATGAGGCTGCTACCGTGGAATTGAAAGTGGGTACTTATCGCTATTTTAAAGAAATTAATTAATGTGGTGATGTGATAATGTGATGATGTGATAATGTGTTGATTTAGTTAGTCCCACATCAATACATCAAATTATCATCACATCAAATTATCATCACATCATCACATCAAACGATCACCACATCAAACTATCATCACATCCATATTATGCAATACGATTTAAGTTCAAAAATAACACTCGAACGTACTCCTGAACGCTATTATCGTCAAGACGATGTGCTCGAGAGCTTGCGTCAAACACGCAACGAAAAGATTAAAACAGAGATATTCTCCGATGCAACCGAAGGGGCCAAATCCATTGCCCAAACGGTAGCTGCGCTTATCCGCGACAAACAGGTGCTTGGTAAACCCTGTGTGCTTGGTCTATCGGGAGGTTTCTCACCACTAGGCATCTACGACGAGTTGGTGCACATGCATCAAACACAAGGCTTGAGTTTCGAAAATGTCATTGTTTTCAATGTAACGGAATTTTTCCCGGTTGTCGATTCGGATCGCCACTCCAATGCCGGTCTGCTACGTACACACTTGCTCGACAAGGTAGACTTTAAGCCAACGAATTTTCATACCCCCGATAGTTCTGTAACCCGTACCAATGTCATCGACTTTTGTCATGGCTACGAACATAAAATCGAAACTCTTGGAGGTCTCGATTTGGTGATTGTCAGCGTGGGTATGGTAGGGAATATCGCTTACAACGAACCGGGTTCGCAACCTAGTACTCTTACGCGTCTGATGTTGCTCGACAATGTGTCGCAACGTGGGTTGAAACGCTTCTATAGCACTATCAACGAGGTGCCTTCAAGTGCCATCACCATGGGTATGGCTACTTTACTCAATGCCAAACAGCTTATTTTACCTGCTTGGGGCGAAAGCAAAGCGGCTATTTTAAGCACCATTATCGAGGGTAAAGTGGACGATAATGTGCCTGCCTCGTTTATGCAACAACACAAAAATGCCAAAGTGGTAATCGACCTCAATGCTGCTCAGCAACTCACACGCATTAGCCACCCTTGGCTGGTGGGTTCGTGTGTGTGGACCGACAAACTGATTCGTCGTGCCATTGTGTGGCTTTGTAACGAAACAGGTAAACCTATTCTCAAGCTTACCAACAAAGACTACAATCAGCATGGATTGGACGAGTTGTTGGCTCAGTATGGCTCGGCTTACAATGTAAACATCAAAATCTTCAACGATCTGCAACGCACCATTACCGGCTGGCCGGGTGGCAAACCCAATGCCGACGATAGCAACCGTCCGGAGCGCGCTTTGCCATTCCCTAAAAAGGTATTGGTGTTCAGTCCGCACCCCGACGATGACGTGATTTCGATGGGTGGTACTTTTCAACGCTTGGTAGATCAAAACCACGAGGTGCATGTGGCGTACCAAACTTCAGGTAACATTGCTGTAGGCGACGATGAAGTAATCCGCTACGTGAGTGTGATGTTAAACATTCTCGATCGTTTCGATGCAAACAATGCTGCGTTGTGTGCTAAATACCAAGCTGTGCTCGACTTTTTGACTCAAGAAAAACGTATTGGCGACTTCGATACAGCCGATGTGCTTTACCTAAAAGGCCAAATTCGTCGCGAGGAGGCTCGTGCAGCTTGTCGATTTGTGGGTTTAAAACCTGAAAACGTTCACTTCCTCGATCTCCCTTTTTACGAAACAGGCAAGGTGCAAAAAGGCAAACTTACTGACAAGGATATCTACAAAATTATCGATTTACTCAACGAGGTACAACCCAACCAAATCTTTGTGGCTGGCGACTTAGCCGATCCTCACGGTACGCACAAGGTGTGTTTGGATGCTGCTTTGGCAGCTATGCACGAACTGAAAGCTACCGAGTGGATGAAAGAATGTCGTGTGTGGATGTATCGTGGTGCGTGGGCCGAATGGGAAATAGATCACATCGAAATGGCGGTACCTATCAGCCCGGAGCAACTTCGTCAGAAACGAAACTCCATTCTAAAACACCAGTCGCAGATGGAGAGTGCTCCGTTCATGGGCAACGACGAGCGCTTGTTCTGGCAACGTGCCGAAGATCGCAATCAAGCCACTGCTAAACTGTACAACCAATTAGGTTTAGCTAGCTACGAAGCCATTGAAGCATTTGTTGAGTACAAGGTGGAATAGTAAAATAAATTATACAAACAATCTACCCTCTTATTCTGCCTCTTCCTCCCTCTCATTCAGGAGAGGGTTGGGGCGAGGTTAATGGGGGCTAATTATAAATATATGAAGAAACCATATGTAGTAGGCGTTGATATGGGTGGAACGAATACTGTTTTTGGTATTGTAGATGCCCGTGGAAATGTCATCTCAAAAAGTGCAATTAAAACAGCTACACATTCGGAGGTCAATCGCTATATTCAGGATTTATACACCGAGTTAATGAAACTAATTGATCATGTGGGTGGTCCCGAAATGATTAAAGGTATCGGTGTCGGAGCTCCTAATGGAAATTATTATACTGGCAACATTGAGTTTGCTCCCAACCTTCCTTGGAGTGGAGTTATTCCTTTTGCAAAATTAATGACCGACAAGTTTGGCATTCCTTCAGCGCTTACAAACGACGCCAATGCTGCCGCTGTAGGCGAAATGACTTATGGTGCGGCTTTGGGCATGAAAAACTTTATTATGATCACGCTAGGTACTGGTGTGGGCAGTGGCATTGTGGTGGATGGTAAAGTGCTTTACGGCCATGATGGTTTTGCTGGTGAACTTGGTCATACCACTGCTATCCATGTAGATGGTCGTGCTTGTGGCTGTGGTCGTGTGGGATGTCTCGAAACCTATTGTTCAGCTACTGGTGTGGCGCGTACAGCTCGTGAAATGCTGGTCTCCACAACCAAGCCAAGTTTGTTGCGCAACATTCCGTCAGAAGCAATCACATCCAAGGATGTTTATGATGCTGCGGTACAAGGCGACGAAATAGCACAGGCTATCTTTACCTTCACTGGAACTATTTTGGGTAAAAGTTTTGCCGATTTTGTGGCTTTCAGTGCTCCAGAAGCGATCATATTGTTTGGCGGTTTGTCAAAAGCGGGTAATTACATTCTCGATCCGATTATGGAAAGTATGAATGCCAATTTGTTGCCGATCTGGCGCAATAAAATCAAAGTATTATTCTCCGATCTCAACGAAGCCGATGCCGCCATTCTGGGTGCTAGTGCGTTGGCTTGGGAATTGTAAGAAGCTCTCAATACGGTTTAACGAAATACAGAGGGTGTCTCAAAAGAGTTTTACAACTCGCGAGACACCCTCTGCATTTTTGTTTTCAATCCGTATTTTTACAGCTCCAAATCAATATTATGTTGCTCTACCCACGGCAAACCGTGAATGTTCAATTGCTCCATAAACGGATCAGGATTAAACTCTTCGACGTTATATACCCCTGGTTTTTTCCACAATCCTTTCATAAACATCATAGCACCAATCATGGCAGGTACACCTGTGGTATAGCTTACGCCCTGTGTGCCTGTTTCTTTAAAGGCTGCTTCGTGACTACAATTGTTGTATACGTAGTATGTTTTTTCAACACCATCTTTTATTCCTTTGATACGACAACCAATAGAAGTCCAGCCCGTGTAGTTTTCGCCCAAGTCGCCTGGGTTTGGTAGTACGGCTTTCAAAAATTGGATAGGAACGATTTTTACACCGTTGTATTCCACTTCGTCGATACGAGCCATTCCGATATTTTGAATAACACGTAGATGTGTTAAATACTCTTGTCCGAACGTCATCCAGAAACGTGCACGTTTGATGGTAGGGAAGTTTTTAACCAAGGATTCCAGCTCTTCGTGGTAAATAACGTACGATTCTTTTGGGCCAATTTCAGGGTAATTCAATGGTTTATGAATTTCGTGTGGCTCCGTTTCAATCCACGCGCCATTTTCCCAGTATTTTCCACGTTGCGATACTTCGCGAATGTTTATCTCAGGGTTAAAGTTGGTAGCAAAAGCTTTACCATGATCACCCGCATTACAGTCTACAATGTCGAGGTAATGAATCTCGTCGAAGTGATGTTTGGCAGCATAAGCGGTATAAATACTCGTTACTCCTGGGTCGAAACCACAACCAAGAATAGCTGTAAGCCCGGCTTTTTCGAACTTTTCTTTGTAAGCCCACTGCCAACTATATTCAAATTTCGCTTCGTCTTTAGGCTCGTAGTTGGCTGTATCCATGTAGTTTACGCCTGCCTCAAGACAAGCATCCATAATGGTTAAATCCTGATATGGAAGTGCAACATTTATAACCAATTCTGGTTTATATGCATTAAGGAGCGCCACCAATTCGGGCACATTGTCAGCATCAACTTGAGCAGTTTGAATAGCTACATTGTAGCGTGTTTTAACATCGGCAGCTATCACATCGCATTTTGATTTGGTGCGGCTAGCCATCATAATTTCAGTAAAAACTTCCGGGTTTTGAGCTACTTTGTGAGCTACAACGGTTCCTACGCCTCCGGCACCGATAATGAGTACTTTTCCCATTTTTTTTAGTTATAATAGTTTTATTCGTTTCGCAGTTTGTTTTGAGATTGCAAAAATAGTGGTTTTGACTTTATAAACCAACTTATTTAAAGTTGAAATTATTGGTATTATAATATGAATAATTATACTCGTTGAACAGACGTAATTTCTTTAATTTTTTTGATGTTTTTGCAAAGCAATTCAATATCTTCGGTATCGTGTACGGCGATGGAGAAATTGCCAATAAAAATGCCATCCATCGTGTCGATAGTTATTTTTGAAATGTTTCCACCAAAGATCTCTGAAATTACTTTGAGAATTTCAATCATTACACCTTGTTTGTCAATGCCTTTTACTTCAAGTGTTTGTATGAACGATAGGGCTTTGTGAGTGGTCCACTCAACCGATACTAAACGCTGTCCGAAACTTGATTTAAGTTTGGATGCTTCGGGGCAATTGCGTTTGTGAATAAAGAGATTTTCGGCATCATCCACATAACCAAGCACATCGTCACCAGGTATTGGTTTACAGCATGCTGCCAGTTGGTACATGGTTCCAGCGTGCTCTTCGGTGAGCAAGAGGGTTTTTTTGCGATCAATTTTGTTGACCAATACGCCATCGATCGGAACTGATTTAGGCTGTTTGGATTCGGAGCTGCCTCCAAATGGCATTTTGAGGTATTTTACCAGTACGTTCTGACTTTTAGATTTGTACAGAACTTTTGAAATTTCGTCGACGCTTATTAGTCCACGTCCAGCTTGTAAGTACAATGTGCTACGTTGTGTAAACTTAAAGTGATTCATCAACCGCACCATCACTTCGTTTTCGGGTTTCAGGTCAATACTAGCAAGTGCTTTTTCTATAAACACCTGTCCTTCGGCCATTATATGCTTTTCTTCTTTTTTGAAAAAGGCTCTTAATCTTGTTTTTGCTTTGGCTGTTGATACATAGTTCAGCCACTCGGGCATAGGCGATTGTTTTTTGGTCGTAATAATCTCAATTTGATCGCCACTTTGGAGTATGTAGCTCAGTGGCACCAGTTTGTGATTTACTTTTGCGCCAATGCAACGCATACCCAAGTCGGAGTGAAGCGAGAATGCAAAATCGAGTGCTGTAGCACCCATTGCTATGGTTTTAATTTCGCCTTTTGGTGTAAAAACAAAAATTTCGGAGGCAAAAAGATTTAATTTAAAAGTGTCGAGAAAGTCGATGGCATTAGGCTCTGGATTTTCAAGAACTTCCTTAATGGTTTTCATCCATTTGTCGAGTTCCGATTCTTCATTTTCGCCCGTTTTGTATTTATAGTGAGCAGCGAGGCCTTTTTCGGCAATCTCGTTCATGCGTGTACTTCTAATCTGAACCTCCACCCAGCGGCCCATTGGTCCCATCAATGTAACATGAAGTGCTTCGTAGCCATTGGCTTTGGGGTTGCTCACCCAGTCGCGTATACGTTCAGGGTGAGGTTTGTACAGCTCGGTTAGGGCAGAGTACATCATCCAGCATTGATCTTTTTCGCTTAAGCCAGGCTTTGGTTCAAAAACAATACGTAAGGCCAAGATATCAAAAACTTCCTCGAAAGGTATGTTTTTATTGTTCATTTTTGACCAGATCGAGAAAATTGACTTCACACGCTCTTTCAGATAGAATTTGTAACCCATCGAATTAAGCGTTCGCTTTACAGGTTCTGTAAACTCTTTGAAAAATCGATTACGTAAAGCCTCCTCGTCGGCCAGTTTTTGTTGTACAAAATAATATTTGTCGGGATGTTCGTATTTGAAACTCAGGTTTTCGAGTTCTGTTTTAATACGAAAAAGACCTAAACGGTGAGCTAGTGGTGCATAAATATAGTTTGTTTCGCCGGCTATTTTATATTGTTTCGCAGGTGGCATTGAGCCAAGTGTACGCATGTTGTGTAGTCGGTCGGCCATTTTGATAAGCACTACACGTATGTCGTCGGACATGGTGAGTAGCAGTTTGCGAAAGTTTTCGGCCTGCTCCGATGCTTTTTCGGCAAATACGCCCCCCGATATTTTGGTAAGCCCATCCACAATGCGCGCTATTTTTGGGGTAAAAAGGCGTTCAATATCTTGCACTGTATAGTCGGTATCCTCCACCACATCGTGCATTAGTGCCGCACAAATAGATGTTGACCCAAGGCCAATTTCGCGCACCACAATACGTGCTACAGCCAATGGGTGCATTATATATGGCTCACCCGAGCGGCGGCGAATATCTTTATGAGCAGCATTGGCAAAGTTAAAAGCTTTGATAATTAGCTCAGTTTTTTGCCGATGGTTTGAGTTTCGATAATCAGTAAGCAGCGCATCAAACTCCTGCTGAATAATTTCGTCTTCCGTTAACTGTGCGATATCCTCGTTTAGGGTCATATTTATCAATCCTCCTTATTTTTCGACAAGTTTTTATTTACCGGTGGTAAGTGTGTATCCCGCTTGTTGCCAACTATTCACGCCACTGTTAAGTTCTACAATCTGTAGTTTAAGTGCTGCAATGCCTGGTAAAGCAGCTTTCGAGCGGCGTCCACTGCGACAATAAATCGCAATTGCTTTGTTTTTGGCAGTTGCTTTTTTCATTAATTCCTCAAAATTCGAACCCGACATATCAATATTAATAGCACCCGCAATATGGCCTTGATCAAACTCAGAAGCAGTTCGAACATCTACTATCAGGTATTTTTTTGTGTCGATAGCTTTCTTAAAATCGGCAGCTGATAGGTGCTGTGTACTTGTATTTTGCTGCGCTATGAGTGTCATAAAACCAAAAGTAAGCAGCAAAAAGAGTGTTAGTTGTTTTTTCATCTGTTTATAATTGACCCCCTAGCCCCCGAAGGTGGAAAAGAGAGAGGTTTGTAAAATATATAATCATTTACTATGTTGATTTTCAAATCCCTTATGTGTCCAAAGTTTTTATTTCGGTTATGAGGGCTTATGTGTTTATAAGCAAATTATTCTAAGTAAACAGCATTTGAGAAATAAATGTTTATTGTGTTGATTTTTAGTAATTCAAACCAAGATAATAGCGTGCAGAGTTAAGCAGTTTAATGTAAGCTTGCTGACTTGCAGCAATTAACTTTCAAAAGTAGTACGAAAGTTTGAATTTTTTAGTACTTAATAGGGTGGTTTTTCATAAAAATAAATAAAAGTGACGCTTGCGCACCCCATTCTAACAAAAAAAGCTGCATCCTTTTTGGTGATGCAGCTTTTGTTTTGTTTACGTGTGAGTGTTGCTTATTTTTCTGACAAATAGCTTGAAATTCCTTCTTGCGTAGCTGTTAGTGCTTTTTCGCCTTTTTTCCAGTTTGCTGGACAAACTTCACCAAATTCTTCGGTAAACTGTAGGGCGTCAATCAAGCGAAGTACTTCGTCAACATTGCGGCCAAGTGGTAGGTCGTTAACCAATTGATGGCGAACAACACCCGATTTGTCGATTAAGAACAAGCCACGGTAGGCTTTTGGTTCACCTACAAATACTACGTCACCTTCTTCGTTGTACTCATCAGCTCCAATTAGAACATCGTAGTCTTTCGAAATTTGAAGACTTTGATCTACAACTAATGGGTATTTAACGCCTTGAATACCGCCTTGGTTTGTTGGAGTTTGTAGCCATTTCCAGTGCGAGAACTCTGAATCTGTTGATGCGCCTACCACTACAGTGTTGCGTGCTTCAAATTCGGCTACTTTTTCTTGAAATGCTAATAATTCTGTTGGGCAAACAAAAGTAAAATCGGCTGGGTAGAAGAAGAAAACAACATATTTGTTACCTTCGTACTGACTTAACGAAAAATTTTCAATTATCTCACCACCATTTACGACCGCTTTTGCATCAAAAGCCGGTGCTTTTTTTCCTACTAATACTGACATTGTTATTTATTTTAAGTTGTTAATTTGAAATTCTTTTTTTATTGATTTGTTGGTTATAATGACTAACAAATTTTATTAATGCAAAGATACTAGTTTTAAATTTGTATTTAATACAATAAACGAATAGAATATTTTTATCACTTTATAGAAGCAGACAATACGTATCTGTTGTTTATTGATCTACCATCTCGTTTTTTTTAGACTATGTAACTTAACTATGTTGCCTTTGTTCTAACAATTGATGTGCTTACATGTTCAATGTTAATGCATTATTATTTTTCCAGTTTTTTATTTATTTGTAGCTTGTAGTTTTTAGCCTCATTTTTTTTGATTTGTTCTGCTCTATGCTTTGGTTTTTATTATTAATATTTCAATATAATCCACTTCCTATGTCCTTATATTTAGGGGTGATATGGTATGAAAGCACAAAACTGCACATTATTGCGCTAATTGTGTATTGTTTTTAAAAAAATATTTATCTTTGTATACTGTAGAATCATACGAAACAAACACAACTAATTATGCACGAACTACATTTTTCGCAGATAGCTGATGCTCAGGTATTAAAATACGGTGATAAACCATTGTTTCACTTTCGAAAAAATCTTACTGACTCATGGACAAGCTTGAGCTGGACCGAATTTAATGCACAGATTGCTATTGTGGGCAAAGCGCTTATTGAGCTAGGGATAAGCGAAAAGGAGTGCGTAGGACAATTTTCGCAAAACATGACAGAGAATTTGATTGTCGATTTTGCACTTTACAGCAATAGAGCAGTGATGGTTCCACTTTACGCCACTTCGTCGGTGGCACAAGTAGAATATATTGTAAATGATGCTGGAATAAAAGTATTGTTTGTAGGCGAACAAATGCAATATGACGTTGCTGTTGAGGTGCTTGCTTCCTCCGAAGTGTTGAAAAAAATTGTTGTTTTTGATACGCAAGTAAAACTCAAGCAGGATGGGCGATCAATTTATTTTGCCGACCTTGTAAAAATTGGACAAAATTCGCTCCAAGAGTCAGAATATAAAACGCGTAAAAGTAATGCGTCGCCCGACGATTTAGCTTGTCTGCTTTACACGTCAGGCACTACAGGCAATCCCAAAGGGGTTATGATGCCTCACTCTGCATTTCAGGAAGCTATGCGCTTGCATAAAATGCGCCTCACAAGTGCATGCGATCAGGATGTGTCTATTGCCTTTTTGCCTCTATCGCACGTTTTTGAACGTACTTGGACTTACTTTTGTATTTACATGGGTATACAAGTTTATATCAATTTCCGTCCCATCGAAATTCAGCAAACCATAAAAGATGTGCGTCCTACGCTTATGTGCTCGGTGCCTCGTTTTTGGGAAAAAGTGTACGCTGGTGTGCAAGAGAATATAGCTAAGATGTCGCCATTCAAACAAGGATTAGTAACCTGGGCTATAGCAGTTGGTAAGCAGCATAACCTCGATTATTTACGATTAGGCAAAAAGCCTGGGCTATTACTCAATGTGAAATACGCCATTGCCGATAAACTTATTTTTTCGAAAGTTAAAAAAACAATCGGTATCGAAAATGCCAATATGCTCCCTACTGCTGGCGCACGACTTTCCGACGATATTACACTCTTTATGCGTAGTATAGGTGTGCCTATTGTGTACGGATATGGTCTCACCGAAACCACGGCCACTGTTTGCTGTTTCGATTATGTTGGTTTCGAAATTGGCACTGTAGGCCGCGTAATGCCCGATGTAGAAGTGAAAATAGGCCCTGATAACGAGATTCTTGTCAAAGGTAAAACCGTGTTTAAAGGGTATTTTAATAATGAAAAAGCTACGGCCGATGCCTTTACCTCCGATGGTTGGTTCCGAACAGGCGATGCAGGGTTTCTAAAAGGCGATGTGATTACTCTTACCGAGCGCATTAAGGATTTGTTTAAAACATCAAATGGTAAATATATTGCTCCGCAAAGCATTGAGGCTATTTTAGGTTTGGATAAATACATTGATCAAGTGGCCGTTATTGGCGATGAACGGAACTATGTGACGGCTATTATTGCCCCAGCTATTCCTGCACTCGAAGATTATGCACGCGAATCAAAAATTCAGTATTCCGATATCGACGATTTATTAAATCATCCTAAAATACAGACGCTTATCGAGGAGAGTATTAAAAAGGCGCAGGAAAATATGGCTTCATACGAACAGATTAAACGTTTCCGATTAATCAAAAAAGGATTCTCTATAGAAGCTGGCGAATTAACAAATACGCTTAAAATGCGCCGTGCAGTGATTATGCAGAAATACAAAAAACTCATTGACGAGATGTATGCCTAATTAAGAATACACACGTACAATAACCTACTTAAAACCCTAAAGCCTAACATAACGAAATAAGCTTTGGGGTTTGTTTTTTCTACTTTATTAGCCATTTATAAGCGCTATTATTGAATCAACTAAATGATTTTTAGCAAAATTATTGTAACTTTGCAAGCTATTAAAATGGTTAACGCCACTGAGTGCTTAACCGTTTTTACAAGAAAGCGTAATTTGCAACTAAATTAATTGTACATATATATTATGGCTTCACAAGAAGATGTTTTTAAAAAACTGATTGCGCACTGCAAGGAATATGGTTTTGTGTTTCCTTCGAGCGAAATTTACGACGGCCTAGGCGCCGTTTACGACTACGGTCAAAATGGTGTTGAACTTAAAAATAACATCAAAAAATATTGGTGGGATAGCATGGTGCTACTGAACGAAAACGTGGTTGGTCTTGATGCAGCCATTTTTATGCACCCCACAACCTGGAAAGCTTCTGGTCACGTTGATGCATTCAACGACCCTTTGATCGACAACAAAGACAGCAAAAAACGTTATCGTGCCGATGTACTTATCGAAGATTTGTTGGCTAAGTACGACGACAAAATGAATAAAGAGGTTGAAAAAGCTGCAAAACGTTTTGGCGAAAGCTTCGACGAGGCTGTGTTCCGCTCAACAAACGAACGCGTGCTCGAAAATCAAGCTAAACGCAACGAAATTCACGCACGCTTTGTAACGGCCCTTAACGACAGTAACTTAGCCGAGTTGAAAGCCATTATCGAAGATTATGAGGTGGTTTGTCCAATCAGCGGTACACGTAACTGGACCGATGTTCGTCAGTTCAATCTGATGTTCTCAACCGAAATGGGCTCAACAGCCGATGGCGCGATGAAAATCTACCTTCGCCCTGAAACAGCTCAAGGTATTTTCGTGAACTTCCTGAATGTACAAAAAACAGGACGTATGAAAATTCCGTTTGGTATTGCTCAAATTGGTAAAGCTTTCCGTAACGAGATTGTTGCTCGTCAGTTTATTTTCCGCATGCGCGAATTTGAACAAATGGAAATGCAATTTTTTGTTCGTCCGGGCGAAGAGATGAAATGGTTTGAACACTGGAAAGAATTCCGCTTGAAATGGCACAAAGCTCTTGGGCTTGGCGACCAAAAATACCGTTTCCACGATCACGATAAATTAGCTCATTACGCTAATGCTGCTACCGATATTGAATTTGAAATGCCTTTTGGTTTCAAAGAAGTGGAAGGAATTCACTCGCGCACCGATTTTGACTTGAGTAGTCATGAGAAATTCTCAGGAAAAAATATTAAATACTTCGACCCTGAAATGAATCAGTCGTACGTACCTTATGTAATCGAAACTTCGATTGGTGTCGACCGTACTTTCCTTTCGATAATGGCTGCTTCGTACAAAGAAGAAGCTCTCGAAGGTGGCGATACCCGTATTGTGTTGACTATTCCACCTGTATTGGCGCCAGTAAAAGCTTGTGTTATGCCATTGGTTAAAAAAGATGGATTACCAGAAATTGCTCGTGAGATAATCAACGATTTGAAGTTCGATTTTAAATGTGCTTACGACGAGAAAGATTCTATCGGTAAGCGCTACCGTCGTCAGGATGCTGTAGGAACTCCATTCTGTATCACGGTTGATCATCAAACGCCTGAAGATAAATGCGTAACTATTCGTCATCGCGATAGTATGCAACAAGAGCGTGTGGCCATAGCCGATTTGCAACAGATTATTGGCGATGCAGTTAATATGAAGAATCTATTTAAGAAAATTGTTGGATAAAAAGCTTCCGAAATTCGTATTTTTTGGAGGATTTCCTATAAAAATGGATTATCGTTTGGGGGTTCAAAAAAAAATAAGTACTTTTGCAGTCCAATTTTAGCGTAATCTCTGGCAGAATACTAAGAAGTCTGCGAATATTGCGCGTTAATTACTTAAAAAAGAGAGAAATGGATTTAATTAAAATTGCAGAACAAGCTTTTCTTGTTGACAAAACTCACCCAGCGTTTAAAGCTGGTGATACAGTAACAGTAGCTTACCGTATTATTGAGGGTAACAAAGAGCGTATCCAAGAATTCCGTGGCGATGTATTAAAAATCGTTGGTCACGAAAACAGAAAACGTTTTACTGTACGTAAAATGTCAGGTAATGTTGGTGTAGAGCGTATTTTTCCGCTTGACTCACCATTTATCGAGAGCATTACAGTTAACAAACGTGGTAAAGTACGTCGTGCTAAATTGTACTACTTACGTGCTCTTACCGGTAAAAAAGCCCGTATCAAAGAAAGACGCGTGTAAGCTTTTTAAACAACTACAAAGTAAAAAAGAGAAAATAGCTTCGGCGATTTTCTCTTTTTTGCATTTTAAGCTATCTTTGTGACTCAAAGTCCAAAACGTACAGTTCAAAACACAAGTATACGGTGCAAAATCGATATATCCTATATTTTACGCTACTTGCAATACTCAGCATCGTGTTATTCGTTACCGATTTAGCATGGGGAAGCATCAGCATATCGTTTGCTGAAATTATGGCTGTTTTTCAGGGAAATGGCGATGCCATAAACCAGGAAGTGTTGCTTAACTTCCGACTGCCAAAAGCAATAACTGCTGTGCTCACAGGCGCTGCGTTGTCGGTAGCAGGGTTAATGATGCAAACACTTTTTCGCAATGCGCTTGCTGAACCATATATTTTAGGTGTAAGTGCTGGTGCTAGCTTAGGTGTTGCATTAGTTACAATGGCTTCGGGTTTTGTGCCTGCATTTTTAATTAATACTGGTTGGGCTACTATTTTAGCTGCTATTATTGGTGGTGCTGTAGTTTTGCTTTTAGTGTTGGGTGTTTCGTTTCGCATTCAAAGTGCTGTTTCGCTGCTTATTGTAGGCATTATGTTTGGAACTATAGCAGGAGCTGTAGTGAATGTACTGCAGAACTTTAGCGATCCTGATTCAATAAAGCTATTCGTAATGTGGACATTTGGCAGCCTTAGTGCTGTAACTTGGACTTATATGCAGGTTTTACTACCGGTAATATTAGTTGGCTTGCTCATTGCTATGTTGCTGCATAAGCGACTTGATGTGCTTTTGCTTGGCGAAAATTACGCTCGTGGTTTAGGCATATCGGTTATACAAACTCGTTTTATTATTATTCTTGCTACGGGCTTGTTGGCGGGCGGTATTACCGCATTTACAGGGCCTATAGCCTTTGTAGGTGTTGCTATTCCGCACATTGCACGTGGATTGTTTAAAACCTCTGTCCATCGCGTCTTAATTCCGGCCACCATGCTTTGTGGTGCCACTTTGTTGTTGGCTTGCGACATCATTTCACAACTCCCTACTTACACACTCCCTATCAACACCATCAGTTCGCTTTTTGGAGCACCCATCATACTGTGGATTATCTTGAGAAAAAAATGAGTTTAATATTAAATACACAGAATTTATCAATCGGTTATTCAAAAAAAATGAATAAAACCATCGTGCAAGCCACGCTCAACCTTGAGCTGAAGGCGGGCGAAATGGTGTGCCTTATTGGTCAAAATGGCTGTGGTAAATCTACCTTGCTTCGTACGTTGGCTGGCTTGCAAAAAGCGCTCTCAGGGAAAGTGTTGGTGCAAAACAAGGAGCTTAGTCGAATTAAGATTCACGAAAAAGCAAAGCTCCTTGCACTCGTTTTAACCGATAGAGTCGATATTGATAGTGCAACTGTCGCCGATATCGTACGTATGGGACGCCAACCATATTGCAACTGGTGGGGCAACTTATCCGAAGCTGATACAAAGATGGTGACCGATGCAATTGCTATGGTTCATCTGGAGCATAAGGCCGAATGTTATTTAAATGAACTGTCAGATGGTGAGCGTCAGCGGGTTATGATAGCAAAGGCGTTGGCGCAAGATACTCCACTTATATTGCTCGACGAACCAACTGCCCATCTTGACCTCCCGAATCGAGTTGAGATTATGCTTTTGCTCCATAAATTAGCGCATCAAACAGGTAAATCTGTTATTATCTCTACGCACGAGCTGGACATTGCATTACAAGCCGCCGATCGAATCTGGCTAATGACTTCTGCTGGAGTTGAAAGTGGTGTGCCCGAAGATTTGGTGCTTCAAGGACATTTTCACGATGCTTTTCAGAGCAAAGCCTATTATTTTAACTCCGCCAATGGCAATTTTTCGATGAACTACCCCATGACCAAGCAGGTGTGGGTTGAGGGTGATAAAACCCGTATGTATTGGACATTACGCGCCCTAGCTCGTGCTGGATATATGGTAGTGCAAGGCGCTGATGTTACAGTCGAAATTTCGAGCGACAGCTGGTTTGTCGACAAAAAAGAGCTGAAAACGGTAGAAGAGTTGCTTTTAATGCTCGAAAAAAGAGTGTAGCTGAAAATGATGTTCTAAGCCACTGCCAATGTAAATACACTTACACGTATCCCTTCGCATTTATTTAGCGCCAAAATGGCCGCTTCAATGGTTGATCCTGTTGTCAATACGTCGTCGACCAGTAAGATGTGTTTGTTTCGAAACGCATTTTTGTCGACAACTTCAAAGGTGTCAATCGTGTTTTCGTATCGCTCAAAAACCGATTTTCGGGTTTGGGTGCTTGTTTCCTTGGTGCGTGTTAATGTTTTGGTATCAATGGGCTTGCTAAAAACAGCTGCTATTCCAATACTTATCATTTCGCTTTGATTGTAGCCTCGCTTTAGTTTTTTTTTGGGGTGAAGTGGCAATGGTACAATAAAATCGATTTCAGCTAGCGCAAGGTTTGCAATTAAATCTCCAGCGGCGTATTTCCCCATTATTTCACCTATCTTTTTGTTGTTGCGGTATTTCAATTCATGGAGTAGTTTTTGAAATGGAGAGCCTTTTGTAAAAAAGAAAAATGAGCTGGCATGCTCTATGGCTACTTTGCCCCAAAAGCGTTTTTCTACCGGATTGTTTGGTTGCAAGTGGTAGTTGGTTCGCGGTATGTCGTGCAAACATTTTAAACAAATCTGTTCCTCGTTTCTTAGTAAGTTTTCGCCACAAATTAAGCAAATATTGGGGTATAAAATGCCAATTAAATCAGTTAATATGTTTCTCATAAAAAATAGGTTTTACTTTTTTATGTGTTTGTAATTGATAATGATAAATTCAAGTTTGAAGGGTATAATCAGATGCAAATTTAGTAGATTTTTGGCGTAAAAAAAATATTGTTTTCAGAATCGACGACCATATCTACTTAAGTGCATTTTTGTATGTTATGTCATTCTGGCAGTTCGTGCGATTAAATAGATCATTTTGGGGTTGGTATAGTATTTGAATGCATACTAGCAATGCTATTAATGACAGAAAATCCTTTTTTAGGGATTTTTTTTTATTATATTTGCAGATTAATAAATAACACCAAATAGATACATGACTGAGAACGAACAAATTGTTAATAAAATTGTTGAAGGTATACAAGAGCGTAAAGGAAAAGAAATTGTTGTAGTTAATTTAACCCGCCTAAAAGAATCGCCATGTAACTATTTTGTTATTTGTGAAGGAGACTCAAGTGTGCATGTAAATGCCATTGCATCGTCGATAAAGGATTACGTAAGAGAGCAGATTAATATTAAACCTTATGCAGCCGATGGTTTTGAAAATGCTGAATGGATAGCATTGGATTACGGTCAAATCATCGTTCATGTGTTTCAACGTCACATTCGTACTTTTTACGACATAGAGCATTTATGGTCGGATGGGAAAATTCAACGCCTTGCGAATGTTCTTTAATTAAATCAAAAAAAAGAAGTATTTATTATATGGAAAATAAAAAACCAAATCCTGTAAACCCTAAAACAGGGAAGCCAAGTGGGAAGTCGCCCAAATTCAATATCTCGTGGGTGTATGGAATTATAATAGCCGTTTTGATTGGTTCGTATTTTATTAACGATACGCCACCAGCTAAAGAAATTGCCTATTCAACCTTTGTCGATTATGTGAAAACTGGTTTAGTTGAGAAAATCGATGTTTTTCCAACACGTAATACGGTAGAGGCCAAAGTAACTAAAAATGCGGTTGATAAAGTCTTTGGCAAAAGCTCTGATGTGTATGCCGATGGACGATTGATTTCAGTTCGTATCCCAAATGTTGATGAATTTTCGCGCTTTATAAATAAAGCACAAGAAGAGAAACTTTATACGGGACTTGTTGAATACAAAGCAAGTCGCGATTATATTGAGATGTTCTTGTACAGCGTTTTGCCTTTTTTACTACTCATACTGTTTTTTGTGTTTATGAATCGCCGCATTTCAGGTCAAATGGGTGGCGGCGGAGGCGGCATTTTTAGCGTAGGAAAATCAAAAGCTCAATTGTTCGATAAAGGGAGCTCTGAGCTGAAAATTACGTTTAAAGATGTGGCTGGACTTCTAGGTGCCAAACAAGAAATTGAAGAGATAGTAGCATTCCTAAAAAATCCTTCGAAATACACCGAACTTGGAGGTAAAATACCGAAAGGAGCATTGCTTGTAGGCCCTCCGGGTACAGGTAAAACCTTGTTGGCTAAAGCTGTTGCCGGTGAAGCCGATGTGCCATTTTTCTCCATGTCGGGCTCCGATTTTGTGGAAATGTTCGTAGGTGTTGGAGCATCGCGCGTGCGTGATTTATTCCGACAGGCCAAAGAAAAATCGCCTTGTATTATTTTTATTGATGAGATAGATGCTGTAGGTCGTGCTCGTGGTAAAAACCCGAACATGGGTAGTAACGATGAACGCGAAAACACACTTAACCAGCTTCTTACCGAAATGGATGGTTTTGGGTCAAACAGTGGTGTTATTATTCTTGCAGCTACTAACCGTGCCGATATTTTAGATAAAGCATTGCTGCGTGCAGGTCGTTTCGACCGTCAAATCCATGTTGATTTGCCGGATGTTACCGAGCGCAAGCAAATTTTTAATGTGCATTTGCGCCCTATCAAGATAAATGAAACAGTGGATGTCAATTTCCTAGCCAAACAAACGCCAGGATTTTCGGGAGCCGACATAGCCAACGTATGTAATGAAGCAGCACTTATAGCTGCACGTAAAAGTAAATCGTTTGTTGAAAAACAAGATTTTATGGATGCGGTTGATCGCATTGTAGGTGGTTTAGAAAAGAAAACAAAAATAACAACAGTTGCCGAAAAGAAATCGATAGCTTACCACGAAGCTGGTCATGCTACCATTAGTTGGATGACTGAGCATGCTAATCCTTTGGTAAAAGTAACTATTGTGCCACGTGGCGAAGCCCTTGGAGCGGCTTGGTACTTGCCCGAAGAACGACAACTTACTAATAAAGAGCACATTTTAGATGAGATGTGTGCGACCTTAGGTGGGCGTGCTGCTGAGGAGGTGTTTTTAGATCAAATTTCGACAGGCGCTATCAACGATTTGGAACGCGTAACAAAACGAGCTTATGCTATGGTTGCTTATTATGGTATGAGCGAAAAAATGCCTAACATGAGTTACTACGATTCAAGCGGTAATTCTGATTACGGTTTTACCAAACCATATAGCGAGCGTACAGCTGAACTTATCGACGTAGAAGCAAAAGAATTAGTTGCCGAACAGTATAAGCGTGCTAAAAGAATTTTGAATGAAAATGCCGAAGGTCATAACAAATTAGCCGAATTGCTTATTGAACAAGAAGTGATTTTTGCCGAAGATCTTGAAAAGATTTTTGGAAAGCGAGCTTGGACGTCGCGTCAAGATGAACTGATGGCTCAGAATGGAGGAAATGATATTTTGGACGATATACAAACAGAAACACCTGCTGCAATCGCCGAAAAACCTGAAGAAGCTCCAAAAAACGATAATCAAAAGGTGAACTTTTAGAAGAAGTATGAGAATTGCACGAATAATACTGACATTAAATCTGAAAAAAACACACTAAATACTATATGAATAACTTTTTGATGCGTACGTTGAGTGGCTTTGTTTTTGTGCTGGTTATTCTAGGCTCCATATTGCTTCATTCGTATGCTTTTATGCTTGTTTTTTCGATAGTTACTGCGCTTGCCGTTCGCGAATTTCACAGGCTAACCAATGTAAAAGCGCAAATCGAAGTAAATAGTTTTTTGGCAATTATTGGTGCTGTACTATTGTTTGGTACGTCTTATTTGCATGCAGCCAACATTATTCGCTATCCCGTATATTCGGTGTATGGTTTGTATTTAGTAGTTGTTTTAGTGTCGGAGCTTTACCGACGTAAAGTAAACCCAATTAACAATTGGGCTTACTTTATATTGGGGCAATTGCTTATTGCATTGCCATTTGCGCTGCTTAATTTTATAGCATTTATCGATGCATCGGCATACAAGCCGCTTATACTGATAGCTGTTTTTGCAACTATATGGGTAAATGATACTGGCGCATACATTTTTGGGATTACATTTGGCAAGCATCGATTATTTGAGCGAATTTCGCCTAAAAAATCCTGGGAAGGATTTGTTGGTGGTGCGTTATCGGCCTTGGCGTCAGGTTTTGTTTTTTCGCTTTTTATACCCGAAATTACATTGCTGCAATGGTTGATTTTCTCGGAAATAGTGGTTGTTGCAGGGACATTTGGCGATTTACTCGAATCGCAATTAAAACGTACTGTAGATATTAAAGATTCTGGCAATGTTATTCCAGGACATGGCGGATTACTCGATCGTTTCGATAGTATGTTGCTTGCTGCGCCTGTCATTTTTATTTATCTGAGTTTTCTTTTTTAGAATAAAGAATAATAGTTACAAGTTTGGAGTGCTGAATTGCTAAGATTGGTAACATTAAAAATTGAATATATGAACTTTGATGACATTCGCTGTTACAGCGACAATGAAATAGCTCCTGCATTGGAGCGCTTAATGGATGAAAAGCAGTTTATGAAGGTGCTTAGCACAGTATATCCATTGTTGCCTAAAGAAGTTATTAAGCAGCGATTAAGTTCGTATACAAATGCTCTTGATTTTCAGAAGGGGATGATATATCCTTTTTTGAAGTATATAGAAGCTAATTTAACAACGGGAATTAGCTTACACGGCTTGGAGTGCATTGATAAGTCGAAGCCTTACTTATATATTTCGAATCATCGCGATATTATTCTCGATTCGGCTTTGTTGTGTTTGAATTTAATTGATAATGAACTCAATACAGTGGAAATTGCCATTGGCGATAATTTGCTAGTTTTTCCGTGGATAGCCGAATTGGTGCGCGTTAACAAAAGCTTTATTGTCAAACGAGGGTTGAGTGCTCGACAGATTTTAGAAAGCTCTCAAAAATTATCGGCCTATATTGAACATACCATCAACGACAAACAGCAATCTATTTGGCTTGCTCAAAGGGAGGGTAGAGCCAAAGATTCGAACGACCGTACGCAAGAGAGTTTGCTTAAAATGCTTAATATGGGTGGTTCGGGTAGTATAGCCGAGAACTTGGCTGCGTTAAATATATGTCCACTTTCAATCTCGTATGAGTACGATCCGTGCGATTTTTTAAAAGCAAAAGAGTTTCAACAAAAAAGAGATAACGCTGAGTTTAAAAAGTCGAAGCAAGATGACTTAATTAATATGCAGACTGGCGTAATGGGATACAAAGGTAAAATTACTTATCGTATGAGTGCTTGCATTACGAATGAAGTGCTTGCATTGGGTCATGAAGAGCAAAATAAAGCAGCTTTATATACAGCTGTTGCTAAATTAATTGACAAAAACATTCATACTGGCTACGAAATATACCCTATCAATAAAATTGCCTACGATATTTTAGATGGAAATGGTCTTTTTGAAGGTGAATATACTTTGCTTCAAAAACTCGATTTCGAGAAATACCTTGAGCAGCAATTAGCTAAAATTGAGCTCGATAACAGAGACGACAATTTTTTATTGCGTAAAATGCTCGAAATGTATGCTAATCCTCTCATTAATAAACTGGAAGCTGCGAAATAGAATTTCAAAATCTTATTTTGAAAATGAAAAAGAAAATTGCTTTTATTATTAATCCTTTTTCAGGTACCAACAACAAAAACCAACTCCCTGACCTTATAGTTAAGGAGTTGGATAATACTGTTTTTGACTCGCATATTGTGTTTACCGACTACAAAGGCCACGGAAAAGTTCTCGCCACTGAATTTGTTGCTGCTGGATACGACTACGTGGTTGCTGTAGGTGGCGATGGCACTGTTAACGAAATTGCAAGCGGGCTTATTGATACGCCAGTAGGTTTAGGTATTATACCGGCCGGATCAGGTAATGGTTTAGCTCGACACCTTTCAATTCCTATGAATACCAAAGCTGCTATTCAACAACTCAATCATTCGGAGTTAATAAAGATGGATTACGGTAGGGTTAATGGGCAGCCATTTTTTTGTACGTGTGGAACAGGTTTTGATGCCTATGTGAGTACTGAGTTTGCTAAAAGTCAGAACCGTGGTGTGATGACCTATATTGAGAAAATGATTACTGGTTATTTCAATTATAAATCGCAAAATTATCATTTAGTAGGTTCAGGTATCGACCTTAAGGACAATGCGTTTGTAATTACATTTGCCAATGCTTCGCAATGGGGCAATAATGCTTATATAGCACCTCAAGCAAGTGTGCAGGATGGTATGATGGATATTTCCATTATGAGTAATTTCCCTATTTTCGCCATCCCTACTTTAGCCTTACAGTTGTTTATTAAGACTATCGACAAAGATTTATTTGTTTCTACCCTTCGAACCAACGAAATTACCCTTTATCGTGATGATGATGGCCCCTTTCATTACGATGGTGAGCCTTATCAAGAAGGACAAACAGTGCATATTAAAATGGTAAAAGACGGACTGAACGTACTGGTGAAAAAGCGGTTTTAATGATGATTTGAGTTCATATCGTAACAAAAACAGGTAACTCCAGATTGATTTACTTATACTAAAAAACGTTTATAGAGTAGTGAGACTGCTCTATAAACGTTTTTTAGTTTGTTGTTGGCCTATTAATTAGTAATCAGTTCATCTGGTAGATGAGCTTCTAGGCTTTTACTTTTTTTTGTGCAGCTATTGAAGCTAATATTGAAATGCTAAGCGCCGAAATGATTACTGCTAATGATACAATGTTGCTGATGTGAAATGAATAACTCATTTCTTTGGCAAACTCGTTTACGCACATTTTTACACCAATAAACGATAATATAAATGCAAGAGCAAATTTCAAGTATTTAAAATAATCCATTATGCCATTGAGCGCAAAGTACAGCGAACGTAGTCCTAGTATGGCAAAGATATTGGACGTAAATACGATAAATACATCGTTGGTAACCGATAAAACGGCAGGTATTGAGTCGACTGCAAAAATAACATCTGATGCTTCGATTAGCAAAAGGGCTATAAATAAAGGTGTTGCATAGAGAATTTTGTTTTTTCGCACAAAAAAACGTGACTCCGATTTGTCGTCGCTAACAGGCATTATTTTCGTAAATAGCTTGATAACAATGTTTTTACTTGGATCAAATTCTTTTTCGTCTTTTTCGAAAAGCATATGTATACCAGTGTAGATTAAAAATGCACCAAAAACATACATAATCCATGCAAATTTAGTGATAAGTGCTACACCCGCAAATATGAAAATTGCTCGCATAACCAAAGCGCCAATTATACCCCAAAAAAGTATTCGGTGTTGATATTCAGACTTTATATTGAAAAAGCCAAAGATCATTATAAACACAAATAGGTTATCGACACTAAGTGATTTTTCGAGCACGTAGGCCGTAAAAAAATCGAATGCCACTTTTTTGCCTTCTAAAAAATATAATCCGAGGTTGAATAATAATGCAAGTGCAATCCAAAAAGCACTCCAAAGTAAGGCTTCCTTTACTTTAACTACTGAGTCTTTTTTATGAAAAACAAATAAATCGAGGCCAAGCATAAACATTACAAATGCAATAAAGGCTACCCAAAACCAAATTCCTACTTCCATTCTTGTTTTTAAATTTTTGTTTAATTAGATGGCTGCAAAATTACTCAAAATTATGCTCATATGATAGCTTTTTGATTCAGGGCATTTAAATTTGTTGTTTTTTTTATTTTAAAATTTGATTATTGCTAAAAATCACTATTTTTGTGTAAAATATAGATGCGCATGCGTAGCCTATTTGTATATCGTAAATAGCTGTACTTTTGCGGCTTTTGTTTTTAACCATTTCTAGTACAAACAGATTCGAAAATCCAAACTAATATGCCCTATTCACATCGCAAAACCTGGAGCTTTTTCGGAATAACCCTGCTCGTATTTATCATTCTCAGTTATTTCCTTTTTCATAAGGCGCATCAGTTTGATTCAATGGCACCTGCCAAAGCATTAGCTGGTTCAGGAGGCGACAATTTCTCAGTGTTCTTGACTTCTGTTTTTCACAATATCGGTGAGCCTGCTGCCATGCTTTTGCTTCAGATATTGGCTATTTTAATTGTGTCGCGCATTTTTGGTTTTATCTTTGTTCGTTTAGGTCAACCAACTGTTATCGGCGAAATTTTAGCGGGTATTGTACTTGGACCCTCACTCTTAGGCTATTTTTGGCCCGAAGCTTATCATTTTCTTTTTAGTGCCGATTCATTGTCTAATATCTATATTATAAGTCAGTTAGGGCTTGTGCTTTTTATGTTCACAATAGGTATGGAGCTCGACTTAAGTATGTTGAAAAATAAAATGGGTGTTACATTTGTTATTAGCAACAGTAGTATCATTTTTCCATATTTGCTCGGAATGTTGTTGGCCTATTATTTATATCCACATTTTGCTGCCAACTATACCGATTTTACGTCATTTGCCTTATTTATAGGCATCTCAATGAGTATAACCGCTTTTCCTGTGCTGGCTCGTATTGTTCAGGAAAAAGGACTCTCAAAATCGCATCTTGGAACGATATCGATAGCCAGTGCTGCCTTTAACGATGTTACAGCATGGTGCATTTTAGCTGCTGTTATCGCTATTTCCAAAACAGGAAGCTTCGAGAGTTCACTTTATAATATCTTGTTTTCCATTGTTTATGTGGGTTTAATGTTTTTGGTTATTAAGCCTTTTTTGAAGCGAATAAGCGATATTTATAAAAATAGCGAAGTTGTAAACAAGAGTGTTTTCGCATTCTTTTTGTTGGTATTAATTGCATCGGCTTATACTACGCAACTTATTGGAATACACGCACTTTTTGGTGCGTTTTTAGCTGGAGTTATTATGCCGCCACTACCGTCGTTTCGTAAACTTATTGTCGATCGGTTAGAGGATGTATCGTTAACATTGTTGCTGCCGTTGTTTTTTGTATACACTGGTTTACGAACTGAAATTGGTTTGGTGAATACCCCATTTTTGTGGGCTGTGTGTGTGTTAATTATTTTGGTGGCCGTAGTAGGTAAATTTGTTGGTAGTGCTTTTTCGGCTCGTTTGTTAGGCGAAAACTGGAAAGATAGTTTGAGTATAGGTGTATTGATGAATACACGTGGATTAATGGAACTCATTGTGTTGAATATTGGGTACGAAATGGGAATACTTCCCCCTCCAATATTTGTAATGTTGGTTATTATGGCCCTTGTAACTACTTTTATGACAACTCCTATCATGACTTTTATTGAAAAGATTTTCCCCGAGAAGATTAATAAGGAGGAGTTAATTCGTCAGCAAGCGATGGGTGTGTTTAAGGCGTTGATTGCACTTGGAAACCCCGAAAATGGGAAGACATTACTTAATGTAGCAAAAACAGTGCTCGATGGGTCTAAAAATAGTTTGGCGGTGAATGTGTTGCATATTACGCCTGGTTCCGATATCAATCCATTGTATAGCGATCAGTACTCTACCGATAGTTTTAAACAGATTATGGAAGAAGCCAATAGACTTCAAATACCTATTGAAACAGAGTATAAAATTACCGATAATATTGAACAAGGCATTGTGCGTACAGCCAATTATAATAATTACGACTTTTTATTGGTAGGAGCAGGGGTGTCGCTATCAGGAATCCCGTTTTTTAAAGAACAAAAGATATTTACGCGTAACATCTGGTTGAATCGCTTTGTGAATAGGATTTCTAAAACGCAAGCCATTTTTTACCCAGGTACACTTATTAAAGATAAAACACGCTATTTTATCGAAAACAGTCAGTGTAGTGTTGGTGTTTTTGTGAATAGAGGCTTTAGCAAAATAACGACCACTATGGTCTTGCTGCAATCTGAGTCGGATGGTTTCTTGATACGCTACGCGCGTCGATTGTTGCGCAATAATACCGAAGTAAGTATTTTTGTTATGGATGTTGGTAATGTGCTTGCGAAGTCAAGCGTGCTTAAACAGACTTTGGATGAGCTGCAGAAAGCATTCCCTAATCGACTGAAATCAATAAAAAGCTCTAAAAATAATGCGTTAATTATTTCTCGTTTTAGTTTTATGCTTATCAGCTATCAGGCTTGGATTGAATTGTCTAGCTCTCAAAATAAGGAACTTACGGCTATTCCGTCAACTCTTATTATCAATAAAAAAACAAGTAGGTTTGGTCATAAGCCCAATGAACTTCAGTTTGATGATGTAAACGAGCATTAATTTAAATACTTATGACTGTTTATATCGACGCGCATACTCACTCGCTTTGCACTGGAAACCCATTTTCGGTAGTAAACTTATCGGTTGCTGATGCTGTGTCGGTTCTTGAAACAAGTTCGCACGCTTTCTTTTCCGTTGGTATTCATCCTTGGGATGTGCATTCAGCAGGTACTTTGGCGCTACAGCAACTTGAAATGTTGCTCTCGGATGCGCGAATTAAAGCAATAGGGGAGTGTGGTTTGGATAAAAATTCGAAAGCAACATTGAAGGAGCAGCTCTTTTTCTTTGAGCGTCAAGTACAACTTTCCGAAAAATTTAATAAGCCACTTATCATTCATTGTGTAGCAGCTTTTAATGAGGTGATTGCATTGCGTAAGAAGTTAAAGCCTACTCAAGAATGGATAATTCATGGTTTTAGAGCCAAACCCGAAATGGCAAAGCAGTTGCTCAATCATGGTTTTGCATTGTCTTATGGTGCCTTTTTTAATGCCATGAGTGTTGCACTTACGCCTATCGATAAACTCTGCATCGAAACTGATGAATCAGAAACTGAGATAGCCGATTTGTACAAAGCCATTGCAAATATTAAAAACTGCCATCCAGCAGAGTTAAATGCAGCCTGCGCTTTGCTTCGACTCTATGTATGTTAATTATTTAAGGCTAATGTTTTAAAATCAAAACGAAGCGGGTTGAAGCCCGTTTTTTATTTAAATTTGCAATTTATATCCAATTGTACCCAAATATTTTCCATTAATGAAAAAATACTCACTATTACTTGTACTTGCTTGTTTAGCAGTTATTGTTCATGCGCAAGGAATATCTTCTCTACAACAACGAAAACTATCAAACGCCATATCGGCCATATCGGGCTTATATGTTGATACTGTGAACGATAAAAAATTGGTCGAATCGGCTATTGAGGCCATGCTAAAGGATCTTGATCCTCACTCTTCCTATATTTCGAAAGAAGAAGTTGAGCGAGTTAATGAGCCACTTGAGGGTAGTTTCGAAGGTGTTGGTATTCAATTTCAGTTGCTCGAAGACACTTTGTTGGTTGTTCAAACAATTGCAGGTGCTCCCGCCGAAAAGGTTGGTGTGTTAGCTGGAGACCGTATTATTTATATTAAAGACGAGTTGATAGCTGGAGTAAAAATGCAGAACTCCGACATAATGAAGCGCTTGCGCGGCCCAAAAGGAACAGAAGTTAGTGTAAGAATCAAACGCGGTTCTAAAGACGAACTGCTTACATTTAAAATTATTCGTGATAAAATTCCAGTATATAGTATTGATGCTACCTACATGATTGGTAAAGATATTGGCTATGTGAAGATTAATAATTTTGGCAGTACAACCATCGACGAATTTCAGAAGGCGTTCACTAAGCTGCAAGCCCAAGGAATGAAGCACCTTATTTTAAGCCTTCAAGGCAATGGTGGAGGTTATTTGCATGCTGCGCATCAATTGGCCGACGAGTTTTTAGGAGCAAATAAGCTTGTGGTTTATACCCAAGGCTTAAATCAGCCACGTAGTGTGATGGAAGCTACTGCTTTGGGTCGATTTGAGACAGGTAAACTTATTGTGTTGGTTGATGAATACTCCGCCTCGGCAAGTGAAATTGTATCTGGGGCTATACAGGACTGGGATAGAGGTATTATAATTGGGCGCCGTACTTTTGGAAAAGGACTCGTGCAGCGGCAGCTTCCGTTAGTAGACGGTTCGATGCTGCGCCTTACGACAGCACGCTATTATACTCCAACTGGCAGATGTATTCAAAAATCGTACAAAGATGGTGTTGATAAATACGAGAAGGATTTGTTGGAACGTTACAAGCATGGTGAGTTTTTGCATGCCGATAGTATTCAATTTCCCGATTCGCTTCGCTATCAAACATTACAACTAAAACGTACCGTTTATGGCGGGGGCGGTATTATGCCCGATATTTTTGTGCCCATAGATACCACTCGTTTTACCGATTATCATCGTAAACTAGTATCGCAGGGAATTGTAAATAAAACAGCTATCCAATATATTGATAAACATCGTGCCGAACTTAAAGCGAGCTATCCTAATTTCGATAAGTTTAAAAAAGGATTTATTGTAGACAATGGATTAATTGATTTGCTTAAAGCATTGGCCGAAAAAGAAAAAATAGTTTTTGACGAAAAGCAGTTTTCAATTGCAGAGCCTTTGATTAAATTGCAATTAAAAGCCCTTGTAGCTCGCGATTTATGGGAAGGTAATGAGTACTATCAAATTATGGATGCCGAAAATGAGTCACTCATTAAAGCTGTTGAAATTATCAATACAAAAGGCGCTTACGAGAAAATACTTAAATAATAAGTTCAAAGCGTTGTTCGAAAGTACGCTGAAAGCTTGCAAAAAAAATATGCGAGCACTAAACTTTTTCAAATTAGGTTTGTTTAGAATGGTATTAAATTACATTTAAGATAAGATCAACAAATATTAATAACAAAAAATTGATTCAATTATGGCAGATGATCCAGTAATTTGTACATGTTTAGATATGTGCAAAAGTGAAATTGTAGAAGGTATACGTACGCACAAATGCAAAACGGTAGAAGAGGTAGGCGATGCTATTGAGGCAGGAGCTGTTTGTGGAAGTTGTGTAGACGACATTCAGGAAATACTCGACGAAGAAAACGCATAAAAGTATATTTTTAAAAAAAAAGAAGCAGAATATGCTTCTTTTTTTTTGCTATTTTTTGTTGATGTTTATCGATGACTTTCGTACGTTCATTTTCGCAGTTAGATTTACCGTGCGATATGGTGTCGAACAGTTTTCGTCGAGTTGCTCAAGTAGCAATTTTGCTGCTGTTTCGCCAATTTCAAAGGTAGGTTGCTCAATACTAGTTAAAGGTGGTTCAATTAGTTGTGCAACTTCTGTTTCTGAGAAACCTACTAGAGCCACATTGTCAGGGCATTTCAAACCTGCTTCTTTCAGTGCTTTTAAAGCACCTAGTGCTGTTGGGTCGTTAAAACAAAAAATGGCATCTGGAATGTCGTTTTTTACGATTAGGCTTTGCATGGCTAAGTATCCTTTCTCGCTAAAAACACCTGCAGTTACAATTGTTTTATCAGTAATCTCACGATGATGTTTATTCATGGCATCGATAAAACCTCTTTTCCGTTCTTTTGATACCGAAAGGTTTACAGGTCCTTCAAAGTGATATATCTTTTTAAAGCCATTGTAAATAAGATGTTCGGTTGCAAAGAAAGCGAGTTTGTAATCGTCGATTATTACTTTAGGTGCTTCAACTTTTGATGAAATTCGATTAAAAAACACCAATGGGATACCACTATCCATTAATTTTTGATAGTATTCTGCATTTTCACCTTCGCGAGTTATCGAAATTAAAATACCTTCCACCATATTACTTTCAAGTAGCTTTAGTTTTCGCTCCTCAATTTCCATCGATTCCTGCGATTGGGTAATGAGTAAGTGGAAACCGGCCTCATCAATTACTTTTTGTATGCCGGCAATTACGTTTGGAAAAAATGCGCTTTTAAATTCTGGAACCACTAGTCCTATTGTCTTACTACGTTTGTTTTGTAGGCGCGTTGCTATTGGGTTGGGTCTGTAGTTTTGTCGTTTAGCTTCCTCGCAAACAAGTTTTTTAGTCTCTGGATTTACATCCCATCGATCAGCTAATGCACGTGATACGGTAGCTGTCGAAATGTTGAGAGCTTTGGCAATATCTTTAAGCGTGGCGTATTTTTTCATTGACTTCTGATGTGTATTTCAATGCAAATATATACAAAATCTTTGTATTTGTACGAATTTTGGTTCATTAGTTGATACATTCAAACCCTTTTTAATAGTTATCGTAAACGTTTACGATGATTTTTAGGTCATTTTTGCCTTAATTTTGAAGTTTTTTAGTTTTAGTGTTTGCATTATCAAAATGCTTAGCTATATTTGGCTTGTTAATCTTAAGTTAAAACAATAGAATATATAATAATTCCATTGCGATTTTTATTTGCATTATTAGCTCGTTTTTGTCTGCTAGAATCAACCATTAATAGAATTTGGAGTCTATTAAGTGTTTTAAGTATCAGAAATACAGTGTTGTATGTGTGGGTCGCTTTTGAGTACTTATTCTATTCTTATCCTATTATTAGCCTTTTTATTTAATACTAATTAATAATTTGAGTTTATGAGAAAATCAATTTTTTTATTTGTTCTAGTTTTCTTCTGTTCATATGTAGTTGGGCAAGGAAAAGTAATAACAGGAGTGATTACTGATGAAGCATCAGTGGTATTGCCAGGAGTAAATGTAATTGTTAAGGGCTCCACGATTGGTGCAATTTCCGACTTCAATGGGAAGTTTAGTATTTCAATGCCACAGGGTGCAAGTTCCCTCATTATTTCTTTTATAGGTTACGAAACGCAAGAGGTGAGTATCGTTAACAAGTCAAATCTCACCATTCAATTGAAATCATCAAGTGTTAATTTAGAGGAGGTTGTTGCTGTAGGTTATGGTACTCAGAAAAAGGTGAATTTAACTGGTTCTGTTGAGTCATTGCGAGGCGAAACATTGTCAAAGCGCAATACCATCCAAACCTCACAAGCTCTACAGGGTATGGCTGCAGGGGTAACCTTAACTTCTACTAACGGAAGGCCTGGTAAGGAAGAGACCTCTATCCGCATTCGAGGAATCGGTACAGTGAATGATAATAATCCGTTGGTGCTAATTGATGGTGTGGCATCGTCGGTTGATGCCGTTGATCCAAATGATATTGAGAGTTTGTCAATTCTAAAAGATGCCGCTTCGTCGGCAATATATGGCTCACGTGCTGCTAACGGTGTTATTTTGATTACAACCAAACGAGGTAAGAGTGAGAAGGTGAGTGTTACTTATAAGGGTTCGGTAAGTGTTACAACACCACTTGCAATACCAAAGAATGCTTCTGCATGGGATTATATGGCTCTTTATGATGAGGCAAATGGAAACGACTTACGTAACGATTTAGGAGTAGCAGGCGGGTTTGTATATGGCCCAGATAAGATAGAAGCTTCAAGAACAGCTAAAGATCGCGATGCTTATCCAAACTCAGATATGATGCGCGAAACTTGGTCGAAAACTGCAGCTCAAACACAACATTATCTTGGTTTTTCAGTGGGTAACGACAAAATACGATCTAACACATCGATAAATTACTCATGGCAAGATGCACACATTCCAAATTCGGAGTACAAGCGCTATGGAATACGTTCAAATAACAGTTATACAGTTAATAAGTTTGTGGAATTTGGATTTGATTTGTCGTCACGCAATACGTTTTCGAAGGATGCTGCGCCAGGTTCAACTATTGAACAATTAATGCGTCAGCCTGCTATCTATCAAACGCGCTATTCGAATGGAGTTTGGGGGGCTAGTTATGCTGGAACACCGCATGCAATGCAACAGATCTTTGATGGTTTGTATGTACGTAAAGAAGACTGGCAAGAAACCATCGTGAAGCTTAGTATGGGTATTAAGCCATTTAAGGGAATGAAGGTTGATTTTTCGTATGCACCCAAAATGTCGAATGCTGTTTATAAAGAGGTAGGTAAAACTACACCACTATACGATTACAAAACAGGAGCTGTAATATGGAAACCAACAGCTCTAGGTACAATTGCGGAAACAAGGGAGCGTACAAGAGAAGATGATATTAATATCTTGGCAAATTATAATACCTCATTTGGAAAAAATGATATTTCTGCTTTAGGTGGTTTTCAGTATCTGACAAATACATTCAACAATATGTATGCATTCAGACAAGGTAATAATTTTCAGCAGTTTGAAGAGCTTAACTCGTACGATCCAACAGGTATGACTAATAGTGGTTATTCTAATCAATGGGCATTGATGTCTTATTTCGGTAGATTGAACTATGCTTTTTCAGGAAAGTATTTGTTGGAAGCAAATGTGCGTTACGATGGTTCTTCGCGTTTTGCAAATGGTTATAAATGGGGTATTTTCCCTTCATTCTCAGGGGCATGGCGCTTTTCGTCTGAATCGTTTTTAGAAAACTTAACCTGGCTAAATAATGGTAAATTGCGTGCTTCGTGGGGCGAATTAGGTAATCAAGCAGGTCTAGGTAGTAATTATCCCTTTGCGCTAACAGTCGCAACAAATCAGTATGCTGTTTTCGGTAATACTTTAAATCCAGGTTACGCACCAGTAAACTATGCATTGAATAATATCAGTTGGGAATCGACCAATATGATTGATTTTGGTGTCGATTTGTCGTTGTTTGGTAGTAAATTAGATGTTACATTTGATTGGTATAAAAAAGACACACGCGATATTTTGCTAAATATTGCTATTCCTGGCGTGTTAGGATATAATAATTCGCCAAAGCAGAATGCAGGTTCTGTTGAGAATAAGGGATGGGATTTGACAATATCACATAATAATAAAGTAGGTGACTTTTACTATAAAATAACTGGAGTTTTGTCGGACGTGCAAAATAAAATTACAAACTTAGGTGGATTGGCGCCACAAGTTAGTGGTGTTCATGTTCGTCAGGTTGGTTCTCCAATTGATGCGCTTTATGGTTACGAAGCCAATGGCTTGTTTAGTTCTTTTGCTGAAGCTCGTGCTCATACAGTAACGCAGTTTGGGAAACTTCAAGGTGGTGACATTCGCTATATCGATCAACTAACTGTTGATAGTGATGGTGATGGTATTATGGATGCTGGAGATAATAAAATAGCAGGTAACGACCGTGTTGTTTTAGGTAATCCAATTCCACGCTATACCTTCTCTCTGGATTTATATGCCGCTTACAAAGGTTTCGACTTTTCGTTGTTTTTGCAAGGTGTTGGTAAACGCGATGGATACGTTTCGGGCTGGTTAGCTTATCCGTTTTCGAATGCATCTACAGTTCTTGATCAGCATTTAGATCGTTGGACTGAGGCTAATCCAAACCCCAATGCGTCTTATCCACGTTTATCAATTAATCAACACACCAATAACACACAAGCATCAACTTTCTGGCAAGTAAGCGCAGCATATTTGCGTATTAAAAATGTACAATTAGGTTATTCATTACCTACATCGCTGCTTAAAAAAATAAGCATTGCGGGGCTTAGATTTTATGCAAGTGGAAATAATATTTTTACCTTTAGTAAAATGCCGTTGGGAATGGATCCTGAATCACCTGAAACTGTTCAGAATAGTTATCCATTAATTGCAACATATACAGTTGGTTTGGAAGTGAAATTTTAATTTATTTACTAGAAAAAAATACACATTATGAAGAAGATTATAATAAATATCAGTGTAATAGTATTACTGCTATTAACCGCATGTGATTCGGCAATTGAACGCTATCCACTCGATGTGCCAGATGCTAGTAGCTTTTATGCAAATGAGACAGAAATACAAGGGGGTGTAAATGCGTGTTATTCGTTTTTGGTTACCCCAGGCAATGGCTATTTGCAACCCGAATATAGTTGGGACGCCTTAACGGATGTCATGTTTATTCGTGGTGGCGGTTTTGCTCAAAACTTAATGATGTCGGTGCTTGATTACAAAGAAGGTTATTTTAGGACGCTTTGGTTGAGTATGTATCAAGGAGTAGGACGATGTAATTTAATGCTCGAAAAAATCGAGGCAAATCAAGGAAACCTGACTGCGGATAAGGTGAAACAGTTTCAAGGAGAGGTTTACTTTTTACGAGCTTATTATTATTTGCGTCTAATAAATATGTTTGGTGATGTTGTGTATTTAGATAAGCCTGTAAGTTCTGTGGCCGAAGGCAAGGCAGTTACACGCATGTCAAAAGCTGAGGTGTTGCAAAAAATTTATGCTGATTTTGATAAATCAGCCGATTTATTATCTACTTCTACAATAAAAACATTGGGTAGAGTTACAGCTGGTGCTGCAATGTCGTTCAAAGCACGTGCTGCATTGCAAAATAACGATTGGGCAACGGCGGCAGCTGCAGCAAAAACAGTTATCGACTCAAAAAAATACAGTTTGATGCCTAGTTATGCAACTCTGTTTACCGAAACTGTTATTAATAGTGCCTCAAATACCGAGCAGATTTTAACACAAGGACATCTTGTAACTGCAAATAATCAAACAGCCTATGTTCAATATGCAGGTTCACGTGCTTCGGGTGGTTGGTCTGTTATTGTGCCAACTCAAAATATGATAGATTCGTATCATTGCACCGATGGTAAGGATATTAGTAGTTCGGCTTTATACAATAAAACTACGCCATATGCAAATCGTGACCCTCGTATGCGTTATTCGCTTGTTTTGCCTGGTGATTTGTGGGGAGATTATGTGTATGAAACCCGTAAGGATAAACCACAAACATTGAACAAATCAGGAGTGTTGGTAAAAAATCTCGATAGCTATAACACCACAGAGTTTACGTCGTTTACTGGTTACTTATTACGTAAGTATTACGACTATAAATACATTAGTAATCAAAGTAAGTGCGAAAATCCATTTATGCTTTGCAGGTATGCCGAAGTGCTCTTGACTTATGCAGAGGCTAAGATTGAGCTTAATGAGATTGATAATGACTGCTTGAAAGCAATAAATGATGTGCGAGGTCGTGCTGATGTTAATATGCCTGCTGTTACGGCATTGAGTCAGTCTGAAATGCGTAAGATTGTGCGTTATGAACGAAAAGTGGAACTCTTTAATGAAAATTTACGTTGGCAGGATCTACTTCGTTGGAAAAGAGCTGAAGTGGTTTTAACTCGTCCAATAATGGGTCGACCAGTTTTAGGGGAGTTTAGTGTTTATCCATCTGTTACTTTTGACGAACTAGGTGACCCTATTTATAATGACGCAGCTTATGTGCCACATCCATCAACCGATTATCGCGTACTTATAAGAACCAATTTTAATAAAAATCGTGATTATCTTTGGCCAATACCTGAAACTGAATTAAGTTTAAATCCAGGTTTAGGGCAAAATCCAAATTGGTAAATAAATAAGAGTATATCTAATCTATTTATAAGTATAAAGATTAGGCAGTACCCCAAAAGCGTTATTATGTTTTTGGGGTATTGTTTTAATTGTTTTTGTTGAATGACCGAGAGTGAGTTTTTATTCATAATGAAGCGTAACTTTAGTAATTGGATGCCATGAATGGTTTATTGTAAACGTTTACGATGATTTTTTACGAATGTAATCGTTTACATAACGTTAAATTCAGGGGGTAGGAGTAAAGAATTGTGATTATGATATACATTTGCATCTTAAATACTTTGAAAAAAATTAGAATTCAATCATATGTCAATTTTAGATTACATCACCATCTTTCTTTTTACTGCTGGTATTTTAGTTGCCGGAATGTCGTTTGCCAGTACAGGCTCTAGTATGAAAAGCTTTTTTGCCGCAGGTGGCGACGTGCCTTGGTGGATTAGCGGTCTTTCACTTTTTATGGGATTTTTCTCAGCAGGTACATTTGTAGTTTGGGGCTCTATAGCTTATAGCTACGGCTGGGTAGCAATAACCATTCAGCTAACCATGAGTTTAGCCGGGTTTTTAGTTGGAGCGTTTTTAGCCCCTCGATGGAAAAATACGAACGTGCTTACTGCTGCCGAATACATAACCAACCGTCTTGGACTTAAAGTTCAGAAAGCATATACCTATATATTCCTTTTTATTTCGCTATTTACTACAGGAGCATTTTTGTATCCTGTAGCTAAAATTGTGGAAGTTACTACAGGGTTTCCTTTGCAATCAAGTATTTTACTTCTAGGTGCTATTTGTATTATATATGTAACTGTAGGTGGTTTGCGCGCAGTAGTAGTTACCGATGTACTTCAGTTTGTGATATTAACAGCTGCGGTACTTATTGTAGTTCCTCTATCATTTCAGAAAACAGGGGGTGTTGAGGCATTTTTAGATAAAACACCCGACGGCTTTTTCTCAATATTTGCAGGTGAGTTTACACCTCTTTTTATTGTGGCATTTGCCATATATAACATGTTTTTTCTGGGTGGTAACTGGTCGTATATTCAACGATATACAACTGTTCGTACTAAAAAAGATGCACGTAAAGTAGGTCTGTTGTTTGGTTCTCTATACCTTATCTCACCAATTTTATGGATGTTGCCGCCTATGATTTATCGTACAATCAACCCTGAACTATCAGGATTAGCTGATGAAGGTGCATACCTTATGATGTGTAAAATGGCATTGCCTCAAGGTTTATTAGGTTTGATGTTAGGAGGGATGATTTTTGCGACTGCTAGTTCATTAAATGGATCATTAAATATTGCTGCAGGGGTTTTCACAAATGATATTTATAAATTGCTTCGCCCTGAAACTCCGAATGATAAGTTGATGAAGGTAGCACGTTATTCGACCATTGGTTTTGGTTTGCTAGCAATAGTTGTAGCTTTACTCATTCCGCTAATGGGAGGTATTGTAAATGTTGTAATTAGTGTTGCTGCGCTTACAGGTGTTCCGTTATACTTGCCAATTATATGGACTTTGTTCTCAAAACGTCAAAATTCAACGAGTGTATTATCAGCCACTTTAATCAGTTTAGCAATCAATGCAATTTTTAAATTCGTAACTCCTGCCATTTTTGGTTTTGGTTTAGATAGAGGTGCCGAAATGCTTGTCGGAGGTTTAGTTCCTATCGCTTTAATGTCGATTTTCGAAATTTATTTTATATCTAAAAATAAATACGATGCGAAATACGATGAGTATAAATTATGGAGACAAGAGCGTGAAAACGAAGTAAATGCAGAGTTGGCATCGGCAGATGTGACAGTATCAAATTCGGATAATAAACAAAGTTATAAGGTTATTGGTATCGGCATTGGTTTAACTGGTATTGCAATTTTCATCATGGGCCTACTTGCAAATGGCTTTTCGCAAGCTGTAGTTCTTGCATTGGCTTCTGTACTTATTGGACTTGGTGGTTGGATTTTTGTGAAAACGAGAAAAACGGCCTGATTTTCTTGAGTGAGCTAATAGGTCGATATAGAGTGTTTTAGGTTTTTATTTTAGAAGCAAAATAATTTTAAGCTACGATTTATCCCGAATAAAAAGGGAAAGGATTGGGGTTGTTATATATAAATTTTATTAATAACATGATAATACAGGATTATACATCAAAGAGAGAATTAACTAAAATTGAAAAATCATTCGATTTAGTTGTTGTTGGAGGTGGAATGGCAGGAGTTTGTTGTGCCATAACAGCTGCACGTCAAGGTATAAAAGTCGCATTAATTCAGGATAGACCTGTGCTAGGTGGTAACGCATCGAGTGAAGTAAGGTTGTGGGTGTTGGGTGCAACATCGCATATGGGCAACAACAACCGTTGGAGTCGTGAGGGTGGAGTGATTGACGAAATTTTAGTTGAAAACACATTCCGAAATCGTGAAGGTAACCCTGTGTTGTTCGATATGGTTTTGGTTGATAAGGTTTTGGCAGAGAAGAATATTGAACTATTTTTAAATACCATTGTATTTGATGTTCAGAAATCTGAAGAGCGAGTTATTTCACAAGTAACAGCATTTAACCCACAAAATCAGACTGAATATGTGTTTAAAGCAGAACTGTTTGCTGATTGTTCGGGTGATGGAATTGTATCCTATCTTTCAGGAGCATCTTATCGTATTGGTGCTGAGGATAAAGAGGAGCACTTGGAGCTTTTTGCGCCTGATAAAAATGAGTATGGTGAGCTGTTAGGTCATAGTATTTTTTTCTACATGAAAGATACAGGAAAGCCTGTAAGTTATGTAGCACCTGAGTTTGCATTGAAGAATGTTGAAGAGGTGATACCAAAAATTATGAATCCAGGTTATTTCAGTACTGGACATCATGGTTGTAAATACTGGTGGTTAGAGTATGGTGGTCGTATCGATACCATTCATGATACAGAAGCTATTAAATATGAATTGTGGAAAGTAGTATATGGTATTTGGGATTATATTAAAAACTCTGGTAAATATCCCGAAGCATCAAATTATACCTTAGAATGGGTAGGTGTTATTCCTGGAAAACGAGAAAGTCGCCGTTTTAAAGGACACTATATGCTTACACAACAAGATGTTATTGAGCAACGTAATCATTACGATGCGGTAGCTTTTGGTGGATGGTCGATTGATTTGCACCCAGCTGATGGCGTATATAGTGAGAAAAATGGTTGTAACCAATGGCATTCAAAAGGAGTGTATCCTATTCCATATCGTACTTATGTTAGTTATGATATTAACAATCTATTTATAGGTGGACGTTTAATGAGTGCATCGCACGTAGCATTTGGCTCGAGTCGTGTAATGTGTACATCGGCACATGGTGCTCAAGCAATAGGTATGGCAGCTGCTATGTGTGTAAAATCAAAACGCAAGCCAGCTGATTTTATTGAGCCCGAAGAAGTGAAGAAAATTCAACGTGCTCTTATTGCAACTGGACAATATATACCACAACTTAAATTGAATGAATTTGGTGGGGTAGCTGCTAAAGCTCAAATCACCGCATCAAGCGAGCTGAAATTAGCTGAAATAGTAAAAGGAGATAGTTTCTTTAAACTTGATTATCCGGTAGCTATGCTCTTGCCATTTAATGGTGCTGTGCCTCATATGCAGTTTATAGCTAAGAGTGATGCTGATACAACTATTGATGTACAAATACGTAGTAGTTTGAAAAATTTCAACTTCACACCTGATGCTTTGTTGTTTCAAAAATCGTACAATGTAGTTAAAGGTGAACAGATTATTGAAGTTGATTTTGATGAGTTAGGCATAAACAAAGGTTATTTCTTTGTTTGTATAATGAAGAATTCGGCTGTACAAATAGCTGAAAGTAATCAGTTGATTACAGGTGTTATGGCTGTTTATAATTATCAAAATCCCGCTGTATCCAATTATGGAGCACAAAAGCCAACTGAAGATATTGGGGTTGATAGTTTTGAGTTCTGGTGTCCTAAGCGTCGTCCACAAGGTAAGAATTTAGCTGTGAAATTTGAACCAGCTATTGAAGGTTTTGATGTAACGAATGTTCGAAACGAAATATTTCGTCCAGTAATAACCGCAAATGCATGGGTTTCTGATTTAAGCGATGAAACACCAACATTAAGTCTTAAGTGGCCAAGTAAAGTATGGGTTTCGGAAATTAAATTGTTTTTTGATACAGATGCCGATCATGCCATGGAGAATGTGCAAATGGGGCATCACGATTCGGCCATGCCATTCTGCGTGAAAGAGTATACTATTGCTGATGAAAATGGAACTGTATTATATACAACATCTAGCAATCATCAAACTCTAAATACCATAAAATTGCCTCATGCAATACAGGTAAGTGGTTTGACGATAAGCATGAAGCACCCAAGCGAAATTACACCAGCTTCATTGTTTGGTTTAATTGTAAATTAATTTATCATTATTTTCAACTATATTTTTTTTATAAATCCATCACGAATGAAAAAAATCGCAATTCTAATTTTCCTGTTGCTCCCAACAATACTTTTGTTGGCACAGGATCGAATTATTAAAGGTGTGGTAACCGACGAGACTGGCATGCCAGCTCCAGGTGTGAGTATTATGGTGAAAGGAACCTCCGTTGGTACAGCAACAAATATGAACGGAGAGTATTCGCTAAAAGTTCCCTCGCAAACAGCTGTTTTAACGTTTTCGTATATTGGTTACGCTTCTTCCGAAGTAAAATATACCGGAAATGCAGTTATTAACGTATCGTTAACTCCTAGTTCTATTAATCTGAAAGAAACCGTTGTGGTTGGTTATGGTACGCAAAAGAAAGCTACTATGACTGGTTCGGTGGTTTCTGTAAGTGCTAAGGACCTGCTCAAAACGCCATCGGCCAATATGGCTTCGGCACTTATTGGGCGTACACCGGGTTTAACAACCTATCAAAAGGGTGGGCAACCAGGTGCTGATGGTATTACGCTTCGTATTCGTGGTATCGAAACCTCAAATAATGCTGAGCCTCTTATTTTGGTAGATGGGGTTGAGCGTGATTTTACGCAACTTGATCCGAACGAAATTGAGAATATATCAGTACTCAAAGATGCTGCTTCAACAGCTGTGTTTGGTATACGTGGTGCGAATGGTGTAATGATTATTACCACCAAAAAGGGTGAAGAAGGCCCAGCGCGTGTAAGCGTATCATCAAATGTCGCAATACAGCAACCTACTCGCATGCCTTCGTTGATTGATGCACGCGGATTTATGGAAATGTATAACGAAGCCTTGATTAACGATAACAAAACTGCAACTCCATTTTTTAGTGAATCGACTATGCAGAAGTTTTTAAATCCGAATAAAACGGCTTTAGAAGCAGTTGAATATCCAAATGTTGATTGGATGAAAATGGTTTTAAAGCCATATGCATTGCAACAACAACACAATATCACGGTTAGTGGAGGGTCAAAAAACACGAAGTACTATACCTCAGTAGGCTATTTTACACAAGAAGGTTTAACAAAAGATTTTGCTGATCAAGTAAGTGATAGACAGCTTGATAATGAATATGCTTATGATCGTTTTAATTTACGTTCGAATATTGATGTAGATGTTACTCCAACAACTAAAATTGGAGTAATGATTAGTGGTATCGTTTCAAAAATTAACCAGCCCAATGATATCTGGACTACCTTACTATCAACTACTCCAATTTCAGGTCCAACGCTTTACGATGGAAGAGTAATACAAGCTGGCGCAAGTTCAGTGCCTATTTCTAGTCCACTTACCAATATGATTGGTAATACAAATACTGAAAAGAATCAGAATACAATTGCTCTAACACTTAAGTTTGACCAAAAACTTGATTTTTTAACTAAAGGTTTGTCGTTAAGAGGATTGGCTTCGTATGATAGTTATTATTTGCACAATGTAACTCGTAGTCAGGGTATTATATCCTACTCAATAGTTTATTTACCTGATGCAGCTGGAAATACTTCGATGCAGTTTAAACCATCTGGCGAAAAATACCTTGTTGTTTCGTCGGATAGTTGGGGTCGTAACCGCAAAATGCATGGTGAAATGGCATTAGAGTATAAACGTACGTTTGGCGACCATAATGTTGGAGGTTTAGTTTTAGCAACAGCAGACAAAAAGTGGTATACCACAAAGGCGGCTGAAGATAAATATTATTCTATACCAATGGCTTATCTTGGTTTAGTTGGTCGTTTTACATATGACTATAGATCAAAATACTTATTTGAGGTAAACATGGGGTACAATGGTTCAGAGAACTTCCCAGAAAATAAACGTTATAATTTATTCCCTGCCGTTTCGTTAGGTTGGAATGTGGCCGAGGAGAAGTTTATCAAGGATAATGTAAGCGATGATATTTTAGGTAAGTTAAAGATCAGAGGATCATATGGTGTTGTTGGTAATGATGTTTCGTATGGTAATAATCAATCTGGAACCTATGTACAACATCGCTTCTTGTATCTATCAACTCCTTACTATTCAGGAGGAGGTGCTGTAATGGGCGATATGGCTACACCAACAACTCAAAGTGGATATATTGGTGGCGCATTTGGTAATACGAATGTTACTTGGGAAACTGCTGTAAAGCAAAATATTGGTTTAGAGCTTTCTATGTTTAAAGATCGTTTTTCGATGAATATTGATTTGTTTCAAAGTAATCGTAAAAACATTTTAAGACAACAAAACACAATACCTACACATACAGCTATTCCGCCTGATGTATTTAACTTAGGTAAAACTACAAATAAAGGTTTCGAAATTGATGGTAAATGGCGTCAGGATATTGGTAAATTAAGCTATGGTGTTGGAGGTAACTTTTCGTTTGCTCGTAACAAATGGATTGAGATGGATGAGATTCGTGATATGAATAACCCTAACGATTGGCGTACTGGCCGTAGAATTGGAGAAAACTTTGGATATTTATCTGATGGATTTTTTAAGAACCAGGATGAAATTACAAAGGGGCCAGTTTTAGGAACTCCAGGCATTGGCGAAACTCGCTACGTAGATGTTAATGGCGATGGTGTGATAACTACCAAAGACATGGTGCCAATTGGAAACCCTGAATTCCCAGAAGTCAATTACGGTTTTAATGGAAATATATCATTTGCTGGCTTTGATATTTCAATCCTATTCCAGGGAGCAACCAATACTTCGAAAATTATGGGTGGTAAATTCCAAAAACCGTTTGATGTAAATGGTGGTATTTTAGCATTTACGGTTGCTGAACGTTGGACTCCCGAAACTGCTGAAACAGCTCAACGTCCTCGTTTGACACTTAACTATGCTAATCCAACAAGTTATTTGCCTTCAACTACATGGTTGCGCGATGGTTCGTATTTACGCTTACGTAACTTAGAGTTTTCGTATCGTTTTAAACGAGAACTCATTAAAAAGGCCTTGGGTATCGATGGCTTACGTATATATGTCAACGGTCAAAACCTTATAACATGGGATAAACTTAAATTTCTTGATCCAGAAGGAAGTACCAATGATAGTTGGACTTATCCACAGTTGAAAGTTTATAATATGGGCTTAAAAGTTGATTTCTAATCATTTATACTACAAAAAATGAAAAAACTATTTTTTATAATACTATTAGGTGTGGCACTTTTTTCAAACTCCTGCCGCGATTTTATGGAGTTCCCACCATCCGTTTCGTTCAATATCGATTCTGTGTTTTCGAAATACACAAATGCGATTCGAATGGTTAATGATATGTATAATTATCCTGTTCCATTGAACTTTGATACACGTACTTTTGGTAGTAATGGAACACGTATGGGTGGTGGCTCATTTGCTAGCTCACTCACCGACGAGGGTCAACCATTTGATGTACAACAAGGTTATCAAGTGCAACGTTACTACAATGGTAATGTGGAGCCAAGTACATGTGCTTCGTGGACAAGTAGCTACAAAGGAGAGGATGATTATGCACAAAAATGGATAACCATACGTAAAGCATATATCATTTTAGAGAATATTGATAGAGTTCCGAATGCAACTTTTCCAACAACACAAGGTATTTCGCCCGAAAATCAAAAACTACGTATTAAAGCTGAGGCTAAATTGATGATTGGATTGGTTTATTTTGAAATGTTAAAGCGATATGGTGGTGTGCCTATTGTAACGAGAGCATTCTCTGCTAGCGATTCAAAAGATGTAATGCAATCGAAAAGAGCTACTTTTCAACAAACTTACGATTTTATTATCGGTTTGCTAAATGATGTAATGACAAATTATGCTGGTGTTCTGCCTGCTCGTACTACTGTAGCAACTGAGTTTGGGCGTTTCCCTATGTCGTTTGCATATGCACTTAAAGCACGTGTTGAATTATATGCAGCTAGTCCATTGTTCAATACCAATCAACCATTTTCAACTGCGTTAGGCGAAAACTCGAACCTAATTTGCTTTATGAATTATGATAAGGAGCGTTGGAAAAAAGCAGCAGATGCAGCAACTGCAGCAATCGATTATTGTTTAGCAAACGAATACAAAGTAGTTGATGTTGAAGATCAACGCGATAATGCATTGAACTATACAGTAGCAAACATCAATTATCCTTATAAAGGTAACACCGAAGTTATTTGGGGTATACTTCAAACAGCTAATGGTAACTGGGGTTATTATAACCAAATTCGTAATTTGTCATACTCAGGTACTTTTGGTTATGCTACAAATCTTGTTCCACTAAACCAAGTGGAGCGATATGAATTAAAATCGAATGTTTCAGGTCAATACAAATCATGGAATAGTGTTCAAACATTTAACATTCCAGCCATTCCTACAGGTACTTCGGCTATAGATGGAGGTAAAATTGTTGCAGCAGCAGCTCGTAAACCCTATGAGGGTCTTGATCCTAGATTCTATGCTTCGATAGCTTACAACGGTTTAATTGATTACGGTAACGAACCTGTTATTGATATGGCTGACGCTTGGATCGATGGTAATGGTAAACCAGATTCAATATTTCAAAACCTTTGTGGACGAAACGGAACACGTATTTCGCGTGTGTCGGTATTGCACTATGTTCGTAAATTTACTAAAGGGTGGGAGTTGCGCGAGAACTCTATGATTCCACTTAATATTTATATGCGTATGGCTGAGTTGTATATGATTCGTGCCGAGGCTCTTAATGAGTACGAGGGACCTTCAGCACAAGTTGAAGAAGACTTAAATTTAATCAGAACCCGTTCAGGTATGCCAAATGTTCAAACGGGTACTACTCAGGCACAAATGCGCGAAATTATTGCTCACGAACGTAATATTGAGTTTTTCTACGAAGATCAACGCTGGTTCGATTTAAGACGTACCTTAAAATCGGAGAAAGAAATTCCTGTAGAGATTTATAAAATTGCCATTAAAAAGTGGTATCGTTCGGCTACAAGTAACTGGCCTTATAAAATTACATACGAAAAACAGCTTTACAGCACGCGTGTTTGGTATAATAAGTGGTATATGAATCCCTTCCCATCGCAAGAAATTGATAAAGGGTATGGTTTAATCCAAAATCCAGGTTGGTAATTATTAATTGAACTCAAGAACATTAAATTAGAAAAAAGTTATGACAGAATTCAATATCTTAAAGAGAATATCTTTGATAAAAATCAGCTTATGGGTTTGTATCACAGTGATGTATGTGGGCAACATATCGGCACAAACTATATCGGTAAAAGGAGTTGTCGAAACCGAAGATGGACAAGGAATTAGCTATGCAATTGTTAAATCGGCATTGAGTGCTGATACCTGTGATTTGAGAGGTCGTTTTAAAATAAATGTCGCTAGAGGAACAGAGCTTGCTGTTATGAAAGATGGTTTTGTTACGCGAGTGGTTGGTGCTAAGTCGGCGCTAACAGTTGTATTAAAACATAATAGCGGTGAGGAGCGTGTACAAACATTGTTTGGTGCTCAAAGTTCCAAATCGATTACCTCATCTGTATCTACATTAGGTAGTAACTCAATCAAAAATAACACTGTATTGGCATTTGGTAATGCATTGTATGGTCGTATTGCCGGTTTAAATGTTAAGCAAGCTGATGGTGAACCTGGCGATGATTATCCATCCTTGTTAATACGTGGTAAGCATTCTTTTACAGGAAACAACAGCCCTTTGGTTTTGGTTGATGGTTTTGAACGTGAATACAATACTTTATCCACCGAGGAGGTTGAGAGTGTGACAGTACTTAAGGATGCTGCTGCTACTGCACTTTATGGAATGGATGGAGCAAATGGAGTGTTAATGCTTACTACCAAAAGAGGTGTTGCGGGTAAATCGACTATCGGTTTGAAAGTTGAAATGGGCGTAAAATCGCCAACACGTATACCCAAGTTTTATGGAGCTTATGATTATGCCAACTTTTACAACATGGCTCAGTTAAACGATGGTAAAACAGCGAGTCAGTTACGCTATACGCAAAATTATTTCGATAGTTATAAACTAATTGCTAATCCTAGTTTAGCTTTAGATCCAGTCTGGATTTTAGAAGGTCGTCCGTTGTACGCTGACCCAAAACAGTATCCAGATGTGGACTGGTTTTCGGAAACAATACGTAAATATGCACCATCAAAGAAGTATTTTTTAGATTTTAGAGGTGGCAACGATGTGGCTAAGTATTACGTTAATGTAGGGCTTGAAGATGCTCAAGGTATTTATAAAACCTTAGACAATGCTTCGTATAGCACCAACCGTAATCTCGATCGTATGAACTTTCGTTCGAATATCGATGTGAAAGTTACCAACGAACTGTCAATTCGCCTTGATTTAGCAGGTCGACTTGAAGATGTGAATGAACCGACAGAAAGTAGTACTGCAATTTTCAATAATCTTTATAGTTTCCATCCCAATACAGCTCCCGTTTTTGTAAGTAAAGGTGCCTATGGTGGAACAAACACGTATCGTAACAATCCTGTAGCATTCTTAAATGAACGTGGTTACAAGAAAACGCACCGTCGTTATTTTCAATCAAATATTGTAGCTAATTACAATTTGTCGAAACTAACTAAAGGCCTTGAAGTGGGTATGCGTGCTACTTTTGATAATTATTACACAGTAACCGACGGGTATTCGAAAACTTTTGCAGTGTACGAATATATCGATAAAGTTTGGCCTGTTGACTCTTTGTCGGCTCCTTATGGTGTAAATAGCAATTTAACAGCCTCAGGTCCAGTTAGCGAAAGCGAATACCGTCGTAATAACTTAGAGTTTTATAGCTCTTACAATCGTACTTTTGGCAAGCATGCCGTATCAGCTCTAGCCATGTATCGTCAAAGTGAGTATATTACTGGCCCTGATTTTCCAGTACGTCGTATGAGTGTATCAGGAAAAGTAAGCTACGGTTTTAATCAAAAATACTTTTTCGATTTTGCCGCAAACTATGGTGCTTCTGAAAACTTTATTAAAGGAAGTCGTTTTGGTTTCTTTCCAGCAGTTTCGGGTGCTTGGATAGTTTCATCTGAATCTTTTATGAAGAATGTGAAGCCAATTAGCTATTTGAAACTTAGAGCTTCAACCGGTTTAGTTGGTAATCAAAATGTAGGAGGTACACGCTTTGGATATCGAAACTTATATACCTCGGCAGGTGTGGAGCAAACGGCAGGTAACCCGTACTTAACTTGGGAAAAAGCCTATAAAACCGACTTGGGTGTTGATGTTAACTTTTTTGGAAATACGCGTTTAATGGTAACCTATTTTAATGAGTTCAGAGACGATATTTTAAATTCAGGTGATGTTTTAATCCCATCTTATTTTGGTAATGCTTTTGGTTATTCAAATTATGGACAAGTAAAATCAAACGGTTTTGAATTCGAAGTAGAACATAGTAAACAGTATAAAAACTGGGGTTATAATGTTGGCGGTAATGTTACATTAGTTAAAAATACCGTTTCACGTATGCGTGAATTAACTCGAGTTGATACGTATTTATATAAAGAAGGTCAACCTATTGGACAACGTTTTGGATTAATCGCTCTTGGACTTTTCCAGAGCCAGGCCGAAATTGATGCAGCCCCAGTTCAATCGTGGGGGAAAGTGCTACCAGGCGGTGTGCGTTATAAAGATTTGAATAACGACAATGTTATTAACTCGAATGACTTTACAGCAATAGGCAAGGATGCTACTATACCTGATGTTGATTTAGGATTTAATTTAGGATTCAATGTTTTTGGTTTTTATGCTGATGCCTATTTTCAAGCAGCTATTGGTCGTGAAGTGAATTTACGTTCCGATACCGAAGGTGCTCAGTATTGTGTTTCGCCACTTTATGGAGACAAAAATGTTTCAACCTTTGTTAAGAATCCTTGGACACCTGATAATGCAAAGAATGCAGATTATCCATCGTTGTCGATCGAAAATGCAGCAAATAATTTCCAAACATCAACTTATTGGTTACGTAACGGCGATTTCCTTCGTTTAAGAACGCTCGAAATTGGTTATAATATACCTAAGTCGATTATATCGAAAGTGTTATTGAGTTCTGCAAATATTTATTTACGTGGTACTAACGTATTTACGCTTGACCATATTAAGTATTTTGATCCTGAGGTTATGGAGGGTTATCCTGTTATGAAGTCGTATAATATTGGTGTTAATCTTAAGTTTTAAATAAATAGATAGTATGAAATTAAATAAAATTATAGGTGTTTTCGGCCTAACAATTCTTTTGTTTTCGTCGTGTAGCGATTTTTTGGATCCATACGAATATGGATTAATAGACGAAGACAAGGCTTTTACGCTTACAAGTACGCTCGACGGTATGGCAAACTCGGCCTACGGTTATGTGCCTGCTGGATTTAATAGAATAGGTAACTCGTATTTAACAGCTGCTTCTGATGAGTCGGAAGAGGTAAATGATATGGAAACTATACAAAGTTTCAATACAGGTACTTGGACAAAATACAATAATCCCGATGATGTTTGGACTAATATGTATAAAGGAATACGTATTTCGAGCGATTATTTGCAGGGAACAGATACAATCAGTTGGTGGGAAATACGTTATTCTAATCCATCGCAGTATGTTTCTTGGTCTGATAACTTGTGTCGTAACCGTGGCGAGATGCATTTTTTGCGTGGCCTTTTTTACTTTGAGTTATTCAAACGTTATGGCGATGTGCCTTTATTGAAAGACAAGCTCGATTTATCAACTGTTGATCGGAGTAAGTACAGCCGTATGCCTGTTGATTCGGTAGTTGAATTTATTGTAAACGAAATTGATATTTGTACCGGACGTGGTAAGTATGCATTATCTGCGGCTAAAAAGGATTCGTTGATGAAAGCAAACAAAAACTTGTTACCAAGTCCTTATCGCGATACCGTAGCTATTTATTATGCAAACCCAGGTACATGGGCTGCTCGTCAAGGACGTGCTACATTGGGCTCGGCCTTAGCACTGAAAGCAAAAGCGCTTGTTTATGCTGCAAGTCCACAGTTTAACCCAACAAATAATGTAGAGAAATGGAAACGTGCTGCTGCAGCTTGTAAAGAAGTTCTTGATTTAACAACCAAATACCCTTCATATTACAGCTTAAGTAAATCATATGCAGGTATTTTTTCGGCTACAGCTTGGAATAACGAGTACTTATATGCTAAAGGAGCTACCAACAATACGTTTGAAGTTGCCAATTTCCCAATATCTATATCGAAAGGGTCAACAGGAACTTGTCCAACGTCCAATTTAGTTGACTCCTATCAAAATAGCGATGGAACACCATTTTCGTGGACTACCTTTCAAGCTGCTTTTGACGCCGCTAAATTAGCTGGTAAAGCATTGCCATCGCCTTATGATAGACGCGATAACCGTTTAAGAATTACCATTTTGACAAATATGGATAAGTTTAATGCCGTTTTGCCGATTGAGTGTTACGAAGGTGGTGCAGCTGGATTACCTAAATACAAAGCCACTAAAACAGGTTATTATCTTAAGAAATTTACGAATCAGGCACTTGATTTAACTCTAAACAATACAAGTATGCACTATTGGCCTTACATGCGTTTGGGCGATTTCTATTTGATGTATGCTGAATGTATGAACGAAGCTTATGGAGCCGATGCTAAACCAAGTGGTTACACCTTGTCTGGTCTTGAAGCATTGAATATAATCCGTAGAAATGGTAGAAATGATGTTAAAATGCCGCTTATAACTGCAGGTAAAACCCAAGATCAGTTTAGAGAAGCAATACGTTACGAACGAAGAGTTGAGCTAGCTTTTGAGGATGCGCGTTACTGGGATTTGAGACGTTGGAAAGAATCGGAGAATGTGATGAACACTGACATGTATGGTGTACGTATAATCAAAAAATCGGATGCTACGAACGACTTTACGTACGAAGGAGTTGTAGTTGAGAAAAGAGTTTTTGATAAATCGAAAATGTATTTATACCCGATACCACAAACCGAAATTGATAAAGCTGCTGGTGTTTTAGTTCAAAATCCTAATTGGTAATTATTTATAAAAAAATATGAATATGAGATGTTTTAATAAATGTGCAATACTCTTGATTGCAGTACTAGCCATGGTGTCGTGTGTTGATAAGCTGGATGCTGAGTTCGGTAACTCACGTATTTATTTCTCGAATACAAGTGCCGGATATGTTTTAAAAGATTCTGCTTCACTTAGCGATTTAGCACTGCGCCCCGATACCACCTTGAATTTTGTGGGATTATATCGAAGCGGTATTGTTGAAAACTACGAAGCTATTACTATCAAAGTGGAGATAGATAGTGCATATTTAGCGGCACAAATAGCAGCGGCTCAAACGGCCTTACCGTCTGAAATGACTGACATAATGATTAAATATAAAAACGCGAAAGCAATTGGCGCTCATTTTTGTTCAATTCCTACGACAGTCGTAATCCCGACAGGTCAACGAAAAGTTACGCTTCCAGTTACTGTACGCAAAGCGATTATTTCGCTGTACGACAATGCCTATTTTAATTATACGAATGCCGATTTTTTAAATTCGGCAATTGTTAAGAATAAGATGCTTGTAATTCCGTTTAAAATTACTACAGTTAGCCCAACATACCCCGTTCTCGAAAAACAGATGCGATGTTATGTGGAAATTGTAAAGCAAATTGATTTTGCGAATTGATTGTTTTTTATAGATTACTGGCGATAAATAGCTTTTTATTTATCGCCAGTTTTTTTTTATTCATTTTTCGTAAACGATTACAGTGTTTTTTGCCTGTTTCGTAAACGTTTACGGTAATTTATATTTGAATTTGATTGTTTTCTAACAACTGATTCTCTATTTTTGACAGAAAGATTCTCTATTTTTGACAGAAAATAAGTACACATTATAAATTTTCTTTTTTACTCATTTAAAATATCATATCATGAAAAAACAAATTTTACTCCTTTTGCTCTTTGCAGGTGTTCTAACGAGCCTTTCGGCACAAAATGCACTCAAAGATTGGAACTTTGAAGCGAACGAACTTACTACAGGTCTTACCAAAAATGTAGATATCGATAATCCAGGTTGGTTTGTAACATTTCTACCTGAGTTTTTAAAAGTATTAAATGATAAAACGCCAACTATTGTTGACGATAGTTTGAAGTACGACGATACAAAATTCAACAAAGATTCAGTATGGATATCTAATGCAAACTTTAGAGGTCCAGTATCACGCTTAGTTGAAGGTACTAACCACTATATTCATGTTGATCCTATTAGTGCGCCAGCTGTTAGTGGTTTTGATTTAATGCTTTGGCAAGATGTATATGACTTGACACCTGGAGCTTACGAAATTCGCTTCAAAGTGCGCTCAACGGTTACCTCTTTTCAATCGAATGTTGTATCGCCTGCTTTCCCTGGAGTACACATCAATATTAAAGATGTTACCGGTACGTTCGCAAATTTAACAGATGTAGTAACACATTTCCCATCGTCGGAAGAATGGCGTACACATCGTGTAAATTTCACCGTTAAAACGTATTCAGCAACTACGCGTGTATCGTTCTGGTTCGACCGTATGGCTTTGGTTGATATTGATGATGTAGAATTAGTTGAGTTGCCAAATATCATTCCTACTTATAAAAGTGTAGCAGCTAAAACTTTACAAAACGAAGGCTTGTCTGATTTTGAAGCTGGTAATTACCCTTCAACAATGAATGTTGAGCCTGCACCTGGTAAGACTGTAAATAGTGTGTTTACAGCTGCAACCAATTTTACTGCCATTGCTGTAATTCCAAATGCTACTTCGGTTGATGCTTATGGCCCTAATACGGTAGCTTCGCGTACAGAAGGTGTTGCAGTTGAACCATTTATTACCGATACAGTATTTTGGTCTCCATTTATCAAACATGGTGCAGATCCTATTCAAGGTGGTGTAGCATGGAGAGCTGAGGTTCGTAACTTAACAACTGACTCTGTAAATGCTTATAGAGCATCCTTAAGTACTCCATGTTTCGATGCACAAGGTTCAAATGGTGTTGCTCGTAAAGTAAAATTAATTTTTTGGGCACGTACCGAAGGTAAAGATATGTTATTACGCGTTGATAATATCTCTGGTTCAGGAACAAGCACTGCAGCCCGTAAGGTTCAAAATGTATTGATTTCAGGAACTGAATACAAAGAGTATGTTGTTAATGATACAATGCCAGCTTTAATGCCAAATCAAACAATGAATAGTGTTTCATCAAGACCAACCCCACGTTATCGTTTAAACTTACGTACTGCTAACTCAACAGTTCATTTTGACTACATGCGTTTGGAATCATGGAATGGTGTAACTCCAGGTAGCCCTGATGCTCCAACCCCAACTGCTGTTAAAACAACAAAAGCAACGTATGGTAAAATTGCTGTTGCAGGTGGAAATGTAATTGTTTCGGCTAACGAAGAAGTAATGGTATCAGTTTATGATTTGAATGGAACTCTTGTTAAAAAACAACTATTGAATGGTTTACGCACCGTTAATACACAAAGTTTAAAAGGTGTATTCATTGTAAAAGCAGTAGGTAAATCAGGACAGATGATTCAAAAAGTAATTTTGTAATCAGCTAAAATTCTTTTCTAGTATTATTATATAAAGGCATCTTACTTTGGTACTTGTTTACTACGTAAGGTGCCTTTTTATTTAAAAAAATCACATCATGAAGTTTAAACACATCATTTTGCTTTGCCTCTTTCTATTTGGTATGAATGGGCTTAAAGCGGATCTTAAATTATTTAATAGATATATTTATTTTTATACTGATAATGTTTTCTCGGGTAACAGTGTTAGTAGTTGGAGTACTTCTATAAGTATGAAAAATGGTGCAACTTATAGAGGAGCTATTACGGCTGGGGCTTGGTGTCAGTATAAAGCAAGTATTGATTCGCTATCAGGTGTGGTTGATGTTCAGTTTTTCAGGTCGCTACCTGTTTCGTCGCAAATAGACAACCGTATAAAAGTTGAAATAATGCACAATGGGATAAAAGAGTATACCTATGCTGATTTTTCGACTCAGAAGGAGTCGTGGTACAGTATTGGCAAGTATTATTTTAGCGGACAAGGAACCGAATATGTGCGCATCATTCGCGAAACAACAAACCCACTGCTTGTAACACCAACACTCCCAATACGATTCGATTGTTATGCCGATACCCGTACTCGTACGCTTACTACCCAAGAAAACAGTTTGGTTGTACCCATTGGATTTTCGAGCACTGGAACGTGGCAAGTTTCTACTAAGCCAGGCTATAGAGCAGTTGCTCCCCCTAAATACTCCAAAACAGCCACTTCCACAGCTACTTGGCATCCTGGTGTTGTAGATGCCGGACAAGTAATTATATACACCTACAAACCCAAAGTTAACACCAAGGATAAATATACGATTGTACACAATGGAAAAGTTGACTCGGTTAATCTTCGTGACCTGAAGTGGGCCAATTACAACGTAATATCTCCAAGTCAGGAAAAAATTAATACCAATCCGATGCCTTCGTTGGGTTGGTACAAGGTAGGCGAATTTGATTTTTCGGGCGACGGAAATGAATATGTGAAGTTACATAAAACGTCGAACGATTCTACTTTTGCCGATTGTATGATGTTTGAAACCGTAAAGTACGATGGAACGATTCTGCATCGAACGGTTGTAACTACCAATCCATATAGCTCCGGTCTGTATAGCGGTTCGTATCCCCTCGACCTGGACTCAAAAGAAAAAGTTACAAATGTGATGGTTGGTTTTTCACCCCTTACAGATTCGAAGAAACAGCAAACAAGCGGTTACAATGGATCAACGCCCTATAGCAGAGCCTTCTATTTGCCAGGAGGTGTCGATACTTATTATTGGAACCCCTTAGTTGTAGAGCCTGGCGATTACGATTTTTATTACTATAACTTTTACAATATGGCCACTAACCCTACTTTTACGGTGTACAGTAACAGTGGGTCGCGAGTGGTATCAAAATCGGCTTCAGACTTTGTGGGTGGTACCTTTACACTAATCGGAAATTATACCTTTAGTGGAGGTAGTGCCGATGAGTATATAAAATGTATTGGAATAAATCGGGCATCGGATATTTTGCTCGAAAAGAAAGTGTCGAATAGTGCCATTCTTCGTCAGGTGGTAGCTACTTGTTATCCTTATTTTAAAGAATATGTTTATGCCGATACCAAAGGCACCAACAATGAACAGGCAATTAGCTTTATGGTGAAAAAGGGATTTGTTTTTCCGCGCACCGATACTAGTTTTGGTAGTGAAGTAGGTATGACTCGAGCTGAATTTATACAGTCGATGGTATTACTGTTGGGTTTGACACCTACCAATAGCTTACCCAATTTTAGCGATGTACTATCGACCGATTGGTATAGCGCTTATTTTGCAACTGCAAAAAAGAACGGCCTATTGTATGCGGTAGCTGATACTGGAAAAGTGTTTCCAACTTCTGTAATACGCAAAGAAGAGGCTGCGCAAATAATGCTCAATGCTATGGAGTATGCTGGTAATTATACCAACGTTAAGAACTTTTACAAGCTTAAAGCCGATTCGGTACTGAAGGTTTTTTCTGATGCAAATGCTATTCGTCCAATCTATCGCGAAGCTATGGGACGCATGGTTGAGGCCGAAGTGATATCGTTAAATGGGTCGACCAACCTAATGCCTACGCATGAATTGTTGCGTGGCGATGCTACAGCCTTGCTCAAAGCATTTAAAGAGCAGATATTAGGTTCTGGCCCAATTCGACCTAAAACCGATTTTCAACTAACGTTCAACGACGAATTCAATGGGTCGACACTCGATTATACCAAATGGTCGAGCGACGATTACATACGCTTTGCCGGAATATCGGGTAAATGGAAAGAAAACTGTGTGGTGGAAGATGGTGTTTTTAAAGGCTATAATTATATGGATAATCATTCGGTGCCATACAGTAGTGGAAATATCTCATCCAAATTTAAACAGTCGTATGGCTTTTTTGAGTCACGTTACAAATATCCCGATCATGCATTTGGTTCGCACACTTCGTTTTGGTCAAGCGGTGGTACAGCTGGCGATAATAACTACAATGAGGGGTCTTATCCGAATGGTGTAGGCACAAACAATTATTTTATGGCCGAACCCAACCGTACTTTTTATTTCCTCTCGCCCGATAATTTATCCAAAGATTTTCATACAAATGGAGGATATACTGGCGAAAAGGATATATTTTACACCTGGGATGGTAAAGTATATGGTGCTTATGCCGATGTAACACCATTTTTGGTACCAACAACGGGTTCAACCAATGGTAACTATCCGGCATTGGCTAGTACTATTGTAACCTACTTCGACGGCCCGCTCGACCGCGATCGTCTCGATGGAACATTTGCCGCTTTTGATTGGGTACGTGTGTACAAAGTAATTACATGGCAACCCGAGGTAGAGGTAGGCAATTGTATTCCTGTACATAATGCGGTTGATCAGCCCATAAACACATGGCCCATTGTTAAGTTTAATAAATCTATGGACTCAACAACCGTCAACAAAACCAACATTTTAGTAAGCGAAGTAAATGGTGGTTTTGTGCCCAATTACAGTGTTGAGCAAATGACTCCTTTGCGTTTTCGCATAAAATTTGCGCAAAGTTTAGAGAAAGGTAAGACCTATAACATCACCATCAAATCCTTTGTTAAAGATATTGTAGGGAATAAAATGATGCGTGATTCGGTTGTTCAATTTTCAACTATTCACGACGATCAAGGCTCTATAAACGCACTCACTGAAAATTTGTTGCACAAAGCCTATCTATTCCCTAATCCCAACAAAGGTGTGTTCACAATTGTAAGCAATCCTGTCGATTGGCAAGGTGAGATGCTTTTGACGATTTCTGATTTAACGGGCAAAGTTGTTTTTGAGGAAAAGCGTAAATCAGTATCTTCGGTAAGTTCAAATAGCATACAAGTTCAAGGTTTACGTAGTGGTGTGTATTATCTGAAAGTCAGTGTAATGCATGCTAATAAGGTTTTTAAACTCATAATCAATGACTAATAAATTTTTAATGATCAATTATAAACACATGAAAAAAATTGCGTTTTTATTATCTCTTCTTTCCGTCGGATGTGTGCTGTTTGCGCAGGATAATCTGGCCCGTAACCAAAAAGTTAAAGTTAGTACCGAACTTACGGCCGCTTCAACCAAAGCATCAGCTATTGTTGATGGACTTATAGCTGAGCAATCGCAGTGGGAATGTGCTGCCGACAAGCCAGCTTGGATTGTTCTTCCCTTTTCGAAAACAGTGACGCTCGGTGGAATACATATTTATTTCGGCAATTCAAAATACAAACCTGTTGAGGAGTTTAAAGTGGAGTATGCTCGTAATGGAAAATGGGAACTTATTCCATCGGCAAATATAACTGGTAATAAATTCGATGCAGTGGCAATTGCTTTTGATGCTACTGTCGATGTAGTTACTGATAGTTTGAAAATTACGTTTATCAAAACAAAAGATGTAAACTTTATAGTACGCGAATTGTGTGCGTGGCCTGTATATCGACTTGGAATACCCGCTTTAGGTGCTGAGGTGACGGGTTATGTTGGTAAAAAAGAGCCTTATGTGCCTAAAATTTACATCAATCAAAGTGGTTTTAATATAGGTAAACCCAAGCGATTTACAGCACCATTGCTTGACGACGGTACCGCTTTTAAAATTGTGGAAGTGGGTAAAAATGAACCTTTGTTTCGTGGTGTTATCACAAAAAATAGCGGTGATTTTACGTCTTTTGATCCCATTAGCGAAAAAGAATATGTAATTGTAGCCGATACCTTTAAATCGTTTCCTTTTCGTATCGGGCAATGGTGGATTGAGCGTGTGACCTATCAGGATGCAATGGATTTTATGATTGATAGTCGTCATTATGTGGGTAATTACACCAAAAAGTGCTCGGGAACATACAGCTGGCGCGACGATTCGCATTTTGGATGGGAGTTACACACACTAGTGCCACAGTACCTTTCGCATCCCGAAGCGTATTTACGTATGCCTAAACAGGTGAAATACCAAGCAACGACCGACACTACGCTTTGGGGTAAAATGTTACCTTACGATGAGTCGGCTCCCGATATAGTAAAGTTAATGCATTGGGGTGCCGATGTTATTGTGTCGCAAAAGTTAACGCACGAGCATTTCAAAGGTCAACTTGCCTATTTCTTGTATGCTTGGCCTTATATAAAACAATGGTTGCCGCAGCAAAACTACGATATTGTTAAAGAATTTGCACTGAAAATTTGGCAACTAGATACGGTAGATCAAAAATATGCTTACAACGAAAGTCCAGGGCATAATATGTTGGCTTTAAAAACTCGTATAGGAAGCACTAAAGGTGCTTTGCCTCCGGGTGCATCGATTATACCTAACCTGATGATGTACGAAGTAGCTAAGCGCGACAACATGAAAGATGCTGCCATCTATTTCGATGCTGCTTACAAGCAAGTGGAATGGATGGTGCAAAAGCTGGATTGGAACGATCCGATGACCACCAAAGGACAGCGCATGAGCGAATTTATTACCATGACGAGTTTAGCCTATATGCTTAAACAATACCCTGATAGAGCTCCTGCTGGGTTGAAAGCTAAAATGGATGCTTGGGCCGATGTAGTTATTCGTCGCTCCGACAATATGTGGGATTTTCGCAAGCTTGACGACAAAGATCAGTGGTGCCCTACTGGCACTTCGCCACAACACTGGAACGAAGTGGGTAATCTTGTAGGTTTTCCAGCAGCCGTGTTGTCGATGATTGAGTTTGTTGATAGTAAATCCAAAGCCGAACGGTTAATGCAAATAGCATTTGCGCAGCTCGACAACTCGTTTGGGCGCAATCCATGCGGTCGTCATTGTTCATTTGATGCTGTGGCCGAAGTAGAAGGTGTTGATTTGGGTTGGTATCATCAGCATCCTGGTGGCATAGGGCAGCTCGAGGATGCTCGTTTTGTGCTCGAAGGTTCACCCAAAAATGCCCATTACCCTTATCACCCTGAGCGTGGCGATATAGGTTGGACTGAAGGGTGGGTGTCGTTTAACGTGGCTTATAATTTGAGTTTGACCTATATGGCAGCCTACGATACCGAGTTTACAACACAAAAAGAAGGTAAATATAGCATAGTGCGATTAAAAGTACCACATAATTTCGATTATAATAAAGCCGAAACAATTGTAGTTGATCTTACCGATGCGAAAGGTAGAAAATCAAAACTTACTTTAGTTGAAGAGTCGGTAAACTCTCCTTACTTTAGTGCAAAAATCAAAACTCCAGCTAAGAAATCAACCGTTTCGTACGGTCTGGACTATTTTAAGAAAAGTATAATGGTAGGACGCAAGTAAATTGATTTTTTTATAGCAAACGAAAGAACCTGAAAGCAACTCAATTGCTTTCAGGTTCTTTCGTTTTGAATTCATGTCTTAATTAATTTCAATAAAACAAGGCATAAAGTCAGGATATATTGTATAAATTTACAAGTGAACACTTAGAGTATACGATGAGTATAGGATAAGTATAGGATAAGTATAGGATAAGTATAGGATAAGTATATCTACTCCTTATGTAATAATTAATAAATATACAAAGTCTGAGGTTCTGGGTTGAATAATTATACATATGAGGCATTCCGTCATAGCTTGAAAAAAAAACGAAGTTTTATTGCTATGTATTCTAAGTTTTAAACATAAACAGATATAAACAACTTAATTGTTAATCCGTCCAACTTTTTGGGGCAGATCACAATTAATTTGTCCTCAGGCTTTTTTTAATTCTAAATATGTATATAATTTATTTTTCGTAAACGTTTACGACGATTTTTGTTGTTTTGTAAACGATTACAGTCGAGTTTTTATTAAAATTTCAGTTTTGGTTGTTGTGATAGCTTATATTTGCATGCTGTGTTTTTTTAAGATTGATTAGTTGGTATTCTGTCAGCATTGTAATTACTATGCAGGCAGGTGAGCCATTAATAGTCGAGTTCTGAACTATATACATAAAAAGAGAATAAAAACAGAGGTGAAAGCTCATTTATCACACAGGCCTAAGGCCTAGTCAACTAATACTAGAATTGTAGCATGAAACGTCCATGTTAAAATAATTATTAACACACAAGGCAATGATTATTTTAACATGATAAGTTCCATCTGACCTTTTAGAAAATAAATATAAACTGATGAAAAAATCGATATTGTTTGTTTTTACTATCATTGCGTTGTTGCTTTCCTCTTGCAGTGATTTTATGGAGTTTCCTCCTGTTTCGCATTTTGGATTGGATTCAGTATTCTCCAAATATACCTATGCTGAGAAATTACTTTTTGATATGTATAGTTATCCAGTACCATTGAATTTTGATACTCGATCGTTTGGGACGAATGGAACTCGTTTGGGTGGTGGTGCTTTTGCCAGCGCCATAACCGATGAAGGTCAGTGTTTTGATATTAGTTCAGGTTATCAGGTTCAGCGGTATTATAAGGGAAATGTTGAGCCATCTACTTGTGCTTCATGGAGTAGCTTCTACAAAGGTGAAGACGATTATGCCATCAAATGGAACACGATAAGGAAAGCTTACTTGTTACTCGAAAACATCGACCGTGTGCCTGATGCCACTTTCCCTCTTAAAGCAGGAGTCTCAATTGCTGACACAAAAGCACGCATAAAAGACGAGGCGAAATTAATGATTGCATTGGTTTATTTCGAAATGTGGAAACGATACGGTGGAGTCCCCATTGTTTCTCGAACGCATACTATTGGTGATTCCCCAACTACTTACAGTCATAAGCGTGCAACTCTCGAAGAAACATACAATTTCATTTCAAATCTTATAAATGAGGTTATTGCTAGTCGAAAAATTCCTGCACGGATTGTTGTTCCTGCTGAGTTCGGTCGTTTTCCACTTGCTTTGGCTTATGGGTTGAAAGCACGCATGGACCTTTATGCTGCAAGTCCGTTATTTAATACGGCTACTCCCTATTCAGCGGCTTTAGGTGCCAATTCCAATTTGATTTGTTTTATGAATTACGACCGCTCTCGATGGAAAAAAGTAGCAGACGCAGCTACCATGGCTATTGATTATTGCATTGCAAATGGTTATGCAATAGTTGATAACCCTACTCAACGTGATAGTGCCAATAATTATACTGTTGCTAATGTGAGCTACCCGAGTAAAGGAAATACCGAATTGGTTTGGGGCGTATTGGAGGCAAATAATGGGTTTTGGGGTTATTATACCCAGGTGCGTGGGTTAACAACCACGGGATCGTATGGATATGGCACTAACCTTGTACCTTTGAATCAGATAGAACGTTATGAGTTAAAATCGAATGTATCGGGACAGTATAAATCGTGGGATTCCATTCAGTCTTTCAATATACCAACTATACCTACTGGAACAACAGTAATAGAAGGTAATAAATTGGTGGCAGCCGTTGCCCGTAAGCCATACGAGGGACTTGACCCTCGTTTCTATGCCTCAATAGCCTATAATGGAATGAAAGATTATGGTGTCGAACCCTTTATTGATATGGCAGATGGGTGGGCCGATGGAATTGATAATCCCGAATATCCCTTTACAAGTTATAGTGGAAGCCAATCCAGAAATAAAACACGTGTTCAAGTACTACATTATGTACGTAAATTCACTCGTGGTTATGAATTTAAGGAGTCGACGATGACTCCTATAAATATCTATATGCGTTTGGCAGAGCTTTACCTGATTAGAGCCGAAGCCTTGAATGAGTATAGTGGTCCTCAGCAACAGGTTTACGACGATTTGAACCGCATACGAACCCGGTCAGGGATGCCAAATGTGAATAGCGGAGTCACTCAAACTGAAATGCGCGAAACAATAGCTCACGAGCGAAGTATAGAGTTTTTCTACGAAGATCAGCGCTGGTTCGATCTACGTCGCACGCTGCAATCGGCAGCAAAAATTCCGGTAGGTATTTACAAACCAGTTATAAAAAAATGGTATCATAGTTCTACGGATGCATGGCCTTATAAAATAACTTACGAGAAGGTATTGCTCAGCACTCGGGTTTGGAAAAATAGTTGGTATATGAACCCATTTCCATCGCAGGAGGTTGGAAAAAACTATGGATTGATACAAAATCCTGAGTGGTAAGAAATCCATTCTGTATTAGAAAGTAGTTTAGCAAAAGATAACCGTTGGAAGCAGGAACTTCTAAACGGTTATCATTTTTTTTTAGTCGTTTTTCGTAAACGTTTACGACGATTTTTGTTGGTTTTGTAATCGTTTACAGTTGTTTTTGGGTTGGTACTAACTTTATTGTGGCCTGATTTTAGTATATTTGTTCATTCATAAATTGTTTTCAGGATTACTGAAAAACCTTTATTCAATAAAAAAATGAAGTCACTTTACTCCACAATCGTATTTTTCCTACTCTTACAAACACTTAGTGCTGGTCATTTTACTGCTGGCGAAGCACGCATTTCGCTAAACGGATTCTGGCAATTTAGAACCGACCCTCAACAAAATGGCGAAGCTCAACAGTGGTTTTCGGCTTCATATAATGATGCAAATTGGAACAAAGCCGAAGTTCCCGGCAGTTGGGAAAGCGAAAATGAAACGACCAACTACATTGGTAAGGCCTGGTATCGCACTACATTTCAATCGCCTGAGGTAACTGGTAAACGTGTGTTTTTGGAGTTTGAGGCTGTAAGCATGAGCTATCGTGTTTTTTTGAATAATAAATTACTAGCAAAGGAATTGGCGGGAAATTGTACAGCGAAGTACGATATTACTAACTTGTTGGATAAACACAACACCTTAGCCGTTGAAGTTGACAATAGTTTAAGCTGGGGGGCTTATGTGAATTGGGGGGGGATTCGTCGGCCTGTAAGCTTGTGTATTGTTGAACCAGTGCATATTGTCCGACAAGAAGTGGTAGCAACGCCCGATTTTAGCAACGGAACATCGAAAGTGAGCGTACGTGTTTTTATTAAGAACGACTCTGAGAAGGAACAAGGAGTGAGTTGCACACCGACCCTAATTTTCGAAGGCAAGAATCTGATGGTGGCTACAGCTAAGGAGTTAAAAGTAGCTCCTGGACAGGAAATATCAACGCTTTTTAGCTTTCAGTTATCCAAAAAGCAAACCAAACTTTGGCATTTCGATTATCCCAATTTATACATTTCCGAAGTTAGTTTATCGGCCGATAAAAAAATACTTTCCACCTTATCTGACCGTTTTGGTATTCGAAAACTAACTGTTGCGGGACGCAAAATTTTGCTTAACGGCGAAGTGGTGCGCATAGCTGGATATAACTGGGTAGCCGACGACCGTTTAACTGCTAATACATTGCCAGTGTGGCGCTACAAGCAAGATATTGATCAGATGAAGGAGCTAGGATGTAATTTTACACGTCTTTCGCATCGTCCGTTGCCCGAGGAAGTAATGGATTATTTGGACGAAAAAGGTATTTTAGTGATTTCAGAATTCAACAACTGGTCGCATTTTATGAATCCAACCAGTGCAGAACCTCGCGAATTTGCACGTAAACTTATACAGCAACAGTACAATCATGCTTCGGTTATTGGTTGGAGCGTGGGCAACGAAATGGGCGATAAAAACACGCAACCAGATGTGAATGAGTATGTTGAGTCGATTATAAAACATATCAAGCAAAATTTAGATAGCACTCGATTGGTTGCTTATGTTTCGAATACGGCCGATTACCAAGTGGATGATGCTGCTAAATACGGCGATATGATTTGGATTAATAAGTACTGGAACTACGAAAAGGGGATAGATAAACTGGCTGAAACCTACCCAGATAAAGCGATATTTATGACCGAATATGGCGGTTATGGTGTAGAGCAGGGGAACTTGATTTACGATACGCCAAACAATACCAAATACAAAAACTTTGTAGTAACTGGCTTCGGAGCTAAAGAGTATTTGAGTGGCTATTCGGTGTGGACTTACAACGATTATCGCAGTCGTTATCAGTCGCCTAACCCAAGTACAGCAACACCTATACACCAAAACCGTCAATGGGGTGTGGTAGATAATTACCGTAATAAGAAACGATGCTACGAGCAAATGAAAGATTTTTATGCGCCGGTAAGTGCATTGGAAGTGAAAAATACCGAAGCGGGTTCGCAGGTTACTACCTCCATAAGCATAACCCCTCGTGGCATAATTGATATTCCGGCATTTACGCTTACAGGATACAAATTGATTTGGGAAGTAAAATCAAAAGATGGCTCAGTTAATCAGGGTTCGTTTATCAATCTTCCATCCATACAGCCAGGAGATAAAACACTTAACTTGAATGCTACGTGGACAAAAAACGAAGCAGTATCTCATTTAAAAGTTAGTATCTTATCTCCAATGGGGTATAATGTAAAAGATACTACGCTCTACCTCGCCAAACCTGCTGCGCCCAAAGTAAAGGCGGTAATTGCAGCCTGCCGTTCGGTACGTGTGGTGTTTGAGAAAAATGAATTTTGTAGCGAATATGCCCTGAAATACACAGTGAAAGGCGAAACCAAAACCACAGCTCGCACCATCGATCATTATATCGACCTCAAAACCTTGCCCGTAAATGTACCGGTGCAGATTTCGGTAGTGGGTGTAAATGGAGCAGGCGAGGGGCAGGCTTCGGTACCGGTTACTATTGTACCCGAAAATGGTTATAAAACACTTCCACCTGTTGTTTGGGGAGTTGTGCCTACGGCCGATGGTTGTAATGTTGGTATTGGTTGGGTGTTTTCGGATACATTCTACAAAGCACGTTACACAACAACACCCACTGTTGAGTCGAGTTGGAAAGCCTTGCCAGGTATTACTTTTGGCGCATTTAAAGTAAATGGTTTGGAGGCCGGCAAAAAATACTATGTACAGGTGAATAATGCCACACAGTTTGGGGCTAATCCAAGCGAGTGGAGCGAAACATTGGAAGTAACACCCGGTATGTCGGCATTGCGTGGCGAGGCTAAAATCAACGGACTACTCAAATTGGGCAAAGAAACGATTTTGAGCATTACGCCTGCCGAGCATGCAAGTTCGTACAGCTTGCGTTACGAATTAGGTGGTAAAATGGTGGAAGAAACAATAAATCGCTCCGAATTGGATTATTATGTATTGAAAAATGCTGGAGCAAAGAATTTTAGTATTAAAGCCAATTAATCAGTTCTATTTTTTTTATTTACAATTTACTATTTACTATTTAAAATGAAACGAATCACATTCTTATTGAGTTTAGCAACTCTCTTTCAGCTGGTTTTTGCGGCTGCCCCAAAAACATATACCAATCCTGTTAATCCAGGATTTTTTCCAGACCCATCTACCATCCGGGTTGGTAACGATTATTATACCGTTAACTCAACCTTTGAATATTTTCCGGGTATCATCATTTCGCATTCCAACGATTTAGTGAATTGGAAACAGATTGACCATGTATTCAATAAAAGCGAAGAGTTGGACTTGCGTCATTTTTTCGACGGCATGGGAATTTGGGCGCCGGATATTTCGTATTACAACGGGGAGTTTTATATTTTCTACTGTACCGTACAACTTAGCAAAGACCGCAGTACCAATGTGCGTGGAAACTATATGACGAAATCGAAAAGTATTCATGGTCCTTGGAGCAAGCCAGTGCAAATTACCACTTTTGGTAGCGATCCATCGCACTTTGTGGATGTTGATGGCGAGCATTATATGCTTTTTGCGGCTGGTATTCCTACTGGTAATGGAGCCAAAATAGTCAAACTAAATAAGGAATGTACGCAAATGGTTGAAGAGCCACGTTGGATTGAAACCGAAGGTAAAAAAGCAGCACCCGAAGGACCACACATGCTTTATAAGGATGGTTATTATTACTTTATTATGGCAGCGTCGAGTGGTTTATTTCAGGGGCATCACATGCTAATTGCACGCTCCAAATCGGTGTATGGCCCATTCGAAAACTCGCCCTATAATCCTTATTTAACTCAAAAAAATGCGAATGCCATTAATTTTCATCAAGGACATGGCAAGATTTTCAACACTCAAAACGGCGAGTGGTGGACAACCGTACTTTCGCAACGCTGGATTCCCGGTGAAATAAAGGGCAAACAACGTGGTATCAGTCCGCTGGGGCGCGAAACATCGCTTTACAAAATAACTTGGACCAACGATGGTTGGCCATTAGCCAATAATGGTGAACCTTTGGATACCAATGTGCGCCCCAATTTACCTTGGACTCCTCAGGCCAACGCTACAAGCGACGAATTTAAAGCTTCCAAATTAGATATTCAATGGGTGTGGCGTCGAAATCCGGTCTATGAAGATTTTAGCTTGACCGAGAAAAAAGGCTCGCTACGTATTTACAGTGGCAATTTCGATATCGATACCATTGCCGCTCGTAACCTGATTGTACAACGGGAGCGTTGGTTGAAGTTTGAGGCGGTAACCAAACTGACTTTTAACCCCGATACCAAAGAGCAAGCTGGTTTAACTGGGCATTACGACACCAAAACATGGGCTCGCATTGGTTTACAGCGCAACGAAGCTGGGAAATTGGTTTTGCAACTTGAGGAATGTCGCTATGGCAAAAAGACTTTACTAAAAGTCACTCCCGATATTAAAAGCACAACCATTTATCTCAAAATGAAAGTGAATAAACTGCAACGCTGGTTCAGCTATAGCTACGATAACAAAACCTGGATGGACGCTGGCGCCATTACCGATGCAGCCTTCCTGAGCGACCAGGGAACACCCAACTGGGGTTTTATGGGCATGATGGTGGGTGTGTATTCGTTCAATCGCGGTACAGGAAAACGCATTCCGGCAGATTTTGATTTTGTGCGCATAGTAGCAGTCAACTAGAAAAATAGACACACGATGCGGATTATTAACTTGCTATTTGTTGTCTTCCTATTTTTGCAGAATACTTATTGTCAGCAAAAAACACAGGATACCGACTCCCTGATTGCACTAAGTCAAACAGGGGCGTCGCCTTTGTTTTTTACACCATTTCAGTATGGGTTGAACGCATTAGCTGTCGCTAATTTCAACGAACCAAAAGAGGCTACCGTACGTAATGGTTTGCCGAATTTATTTCACAAAATAGCTCTGAACAGCGGCACTATCCATGTTGGTTTTATTGGCGGAAGCATTACCCGTGCCAATGACCAATATCGAGGGCAAACGCTTGATTATTTGCAACGAACTTATCCGAATGTTACTTTCAAAGGCATTAATGCAGGTGTTTCGGGTACAGGAACCGAACTTGGGGCTTTTCGCATCAAGGAGCAATTGCTCGATTATGAGCCTGACTTGGTTTTTGTGGAATTTGCCGTGAACGGCGGAAGTGATCAAGCCATGGAAGGTATCGTGCGTCAAATTATTGCCCAAAATCCAAAAACAGATATTTGTTTTATTTACACCATTGTAGGTAGTCAAACCATTAATTATCAGAATGGTGATATGCCATCCAAAATTAAAAGTTTCGAGACTGTTGCGCAGTATTACAACATTCCCTCCATTCATTTGGGAATGTACCCTGCTAAACTCGAAAAAGAAGGCAGCATTGTATGGAAAGGACCTTCAGGTTCAGTGCCCATTGCCTTTTCGGCTGATGGAACGCACCCTAACCGCGAAGGAGGCGATTTGTACGCTGGAGCTATTGCGCGCGCAATAGCTAAAATGCAAACTGCTAGCAGTGTTTTCAGAACGGGTTTACCTGCCAAACAGTTTGTTTCCGATTGGGAAAAGGCATGTATGTACAATGCCTCCACAGTACTTGGTGCTGAGGGTTTGCCTGAAATTATTTGTTCTGAAAATACCAATTTCCAACAGTTCGATGGTTGGTTTAATCGCGTGCCTGTGGTTCGTGAAGGTAAAAGTATTGGTTTCAACTTCGAAGGCAGTGGTTTTGGTTTATTCGATATTGGCGGTCCCGAAGCCGGAGCTATTCAGGTTGAAATTGATGGTCGGCCTGCAAAGTTAATTAAGCGTTCTGAAGTGCAGTATGAACTAAACACAATAGGTTCTGTAACGCAGGTAAATCGTTTTAATCAGTATTGTAATAATCGCTATCGGGGGCAGTTTTTCTGGATTGATATGCCAGAGGGTAAGCATCAAATTACTCTTACGGCAGTAAAAAGCAACGAAAGTAAAGCAACATTGCTTGGCGCAGCTAATTTGGCCGATTTGCAAAGTCGTCCAGCTGTATATGCTAAAAATGAGCTAATGATAGGTAGAATTCTAGTAAGAGGTAGCGCTTTGCAAGTAATAAATTCCATTACTTCAATTAAACACAGCCCAAAGCTGTTTTACCCAAATCCAGCTTCAAATTGGATTAAGCAAATAAATGAGCAAGGTCATGCTATAGAGATTCGAAGTATCACGGGCACGAAACTAATACATACATTTCAGTCGCTTATTGACGTATCAGCACTTGCTACAGGCCATTATCTTGTCGTTCAGTCCAATTCGAATAAATCACAATCATTAATAAAATATTAATCCGATACATAAATATCTCTCGTAAAATGAAAAAACTTTTTTTAATTCTCGTTTTGAGCGTATCGTTGCATACCTTCGCTCAAGAATTTGATGTTGCCAGCTGGATACAGCCTGTGCCCGAAACTGCTAAGTTTGGTTTGCCCGACTATATGGTTTGGTGTGGTAGTATGGTGAAAGGCAACGACAACAAGTATTATCTTTTTTATAGCCGCTGGCCACGCTCAAGTGGGCACTATGCATGGGCTACCGAAAGTGAAGTAGCTGTGGCTGTCTCTGACAATCCGACAGGGCCTTATAAGCACGTAAAAGTCATTTTGCCTAAACGCGAAAAGAAATTTTGGGATGCTGATGTAACTCACAACCCAACGGTGTATAAGTTTGGTAAAAAATTCTATTTGTATTATATGGGAACCAAAGGCACCGAAGTGTTTAGCAAAAAAGTAACCATGCAGGATGCAGGATGGTGGGAATATCGCAACAATCAACGTATTGGAGTGGCTGTAGCATCGTCGCCCTTAGGCCCATGGGAACGCCCTGATAAACCAGCTGTAGATACAACCATGTACAGTTTCGATCATCAAATTACTTCGAATCCAGCTGTAACCAAACGTCACGATGGTACATATCAAATGGTGTATAAGGGTGTAAGTCAAGGAAAAATGCCATTTGGAGGTAAAGTGTTGCACGGCGTAGCAATAGCCGACAAACCCGAAGGTCCATTTAAGAAACTGCCGAATCGTATATTTGTAAAAGATGGCGAACAGTTTGCAGCCGAAGATCCATTTATCTGGTATCAACAAGGTAAATACTGGGCTATTGTAAAAGATATGAAAGGCGTATTTACCAATGCAGGAACCAGTCTAGCTCTTTTCGAATCGGCCGATGGTATGGATTGGAAATTATCGAAACATGCACTCGTAAGCACTACACAGATACCTTTTGTAAAAGGAAAAAAACAAGTTATGAAACTTGAACGTCCACAACTTTGGTTAGATAAAGGTATACCCAAAGTGTTGTTTTGTGCCGTATACGATGGCGACGACAACTACAATGTTGCCATTCCACTGAAGTTTAAAAAGTAAAACGTAACATCCAGATTTTTCAGTATCGAAAGGTCTGGATGTTTTTATTTCACACCCCTTTTGTTCATATTTTATACCCCTGTTTGATTTAATTTTCAATTAGATTTGCAAAATTAAAATTAACAAACATCTTGATTATCTGTATGAAACGAGCCGTGAGCAATAGATCAAAAAAAGAGATGATTATCATTGGTGAGTTCCATCTGACGACTATAAAACAATTATAAACAGATGAATAGAGCATTTTTGTTGTTTTCTTTTGTATTTGTACACCTGTTAAATTTACAGTCAATCAGTCCAGCTTTAAAGACCGCATATAAAAAGGCAGGTAAAAATAAATCTGAATTAAAAGCGGTTATCAAGCATTATTCAAAACAACCCGCTGATTCATTGAAAAAGAAAGCTGCTGTGTTTTTGCTTACGAATTTGTCTGAAGCATTTTCAATAGATGGAGAACGAATCAAAATATATTCTGACACTGTAAAAAGATACTATAAAGATGGTAATGAGTTGCACAAGAAACTCTTATTGTTACGTGATTATCCTGCAGATGAAAAGCTTGTTGATGATATTGATGTATTGACTTCTGAATATCTCATTAATAATATTGATGGTGCTTTTAATACATGGGAGAAATGTGGATGGAAAAAAGAAATTTCATTTTCAAACTTTTGTGAATACATTTTACCATATAGAATAGGAAATGAACCCCTCGAAAGTTGGAGAAAAGAAATAATCAAAGACTCTGCCTTAAACTCTTTTATTAACGAAATGAATCGTTTTTCTGATCAGAAAATAGCCGCTCAATGGTTTACTAAGAGATATGCAAATTATCAGAAAAAATTTATTGTTCAATGGGGTAGTAATGCTACAAATATACCAGATTTACCATATTCTTCATTAAATTTATTGAGTACGGGCACATGTGCTAATCTCAATCAAATTACATTGTTGGCTTATAGAGCAGCCGGATTTCCTACAGCAATTGATTTTTCGCCACAATTTACAAATGGAGGACATGAATGGGCAGCTTTAATTACTGACAAGGGTTCAATACCGTTCACAATATCTGGGAATGATAGTTTGGGGAAGTATAAGCCTGACGATACGACACCTTCAAAGGTTTATCGCAAAACTTTCTCGGTTAACAATCAAAGCCATCTTAAACTCAGAGGTGATTGTTATTTTTTACCATATGTATTTAATACAAGTAAATTGATTGATGTTACCGATGCGTATGTACCAACTTGCAATGCTAATATACCTTCTGAGTATAAAGCAACTACAGAGAAAATTGCATATTTAGCTGTTTTTAAAAATCTTGAATGGGAGCCTATAGCATGGGGTAGCATTGTAAAAGATGTGGCATGTTTTCCTAAAACGCCAATGAACACTGTTTTTATGCCAATGCTAATTTCTCAATCTAAAGCGGATTACATTAACTATCCATTTTTAATAAACAGTGATTCAATTGTTCAATATCTTAAACCTGATTTTAGAAAATTACAAAGCTTAATACTTTATAGAAAATTTCCATTAAGAGACAATATAAAAACATATATCAAGCGAATGATAAATGGGAGCTTTCAAGCTTCTAATTCAGCCGACTTTTCGGATGCAGTTACACTTTATACAATATCCGAGAATCCTGGTGTTTACCGCAATGAGATAGCGCTAAAATCTATTGAAAAGTATCGGTATGTTCGTTATCTTAGTTATAAATACGCCAAGTGTAATGTTGCTGAATTAGAGTTTTTTGATGCTAAAACAGGTACTGTTTTAAGTGGAGCTATAATCGGTACCAAAGGTTTGCAACCATTAGAAAATGCTTTTGATGGAAATGTGTTAACCTTCTTTGATACAGATGTGTCAAAAGATCCTCGATGGGTTGGTTTAGACTTAGGTGCTCCAACATGTATTTCAAAAATAGCTTATACATCACGTAATGACCAAAATCACATTGTAATTGGCGATGTTTATGAACTGTTTTATTGGGATGGAGTGTGGAAAACGCTTGGGAAGAAAAAAGCTACTGAAAATCTTATTTCATTCTCAAATGTACCAACTAATGCACTTTTCTTATTACGAAACAGAAGTAGAGGTAAGGAAGAACGTATTTTTACGTATGAAAACGGTGCACAAATATGGAGATAATATGTAAAAATTAACCTAAATAATTACAATACTTATGTTAGAATACTTTTCGTTTGTTTCAAGTTTACATTTTGCGGTTTTGGCTTTTGTTTTATACCACAAGAATAAGCCAAAACTGATGCATATTACGGCACTCATTCGATTGTTGTTGTTTATGTGTTTGTACACAGGTCTTGTCTTTCTTCACTTTATAGTTGTCGATAAGGAGCTTGTGCATATTCTTCGTTATTATTTCCCCATCGATGGTTTGGTAATGGCAAGTTTAGCGCCATCTTTGTATTGCTACGTAATGACCACTATTGGTGTAGCGGTGCCTCGCTCGACTAAACTTTTTGTTTTACATAGTTTGCCCTTTTGGCCTTTTGTGTTGTTTAATGTCTATTTTGCCACATTCACCAGCTCGCAGCGTGTCGACTGGCTCATGCGCGATTACCAATACGGAACAATGCACAACAATGTGTTAAATGTTGTACTTTACATGCAGATTCTAATATACCTTATTATTAGCTTGCGTCAAGTACAGCTGAAAATGAAATGTAATATCCAAGCTGAAACAGTTACGCCTGATTTTCATTGGCTTCGTAACTATTTGCTTATTACTACGATTTACACCGTTGTTTCTATACCATTTTGTTTTTATATAGCCAACGAGCAAGCAAATATTATCATTGGCCTTTTGGCAGTGAATATACAGTTTAGTTATCTGTTTTATAAAATTTCAACAAACAATTACTTGTTAAATAGCCCAAGTAATGGTGAAGATAAACCAATACCAATTGAATGCAATTCAATGGTAAAAGCATATAAAATAAACATTGAGGCTGCCGATGACCTAATAGCAAAATTAACCGCCTTCATGGATGTTGAGAAACCCTACCTTCACGAATCGTGCAGTGTTCAATCTGTTGCCGATAATATAGGTATTCCACCCCACCAATTGTCATCAATATTAAATTGTAAATTTAAAAAATCATTTCCCGATTATATCAACGAATATCGTATACGTGCTGCTCAACAAATTTTGCTGTCGGCACATTCAGAAAAGTTTACCATAGAGTCTATTGTTCAAGAGTGTGGGTTTGGTTCGAAAAGAAGTTTTTACCGCACTTTCAAAAAACACTGCGATAACCAGACGCCAACCGAATATTTAAAGAAATACAAATGAATCGTTTATTAAGTTTTAGAAAAGTAGCGAAAACTTTGTGCCATTTTCGAAAAAGGCACTATTATTAACTTAGCAACGCTTATATTTGCCTCCGAAATTTCTAACAAATATCATTTAAAATCTATTCTGTTATGCCTATCAATTATGTAGTAACGCCCCGCGTTAATCCCAAAGATTTAACGGCTCCACGTAAGTTTTACGCCATAGCCAAAAGTACTGGCGAAGAAACCGTTCGCCAACTAGCAACCGAAATTAGTAAACGCAATGGTCTGAGTACAGCTGATGTGTTTGCAGTACTCGAATCGTTTATCGACTTGGTACCCGAGCGCCTTGCCGAAGGTAAAATAGTTCGTTTAGGCGAATTTGGGAGCTTTAGCGTAAGCCTCAGCAGCGAGGGAGTGGAGAAAGCTGAAGACTTTACAGCAGCTAATGTCAAAAGCAACAGCCTGAATTTCCGCCCTGGTAAATTAGTGCAAAATGCACTATCAACTGCCGAGTATAAAAAGGTTTCGGAGTAAACTCAAAAACGATACGTATCGTTTGGGCAAAAGATACTGATCGTTTAGGTAAACGATAGGGTTCGTTTTGTTGAAAGATACGTATCGTTTTCAAATTGAGTTTATAATTAAATTCCTATATCTATATATCCTTAAATATATGCTTTTAATCGATAGTAGCCTACTTAAAAAAGTTGCTGTAAAAGTTCCACTATTCATAGGGGTGCTGATTTTGCTGTATACATACTTGCCTTTGTGTGTTAGTGAACGTTATGTTTTTCCTACTCAAACTCAAGTTGTGGTAATGTTAGCATATTTCACTGTTATTGTTGCATTTTACGGTTTAAGCAAACTACTTTTTCATCTTCAAGTAATTAATTTTAGTTGTAGTACAATTGATAAGGTTGCATGTCTATGCTTATTATATTTGGTTATTCGTAATGTGTATTTTTGTAATGTCATTGAATTTGAGTTGCTACTTCAATATTTTTCAATAGTTATATTATTTCTATTCTTTAGAAGTATTTCAACTAAACAGATTATTTATTTGCTGCTGTTGTTTCCAGTTGTAGGGATATTTCAGATTTATTACGGTGTTAAAAATCAGGCAAATAATTTTTCTCCTGGTTACGGTCTTTCGGATGTTGTCGGTATATTTAACAACTCAGGTATTTTTGGCGGGTTTATTGCCATTGTGTTGGTTATAACATTCGGATTAGTTTTCTACAAAACCCAAAATCCTGTTGTTAAGCATAGATGGTTGTTGTCCGTTATTAAACTATTTGCCGTTTTACTTTTATTTTTATTTCTCATTCAACTTATAAAAACAAATTCCCGCGCTTCGTGGTTGGCTGTCATAGCAGGAATTACATTCTTTGTTGGTTCATACTATGGTTTTTTTCGATACATATCAGAATTGTCAAATGTCCGAAAATGGGTTTTTGCTGTCATTACATCTGTTTTATTGGGTGGTTTGATTGTAGGTTTATATTACCTGAAAAAGGACTCAGCTGATGGACGTATATTGATTTGGCGAGTTTCTATGGAAATGATAAAAGATAAACCACTATTTGGTCATGGTATCAATGGTTTTCAGGCTAATTACATGGATTATCAGGCAAATTATTTTAAAATTCACCCAAATTCAATATACGGAAGGTTGGCTGATGATAATATGTATGCATTTAACGAAGGGATTCTAATCTTTGTAGAGCAAGGCTTAATTGGATTCACTCTGAACATGCTTTTATTATATGTAGCTTTTTTCTCACAAACGAAAACTTTTAAACATTGGAAAGTGTCTATATTAAGGGCTGCTTTACTATCATTGTTTACGTTTAGTTTATTTTCTTATCCAATGGTATTTACGCAGTTTCAATTAATGCTAGTTTTATTTTTTGCGTTAATATCGTCATTAAGTGCTTACGATAACTATTTTATTACTAGCCGTATTATACGTGCAATAAACTTGAAGAAACGTTTGCGCGTATTTATATCAATTATAGTTTTTATAATAGGCACGTTCACTCTAAGTCGAATGACATTTGTTATTCGTAATTATGAAATTGCTACTAAGAAATGGAACGAAGCCTTGTTTAGATTTAATAGCCGTGACACAGTCAATAGCATTGAATTGCTTAAATCGACTTACCCTTTGTTGAAAAATAGTGGTGTTTATTTGAGTACTTATGGAACGGTTTTATTTAAATCATCTAGATTCACAGAAGCCTTACCTATCCTTCGAAAGGCAAATTCCTACTTTTCATCAGCCCAGAATTTAATTTTGTTAGGCCAGTGTTATCAAGCCTTAGGGGAATATAATACTGCTGTAATTAATTGGAATAATGCGTCTTATATGATACCGTCCGCATTTATGCCACACTATTTGAAAGCTAAAATGTATTTTCAAACAGGTGAAAAAAAGGAAGCAAAACAAATTGCCAACTATTTATTAAGAAAGGAGGTGAAAGTACGTAGTCCAGAATTATATGAGATGTTATTAGAAATGGATTCAATCGTACATTCAAAATAAAACCTAGAATTCGCAAATTTTAAGCATTAAAATAATTAAAACAAAACATTAAACTTATCGCGTATGAAGAGTAATTGTATTATATTTGCTTTTTTAATTTTTATATTTTTCACATTGTTTTCGTGTCAAAAGGATTTATACAATATCGTAGATGTTGAGGCGCAAAATAGTGTCGATGACGCAAAAGATTGGTATGAAAATAGTAAACCGCAGGGGGTGAAGCTCGGGTTTGTTAAGGTGAAATCAACTAGAAAGAAAAAACTAAATAGCAAACCTGATTGGGAGCATGCTTATGCTGTGAATCATACTGATTTCACATCTGTGCAAGTGCCTCTTAGCGTTCAAGGTGCTTTTGCATTTGTTACACCCGAACATAAGAAAGCTTATGAAGAAACAGGTGATAGACGATTTGTAACAACACTAACACAAATGGTAGTAGTCACTGACAAAAAGTCAAAAAAGAAAACAGGTTTTTTAATGACCATTATACCTGATGTAGAGTATCAGAAAACCACCAAATTCAATTCCTTTCATTCGTCGTACAAAAAATGGCAGAAGGGTTATAGTGGTTTGATCTTTTATCACACGCTCGATGGAGTGTTTACAAATGGTTGGCGCATTGCTAATGGGAAAGTCGTTAAAACTATTTCATCTACTACAGGAGGCGATATAGGGGTTCAATTAAAAACTCCTGGTGTTCAAAAAGCGTCTGCTGGATATGAATGCAACTACTATTTTTACGAACTTTGGTCGCAGGATTGTACAGATTGGTATCGAGTGTCTGAATCGTCAGTGTATTATACAAATACAACTTGTGGCGATTGGTATCCAGATGGTTATCAATATGCATACTATGAGTGTGGCTTTTATGATGATTTTGGTGATGGAGGCTTTCAAGATACTGGCGGTGGAGCTAATCCTCAGTACGATTGTAATGGAGATTCAGGCGGAAGTGCATATTTAGATGAATGCCAAGAGTGTGTCGGCGGCCGCACTGGGAAAACACCATGTGATCCGTGTACAGAAATGAATAATGAGTTAGCTGCGATTTATCAGGATTATCAAGGCGGTATGATGGCTGTAAAAAGAAAAGTTGGCACTGAAGTAAATATTGGCCCTTGTTGTGGTGCAGGATATATTCAAAGTGCTAACGGAAACTGTATTTTGTTTAGTTCAATAAGTACGGCTAATATTTATGGATCAAATTCGTATACCTATACTACTAAAAAGTCTTATACACATGATGAAGCTTTAACCTATTTCATAAAGGAGAGAGATATAAGTTCAGCTGCTGGTAGCTATGGTTTAGTTTTTCCTGCAGGTACAGTTTTAGCTGGGTCATTACTTGATAAGATAAAAGATTTCAGCATTAAATGGGGAGGTAAAGCTGGTAGCTTAGCCTGTGTTCTCGCAACAACTTATTGGGAAGCTTTTTTTCAACGGCAAGAATCAATATATCAGGAGTTGCACGATAATTTTTCTTACTCAAAGTACAATGGTTTAGGTTTGTATGAAGTTAAAAGGACAATAGTAATGATATCTCCAAGCGGTTTTTCAAGTAGCAGCACACAAGTTTCATATTATACTACTGATGGTTGTTTGTTTAGAGAAGTATTTTATTAAAAACAGTACATTTATGATTAAAACTATTGATATTAAAAAAGAGAAACTTGTTGATTATATTGATGCCATTTTAACGTTATTTGTGTTTGTGTCAATAATTCATTATATGTTTAAACAATATGAAAAGTACTATATGATTTCATATTTTTTGTTGCCTTTTACGCTTAAAATTACTAGCAATCTTATTGAACGTAAAGAGAATTACAACAAGAAAATAACTCAAATAATTAATTTTATAATTTTGATTTATTTAATTTTGATGTATATTTTGACTATGTCAAGTTCAGCAGCCAATAATTTTTTTATAATGGCAGATAAATACCTTTTTCCTTTTTTTTATTTTAAGGAAGTAAAGTTTTCTTTTTGGATTGTAGTATGTTGGATGTTCTTGGGTATGCTTAAAAATAAAATGTTGAGTTTGCTGTTAGGAATTGCCGTCTTTATTGCATGGTTATTAGTATATAATTTATGGTAATATGTTTTGATAGTGCACGCTACCTCAGCTGGGCGTAGGCTGAATGGGCTCTAGCTCGGCGTAGGTTATAAACCAAATGGCTCGGCATAGCGTCATACGCTATGTCGGGCTAAAAGCAAAGCCCCTGCTCTGCATATTAGAATATAATATTAAAAGCAGGAGCTTTTATTTTAACCGAGCGTAGGCAAGAGCCATACGCTTAGCGGTTAGATAAAGGTATACCCAAAGTGTTGTTTTGTGCCGTATACGATGGCGACGACAACTACAATGTAGCCATTCCACTGAAGTTTAAAAAGTAAATTATAATATCCGGATTTTCTGAATTGAGAATCTGGATATTTTTTTCGTAAACGATTACAGTTAAAATAAGTGTATTGTAAACGTTTACAAAACACTTATTGTTGCAATCATTTGCAAAATGATAATTTGAATACTTATATTTGTCATGTAAATATTCAAATAATGTAATTCATGAAAAAATTGATACTAGCGTTTTTCGCATTAGTAGTTTTCTTTAATCTGCGTGCAGCCGATGCACCAAAACCCACCTTGCCTGGTGGTAACGACAAGTGGCAACTTAAATGGAACGATGAGTTTGATTATCCCGATATTTTACTGGATAATTCATGGTACTCTGCCAATGGCCCACAAACATGGATACTGTGTAGTCGCTGGCGCGAAAATGCGGTTGTAAGCAACGGATCACTTAAACTGCAAAACCGCAAAGAAGTTCGTGGAGGTCAAAACTGGACTTCGGGAAGCATCTGGACGAAACAACAGTTTCTGTATGGTTATTACGAGTGTCGCTATAAATATGCGGCTGCCACAGGTACCAATAATTCATTTTGGCTGATGTCGTCATCAGCACCAACTATTGGCAAAAAATTCGAAATCGATATCAACGAAGGTCATTATCCATCCGAAATGGCTACTAATATTCATAACTGGACTGATGTAATTACCAATCCAACAACGGGTTCGCAAACACACCCAAGTTCAAGTAAATCGTTTAGCTTTAAATCTGGGCCTGATGTAACGATACAACTCGAAATACCTTTTACAGCCCGAAAAGTTCGATTAACATCCAATTATGCTTCACATTTTCACATACAGGAATTCAGAGTTTATAATGTAAATGCAGCAGGATACCCAACGGCTATGTCGACCACTGCCGATACGGATGTGGCAGGACTCGTAAATTTTGCCAGAGAAGCCCAAACAAAGATTACATCAAGTGGTGTATATGGTGCGGGTTACGAACTTCCTAAAGCGGCCGATGGTTCGCTTAGCAGTCATTGGGTGTCGCAAACAGCAGGAGCTAAATGGCTTGAGTTCGAGTTTGCTGCCGATAAAACCATCGGTTGTATTCAGTTTGTAAGTGGATGGTTAAATGGTACAAGTTATAGTAATGTACTTGACGACTATAAAGTGCAATACTACAATGGTGTCGAATGGATCGATATCCAAAGTGTGGTTGCGTCGGATGCTGGAGTGAACTTTGGTCGTGATTATAATTATTTTGGTTTAAACTGGACAGCCGATTCCTTACAGTTTTTCTGCAATGGTAAAATGATGCGAAGTGTGAAAAACGATTTCTGTTATAGTGCTGCTCCTCTTTATTTGAGCGAAGCTATTATTGCTTGGGCTGGTGCTGTAACCGATGCTATTGATGGTACGCAAATGGAAGTAGATTATGTGCGTATTTATGATCCTGTTCCTGCGAATCAGAAACCAAATTGTATCATAAATGGCGGTTTCGAGAACTATCAGAGTACAACCGATTGGCAGTATCTTAAAGAAGGGGGTTTGACTTCATCGTACACATTGGTAAAAGCTGATCCAGCCGAAAAACTTACTTCAATGCGTGTTAACGCAAAAGCTAGTAGCAGTGCTTATGGTACTTATATGACACAAAAGATTGCAATTCCAGAAGATGGATTATACGAACTACGCTTTAAAGCTCGCTCAAGCAATGTAACGCCCGAAAATAATAAATTCCGTTTTAAAATTACCAATAACTGGAGTGGGCTATCGAGTATTTTGAACGATACAACAACAAAATGGGTAAACCCAACATCGGCATGGGAGACATACAGCTACAAAGTAAATTTGAAACAAGATTTCTCTAGTCGATTTACTTTTGGCTTTGCAAATGCCGGTTCTTTTGATTTAGATAGTGTGGCACTTACGCGTATTGGCGATATTCCAGCAGGTATACCTGTCACTAAATCGAATCCTAATACAGCAACATTGGCTACGTTTAATAAGCAACTAAAAATAACTTCTGAAACAAGTCAACAGCTTGAAGTGATTGGATTGAATGGGGCTGTTGTATACGCAGCACGTATTAATCCTGGTGTTACTGATATCAATTTAAATCGTCAGGGTGTATTTGTTGTTCGTTTAATAGATGAAAATGGACCTGCAACTTTTAAAATAGCACTTGGCTTTTTAAAATAAGTTGCTCGTACCACAAAATAATAGTTTTTTAAGGTGTTCTCGCAATTGTGTTCTGATTTTTAGTTAACCATCAATCCCCTCAATTGGACAATCGTATTTGGTGTTTATCTCGTAGATAAATTCTGACTTTTTTGCTTCAATTTAGGGGTTTGTTTATTTTTTACATTCGAAATGAAAAAACAATTTAATGCTAATTTGCTACTAATCTGCTTATTTTTGAGTCAATTTACATTGGGCCAGAAAAATGCAGTCGTTTACTATGTTTCTTTTAATACCACGAATCAAATTTCGGGCAATCCCGTAAAAGTTTATCCGCAGGATAGTATTACCAGATCAGCAAAAGAAAAAATTACCATTTTTCCACAAGTACAATTTCAGACAATAAGCGGTATTGGTGGTTGTTTTAATGAAAATGGGGGAGAGGCTTTGTTGAGTTTGCCGAAGGAGAAACAACAGGAAATACTTCGAAATCTGTTTGATGAAAAAATGGGTTGCGGTTTCAACTTTTGCCGCACAGCCATTGGCGCTAGCGATTTTGGGTTAGATGCGTACAGCTATTCTGAAGCGGCAAACGACTACAGCATGTCGAAATTTTCTATCGATCGCGATAAAAAATTCGTCCTGCCCTATATTAAATCAGCTTTGGCCATTAACCCCAATATGAAGCTGTTTGCATCGCCTTGGAGTCCACCCGCTTGGATGAAGGTTTCTGGCAAAATGGTGGGTGTGCGCCCCGACAATACGCTGAAAGACAGTGCAAAGATTTACAAATCTTATGCTCTTTATTTGGCAAAATACATCAAAGCTTATGCTAAAGAAGGCGTGGTGATTAGTCGCATACATCCGCAAAATGAAACGGACATGAATTCGACCTATCCGTCGTGTGTGATGAATACCAAAGAGATGAGCAATCTGGTGATGAACTATCTGATTCCGGAATTTAAACGTTCAAAAGTGAAATCGGAGATCTGGGCAGGCACCTACCGAACTTATGGAAAACTGGAAGCGCTGGAACTTTTTGCCGATGCGAAATTTCGGAAGTCGGTAGCAGGAATTGGACTTCAATATACCAAACCCATTCACCTAAATGATTTCAGAGCCCTTTTTCCCAATGTGAAAATGATGCACACCGAAGGGAAATGCTACAACGGAGATAACAGCATGAAACAAGCACAAGCTCGTTGGACAGAAATAGCTGATTACCTGAATGGTGGCGTTGAAAACTACGCTTATTGGAATATGATTCTGAATGAAACAGGTAAAAGCGCCTGGAACTGGAAGCAAAATGGCTTGATCAATATCGACCGAAGCAAAGGAACTGTAACTTATAATCCCGATTATGCAGTGATGTATTTGGTGAGTAAATTCATTCGACCAGGCGTAGTTCGTGTGGCACACTTCACTACCGGTGAACCAACTTCGGTGGTTACAAAAAACACCCAAGGAAATTATACGCTTGTGATTCAAAACGATGCCGAAACCGACAAGATTGTTTCGGTGCAAGTAGGTGAGGGGAACATTCAATTTGTAAAAATCCCAGCTTTAGCATTGGCTGCTGTGGTATTAGAATAAAAAATTATGAGAAAACTAGTAGTTGTAGTGTGCATTTTAATAGGAATAAATTCTATCCTATCTGCACAGAATAAGGTGGCTGTTCAGAATAAAATGCAATGGTGGAAAGAAGCTAAGTTTGGCATGTTCATTCACTGGGGTTTATATGCTGTTCCGTCGGGTAAATGGGGCGATAAAACGAATTATGGTGAGTGGATTATGCTTTCGGCAAAAATACCAAGAGCTGAATATGCAAAGTTGGCCGATAAGTTTAACCCCACACTTTTCAATGCCGAAGAATGGGTGAAACTGGCTAAAGATGCTGGACAGAAGTACATTGTACTTACTGCTAAACATCACGATGGCTTTGCTTTGTTTAAGTCCAGCGACCCTTATAACGTGGTGGATGCAACGCCTTTTAAACGTGATGTGGTAAAAGAATATGCCAATGCTTGTCGCAAGTATGGTATCAAAATGGGTCTGTATTATTCACAAGCACAAGATTGGTACCATCCGGGAGGAGCCGTTTGGAACAATAAAGAATGGGACAGCACCCACATTGCCGACATGAATAAATACATCGACGAAGTAGCTGTGCCTCAGGTGAAAGAAATTTTAGCAAACTACAGCGATGTGGCTGTTCTTTGGTGGGATACGCCTGTGGGAATGACCAAAGCCATGGGGAAAAAGTTGGATGATGTGGTGAAACAATATCCAAACCTGATTACCAACAATCGCCTGGGTGGTGGCTTTGGTGGCGATTTGGAAACGCCGGAGCAATTTATTCCTGCAACAGGATTTCCTGGTCGCAACTGGGAGGTTTGCATGACGCTGAATGGCAACTGGGGTTATAATGCCTACGACGATCGTTGGAAAGGAACTAAAGAAGTGGTGCAAATGTTGGTGGATATTGTGAGCAAAGGGGGTAACTTTTTGTTGAATGTTGGGCCAAATGCTTACGGTGTAATTCCCGAAGTGTGCCAAAATACCCTTCGCGAAACTGGTGATTGGTTGAAATTAAACGCAGAAGCGGTGTATGGCACCGAAGCATCGCCATTTCCGTATTTGTATTGGGGACGTGCTACCCGCAAAGGTCAAAAATTGTACCTCCATGTTTTCGATTGGCCCAAAGATGGAAAGCTAATAGTGCCGATGGACAACAGAATTAAAAGTGCTGTATTATTGGCCAATTCAACAACAAAATTAAAAATATACAAGATTAAAGGTCAGATTATAATACAATTACCGGCTTATGCTCCCGATAAAAATGCATCGGTGGTAGCGGTTGATTTTGAAGGTGAACCCAATGTGTTGCAAGCTCCTACTATTGGAAAATCGGTGATTGCTTCGTCCTGCGATTCGGTTTCGAAAGCAGTATTTATTACCGATAATGACCTTGCTACCAAATGGCAAGCTGTTCCAACATCTAAAACTGCAACCTTGGAAATGGATTTGGAACAACTTTATAGTATCAGTGCACTTGGCGTGATTGAAAAAGGCAGTGCCAACGCCGTTTTGTGGCATCGCAAACAGTTGTTTGAATTGCAATATTTCGATGGTTCAGCGTGGAAAACGGCTGTAAAAGGAAGCTCAAACGGTGCGGGTATTGTTCAATCATTCCCCAAAGTGAAAGCACAAAAATTCAAACTGCTTCTCGAAACCGAAAAAGGTGTACCTGCTTTGGCCGAATGGGTGTTGTATAGAGCCGAATAGAATTGTAGTTTAATAAGATATACATTAAAATTTAGATTGATGAAGTATTTTTCAGGTGTATTCCTTCTATTTATGTTTACTTTTCTGAGTTTGTCAGCACAGAAAAGCAACAAGAATTTTGCGGATTTCTACGTCTCAACCATTGGTAACGACAGTTGGAGCGGTAAATTGGCGGAGCCCAATGCTGCTAAAACCGACGGACCTTTTGCCACCGTTAAGCGAGCTAAGCAAGCCGTTAAGTTTTTCAAGCACTCGCGATATCGTGATATTTTCGTTATGATTCGTGGTGGTGAGTACAAATTGTCGGAAACAGAGATTTTTACGGCCGATGATAGTCATTACGATTCGTACAAAATAAACTACATGTCCTATCCAGGTGAAGAACCAGTATTTCATTCGGATATAGAAATTTCGGAATGGAAACCAACCGGCGATGTGGCAGGACTACCTACTGCCGCCAAAGGGAAAGTTTATGTTGCTAATTTGCCTAAGCTACCTGCTGGCAAGGAGCGTTTTTACACGCTTTACGAAAATGGAGAAATGCAAGCCCGTGCCCGCTCCAAGGGAATGGAACCAAGTAAGCCAATGACAGGTGGTGATGGTGGCGGAAATGAGTGGAAAGGTATGTTGACAGCCGATCGTACTTTGTTGCGCTTCAATGCCGGCGAACTTAAAAACTGGTCGAACCTCGAAGATATTGAGATTTTTATTGAGCCAAACGTGGGGTATGTGACCAATTACCTGACATTAGCTTCGGTTGACGAAGCCAAAAACGAAGCCCATACCACCATGCCCGCAACCTATCCGATGGGCAAAGTGGATAAACATTTACACGCCATGGATGGCGGTAATTACCGTGTAGAAAATGTGATTGATTACCTCGATACTCCAGGTGAATGGGTGTTGAATACCCGCGAAAATAAAGTCTATTTTTGGTCGAAAAACGGTGTTCCTGGCAAAATTACCGTGCCTGGATTAGTACAGTATTTTTTGGTGGATGGTCACGAAAAAGGAGAGATTGCCCGCAACATTGCCTTCCGTGGGTTGACCTTTACCCGTGCCGACCGCGATTTGGTGACCCAAAGTGATATCGGACTCCAGCACGAATGGGATATGTGGAACAAAGGCAATGCTATGTTGCGTTTTCGAGATGTAGAATACTGCGAGGTGGATGGCTGTCGTTTTAGTAATTCTGGTTCGGCCGGTGTGCGTTTCGACCTTCATGCCCAAAGCAATGTGGTGAAAAACAATTTGATAGATTATATTGGCGGTACCGGAATTTTGCTTTGTGGGTACGGACCTGGCAAACTCAATGTCAACAAATCCAACCGCATTCTCAATAATCACATACACCATTGTGGTATGTTCTATTTTCAGTCCAACGGTATTATGGCGTGGCAAAGTGGCGAAAATATTATCAAAAACAATAAAATCCACCATTTGCCCTATGATGCCATTGTGTTGAGTGGCTCGCGTCCGATGTTTTTTAATGTGAACGAACCCAACCACGAAATGGAAGGCACTTTGCGCCGTAGTGAAATAGATTCTGAAGCCGAATTTCAGGAAACAGGTACTCGTAAACAAAGCATTGAGCATTATTACAAAGTGGCGCCATACTCTATGACCCGCAATAATCTGGTGGAGGATAACGATATTTTTTGCAGCATGCAAACCATGTTCGATGGTAACGCCATTTACCTATCGGATGTTGGTTTTGGCAACGTAGTAAACCGCAACTATATTCACCATTTGTACGGCAAAGGGATGCAGCAGGGTATAAGAACCGATGCATTTATCAAGCAAACCACCATTTCGCAAAACATCGTTTTCAACTGCAACGGTGGCGGTATCAACGTGAAACTTTTCGAAAACAACGTGTATAACAACATTATAGCCGACATACACGATATTGTTTATGAAACTTCGTCCGGTAAATCCGTAAACATGTTTTTGGGATATCTGAGCCTGTTGGAAGTGTACAATCGTGATGAAAGGCCTGTTCACACCAATCTGGAGGTGAAACGAAATATTTTTTACAAAACCTATACGCACAACCCATTTTATCGTGAAAGCATGGTAAACGGTAAAAAGATGCAGGTAAAACTGGAGCAAACCGACATTGACCAAAATCTTTATTTTGACGTGAATGCAAAAGACAAAGGCCAGTCGTTTTTGACCGATTACCGTGCCCGTGGCATCGACTCGGCAAGTGTGGTGGGAGACCCGCTTTTTGTGGATATCAAAAAAGGCGATTTCAGATTAAAGAAAGGTTCACCTGCCTACAAAATTGGTTTCAAGGATATTGATGTCACTCAAATTGGCTTAACCGATGAATTCCCTGTGAAATTTACCGAGGCTGTAAAACTACAATTGGGTAACGACTACGACAACTTTGATGCACTGCAAAAACTTTGCAAACCAATGACCGGTGCAACGAGCAAGGAGTTTAAAGAGATAAATGGGATATAAGAAACTGGAAATTTGAACACGGATAAGCATGAAATATAAATTGATTATCGCATTTGTTTGCTACACAACAAGTTCTCTTTTTGCACAAAATAGCTATAAAATTGATGCTTCAAAACCGGGTGTCACTGTGAGTCCGCGACTATATGGCCTGTTTTTCGAAGAAATTAATCATGCTGGCGAAGGAGGATTGTATGCCGAAATGGTGGAGAATCGCGATTTTGAAATTACCAATATTCCCGAAGGGGCTGATATGGGCGGTAACTTGGTACGAACCAAAGATAAATGGCAAGAGCGAAAAGTGTTTGGAAACGACCTACAAGGCTGGACTTTTCTTTCGGAAGGTGATGCAGAGGGCGATATTCGTTTGGAAAATGAGCATCCATTGAACGATAAAAACCCACATTCGATGCGATTAATTGTTACAAAACCTGGAAACAGAGCAGGTGTGTGGAACAAAGGGTTTTGGGGAATGAACCTGCAGATGGGTGATACCTACAATGTGTCATTTTATGCACGCACAAATGGAAATAAAAAATTAGATGTAACTATTTCGCTCGAAAGTCCGAATGGAAAGCATATTTATGCTAGTAGAAAAGTTGCTGGTGTAGGTGGCGAATGGAAGAAATATGAGTGCTCGTTTATGTCTGAGCAAACCGATAACATGGGTCGCTTGTCTCTCACTGTCAATCAGGCTGATACAATCTGGTTTGATGTAGTTTCGGTTTTCCCTGAAAAGACATATAACCATCAAAGAAATGGATTGCGAGCTGATATGATGGAAAAAATGGCCGACTTGAAACCTGCGTTTATCCGCTTTCCAGGTGGTGCCATTGTGGGTGGAATGAATCTGGATAACCGCATTCAGTGGAAAAACTCCATTGGCGACATTGCGCAGCGCAAAGGAACAATGAATCTTTGGGGATATTACACGACCAATGGTTTAGGCTATCATGAGTACCTGCAAATGTGCGAAGACCTGGATGCTGATGCTTTGTGGGTTTGCAACCCAGGTTTTAGCGACAACTACCGCAACTCTGAATATTGCAAACCCGAAGATGTGCAACTTTATGTGCAGGAGGCACTCGATGCGCTGGAATATGCACTGGGACCTGTCACTTCGGAATGGGGCGCAAAACGAGCTGCTAATGGACATCCGGAACCTTTTCCGTTAAAGTATATCGAGATTGGAAACGAAGCAAGTACAGGCATTTATGAGACGAACTATAAGCAGTTTTACAATGCTATTCATCCGAAATATCCCGAGGTCAAAATCATTTGCAACTATAAATCTATAAAAGATGGCGTGGTTGAAATTAAAGATGATCACAAATACGGAACGCCTGAAGATTTTATCCGTGATTTCAATAAATATGACAAAGCCGACCGCAAAGGTCCCGAAATTTATGTGGGTGAATATGGTTGCACGAAAAACGTTGGTCAAGGCAATTTGACAGGTGCGTTGGCCGAAGCCGTTTACCTGATGGGCTTGGAAAAAAACAGCGATATTGTAAGCATGAGTTCGTATGCACCGCTATTTTTTCATGTCAACGACAATGCTTGGCCTGTAAATATGATTGGATTTAATAATCAGACGGTTTTTGGGCGTACTTCGTATTGGGTCAATTATATGTTAGCACAAAACTGCCCCGATGTGATGCTTAACATGCAGTCTGTTGATTCAAGCAAAACGTTTTTCTGCACAGCTGGTTTTGATAAAACGAGCAAAGAGCTGATTTTAAAAGTGGTAAATACAAGCAGTCTAGCTCAGAACGCTCATTTTGCGATTTCAGGAATGAAGTTTAAAAAATCACCAGCTACAGTAATTCAATTAACTCACAAAGATCCAAGCGCAGAAAACTCGCTTTTTAATCAGCAGGTTGTAGTGCCGCAAACAAGTACAGAGTTAGTTGAAAAAAATGCTGTGAATAAGTCTTTTTCGGCTAATTCATTTACCATTATACGCATTAAAACCGTGAATAATATTAAGCAATTGTCTGTAAAATAAAATATTATGTTTTTAAAGAATAGATTAGTTCTCGTTTTTATCGTTTTATTGCAAGTGATTTGTTCGGCTGGCTTTGCCCAAACCCAAACGGACAAAATGTTTCAAACATTCCAAACGCCACCGGCCGATGCAAAGCCAAGAATTTGGTGGCGCTGGATGGGTACGCAAATATCAAAAGAGGGCATTACCCGCGATTTAGAGGCCATGAAAAACGTGGGCATTGGTGGTGTTATCTGGTTTCAGGTAGCGCCAAATGTAAACGATGTCTCGTTGTTGGAAACACCCAATGCCAAATTGCCCAAAGTAAAAACGCTGAGCAAAGAGTGGTGGGATTTGATTCAGTTTACCGTGAAGGAGGCCGAACGATTGGGGTTGACCTTCTCGATGCAAAACTGTCTCGGTTTTTCTTCGAATGGCGGGCCGTGGATTACACCCGAACAATCGATGCAAAAACTAATATGGAATGATACCACCGTGGTGGGCAATCGCCTGGTGAAGATGCAACTGCTTCAACCCAAGGTAGATGCCAAATGGAACTATTACAAAGATGTAGCCGTAATGGCGGTGAAACAGAGCATGGATGGTGCGCCCGTGCCATTGGCTGATGTACTGGATATCACCCCAAATATGAATAAAGAGGGCTTGCTGACGTGGAAAGCACCTGCCGGCAACTGGAAAATTTTCCGTTACGGACACACCACTACCGGTGTGATGCAGCATCCTGTGGTGGATTATGCCAACGGGTTGGAGTGCGACAAAATGAACCGTGAGGCGCTGAAAACGCATTTCGATAACTTTACCGGACGCATGCTGAACGAAGCCGGAGCATTGACCGGAAAGACCATTCCGTCTGTCTTTATGGACAGCTACGAAGCGGGTGCGCAAACCTGGACACCCAAATTCAGAGAGAAATTTATCGAAAAAAGAGGATACGACCCGCTGTCGTGGTTGGTCACTTTTGGCGAAAACGAGTTGCGCAAAAGTGGGTTCTCTGGCTTGAGCTGGATTCCTGCAACCGGAAAAATAGTGGTGGAAAGTGTGGAGAAAACCAACCGCTTCCGAGCCGATTTGGTACAGACTATCGAAGATTTGTATATCGAAGAAAATTGCGCTGCGCATACCAATCTGATCCATCAATATCCGAATCTGAAATTTGAATTACAACCCTATAATTCAACCTATAACTTTATTGCCGGAGGCCGAAAAGCCGACTATGTGGGCTGCGAATTCTGGCATTCAAACAAAGTATATGGCTGGTGGTCAATCGGATTGGCTGCCTCTGCTTCGCACATTATGGGGCAACCCGTTGTGCCGGCCGAAGCATTTACCGCCGAGCCAAGTCGTGCCAAATGGGACATGACACCCATCGACCTGAAAGCCGAGGGCGACCTTGCTTTTTCCAAAGGTGCCAATGCTTTTGAGGTGCACGTAATGGCGCATCAGCCGTGGGACGACAACGTGAAACCGGGTATGGTTAGCAATCCGTGGGGCGTTCACCTGACTCGTCACAACACCTGGTGGAATCAGTGCAAGCCGTGGGTAAGTTACCTTACGCGTTCGCAATATTTGTTGCGTCAGGGCACCTTTGTAGGTGATATTTGTTACCTCTATCCGCGCTGGCAAAAGGGATTTTCAACGCCCGACGGTTACCGTGGCGATGCGATTGACGAAAATTCAATTATCGAACTGATGAGCGTTGAAAATGGCGAACTCGTAATACCAAGCGGCATGCGCTACAAAGCTTTGGTGCTTACCCCAACTTCGCAAATGAGCCCTGCACTGGCCGAAAAAATCAAACAACTGGTGGCCGATGGCGCGGTGGTTATTGGCCGCAAGCCGGAGTCGTCGCCAAGTTTGACCGATTTTCCCACCTGCGATCAAAAGGTGAAAGTCGTTGGCGATTTGCTTTGGGGCAAATGCGACAGCGTGAATATCAAGGAAAATAGCTACAAAAAAGGCAAAGTTGTTTGGGGAAAAGCGGTGGAAGAAGTGTTGCAGGAGATGCAAATTGCCAAAGATTTTGAGGTGAAAGAGTTGGTGGGCAAAGACGATGTGGCTTGGATTCACCGCCGCACCGCCGAAGCCGATATCTACTTTGTATCGAACCAAAAGAATCAGGCCGTTAAATACAACTGTATATTCAGAACTGAAGGCAAAGTGCCCGAACTATGGAATGCCGAAACGGGCAGCAAAAACGATGCAATCTACTGGAAAGCGGAGGGAAAACGCACTGCTGTTGCGCTGGAAATGAAACCGCTGGAATCTCTTTTTGTCGTGTTCAATCGTTCGTCGGCAACTGCTGATCCTGTTGCGTCGCTGAGTGCCAATGCCGATAGCACCGTTTGTTTGCAGACCGAAGGCAGTCAGTTGTTCCTCTCTTCACAAACCAAAGGAAGTTTTGATGTTACAACACAATCGAACAAAAAATATACGGTAAAAGTAGGTCGCGTGCCGCAATCATTGGCAGTCGCCGGTAACTGGAACGTGGCATTCCCCGCCAACTGGGGCGCGCCGACCAATATTGTTTTGCCTGAGCTTATATCGCTCACCGACCATGCCGATGCCGGCGTGAAGTATTTTTCAGGAACAATGACCTATACCAAAACCGTTAGTATTCCGGCCAACATGTTGGGCAAAGACAAGTGTCTGAAACTCGATTTGGGCGATGTGAAAAACATAGCCGAAGTGAGCATCAACAACAAAGCGGCAGGATTGCTCTGGAAAGCACCTTTTGTGCTCGACATTACCGACTTTGTACAGGCGGGCGAAAACCGCATTGAGATAAAAGTGACCAATACCTGGACCAACCGTATGATTGGCGACGAGCAGGAGCCACAGGATTTGGATGTGAACACACCTGACGACAAAGTTAAACTGGAATCTTACAGAGGAGTGGTGCTCAATAAATTCCCCGACTGGTTTGTCAAAGGTGAGCCACGTCCGTCGAAAGGCCGTTATACTTTCTCGTCTTATTTCTACTACCGCAAAGGCGACAAATGTCCTGCTTCGGGGTTGATTGGTCCAGTACGCATTTTGCCGGAGGTGAGGGTGAAGGTCAATTGATGTGTATTAGAATGATTTTAATGCTTTAAAAAAATAAATTAATCATATGGAAATCTCTAAAAGGCTGCAAAGCATCGTGCTTGCTTTGATTTTAAGTCTGAGTTTAATGGCACTTGATACTCCCAAGTTTTATTTGCGAGGTCATCTTCAAATACTCCGAAGGGATGGTGGAACAACAGAAACCAGATCGGCCAAATTTAATGCTCTTTTTCCGGAATCAATTCGTAAAAATGTTGTTTATACCTTGTGGGCAAATGCGGCATGGTATTACACACAAAAGGTGAGCGATTATAGCTCGTTTACCAACGACAATTATTTCGAATTGTGCAAACGCATGGATTCATTAAATGTAGCTTATGTTGTCAATGTAGGAGAACCTACACGTGATCCTCTTCCAATGCCTGAACCTCCATTGCTTGTGGGGAATTCAGGATATTATCTTACTCCCGCACAGGTGGATCGGATTTTTACCAACATGAAAAACTGCGTCGGCATATCGTCGGGTGAGAATTTTTGGAATTATAGTAGCAGTATTAGTAATGCGGTGATTGAATTATTGCGTGTTTGCAAGAAGCATAATAAGAAATACATTTTAGGGGAAGGAGGTTGGGCTTATAGTGCTTATGCCCGCTTTTTGAATGATAATTATGCCGTTCTCAAAAATGAAGAGTTGGGCAAATATCTGATACCTGTTTTTAAAAACACCAAACCTTATGCGGCTTTTGTGACGCAAAGTGCTATCATGGGAGCGTGGGCAACCGGCCTGACCGAAGAATATGGAACATGGAACGATGAATGGGCTTGGACTTATTCATCCTTTAAACAAGCCAACGAATTTCCGATTTATACCAAAGCAGATAACACCTACACCCTGATTCCGTTTACACATTATCTGAAATCGTGGTTGCTTACCATAGCAGCAGGTGGTAATTCAGGATATATGGAAACTGCTTTTTTCGACCGAGCGGGCAATGCCGATGCCAATCAGGCACCTTACTGGTTACCCTTTTTCAAGGGTTTAGCCGAGCATAATATTATGCCCACCAAAGCTGCGGTTTTGGCCAAAGTGAAAGCGATTGCCAATCCCTACGGTACTTACACACTTTCGGATGGGACAACAGCTCCTTATACTATTTCCAATTTGGTAACTTATCAATCTGATTTGGTGGTGCCCTACAAGCCTTTTACCACTGCCACATATGTAGAACCTTACGGTCGATTTTATAAAAACACCTACGGAATTTGGAACGACACGGCTTATACCAATGTAGGTTCAGTTACCGATAGGTATTACAGCGCCGTATCGAGTGCTACTGGTAAAAATACATTGCTCAACGCTGTTGTGCGCGAAGTATTGCCCAATAATCCTCGTTATTTCTTAATCCCAACTTTACCTCATCCCGATGCGGTGAATTCTGTTCCTGCAGGTATCGAAACAGTAGCATTAAATACTTTGCAAACTGATGTTGATGTAAAAACAAAATTTGAGTCACTTTATCCCGCTACTCCAAACGATAATGGTGCCTGGGCGCAGGAAGTAGACAACAGCTTTTTTGTCATCAACAGTCATGAGAATGCCGATATTGACCAAAATTTCATTTTTCAACTAGGAAATACCAATATCGAATCTATGTCGGGTGTTATGCCTTTTCAAAATATTTTGTTTGGAAAACGCGAAGGTGCCGATACATACTGGTTCCAATCAAATGGTTATGCTGTTGCGAACGGAACAACGCTTGGTCAAAAATTCGTTTGTGTGGTTAAGAAAACTACGCTTCAATTCAAATGTAAGTCAGAGCCAAGAGTGCGTGTTGAGGATGGAAAATCAGGGAATGTACAGAAAAGCTGGAACGAGAACACCAAAACGCTTACACTATTTATTGATCATTCAACCGGAGCAGTTAATTTTTACATTGCAGCCAATACCACCGATAAACCCTATTTTGTGCGTGCTGTAGGCGATTCTGTATCGTGGAGTTCGCAATCGTTAGCAGCACCCGAAACGGTGCTAAATATTGGTAATTTAAGTGAGCTGACAAAATATGTAGGATCGTCAACTTTTTATTTTGCTAAAGGCGAATACCTTTCAGAACAAGCCGGCTTGAACGATGGGATGAATATATTTGGCGGTTTTAGAGGCGACGAGTCGACCATTGACATTGCACAGCGCGAGCGTATTGATTTGGATAATAACGGACAGGTTGAGCCGTGGGAGTTTAAAAATCAAACCATTTTC